>Ga0209000_1000002_pt1 | contig 472348 bp, 395 predicted proteins | sample RifGroD2_FD_183998 | JGI IMG/M metagenome (GOLD analysis project Ga0209000, IMG submission 183998) | Groundwater microbial communities from Rifle, Colorado, USA - Groundwater D2 (SPAdes) (version 2) | ecosystem: Environmental > Aquatic > Deep subsurface > Groundwater | place: Rifle, Colorado...
TACTTTTTTCATCTTGCCAGACTTCAATGTTTTGATTTTGAAGGTCATTTAATAATGTCCTAACAAAATATCTGTCTTTTTGAGAATATGAAACAAAAACTATCATATTTTTTTGTTTTAATTACAGATAACGGCTGCGTGTATGAAACGTTTGGCATTACGAAGCACTTTCTTATCAAATTACAACTACTTTTGATACGAGCTGAAATGCTTGATAAACCACTGACTGCCAAATGTTTTATACACGATGTTGCCAGCTGGCTTTTTTTAATTTATCATTTAATATCTTTTTAATCATACCTGTTCCAATAATTTTATTGCCTTCTCTAAATTCGAAGTCCATTCCTTCAGTCAAACTATTTGTAAAATGGTCAACCGATAAAATTTTAATGCTTGCTTCAACAGTATCTCCAGGATAAACGACATCCTTGTCTATAAATGTTTGTTGTCCTGATGTCTGCATTTCATCAAAATCAAATTTTACTTGTGGGCGATAACCTGAATGAGCTGGTGTTTTTCTTCCTCCATGCTCTGTTGATTTATAAGTGAGAATTGCAATAAAATCATCGTCCCTATCAATCATATTTGGTTCTGGCACATTACGATATAATCTAAGTATTGGATTAATCGAATAAATAAATGCTATTGAAGGTTTACCTGTTTCCATTAGAAAATCCAAACTATCACCTTGTATGTCTATTGTCCTAAAAATCGTAGTTTTTATTTTTATATTCTTGTAATCACCATAAATAACATCATCAAGGTCGATAAATTCAATCTGATTTTGCTTCCCATCAATCTGTCCGACAATCCTTTTTGTTGTTATAATTGTCCAGTTGCTATTATTTAAAATAAATTCAGTAATGGGAAGTTCATTATCCAATCTATCAATAAATTGTAAATAATCAGAAAGAATAATTTTTGTATTATCCCACTGATTTATGTCAATCGAATGTCTTTTAATCGAAGCAATCGCAGTATTTTTTATCGATTCATGACTTTTCATGTGCAGTGTCTTTTAAGCTTGCTGGCAACGTTGAGTATATGCTACGTAGGGGATTTCGTGGACGCTTCCCTATCCACCGATAAGAACCTTGCAAGCGAGCGATGCGCCTGGCATACCTCTGAAACCCCTATGGAGTATATACTGTGTTGGTGGCTGGGCATTTTTTATCGTCTCATTGAAATGTTTTCATGCACCCATTTTGCTTCTTCATCTGGTGATACTTTGTCAACAGTGCTACTTACCCTACTAAATGTCGCTTGTGGAAAATCGTAAGGTTTACTATCATCAAAATAAGGCCCAACAACTCCTAAAATCCAACCATCTTTAGCTGCCCAATGCGGTTCATTTACGCGATATTTAAAAACCTCATAATGAACAAAATTGTTATTTCCGTCAAAATCAAATGTTACGCGTTTTATATGTTCAATTTCGTCTGGACACGCATCAAGTTCAGTCGGAAATTCAAGCCAGTTTACAAGATAGCTTTCAGCAGCTTTTTCAATGCTATAAAATTCTTTTGGAAACAAATCTGTCTTGTTATGATCATTTAATAATTGAAAAGTAAGTTGCCTTGTTTTTATATTTTTTGCAAACGGCAGAATATCTGTCTGGGTCAGGTCTTGTCCACTTTCAAGTTTGTCTGAAAGCGGTTTAACTCTTTCAAAGCGCTCATTAATAAGTTTTTTATTTTGCTTTTTAACTGTAAATAATCTGTAAACTGCAAAAATTGCAACTATAACTACTATTATTCCTACTACAATAAAAACTGTCTTCATATATAAATGTCAATTTAGTAATTCTCTGTCAAGTGCGTGTTTTTTTGCCTTGCCACCAACGGTTGGCGGTAGGCATAGTAAGGGATTCGGAGCAACGCACTACAATTTCCGCATATCGTTTCTTTCTTATTCATAGTTCAAATATAGCACTTTTGCCCTTATTATGTTTACCGCGGGTTGGCAGTTGTTATTCCATACAAATATCATAAAAACTTTTAAATCTGTCTTTTACACCTTTTTCGTATATAAGATTAGAATAGTCATCAAGTCTTTTACACATTCCTGCGGTATCTCCTTTAGTAATCAAAAGATATAACATAGCATATCTCATGTCGATATTACTAGGCATTATTTCAATTGACTTCTGACAATAAACTAAACTACTATCAATCATATTTGACATTTGATAACATTCTGTCAGAAATTGCAAAGTCTTTGAGTAGGCTGTTCCATCGTCGGTGTAATTATTAAATCTAAGTGCTAATTTCAAATCTATTATTGCACTATCGAATTTTCTAGATTGTCCATAAGCTGTTCCCCTATTAAAATAAGCTATAGAATTATCTGGATATTTCTTTAAATAAATAGTAAAATCTTCTATTGCTCCTTTATAGTTACCTTCGTTGAGTTTTTTTACACCACTTAAGTTTCCTAAATCAACTGATTTTGCGGAATTATTTAATTTATATTTAAAAGAATAAGTCGCTAAACCACTAATAAGAATAATTAAGGCAAAAATTGAAACGATAATCAGGGTCTTTTGTTTTTTAAAATTTGGATTGTTATTATTAATAAGGAATTGTTTTGCAATTAATAAACCAAGAACACCTAATCCAATATTTACCAATATATTTATTATTTTAAAAACAAAGCTATTGGTTTCATTAATCCACCCAAATGAAATGGTCGGAAATATTAGTAATGAAAAAATTGCCATTGGGAATAAGTAACTAAGTCCTGCTATAAATCCCCATTTTTTTCCATTGAGTCCTTTCGATTTTGCTATTTTTGAAAACCAAATAATTACTGATACTAATACAATAATTTCAATCATGTTTCATTCTTTTAGAATACTGTCGGTTAATTCTATCTAATAACTGCCAACGGTGGCGCTATGGTTAGTTGCCGATTTCGAAGCACTTTCCATTCAAGTTACATCGAACATTAATAAGAGTTAAAACCTTAAAACCGGCACTGCAACGGCAATTAACTATAGCGCGTGTTGGCGTTTCGTTGTTTTTAATAATTTATCTTTTACAAATTCTCTAATTTGGTGATCCAATCATTAAAATGCTTACATGCTCCTTTAAGAAAATCAATCCCAATTAGTCCTACTATTGAAGCTCCAACACTCACTTTATTACATTCATATTCTGGAATAAGTTTTATTATTCGTTTTGAAGGAGCTGTTTCAGGACTATCATTTATTAGTTCTGGGTTGCCTTTCTCAACAACAAGCTGTTTTAGCTTATTAATTTCTTTAGAATGTTCAAAATATTCAATTTCTAATTCTTCAGGTTTTGATAATATGAGCGATTCAAATTCGTGCAATTGAATATAAGGTACAAATCTATGGTCTTTAATATCTTGAGCAAATGCTGTTTCAAGAAATACAACCCGATCATACGCATTAAATATCTTTTTTGATTCTTCAAATTTTGGAAAATCATTCGGTAAAGCATACAAATCAAACATAGTGGTAAAACGTGCTTCCGAATTATTATCTTCCTTAAGCCACATTAAAATATCCGATTTTGCTTTAGCATAACTAATAAGACCACCTCTATAGCATTTCTTTTTGTCTTTACTTGTTAATACACAACGGACATCCGTTGATACATTATACTTACCAAGATATGGCGATAATGTATCTTTTACAAAACGTTCTTCTGTTTGTCCTTCTGCTGTAACATTAAGTCTAATGAACTTTTTCATGGTCTACCTCCAAAAATATTTTTTTCCCAAAGTTCACTCATGCTATATTTATCCAACCATTCAGAAAGACTATTGGCATCAAGTTTTTTAAATTTGCTACAATTCTCTTCTTTGTCTCTCTCAACAACAACAATATTACTCGAATCAAATTCATCAATTAACCGAGTTGATTGTGTTGCCAAAATAATTTGACTGCTCTGGCTAGCAGTTTTAACCATGCCAGCTAATAATGAAATTGCTGAAGGATGTAACCCAAGTTCTGGCTCATCTAATATTACAACTGAGGGAAGTGAAGTAGATGGCTGAAGCAACAATGTTGCTAGGGCCATAAAGCGTAATGAACCATCAGATATTTGATGCGGTCCAAATAGATAATCAGCATCGTTTTCCAGCCAGTTAAGCATAATGTAGTTATCATTTCTCGCAGAAGGGTTTAAGACAAAATCATTAAATTGAGGCATTGCTAGTTTAATGTACCTAACAATTCGATTGTAATATTTTTCTCCATCTCTCTTATTCTTTATTGAATAGAGAAATGCTGCAAGGTTTCCAGCATCGCTTCTTAGAAAATCAGCATCATTTATGTAACCACTATTCCTAATTTTGGCTTCTTTAGAAGTATCATGAAACTGAAATACTTGACAATTCTTAAGAAGATTAAGAATGATTTGAGCGACTTTTGCTTCTGGTTTTTTAGAATAGTCAAATAACCCAGATTCTTTTAAACCTGGGTCTAATGATATTTTAAAAGGTTTAGGATTATCCTTTCGTTTCCAGTAAAGAGTTTCTTCTGTAAAGATAAGTGTATCTCCAGCTGCATGAGAAAGAGTAAATCCGTATTTATCAATAGAGTTATTGTCTGAGAAAGTTATTTCTGATTCTAAACGAGAAGTCTTTTTTGATCCGTAATAAAGCAATGAATCGGCATAACCTCCTTTTCCGATATATGTCTGCAATGCCCCAGTAGTCATAAAATTGAGCATTTGAAAAAAAGACACTAAATTACTTTTACCAGCACCATTTGCTCCAAGAAGAATAGTTATTTCACCAATTGGAATATTTTGTCCATTTCCACTAATAGACTTATATCCTTTAAGATTTATATTTGTTAACCTCAATTTGTTATCACGCATGATTTTCGTTTTTTATATAATCTTCAAAATTAGCTAATAATCACTATATAGCAATTATTCCTGAGTAGCGATTTTTTTTACAATGAACGCCAACGTTGGCGGTAGACGTAGTAAGGGTTTCGAAGCTCCGCACTATCTTTCCCATATGTCGTTTCTTTCTTATTCATAATTCAAATATAGCAATTTAGCCCTTATTACGTTTACCACGGGTTGTACGCTGGCATTTAAGCTTTTATGTCCTTATTTCAATTAAAGTCATTAATATCATCAGAAATGTTAAAATACCAACAATAGTTGTAAATATTCCAATTCTTTTCGATTTTGTCCAGCCAGATAATGCAATTACAATCGACAAGGAGATTATTCCAATTATTATTGTGACCATACCAATCATTTTTGGTAAACTCAAGTCACTCACTGCAATTTTATAAGGATATCCTTGAGTTGTCATCATCAATATTTTTGTCATTGCAAATACTGTAACAAGAAAACAACCAGACGCTATCGTAGTAGCTTTTAAAATATAATTTGTAATTCGATTATTTGATTCGTTAACCAATAAATTTGCAGTTACAGCAATAGAAAATCCAGTCAACAAAGAACTAATCATAATCAATTGACTAGCGAGTTTATTCCAATATTCTAAAGGTATTTCAGTCATAGATTTATTCTTTTTAAGGTCTGTATTAGGCTCACATTATTTTATCAATATTAATTATTTTTATTAAAAATAATTGAAATCAATTTTAATTCATTATCAACCGAATTTTCAATATTCTTATTACCTTTTTTGAAGAGACTTTTATCAGTTTTATCCTTATTCATATTACATAAATACTTGATATTAAAAACAAATCTTTTCTTACCTAATTGTCAAGATTGTATGTGCTAAAATCCAGTCTTGTGATGAACAATATTGCTTAATAAAAAACATAATCAATTAGAGCAATCAATCCGATTAGAAATGATGAAATTATTAAAATTAAGAATATCGTATCATGTTCGTTTTGCTTGCGTACAACGGCCAGCAGCATGGTTTGTAAGGGAAAGCGGGCTTTGTCTCTGTCTTGGTCTGAGCCGAAATTTTCTGCGGACTTTAAACTTATCCAACCCACAAAAACCCTTATGAACTATGCTGCTTGTTGTAAGCTGGCTTTTACATTTCAAAATTTATCGGAATAGTAATTTTACAAGGCTTATTATCAACAATCTTAGGCGGATTCCAAGATGGGCAATTTTTAATTACTCTAATTGCTTCCTTATCTAGTTCTTTGTAAACTGATTTTACGATTCGAATATCGGAAATCTGACCATTATCGTCAATTGTAAAAGCCACTAAGACTTGTCCTTTTTTATTATATTTCTTTGCTAATGGAGGATAAATCGTATTCAAAGCAATATACATTCTAAGTTCAACATCTCCGCCTTTAAATGTCGGCATATTATTAGCCATTTCAGAATCCACTTTATCCAAATTTTCAGTTGGTAAATTATTGTCATCGACTTCGTAGGAAAAATTATAATCAACTTTTTCCGTTTGAATTCCTTTTGAAAATAATATCATTTCACCAAAAAGTTCTCCATTTATATATTCAACTTGCCTATATAAATTACCTTTTTTATCATAAAATTTAAAAATTCCATTTTCAATAAATGGATTCATTGAACTTAAAAATCCAGTCATTTCAAGTTTATTACCTATAAAATCTTTGAGCTCAAACAATGTATCATTAATTTTATTAATTTCCCTCTTATAAAATCCTTTTGATTCAGTTTTTTTCCAGTCTTTCGTATAATATTCAATATTATTATTCTGGCTAAAACTTAAAATGTCTACTAAAATCATTAAAGTTAATAAGATTAATTTTCTCTTCATATATAGATAATTTGTAGTTAATATTAAGCTTGCTTACAACGTTACGCATATGCCTAGTGGCGGATTGCGGGCGATTCAACTGTCAAACCGTGGTGAAGTTTGAGCGGGCGAAAAGCCTTGCAAAGTGCAGTAAAACCGCCATTAGGTATATGCGATGTTAGCAAAAGTTATTTATTCAGCTTAATCCTTATTTCTTCAAAATGTTTTAGTAAATCTTTAATTGATGAGATACCTATTGCTGTCATTTCCGTATCGTTAAAATATTGAGATTCTCCGTATGTTTCAGTATCATTCACTTTTAACAACCGACTTTCTTCTAATTCTAATCGTTTTAGTCTTTCTTTAGCTAATTGCATTAGTTGGATTAACAGACCTTTAGGTTCTTTAAATCTAACATAATGAGTCGTTGCTTGGTCATTACAAATCAAAATATAAAATTTAGCATTTGTAATTAAGTTCTCTGAAAAAAGTAATTCTTGGAATACAATTCCAGTATCCTTAATTTCTTTGAAGAACCTGAATTTAACTATCTCAACAACTTTATTATATACATCTCTATTAAAATCATAAAGCTCCATCTAACATCGGTTTTAATAAAGATTATCATAGCCTTGTTCGGTAAGTCTTATGCATTCCACTCCTGTTCTTTCACCTTCATATGTAATTAGTCCTTTATCTATGAGGCTATTTAATGCAGGCTCAAATAATTCACTCTCTTTGGGATTTAGACTTTGAAATAAACCAAAATTTAGATTTTTCAGCATTATTATATCTCCAGCCCTTGATTTTTGCTTTTCAAATTCTTTTAATACTAATCTCTCTATTTGTTCTTGAGTTTTACTCCCTGAATATAGTCTGCTGAATCCTAAATCAGTCAGGCGTAAACACTCAGGTCCAGAAGAAGCATCTTCATATCTAATCAATCCGCTATCAATGAGATTATTTATCGCATCTTGAAAACCGTCTTGTTGTTTAGGAGTTAATCTTTGATATAATCCAAAATTCAGATTTTTAAGCATTAAAATTTGACCTGCTTTAGAATTTTGCTTTTCAAATTCTTTTAATATTAATTCTTCCATTGTTTGTAAGTTTTATGTAGTTGGTTTCTTTTATAATTTTTGCTAACGGCACGGCTAGATTTTGGCGGGGTTTAACCGCTCTTCATTGTCCGACCGTTGGTCTGTATCAAATATAGTTAATTTATCAAGTTGCATAGGCCGCCCCGCTTAAATTTAGCCGATGTTAGCGGTAGTAATTCTTTTCTTTGTGAATATGTTTTTCGTTTCATTTCTCACTCTTTTCCTTCGTTGTTTAAGTCAATTTGTCCAATGTTGTCTTTGATAATTGGTTCTATGTCAAACGTCACGGGAATATTATGGAGTTTGCCCAATAAGTTTGTCCCTTTGTGAAATTTGTTATTGCAGATTGTCACTTCGTTTTCATACCAACAGTCAAAGAAGTTTACAAAGTCTTTGAAGTTGTTGTTCGTTATAATTATTGGATTTCCTGTCTTGTTATGTCCGCCTGCTTGAAAGTCCAAATAGTTGTCAAAAGTGCAATTGTCTATTGTCAACCCGCCCAAAAAGTAAGTGAAAACGAATTGACATTTTTTGAAGTGGGAGTTAATCAGTCTTACAGGTTTATCAAACTGCGTAACACTACCAGAAAAATATTCTACGATGCAGTTCTCAAATACAACTTCTTTGCCCCAAGTGTCTGAAGTTTCAATTTTCAGTTCTCCGTCAACATAAATGCCAGTCAAAGGTCGTCCCTCTTTTAGTAAGTCAGTCGCCCTTTCGGTTGTTATGTTATGTGTCGGTTGTGTCTTCATATTATTACCGCTAACGATGACGGTATGAGGTCGTGGCGGATTTTCAACGAAAATCTGACCGACCAGCACGAAAGGTACAAAAAAGATTCGACTTGTCGAATCGCTGTAAACCCGCCATGCCTTATACCGTGTGTTACCAGCTGAAATTTTTTATTCACTATAATTTCGTTTTCTTTTGATTTATTAAAAATCCGAATGATATTACAAAGTTGGGTGCTATTACCAATCCATAACCATTGTCCATTTGTTCTGTTAGTCCTATTTCTTCAGGATTTGGACTATCAACTACTGTAGTGCTTTCTCTTCTAAATAACCAAAATGCAGGACCTAGATAAAATTCTGATGAAATCCGCTTTGAAATATGATATTGATAGCCGAACACGGGGATTAATTCAACTTGAAATAACTCTACATCCTGTGTGTTGGTATATAATCCTTCGAAACTCTCCATTTCAATATCCTTCATCATGCTATACTTAACTACAACCGATGAACCTAAAAAAAAGCCAAAGGGTGCTTTCTTCTTTTTACTTATGTAATGTCTAAAACCACCCAATATTCTATAACCAGTACTTGGCATAAATTGTCCAAAATCCCATTCACCTCCATTACTATACCAAGTCCTATTTCGATACATCAAATCTACTTCAAAGGAGTTTTTTGGTCCTATTGGTTTTTCTAAACTTATATTAGGATTGTAACCTATAAAATCCTGAAGTGGTCTTGTTTTTATTAGTGTACTGTCAAGAAATTGACAATGACCAATAATTGGAGTGAATAGGAAAAAGAAAATATAAAAAATAGTTCTGTTCATTTCTTCAGTTTTTGCTGGTAACGTTTACGGTATGAGGTCGTGGCTGATTGCAAAGCTCCAAACTTTCAAACCGCACCGAATTTACAAAAAAGTTCTGAACTTTCAATTACTACATTCCCAGCCATGCCTTATACCGTGGGTTGTGCGTTGTGGTTTTTACTCTGATTTAATTCTGTCATCAAAGAAATTATCAAATGACTTATAATATACTCCTGATAATGTAGTTAAATATACTTTATTGTCAAATTTACTTACTGAAGTTATACTTTTTCCATCTAATCCGTCATTGTCCAATTCCCTTGCATTTATTTCCGTTTCACTGATGGAGATTTCCCATATTTGACTATATCTATAAGCAATGATTTTATCGTCAATTTTAGAATAATTTATATAAGAATATTCGCTTTGTACAGCATAGCCTTCTTCCCATGTAAGTCCGTCGTTTGATGATGTAAAAATAACACCACTTCCAAAGCCATATAATTTACCCAACGATTCTATAATTCTATTTATTCTTTTATCCAATACATTCACCATGGTTCCCATATTGTCGATTCGATAAACCTTTGAATTTGTTGTTAGAAAAAAATAACTAGCAATACTCTCAAGATGAACTAAATTAGACTGATAATCATCAGTAATACTAAGTATTTTAGTTTTTAATGTATCAAGATAAATACTTGACCTTGATTCCACATTAATATCAATTAAAGCTAATTTTAGAATATACTTTGAGTCAAAAAATGAAACATATGGAATCAATGATTGGTTTTGGTTATTTATGGCAACACATTCTCCTGAATTAAATTGTTGAAAATCAAAATAAGAATAGGTACTATCAATATTTTTAATGCTGAATTCCTTTTGGGTATTAAAAGTTACAGGATTCAATGTGGGGATAAATCCAATCCAACCATTTGATTTGTTATATAAAAAGAAATAATCTTTGCAAATTGGTAATTTCATATCACTTGGTTGTTCACTCCAAATTGAGTAATGAGAAACACTACCACCAAAAAGCACATCAGAATTATTTAACGAATCAGAAACCATAGAAGAAAATGAATTCTGTCCTAGAAAAAATAAATTGTCATTGCTGGCAAAACTATTCATTTGAACAATATCGTCATATCGAAAAGCTTCATGGGATTTCCAATTATATTCTTTTTCAACTTCAACTATTTTCTCTTTTTCACAACTCATAATTATAAGAGAATAAATTATCAATATAAAAATCCTTTTCATGCCTATTTTATTTATTTTTAGAGGTTTACTATGTTTTAACTCCATTACGCACAACGGTTGGTACATGTTGTCGGGGCGGATTTCGGAGAGCGTTCCTGTCCGAAGGACACGGAACTGCGATGCGAGAATCCGCAGTTGGCGAACCACCAAACCCCGCCCTGCAATATGTACTGTGTTGTGTGCTGGCTTTTCATAATTCTTTAAGAGATTTTACAATGTCATTTAATGTATGAATTGAAGTGTTTAATGCCATCTTGTCGGCAAGTGATGGACTAAATTTTAAAACCTCGTCTTTCGTTATCTTATGCCATATTGGAAGGATAACTTTATGTCCATTCATTTCTCGTGCAACCATTCCATTAAGTTCGTACTCTGTCCAATTCTTTTTAATGAATGCAGGGGAAACAATTACAATTCCATATCGAGACCTTGAAAGCCCTTGGTCGATTTTTTTTCTTAAAGAATCTCCAATCTTTAATTCAAACTCATCATACCATATTTCAAAACCATTTTCTTTTAGTGCATTGGCTAAATCTCTAACGATTTCATCTTTATCTTCTGTTGCATGAGAAATAAAAAAGTCATACTCCTTTGATTCTTTTGTTTCTATCTCTTTTGAAGAATATGTCCGATTTATGAGAAAGTCTAATTGCGTTTTTTGTTGCTCTATTTCATTCTGCAATTTTTTCTGAAAGTCAAGTTGTTCTTTTTGAAACTTTTTATGCTCTGTTTCTTCTGCTTTTCTTAAATCTTGTTTTCTTTTTCCTAAGTCAATTGATTTTCGAGCAATTTGATTTTGGTAATCAGAGATTTTCCTTTTACAGTTTAGAATGTCATCTATCTGTCTTTGCTTGCTTTGCAAAGTTGACATTGAAGTGTATTTTGATATAGACCTATTTACAGAATCTATCTGTCTTGCTTTATCATTCTCTTTTTTGCTCTCACCTGCGATTTTTTTCTGTAAATCGGCAATATCTTTCTCTAGTTTATTAATCTGATTTTGATAGTAGGTCGAGTCCATAAGTTTCTCTTTTTAAGCTTGCACACAACGTTTCGCATATGAAGCGGTTGCGCTTGCTTGCACTCCATTTCGGTTTACTAATGTGGTTAATTTCTTATTCATAGTTTCAAGTTCGCCTTCCCCGCAACTGCTTTATTATGCGGTGTTATAAGCTGGTTTTCATCTAAATTACTTTGTATTTATTTTTTGAATTTTGATAGCGTTTTTGCAGAAGCATTGGTCCAATATACATACCCTGTTTGTCCATTATTACAAATTTTGAAATAGTCTTTTGTAGTTTTTTCAACAAAACACATTATATCTCCTTTACTCAGCACAAATAAGGTTTTGGAGATTATATCAGGTTTAACTTTAACTTCAATGCTACTTTCAGCTTCCTGATAGCAAACTGTTTCACACTGCATACACTGATCAACAGATTTATTAACGATTAAAATACTATCTTCAATAGATTTATTAGCGATTAAAATACTATCTTCTATTATTTTATTTTTCTTCTTTCTAATTAAGCTATCTATATCAAAAAACTTATAATCATCATAATTAGTCAACGCAGAATAATCACCATCTATATGAATGTTTGGTGAAATTGTTCCCCTTTTCCCTATGGCAATATTATAAATGGTGGTTTTCACACTTTCACTTTTAACAACAATAAAATTTACAAAATACCTATTGCCTATATATGATTCCTCTTTATAACCATCTTTGAAATAAGAAAAAACCTTTTTCATTTTATATTTAGATATTGAATTTAAAAACTCAATATAAACCATTGAATCCTTAAAATGATAGTGACAGTTTTTATTTGTTATTAAACAACTATCTATATAAACGCATGGAACTTCGTATTCATTTTCTTCACTTGGAAATATGAATACAAGTCGACAATCTCGAGGTTCATCAAGAAATATTAATTTAGGTTTTACCCATCCTTTTTTTATCAATTCATTTTTAGATTCAATCAAATCATTATTCATAAATTGTATGAAATCATCTAAGGTTAATGATTGAGAATAAGAGTGCCTTGAAAAGAGCATAATACCAATAGTCAAAAAGCACACTGTTAATTTTCTAAAGTCATATTTTTTTATCATATTGTTTCTGTTTAACTAGCTTATAACGTTTCGCATATGAAGCGGTTGCGCTTGCTTGCACTTCATTTCGGTTTACTAAAGTAGTTAATTCCTTATTCATAGGTTCAAGTTCGCACTTGCCCGCAACTGCTTTATTATGCGGTGTTAGCAAAAGTTTTTATTTTCTATCTTCAGGAAAAAGTTCATAATAATGTTCAAGAAGAGTTATTCCCAAGTCAGAGAGACGATAATTAAACTCTATTTCGCCACCTTTAAACTCTGGGTCATATTCAGTGTATTGATGATTTCTTTCAATTGGTTTTTGTTCGGAAGGTTCTTGATATAATAATCCTAAACTTATTATTGGATAATAATCACCTTCATGAATTTCTTTTCCTTCTCCTTTTTTAAAAGCGGTTACTAAAATTAAATCATCAAGGTAGGCATCTTGTATCAATTTAGTTAGTCGAAGAAAGTCTTCTTTATATTTGATTTTTCCAAGTGCTTTCAACTTACATAAACGACCATAAACTTTGCATTTTTTAGTAGTCTCTAATCGGTCAATAGCCATTAATATTTTTTCAACACCACTATCATCTTCATCGTCTAATTCGGCTGTTAATTCAATTCTATCTTTCCAATTAGTTTCACCCATTTCCATAAGAACATTCATTGCTTTTTTAATAAAAATCCTATCGGTATAGGAAGTATAAATATTCTTTACAGCAACCAACGATTTTAAAATTGGGACTTCTTTCAAAATCTCGTTTGAAATTTCATTATCAAGCACTTTCTCAATAAGGTCAAACGATATATCTTTTAAGTCCTTTGATTTTATTATCTCATTGAATTGTTCTTTCATGTTTGAGTGTTTCTCTTTTTAAAATTTTTGATAACGATGGCTGTATGGTGGCGTGTGGGATTAGAACGCACGCACTATCAAGCTACAGAAACGCTAATAGAAAGCATGGACTTTGAATAACCACTAAACCCCACATGCACTATACAGCGTGTTAGTGGCTGGCGGTTTTTACTGATAAACTTAATTTGAAACACTAAAATAGTAATTTAAAACAGCGAAGCGATGGCAAATATTTTTCATAAGAATTGTTGTGATGGACTTTACAACAGCTTTGATATACACTTTACGAGTGCTTGCGACAATAAATGTTCGCATTGTATTGACCTTAAATATGAAGGGTTTGGAATAAATAAACCCGATGTACAAGCAATTGTAAAAACCATAGTTGAAAACCAAAACGGATATGATGATGTATTGTTTTTGGGCGGTGAACCTTGTTTGTATTTACAGGAACTTTTGGATTGCGTGAAACAAGTTATAGCAAATACAAACCTTAAAATATTTGTAACTACTGCAATACCTAAAATTTGTAAGGATAGATTTGATTTATTTACCGAACTATTAGAAATAATTGACGGCATAAACCTTTCTGTTCAGCATTACAAAGAAGAAATCGCAGACGAAATAAGAAAAGTACCTGCAAAATACGATAGGCAAGAATTTTATAAAAGTTTGCCACATAAAGACAAAATAAGGATAAACTTAAACATAGTAAAACCATACTTATACACGAAAGAGGATATTACAGACTGTTTATTGCATTACGATGTGATGGGTTTTAATTCAATTAAACTTTCGGAAATACAGCACGGTAAAGATTACTTTGTTTCGTTTGAAAAAACATTTGGCGTTAAGTTTAAAACTCCTTTTTACGGAGGCTGCCAAACCTACTTAGAAACAAGTAAAATTACTGAACTAAAAGAAATGAAAACACCTTTGCTATTAAAACGCTCATGTTTTATGTGCGAAGAAACTTTGAACGCTTCTTTTATGGACGGGATTAAAGTTGCTTATAAATTATTTGAAAAAACAGCACCTAATAAATACGGTGTTATATACGAAAATGGATGTTTAACTAAACAATGGAGGTAAAATTATGTACACTAAATTTTTAAGAAAAGCAGTAAGAAAGATTGAAAGCATGAGAAGTGGGCACTGTGGAGGTAGCACAGGACATTGCTCTTAATCTAAATGGTTTTGAAAAAACCAAAGCGGGTAGGGCTGTTTTAAATTACGGTCAAATTAGCACAAACCTTAATTCGGAGCAGTTCTTCCGCTTGCCACTAACGTTTAGTATATGCAAAGTAGGCGATTGCGGGCTTCAAAACTATCAAACCGTTGAGAATTTGAAGCGGGCTACAACCGTTGAATTTACTACTTTTTCGCCTATTTTGTATATACATTGTTAGGGCACGTAATTCATTATCTATCATTCTTTTGTCGTCCATGATATACAATTCAATGTTCCACCAAATTCCACCGTTTCATTCATGTCTATTTGATGGATTTTCCCTTTATAACCAGGATAAAAGCTTTCAATTTGCTCGAATGCTTGGTCGTCATGTTCTATTCCAAATTTAGGAAGAAGTATCAAGTCCTTTGTTTGAAGAAAATTCAGATAAGCCCAATCTCGTTTATCTTTCTCTTTCACCTTGTAATCAATGTATTCTATTTTTAGTCCAGCCTGTTTTAATGGTTTTAACATTGGCTCAAAATCTTTGAAGTAATATTGAGTTACAACAGTCTCATTGTCAATGAATCGAACCATTCCGTCCGAATGCCCATATTCTTCCGATTTATCCCAAGGAATTAGAACAATCTTTTCCACCTCAAAAGTTTCTTGAAGTTTCTTTATCAGGTTGGTTTTATTATATGAAATTCGGTTTTCTTTAACAATCTTGTCGGTAAGTATTACGCAATCAGTTGACTTTACAAAATTCCCGCCATCCATTATTAAATCCGATTTCTTGGTTTTAAGTTTCAAGGTATCGCAAACAATGTCAGGATATGTTTTTAAATCACGGTAGCCTTTCCTTGCTTTTTGCAAATAATCTGGGTCAAAACGATATTCTATGTAAGTATCATCGTTTATTTGAATCGGCATGTAATCTCTCGCCCAAATATCTTTTGTTTCAGGCAAGAAATTGTACTTTGCACCAAAGTCATCAAGAGTCGAAATTAATTGCTTCGAAGTCTTTAAAAATCGGAAGTCCGTTTTAAGTAACTCGGAAAAATAAATTGTATTTGTTTGGTTATCAGAAATCATTTTTCAAATATTGAAATCCATTCGTTAAGTTTCTTATGATTCTCAAAGCGTGCAGGAGTGGGTAAACAGGCAAATTCCACACCATTTTCCGAACAGATTTCTTTTATTATATCAATCTGTTCTTTCATTTTGGGAACATCTCTAAAAGTCTTTCGAGTAAAAAACACTTTTTTCAAAGAAGCATGGTCTTTAAGAAATTTTTCAAAATCTATCCATTTAAGTACTTTGTTATCAATGTAATCATCAGCGTAATTGGTTTCATTTCCACTATCAACATTGAGTTCTTGAATTATATCGGCAAATCCGATTTTGTATTTATCAATAAATTCTTTCTTCTCCGATACACTTGAATTTTTTAATTCTTTATAGCCAAATACTTTCGGTAACAGATTCCACAAATAGTTTTTCCCTCTCCCGTAAAAAAAATCAGCTGGATTATTTGAGGTGTCAGGATTAAATGTTCCAAGAATCAATATTTCAATGTTTTCTTTGTTTTTATAATCTCTGAATTTGTGTCTAATTGTACTCATGGTGTCTGTTTTTTATGTGCCCTAACGTTGGTGGTATGGTTTGTTGCCGATTCCGAAGCACTTCCTTATCAAGCTACACCAAACTTTATTAAGAGTGAAAACCTTGAAATTGGCACTGCAACGGCAATAAACTATACCACGTGTTATGGGCTGGGCTTTATTCATCTTATCTTAATATCCTAAGTTATGTTTTATCAATAAATAAGTCGGATAAAGTAATTCAAAGTTATCAATGACAGTATCTGCAATATTTCTGTCGGATAATTTAGTATCTCCAGGAGCGAATTCAATACCGATTATGAAATAATATCTATAATCATCTTTCAATAGAAAATCAGTTAATTGTTGTTCGGTAGAAAACTCACGGATATTTTTTATTTCTTCGTTAAGTCTAATATAAAAGTTATCGGGTAAAGACTTAATCGCATCAAATAATTTTTGTCTAAATGATTGGTCATTGGCTAATTTATTTTTCAAATTATCTCTGTCAATTTTACTTCCCCTATCCTTCCCAATCCTATTCCAGACGCCAACTCCATCTTTGTGAATTATCACTTGTAACCGCATGTAATCTAAAGGTGTTTGGTCTTCACCATAAGCCTTAATTTGTTTTTTGTCGCGACCATAATGGAGCCAAATACCATCAAGTTCTTTCGATGTATAAAGAGTATGAACATCAGAAGAAACTATATCATCAAACACATAGTGCTCGGATAATTCCCATTTTTTAGATTTAATTCTTGGATGGATAATATCATGCAATTTATAGAGATTACTTCTCACTTTCCGTCTTTCACCATCTACCTGTGGTGAGGAAATCCATGGTTTATTACCTTCAAAAGCTTCAAAATGTTCCTTTTTAAAGAATTGATTAGTGAAGTCAATATTATCCAAGTTTATAGAGGAGCTTTCTTCTGGAAAGATAAGTTTACTTTCCAGTTTATCCTTTTTAAGCCTTTCACTCCTATTATCGAATAGTATTTGATATGATTGCAAAAAATCTTCTGTTATAGACTTGGAATGTTTAAATAAAGCATTAAACCATTTTAATAAACTATTACAAAAATCTTGTTCATCTGTCTTGATGCTAAGTTCAATATTTTTATCAAATCCACCTTCAGTGCAATTTCCCGAACCGACAAAGGCAATCAACTTACCATTTGATTTAACGATGTAAGTCTTTGGATGAAATAATTCGTTTGGTTTATGATAAATCCCGCAAGTAATTTTTCCATTACCGTTTAAATCTTTTAATTGTCTTAAGACTTTTGGTGAAGTCGGCAATCCTATTCCAATTAAATAGTTCTGCTTTGCAGTTTTATTAGTATATTCTTGGATAAAATTATATCCATAATCAGAAATCATGGCAACAGCAATCCAAATCTCTTCACAATCTTTCAGAGACAATTTTAATTCAGTTGATAATTTTAGTTTTTGTTGTATCATATCATGTTGCTGTGTCGTTTTTTAGCCTTGCCCATAACGTTTGGCAATATGCGTAGGCTGGTATTTCAAAGCTCCAACCTGTCAAACCGCTACGAATTCGAGTAAATGTACTACAGTTTTAATTACCCACATCCCCCGGCTTACGTATATTGCGTGTTACCTGCTGGCGTTTGTTGTTTGTCATATTTAGTCCTTTTCAATTGATGTTTCCCAACCGTCATATTCTCCGCCAATTTCATTAGCAAGTTCCCACAAATAAATAACGTATTCGTCAACGCTGTTTTGGTCAACTTTGTCAACTCGTTTAATTTGAAGTTTAAAAGCAAACTCGCCCCAAGTTTTGTCGTTGTCTTTACTAACTACTGAGAAGTTGTCATTTTTGATTTTCTCTAAAAACTTTTCTCTGTCGCTGTCTGATTTGAAGTAAAGCCAATGAAACACTTCCCTTGACTTTGTCAGCTTGTCTCCACCTTTTCCTAACTGTTCAATTACACGTCTGTTTTGAATGCTTTGAAATTGTTGCGGTGTCGGATAAAGAAAGTTAAAATAGCCGCCCCATTCTTTGTCTTCCTTTGACCCGAAGTCGAATTGGTATCTGGGATAGGCAACCATAACTTCTGAAATTGTCTTGTCGTAAAGCATAGTGTCGCCAAAATAGAAATACAAATCTCTGTTACCTGCCGATGTAAGTCGTCCAACATAAATAGAGTTGTGTTTTGAAATAATTTTGTCAACCAAAGCGTCTTCAATGTCGCCAAGAAATCCGCTTTCTTCTTGTGATGAAAGTCCGTCCTCTCTTGGGTTATTCATTTTAATAGAAACCCAAACAACATTCGGTTTGTCTGCCATTGGTGCAACTTTGCGAAGTCCCAAGTCAACAAAGAGTGAACCTAACTTGTCGTTTACGTTGCTTAAATAAAATTCCCATTCTTCTTGGTGTCCTACTTTTGTGGCAGAAGTTGTTGTATGTTGTTGAGGGTTTGTCTTACCAAATAATTTGTCAAAAAGTCCCATTGTAAATGCAGTTATTGTTATTGCTAAAATTGTTGTTCCGATTATTATTTTTTTCTTCATTGTCTGTGTCTGTATCATTCGTTCACGCTTGCAGGTAACGGCTGCGTGTATGAAACGTTGGGGATTGCGGGCTTCGTTCTTGTCCGCCGACAAAAACGCCGAAGCGATGCAGAATGCTTGATTTAAGCACATAAACCCCAATGTTTTATACACGATGTTATAGGGCGTTTTTTATTCAAACTGTTTGTCAATCTGCTTTCTGTCATAGTCAAGTATCCAGTTGTTATGTGCTTTATAAATTGGTCTTAATGTTTCTTTGTCTGCCGAAATAATGTCTAGTCCTCGGTCGTCATACATATGGAAGATAATTTTCTTGTCAATGTTTATAAAGTAAATTTCTTTGCTTGTTAAAAATCCATTGTTATCAAGTCTGGGTTGTCTTGGCGGAAAGTCTGAGTGGCTAATTGCGGTTAGAATATTCTTAAAGTTTATTCTGCCAGCGGTTAATTTAATAATTGCAACACTTCTTATGTCAAATTTGTCGACTGGCTCATAAAGTCGTTTCTCTTTTGAATAGCTAACTTCAAACTTTTTAAGATTGTCAACTTGCTTGAATGTGAAACTTGAAAACTTGATTTTTCTCCGTTTGTATTTAAAGTCCATAAAAACCAAAAATACGTTGTCAAAATTGTCAAATGCAGCTTTGAAAATTGTCGAAGCTCGTTTTGTTACTTCTTGAAAGTATTCGTCTGTGTCAGTATCACCAATTTGTGGAATAACATTTCCTTCTCCGTCCAGAATCTGTCTGCTCGAATTAGAAGTTTCTCCTGTTTGAAGGTCAAAACGAAGTCCGAAATCCCAATTATAGAACAATGGTTTCCGAAGTCTTAGTCCTTCGAAATTGTCGTTTAAAAATTCCCTATATTCTTGTTTTGCTGTCAAGTTGTTGTCGTCTTTTAAAATGCCCTATAACGTTGGCGGTAAGCATAGTAAGGGTTTCGGAGTACCTCACTACAATTTCCGTATGTCGTTTCTTTCTTATTCATAGTTCAAATATAGCACTTTTGCCCTTATTATGTTTACCGCGGGTTACCACACGTTTTTTATAATTTTACTATACAAAGGCCACCATATAAATATGTTCCTTTTTCTAAATTGTCTATAAAATTTTTAAAAATTCTTCTTAAATCTATGTCCTTTTTGATTGCTTGTAAAATATTCCGTATGCTTTTAACTTCAGGGAGAGCAGGATTTTGATAGTAATCGTTTTCTGGTTCCCAAAATTCTATGGTCCTTTTTGATTTATTTAAACTAATTTGGAAAACATAAAATGTCCCATCTAATCCACTAACATATCCTTCAATTTCACTTGAATCTGGTAATGAGTCCAATTTTTCAGCCGTTAACTTATCAATAAGATTTTTTACAGTATAATCTGGTACTTTAAGTTGTTCCGAAACAATAATTTCCTTTTTCCCATTTCGAAGTTTTTTTGTTACATAATTTATCAATTGTCCTGTATATGTTGAATCGTCCACTTGGATTAAATCTAAAATCTGGTACGAATTCCAAATCCGATATGCTTTTACATGTGGAATATTTTCAAAGTCTTGTTGATTTAATTTTTCCAAGTCTTTTTTTATGAAACTATTCCAAAGCGAATCTTGTCGATTTTGACTAAAAAGACCGCTACTAAAAAAAAACAGTAAAATTATTAGTTGAAATTTGCTCATGTTTGGTCTTCTCAAAATGTGTGGTAACGGTTTGTATATGAAAAGTAGGCGTTTGCGTGGTACTTAGTTTTCAAAACACACAAAAGTTGGAGCGGGCTACAACCTTTGAATTTACTACAAAACCGCCTATTTTTTATATACAGTGTTACCAGCAGGCATTTCTATTTTTTTAAAGTTTAAATATCTGTCTTCAAATTCATTAATCCAATTTTCTCTGGATTTTTCTTTTAAAAGTCCAACAATTTTTTCAATTGTCAATGGTTTAAAATAATTTTCCTTATTTGGCAAAAAAGTCCGTTCGTATTTGTCAATGGCATTTAAACATTCCAAGTTTTCCGATGGAAACAAATAAATAAAGTCTCCTCTAAAATAGTCTTTGTTTGATATAAATAGGCTTAAAGTCAACAAATGGTCTCGCCAAATCTGCTGGATTGGTCTTTCTTTCAGGTTTCCCAATTGTGAAAGGTCAAAAAATCCTGATTCTTTTGAAATTTCCTCATACCGTGCTTTGTGCGATGATGGATTGTCTTTTAAGTGTTCTGCATATTTAACCTCAATTCCTAAAAACGATAATTGTCCTGATATGGTTAAATATTCAACAAAAACGTCAAATGCAGAAGAGTCACCGGTATATTTTAAGTCTTTCCGGCCTGGTGAATGTTCAAATTTTATGTTTGTTATTTTATCAATGCCAAGGTCTGGATAAAGTTCCTTAAAAACCTTTGTTGCTAAAAGTCCGTTTAACTTTAATTCTCCGAATAGATTAAACGCCAGAGGTTGACTTGAAAGTAAATTATTCCAAATTCTTGGTTCAGATATTACTTTTCCTTGAGTCTTGGCGTTTTCCACTTCGTTTTTGACAATTTTAAAAATTGAGTCAGTTAAGTAATTTGCACCAGTCTGTTTTGCAAAATCAACTTTTAGAAAATTTCCATATTTTTCAAAATCAAATCCTTTTTCAGTCCGCCAAATACTTTGCAGAAGTCTGGCTTTTGAAGAAAAGTCCGATTGGTCTAAATAGTCCGTGTGATATTTTATTCTTAGTTGTTTATTTGGCTTCATTTAAACTGTTGGTTTCGTTCTCCCCTGCTTGCTGGTAACGTTGGCGGTAGCCGCATGTACCGCATTACTCAAAATTTCAAATTTAGCTGCTACGTTTCATGCGGTATTGCCGGCTACCGGATGTTATGCAGCGTTTATTATTGTTATGGAAGTCGTGGTGATTAAAGGGAAATTCGCTTTACCCACCAAATTTTCCTACACCCTGAAAACCAATTGTTTATTTAATTTTTAGTTTTATAAAGTTAAACAGTTTTAAAAGTACAAATTTTTCCAATTGTCCAACATATAATGCGTTTTATTTTTTAATTTTTTCCGTTTTCAAAGAACCTAGCTCAATCAGCACCAACCAATTTTCATAATGCCTTGGCGGTTTGGCGGATTTATTCGCCTATTTTTTTTTTTCAATCGTTCATCTGTGTTCCTATTATTTGTATTGCCATTTTCTAAACGCTAGGCTGATGACCGTTCTACGAATTTTCGGACTGGATATTATATGTTTTTTAATTTTTAGCCTGCCACGCAAAAAGCTGCCGATAAACCGATTTAAGCCTAAACGGAACAGTCTGTCGGATTCATTTGCCTATTCTGTCCGACCGTTCGTAAATGTTCCTTTTTATTACTGTTCCAATAGTTCCTATTTTCCCCATATTCAAAGAGCCTTGCCGTTTTAAAACCAACCAATTTTCATGCTGCCGTAGCGTTCTACCGAATTTATTCTCCAATTTTTTGTTCAAATCGATCCTAAAAGTTCCTTTTTATTGTGGTTCATTATTGGTCGGATTGGGAACAAACGATTATTCTTCCATTTTTTCGTTATTTAAAACCTTGCCGAGTCCTTAACAAAATTTCTCGGTGCGTTCCCCGCCCCTATTTTCTTGTTGATTAAAGTCCACGCACATTAAATGCTGCATAACGGTTGCGTGTATGAAACATTTGGCATTTCGAAGCACTTTCCTATACTTTTAATACGAGCTGCATCCTTCGATAACGCACTGACTGCCAAATGTTTTATACACGTTGTTAGTAGCCGTTTTTTATTAATTCGTTAATGTGTTTGTCAATTTCTAAAAGTCTGTCCATTACATTTAGTATTTCCGATTTTTCGTCTTGATGTTCAGTCAAGTCAAAGTTAAAAGATTTTGTTTTTACTTTCTCTATGGTTGTTGCAAACTTATCAATTGTCAATGAGTTTAGTTGATTTATCTTGTGAGTTATGTTGTCAAAAAGTGAGTTGTTTAAGTTAAGATAATTTGTCGGTCTACTAGTCTGAATAATGATTGGAACGTGGTCGCTATATTCTAACCATTCGTTTGGCTTGCCAAGTTGAATGTCAAAACCAACATTGATAAAGTCAGCCGAAGCAAAGCAATAGTCAATGTGATATGGCTTTTCAATTTTACGATACATATGAAAAGTATGTTCCTTTTCTTGTCCGTGAGCAACTTTGTTCTGTTCGTGATACATACTAAGAATGTTGTTGCTTCTAAAAATTTCTACAACGTCTGTATGATTTCCTAAGCGTTCTTTTTCGTCCCAAATTTGATTGCTGTTAAAATCTCCAACGAAAATTGAGCTTAGATTTAAAAGTCGTGAGTAATATTGAAGTGCTAACCAAACTTGTGCAATATATCGTGCTTCTCTGTTTTCCTTATTGTCCATAGCCCAAACTGCAAAAAGCAAAAATGAACTGTCTTTGTCTGTAACTTTTAAAGGAATGATGTAACGAAATTTTGGATTAAATTCTTTAAGAAGTTCAAATTTGTAGTCGGAATATGAAAAAACACCAATGCCTTTGTTACCACTGTCGCTATACCAAAAAAAGTCTGCTGGTTTTGGTGTTAGTTTTCCAAATTCAAGTTTGTCTTCGCTTTCACATTCGGGAACAATTAAAATGTCTGGTTGCAACTCCAAAATTTTGTCGTTTTTTTTTCTAAATGCACCTTGACAATTCCATTCGATTATTCTCATACTATATCTCTAAAGTTTTTGGCAGTCCATAGAATTTTACGTTGCTGATATTTTCAACGACTATTGGCAATTCGTCTTTTCTTCGTTTACTCAATGCCATTCCTCTATCTGCTAATTCTGCCCAATGTTCAGTTGAACTATATATATTGTTCATAATTGCAGCTTCAAATCGTGCTCTTTCTCTTTTGTCTGGCATTTGAGCAACAAAAACTCTAAACGATGTTAGTTGTACTTCAACGGCATTTAAAATTTCTTCCTTTCTTTCAGCAAATTCTTCACGATGTGTCCTTGCGTATGACCAACCGTGCCAAATTTCTGTTCGTCTGCCTTGCTCTGCATCATTTACGTTAAAAACAGTGTAATTCCCACTTTTGTATTCTAATGTGTGTTGTCGAAATCTTTTTCGTGTTGATTTTGTTATTCCTGCACAATAAACCAAATAACCGTCTTTGTATTTAAAAGTCCAAAGGTAGATGCCCTCAATATCAGGAATTTTGTCAAGATTATTTTGGTTTTCGTAGCCTGCCCAAGAAAATGGTCCGAGCCATTCTATAATTCTATTTTCCGATTTTATATTATCAAGTTGTTGCAATTCCACACTATTATTTTGGTATTCGTCTTTTTTGTTCGGGTTCGGTCTCCTAAAATGGCTACTAACGATAAGTATATGCAAAGTAGGCGATTGCGGGCTCTAAACTTATCAAACCGTTACAATTTTGAAGCGGGCTACAGCCCTTAAATTTACTACTATCCCGCCTATTTTGTATATACATTGTTGTGTGCCGTTATTATTTTATATTCTTTTCTAAATCAATTGTTTGCAAAGTCGAATCTCCAATCTGATTTGCTAAATAATAAATCAAACTATATTCTTCAATTGTCGTTGATTTAACTTTAATTTCCTTTGAATAAAATCCATCTGGGCCTAATCCTCCAATCCCTTTTATGACAACAGGTTCTTCGATTTCAACAATCAACTGAGTTTGATTTTTATTTATTTGTATTAATCTTAGTCTAAATTGTGCTCTTGTTTCCAAAGGTTTACCTAAAGCATAATAGATAGGTGAATACCAATAATTTCCGAATGCATGTAAATATATGTCCTTATCAGTCCCTGTTGTTGAAAAAAAATCTTTAGAAAATAAAGTATCCTTAAAAGTTTCTGTTTTAAAAGTGACAAGCATTTTAGATTTCTTTCCTAAAATATCAACATAGTAATAAAATATCAAGTCATTATAGACCTTACTTTTATATTGTTTTGCGACTGTAAAATTTTCCAATATCAAATTTCGCAAACTTTCTAATGGAAGATTAAAAGTGTGTGTCGTAGGGTAAGAATTGATAAGTCTTTTATGAGTTATAGGAACCAAATTCATACAACTACTTAAAAATAGTCCTATTAAAATAATTGACGGTAATCTTCTAAGCATAGTTTGTTCGTTTTAATGGCACACAACGTTGAGTGTATGCAGCGTGCGGGAGTTCGGAGCCACTTCACTTTCCACAGTTACTGCCCTTGCCAGCGAGCACTGAACTTGCAAATTGCTCTGAAACCCGCATGATGTATACACTGTGTTACACATTGTTGATTATGCTATCTCTAAGTGTGTATTTGTATCAAAATCTATTGTCATTTTCACCTTAGCTTTTAAGGCATCAAAAACCTTCATAATCGTTGATAATCTCACGTCTTTTGCATTGGTTTCAATTTTTGAGATCTGGGCTTTTTGAACACCTACTAAATCACCAAGTTGTTCCTGAGTCAAATGTTTTTCTTTCCTTGCCTTTTTAATCATTTCACCAAGTATGTCTAATTTTAACTCAAAATCAAACTGTTCCCTGTTTGCCGTTCCTTTTTCACCAACATATTTGTCAGTCAATTCCTCTAGTGTATACTTTTTCATTTTATTTTCCTTCTTTCTCTTTAAAATATTGTTCCCTAATTCGCTCTGCTTTTTCAATCTCCGATTTTGGAGTCTTTTGGGTCTTTTTTATAAATCCATGTGTTGCAATTACTAAAGTTTCGGACTTTTCTGTTTTATCCCAGAACGCTAGAAGTCTGATATGTTTAGATAAAAACGTAGTCCGAAATTCCCAAATATTTTCATTTAGTTTTTTAAATAATTCAGGGTCATTTATTTCTCTTGATTTCCAGACATTATAAATCACCTTTTGTCTAGTCTTATCTTCCAGGCTATCAAGAAAGTTATTTGCCCATTCAAGAAATATTACCGCAAACTTTATCATTCATTCTTTTTTTTCAAAGATAGACAATATTTCCTATTAGGGAAACATTTATTTTGGGTTGCTGCTTTTATTCAATAATGTGTAACGTTGGCAATATGGCCTGAAAGGGATTGCGGAGAACGTCACTATCAAGATACGATGAAATTGATGCGGGTGATGAGCTTCGCATGCCTCTGAAACCCTTTTTGGCTATATTGCATGTTGGCTGTAGTTGTTTGTTATTTATATCATTAATCTCCATATCGGAGTAAATATTATTATCATTGAAATTATACCTAAAATCATTGAAATCCAAAAAATCTGTTTACCATCTTTTTTTCTTTTACCCAAAATCGCTGTGATAATCGAACCAATACTTAATCCAATAAACCAATATTTGTATGAAAAACTAAGTATCTCAACAATTCCAAAAAGTGCTTGAGTTTTTCCGTCTGATGATAAATACCGATTAGCAATTTTCACATTAATCAAAGCAATTATCAATATGCACAAAATGCTTAAAATAATCGAAATAGTTGAGTTTAGTTTTTTAGTCATTTTTTATCATTTCAAAATCAAAATATCTTTCGGTAATTGCACCAGCTTTGAATTTACTATCCTTGCAATCATCTGGTGTTTTTTGTCTCTGCGAAATGCCAATATTGTAGAAATTTATCAAACCCTTTAAATCATACGAAGGACTTACTGCTCCAACTCGAACAATTGCCTTATTGTAGTCAAGATTTCCTATCAATCCGATTTTTGAAGTATCACTTATTAATCCACTCTCATTTAAGTAGGCTAAATCAAAACAGTCTATACAAGTTGTATTTACTAATCCACTCGGGATTTGTCTACCAAATAATTTGAAGTTTTTTAAAGAATTCAAATCAGGTTTAATAGTATCCTTATAATTGGTAAAACAGATGCCTATCCAAATTCCAGCACTGTCTTTGTCAAAATCAAGGATAAGTCCAGAATAAAAATAGTTTGAGTCCTTTAAATGCACATAATCACCAACTTTATAATCCATATTAGTCAAGTCTATTCCGCTCCAATCAGCTTTTAATATTTCCGCATTTTTATCAGAACTGCAAGAAGTCAGTAAAACCGAAAATATAAATCCTAATATTATCAATGTTTCTCTCATGTTGCGTGGTTTTTTTACAATTACAGCCAACGGTTTGTGTATGATTTCGTAAGGGATTTCGTGTTTCAAACCTATCCATTTACGACCCCAAATTGATGCGGGAGATAAAACTCGAAAACCTCTGAAACCCTTATGAATTATACACATTGTTAGCGGTTGTTATTTCTTTCTTTTTGTCAGTTTTAATTCCCATGGCATATTAACTAACTTAATTTCATCCTCTTTTACATTTACTGATAGTCTTAAATTAGTTTTTGGAACGGTCAATTGAGTTCTAAGGTTTTCAATAAATTTTTCATATCTAACTGAAATTGTATCAAAATCATAATTTGTATATGGTTCCATTAATTCAAAATCTTGATATTTTACAGATATAAGCCTAAAATACGTTTTATCTTTTCCTTTATATGAATCCTTTATTTCTTCAAATGTCACTTCAATTGGAAGCGTAATTGCAGGATTGGACGGAACATAAAATACAAACTCATCAAATGGCGCAAGTTGTTTCTGGATAAATTCAAAGGATTTTTGATATTTCTCAATAGTTTGCAGCTGAAATATTTCGTCTATTAACTCATTTTTAAAATTTGTCTGTCTAAATTGTCCTTTTGAATTAAAATATATCTCGAACAGTATTCCATTTAAAACATGGTTTTCTTCACCAATAAACCAATCAATTAGCCAGTTATCTAAATTTTTAATTATGGAATTTGCTGAAAACTCTCCACCTATTGCAGTTTGCAAAATATTGCGGCCAAGAAGAAATCTATAACTCTCATCTATTTTCTTTTTGTCAACTTTTGAAAGTTTTTGAATTGCAGGTTGTTGTTTATACCAATCATGACTTCTCAGTTTTTCAATTATTTCATCAATTTCTGTTCCATTACTGGTGTAATTTTCATCTACAATATGGTCTTCTTTGTACGGTAAATCGACAGAATGTATTAGTTGTCCAGAATTAAAGCAAAAATTACCAATAAGAGATGTATGTTCCCAACTTGTCTGCTTTCCACTTGAATGAGTATAAACAGTTGTCCGAACTCTTTTGAAGAAATCCTCAATAGGCACATTTAAATCGTCCATATGATTTAATAATGCTCCAGTATAAATACTATTTCTTCCAGCACCATAATCCATTGCTCTTTCACCTGGTGATGTTGAGAATGCAATTAATGTACCTTTTGGTGCATAAATAGGAGCCAAGCCCTCGCCTTGTAGTCCTCTGAATTGATTTGGCAATGGATTGTCTCTACAAGCATCTAATATTAGTATTTAAATAATAGGATTAGCAGCTTGCATGTAATCAATAATTTCATCAAGAGGAAATGATGTGTGTTTCGCTGAAATAGAATCCGCAAAACTTGTATCTATTGATGTTAAATAATTTTTCCCTTCTATCTGTAATCCATGTCCAGAAAAATAAAATAATCCAATATCATATTTAGTCAAGTCCTCACCAAATTTTCTAACTGCTCTTTCAAATTCTTCATTATTGCAATCTTGAACTTTATTAACTATAAAACCAAGATTAAGTAGTTTATGCCCAAAATCATCAGCATCATTTGTTGCATTTATTAATCTATCCTTTTCTTGTATATAGTTTGCGTTTCCTATTATTAAAGCTAATGCATTCATATTGTGTCTTTTTTAATAACCGCTAACGGTCGGCAATATGGCCAGAAAGGGAATGCGGAGAACGTCACTATCAAGATACAATGAAATTGATGCGGATGATGACCTTCGCATACCACAAATGCCCTTTTTGGCTATATTGCGTATTATATGCTGCCAATATTATCTTTGAATTATTAGTTTTTGATTTTCTTTCAGCCCTTTGGATTTTATTTCAATCATATAAATTCCATTACTTAAATCACTAACATTAATCTGTTGCTGATTTTGTTTAAGAGTTTCCGATCTGACTAAAGAACCCATTAAATTATATATATTCAATTTCGGGACAATATCTTTAGTGTAGTCTATATTCAATGTTACAATATTATTAGCGGGATTAGGAAACAAATTGAATAGATTACTTTTTGAAGTTTGTTCAGATATAGAAGTAATTAGATTATCAAAACTCAAATTGTCAACATATAATACTGAATTTCCATAAGGACCGTAAGGATTGCCACAAGTAGTATCATTATAAAATGCAGCAACAGTTATAGTTGCACTATCGGCATCTACATTCGTATAGGATTCTGTATTAGAGTATATTGGAATATTAAACGACGTCCAATTAGAAACTGTCTCGGTAGTTATTAACTCACCGCCTGCAATCCAAACTCCATTTTTAAACATCATTATCCCAATCTGAATAGTATCACCATTTACAGGGAAACATTTGTAATATCCGCAAAGTTTGGTCGGATGACCTGTTATGGGGAAAGAAGGAACACAGCCACTACTTAGACTCCCTGTAACTGCATAACCATATGAAAGATAGTTTGTCAAAGGCAATTGGTTTTCTAACTTTACGGAATAATTACCTACCGATTCAGGGTAATGATCAGTCGATAATGTTGCATTGCCTATAAACCATCCATTCAGGCTTTCGAATCCGTTATTTGGAATTTGAGAATTTGCATTAATTGTCATTGTAACTAACGCTGTAAAAATAATTGTAAACTTTTTCATTTTAATTTTGTCAGTGTTTATCGTGCTGACTCCGCACTTTTTAATTCCTAATTATTTGTCAGGTAGTCTTTTCTTTGGTTGCATATAACATAATTATATGCGCCGTTTCGCTTTTTTGTTTCTGCACTTTACGAATATAGGTATTTTCCGCATAAACACAAATGTCTGGTTAATGGTAGGCAGTAGCGAAATGGTCGCATATATGGTGTTAGCCGGCGTTTAATATTTTCCGGTTTTTGAAGAATCCTTTTTTTCATTCTTTCAAAAAGCATAAAGTCCAATTTTTTGACGGACATTGTCATTCTATCTTAGATAAATGGAAGTGTCCGATTGGACTTGGAAAATCAATAAGGTGTCATAATCAGGCTTTATAAGGCTTTTTTTGATTTTTTAAAATTTTAAATTTTTAGATTTTTTAATTTTTTTTATTTTTTTAAAATTTTTAGATTTTTTTGTCTTCTGTTTGTCATTGGTACTTGACTTTGTCATTTTTTTTCCGTAACTTCTCCAAGCTTTTGGCGTTTGCAACTGCCAGCCGAAAAGTCCTGGCAAACCGTCCTGATAGCAAGCTCTCGACGCTTTTCAGCAGTCTTTCCGGCATTGAAATGGCTTTCAATAGCTTGGAGAATCCTTCAAAAAAATGACGCCCAATCCCCATTTTAAATGACAAACACCTTTCCTTATAAAGCCTGATTATGCTGAAAAATCCTCAAATGACGGATAACGGTTTATGGTATGGTGTCGTGCGGGATTACGAGGCGATTTCCTATCAGTTTACACTGACTATTTTTACGAGCCACAAACCTTCGCAAACCTCTGAAACCCGCATGCACTATACCATGTGTTGGCAGCTGGGCATTTTTATCTAATCTGTTTTTATTTGTTTCCTTTTTATAAAAATAACACTTATTGATACAAAAAATGCAATACAAAGCCATGCAAAATAATCTCCAAGAACTGAATAAACTGTTTTTTGTCCTTTTACTGGTATATCCGAATATAATATAACTTCATCGGTTTTAAAAAAATCATTAGACGATAAAAGTTGTCCTTTATAATCAAAGGAGGCTGAAAATCCTTTGAATGTAGACCTAACCATATTAAACCCATTTTCAATGCCCCTTGCAGATGCTACATAGCTATGATATGGTGAAATTTCTTTCCAGTCGCTACCTGGCACTAACATAATGTCAATATCCATTTTGCCAGTTTGACTAATCAAAGATGGGAAATCCATATCGAAACAAATGGCAGAACCAATTCTTCCGTAAGGCGAATCAAAATATTTTATAATTCCATCTCCATAATCACATTCACCCGGATAAGTTGGCTTTGCCTTATGATATGTAAATAGGATTTCACCTGATGGAGAAATCCAAGTTATTTTGTTTTCTGGATTTTCATTAGAGTTTTCTTCAGGTATTACATTTATAGGAATCCCAATGTAAATACTATCACATATTGCAATTGTTTTAGCTTTTTCGATGAAGTTAGGTTCTTCATCAGCGGGCAAACTGATAATTGTTTCTCGTCCAAATATTATTTTTGCCCCTGAAGTAGCTGCTGTTTCACAATTTCTTAAAAATCCTTGATTTGCCTTTTCAACCAAAGAATCAAAATTCGTTGTCATGCGATGGTGAAACTCTGCTTTGGTGCTATTTATTGAAGCAATTCTTACTGTAGGCGAATCAATTGCATTTGATAGCCTGTGTTCTCCCCAAATTATAATCGATAGAAAGGGAACACAAAAGAATAAAAATGCTAAACGAATTTTCGTTTTATCAAACGAATTGTCCCAAAGCCAATTTATAACTGACGCAGTCCACATAATTAGAAATGTCACTCCCCAAATACCAGTAATTGAGACAAGTTGTAACAAGGGTAAAGATGACTGGGTATGAATTAAAGTGCCATATGAACCAGAGGGATTTGTTAATATGGTAATATATTCCATTGTTACATAAGCAGTTGGAAATAGTAGCGTCGAAACAATTCCTTTAAGTTTTTGAGTGTAAATTCGGTCTAACAAAAATGTCAACGAAGTAAATACGCTCATCATTAAAGAAACAAAGTAGTAGAAAAACCCTGACATGGGCATCATATCTTTCCAGACGAATATGTTTGACACCCATCCAGCAAGAACAATAATTAGAAACCCTTTAAATGGTTTTTGGAATCGTAAAAAACGAATGAGAAATGTCGGTGCGACAAAAGCAGCAATCGGTAAAATCCATTTACCATTAAAAAAGAAAAGGAAAATAAATCCAATCAATAAATAAATGTAAGAATATTGTGTTTTTCTTTTAATCATATTTTCATTGTTCATATTAAGTCACTAGTCAATTTAGCTAAAAATTTTCAATTGGAGTAGGTTACCTGCCTTGCTGCCAACGTTGGCGGTAGGCATAGTAAGGGATTCGGAGCTCCCCACTTTCATTACCGCATGTCGTTTCTTTCTTATTCATATTTGAAATAGAGCACTTTTGCCCTTATTATGTTTACCGCGGGTTAGCGGTAGTTGCTTCATCTAAATAATAGAGAATTAAAAAAATCATTTAAATCATTTTCATTTTGTGTAAAAATACTTGAATCCTCTAATATTATTTTTCTTAATAATCTCCGTGTTAAAGAATCAATTTCAACAGATAAATCAATTTGCTTTTCAACTGATTGTAATTTTTTATCAAGTCTTTGTCCATGAATATATTTAGATCGAATAGCATAAGCATTTTTAACTAACTTAAATATTTCTTCCTTTTCAGCATTATTATTTCCTAAATAAAAAGATATTCTTTCTGAGACTTTATGCGAAACTTCTGTATTATCTGTTGTAAATAATGTTTCATAAATAACCACATAAAATGAAATCTTTAAAGGTAAAAAGGAATTACTCCTAGCAATTATCAAAAAATTAAAAGCTTTTTCAATTCTATTCCATTCATTATACGCAAGTTTATTTACTTCTGAGATTTTGATCCATTCTCCATTTTTTACTATTTCCAATTGATCTGCAAATTCGTCAACCTTATGAGCTAAAAATGGGTAGAGTTTAAAAAAAATATTTTCAGCTTCATGCAATTCATCCAATTTGAAATCACTTGTAGAATATTCACCTTTTGCATTGCTGAAAAATGTTGTCTTTAATTCAGATTTTATATTCTTATTTTCGGTATTATATAAGTACAAAACATCAGTATTTGAACAACAATCTTTAACAAACCAAAAACATGATATAAATAATTGCAATATTGTGAGTTTATAAGCTACTAATTTCGATTCAGTATTAATATCTGCATGGTAAAATTCATTAGCCTCTCCAACTGCAATAAAAACTGGAGAATTTATTAATTTTTCAAAAGATATATATCCAACTACAGGAACAAATTCTTTAAGTCCAAATAATTTTTTAGGTAATTCTTTATCATTTGATAAATTAAATACTTCAAAAACATAGTCCGAAATGGAATTATCAATGTTTAAATATTTGGTACCACAAACCAATCGTATTTCCATATATATGATTAATTAAATTTCTCTCACAATTACCGCTAACGTTTTATGGTATGGTGTCGTGCGGGATTACGAGGTAATTTCCTATCAGTTTACACCGACTTTTCATACGAGCTGCAAACGCTCGAGAACCTCTGAACCCCGCATGCACTATACCATGTGTTACAAGCTGGCTTTTATTCATTTTTATAATAATCACGTCTCGCTTTTCTTTGTCTATAATAAACTACAAAAATCAATGACATAGGGAAAAATGTTACAATCAAAATCCATTTTAGTATTATCAAAAACACATTCATATAATTAAAATTGAGTCAATATTAATATGGATATGGCAACACTAATTGCAATTGTCCCAATCATTGTTTTTTTGTCTATCTGGAATGTTTCTCTTAAATCCTGCTTTTTTATCACCCACAATGTTCCAATAAAAAATAAGGAAGTCATTATATAAACAATCGGTGATGTTACAGGAAATAAAGAATCTAATGCAGCATTTCCGGTCGGCTTCATATTCCAAGTCATTATTATTAGACTAATCGAGTTTACAGCCGAAAAACACAAATAATAACTCAATAAAATCCAACCACACTTTTTTCGAAGCCAAAACAAAATCGAAGCAGTTGGTATCAGAATGAGAGGTAGAAAATAAAGAACCATACTGAAATCCCATTCGCCTTGTCCTGAAAACATAAACTTAAACATTCCAAATTCTTTTATAATCTGGTACAATGCTATCCCACCGAAAACTATTGAAATAAGATTAATCAATTTATCGGTTTTTAAAGGAGATTCCTGTATCGGATTCAGATTATCAATTGCTCTGTTTGCAATGTTTTTTACTTTATCAATCCTTTCTTGCTTTTTTTGTTCCTTCTGCTCATAATCTTGGCGTTCAAAACTTAATTCTTCCTTCGCTGAATATAATTCCGAATCAGTCAATTTTCTAGAATCAAGTTCTTTTTTAGCCGTTTCAACTGCTAAAGGTTGATAACCATCAGAATTCTCAATAATCCTAAGAAGTTCTGTATTCGTTGCTTGTTTATATCTCTCTGTAAATTGGTTCATATGTTGCAGTATGTTTTTTTAAGCTTGCTTGTAACGGTTTGTATAAGAATAGTAGCCGTTTGCGGGCTTCATCCCTATCAAGTTACACAATAGTTGGAGCGGGCTACAAACCTTGATTTTACTACTGGATCGGCTATTATTTTTATACATTGTTGTGGGCAGTAGTTATTAAAATCTTAAAGTTAATCCTACACCGTTCCCAGTCATGGAAAATCTTAATTCACTTTTATCCCAAAATGAACTTGTTTGTAATCCGCTGTTATAAGTATCAACAGCCTGTTTAGCTTGTTTATTGAATTTTTGACTTATCGGAATTGAGACAACGATTAATCCAGCACCAATTCCAGCCATTGACCAATTGGGTTCTCCACCACCAATAGCTGTTCCTATTGTCCAACCTACCATAAATCCACCAGCAAATCCTACTATTGAGGCTAATGCATAAGTTGATTTAGCGGTTTTAATCTGGTTGTATGCTTGTTCATTTGGTTTCATCGCATTTACAAGTTGATGCATGTTCAATCTTTTCTCACCTTGATAAAACTGATAACCACCAAATACATTTTTCACTGAAATCGAATCAGTAACAGTTTGTCCAAATGTAAAAGTTAAACTTACTGTTAGTAAAGTCATAATAATTGCAATTCTTTTCATTTTTATTAAAGTTTTATGTGTAAGGTTTTATCCGCTTATTCATGTTGTCTAATTCTCGAATTTGTTTGAGTAACTCAATCTGTTTTTCTGTCATAATTATCAGTATGGCTGGGCTTCATACTATTGCCCACAACGTTGGCGGTAAGCATAGTAAGGGTTTCGGAGTTCCGCACTACAATTACCGCATGTTGTTTCTTTTTTATTCATATTTCAAATATAGCACTTTTGCCCTTATTATGTTTACCGCGGGTTGGCAGTTGGGCTTTATTTAATACTATTTTATTTTCAATATTTGCCAAGTGTTTTGCATCTCTGATGAAGTATTCACTTGTGGTGTCTGTGACTTTTGATTTACCACAATTGATTGTTGTTTTACGTTTTCGATGATGTAATTAGAAAGGGTTTGATAATCAACATTTCCTTTAGTCTCCTGTAGTTTTTTAAGTAAAAAATAAGTGAATAATCCATGTTGCTTTTCATTATATGGATAAGCAGTTTCATTACCTGTGGCTGCTGAGAATACTATCATTTTTCCATTTAACGCATTTGTTTTTGGATTTATTTTAACTCCCCTTGCATTTGCCAACATGCCATTATCTCGAATACTACCACTAAAACATGCATCTAAGAATACTGTCACACTTTGGGTTGGATATTGATTTAATCGACTATATAAATCATCCAATTTTATCGCTGTTTCATAATCTGATGAGAAACCATCCGCTGGCAATAAGTATGCTGATTTATCTTGTTCATTTGGCATTCCATGACCAGCGTAATAGAAAATTATTTTGGCTTGACCATTATAAGCAGAAGCAACATCACTAATCCATTTGATTTCAGATTTCATTGTACCAAATGTTGCGTCTTGTGAATAATGTATATTTTTTATTGGTATACCTAATGTTTTTTCACAATACTCTTTAAATACTTTGCCATCATTCGCTGCATATTGCACTTTTACTTCCCTTGAATAGTTTTCGTTTGCGATAATTATAACAAATGTTTTATCGTTGTTTTGTGGGGTTGAAGGTATATTAATATCTACATCTGCAATTCCAACCTCTGTTTTATCCACTTTGAGATTAGTGTTATTTACTACATTATCTTGCTGAACATTAACCTCAATTGGTTTAAAAGTATAAGTTATGTTATTGGTTGCATAAGTTGTAGGTTGCTTACTATCATACTTATACTTTTTAGCATTACTTGTGTTTGTTATTGTGAGCTTTGCTATAATTAATCTGTTTGAATTTATATAATAGTCTTGCTCAGAAAATTTATGTTTACCCCAATTGTTTTTAAAAGATTGAGCATCTACAACAGGAACTGGAATTGCAATTTTTCCTAAATCATTTGATTCTAAAAGATAAGTCTCATTATCAGCATCATATTGACTTAGTGTAAAACTATTCCAATTAATACTATTGTTAAATTCTTTTTTCATTGAAGCAATAGCCTCCTTAGTGAACAGTTCAATTTTTTGGTTTCTAGAAATTTCATTTACCCTTTTTTGATAATCTGTTGTTTTTTCAAATTCACCTTTCAATTGCCATTCATTGATTTTTTTCTCTACATAATTTTTAACATATACCTCAACAGGGATTTCATTTACAGGAAGATTTGAATTAGCAATAATAAAGGATGTTGGTTGAGAATCGAAGTAAAGTATATTATCATTATTATTTTTTTTTATGCAACGAACAGAATAACGAGACAGCCCACCCTCATTTCTACTCAAATAAACTCCTTTATCTTTACCTCCTTGTAAAAATAAACAACCTTCAGGACTAGGTCCTGTAGGAAACACATAATGACTAGCCCAAAAAGAAGCAAATTTAGAATCATAATACCCTCCCTGATAATCTTTAAACCCAATTAATAATGCATTAAAACCTGAATTACCCCCTAATATCAATGATTCAAATAGATTATATTTATTTAAATTACCCAATAATAATTTAAAATCTGAACCTTTCGGTAAAATCCAACCATCTGGACAAGCCTGCTCTGCCTGATTATAATTATAAAAACGACCATTATTTGAGCAATTAATGCATTCACTCCCTTTTACATTATAATTCAAATTTTCAGCCATCCAAATCTGATTTCCAATTTTTACAGTTCTATAATTATTACCATCACGATTATCGCTTAGAATGCCATATTTAGGTTCTAAACTTAATCTGAAAATAATATTTGGTTTGAATAGTAAATCGGTCTCAGATAATACATTCCAAAATATTTCTTTATTGCCATTTACCACATTGTCACCTACATCACCCACTAAAGCTTTTAATGGCCCTTTAAAGTTCAAGCCACTATCATCACTGTAATAAAGTTTTATTGCTGCATCACCTTCACAAAATAATTCATATTTAATAACAGCATAATTATCCTTTTGGTGAGCTGTTATGTTTGAAATTGATTGAGCATTTGTATATGAAAAATAAGTGATTAGAAAAATTGTACTGAATATAACGTTTTTCATAACAGTATTATTTTGATATTGAATAACATGCAAATATTAAGCTTAATAAGTGCGAAATAAAAATACTAAATTATTAATAAAATTGGTTTCCAAGTCTACCATTTTCGCCATTCCCAGATTCCACCTATTTCCCATAATTTTATTGGTGGTTTATAACTATCATATCTTTGCATTAAGGGCAACTCTAATGCTATTTCTTGTATATAAGGTAAAAGACCATCATGCTCCTTAATTCCTTTCCACACACCTTTATTTGAGTGTAGACCTGGAATTATGACCTTCTCAATTAGGTTTTCCCATTCCCATAAATGACCATTTTGGTTGCGAGCTTTGCGTACAGCTTTTATATATGGATTAAGTGAGAACCAGCAACGTATTGCCGATGATGCATAAAACTGAGCCAAAAGATTTATTGGTACTTTGCCTTCTCTAACGAGAAGTCCTAAGTGGTCAAAAGACCTAGTTACTTGCTCTATCTTTTCTCTATTAACCTTCCAATTATTAAAATCTGGGTTTTTAGATAATTGATGAAAGTCTTTATCAACCCAATGCTCCTCTTCTATTAGCAACTCTATTCTTTTATTACTTTCATCTATCGCTCGAAGTTTTGTCACATAAGAACGGGCATCTCTCATTTCTTTATTATCCAATAACTCAAATATTTTAGTGTAGACATTTAATAAATGTGCCCGTCTTCCTGAAGTCCAATTTGCACATGCTATAAAAAAAGCAGTAATTCCGAGGCTTGCCATGACTATCTTATAAATGATGTCAAATATTACTGAATTTACCATAAATAATCCCTCCATTTTTTAAAAATAATATTTGATATGTTTCAAATTTTCTGCTATGCACATCTTAGCCTTACTGCCAACGTTTCGCATATGAAGCGGTTGCGCTTGCTGGCACTTCATTTCGGTTTCCTTTATTAGCTAATTTCTTATTCATAGTTTCAAGTCCGAACTTGCCCGCAAATGCTTTATATGCGGTGTTGTAGCCAGTTTATCTTTCATTATTATTACTTCTTCTTTCAACTTCCTCTTTAGCCATATTTTGAACTTCTATTGGTAAAGTTGTATTTCCATTAGCAATTCTGACTAATTCACTATCTGTTTTGTTTTTTAAAATCTCTTTCCAGTCATAGTTTCCTAAATATTTATTTTCAAGTCGAATTGTTTTTTGAAAGAGTTGTCTGTGATGCAATAATTTAACTGCTATTGAAATCAACATTAAGGATAAGACTACTGCTAAAAAAACAAAATAAAAACTGTCTAAACTACCGGAAAATAGTAATGGAGTCAAAATCATTAATAATAGTCCAAGAACAATTGAAATAATTCCATATTTGAAATCTATTGAATAGACTACAATATTATCTTTTGGAAAGTATAATTCTGCTTTACTTGAAAATCCTGTCCATAAATTCCAAGGAACATTTTTTGTTGGGTCAAAGGAATGAAACTCCCCTTTAATGATTATTCTGTCATTGTTTTCTTTTTCAATCTCTTTGTATAAAGTCCCTTTTAGATTAATTAAAAACAATTCAATTATCTTGTCTTTATCTAAGTCTGGTAGCTCTTTTTTAAACGATATTTTAAATGGATTTTTCAATATCAATTTTATTTTTTTCATTGTTTAAATTGGCTACAACGGTGGCGGTATGAGTAGTGCGGGATTTCGAAGCACTTACCTATCAAACCGTTGCTATGTTTATTAAATGTACTCATGTTCAATTTACCACAGCAACCCGCATTACTTATGACCGCGTGTTACAGGCTGGCGTTTTTAAAAGGTCTTTATTTCTCCATTATCTAACCAATTAGGAACTTCAAATCCATTCGCTTTAGGATGCTGTTGAAAAATTGTCCTTAAGGCTCGAATTGAGGAGTAAGATTTATTTATTAATTCTTTTTGTTTGTCAATATATTTTAAATCATAATCATTTTCACTAATCCGATGTGCTGGATTTTGTCTTTCTCGACGAACCTTTTTTAATGGTTTAAAAATATCAATTAATAACTGTCTGTCAGGATGATTGTAAGTTAACAGAAGCCATTCCTCAAGAAGTCGAAGCGTGCCTTTTGGTTTTCTTTCAACTGTATTTTCATCTATTTTTTCCACGTCATATAACTCAACTGTATCCTTAAAAAAGTCTTTATTTATATTATCAGAAATCATTTTATCTAACAACATTACAAATTCATTGTAATTTTTCAATGTCGGTGTAAAGAAAAATGTGAAAGATTTTGGTCGATTTTCTTTATCAAAAGTCTTATTAAAGAGATTAATGTCAAAAATCAATTTTGATAATTCATTTAAACAATTTAATTCTCCAAGAAATGCAGAAAAAATAGAGTGAGAAAAAGTCCAATTACCATTGATTGTATTTTCGTGATATTCTTTAAGCATCTTACAATTTTCGAAAACTTCTTTACTTCGCCAAAAAAGTTGATGTTCTGGAGTAAGGTCTTTTAAATATCTCAAATAAACGACTGCAAGTCTATTATCATTTGAATCAAATCCTAATCCAAATGATTTAAGAAACACTTGGTCTTCTTCTCTTACAATTGGTTTATCATTGTCATCGTATTTGCAAGATATTCTTCCTGAGTAATCCTCAAAATGAAAATCAAATCTTGGGTCATTAGCATATCTTTCAAGAACCTCAATTTCAAAGAATCTTGGAGACAAATGTGGATGAGCTAATGCTAAAAGCTTTGTATATTCCGCTGTCCCATATTTATCCGTATCCCTATTGGATTTTAAATAAACCTGAGATGGATAAAGACAAATTGGAAATTCAGTATTATCACTTGAAAATATAATTTCACCGAACTTTTCCTCCTTCACAGTTATGTCTTTGGAATCTTCAAGTATTTTTAGTTGACTTTCAATCGGATAGTGTCGAAATCCAATTATATGTGGATTTGTGCTAGATTGAATTGAAATAGTATTGTCAATTACAAGCTTTTTAATAATATCAATAGATTCCTTATAACCGATTTTAAATTCTTCCGAAATATTCCGCAATGGAATTCCATTGAAGTCATGCGATTCAATGAAAAACTCAAAAACTCTATTTCTTATCTTTTCTTCCAATCGTTTCTATTTTGCAGTTGGTTTCTTACGCTTGCCTGTAACGTTGGCATATGAAGCGGTTGCATTTGCCTGTGCTTCGGTTTGCTAACGCAATATAGTTATTTTCTTATTCACAGTTTCATGTTCGCGCTTAACCGCAACTGCTTTATATGCGGTGTTGCCATTAGTTGTTTCCTCTTGTTTTTTGTCAAATCGTCCATTAAAAACAATGTCCAAATGACTGATGTGTTAGGTCAGACCGGGCGGAAAATATGTTTTGTCTTAAAATCAAAAATCCCGATGAGCCGAAAGTTGAAAAAGCGAACTAAAGTCTGGCCTAAAAAATCAGTCAACTTATACCTGGTTTTGATAAACCATCCGTCAAAACCGGGGAAATTGCTAATGGACAACCAAAAGCCGGAACTGGTTTTAAATTTGTTTTTAAAGTCCATAAAAATCAACGGATAAAGCCCGAAATTCTTAAAATACAGATGATTTTCTCTGAAGTCTTTTGGCCATAAAATCCAAGCGGTTTTTACTGAAGTCTTAAAACCTGTTTGCTTTTTTAATCCTAAAATCCGGTTTTGTTTTATAAACCTCTACCCTGTTTTTTTAAGAACGTTTTGTGTCACGAAAACCGGCCGAATTAATGGCAACGTTGGCGGTAAGCATAGTAAGGGTTTCGGAGCGCATCACTTTCATTACCGCACATAGTTTCTTTCTTATTCATACTTCAAATATAGCACTTTTGCCCTTATTATGTTTACCGCGTGTTGGCAACTGGTGTTCATTCATTACTGTCTGTTTGTCAATTATTTAGCTTTTATTTACATATCATTTTCAAACTGCACCAACCTATCCACCAAGCACAAATTTATTTAGTTTTTTTTGAGCGTGGGTAATCCTAAAACCGTCCTGAAAGGCGGTTACTCGGGCTGGAGAGGCGGAAGCTCTTTTGCAAGCCTTTGGATTAAGCTTTGGCTCGTGGGGGCTTGCAAATGTGCTTACGACTGTGTATGGGCTAATGTGATTCAACATTAAAAGCTATATTTCATTTTAAACATAAACATATCATAGTTATTCAGTTTCCCAAACAAATTATCTCCTTTTCCGTTAAAAATGGCGGTGGATAAAGCTATATCGACATTATCAGTAGCTTTATATGCAATTTCTGGCACATAAACAATGGCATAATTATCTTTTATATTGTTCCAGTCAGCTACAATAAAACCTCCACCGATAGGAGCGATTTTTAACTTTTCATTGAAAAATTTCTTTTCATATCTTAAAAAGAAATAATCATTCAGGTTTTCACTTCCTCTTTCATTAATAAATCCATGCAAGAATTGAAAATTAATATATGAACCATCTGCAAAATTGTAATCGCCACCAATTACAAATTTTATATATGGTTTTGAAGAGTCTAAAAGCAATGAATCCATAGTCACTGGAACAGGCGACATTGGATAAAAAGCAGACAAGTCATTGGTCATGATTACGTCTTCATCGGGAATAAAAGCTGCTGCCTCTGCCCAAAAACCAATACCTGCAATGCTTGTTGCCAAATCAGCACCAATAATATGCGTTCTTGCAAACGAAAGTTGAGAATTGATATTAATTCCGCCAAACGCATCAATAGGAATAAAAGTATTTCTTGTTGCGAAAGGTAATCCGTCATATCCACAAACATAGCTCAGGGAAAAATCAACTCCTTTTGCAAAACCTTTAAATTTTAACCCTGCGGTTGAACTTGCCCCTAAATTATATCTTGGCATAATCAGTGTATCTGAAAATTCATTTAACACCATGCCTTGAGGCAATTCCAAATCAGGTGTCAGAGCATTTGCAAAAACACCAACTGGCATATTTGCTGGCTGGAAAACTGGAATATATACACCCTGTAAAGAGAAGTCACTGCTAAAATAATAATTAAGGCTTATAGCATCTGAACCACGATGGCGACCGAAATCCAATACATCTTCAAGGTCATATGGATTAAGGTTGTCAGTTGGATTTAATTTATCGGCAGTTCCCCAAACAATGCGTTGACGACCAATTGTTACGTCTAAATTTTTAGTAAGAAAACCGTATAACTGAACGTAGGCTTCCCGGATTTCAAGATTATAAGGGTCAATAATCCCTTTATTATAAAGGTCAGACGATGAATTAATACCGGGCAGGCCAATATTACGCAACCAGACTTCGCTGTAAAATTTTGAATTAGCGGTAATTTTTTTTTCAAGTCTTAAAGTCAGACGGTTTTCGTTCCAAGCCCAATCATTGGGTGATTTAAGTAAAAAACGTTGGTCGGTTAAAAGTTCACCTGATAGTTTGAGGTTGGTTTCTTCTTGTGCATTAGTTACGCTTGAAACGGTAACAAGCAGCAGCATTAAAAAAATATTCTTTGTATTCATAGTTTAAAATTTATTTATTTGATTTCTTGCGATTTTTGACAATGAATTAAAGTTGTTAAACAATGCTAAAGCAATTTGGTGTCCTTCCAAAACAAATTCTTTTATTGCTTTTGATTTACTATTGGTTTTGTCAAATTTGGTTGGATGTTTTAGTCCTTCGAGCATCACATATTTAACCCTTTTTTCCTGTGCTTGATAGTGCAGATTGATTAATGTTTCCACACCAAATTTTGAAGTTCTCATTTCCCCCAAAATTGGCAGTACATCTTTCTTTAAAAGTGCCCTTTCGCCAGTGAACGATTTGAACGGGTTGATTTTATAGTTAATCAGGGTCTCTGTTGCCTGTCCTAAAACCATATCGGCCTCTTTACTGAAAACAGGAGTGATTAGCTGTTCAAAATGCTCCTCTTTTAGGTTAGACAAATCGGCATCAATGAAAACAATAATTTCTCCTGTTGAATTTTCTATCCCGGTTGCCATTGCATACCCTTTACCTTTATTTTCGGGAAGTGCAATATACATAAGTGATGGCAAAAACTTAAGTTCACCTAAAATTTTGGCCGTACCATCTGTTGAACCATCGTTTACAACAATTACCTCGTCAAAAAAGTATTCACACACGGTTGTTACTACTTCTTTGATTGTTTTCTCCTCGTTATAGGCACAAATTATTGCTGAAATTTTTTTCATAATTTAAGTCCTTTCTTACTTGTCGGTGATAAGGGCATGCCTTTTTATTCATTCTCTTATTGGTTTCTATAATAATAATTTATTGCCTCTTTTGCTGCACTTTCCCCTAACTGTATCAATTCTTTTGCTTTGTAAAAATCAAAGGTGTTTGCCGAATCGCTGGGTATATTTATAATCATATCAGGTTTGTGTTTTTCTATACTCATTTTTGCAATTCTATGCATCATTGCCGATGTAGTACTGCTTAAAAGTGAGTAATACCCTGCACTGTGCTTGTCACCAGTTAAAACTAAGGTCGATATGGTGTTCATTAACCTATTTAAGTATCCATTGTTAGTATTTGTTTCTTTTGGAATATCATACTTTTTGTCGCCGTAAAGATTCACTACTACCAGTATATCACCATTTTTTCGGAGTACATGTTCAATAGGAATTGGATTCAGAATGCCGCCGTCAACAAGAATGGTATCGCTGCACTTCACGGGTGTAAAAATTGCAGGAATTGCAACGGATGCCCGGGCAGCTTCATAAAAACTTCCTTTTGTAAAAACCACTTCTTTTTCATGGAGTATATCTGTAGCAACGGCTGCAAAGGGGATGGGCATATCTTCAATATTCATGTCGGGAATAAAAGTCTTCATTTTATCAAAAACACGCTCACCCTTTAATAAGCCATTAGCCGCAAGCGTAAAATCCATAAAGCCCCAGACATCCCTTTTGTTAAAGGAGCTTACCCACTCGGTATATTCCTGTATTTTTCCCATGGCGTAAAGCCCTCCAATAACTGCTCCTATGGAAGAGCCTGAAACGGAAGTAATGGTAAACCCGTGTTTTTCCAGTTCTGAAATAACCCCGATATGGGCAAGCCCCCTTGAGCCTCCGCTCGATAGTACTAATGCTACTTTCTGCTTCATATTTTACACTTTTAATTCAAGTGAAAAATTTTCAGGATATTTTGCTGTTACATCTTTATACATGCGGTTTATTTGTTGCATTACGGTTTCAATATTTTCAAGATTGTTTATTACTCCTTTAATTCCGATTTCTTTTTTCTGATAATCAAGATAGCAAATGATTATAGGAACATTTGCTCTTAATGCCATATAATAAAAACCTTTATTCCAGTTTATAACTTTTTTCCGTGTGCCTTCAGGTGAAAGAATGATATGTAAGCTATCTGAATTTTTGAGTAATTTAACAACTTGATAAATAGAATTATTATTTTTAAAATTACGAACCGGAATAGAACCATACAGTTTCATTGCTATATTCATAGGGAAAAAGAAAAGTTCTTTTTTAGATAAAAATTTATATTTAATTCCAAATTCAATAACTACGAGTTTACCATACATCGCATCCATATAGCTTGTATGAGGGGCGAAAATGACAATGCTTTTTTTTACATCGGGAAATTCACCTTTGATTTTCCAACCTAATAAGTATTTCAATATATAACCTGAAATCATTATTTTTTAATTTATTTTTTTGATATACAAAATCAAATCACCAACAGTCTTAATTTCATATAACATATTATAATCCATTGTTATTTTTAGTTTAGCTTCTAAGTCCATAAATAATTCAGCTAAATCAAGATTGTCGAATTTTAAATCATCTTCAAACGAGTAATCAATTTTTATATCAGATACTATTGTATCTGACAAATCACTAATTCTTTGCAGTATTATTTTTTCACACATAAATATCTAATTTCTGTACGCTTATTTTTAAAATTATAGAAATTATTATTGTTTTAACTTCCTAACCGTTAAATCATCGTCGGTCAACCCTGTGTCGTATTTTACATCCGACATTTGCATTTTGGTTTTATGGTTTTTCTTTAAGTCGGTCATTTCAATTTCAGCGGCATTCCAATAGTTGCCAATCTTTTTGAAAGTATATTTGGCTTCTTTTACTTTTGTATTGCCTTTGTCGTAATACTCCATTAATTCAGGATAATAATCTGTTCTATTCACCTGTACCATTACTTTTGAATAATCCGATTTATCTCCGATAGGAGTTAATTCCAATGTATATACATTGCCTTCAGTTTTAACTAATTTGGGGGTGTATTTTACCGAGAATAGTACAGATTCCATATCTTCATAAGAAAAATCGGTACCTGCAAAGTTTTGATTTTTAGCGCTGGTTGCAATTCGTCTTTCTTTGCCAAATGCGGGTAAATACAAATACATTATATCATCAGGCAATGACAACACAGCAATGCCTGATTGCGAAGCAGGAGCAGTAAAACGGAATATTCGTTTATCGTTTCCTTTTTGCTGTATGGTTGCTTCACGGATTTCCTGCTTATTTGCCTTGTCAATCAAAATAATTTTGTTTTTTCCAGTCATGTCTTTGGGAGAATACATAACATCGTCCATTTTTTTTAAAATGGCACTTGCGTCTTGTGCATTTGCAGAAAATATGCTTCCTGCTACGATTAAAGCGGTTAAAACCACTGTTTGAATTTTAATCATTTTCATTTTTTTAAGAATTAATTATTGTTAATGATTGTTTGCTACTATTTTACGTTTTCTGTTTGCCAAAATCAATATGATTGGCAATAGGGTTATAGCCCCGATACCGGAGCCGAACATACTTAAGGCAACCAGAATACCAAAGTTTTGCAACGGAACTATTTGTGAAAATATTAAAACTAAAAATCCTGCTGCAACCGATATTACATTTATAATAATCGCTTTCCCACTAATTAAAATAGTTTTTTCAATCGCTTTTTCAGCATCTCCGGTTTCTTTCAAGTAAAAATTAAAACCTGTAATAAAATGAATAGAATAATCTATACCAATACCCAAAGCAATACTACCTACAAGTACTGTGGCTATATCAAGAGGAATGCCTGTTATGCCCATAAACCCAAATAATATCATAATTGTAGCAATAATTGGAATTGTAGCATAAACCCCTTTTGATATTGACCGCAACATAAGACCCACAAGCAGGAGTACCATTATAATTGCAAGTATCAGGCTGCTATATTGACTTTGAATAAGGCTATTATTTAATTTAACATATACAGATGGCATACCGGTCAATTCAATCTTTATATTCTCCCTATTATTTTCCTGAATGAATTTGTTCATTTTTGATGTAAACTCATTGATGTTTTTACTGTCAACAGAAGCAAATCTTGATTGGATAATTCCTTTGTCCAAGTCTTCCGACACAAGCTGAGTCATTACGTCCTGACCATTGAGCAGAAACCATAATTGTTCAATTTTAGCTTTATCATCCGGTATCATTTTGCCTTCACCCATCGCTTCATTCATTTGTTCCACAAGGTCGGCTACAGATTGTGTCATATCGATATTCGGGTCATTTTTCATAAAATGCTCCGTTTTTATCATCATTTTCAGAACATCAGGACTTTGCAAATCTCCTTCAAATACAACAAATATGGGTAATGACCCTCCGAATTTTTTCTGCATTACATCTTCAGAAATCCTTGTTGGGTTATCTTTTTTAAAGTAATCAGCCATATTTACGCTTGTCTTTAAAAAAAACATACCACCTATGCTCAATAGAAGTAAAATACCCCATGCGGTTAATGAATATTTGGGGTGCTTAAAAAGAAGTGTAACTATTGGTTGAAGTATTTTATGGGTTAATATATTTTCCTTTTCCGGTTGGTCTGTTTCAACTTTTTTACCATACATAGAAAATGCTGATATAAGAGCAGGAACAAAAAATATGGACAACAGCAAAGCAATTAATGTACCCACAGCCGTAAAAATACCGAAGTCTTTAATCATAGTAAGATATGCGCCAAAAACAAATGATATAAAACCCATAGCTGTTGTTACTGCTGCAAGAAATACCGGAACCATTATATAAGCAAGGGCTTTTATTAATATCTGTTTTCTGTCTTTTCCAAGGGTATGGTTGATATTGTTTAATACATGTATTGGATAGGCACTACCCACAGCAAGCAAAACAACAGGTATTATATTTGAAATTATAGTAAGCTCATAACCAGTAACTACCATTATCCCAATAGTCCAAATTACGGCAATACAGGCAGTAAGAAGTGGTAATAAAACACCGCGAAAAGATTTGAAACTAAGTAATAGAATTAGTGCAATAATTACAAAAACGATAGGCAAAAGCCAAACAATATCAGCTAAAATTAAATCACTAATATCGTTCATCATCATCGGCAGACCGCCGAAGTAAAGTGTTTCTGGCAAATTTAAGTTTTTAATTTTACTCTTAATCTCCTTTGCAACAGCTTGTTTATCTGCATCGGGTAGTAATGTAAACATAACAACGGAAGCAGTGCCATCTTCGGATACAATTGCCCCTTTGTACATCTCTTTCGAGAAAACATAGTTTTTAAGGCTGTCTAATTGTGATTGTTTATTGGGTAGGTTGTGCTCATCCACCAATTTTCCGATTTCAATTCCCCACTCAGAACTTTTTATATCCAGAATATTGGTTAAACTCGTAACCGTTGAAACCCCATCAGTATATCTCAGACTATCGGTAATTTGTTTAATATGCTGTAATATTTCTGTTTTAAAAACATTGTCAGATTCCAAAACAATCATCCCCATGTCATTTCCACCAAATTGAGTTCCAATTGTTTTATATAATGAAGCAGCAGGGTCGTCATCGGGCAAAGAGCTCAGAATATCTGAGTTGATAGTCAAAAACTTAGATTGATAACCAAAAAAAATGGTTAATGCCAAAACACTTGCAACAATTATCCATTTCAATTTTATGATAATACGAGATAATTTTTCCATCATTAATATTTTAGTTTGTTTGTACTATATTCGTTTTTTAGTCATTTTTAAAGCAAAAAAAATTATTTTGATAATCCTTTTATTAAAACACCTATCAAATCATTAAAATGTGGTGAATATCTGGTGTATTTATTTTGTAAAAAGAAAGGAATTTCTAACCCCTTTAAAACCATAATTATCATTTCGAGCAAAACTTCAATATTTCCACTTTTATGAAAAGCTCCTTCATTAATTCCTTGTTCCAATATATTTCTTAAATTAACTATTTCCCATTTATCTAATTCGCTTCTTAAATCATCAATAAATATATAATGTTCGTAAAAGTCAGCTTTTAAGGTTTCGTGGTAATTGGCTGCATCATTTAATAGTTCCATACGCAGCGTTAGATAATTTTTAATTTTATCTCCTGCATTCAATTCTGTATTATTGACAATGACAGATAATTGATTTTTAAGGACTGACATTTCTCTTGATACTACTTCTTTAAATAATGCCTCTTTACTTGCAAAGTGGTAATATAAAGAACCTTTCGCTTTACGTGCAGTTTTAGCAATTTCGTCCATTGAAGTTTTCTGAAATCCAAATCGACTAAATAGTTTATTTGCTACACTTACAATAATATCTTTTGTTTCGTCTATTTGCATTTTTATATTATTTGTACTTTTTATACTAATTCTGTTTTTTAGTACAAATATAAGTGTGTTTTTTAAAATTCAAAATTTATTCTGTCTTTTTTGCATAAATTAACAAACATATTATCCTAGCAGCAGTGTGGTGGAAAGATTGTAGCTCTTTTACAAGCCTTTGGGCAGAGTGTAGGCTCGTGGGGGCTTGGAAATGTGTTGCAATGTGGGTTGGGGGTTGACTTCTTTTTTGCGGGGAGAAAGAAAAAAAACAAAATAAATTCCATCAAATTTACACTGTCCTGTCAAAAGCTAAATCTTTTCTTATTTTAATTTTGTGAATATCGTATCTGTCTGTTGTGTCGTCTTTTTACACTTGTTGCCAACGTTGGCTATAAACCCAGTGCGTATTGGTTACTCCAAAATTTCCAAGTTCCTTCATAGCCGAATAAATTTCAAATACCAATTTAACAATTAAACATAAACCGTCGAAATTTATTTCGGCGGGGATTATAAGTACGAATACATTTTAAAGCTACACATTGTTAGCATTGGGTTTATAGCGGGTTGTATGCAGGCTTTTCTTTAAGATTTTTATAAATTAAATAAATCAAAAATAAAACAATCCCAATCGGTCTATAAAATATTGCAAGTAAAACCGAATACTTTCCTTCAATTTCAAATTTCTTTCTGTCGATATTTATAATAATCGCAGTAATTATATTTAGCACATAAGTCAAAATCGTAGTCGCACTCATAACGATAGTGTTCACATTATATGATTCAGTTTGCGTTAAAAAATATTTATAAGAAAGTCCTAATAAAACCTCAAGTCCGTAGAAAACAACTAGTAATATCGCGTATTTTCCAATTATTTTAAATAAATTATTCGTCATTGCTATTTAGATTTTCAATTAAAAAATTTTCAATTAATAAGAAGCAAACCCCAATTACAGGAATACAAAATCCGAGGAGTGGAATAGAAATCTTGTTTCTAATCAATTTCATCGAATCAAAAAGAATAACAAATCCAATTATCAGATTTGGAATGTAGTTTACAATTTGAAAATAAAATTTGGATACTCTTACTGGGTCTGAAAAGTCAAGTTTATATAAATACAGTGAAAAATAAATGCATATTGCTTCAAGGAGTCCCGCTCCTAGTCCTATTAGGAGATATTTAATTGCAATTTTTTCAGTTTTTTCCATATAGTTTAATTGATTCGGGTCACCCAGCTTGCATACAACATCCCTATATACCAACCTCCCCTCTTCTATTCAGTATATATCGGTTTTGTTTACAACTGTTTTTTTTAATCCGGTTTCCAAATTAATTTTATTCATCAATATATCCAAGGGGTTGCGCATTTTTTTATTGTTTACTGCTATTACATGTGTATAAACCTCCGTGGTCTTGCTGCTTTCATGCCCAAGCATAACTTGTATATTTCTCAGATTTTCGCCATATTCCAATGCGTGTGTAGCAAACGAATGGCGGAGCGTGTGCGGTGTAGCCCACGGATTGGCTCCGGCTGCTTGCTGTGCTTGTCTGAATATTTTCTGAATGCTTGATGCTGTATATTTTCCGCCGTCGCTGCCCTCAAACAACCAATACGATGGCTTTTCCTTTTTATAATATTCCCTCAACAGCACCAAAAGGGATTCTGACAATGTGGTGTGCCTGTCTTTTTTGCCCTTAGCACCTTTTACAAAAATGTAGCCTCCGTCGGAACGTATATCGCTGATCCTCAGATTGAGCAATTCACTCACCCTCAGCCCTGCCGAGTAAATGGTTGTAAGTATTGCCTTGTGCTTTATGTTTTCTGTACTATTCAGAATCTTCAATACCTCATCGGTGCTCAATACATTGGGCAAACTGTGGCGTTGCTTTGGGCGCTGAATGTTGTAATACTCCCGGGGCAATCCCAACACCTGCTCATAATAAAACTTTATGGCATTTATCATCCCATTTTGTTTGCTTTCTCCAATTCTATATTTACTTGCAATATGGTAAACATAAGCTTCTATCAAATCTTTAGTCAAATCTTTATAGTTCTGGTTTTCAAAATATTTAAAGAAGTTTGTCAGCTCCGATTTATACATTTTTATTGTATTCGGGCTGTATGCTTTCAGTATCAGTTTTTGTTCCACATCGCACAGAGCTTGTTTTCCCTGCTCATTGAGCGTAAATTGCGGTTTGTGTGCTACGTGCCATAAGGTTTCTATTTTGTACCTACCCTGAAATATGTTTTTTATCCGTACCGCATTTTCCTTCGTATTTGGGATACTCCACAATTTCTGGTTTTTGTGGTAATGCTTTCCGGGTATAGTTTTGAGCAATGTCCGCTCATCAGTCATTTCATAAGGGATATGAATTTTTACTCTAGTGGCTTGTTTTTCAGGCTTATAAATAACTACGTCCGTAATTACCATGCTTTCTTTATTTTTAGTGTGGCGTTGCCAGATGGAAAAATAGTAAAAAAATCAAATACCTATTTCTAATCACAAACAATAGTCGTATTTTAACCGTTAGAAACGATTAGATGGAAACGTCTGGAATTAAAACACATACATTATGCATAAATGTAAAATCTGCAGCACACAATTTGCCGGAAGAAGCGATAAAAAATTCTGTTCGGTGAGGTGCAAAAATTATTACCATACCAACCTCCGGAAAGCAACCGATACTGTAGTGAAAGAAATTGATACCATACTTCACCGCAATAGGAGCATCTTGCTCGAAATAGTAGGTAAAAACGCTGTACAGAAAAAAATTGATAAGCTTACGCTTGAAAAGAAAAAATTCAACTTTTTCTACCATACACACCAAACAATAAACTCAGCAGGTAAAACCTACAATTATGTCTATGACTTTGCATGGATGGGATTTTCCGATAATACTATCCTTATTGTTAGAAAACGTTGACGGTGAATATACTGAGTAGCAATAATTTGAAAAATTGAAGATTAGTGCGCTCTGGTAAAACACTAAATCCGCATCCTTTGGGTGTACGACATTTTTTCCTTTTCCCGAATTACACTGCCGCTTTAACTATTAGCCGGCTCAGTATTTTGATTTGCCCACTTTTGTAACCCACCCCCAAGTTGAGCCTTTGTTTTGCACTGGATAAAGTACATCATTGCCCTGATAATTTCATCCCCATCTTATATTTTTTATATTTTTCGTTATTAACTTTTTTGAGGGCAATGGAACAAAAAATCTATTTCAACAACAGAAAGTACGAAAAACCCCATCTTTTTAATCAAATGTAGTTGAGCCAGGGCGGCCGAAAAATGGAAAATTTGATAATTTGCTAATGTATTAATTAACAATTCAACCCTGGAACCTTGCCACCCTTCAACCATATTCCATACTTTTTTCCACGCTTTCGCCCTCTCAGTCCCATAAAGAATAAGTAGGTATTTTTGTTAAATCGGATTATCGAACATAATCAAAATATTTTAACTATACAACATCACCGTATATAAAATGGGTAATTTTTATGAAATTGATAAAACATCCATTTCATTGAAACCAGATCACTGAATTTATTTTCAACAGGTTACTAGTGTTAAGTTATATTTAAATTGGCGGATAAATATTGCATTTTCCCCTTCTCCCTTCGGGTTTCTCCCCCAAGGGAGAACTTGCTCCGATTGAGCGGTCTAGTCCACGCCATGGCGTGGTGCCCCCCAAGTAATTAGGCGATGGGGGAATATAATTTCTGAACTTCCGACATTACTATATTAACATAACACTATTCTCTAACCTCTATTCTCTAACCTCTATTCTCTAGTTTCTAATTCCCAAATTGTTCATAACCTACAAATGGTTTTAAACATGCGGTCTGACGTTGCATCTAAAAAGGTTATTCTCTAGCTTCGTGCTAACTAAACCTAAACAGAACAACTATGAATGTGAGCGAACAAGAACTCAGGTACCTGGAATTGCTGGCTAAACGCTATCCCTCTATCCAAAAGGCCAGTACCGAGATTATTAACCTGAAAGCCATCCTAAGCCTGCCCAAGGGAACCGAGCATTTCCTGAGCGACCTGCACGGCGAATACGAGGCTTTTACACACCTGCTAAACAGTGCTTCGGGCGTTATCAAAAAGCGCATCAACGAGATTTTTAAAGATTCCTTGCGCGATTCGGAAAAAAACAGCCTGGCCACGCTGATCTATTATCCCGAGGAGAAAACCCGATGGGTGATGCGCCGCGAAACCGACCTCGACGAATGGTATAAACTGACGTTGCACCGGCTGATAAAGGTCTGCCGGTCGGTTTCGTCGAAATATACCCGTTCCAAGGTCCGCAAAACCCTGCCCAAAGATTTTGCTTACGTGATTGAGGAACTGCTGCACGAGGACGAAAACGAACTGAACAAACAACATTATTACGATGGGATTATTGATACCATCATCAGTACCGGCCGGGCCCGGGAATTTATCATCGAGCTATGCATCCTTATCCGCAAACTGACCATCGATCGGCTCCATATCGTGGGCGACATTTTTGACCGGGGCCCACATCCCGATCTGATCATCGAAACACTGATGCTTTATAAGGATGTGGACATTCAATGGGGAAACCATGATGTGGTCTGGATGGGTGCCGCCATGGGCTCGCTCCCGCTTATTGCTACCCTGCTGCGCGTGGCGGCCCGGTACGACAATTTAAGCACCGTGGAAGATGCCTACGGGGTGAACCTTTTACCTTTGGCCACCTTTGCCATGCAGGTATATAAAGATGACCCCTGCACCCAGTTCCAACCCAAACTTTCGGGCGAACGCGAATACCGTACCGATGAAATCCAGATGGTGGCACAGATGCACAAAGCCATTTCAATCATCCAATTCAAATTGGAAGGACAGTTGATCAAGCGCCGCCCGGAATTCAAGATGGATGACCGTTTGCTGCTCGAACATATCGATTATGAAAAAGGGACCATCCGCATGGGCCGCAAAGTATATCCGTTGCTCGATACTTATTTCCCGACCATCGATCCGGTTCAACCCTACCAGTTGACCGTGCAGGAACAAGAGGTGATGGAACGGCTGCGGAATTCGTTCCAGAAAAGCCAGAAGATACAGCGTCATGTGAAATATCTGCTCAACAAAGGCAGCATGTACCTGAAATTCAATTCCAACTTGCTTTACCATGGCTGCATCCCCATGACTCCCGAAGGGGAATTTAAGAAAGTGAAAATCGAAGGTTCTTACTATGCCGGAAAAGCCTTGTTGGATAAGTTTGACGAGATTATCCGCCAATGTTATTACTACAAGCAAAATACAGGCGAAGACAGCGTGGGCATCGATTACATGTACTACCTGTGGCCCGGACCCGATTCGCCCCTGTTTGGCAAAACCAAAATGGCCACGTTCGAACGCTATTTTATTGCCGATAAGGAAACCCATATTGAAGAAAAAAATCCGTATTTCACTTTACGCGATCAAGAGGAACTGAGTATCAAAATCCTGAACGAGTTTAGCCTGGATCATGAGCATTCACGGATCGTCAACGGACATGTTCCCGTAAAATTTAAGAAAGGCGAAGACCCCGTGAAAGGCAACGGGCGCATGATTGTGATTGATGGCGGTTTGGCCAAAGCTTACCAACCCGAAACCGGAATTGCAGGATATACGCTTATTTACAATTCGTATGGGTTGATGCTGGCGGCGCACGAACCATTTGAATCGAAACAGAAAGCCATTGAACTGGAAAAGGACATTATTTCGGACCTAAGGACTTTGGAAAAAACATCGGTCCGCAAACGCGTGGGTGATACCGATATCGGTGTCCATCTGCGAAAGGAGATAAAAGAACTGGAAGATCTTTTGGTGGCCTACCGGAAGGGGTATCTTAAGGAGGAAAATGGAAATGAGTGATTAGAAGTTCGGGTTGTAGGTTGCGGGTTAATATTTGTAAGCAATACTGACCTGTAAAAATAATTTTAAAACCCGCAATGCCTTAATATATACCGTCCCCACGGGACTTGCTGAAACTATGGGTAACTTTTATTTCTACCAATATTTTGCCCCACCGGGACATTTTCTAACTGTTTTAAGAATAAATCAACTCCGAATAATCATCCGATGAATCTTTTGCCACTATTTGAACTATTTAAAACATGATATTCAGATAATTATGAATTTATCGGATGACTAAGCTCAAGTTTATTGGCTTTTGGGAGTACATTTAAGAATGAACTTTTTTAAGCAGCCAGGCCATGTTTTCGCCCAGGTCGCGCATGGTTTGCATGCCTTCTTCATCATCAAGTACATCGCCCGGCTGACGGCCAATGGCAATATTCCAATAGGTGGAGCCGGGCACCATCATCTGGTTGATCAGGAAAAAATGGTTGATGGAACTAAAGGTATGGATTTCGCCGGCCCTGCGGACCGCCACCAAGGCAGCACCTACTTTGTGTTTCAATGCCTGGGTGGCACGGGTGGCATAGCCGGCACAATCAATTAGGGCCTTTATTTCGGTGGTTACATTCGAAAAATATACCGGCGAACCAATCAAAATGCCATCGGCCTCCAGCATTTTTGTAAGGGCCTGGTTAATGGCATCGTTTTTAATGTGGCAACGGTTATCGCGCAGTTCGCGGCATTTCATACAGGCAGTGCACCCATGAACCGGTTTTCCGCCCAACTGTACAAACTCCGTCTCAATCCCATGCGGCTCCAGCACTTTAAAAACTTCCTGAATCATTAAAGAGGTATTTCCCTTTGGATTCGGGCTTCCATTAATTCCTATTACTTTCATTATTCTTCTTATTAATCGCTCAAATATACTAAGGTTGCCTGAACCTATTGAATTAAGTAGCAAGATTTCAGTATCAAGATATCAGACAAGAGATTAAGAAAAACGAGACAATTTGTTAATGAGCTAATTAGCCAATAAACAATGAACCATTCATCAATTTAAGATAAAATTCTCTCAATTTCTTTATTTACATAATATAGCTAATTATCAATAAAATAAAAAGACATTATACATATATTTAGCCTTCAATATTCCATGAAATGCTAAACAAAAAAAAACAAAAAACGTTTCACTTGCGCTTAACGAATTGAACAAAAAAATATTGAAATGGCAAGATTTGAATTGAAAATGCCCAAACTGGGGGAAAGTGTTCAGGAAGCTATCATCACCAAATGGATGGTAGGTGTGGGAGATACGGTAGAGGAAGACGACAACCTTTTGGAAATAGCCACCGATAAAGTGGATTCTGAGATACCTTCACCCGTGGATGGGAAAATAGTTGAAATTCTGTTTCCGGTAAACTCATTGGTACCTGTAGGTGAAGTTATCGCCATTATACAAACAGGTGCCGACAGCGAATTACCTGTAGCTGCACCAACCACCACCGGGAAATCAGAAACACCTGCTAAAGAAAGTAAACCGATAGTGTTGGAGACAAACATCGGTGACATTAATAAAAATACGGGAAAATTCTTTTCTCCTTTGGTTAAAAGCATTGCAAAAAAGGAAAACCTTACCGCCGATGAATTGACTTCGATAAGTGGAAGTGGCAAAGAGGGACGGATAACTAAAAATGATGTGCTGGATTATCTATCCCAAAAGGGTAATAAAACCACTACTGCACAAACGACGAAAGGAGTTGCAACAACCTCCACTCCTGCCCCATTGGCCGAAAAACCATTAGTATCGGCATCGGTTTCGGCCGGTGACGAAATTGTTGAAATGGACCGGATGCGGAAACTGATAGCCCAATACATGGTGAACAGCAAGCGGGTGTCACCCCACGTAACCACCATGGTTGAGGTGGATGTTACACCCATTGTTTTGTGGCGGAACAAGGTAAAAGACAGCTTTGAAAAACGTGAAAATACCAAATTAACCTACATGCCCATCTTTGCCGAGGCTGTTGCCAAAGCCCTGCGTGATTTCCCCATGGTGAATTCGCAGGTTGATGGTGAGCGGATTATTTTGAAAAAAGCGGTAAATGTTGGTTTAGCTGTGGCGTTGCCATCGGGAAACCTGATTGTTCCTGTAATAAAAAATGCCGATAAACTGAATCTGGCTGGATTAGCTTCTGAAATAAACCGCCTGGCCGATGCTGCCCGCACCAACAAACTGCTTCCCGATGAAATCACAGGTGGTACTTTTACCATCACCAACTTTGGGTCGTTTAAAAATGTGATGGGAACACCCATCATCAATCAACCGGAGGTGGCGATTCTGGCCACCGGGAGCATCGAGAAAAAACCCGCGGTAATTGAATCACCGAGCGGCGACATGATCGCCATCCGCCATAAAATGTTCCTGTCACTTTCGTACGATCACCGCGTGGTGGATGGAATGCTGGGTGGAATGTTCTTACGCCGTATTGCCGATTATCTGGAAGGATTTGATGTTTCACGGGGATAGAAACTAGAGGATAGAAACTAGAGGATAGAGACTAGAGACTAGAGACTAGAAACAAAAGACCAGTAACTTGAAATTTAAGAATAGAATAAGAACTTATTAAATAATCAATAAAAACTCAGAATGATGTCAGAAATGAGTAAATATCATATTAAACAAACAGACAAGGAAACCTTACGCAACTGGTTTTATTTAATGACGTTGGGCCGTGCCATCGACAACAAAGCCCCCAATTACCTGAAACAGGCTATCGGATGGTCGTATCACGCCCCGTTTGCCGGGCACGATGGAATTCAATTGGCTATTGGCCAGATTTTTGACAAAAATACCGATCACCTTTTCCCCTATTACCGCGACATGCTCACAGCAATTTCGGCAGGCCTTACGGCTACGGAAACTATCCTGAACGGGATATCGAAAGCCACCGATGTTGCCGGTGGAGGCCGCCACATGAGCAACCACTTTGCCAAGCCGGAATGGAACATCCACAACGTGTCGTCGTGCACCGGAAACCATACCCTGCATGCCGTAGGTGTGGGCCGGGCCATGAAAAGATACAATCATAAAGGGGTATCCATCAGTTCGCAAGGCGAATCATCCGTTTCAGAAGGTTACGTGTATGAAGCCATCAATGGAGCATCGAATGAAAAACTTCCGGTGCTTTTTGTTTTTCAGGACAATGGTTATGGGATTTCGGTACCAAAAAAAGACCAAACCGCTAACCGCAAAGTAGCCAATAACTTTACAGGGCTGAAAAACCTGAAAATTTTCCATTGCAATGGGAAAGATGTATTTGATTCAATGAATGTTATGACCGAAGCCAAGCAATGGATCATCGAAAACCAGATGCCGGCCATTGTACAGGCTAATTGCATACGGATGCACTCACATTCAAACTCCGACCGTCACGAATTATACCGCGACGAGCATGAACGTAACTACGTGATGGAATATGACCCGTTGGCCAAATACCGCCGTTTACTTGTGCGGTATGAACGATTTACCGAAGACGAATTGCTCGACATTGAAGCCCAGGTAAAGGAAGAGGTAAAAAAAGCACACAAAGAAGCCATGGCCGCACCCGATCCCGATCCGGGCTCTATTTTTGATTTTGTATTACCTGAACCTTATCCGGCCTCGAAATATCCTGAGGGATTGCATCAATATGAAGGTGAGCCTAAAAAACTGATCGAAGGAATTAACGAAACCTTGAAAGCAGAATTCCGCCACAACCCCGATACCTACATTTGGGGGCAAGACATTGCCCATAAAGAAAAAGGAGGCATCTTTAATGTATCGAAGGGCATGCAGCAGGAGTTTGGCATCGACCGGGTGTTTAACGCCCCTATTGCCGAAGATTTCATTATGGGAACAGCCAACGGGATGAGCCGGTTTAGCGATAAAATCAGGATTGTGGTTGAAGGTGCTGAATTTGCCGACTATTTTTGGCCAGCCATGGAACAATATATTGATTCGAGCCACGATTACTGGCGGTCGAACGGTGCTTTTACGCCAAATGTAACCATTCGCCTGGCCTCAGGTGGCTATATTGGCGGTGGTTTGTACCATTCCCAGAATATTGAAGGTGCGCTGGCTTCCATCCCGGGAGTGCGCATTGTGTACCCGTCGTACGCCGATGATGCCGCCGGACTGTTGCGCACCAGCATGCGTTCACGCGGCATGACTTTATTTCTGGAACCTAAAGCTCTATATAACGATCCGGTAGCATCGTCACCTGTTCCCGATGATTTTGAAGTCCCTTTTGGTAAAGCCAAAATCCGCCTGGCTGGAACCGACCTGAGCATCGTTACCTATGGCAATACCACTCATATGTGCATGGATGTAGCTAAAAAATTGGAAGAAACCGATGGCATTCATGCCGAAGTCATTGATTTGCGGTCGCTGGTTCCTTTAGATGAAGAAACAATTTTAGCATCGGTTAAAAAAACAGGTAAAGTATTGATTGTGCACGAAGACAAAGTATTTGGAGGTTTTGGCGGCGAAGTGGCTTCCATCATCAACGAAAAAGCCTTTGAATGGCTCGATGGCCCAGTAAAACGGATAGGTTCTACATTTACCCCCGTCGGGTTTAACCGGATTTTGGAAAAAGCCATCCTCCCTAACGTGGATAAGATTTATGCCTCTGCGCTTGAACTTATTGCCTTTTAATGGTTAAACAATAAAATTACGACCCAAAAACAAAACAAAAACTTGAGCTTATTGTTAAATTTTAGTGTAGTCAAACAAACATGAAAAGAACAGCAATATTATACAGTTTCAATTCCCAAAAAACCGCCCGTGCCGCTAAAATGGTTCAAGAGGAATTTGGGGGCAACTTAGAGGAGGTGAATGTTGAGGAAATCACCCTGAACAAATTCCATGATTACGAAAATTTCATTTTAGGTGTACCCACCTGGTTCGACGGGGAACTTCCCAATTATTGGGACGAGTTTATTCCCGAGCTGGAAGAGGCCGACCTGAAAGGGAAAACTTTTGCACTTTATGGAGCCGGCGACCAGAAAGGGTATCCTGAAAATTTTGTAGATGCCATGGGTATTTTGGCAGAACTGCTTGAAAAAAGAGGCGGTAAGATTATTGGTTTTGTACCCAACGAAGGGTATGAATTTGAAAGCAGCAAGGCCCTGCGTGGAAATTATTTCTGCGGCCTTCCCCTCGACTTTGAAAATCAAGCCCGGATGGTGAAACCGAGTATCAACCGCTGGGTAGAACAACTGAAACGGGAATTCGATTGATGCAATAAAAATTGATTTAAGACTTTAACCAAATAAATTAACGGAGGACTGATTATGGCAACTATGAAAACCACTTACATGGGCATCGGGCTAAAGAATCCCATCATTATTGGGGCCAACAACCTGGTGACCGATCCCAAAAATGCCAAAGCATTGGAAGATGCCGGAGCCGCGGCCATTGTGTATAAATCGCTTTTTGAGGAGCAAATCCAGTTAGAAAGTTATGAAATGGATATGCAAATGGAAGCCTACAACGAGCGCAACGCAGAAATGACCAAATTGTTTCCCGATTTAGACCATGCCGGTCCCCGCGAATTCCTGATGAACCTCAAAAAAGTTAAACAATCGGTTTCAATTCCAGTGATTGGAAGCCTGAATTGCGTGAACCGCGATACCTGGGTAGCCTGGGCAAAGGAAATGGAACAAACCGGTATTGATGCATTGGAACTGAATTTCTACCATGTGCCTTACGATTTTAACCTGGAAGAGGGTGTTATTATTGAGGAACAGGTAGCCATTGCCAAAGATGTGGTTAAGGCGCTTAAAATACCTGTATCCGTGAAACTCAGCCCGTTTTACACCAACCCGTTGAATTACATCCACCGTTTAGATGCCGTTGGTGTCAAAGCATTTGTAATGTTCAACAGTTTGTTTCAACCCGATATTGATACCGAAAACCTGAGACTGGTTTACAAATACAAATTCAGCCATCCCGAAGATAACCGACTGCCACTGCGTTATACCGGCTTAGCCTACGGAAATGTAACAGCCGACATTTGTACCAGCCGGGGTATTTTTACCGGCAACGATGTAGCAAAGATGTTGCTTGCCGGAGCCAACACGGTTCAAATGGTCAGTGCCGTCTATAAAGGAGGTTTTAGTGTCATCACCCAGGTTTTGGAAGATTTGGAAACCTGGATGAATAAAATGAATTTTAAATCAGTGGACGATCTCCGGGGGAAAATGTCGAAAAAGAACATTAAAAGCCCGTTTGCTTACCGTCGGGCACAATATATTGATATTTTGCTGCGTTCTGACGATGTGCTGAAAGAACATGCACTACATTAATGTTAGTAAATTTAAACCGCCGACTATTGCCGGCGGTTTTTTTTATTTATAAATGCTAACTTTGAATCATCGGAAAAACAATCAAAATGAAATGTCTTTTTATCTCGATCTTGATTTTTGTTACCTGGTTGGGACAAGCTACCTGTCAGGATTTTTCCATCGATGAGCAGTATAAACAGGCCCTGGCCAACGCCAAGCTTGCCTTTGAAGCCAAACAATATTCCCAGGCCGTGGTATTTTACCGCGAAGCACAGAAAATAAAACCCGGATCGCTGTTGCCAAAATATAAAATTGAGGACATCCGAACCATTTACATCGAAAAAGAAAAAAAAATACAACCTACAGTTGATTCAAAAACAAAGAAAAAGGAGACCCGCAAAACCACCAGGGCAAAAGAACAGAACCCGGCCACGGAAGATGAAATTATTCGTGAAACAGCTACCCGAAAAATGAACGAAGAGGCCGACCTTGTGGAAAAGGAATTGAAAACCCTGAAGGTGGAAGCCGCCGTTATAAACGAAGAACCAGCTATTATCGACACCACTGCTATGGTAATCGCTGAGGTGGAAAAAGACCGGGAAACCACGGTAGCCCCTATTGAAAAAAAGAACACCCCTCACCTGACAACCACTAACAACACGAAAACGGAAGTATCACCAATCCTTGAAAAGCGCGAAACTTCCGTGGTTAATAAAGCTGATAGCGGAATTCCTGAGAAAAAAAACTATCCAGAGTCTATCAATACCACAAAACCTTCAGCAGCCTCTCAACCTATAAAAAAAGTAAAAACCGCGTTGACCGAAGAAGAACGGAAGATTTGGATAGAACAGGAACAAAAACGACTGGCGGTTTCCTACCCCAATAAAAAGACCGTGGAAGAACTGGACCAACCCGGCAAGCACATAACGCGTGTCATCATGAATATTAACCAGAAAGTGGTGATTTATTTAAAGGTAAAGCATAGCTGGGGAGCCACGTTTTTCTTCATCGACGAGGTGGGGCAAGAACTGAAAAGTATCAACGAACAATATTTTAATTTAATGACAAATCTGGACATTTATGGAAATTAAATTTTACGAATACATTGAGGCCACGCCCGAAGAGATTTTTTTGGCGTTGACCAATCCCTTTACCATTGAATTGTGGAGCGATTCACCGGCAAAAATGGATGCCAATGAAGGAACGGAGTTTGAACTCTGGGATGGTGACATCTGCGGACGGAACCTGAAAGTGGTCACCAACCAGGAACTGGTGCAGGAATGGTACTTCGATGAACAACCCGAACCCTCCATTGCTACCATCAAACTGCATCCACACAAAACCGGAACCCAGGTGGAGGTAAAACACACCAACGTTCCCGACGAAGCTTTCAAAAACATCAACGATGGCTGGCACGATGCTTATATTGGTGCCATAAAACGTTTTTTTGAAGAGGATTTGTGATGTGATAGCAGTGAGACAGGGACTTGGATATGAGACCTGAGGTAGGAGATTTGAATTTTATGGCAATGCCTTACATCAATAAAAACAACAGTTCACATACTCAATAAAAATTTGTTTGCTTTTGGGACAAAGATTCAATTATCAAAAAATCCATTCCTTTTTATATCTTTGGTAAGCAGTAAACCAAAAACAGAAGAACATGAAACAACCACAAGTTCCCAAAGAAATTGTTAAACAAATACAAACCAGTTTTTGGCTCGCCTTATTATTTCCCCTGCTGGTACTCACTCTTTTTCACTTTCTGGTGACCATGTATAAAGAGGGCGGCATGGCTGCCGAAGATGCCAATTTTGCCTATTCACTGTTTATCATCCTCATTGGGACCTGCATAGTAACCATTCCATCCACCATTTATATCAGCCGGAACCGCATCAAACGGATTGAAAAATCCATTCCTCTGCAAAAAAAACTTTACGACTACCGTGATGCCTTTTTTTGGAACCTTTACGGCGTTGAGTTTTGTCTGCTTTTCAGTGCCATTTACTACCTGCTGATTGCCAATGTCCAGGTTTTGATATTGTCGGCTTCGTTGTTAATCCTGTTAATAACGCTTATCCCTACCAAAGAGCGTATTGCCAACGACTTGGGATTGAGCCAAAAGGAACGGTTTGAAATTTAGGTAGGATACCTATCCGTGTTTTTGTTTGGAACAGTACCCCAAATTTGGTAAACTTGTGTATTATATGCCTACACTTAATAATTTACATTTATTTAATCAGATTATATTTAAATACATATAATGAAAAGATTGGCAGAATTTGTAAAAGGACGGAGAAAAGAAGTTAATCTGACTCAGGAAGAATTTGCTGAAAGGTCCGGGGTTGCTTTAACGGTAATACGCAAAATTGAACAGGGTAGAACAAATCTGAATATGGAAAAGGTCAACTTGGTGTTGAAAATGTTTGGACATGAATTGGTACCTTTAAATAGCAAATAACTGGCAGAATGAGACAGGGAAAAGTATATTATAAAGATTATCTGGCTGGAATTATCACTGAATCCAACGAAGGTGAATATGTCTTTCAGTATGATAAAAATTATGTGAGAGAACATCCGAAAGAATTTATCACCTTTACGATGCCTGTTACAGAAAAACCATACACCGATAAACGATTGTTTCCCATTTTTGATGGATTGATACCCAAAGACTGGTTATTGGAAATAGCATCAAAAAACTGGAAAATTAATAGCAACGATCGTATGGGTTTGCAATTGGCGTGCTGTCAAAATTGTATGGGTGTCGTGAGTGTTGTACCTATTCATGAAGAAGATGGAGCATAAGTGCTTATATTGTTACGTTGTGGGGTATAAACAAACGATAAATATGAATTATTAATCAAAAGATTATGTATTTAAATTAGACTGCTATGAAAAGAATAACTATTCTCTTGTTAATTAATATTCTAATTATTAGTTGTGAAACAGAAGAAAATTCAACAACTGATAGTACAATTCTTAATTCTGAAATAATAATTGGTAAGTTGAATCCTAATCTGACTCAGACTAGGATTGATACTATAATTGAATACACTGATTATCTCGAACCCCCTCATTATGGCAGGGCTGAATTCGAGTTTTTAATTGATGTAGATGGTGATAACATTAATGATTTATCTTTTAATCATAAGTATGCTAGATCAAAATGGGGAATTTATTATGATTCGACTTCTTTAGGAATTATTAATTCCGATTTTGAAGTTTCTTCATTGAGGAAAAATGACACTGTCTATTATTGTGGTTTTGTTGATACTATTTCATATCCCGATTATCCATATTATGACACAACCTTTTACTCTGAAAATATAGGATTTACTTGTGAACATAGTTTTGGAATTAGTAGTGTTTCAAATAATATTTATCCTCAAATCCAGTATTTAAATGATACACTAAATAAAGATGCTTTCTGGCTAAATCTAAAGGAAATAAGACTATTATATAAACGAACAGACGGGGGTGGTCCAATGTTTACAGAATTTGCATATAATTACAGATATAAAATCAAAGAAGGATTAATAAGTAACCCAGAGGTTCAATTTATTATATTTAGAAAAAATGAAGGAGATGTTTACAGATATGGGTGGATAAAAATTAGTATTGTTGACCATTCTCGCATATATTTACATGAAATAGTCTTTGAAAATAAAGTATGATCAAATGTTAATTACACCCTACAACGCGGTATAAAAGTTCACCCTATTCCTTTTTTATGATATTAACAAATTAACAACAGTTAACAAGAAAAGAAAAAGAACCAAAAAGAAAAGAAAATCAACAACATACATATTATGAAGAAAATAATTGTTAATATTTTAATACAAATATAAAGCCGCGGTTAGTTGTTTAAGTTTGGTTTCGGCCAACTTCAGATTGTACTCAAACTGAATCAACCGGGTTGCCGATTGTTCAAAATCCTCTTGTGTCTGATGGACTTCCAGCGAGGTGGATTGCCCCAGCTTTAACCGTTGCAGGCAGATTTCCAGGTTTTCTTTAGCCAACAGGTGGTTTTCTTTCTCAATCCCCCAAAGCTGTTTTTGCTGAATGTACTGGCTCAGGGTTTGTTGCAAGGCAGTTTGCACTGAAAGTTTGGCAAAGGAGAGTTGGTCGGTGGCTGTTTGCAACCCGATTTTTGCCAATTGTATTTTTCGCTGGTTATCGCCAGCCTGATAAATGGGAACGGAAAGAAATGCTCCCACTTTTGGCCCCCTGTTTTGATTGGTGAGCAGGCTGCCGCTGCTGTTCCCGGTGAGCGAAAAACCATAACCTGCCGACATACTAAACGAGGGTAACCGGGAACGGTTGGTTTCCTTCAAAGCCAACTGAGCCACTTGCACCTGTTTTTGGTAATACTGAATGGTGGTATTCACCGAATCTACCAGTTGAAACCACTGTTTTTCTTCCAACGAATTGGCCAAAGGAATGGAATCGGCTACCTGGTAATCCAACCCCTGATCGGTGCCCAGCAACAAGTTCAATTCGCGCTTGGAGGCATCAATGGAGGTTTGTTGCGTGATAGAATTCTCAATATTTACATTTAAGTCGATTTTAGCCTGCAACCAATCGGTCTTTGGTTTCAAGCCTGTCTGATAGGCTGTCTCGGTAATCTTTACCCGCTCCTTGTTATAGTTGATGGTCTCCTGTAACGAACGTAGTTGCTGGTTTTGTTTTACCACCAGGTAATAAGCCTCAGTAACATCGTACAAAGTTTGCATCACCTGATCCTTTAGCTGGATGCCGCCCAAAGCTTCCAATTCTGCCAGCTTCGATTTGGTTATCCGGATCCGCCCACTTTCAAAAAGGGTCCAGTTCAACTCAGGCCCCGCACTCAATGTTTGTGTATGTAGTGAATTATTGTCAAGTTCAGTTCCATCGCTATAAGTTTGATGGGTGCTGTTCCATGATAAGTTTCCCGAACCGTTCAAAGAAAAGTTGGGCAACATTCCGGCATTTCCCCAGGTATTGTTGGTCTTTGCCATCAGGGCTTCATTCTGAGCTACCTTCAAGTTGAAGTTATTTTTCATGGCCCATTCTACCGCCTCCTCAAAAGTCAGAACCTTTTGAGCAACGCTGTTGAGAGCAGTTATCAATACTAGCAGTAAAACTAAATTCTTCATACATCAAAATAATTTGAGATTTAAGCTTTTGGCAGCTTTTTCTTTGTCCCTGCAAACATCATGTAAATAACGGGAATGACCAGCAGAGTCAGCAAAAGCGAAAATAGCAACCCACCTACAACCACAATTCCTAACGATACCCGGCTGGATGCTCCGGCGCCCAAAGCCAATGCAATGGGCAAGGCACCGAACATGGTGGCCAGCGAGGTCATCAGGATAGGACGGAACCGCGCCACGGCAGCTTCAAAGGCAGCTTCTTTTTTACCGATCCCTCTGCGTTGCATCTGGTTGGCAAATTCTACAATCAGAATCCCATTTTTGGTGACAATACCAATCAAGAGAATCATACCAATCTGTGAAAAAATATTCAATGTCTGACCAAAGAGGAACAACGAAAACATGGCACCGGCAATAGCCATGGGTACGGTAAGCATGATAATGAACGGGTCGCGGAAACTTTCAAACTGCGCCGCCAGAATCAGGTAAATTAACAATAAGGCCAGAATCAGCGCGAAGGAGATGTTTGATTTGCTTTCGGCATAATCGCGCGACGGACCCGATAATGCCGTGCTAAAAGAGCTATCGAGCAATCTTCCGGCAATAGCCTGCATTTCATCAATGCCTTCGCCCAAGGTTTTGCCCGTGGCCAAGTTAGCCGAAATGGTTGCCGATTTATATCGGTTGTAATGATACAACGTGGGTGGGCTACTGTTTTCTTCAATTTTCATCAGATTATCTAACTGTATCATGGCACCGGCACTGTTGCGAACATACAGCGACGAAATATCGGCTGGCTGGTTGCGGTTTTCACGATCCACCTGACCAATCACATAATACTGTTTGTTGTTCATCAGGAAATAGCCGTACCTGCCGCCGCTGAAAGCAAAATTCAGCGCATCGGAAACATCCTTTTCACTCACATTCATGCTGGTAGCTTTTAACCTATTTACCGTTATATTTAATTCAGGTTTGTTGAATTTCAAATCCACATCTACGTTGCTAAAAACCGGGCTTTTTTGGGCTTCGTCGAGGAAAAGAGGCAATACTTCCTGCAATTTTTCGAAACTCAGGTTCTGAACCACAAACTGAACAGGCAACCCACGCGAAAAGGAGGTAGCAATGGTGGGCTCCTGGCTTGAAATGACCCTTGCATCGGGAGTTTTACGGTTAGTGACCGAAATACGCTCGTAAATTTCTTGCTGGGTAGCTTTCCGTTCACTCGGTTCCGATAAAAAGGTGAGCACGAATCCACTGTTAGCACTGGAACTTCCCATGCCTCCGCCATACCTTGCCAAAATATAGTTTGCTTCCGGAACGCTATCATATTGCATGTTGGCCAAGCGGTTAATGGTTTTTTGGGCACTTTCAAAATCAGTCCCCTCAGGAGTTGTAATCGCGGTACGGATAAAACTGTGATCTTCCATGGGTGCCAGTTCCGATTTTAAAACCATCGAGAAACCAACAATCATGGCAATACATAATAGTACCACCAAAAACGACAACCATTTGTGAAGGTTGAAAAAGCCAAGCCAACGACGGTAGCCATTTTCCAATCCAACAAAAAAGTCTTCGGTAGCCAAATAAAAACGGGAATGGTGCGCTTCTCTACCTCCCAATTTCACGTTAAGTACGGGTGTCAGTGTTAAAGAAACAAAAGCGGAAATCATTACCGCGCTGGCCACCACGATGCCAAATTCACGAAACAGCCTACCGGTAAAACCTTGCAGGAATATTACCGGAATAAAAACTATGGACAAGGTTAGTGAGGTAGAAACCACAGCAAAGAAAATCTCGCGGGTCCCTTCAAAAGCCGCTTGCCATTTGTTCATTCCCTTTTCGATGCGTTTATAAATATTCTCGGTAACCACAATGCCATCGTCAACCACCAGGCCGGTGGCTAAAACGATACCCAGCAAAGTCAGCACATTTACCGAAAAATCAAGTAAATACATGATGAAAAAGGTACCGATTAACGATACCGGAATATCTATCAATGGGCGTAGGGCAATCAACCAATTTCTAAAAAACAGAAAAATAATCATCACCACCAGGAAGATGGCAATGCCCAAGGTTTCAAGCACGTCGCGCACCGATTGCCTGACAAATATGGATTTATCACGGCCAATATTGAGCATCACACCTTCGGGCAGGTTCTGTTTGATTTGCTCAAAGCGAAGGTAAAATTCATCGGCAATTTCGATGGTGTTGGCACCGGGAAGCGGAACCAGGGCTAATACCAATCCGGTTGCTCCATTGATTGTAGCTCCCGACTCTTCGTTTTGAGGACCCAAAATTGCTTCACCAATATCGCTCAAACGGATGATCTGGTTATCGGTCTGGCGGAGAATCAGGTTGTTGAAATCTTCTTCGGTCTCCAACCGCCCAAAAGTTTTTATAGTCAATTCAGTTGCTTCACCCCGGATTTTTCCACCGGGCATCTCTACATTTTCCTTTTGCAAAGCTGTTTTTACATCGCTGGCTGTTAAACCACAGGCTGCCATTTTTTCGGGATTTAACCACAACCGCATGGCTGGTTTTTGTTGCCCATAAATATAAACCGCGCTAATTCCGGGAATGGTCTGTATCTTTTCCTGAAGTACATTTTCGGCATAATCGCTTAGCTCAATGGCATTCATGGAAGTGCTTTGTACCACCAGCATAATTACCGGGTCACTGTTGGCATCGGCTTTGGTTACGGTGGGCTGGGCATCAATATCTTGCGGAAGCTGGCGGGTGGCTTGCGAAACTTTGTCGCGTACGTCGTTGGCGGCTTTCTCCAAATCGGAACCTAAATTGAATTCCACGGTGATGCTACTCGAACCAATGGCCGAAGTTGATGAAATGGATTTTACCCCTTCAATGCCATTGATGGATTTTTCCAAAGGTTCGGTAATCTGCGATTCTACAATCTCGGCATTAGCTCCCGTGTAAGAAGTCTGAACCGTGATAATGGGCGGATCGATAGCTGGATACAGCCGGATACCTAAAAAACTGTATCCAACCATTCCCATCAAAACAATAATCAAACTAAAAACCGTTGAGGCAACCGGCCGTTTGAGGGCAAAATCGGATAAAGTCATAATTCAGCGGAAGTTACAGATTGATAGGTCAAAAGATCACCCTCTTTTAAAAACAGGATTCCGGTCCGGATCACCGTATCGCCGGGTTGAATGCCGTCCACAATCTCGATGGTTGTTTCTTTGCGCACGCCTGTGACAACCGTCACAAAATGGGCTTTCCCATTTTTAGCCACAATCACTTTTTTCAGCTTCTCCTGCGGTATAACGGATTGGGTCGGGATTAACATGGCGTTGGGATTTTCGCTAAGTGAAAGCGTGATGTTGGCAAATGCTCCCGGAATTAACTCCTCTGCTTTTGATACTACCAGTGCCCGTATTTTCAGGTTCCGGTTGTTTGCATCTATTTTGCGTTCGGTGGCAATTACTGTGGCCTTATAAACAGTCTCGCGGTTGTACATGGTAAATTGAACATTCATGCCTGGTTTTATCAGGCTTCCGTATTTTTCGGGAACCTGAAAATCTAGTTTCAGCTTATCCTCGCTACGGATGGTTGCCAAAAGTGTGGATGAATTTACAATGGCCCCCAGGCTCACATGACGTAGGCCAATCACACCATCAAATGGAGCCAGCACCTGTGTTTTACGGATCATGGTTTTTTGAATTTCAATTTCGGCCGATAAAGCATTTAACTGAAAAACGGATTGGTCATAATCATCCTGGCTGATTCCGTTCACTTTCAACAGTTCGCCTTGGCGGTTCACAATCTGTTGCTGCATCTGGTGTTGAGCCTGAAGCTTTTTCATCTGTGCCTGTAAATCGTCGTTAAAAAGCTGTACCAATAAGGTTCCCTCTTTCACATGGTTTCCTTCGTCCAGGTTCAGTGAAACAATTCTTCCGGAAGTTTCACTTTTCAATTCTACTTCGTCGAAGGCAACCAGCGAACCGGTTACACTAATGGAATTCACCAATAATGAAGGCTGAGCTATGATAGCATCTACGGCAATGGACATTTTTGCCCGCTTGGACTTTTTCGAAATATCTTCATTGGAATTGCCTGTGGCAAATGCAATAAGAATAATTAGAAGTAGTATTATAATTCCTATAACGGATAACCACCAAATGTTTCGTTTCATTTTATTGGATGTTTGGTATTGATTTTATTCATTTATTTCATTCTTCCTGCTTTGGAGGTTTCTCAACAAACAGGGCCGAAAACTTTTTAGGCACCGGGCTTTCAAAACGCATCAGTTTGTTGGTTACCGGGTGGATAAAAGCCAAAACCCAGGCATGCAAGCCCAGGCGGCTGATAGGATTCTGGTTTGAACCATACTTTTTATCCCCCACAATGGGATGACCCATGTCCTGCATGTGCACCCGTATCTGGTTTTTACGTCCGGTTTCCGGATTGACTTTCAACAAGGAATAATGCTTATTTGTTTTATGAGCCTCATAATGAGTGATGGCCAATTGACCTTCCGTGGCGTCCTGACTTGAATAAACCTTTAACGATTTGTTTTCTTTCAGATAAGAGGTAATGGTTCCCGACTTTTTTTGCGGATGCCCCGAAACAATGGCCAGATAGGTGCGTTCGGTAACAATCTTTTGCCAATCGCGTTGCATCCATTCCTGAATTTTTTGCGATTTGGCATACACCATTACACCCGATGTTTCCCTGTCAAGCCGATGTAAAATGAATACTTTGGCATCACTGTCCCGCTTTTTCACATAATCGCTCAATAAACTATAAGCAGTCACCTGATCTCTTTTTTCGGTAGCCATAGAAAGCACCCCGGAATTTTTATCAATTACAATTACATAATCATCTTCGTAAATAACCTGGATACCTTGAATAACAGTGGCTTCCTTACTTTTTTGTTTTCGGATTTCCACCGTATTTCCGGGAAGCAATGGATGATTAAATTGGGTGTTTTTGATGTCATTCACCCAAATCTGACCATCTTTTAACAGTGTTTTTATATTGTTCCGGCTTTTGTCAGTCAGGTTTTTTATAAGGAAATCCATCAAAAGGATTGGCTCTTTTACCTGAAACACAGGATTGGACTGTTCCCTTTTTTTTGTGGATTTATTGGTGCTTTTCTTTTGAATCATAACAAAAATTTAAGATGCAAATTTAGTTGTAAAAACGGGAGAATGCTATTTTTAATGAATAGTTAAAATTGGCAGAACTTCAAAAAAGTGTAACCGGATTCTTTGACGATAAAAATTTAAATTTCATTCATCATTTAGCAAGAAATTTATTTTTGAGTTCCATCCGTTGGATTTTACCGGTCGCGGTTAAGGGGAAATTTTCAATAAACCTTATCTCTTTGGGGCAATGAAAAGTTGGGAGCAGTTGTTTCATCTGCCCAAATAGTTTCATGGTGTTAAACGATTTTCCTTCCAGCACAAGGATGGCTTTTTCACCCAGTTTTTCATCCGGGACCCCAATCACACAAAAACTTTGACTGATGAAGGGGGCAATTTTTTCTTCTAAAGATTCAGGTGAAATTTTAACCCCCCCGGAGTTGATGACAAAATCGGCCCGGCCCAGCCATTTAAAGGTGCTTGGGTTGATGATTTCCACCAAATCGTTGGTCAGGAGTTGTTCAATTCCCAGCTCTGGATAGTGAATAATCAACTGGTTATCCCCGTTTCTCGATACAGTGATTCCAGATAATGTACTAAAGAATTTCTGCTTTTTGGGGGCCACCATCTTTAATGCAATGTGCGAAAGGGTTTCGGTCATTCCAAAAGTCTCATAGGTAATAATCGGCAACTGCGATAATTCCACGGAATCCACAGCGTCGAGAGTTCCACCCCCAATTATAATCTGTTTTACGTGCAGAAGTTTTACGGGTGTTTCCAAACTTTGTTTGACCTGAAGCGGCACCATCGCGGCAAAATCAATAGGTTGGTCCAATTCTAGAACCGGATTGCTATTGGGTTCTACGCAAATAAGGTCCATCCCGGAAACCATGGCGCGTACCAACATCATCTGTCCCGCGATGTATTCTGCCGAAAGACACAACAGGCCTGTGGAACTTGCATCGAGGTTGAAAAACTGACAAGTTTTGATGGCTGAAATCTGCAAATATTTTTTAGGCACCTCCACCAATTTTGGCGTTCCTGTGGAACCTGAAGTTTTCAAGGTTATTGTAGATGAAGCATTGGCCCATTTTTGCAAAAACCGCGATATTGCCTGCCACCACAAAGCATTTGGATAAATTTGGTTAAAAGCCTCCCAATCTACTTCGGATAGACGGTATGTTTGATGGTTCAGGGTCAGGGTTTCATTTTCCGGTTTCCATTTGCCATCCATATCTCCGTTCAGGAGTTTCTCAGTTTCTTTAACCATGATGATTTATGTTTTATCGATTTTATCGTTTATAGTTGAAAAATCAGACCACTTTTTATCATTGTTATACCACAATTCTTCATCCCTCATTTCAAGAGGTGAATTAAAGTTATTGGTATAAATTTGTCCGGTTCCCAGACCTTGCGGCATGGTTGAACCCTGGATAAAAGTCCATTGTGCAATGGCATTTAAGCCAATATTCCCCTCCAAAGCCGAGGTTACCCACCATCCTATATTCCGTTGGACTGCCATTTGGCTCCAACGTGCAGTTTCTTTTAAACCGCCGATTAGTGAGGGTTTTAAAATGATGTATTGTGGTTGAATGACATCCAGCAATTCATTTCGCCGCAGATCCTCCCAAATTCCAATCAGTTCTTCATCTAAAGCCACTGGAATGGGAGATTGGAGGCAAACTTCCCGCATCTCGGCCCGTTGCCCTTGTTTGATGGGCTGCTCAATGGAATGTATTTGGTATTTGGCCAACATTTCCAATTTTTGCATCACCTCTTTTGAGGTAAAGGCACCATTCGCATCCACCCTGATTTCAAGGGTATTGGCGGTATAATGTTCCCGTATAAACTGTAAAAGTTCCAGTTCATGATTAAAATCAACTGCTCCCACCTTTATTTTGATACAGCGAAAACCCTGCTGTAACTTTTCCTGAATCCGGAGGAGCATCTCCTCTTTTGCTCCCATCCAAATAAGGCCGTTGGTACGGATACCTTTCAACCCTTGGGTAAATTCCGAAGGAAAAAGAACCCGGCGGCCGCCCTGCTTCAAATCCAAAAGAGCCGTTTCAATCGCAAATTGCAGCGATGGGAAATTCGCAAGTTTCCGTGAATTGGAGTTTACATAAACCGATGGTTCATCAACCAAATGATCCAATTCGATTAAAAGTTTATCAATGGGTTCCGGCGACAATCCCGGGATAATACTTACCTCGCCCAAACCAAAAATTTCAGATTCCGATGAATCCCACAGCTTCAATATCCAGGAAGGTTTTTCTGTAAGTATCCCCCTGGAGGTCCCGCCTGGAACCTTGAAATGAAATATATAAGGAAAATAACCGGCTTTTAGCATCATTAAAAAAATAATCCCAATCCGCACCAACAGGCTATCAACAATGTTGCCAATGAAAGACGTTTCAATTCCGGGTCTAAATCTTTGGGTTCGCTGTTTTTAATTACATGGTAGGAATGCCAACCGATGAGTGAAAAGGGAATCCATAGAGATAAAGCTAACATCAGTTCTTGTTCGTGCACAAAATATATTTCCAGTGAAATAAAACTGACCAGCATTAAAAATAGATGGTAGTATTTGCTGTTTTTACTTCCCAACCGCACAGGAATGGTATTTTTTCCAGAGTATTTGTCGTTTACAATATCGCGCATGTTGTTAATGTTTAAAACCCCTACACTCAGTGCCCCGATAGAAATGGCAGGCAAGAGCACCCATACATCTGTCACCTGGGCATGAAGAAAATAGGTTCCCAAAACAGCAACAATTCCAAAAAAAACAAAAACCATCAAATCGCCAAAACCCTGATAGCCAAAGGGGTTTTTCCCTACCGTGTATTTTATGGCGGCACTTATGGCCAACAGACCCATGATAAGGAATATTAGAAACTCAAGGTTTAATGATTCTTTAAAAGAGGTTTTCAACAATAAAATTCCGGAAATAAAAGATAAAATTCCAACGAAAGCCATAGCCCACCTCATTTCATTGGGTTTGATAGCTCCACTTTGCACCGTCCGTTGCGGCCCTACGCGGTTTTCATTATCGGTGCCATGCGAATAATCGCCGTAATCGTTGGCCAGGTTCGACAGTATCTGGAGCAATAACGTGGTTAGTAACGCCAGCAAAAATACAGAGAGGTGGAAGTTACCCTTGCCCAATGCCAAGGCGCTACCCATGATAACTCCAGAGATAGAAAGGGGCAACGTCCTTAAACGGACAGCGCGGATCCAAGCGTTGGTTTTTTGTTTCTTCACTTATGGCAATCTTTTGTATTTACTGAAATCGGGTTTGCGCTTTTCCAAAAATGCATTTTTACCTTCCTGGGCTTCGTCGGTGTAATAATACAACATGGTGGCGTTACCTGCCAATTCCTGAATCCCGGCTTGTCCATCGAGTTCGGCATTGAGCCCGGCTTTAATCATCCGCAAGGCAATAGGCGAGTGTTGCAGCATGGTTTTGCACCAATCCACCGTTTCATCTTCAAGCTGATCCAAGGGCACCACTTTATTCACCAAACCCATATCGAAAGCCTCCCGGGCAGAATATTGGCGGCAAAGGAACCAAATCTCACGTGCCTTCTTTTGTCCCACGTGCCGGGCCAAATAGGAGGAACCAAATCCACCATCGAAGCTACCTACTTTGGGTCCTGTTTGACCGAAAACGGCATTTTCAGAGGCAATGGAAATATCGCACATCACGTGCAACACATGGCCACCGCCAATGGCATAACCATTAACCATCGCTACCACGGGTTTTGGGATGCTGCGGATTTGTTTCTGGACATCTAAAATATTTAAACGGGGGACACCATCCTGCCCAACGTATCCGGCACGCCCTTTCACTTTTTGGTCGCCACCACTGCAAAATGCTTTATCGCCTGCTCCCGTAAAAACCACCACACCAATATTTGGATCCTCGCGGCAAATAAGCATGGCATCGCTCATTTCTTTGGTGGTTTCGGGCCGAAAAGCATTCCGTACCTCGGGGCGGTTGATGGTAATTTTAGCAATGCCCTCAAAAAATCCGAACTTTATGTCCTGATATTCTTTAATGGTTATCCAATCACGTTTCATTTTCCAAGTTTAATTTGTTTCAGTTTTTAAACCGGAAAATTAGAGGTTTGTTCTTACTTTACCTAGAACCTTTCAAGAATTATTCCCGGTTTCCTATTTCAAACAAAAGACATTAAACATTAAACCAGTAGCTGCTCACCTTCCGATTTGGCAATGATAACAGCTCCGCAGGTATCGCCCCATACATTTACGGTAGTCCGGAACATATCCAAAAACCTATCCACAGCCAAGATAAGGCCAATGCCCTCGATGGGTAGCCCCACGGAGGTTAGCACTATTGACATCATGACCAAACCGGCCATGGGAATTCCTGCGGAACCCACCGCAGCTAACAACCCCGTTAAAACTACAATCATCTGTTGGCCGAATGTTAAATCAATGCCATAAGCTTGGGCAATAAATAATGCAGCTATCAATTCGTACAAAGCCGTTCCATTCATATTGATAGTGGCTCCCAGAGGCAACGTAAACGATGAAATAGTATTGGAAACCCCGCTTTTGTTTTCGACGGCATACATAGTCAAAGGCAAGGTAGCACTCGACGATGAGGTTGAAAAAGCCGTAATCAGTGGTTCGCTCATGGCCCTGAAATGTTTGAACGGATTGGCTTTTCCAATAAATTTAATCAACAAAGGAAGCCAAATGGCAGCATGAATGAACAGGCCAAGAATCACTACCGTCATATACAAACCCAGCCGGGTGGCCAGTTCTACCAAATCAGGCTGCTCGGAAACAGTTTTTGCAATAATTCCAAAAATACCAAAAGGGGTAAAACGTATGATAAATAGGGTTAGCTTCATCACAGCCTCAAACAGGGCATTAAAAAAACCGGTAAGTGTGGATCGGTGGCTTTTCTGAGTTTTAGTGATAAAGAAACCCAATAGTAACGAAAAAAATATGATGGGAAGCATCTGGCCTTCCACCATAGCTTTAACAATATTCTCAGGTACCATTTCCATCAAAATGGAACCAAATGTTTGATTCTGGGATGCAATACCTACCGGGGTCTGCTGAAAACCCAACTCCGCCCCCACTCCAGGTTTAATCATATTTACCAAAACCAATCCGGTAAAAAGGGCCAATAGTGTAGTGCCGATAAAATAGGCAAAAGTTTTAATTCCCAACCTCCCTAAATTTTTTGCATCCCCAATCTGGGTAATACCTGAAACCATGGAGGTGAAAATCAAAGGGATGATGATCATCTTTAAGGCTTTTAAAAACAAATCGCCCATCCACGATACGTATGGAACCCATGATTTTAAAAAGATGCCAAACAAGATGGCTAATCCAAAGGCAATTAAAATCTGCCAGTACAATGCAAGTTTCTTCATTGGTAAAAATTTTGGAATCCAATATATGGGTTTTTTGGGGGTTTTCAATAAAGAATCCATTTTTGAAACCGTTAAATATTGATCCCCAAACAAGTACCGTAATGTTGAGAATTAAATGGGTGTGGCAACAACAGAAATCTGAACAATGGAACCTTCATCCATTAAAAAACCCCGCGTTACCGGGGTTCTTGTTCAACTACTTTAATCCGACAGGTTTGTAACACCGTAACCTTTTTCACGGTCATGTGCAGCCTCGTACCATTTCGGGACAATGGTTTCCAGAAATGCTTTTTTATCTTTTTCCATTTGAACTACATCCAAACCAATAAATTGCTGGGCTTTGGCTTTGGTATCAATATCAGGATACGGAATAGGTTCGTTGTATCCTAAATTGGCCAATAGCCGGGTAAGTTTCAACCGACCTTCCTGGGCAATGACAATCCCGGAGGCAATCATCCGGCTAACCTCCACTGGAGCATGAAACGATGAACCATGTCCCGCGGCCGTATAATCCCAACGCCATTGGGCATGCCGGATGTCAGTCAGAATCTCTTTCATTTGTTCTTCTGTGGCTCCTTTGTCCCATGCGAATTTAGCCTCCAGATGGGCTCTCACCAGCAACCGAAGAACAAATTCACGGTTTTCAATAATCTTGGTCTGGCGTTCGTACACATCCTGAACCAATTGTTGTGTCTCCTCACGGTGACATACCTGACAAGAGTTGGCCACATTATTCAATGGGCTTTGAATGTGGTGATCCGTAAACTTCTGTCCTCCTTCATTTTTATAAGGCATGTGGCAATCGGCACACGATACTCCCCGTTTGGCATGAATTCCGGTCATGTAAACCTCATAGTCGGGGTGTTGGGCTTTTAGCATGGGGGTTTTACTCAGGGAATGTGTCCAATCGCTGAACTCAATCTTATCATAATAAGCCTCCATGGCTTCAGCCGAAAAGCCATTGTCCCAAGGAAAAGTTAAATATGCAACCCCTTCAACAGGTTTCTTCTTGTTAAAATAATATTCCACATGGCATTGGGCACAAACCAACGACCGCATTTCCTGATGTGAAGCCTCCTCCAGATTTTTTCCCAAACGGTTATAAGCCTCAACCAAAGCAGGACGAGAAATCCGTAGGTTCATGTTTTCAGCATCATGGCAGTCGGCACAGCCAATATGGTTCACAATTTCCGTTCCTTTAGTTTCCCAGGCACCTTTGTAAAATTCAGCCACTCCTACTTCGTTCATTTTGCGTGGCACATCGGGGCTTTTGCAAGTCCAGCAGGTATTTGGCAGTCCACTGGTTTTTCCATCCATTGGTGCCCCAGTACGCAAAGTCTGATGAACATCGGTTACGGCATAGGCATGCCCACGGCCTTGTTTATAATCTTTTGAGAAGGGGTAACCCGCCCAAAGTATGACCAAACGGGGATCTTCTGCAAGCATATCTACCGTGGCATTGCCATTATACATACTTCGGAATGTGGTGTCTTTGGTCTGCATGTACGACTGATACTGACGTGGAAAGTTCTTGCCCCATACCTCGTTTCGTGGTTCAAATTGTGAATGTTTAACCTGTGGAGTGTAAGCAAACTGAGCTTCAGCCCTACGCTCTATCACCGATGAGGCCAACATGCCCAATAAAAATACAATCAATACAGTTGAGAAGAATAACAGCCATCCCAAATAGGGCTTTTCTTTGATTTGTTCGGTTAGTGATTTCATTTAATATGCTTTTTTTCAAAGGTCAGATGCCACCCACATGTTTCTGAAATCTCATTCATTTATATTTTCAGAAATCCAGTTATCTGCCTTTGTGTTTTACATAGTTGGTCATGTGGGATTTTCAGTAACTTTATTTAAAAATCGTAACATTGTTAAGGTTTATCGTCCATAAGCATTTTGAGCCAATCCGGAACCGGGCTTTCAGGCAACGGCACTCTTGCGTATGGCGTACTCGAAAGGCTGTTTACCCGTCCGTGGGGAACCTCCCGGTGACATTCCCAGCACTTGCGCCCGGTACGTTCATGTTTAAAATGATTATTCGCCAGTTTCTGATCCACATCCAAGAGTTTTTCGTGGCAACGGATGCAATTCTGATGCACCACTTCCTGCCCCTCTTCATGAATCATAATAACCTGAGGTTCGCTCCGTAACGTAAAAATGGTGGCATGGCGCATCCCATCTTTGGCTTTAAAGTAATATTTATTAAAAACATTGTTGTGGGGAACATGGCAATCGTTACAATTGGTCCATTGCCTATGCGAACTGTGTTGCCATGTGGCATATTGCGGTGCCATAATATGGCAGTTGACACAGGTGGTAGGTTCATCGGAAAGATACGAAACTGCTTTACTTATTTTAAAAAGGTAAAGAGCCAACCCAACAAATATCCCTAAAACTAAGATGACCGGAAATTTCCAAGGATCGGGGGGAATCAGGTAACGGAAAAATTTAACTGAGGCCATATTTTTGATGTTTTGTTATATCAAAAGTAGCTCATTCAATCCTCATAAAATGTAACACTTGTTACACAGCCTTCATATTTTTCATGTTTTCCGATAATTTTTCAATAATAACCTTACTTGGTTTTAGAATGCAGGTTTAGTACCTAATAAGAATTGAGTTTATTCCAAACAAAAAAGGTTCAGCAATTCGGCATGCTGTGGGAATTGACAGATCAAATCCCCCGTTTCAGCCAATTCAAAATCCTCCCACTCAAAACCGGGTGAAACCAAACAGCTCATCAAACAAAAATCAACCGAAGCATCAAGGTGTGCCGCAAACCAGCTTCCCGCAGGAATAAGTACCTGAAGGTTTTCATGCTGATCGGGATTGGGTCCCAATCGCTCTACAAACCACTCCTGTCCGGGAGTAATCATGTATATGGTCAAAGGCCCACCCTGTTGGTAAAGCCAAATCTCATCCGATTGTAACCGATGAAAATGGGAATATTCCCCTTTTTGTAGCAGAAAATAGATTAATGAAGCACATCGACGGGTTACCCTGCAATTGTTAAGTTCCTTACTTGTGTAAAATCCCGATTGATAAGTCTGCGCGAAACTTCCTCCTTCAGGGTGAGGTTCCAGTTGAAGTTGTTCTATCCAAAACAATGCATCCTTTTTGTTCATGGCCGTTCTTTTTCAGAAAAGACGATGGCCGTATAGGTAAACAAATCGGCATCTTTCCATCCCTCCCAACCTAACCCGGCTTTGTTGCGCGAACAATAACCAAGGAATTCATCCACGGTCCAGTGATTATCGGAAGCAACCTGCGGTAAAAGTGTGCCGTGGCTTAATCCTTTTTGGATATAAATACCGTGGGTACCTATCACAATGTCTTCCTTACACTTAATTTTTTGCAATGGCGTCAATACTGAAATTTCAATCTCCGCATGTTTCAGTTCTTCCAATTTGAGCGGTTCAAATCGGCTATCACTTGTAGCCGCGGCTATGGCCATCTTTTGAACCACTTTATATAAAGGTTCATCGGCTTCAAACCGGCCAATACACCCCTTTAATTTTCCATCCAGATGAAGGGTAACAAAAGCCCCGGTATGATTGGTTAGGTTTTGAGGTACCGAATGGGGTTCTTTGGTTTTATGCTTAATTAGGTATTCGTTAATAGTTTGCCTGGCCAATACCAATAAATACTGTTTTTCATCCGCAGTGAGTTCAAAAATAGGCTTGGGTTTTCCGGCAACAGCAATTATCGACCAGTATCCTACCACCCGTTGATGATCGCCGTAAGGACTGTCGCCTGAGTTATTATATTTGATGGGTTCAAAATGGATGCCGGTATTGTTTTGAGTAAGATACATCAATGTCAGGATTCCCGAAATACCGCAAGCACTCGTGGCAAGGTTTGGAATAGCCAGATTCTTATTTTCGATAAGTGTTTCTTTTACTTTTTGAATTTCATTGGAAACAATGGCCTCCATGGTAGCTGTATCAACACTTTGGGCTTTTTGATAATTGGGATAATGCGAAAAATCGGAACTGATGATAAAAATATTGTCTGGATTAAAGTAAGGTTGCAGGCTTTCTGCCAAAGATTTTAATACCGGTTCATGGTCGGTGCCAATAATAATAGGTACCAATTTGAAAGGCTTTTTCAAATAATATTGCAAAAAAGGTAACTGAACTTCCAGGCTATGTTCCTGTTTATCAGCCTCAGGCACATATTTAAACATTGGGTTCGTGGTCATTAATTGGTTGGCAATCTCACGATTCACCTCTACCTCTCCAAGCGGGGTTACATAATTTCCCAAATTATATACCGAAGCACCCTGCACAGGATAATGGTGGCTGGGTGCCAAAATAAAAATATTTTTGTAAGGTTGTTCCGGATTAAGCTGCAAGTAGGCACTGGCAGCCACATCACCTGAAAACACATACCCAGCATGAGGTACTATCAAGGCCTGAATGGTCCCTGCAAATTGTTTTTTGGAGTTGCCATCAAAATATTTTTTCAAGTCACTTTTAAGCTGATCGGGTTGCGCCGGATAGAACCGACCACTAACCACGGGCTTTCTGTTGATAAGTTTTTCCATTTTTAATTCGGCGTTTCCCTGCGAATTACAACCTAACGTATGCAAAAACAAAAGGCCAACAATCGTTTTAAACGTATGGTTCACAACTGTTTTTAAACAAATTTAGGGATAAAAAGGCACTATTCAAGCGATGCTTCCTTTTTCTTATAAACCCATTCTGAGATTTTAATACTTATTTCGAAAAGGAAATATAATGGAATGAATACCAGGGTTTGGCTGATAACATCCGGTGGGGTAATAATGGCGGCAATAATCAACAACACCACAATTATAATCTTACGGCTACGCTTCATAAACTGGGGTGAAATAATTCCGGTTTTTGTAAGGAAATAAACAAAAACCGGTATCTCAAAAACCACTCCCATGGATAGGCACAATGAAATAATATTGCTCAGGTAGGAGCTTAAAGTAATGGTATTGGCCACTTGCGCACTAACCTGATAATTACCTAAAAAATTGATGGTTAAAGGAACAATTAAATAATAAGCAAAAACCACCCCAAGTATAAACAAAAAGGAACAAACCAATACAGCCCCCCTGCTGTATTTTCGCTCACGCTGACGCAAAGCTGGTTTAATAAAACGCCAAATTTCATAGATAATATAGGGGCTGGCAAAAAATATCCCGATGGCAAACGACATTAAAATGTGCGTTGTGAATTGCCCTGAAAGTTTAATGTTTATTAACTGCAAATGGCTGTTATCTAAACAAAGCGATGGGGAATCGAATCGTTCACCAATTTGGCAGAGAATCCTGTTGGTAAAAAACCAAGGTTCTTTGGGAGCTAAAATTATTTTATCAAAGATAAAATCCTTCTTAATAAAAGCTAATATGCTTAAACTAGTAACAGCAATAATTGAACGGACAAATACCCATCGTAATTCTTCCAGATGATCCCAAAAGGTCATCTCCACATTGTTTTTGGTATCTGTCATATTGCGTTACTGCAAACGGGTAGTTTCCTGAATATCTTTCGAAACGCTGTTAATCTCTTTCTTGATATCCTTTAACTCGGCACCTACTTCACTTTCGTTGGCTGCTTTTTTAAATTCATTGATGCCTTTCCCCAGACCTTTCATCAGTTCAGGAATTTTTTTACCTCCAAAAAGAAGCAAAACAACGATTAATATAAGTAACACCTCTTGGCCACCAATAATTCCTAACAAAATTGTATTCATAGCATAAAATTTTTAACAGGCGTAAAAATAAGTAATATTCTAAATATATCTACATTTTTAGATATTTTAAATTCCATTAAGTAAAAAACCTCAGTTATGAGGTTCCATGCGGTTCTATTTGTTTTTAGAATTACAAAAATATTCCTAACTTATAATCAAATAATCAATAAAAAAATAGGATATTTTTCTAATTTTGAACAACTGGAAATTCAAATTTAGTCAAAATTAGCCTTAAAATTTCTTTTCATAGAAGTAAACGGTGTTGTAAAGATTTGGATATAAACATAAAAAGACTATTTTTGTGCTAGGGATGTATAAAAAAAAGGATTCATTTAATTTTAAATTATGAAAGAAGAAAAATTTTGGAATGAGGAGTGGAAACGCTTCACCCTTACTGGAATGCGCGATGGCGAGATTTATGAAGTCTCCAATTATGGTCGTGTAAGGCATTTCAATGTCAAAAAGAACGATTGGCAGTTTTTATCTACTATTAATCAGTTCAAGGATAAAAGTGGGTTTGAATATGTCAACAATTTCAAACGGATAAAAGGTACCGTGAAACGGGTCACCGAATCTGTTCACCGTTTGGTAGCTGCCAATTTTATTCCACGCCCGACCGAAAGGCACAAGTATGTGATCCACAAGGATTATAACAAGCTGAATAATTATGTGGAGAACCTAAAATGGGCGACTCAAAACGACTTGAACCATCACAACAACAACAACCCCAAAGTGAAATTTGCCCGCGAAAACCGTAAAGGCAATATTACTCACGCCAAACTTACTGAAACGGATGTCATCCGGTTAAAGAAAAAAATCAGAAGGGGGAAAAACCCATTGTACAAGATTGCTAAAGAATTCGGTATCACGCATACCCAATTGAATCGCATCCGCAGGGGTGAAAACTGGGGCCATGTAAAGATTGATGATGAGGATTAATCGATAAAATTTTTTAGGGTTTGAAACGAGAAGAGTTGCCTGGTAGAGGGGAAGGAAATGTGTTGCCTCTTGTTGAACAATTTTATACCCTTCAAGGAGAAGGTTTTCATACCGGTAAAGCTGCCTACTTTATCAGAATTGGCGGATGCGATATTGGTTGTCGTTGGTGCGATTCCAAAGTATCATGGAGTCCCGGGATACACCAGTTGGTACCCGTTGAAGATATTGTCGCTAAAGTTCTTGAAACACCAGCCAGAGCAGTTGTGGTAACAGGTGGAGAACCTTCTCTCTATAATTTAAATCCGCTCTGTGATGCTTTAAAAAAGCATTCCATTGAAACATTTCTGGAAACTTCCGGGGCCTACCCATTAACAGGCACGTGGGATTGGATATGCCTTTCGCCCAAGCGGAACATGCATCCAAAACCCGCAATTTATCAAGCAGCCGATGAGCTGAAAATGATTATTTATGAACCCGACGATTATTTGTGGGCCGAAGAATGTGCCAAACGTATCCGGCTCAACTGCTTGCGGTTTTTACAACCGGAATGGAGCCGTTTTAGCATCAACATCGGTCCGATTGTAGAATATGCCAAAACCCATCCCGACTGGATGGTCTCCCTGCAATCGCACAAATTTATGCGCATTCCGTAATGTTTTGGAGCTAATACGCTTTATCGAGACGTTCGGCCTTTAACACTCCTTTTATTTTACTGATATTGGCTAAAAGGACATCGAGCTGATTGGCATTGTTCACAAATACAGAAATAAATCCCTGAAAAATACCATCTTTGGTATTTATGGCCAATGAACGCATGTTCACCTGGTGTTCTTTCGAGATTACCTCGGAAATGTGATTAATAATCCCGATCTTATCAATACCTGTAACCACAATTTCAGCAATAAACGATGAACTTTTGCTATCGTCGGTCCAACGGGCTTGAACAATCCGGTATGAATATCTCGAAATCAAATCTTTGGCGTTAGGGCAAGTTTTCCGGTGCACCTGAATCCCCCTATCTACAGTCACAAAACCAAAAATTGGGTCTCCCGGAATGGGCCGGCAACATTTTGCCAATTTATAGTCAATGTTTAATAAATTTTTATCAATGATTAAATAATTATCGGAAACCGACTTTTGCGGAACATATTCAACGGCACTAACCTCCTGGGTTTCGGCAGTCTTTCCTTCGTCTTCCTTTCCAATATTGGTCAGATAATCTTTAATTGTCTGCAAATCAATTTTTTCATCGGCAATATCTTGATAAAAATCAAGTGCCCTTTTGTACTTGAAATGGTTGATTATTTTAAGGATCACCTGATCGTTAAAATCCAGTTTGAGTTGTGATGCTTTCCGTTCCAACATTTCCTTACCCACTTCGGCCTGTTTAAACAGGTTTTCGTTAATTGCCCTGCGGATTCTGGCTTTGGTCCGGTTACTGGCTACAATGTTCAACCATTCCAACCTGGGTTTTTGGTTTTTTGAAGTCAGCACTTCAATGGTGTCGCCATTACTGAGTTTGTGTTTAATAGGAACAATCTTTTCATTTACCCGGGCTCCCGTACAGGTATTGCCAATATTGCTGTGAATGGAATAGGCAAAATCAAGGACTGTAGCCCCTTCGTGCAATTTTTTGATGTCACCCTGTGGGGTAAAAATAAAAATCTCGGTGTTTCGTAAAATCTGCTTTTGGTTAGGCAATGCTTCAATGGCTAACGAATCTTTATTTTCCAAAGCATCGCGGATGCTCCGCAACCATTCGTCGTGCGATTCGGCTTTACCCGCTTCTTTGTATTTCCAATGCGCGGCATCGCCCTTTTCAGCAATATCATCCATTCTGCGGGTGCGGATCTGAACCTCGACCCAATGTTTTTCAGGCCCAATAACCGTGGTATGCAACGATTCGTATCCACTGGCACGGGGAGTTGAAATCCAGTCGCGCAAACGGGTAGGATTTGGGGCATAAATATTTGTTACCAGGCTATAAACATTCCAGCATTCCTCTTTCTCTTTTTCTTTGGGAACCTCGTTCAAGATGACCCGGATGGCAAACAGATCGAAGATTTCAGAAAGGTCAACATTCTTTTTATAAATTTTTCCATAAATGGAATGTACCGATTTGGGCCGCCCCTTAATTTCATAGTTAAAACCCTTTTCATCCAATATCTGCCGGATGGGTTCAGAGAAGCGTTCGATATATTGTTCCCGGGCTTTTTTGGTATCTTTCAGTTTGCGGGCAATGCTAAAGTAAGCCTCCGAATCTAAATGTCGCAACGAAATATCCTCCAGTTCCGTTTTAATATGGTAAAGCCCTAGGCGGTGGGCAATTGGAGCATATAACAAATTGGTCTCTTGGGCTATCTTTAACTGCTTTTCGGGTTCAAAATTCCGTATTTTACGGATATTATCCAGCCGATCGGCCAGTTTTAAAAGAATGACGCGGACATCGGGGCTAATGGTTAACAACAGGGCAATAAAATTTTCACTCTGCAGCGAAAGCTTTTCGGTGTAAAGCGAGCTTATTTTGTTTAACCCAATCAACAACGATAGAACTTCCGGACCATATTCCTTTTCAATTTCCTGCGAAGTAATCAGGCCATCTTTTAAAACATCGTGTAATAGGCCCGCGATGATGGTAGTTTTACCCAAACGTATTTCGTCCACTAAAATTAATGCCACACGTAAGGGATGGAAAATATAAGGTTCACCCGAATGCCTGGTTTTGCCCGTCGATTTTGCATTTGCCAATTCATAGGCATTTTTTATTTGTTCAAATTCTTTGGCTTCAAAATGTCTTAAACAACTCTCTTTAAAGACATTATGCAGTTCATTTTCGTTGGTAATATTTGCCTCCGGGTTATTCATTGCTTATAATTTCAAATCGTAAAAATAAAAAATAGTTTATATTATAAGTAAATAACACCCGCAACTTTCAATTTTTAAACACTTCGAGAATAGCCTGGCTAAATCCGCTCTCGTTGTTTGATGTTACCTGGCGAAATTGTGTTTTCATTTCATTGGGCGCATTACTTACAACAAAACTGTGATGGGTATGGTTCAATAAATCCCAATCGTTAAAATCATTACCAATGCCAAAGGTGCGCATGTCCGGATTCTTCAAGTGATTACAAATCCATTTCAGTCCATTGGCTTTTGAAACAGCAGGATGGAAAATTTCCATCCACAAGGTTTTATGATCAATGGGTGAGGTAGTTAGTATAGTTTTCACAAAAGGGAATTGCTGTTTCAGTTCATAAAATAAATGCGATTGCCCGTTGAGCAAAACAATTAACTGGGTAGCTTCGCTGGGTAAATTTTCAATCACCAAAGGGCTCACAAAATCCTTGTAATGATTAACATAACTCAGTAAGTTTTCAGCATTGGGATAAGCGGCATGCAGTAAAATATGATGGTTGTTGGGAATGGGCAAATGAACCGTAAAATTGAGCCTGTAATTTATTAAAACCCGCACCACCTCTTTTAAATGCCCGGTCTCCATGTGCTGGCAATAAAGAATTTTTTTTGATGGCCAATGCATGATTCCGGCACCAGATGAAAAAACGACAAAATCGGCAGGGAAATCTGCTGGCAAAACATGTATCAACGAGAAATGATTCCGCCCGGTAGCTACAACTCGCAGAATATTCTTCGCACCAAGTTCAACAAGGGTTTGCCAATCGGTGGGGCTAACTTTTTTCTCATCGTTCAAGATAGTTCCATCAAGGTCGAACGCTACCAAATCGACAGGTTTTATCGACATAAAATTTCATGTTTATGAAACTCAAGGTAAAAAAATCTCGCTAAAGAAAGGTTTTATTCAACCAATATTTTCAGGCAAAAAAGAATATTTTACCTTTGGATGATTTCAAAAAAATAAACTACACAACAATGAACCTATTTCCATTGAAACGATTACTCATTCTATTGCTTTCGATCGTGATGCTGATCGGTTGTGCATCGAAACGGTATGCCAAAAAAGGTGCTGAATTTGAAAAAGCGGGTTTGTATGAAAAGGCTGCTGAGATGTATTATATTTCGGTTACAAAAAACAAAAAAAACCTTGAAGCCCAAGTGGGATTGAGAAAAACAGGGCAGATTACCCTAGACAACAAACTGGAAGCATTTATGGGGCACTACAATGCCGATGATATTAAAGATGCGGTTTATATATACCTGGAACTGAACACGTTTTACGAAAAGGTTAAAACTACAGGCATCGACCTGAGCTTTCCGAGAAGTTATGCCGACCATTATCAGGAAGTTAAAACCCTTTACCTTGATGCCAGGTACCAGGATGCCTACTTGTTGCTCGAACAGGAAAAGTTTTCCGAGTCGGAGGCCATCCTTAATGAAATACTGACCCTTGAACCCGGCTTTAAAGATGCTCAGGAACTCAAGAACACAGCCCACTTTGAACCCATTTACCGCAAAGCAAAAGAACTGCTCGATATTCAGAAATACCGATCTTCGTATCTGAAGTTTCAGGAGATTTTAAAAAAACAGGCCAACTACAAAGATGCCCGGGAACTTTCGGAATTGGCGCTAACAAACGCGTTGATTACTATCGCGGTGGTCGATTTCTCGAACACTACCAAACAAAAAGGGATTGAAACGATGTTGCAAAGCTGTATCGAAAAAAACATCTCAACCTTAAAAACACCCTTCATCAAACTGGTTGACCGCGAAAATATCAAAGATATTACCCAAGAGCAACTATTAACCTTAGAAGGAAAAGTTGACGGCAACATTCAGGCTAAAGCCGGGAAAATGCTTGGCGTAAAAGCCCTGCTCACCGGACAGGTGAATTACTATGGTGCCACCACTGGCGAACTGGAAAAAACAGAGAAAAAAGGATATGTAAAAAAGGTGATAAAGGTGAAAACCAAAGAGGGAGAAAAAGATTCGACCCTTTACGAAAAAACCAGATATTTTGAATACAAACAGGAAAATTCGGTTACCTGTCACTTTCAGTACAAATTAATTTCCACCGAAACTGGTGAGGTTTTGGTAACCGATGCCATTTCGCATGAAACTTCCGACGAAGTGCATTATGCCGCCTACGATGGAGACCGCGATAACTTGATTCCCGGATATTGGGAAAGCAAAGATAAAAAGTCGTCACTTGATGTAATTAATGATTCGGCAAGTGATAAACGCAAGTTGAAGGAATTATTGGAAGAACGCCGGCAGTTAAAATCGCTGGATGCCATGTCTATTGATGTGCAGCAAGTAATAGCTAATAAAGTAGGTTTAAAAATTGAACAGTATGATCCGGAACGCTAGTATTTTGGTTTTGTTTTTTCTGTTGGGCTGTGGAACCAGCAAAAAAAACACCCAGTTGCAGTTATTGCCCGATTGGGTTCAAAAAAAACCTGTTTCGGAATCCTATTATATTGGTATCGGGTCGGCATTAAAAAATGGTTCGGCAGATGATTATCAAGGGCAGGCAAAAAAAAATGCACTGGCCGATTTATCAAGCGAAATTACCGTTACAATAGCATCACGCAGCGTGCTGCACCAGTTTGAAAGCTTGCTGGGATATTCCGAGGAATTTATGGCAACCACCAAAACAGAATCGAACGAGAATCTGGAAGGATATGAACTGATGCAGACCTTTGAAAACGAAACACATTTCTACATCTGGTACCGGCTATCGAAAGCCGGCTTCCGGCAAATTAAAGAACAGCGCAAACAGGCATCGGTAACCAAAGGCGTTGATTTTTATGACAAGGCACAGACTGCCCGCTCAAATAATCAATATTACGAAGCAATTGTGAATTACATCAAAGGGTTGGAGGCCATCAAACCCTATTTTTCGGAATCGCTTGAAATAAACTATCAGGAAAAAAACATATTCTTAGGAAATGAGTTGTTCACCGGATTGCTCTCGGTGGTTGGCGATATTAAAATTGTCCCAAATAAAACGGAAATTGCCGTGAAAAATGGGGCACCGATTACCGCACAGGAATTGGGATTCCGGTGTTTGAACGGAAAAAACCAACCCCTTTCCGGGATACCTGTTGTTTTTAGCCTCCAGCAGCGCCCATTGCCTAACAACACGGCAGAATCGAACCCCGAAGGCGCTATGAGTTATTCATTGCATCAGGTATCGAGCCTGAAAGAGACAGAATTCTTTGTAGCTACCGTCGATTTGGTGAACAAAGCCTCACAGATTACCCCCGACCCGGTTTTCCGGAAGATGTTGCGAAAAATTGATCCTCCCAAAGGGCAAATTGCCCTTCGGATTTTCAATCCATCTTTTTTTGTGATAACCAATGAAAAGAATCTGGACAAAAACCTGGAACCAAAGATTATGGATGCCAAGTTGAAAAATATGCTTGCGCAACAGGGATTCCCAGTGGTTTTAAAAATGGAACTGGCCGATTACCGGTTGGAACTGCAGGCCAATACCTCGGAACTGAAAAAAGAGGGGCGCATACACTACGCCGGGTTGCAAGGTGAAGTCAAAGTCTTCAATGCCCAGGAACAATTGGTATTCATCAAATCCTTTGAAAACATCCGTGGGACACAACTTGGATACCCGGAGGCCGGGCTCGATGCTTATCAAAACTTATCGGATTATCTTTCGAAAAATTTAACTCCAAAACTGAAAGAATTGGTTCAATAAAGTTGAAAGGCTGTTCACATCGCCCTTTTAATTGTTAATAAGTTCAAAAAATCTGTTAATTTCTTGTTGGTAATTCGTTAGGCACAGCAGGCGAATAGCCATATTTTTGAAAAAAAATAAACGGCAATGGTAGATACTCAACAATACAGGGCTTTAAAAAGGAGACACAAGCACCAGATCTTATTGAACGATTATGAAATAGATGCATTCAATCGGTATTGCAAAAAGTATAAAATCCAGAACAAATCGCAGGTAATAAGGGAAGCGCTCTTCACAAAGGTATTGAAGAGTTTCAGCGATGATTACCCAACATTGTTCGATGCCAAAGAACTGGCTCAGTTAGAACGGAGGTAAAAACCGTTTTCTTTCAGCATACTTATCTTAGAATATTCAATGGAAATTACCCCGAACGGGCAGCTTTTCATTTTTTGGCCGCAAAACTACACGGGCTTCTTCTTCCGGTCGTTCATCACCAGATTTTAATATTTGTACATAAAAAGTAAAAGCAATAGGTTTTGCGGAAATCCCTCTTTTCCTTTTGCAATTAATGCGTACGGAACAAAAAAAGCCTCCCGTTTCCGAGAAGCTTTTTCTTGCGGAGAGGGCGGGATTATTCATACTCCTTTCGTCGTATTCATGAGATCGCTCCGCTAAGTTCGAACCCGCGCGGGCTCTCATCCCTCTTTCCTGATTTTAATTGATCTTTTTTGAACAAAAAAAGCCTCCCGTTTCCGAGAAGCTTTTTCTTGTGGAGAGGGCGGGATTCGAACCCGCGGTACCGTTACCAGTACAACGGTTTTCGAGACCGTCCCATTCGACCACTCTGGCACCTCTCCGTGCAGGCAAAGATACACATTTCGCCAAAGTAATGATGCCTGTGGTAAATTTCTTTTAAAAACCTGAAATTAACACCCTCCGGCTGCCTTTTTCTTTTTAGGCTTTTTAGCCACCTCAGGCATAGTGCCCGCCGATGAAGCCGGAGTTGATTGAGCTTCGAGTGTGCCTCCCCCAAGTGCCCCATTCATGGCCTTGCGAAAATCATACTTGGCAAACTCATCGTTTGGTGCGGTTTGATCGGGGCGCTGCGGGTTTAAAATGGTTTCGGCCCAATAATTCAATCCTCCCTGTAGCACGTAATTGTTTTTAAATCCCCGTTGGGTGCAGATAATCCATGCCTGGTTTGACTGAACGGTTCCATTCGAATAAAAAACATTGGTCCGCACATCCTGATCCAAGGTTTCCAGCCATTCATCGGAAAGTAAATCCGATATCGGGATGTTTAAGGCACCCGGCAAATGATACGTCTCAAATTCATCTTTCGGACGGACATCGATCAACTGGATGGATGGATCTTTCTGAATAATTAAATCAGCTATCTGATCGGCTGTAAAATATTGCGCGCCATCGGTAATTTCACCAACCACCTCTTCAATGGTCAATTTGTAAGGTTTAGTGGTATTCTCAGGCACTGCGGCAATTACCAAAGCTAATGGAATTAAAGCCATAGCCAATAATACGCGGGGTTTTATATTTTGCAGATGCTTGATGTTCTGCAAATGTTTACTGTCTTTAAATCGGTTCATGATCTGTAAATTTTAAATTGAAATTTGAGATTTGCGGTTTTCAATTCTAGTATTCTTCCCTGGGAAATTTCTGTTCGGCCCACTCACCTACCCAGAACATAGCCAAAGCCATTAAAACGATGAGTAAAGCCAAGATACCTTGTGAAATCCCCAATACTTCGTTTAACTTTGGAAACCCGGCAAAACCTGCTTTATAAAAATCTTCCCACAAAGGGTAGCCCTCACCAAAGATAAAAATGCCAAGAAACAATCCTCCTACAAAGACTAAAGCATCAATTTTACCGATGGCTGCACCACAAACGCTGGTGCCAGGGCAAAATCCACCTATAATGAACCCTGCACCCATAATAACTCCGCCAGAAATGGCCGAATGCCAAAAAGTAGGATTCACGTACACCAAACTCAAATCAACCCAACCAAAAAGGCTGAAGAAAAGCAGGCCAAGCATGGCGGTAATAGCGGCGGTAAAAAATACTTTTAATACAACGGTATCGTAACCGTAAAACACGCCGGCCAGTTTACGGCTCGATGAAAAGCCACTGGATTCAAGCACAAACCCGAATCCGATACCAATTAAAAAGGCCAGAAAAAAATTGGTGTTCGATGATATGATTTCATTTACTGATAAAGGTCCCATTTTAATTTCTTAATTAAAGATTAATTACTCATTGTTAATTGTCCGTTGAATTAAATCCAATTCTTACGGAAAAAATAGGCCAAAGCATAACCAGTTCCAAAGATAGCTGCCATGGTCACAATTCCGCCCAGCGAAAGCACGGCCATCCCGCTCAATGCAGAACCGCTGGTACATCCACGACCTAATTGTGAACCAAAGCCAAACAAAACACCTCCGGCTAAAGCAAAAATCAACCTGCGTTTCGAAGTAATTTTAGGTGAATGTTCCACTTTGAATTTTAACCGTCCGGCCAAAGCACCTGAAATAAATGCGCCTACCACCACACCTAGTACCTGAAATACCAGCCACGATTTCATCACACCTTCAGGGTGTTCATGAATGTTTTCTTTATAAAAAGTAGCATTTCCAGCATGAGCAGGTGCCACCATGTTGACCGATGAAACCACCATACTCTTGAATGCGCCACTGGCACCCAATCCACGCCCGGAAATAAAATTGGCTGATAATAAAACCAGACCCAATAGTACGCCTCCCAAATAAGGATTTAAATATTTGTTTTGCTTCATAGTTGTTTATTTTTATATATCTTAATTTCTAATCTTAAAATTCAAATCTTGTGTCTCTTATCTCAAAGCCTCCATCAATACAAATACCGACTTAATTGCCCTGCATTGGTAATAAGCCAGCGTAACATAAAACTACCAAAAAGAATGAGTACCACCGGAATGATTACAGGAACCTTAAAATGACGTAACTCCATCACCTCTAAAGCTGCAGGGACAAGCATTCCCAGTACCACCACAAAAATCCAGAATGGAGCCGTAAGTTCACCTCCTAAGAAGATGCTGGCGGCATCAATCTGAACTTGGGTACTTGCCAAAAAACCCATGAACATGTGGATGATAAAAAACAGTTCTATGCCAATAACAATCAGGTCAATCCGGGCAAAAGTAATCCGTTCGTGATGGTCTTTTGAAAGGAGCATGATTAATGCTGAGCCTGCCGATAATCCTGAAGTTAAGAACAATGGCCCCAGTATGGATGTGTTCCATAACGGGCGGGCATTGAAGGCCGAAAGTAATATCCCGGTGTAAATACCTAAAATCACTCCCAATAACGCCATTGCCCAAGCGATTGTTTTTTTATAGTCGCTTAAGAATATTTCCAAATCTTTTAGCCATTGAAATTTCCAATCCCATCGCGGAAACCATTCTTTGATGTGCAATGCAGCCCAAATCATGGATAAAGGGGTAACAATCATTAATGTCCAGGCTCCCCAGCTCATGGGCGATTGAAACTTGATGGTTGTATATAACCTCCAGAAATAGGGTTTGTGATGCAAATCGAGAAACAGGGCAAATAAACCCAATGCTAAAATGACGGGCACCAATACCGGAGCTTTGCGTACTGCTGCGGGATAATGGTTTTCTTTGCCTAATAAGTAATAGAGGCCTGAGAAAAACAACAACCCGGCGGCTAAACCTCCTAAAAACAGATACACCGGAATTTCCCAACCCCAGGCATGCAACACAGGGTCAATCATGTGATTCATCCGGCCACTTACAATAATTTCTTCTTTCATAATTGTCTAGATTAAATAATAGACATTTGGTTTGGTCCCAGCTTCGGGAGCCAGAACTTTATATTTCCTGGTTTTCAATACTTTCGAAATAGGGCTGTTGGGATCATCCATATCGCCAAAATACATACATTTTGTTGGACAAACAGCCACACAAGCAGGTTCCATCCCTTTCTTAACCCGATGCAGACAGAAGGTACATTTATCTACATATCCTTCGGGATGCGTATAACGTGCATCGTATGGGCAACTTTGGATGCAGGCCGAACAACCGATACATTTTTCATGCGTAACCAGAACGATGCCTCCTTCAGCATAATGGCTGGCACCTGTGGGGCAGCAACGCACACAGGGTGAATTGTCGCAATGGTTGCAACGCTCGCTCCGGATTTCGGTTTCCAGTTGCGGATAAGTTCCATCGGTAACTTCAACTACCCAGTCGCGGCAGTAGCCAATGGGAACATCGTTTTCTGTCTGGCAGGCTACCACACAATCGCTACATCCGACACACTTTTTGGTGTCAATGGCCATGGCATATCTCATAATAAACCTCCTTTCCCAGGTTTTTCGGTACGGAAGGTTACAAAATTGCCACGCATCCCGGTACCCCCCATAATGGGATCAATCATTACATTTGTTATCAATTCCGAATCGCTGGCACCACGTCCATGAGCACGGGTCAGTTTTTCATTTTTATGTCCAAATCCGTGAACCATAAACACGGAATCCCAACGGATACGTTCTGTAATCCGGACTTTGATTGGGAAGGTGGAAACAATTCCATCCTGGTTTTCGAGCCACACATATTGGTCGTTTTCCAATCCCCATACTTTGGCTACTTTTGGATTAACCCAAACGCTGTTTTCGTCCATCAGATCAGTCAAATTTGGATTATTGGCCGTCCGGCTAAAGGTATGCATGGGTGCACGACCATAATTTAAGCGGTAAAAACCTTGTGGTGGTTCCGGATGAGGGGTATATTTTGGTAACGGATCGAAACCTTCATCGGCAAACGAGGTAGCATACAGCTCTATCTTTCCGGTTGAGGTAGAAAATTCAATGTCGGTTCCCGGTTCAAAATACAATAAGGAACCTTCTTCGGGTTTCATCTTTTTCACACCCAATCGCTTCATCTCTTCTAACGATGAGCCCACTTTTTTTAGTTGCCAGTCCAGTATCTCTTCAATGTTTTTATATTTGAAAAAGTCATCCAAACCTAGTTTGTGTCCCAGTTCCTTGGCCATCCACCAGCCGGGTTTAGAATCCCATTTAGGATCGGCGGCAGGTTCACGCAAGGCGATGGTCGGAATCCGGTGTTTCGAAGTCCGTATCTCGTCATAACGCTCCAGATAGGTACATTCAGGAAGCACCACATCGGCATAGCCGGTAATTTCAACAGGCATGGTATCAATCACCACCAATAATTCCAGGTTCTGTATTGCTTTTTTGGTATTCCGAAGATCAGGTAAAGTGAAAATCAGGTTGGTTCCGTTCACAATCCATCCTTTAAAGGAGCAATCGCGGGTCGGTGCAGGTATGGTAGCATCGCAAATTCCATTAGCTAAAGCTGAATCAGCCAGGCTGTATTGTCCAGGGAAAGCATCACGCCAGGTACGCTTGGGTTTTGGATATTCGGGATGTGGGAATCCGGGAACGGAAGTTTCCACGCCCATATAAAAACCACCGCGCCTTCCCCAGCTTCCTAACAATGCATTTAGGATGGCTACGGCACGTAACCTCTGGGTATCGTCGCCATACCATGTAACATGCCTTCCGGGATGAATAATTACGGCAGGTGAAGCGTTAAACATCTCGCGGGCTGTTTTACGGATTACCTCGGGTTCAATGGTAGTAATGCCATAAGCCCACTCCGGTGTAAAGTTTTTTACATGCTCTTTTAGTTGATCAAAACCATAGGTATATTTCTCGACATAGGCTTTGTCGTACCAGCCTTCTTGAATCAAAACATGCATCCAAGCCAATAATAACGCGATGTCGGTGGCGGGTTTAATAGGCAACCAATATTTTGAATGGCTGGCCGCGGTTGAAAACCGTGGATCGACAGTTATAATTGTAGCATCCTGATCGATGGCATCGCTCATCTCCTGAATCTGTCCGTTGTGCATGTTTTCGCCAATGTGCGAACCTATTAATACCAAACATTTGGTATTTCGTATGTCGGTAGGTTCAGGTGAACCTAATTCTTCGCCAAAAGTACCAATCCAAGCAACTTCGCGGGGTCCGCGACATTGCGCGTATGAAGGTGCGCTGATGTTGTTCGAGCCATAGGCTTTCAACAAATGCCCCCAGAACTTACCACCCGATCCGTGTGTAAATAAGGCTACGCACTCGGGACCATGTTCGGCTGCAATTTTTTTCATTTTGACAGCAATATAATCTAACGCCTCATCCCAACTGGCTTCACGGAATGTTTGACTTCCATCGGCTCCGGTTACCCGTATCAATGGGGTTTTTAAGCGGTCTTCGTCGTTGTACATACCCACACCCCCGGTACCACGTGGGCATAACCGTCCGTTGCAATGCGGATCGTCAGGGTGGCCAATAATTTTTTGGATGTTTCCTTTATTGTCGGAATAGGCCCACCCGGCACACTTCCAAAAACAAACCTCACAATAGGTCGAAGTCCGTTTCATCATCAACTTGTTCAATTGACTGGGCGAAAACAACGTTTTTCCGGTTACTTTCAGGCTTGAACCTCCAATACTCAGAGCTCCAATGCCAAGTGCCGAAATCTTAATAAAATCTCTCCTTGATGTTTTCATATATTTAGCAAATAACAAAATTTCAACATCTGAAAAAACCTATGGTTTATGAAGCAAATCAAGTATATAACTTTAATTTCCCTTGTTATTAGTTAACCCCATAAACTATTCCGCAAATATAGATAGTGAAATTATTTTTTTATAAGATTTAATGTCATCCCATCCTAATTTATTATGATTCTAAATACCAGAGGCAATCGATAATTCTAAATTACTGAATTATTGAGTATTATGATTAATATATCTTGGGAAAATAAAATATGTTTATGGGCATACATTGGTTATGAAAACAAAGAAGGTCGCTTTCCAGAGTTCAGGAAAACGACCTAAAATAACTTAGCAGGAATGGTTTAGATTTAAGACAAACGTTCTTTAAAATCCTGATAGTTAAATTCCCTAACAATTTTAAGCTCATTGTTCTCTTTCCAGATAGCAATGGCGGGGTGTTGAACCCCGTTGAACATAGTGGTTTTTACCATGGTGTAATGAATCATGTCTTCAAAAACCACCCGATCGCCCACGTTTAGTTCTTTTCCAAAGTCATATTCTTCCATAAAATCGCCGGCCAAACAGCTAACACCTCCCAAACGGTACATATGTTTGCTGTTTTGATCTGGGTCTTTTGCCCCAACTATTCTGGGGCGATAGGGCATTTCAAGGGTGTCGGGCATGTGGGCTGTGAACGAAACATCTAAAATTGCTGTTTTTACACCACGGCTCACTACAATATCCTGAACTTCGGAAACTAACACACCTGTATCCCAGGCAAAGGCACTTCCGGGTTCTAAAATCACTTCTACCTGATGTTTTTCTTTAAACCTTTTCAATACCTGAATCAGATGTTCCACATCGTAACCTTCACGGGTCATTAAATGTCCACCACCCATGTTTATCCATTTCAATTTAGGCAGGTAAATACCAAACCTCTGTTCAAAAACTTCCAGAACATTTTCCAATGCGTAAGATGTTGACTCGCAGAGCACATGAAAATGCAATCCGTCCACTCCTTCAGGAAGTTCTTTAGGAAAATGCTCTTTCAATACTCCCAAGCGCGATTTGGGTGAACTGGGATTGTATAAATCGGTCTGCACATCGCTCATCTCTGGATTTACCCTAATTCCGCATGAAATGGGCTGTCCTGATTTTTTTATTCCGGGATAGAACCGATGGAATTGAGCCAGAGAGTTAAATACAAAATGGCTGCTATATCCCATCAATTCATTGAATTCGTTTGGAAAATAGGCTGGGGCAAACACATGTGCTTTGGTTTTCATCTCCTCGAAACAGAGCCGGGCCTCGTACAATGAACTGGCGGTAGCCCCTTTAACATATTGCTTTACCAACGGGAAAGCACTCCACATGGCAAACCCTTTAAAAGCCAGAATAATTTCAACTCTGGCACTTTTCTGAACATAATCAATAAGTTCCAGGTTCTTGCGGAGCCTTTTTTCATCGAGCACAAAACAGGGAGAGGGGATTTTGGTAAAGTCCATTTGAAGAAGTATTTAGAGTATTTGGAGTACTTAAAGTATTTAAAATTAATAAAGTGTTTTAAGTTTATAAAGTTGTTAAAGTTAGAAAAAGAAACCGCAGCAAGTAGTTGACTTCTGCGGTTTTATAAATTTATAGTATTTACGAACTCTTAATTCTGAATTAAAGTTCCAGGTTACCGTTGATTTCTTCTTGCCAGGGCAATCCATATTTGCCAATCAGTTCCATAAACGGATCGGGGTCAAATTCCTCTACATTGAACACGCCGGGTTTTTTCCATTTCCCGGTTAAGAACATCAAGGCTCCTAACATAGCTGGAACACCAGTAGTGTATGAAACACCTTGCATTCCGGTTTCGTTGTAAGCATCCTGGTGTTTGCAGTTGTTCCACACATAATAGGTTTTTTCTTTACCATCTTTAATTCCACGGATACGGCAACCAATGGACGTTTCGCCGGTATAATTTTCGCCTAAATCGCCCGGATTAGGCAAAGTTTCTTTTAAGAATTGCAAAGGTACAATCTCAATTCCTTTATACATGATAGGTTCAATACTGGCCATTCCAATGTTTTGGATTACCCGCAAGTGAGTCAAGTATTCGTCACCGAAAGTCATCCAGAAACGGGCACGTTTCAATGTTGGGAAATTTTTAACCAACGATTCCAATTCTTCATGGTAAATGACATAGGAGTTTTTTGGTCCAATATTCGGGTAATTCAAAGCCAATTTAATTTCATGAGGTTTGGTTTCCACCCATTTCCCGTTTTCCCAATATTTTCCGTTTTGGGTGACCTCACGGATGTTGATTTCGGGATTGAAATTGGTGGCAAATGCTTTCCCATGGTCACCGGCATTGCAGTCAACAATATCGAGATAATGCATCTCATCGAAATGATGCTTGGCTGCATAGGCAGTGTAAATACTGCATACCCCCGGATCGAATCCACAGCCCAAGATGGCGGTTAATCCTTTGGCTTTAAACCTATCCTGATAAGCCCATTGCCAACTGTACTCAAAATGAGCTTCGTCTTTAGGCTCATAGTTGGCCGTATCCAAATAGTTTACATTGGTTTCCAGGCAGGCATCCATAATAGTCAGATCCTGATAAGGGAGTGCCACGTTTATCACCAATTCGGGTTTGAAGGAGTTGATCAGTTTTACCAGTTCCTGAACGTTGTCGGCGTCCACCTGCGCGGTTTTAATACGGTTCCCTCCTACTCTTTGGGCAATGGCATCGCATTTCGATTTGGTGCGGCTTGCCAGCATAATTTCGCTGAAAACTTCGGGTACCGATGCACATTTTTGAGCAACCACGCTACCTACTCCTCCTGCTCCAATAATTAATACTTTCGACATTTTTTTTTGATTTTTAATGATTCAATTTAACTCCCGCCTATCATGGGAGATTAAGTTGTTTAAAAAAATGGATAAGCGCCCAAAAATAAATAAATCTATTGTGATTCCATCGCTAAAACAAAATAATTAACAAAGTATTAATAATGAGATTTTTAAAACCTAAATGGGTTTTACATTTTATTACAAATTTTAAAATTGATTTCGATTTAATTATGAATCGTACTTTTTCAAGTATTTTAGCCCTGTTAATTTTATTAGCATGGAAACAAATTTTAACACCAGTGGCATTGGCATAAATAATGGCCGCTTTATTGGATTGCCTTTTACTGAGGATCAGGCTAAAATAGTAATGATTTCTGTTCCATGGGATGTTACTGTTTCATACGCCGACGGTACTTCAACGGGACCCGAAAATATTCTGCAAGCTTCGGTTCAATTGGATTTGCACGATCCCGAAATTAAAAATGCCTGGCAATTAGGAATATTCCTGCGCCCTTCAAATACCGACTGGAAAAATCTCAATGATCAATTACGCCCTCTTGCAAAAAAATACATCGCTTTTTTAGAAGATGGCGGAGACATTTCCTCCAATCCTGAAATGGCAAATATTTTAAAAACCATCAATCAAAAACACGAACAGTTGAACGAGGAGGTCTATCAGGTAGCAAAACAGCTACTAAACCGTGGACAAGTTGCTGCTGTGGTAGGCGGCGAGCACAGTGTCCCGCTTGGGTTGTTAAAAGCGTTGCAGGAAGAACATGGTCCGTTTGGAGTATTACATATTGATGCGCATATGGATTTGCGCCAGCATTACGAGGGCTTTACCTATTCCCATGCATCTGCTTTCTACAATGCCATCCATTTAAAATATGTGGACCAGATGATGCAAGTAGGCATCCGCGATTTCTGCGATCAGGAAGTGGCATTTGCCAAACAAAACCACATCAACGTTTTTTACGATTTTCAACTAAAAAACAACCAATACCAAGGGAAAACATGGCATCAACAATGTCTGGAAATTATAGAGCCGTTGCCTCAAAAAGTATATATCAGTTTCGATATCGATGGCTTAAACCCGCAGTTATGTCCAAATACCGGAACTCCCGTTGCCGGCGGCCTGGAATTTAACGAATCGCTTTACTTAATTAAATTGTTGGTGGAAAGCGGCCGTCAAATCATCGGGTTCGACCTTTGCGAAGTTGGCGGTTTGGGCAATGAATGGGACGGCAACGTAGGTGCCCGGATCCTTTACAAGCTCTGCAACTGGACCGGGCAATCGAATGGAATGATTTAGCGATAATTTGGAGTGCTTCGTTACTATTATCCAGAGAGACCACACCAAAGATTTCTCCTTTAGAATCCGTTCAATTCCATCACTACGGTTGGAATCAGCAACAAGAAACCCAACACAAATAATATCAAAATCAGGGGCCAAACCCAACGGACCCATTTTTCGAAGGGAATTTTTGCCACACCTAAAACTCCCATTAAAACTGCAGAAGTAGGTGTTATCATGTTTGTAAAACCATCGCCAAACTGGTAGGCCATAATAGTAGCTTGGCGCGAAACTCCAATCAAATCGGAAAAAGGAGCCATAATAGGCATGGTTAAAGCTGCTTTTGCCGAACCCGAAGGCATGACCAAATTGACAAGGGTTTGAATGCCATACATAATACTCAACGAGGCATATTTGCCCACATCCTGCATCGCACCAGCAATACTATGTAACATGGGATCAATGACTTTTCCATTTTGAAGCACCACAATAATGCCTCCGGCTAAACCCACCACTAAGGCTGCTGAAAGAATGTCTTTTACACCGGCTAAAAACAAATCGGTAATTTTGTTGGCTGAATAGCTCATGGCCAAGCCACTGGATATACCCATGGCAAAAAACAGGGTGGCAATTTCCATCACATACCAATGGTAGCCCATGACACCCACAATCAGGTATAAAATGGTAAAAATAAATAAGTTTAAGATGAAAAAATGTACCGATTTACGTAATGCGTAAATGCTCGAAATTCCAAAAAATGCTGTTAAAACAGGCATGATGGGTATTCTATGTTCAGATTGACCAATCCGCAAATCAGAAATTGGATAATGGAACGAAAACAGCCCCATCACCAAAACAAGAACCCCGAAAGTTATCCATGCAGCTTTAGGGGTTTCATATTGGATATGTACATTTTCGGCAGTATTTCTATTTCTCCAATATTGGTCTTCGTCGTAAACCAACGATTTGGCCGGATCCTTTTTAATTTTGGCAGCGTACCGCAAAATAAAGAAAAAACCCACGGCTGAAATAACCACCCAGCTAAATAAACGGTATTCAATACCTGAAAACAAGGGAACATCGGACAAACCTTGGGCAATGCCTATGGTAAACGGATTCAATGTAGCTCCTGCAAAACCTAAGCCCGCGGCAAAAAAACAGAGGCTCACCCCTACAATAGAATCGTACCCCATGCTTATAGACAAGGGTACAAAGATGATGATAAAGGCAATGGTCTCTTCGCTCATTCCAAATACCGAACCAAACAAACTGAACACAATCATAATCAAGGTCATGATAATATTGTTGATGCCAATCTTACGGATCCAACCTATTTTTTCCAGCTTTTTAGTAAAATTCAGAAAAGCCAGAATTGAAACATCAATGGCTTTGGTTTCGTTCATAATCCAAAATGCCCCACCTATCAACAAAATGAAAACAATAATATCCGCTTTATCCACAAATCCTTCGAACAAAGCGGAAAATATCTGCCAGGTTTGAGGATGGTTTTCCACCCTTTGATAAGAATCGGATTCAATGACTGTTTTGGAGCTTCCATCGGGTAGCATCTTCTGGGTGCGTTCATATTCGCCGCCTTCCACAAACCACGAAGCGATAGCTGCCATAATAATAATTGAGAATACAATCACAAACGTGTGGGGAATTTTTCGTTGTTTAGCCATTAGAATTTATCAGATTTTGTCCAACTGCAAATATGATATAAATTGAGTAAAGTAACATGAATTTACCGTTTGATATTTCCCTTTTTCTTTTTCCCGATACACCCCCTACGAAAACCATATCAAAGAAAAATTCAAAAAAAGATTTGGACGTATTAATTTTTAAATTACTTTTGTACTGTAATAATTATAATTACAGTATGAGTCATGGACGCTTTGCCATAAATATTCACATTCTTACCATCCTTTCGCATATGGGCAAAGGAGAATTGGAAGGATTGGAATGGGTTCCATCGGAATTTATTGCAAGCAGCATCGATATTAATCCGGTACTGGTACGTAAGGAAATATCACATTTACGGAAAGCAGGATTGGTGCAAAGCAAAGAGGGGAAAAATGGCGGAAGTGCTTTAGCAAAACCAGCCTATGAAATCTTTCTTTCCGATGTTTATAAATCGGTGTATGAAAAACCCGTTTTAGGAAATTACAAAGCGCATCCTAATTCAAAGTGCCCTATTGCTGTACAAATAAATGAGCACCTCGATGAACTTTACAAAAGCGCCGAAGATGCCATTCTCGAAAAACTGGGTTGCACAACTTTACAGCAGTTCAGCGATAAATTTTCGTAATTTTTTTACACGTAACTGTAACATTATTTATTACATTATAAAATGAGACGAAACGATTTTTTAAAAACCATAACAGGCTTACTACTTATGACTACCATCGGAGATTTCAAAACTTTTGCCCAAGCATTGCCGAAACAAAATACTAAAATGCCAGTATTGTTTATCGGCCACGGCTCTCCCATGAATGGAATTGAAATCAATGAATTTAGCAATACCTGGAAGCAACTGGGCAAAGAAATCGCAACACCGAGAGCCGTTTTATGTATTTCAGCGCATTGGCTGACCAAAGGAACTCACATCACCGCCATGGAGAATCCCAGAACGATTCATGATTTTGGGGGATTCCCCGAAACTCTTTATCAGGTTCAATATCCAGCCCCAGGAAATCCAAGTTTAGCTTCCGAAATACAGAAACTTTTAAAAACTGTACCCACTGGATTAGATCATGATTGGGGCCTCGACCATGGTTGCTGGACTGTGGTTAGAAATATGTTTCCCGATGCTCATATTCCTGTACTACAGTTGAGTATCGATTTCCACAAACCGACAAATTACCATTACCAATTGGCAAAGGAACTTAACAATCTTCGGACAAAAGGGGTTTTGATAATTGGAAGCGGTAATATTGTACACAACTTAGGAAAAATTGCCTGGGACAAATTCAGTGTTCCGGATTATGGATTCGATTGGGCTATTGAATTTAACGAAACAGTCAAAAAAAATATCACTGAAAAAAAACACAGCAACTTAATTGGTTACCAAAATCTGGGAGTAGCATCTAAACTGGCAGTTCCCACACCCGACCATTATTTACCCCTTTTGTATGCCCTGGCGCTACAAGAAAATAATGAACAGGTATCGTTTTTTAATGACAACTACATAGCAGGTTCTTTGTCAATGACTTCGATAAAAATCAGCAGTTGATTTTTTTAAAATTATATATAAGATATAAACATCTTTAATTCATAATAAAATAAATGTTAAACAAAAAAAGTAAAAAAATGAGAAAAATTCAATTAATCGTGGCTGTATTAGCCTTAGCATTCAGTGTAAACGCGCAAATCTGGACCCTTGATAAAGCTCATGCCAAGCTGGGTTTCACCATCACGCACATGATGATTTCCGATGTTGACGGTCAGTTTAAATCCTTCGACATCAAATTAACATCGGGTAAAACCGATTTTTCTGATGCCATTATTGAGTTATCGGCTGATGTAAACAGCATAAACACCGATAATGAGCAAAGGGATGCGCATTTGAAGACTCCTGATTTTTTTGATGCCGAAAAGTTCAAAACGCTAAACTTTAAAAGCACATCATTTGTAAAAACGGGTGAAAAAACCTACCAATTGACAGGCGATTTAACCATGCATGGTGTCACCAAACCGGTAGTGCTGGATGTAATATTTAATGGGACCATTGAGCATCCTTACACAAAAAAAACCGTTGCCGGATTTAAAGTAAAAGGTAAAATCAACCGTTCGGATTTTGCTGTCGGAACTTCGTTTGCAGCAGGGATGCTAAGCGAAGAAGTTGCCATTACAGCCAATGCTGAATTTACTAAAGATTGATAATCAAAAATTGAAACATTGCATAAAAGTAATTCAAGGAATACAAACCCAACTCTTTATGCAATGTTTCATTTATTTTTAACTGTCTGAAACTTTAAATTTATTGAATCCTCTCTTCTTTAATAGTTCGCTAAATTTTTATAAGTAAAAAGCATTAACAAAAACATTAAGTGATGCTTTTCAATAAGATATGTTTTGTCTTGTATCTAAAAATCTACCGATCTATTGCTTCTTATAAAATATCAATACTGACCGATAAAAATAATTTTAAATCCACAATGCCTTACTATATCTCGTCCCTACGGGACTTGCTGAAACTAAGGGCAACTTTTATTTCTCCCAATATTTAATCCCTCCGGGATTGTCCCGGTAGGGACATAATATTGGTAGATGTTTAGTTGCCATTTACAATTTTAAGTCCCGTAGGGGACGAAATAAATTTTATCCGTCAACAATGATAAAACATCTCAAATCCTAATTCCCAATACAAGGATATCATCAACTTGAGTCATTTCTCCTCTCCATTCATCAATAGTCTTATCCAAAATCATTTCCTGCTCTAACATAGAACGATCCTGAATGGCCAAAAGCAATTCCTTAAACTGTTTCGATTTGAACTTTCGTCCATCGGAACCTCCAAATTGATCGACAAATCCATCTGAAAAAATGTACAAAGTATCCCCTTTTTGGATTTCGATCAGATTATTGGTAAATGATTCCACTTCTTTTATAAAAATTCCAATGGGATTCCTGTCGGCTTTGTACTCCAAAAGTTCATTTTGACGTATCAGATATAAGGGATTGTAGGCTCCAGCATATTGAATCCGTTGGTTTTCAATATCCAAAACAATAAGTGCCAAATCCATGCCATCTTTAGCTTCGCCTTCTTTCCCGGTTTGTTTTAAAGTAGATTTTACATGATGGCGGAGATCATCCAGAATCACATTGGCTGTTGTAATCTCATTTTTATTCACAATCTCGTTTAAAAAAGAGACGCCCAGCATACTCATAAAAGCACCGGGCACGCCATGTCCTGTACAATCAGCAGCTACAATTACCACCAAACCGTTTTTTTGAGTCATCCACCAAAAATCGCCGCTCACTATATCCCTGGGCCGCCAGAGAACAAAATGTTCCGGTAAAACTTCTGAGGCTTTCTGATAGGTAGGAACTATTGCCTTCTGGATTCGTTCTGCATATTTTATACTAGAGGTAATTTCTTCGTTAATCTTTTCAATCTCATCTTTTTGTTGCCTTATTTCAGCCGTTTTCTCCCGGATAACCCCTCTCAAATAACGGGTATATTGCTTTACAAACAAATAAATCAATGCAAAAGCTGCCAGTATAAATCCAAAATATGCTACCCAGGTACGATACCAAGGCGGCAATATTTCGAATACAAAAGTTGTCGGCTCAGTTTCGTGCAAATAGATATTTTTTGCTTTTACTTTAAAGGTATAAGTGCCTTCAAACAGGTTTGTATATTCTTTTTTTGTTTCCGTGGTCCATTCACTCCATTTTTTATCGTATCCCTCTAACAGATAACAGTATTGCGTGGGGTGTTCCGGATCCACATTCATGGCAGAGTATTCAAAGATCAGTGAATTATAAAGATAATCCAGGATTGGTTTGTGGGTAGTTGGTTGATTTGCTGTTACCAACATCTTACTATCCTGAAAAGCCCCGTAAAATATGGTGGAATCCTCACCTAGTTTGATTTTACGCAATAAGCATTGAAACTCATTTTGGTAATTTGCCTTAATCCGGTTATCGAAACGGAAAAGACCTTCATTGCCCCCCAACCATGTCACCCCTGATGAATCGTGGAATAAAGCATTTATCTGGCCATGTATATTTCCTAAAAAAGGAGTAGGATTCCAATCAAGGGTTGAATCTTTCAAAACAGTAAAAAAACCTACTTCATCTCGTTCCTCTTCTTCAATGTAGGTAACAGCCCACAAATGGTTCCCACAATCCACCGATAAACGGTGTATATAAGGTGTTTTTCCTTTCCAGGCCTTTTTGAATTCGAGTGCTTCGGTGAATTGGTTTTGCGCTTTATTGAACCGATAAATGCCTTTTGCTGTTCCTAAAAGGATTTCATTCCTAAACCAGACAAAAATATAAGGTCCTCCCGGCAAGTTGACCGAATCGTTGTAAAACGTTACTGTTGAATCAATATTGACATCCCCGTTGCGTGAAATCTTATAAACACCTTCAGTTTCGGAAGCAAGCCAAAGGTTTCCTTCAAAATCTTCCATGACATCGGTAATCCGTTTATCCACACCCGGAATTTTCCCGCAATACTCCCAACGGAAATTATTGAGCAGAAACGTTTCAACCCCATTTTCGGAGCCAAAATAAAAGGTATTGCTTTTGGAATTGCTTTGACCAATAGTCCATGGGACACCAACATACACCGTATCAAGCCTTGGTTTGATTTCAAGAATGTGATCGTTTTGTTCGCACAACAGTATTGATGCCGATTCCGTTTGATACGATTTGACAATCCAGGTTTCGGTTGGTGAAACCTCTGAGACATCCGCTATTCTGTGTTGACCATTAAAATTGTTGCTTGGTTTAAGGCTAAAAACGCCTAATGATGAGGCAATATACAAAGGTTCCCCATGTCGTGTGATGGATTCTACTGTTCCCTTTAATCCCTGGGATGTCTGGAAGAAAGAAATGGGAGAACTAACCTGCACCATACTCAACCCGTTGGAGGTTCCTATCCAAAGGTTATTATCACGATCAAGAAACTGAGTTTTTATATTATCATCAATAATCCCCGATTGCTTATTTAATGCATATTGGAATTTCCCGTTACTGTCAATCACCACAATACCGTTAAAAGTACCTATCGAAAAATTGCCATCGGGTAAACTCATCCCATTATAAACCCGATTATTTATCAATAAAGAGTCAATTTCGGTTTTAAATGGCACTGATTTGACAGCATTTGTTTGTGGTAAATATTTAATCAAAAAGGCTCCATTCTTATGGGTAATGCCAAAAAGGGTATCATTTCTCCATGGCAAAAGCATGAATAGATCTTTTTCGCCAAAAAGGCCACTCCCGTCTAAAAACACCAATGAATCATTTTTCAGCACGTAAATCCCTTTATTTGTTTCACATACAAATAATTGATTATTTACGAGAAAATAATTGGAAAAAGAGTTTATTGAATTGATTCTTTCCACATTGCTGCCATCGTAAATAAACAGAGAAGTTGATGAATGAAAAACAATGGTATCACCAATGGAGAATGTTTTCCAGATATCACCAAATCCAGTATAGGGAAGTTTTAGTTCAGTTAGTAAGGAAACAAAAGATACCCTTCCCTCCAGATCCGGGCGAAGGTATCCAAAATCATCTTCGGCACCCACGTAAATCCTGCCGTTGGAGTCAACGCAAAGCGAACGGCCCATCAAATTGTTGCCAACTACAATTTTTCTCCAATTGGTTCCATCAAATTCAAGCACACCATCACGGTTACCAACATAAATCACTCCCCGGTTATCTTGAGTAATGGACCAAATCTGGGGAAGAGAGTAATATTCCTTAGGTGAACTGTTTTTAACAGGCAGAAAACCCATTTCACCCTCTGACTTAGCTGTTAAAACCATGTGAAAGAAACAGATACTCAAGAGTACACTTAAAAAATCCTTCCAAGGCTTTTTACTTACCGGCATAGTAACTATGGTTTTTTTAACAAATCATAAAATCAGTAAGTCATCCGATGACTATTAGCAGTTTGAAATGTACTGCTCATTCAAGACAAATATAAAGAAAACCCTATAGATATGTAATCATATAGGGTCTTCATATAAAATAAAATCAACTTTTATTGAATTACAATTTTCTTATAATTGATTTCACCATCAACAATAATCTGCAAATAGTATATTCCTGATGAAACACTTTGCAAATCAATTATCTCGGTAAACTTATCATCCATATTGCTAATAACTTTCATTAACTTCATCGTCCCCTGAATATCATATATTCTGTATTCTAAATAACCGGTTTTAGAGTTTTTACATACCAGATTGAATTTTCCATGATTTGGATTTGGATAAATGGAAACAGTGATTTTCACTGCATCATCAATACCAACAGGGGTTAAGAGCACATTAACATCCACATTGCTATTAACAACATCAATTTGAGAAGATTCGGTATTGAAACCGGTCATTGATACCGAATAAAGTAAACCATTTCCGGGAACATGGTTAAAAACAGCAGTTCCATTTGAATCAGTAGATTTTATAGCTCCGTCAAATGTAACTGATGCACCGGAAAGAACTCCCTCACTTGAGGATACTGTGAACTTTACATCAAAAGTAGTTGCAGTTCCTTCATTCATGATTGAGCCTACATTCGAACGGGCCGAATTCCGGTTTGTAGCCTTTGTAGCTGAACAACCATCGAGATGGACGATTTCAATAAAATAATGCAATTGCTCCGTGGGTGCGTCAAAATCGGTAAACGAGGTTAGGTTGCTTGAAATAGAATCGTATTTTACCCACCCCGATACTGAGGTAAACCGATAGATATAATATGTACTGATAGCAAAACCTTCGTAATGGTCCCAAATAAGGTTTATATTTCCATTCAAACCTAAATTTATGGTCAGGTGCATGGTTTTATGATGGTTGCTCAGTTCCGATTCAACCCCGCATGTATTGACAGCCGAAATTTTATACCGGTACGAGCGTTGTTGTGCATTGGAATTCTCATCCACAAACAAGCTCTCATCTTCATAATTCCTTGTTCCAATCAATTGATAAACGCCGCTCTGGGTACTTTCACGGTAAATATTATAGTAATCAATACCGGTGGTGGTGGGTTCTTCCCAAATAATTTCGTTATAATTGGTAGCGGTATCGACGGTTACCATGCAAATTTGAGGTGTTTCCGGTTTCTCTGCCACTATTTCAGCCACAGCAGCCCCCGCACACCCCACGGTATCGGTAACCGTAACTGAATATTCACCCGGATTGACTCCAATTAAATCCTCCTGTGTTGAGCTGGTATTCCATAAATAAGTATAAGGTGTACCTGTACCGCCATAAGCTGTAATATAAATAGCACCATCCTGATTTCCGCAGGTTCCTTCCACAATGGAATCAACATAAACAACCGGTGCCCCCAATTCACTTATTGCAAATGATTTTTCAGCTTCACAGCTATTGGCATCGGTTATGGTAACGGCATAAATACCAATCCCTAATCCAGTTATTCCAGTTTCACTGGCACCGGTACTCCAACCATAAGTATATGGCGAAACTCCTCCAGTTACATTGGTGACCGCGCTCCCGTTCGATTGGCCACACTGCGCATCGAACACTCCCAACCCAATCAGGATCGGATTGGGCTGACTTACAGGAATACTCCTGACAGCTTTACATTCATCCGCAGCGGTTACTGTAATTTCATAAGACCCGACAACTAAACCGTTGATATCTTCCGTAGTAGCCCCGTTGCTCCATTGAATATTATATGGGGTTACACCTCCTGAAATGCTTATTGCAATGGATCCATCGTTTCCACCATAACATTTTACATCGTTAATGGCATCAACAGTAATGAGCGAGCCTCCTAAATCGTTCACCGTGGCTACGGCAGATTTTGAACACCCACTTTGATCGGTTACAGTGGCTACATATATACCTGAGTATAAACTGTCAACAACAGGAACTGTATCACCCGTTGTCCAAAAATATTCAAATGGGGGATTCCCTCCTTCGGCAAACACTGTTGCTATTCCGTTATTCTCACCGCAGTCGGCATCATTTACAATCATTGTTAAAACAATTTCTTCAGGTGCCGTAATTTCAAAACTGTCGGTTGCAGAACACCCAATAATATCCTCAACTGTCACAAAATACCCACCTGGAAGCAACTTGGTAATATCCTCAGTGGTTGATTCATTGGACCATCTGTAGAAAAATGGTTCATTATCGCCCGTTACGGTCAAGTTAATGGAACCATAAGAATTCCCCTGGCAGTCAATATTTACAATTACAGCATCAATAACAGGAGATGCATGAATGGTGAATGTTACAATTGTGGGCTCGCTTTCATCGTCGCCAATGGTTTGCGTTACATAGTAGGTATAAGTCCCAGGTTCAGTCACGGCAGGAAAATATTCGTTGGCTGTCCAAATCAGATTGGAAAGTTCCGGATTGGAATACCATTTAATATTGATACCCAATGCCGTTAATGTCGGGGTTTCATCCCCTTCGCAAATCTCTTTGCTTTCGACCAAGGGTGGACGTGCGTATATTTCATCGGCTCCAATATCGGGGTTAACCAAATCGCGCAGTTCCCCATCAATATCCGTGGTAATTTCACTTAATACGGTTGCCTGCTCCATCAAATCAAAGCTCAACAGATGCAAATCGGTTTCCGACATAAACTCAGGCTGAACTTCAAAAGAATGGGCATCTTTCCCGCTTTTGGCTTGCCAGTCGGTCAAATCGGTTGCGGCGGCATTGTAATAGGCATACCGTGTGCCGTCGGTGTTGATGTTGTTATAATCGGACTCCAGAATGTTGGTGGTGCTGTTGGTATAATAGGCATATCCATTGCTAGTAGCATTCAAAATATTGTTCACTACTTTGATGTTGGAACCATAATTGGCCGTAAGAGCAGCCCCACTATTATTTCCTGTATGATTAATTGAATTGTGATAAATATTGTGATAATCGCTGGAATACATATACAAGCCATTTAAACCTGCACACTGAATAAAGTTATTTGCAATCATACCAGGAGTAACTCCTGTACCATCAGTATAATTCAGGTTGATGCCATTTACATTGGTATAACTTGTTGATATCCGGTTTCCTATTGCCTTAATTCCTTCGGTACAGTAATCGAACATAATTCCGTTACCCTGACACTGAATCATCGTGTTAGAAACTACCTCCGGATTATTGATCCGGTACATGTATATTTGGGTATGCTGGTTATTAAAATAATTCCCATCAATGAGGATGTTTTGGTTTTTATAGGTATTATACCCATTTAATAAAACCCCATATCCGTTGTAATTGAATGCATTATTTTTAATATTCAAGTAATCAATGATATGATCGGAATAAGAATAAATGGACGCCTGTTCTACATTATACGTAGTGACGTTAACGCCATTGAACCGGTTATTGAACAAATTCAAATGATTGCTATTGCCATCCATTACTATAAAACGGGTATAACTTGAACCTGATGTTGAAAAAGTTACCTGTTTAAAAGTGAGGTAATCGGTACCATTGAGATAAAAAACATAATTATTTCCTTGCGTCTGCGCAAATGCCAGGGATACTTTTGTTGAATCGGTTGCTGCTGATTGAATGATTACGCTATCACCAGGCCCGGTTCCGGGAATATCGCGCAATAGAAAATGGGTGTTTTCATAAATCCCATCGGCTAAATTCAATGTCACACTTCCATTAATACCCAACAACATTAAGGACTGAACCATGGAATCTATGGTGGGAATACTGCCACCATCTCCAACGGTATAATTGCCAGACAACGGGGCCGAAGGTATTTCAATTTCAAATGCTCCAATATCCGGTGTGGAAGCGTTTCTGACCATTCCCAAAATGTCATCGGTTACCCCGGAAAACAATTGCGCTTTGGAATCCAAAAAGTATGATTTTGTTTCTAAATTATTAAACGCAGGATAAGATGGAAATACCGAAATAGAATTAGTAAACTGGCTACTGGCTGTTTTTAGGTCAGTAATTGAAGCACAATCGGTAGTATTCCACCGTGCCAAATAGCGGCCTGGTGAATATAAGTTATTATAATCGGCCACTACATTTACACCCCCGTTGACATGTAAGGCATAACCCTGTCCAGTTTCGTTATTACCCAACTCCCCACGGACGGCTAAGGAATTATTATATATGTTAATGTAATCACAATCATCAATATACAACGCTTTATCGGTAAAACTATTCCCGGTAAGGTTGATGCTATTGAAATAGAAATTGGTATAATCGGCCCGATAAAGATAAATACCGTTACTATTGTAAAGGCCGGAATTGCTTCCCTGAACAACATTATTTGCCACCAGTGCAGGTTGCGAACCTACTCCACCTGAATTAATCAATGCTATGCTACCTTCTGTTGTTCTATAATTTGAATATACCTGATTTTTCGTTATGAGCATTGCTTTTGTTGCCGTACTGAGGCAATTGTTAAGCTTAATGCCATACCCTTGCTCTGAATTATAAATAATGTGGTTTGATACTATCTCGGGTGCTTTGATATCGCTTAAATAAATTCCTTTGTAATTTGAATTTATATGGTTATACCTTATCCGTATGTTCTCCATTTGAGTGGATGGTCCGTTGAAATCCATGGCCCAGCTTCCGTTTAAAAAGGTACAACTGTCAATGGTTACCTTATTCAGGTAGGGTTCATTATCATAAGCGGCAATAATGACACTATTGCTGGAGGTTGTTGCACTAGTCCGGCCTTGGAACGTACAATTCAGGAAATTAACTCGCTCAATATTTCCAATGATGGAAACACATTGCGAATATTCTGAATTTGCAGCAACAAATGAAAGGTTTTTAAAGGTAAGGCCATCCGCACCTTCTAGTTTCATGATATAGTTATTCGCGGTTGAAGTGCCTTCAAAAGTAATAACTACATCTGATGCAATTCCGGTTTTTGATTTGAATACAATGGAATCGGCCTCATCAACAATAAATATCTGTGGAATAACAAATTGTTCGACATAAGTTCCTGTCAGGATTTCAAATATTACATTATCGGAAATCCCATTTTGGCTCAATTCAAACACGGCTTCTGAAATATTTGCGAAATCACCCCCCGCACCAATTTCATAAGTCCCGGCCAAGGGTACCAACGTAGAGGTGTACTCGTCGGCCCCCATGCATGGCGGGTTGTTGCGCGCATCGCCATCAATATCATCGGTAATTGCCGAAACCTGTACGCCTTGTCCATCAAGCCAAAAAGAATTGGTGTGCAAATCGGTTGTTGAAGCAAAGGTCGGATTCACATTTAGGCTGTTTGCATCGTTACCTGTAGCTGCCATATAATCGTTGAGTTTGGAATAAATGACACCTTCCCATTTAACAAGGTTCGCACCCGTTGAATAAAAATCGTTATAGTCGCAATCCAGATTGGTTAATGAACCTGATTTAGTCAAGGCATATCCATTCCCGTTTACAGCCAGGATATTATTTTTAATTGCAAGATTAGAACCTGCTCCAAGGTAAAGGGCACTGTTATCAACATTGGTTCCAACTACATTGATGGAATTGAATAAAACATCAATAAATTGACTGTTATTTAACCAAATCCCTAACAATGAATACGATGAACTATAAGAAATTGTAATAAAATTGTTGGCAATTTTTGCCCCTTCCGCCCCAATACAATTTTCAATCCGTATCGACTGATCATCGCTTGATGTTGACTTTATCTTATTTTTCTCAATAACAAAAGGGTTTTCGCAGTAATAAAGATAAATGGCCCCACTTAAAAAATCGTTGATTTGGTTTTGAGAAATATTTAAATTCTTTCCATAATCAACAGCAACATTATAATCGGCCTTGTTAAAAATGTTGTTTGAAACAGTTAATCCTTCTACCGGGATGTCGGGAGAAGCATCAATTCCGGCAATTACAACATGGCGGCTTCCATTTGTAAATACATTTTGCTGGATGGTTAAATTGTCAGCCTGCTGCCCGCCCGAATAAATTACTGTGCGGTCATTATTAGAATATTCACTCCCTGCACCAATAAAAATGTTGTTTTCAAAGGTTACATCATGTGAATGGCCCACCAGATTAATAACCCTGCCATAAGTGCCTGTGCTGGAATTTGCCAGTTTAAGTTTGCTGAATGTAATATAATCGGCTCCAGCAAAATAAACTACATAATTATCTGAAGTAGAAGTAGAATTGGCTGCTAAAGTTACTTTAGTGGAATCGGAAGATACGGACTGAAATGTTATGCGGTTCGTGGCACTAGCTCCTGGAATCTCCGGTATAATAATCTGTTCCGGGTAAGTCCCGTCATCTACTAAAATAGTTACCGGACCTGTTACACCCAGTTTTTTCAATGAGTCAACAGCTTCGGCAAAGGAATTAAAATCGCCGGATGCACCAATGGTTAAAGTCCCTGAATAGGAATTCAAATTGCCTGGTGTAAATTCAAAGGCTCCCACATCGGGGGTACCCGCATTTCGGGCAGTCCCGTTCAAATCGTCAGCTACCAATCCAATAATGGTATTCGTGGCTGTTCCGTTAATCCAATTTGTTAGTGGGCGCAAATCGGTATTCGATACAAAACTTGGATAATAAGCTGTTGAATTTACATCTTTCCCTATCGCTTGCAGCTCCGATAAATCGTGGCTATTCTGCCCCCAGTAGGCTAAAAAATTACCACCTGAATACAAATTATTGTAATTTGACGATGAAACGATATCGGCGGTGGCTGCATAAAGTGCATAACTTAAAGTAGAATTTACCAAATTGTTATTAAGAATTTCAACATTTGAACCGCCGGTTACATACATTGACGAACCTGATAAATTGGATGATATTAAATGAACGGAATTATGATAGATCCTCTGGTAATCGGAACCTGTTAAATAAACCCCATAATTACTATATCCGGTGGAGCCAATATCAACAATAGAATTATTTGAAATCAGACCCTTATCTACAATATTGCCATCGCATGCATTCAAATAAATGCCATTTGCACCTACCGTTGATTCAACCTTAATGGTATTTTTTGAAATCAAAATATTATAATGGCATTCACGTAATTCAATACCGTAGGTGTAAGTGGCATTAATCGTATTCGATTCAATCTGGCATCTATTCTGGTTTTTTAAATACATCCCATTTTTCGATGCAATTGAATTCCCTTTCACCTTTAAATTGGACGAAACAGTGCCAATCCCTTCCAAATAAAAACCATAACCGCCACTTTGAATAAAACAGTTTTCAACCGTCAGGTTGTCAATCACATCGCCATAAGCATAAATCAGTGCTTGATTTGATGATGCTGTAGCACCTGAATAACCAATGATTTCACAATTCAAAAATTGATTATTTGTTGAAGTCCCATTCAATTCAACCACACGGTTGTAAGATGTTGTAGCATAATTATAGATACGAACCTGTTTGAATGTCACGTAATCGCATCCATTAAATTGTAATACATAATTGTTTGATGATCCGGAGGTGGCATACATGATGGTTACTTTTGTGGAATCTTCTGAAGCCGAGCTAAATGTAATGGTATTTACCGAAGATGCATTTGTAATTGCATTTATTGCAAATTGTCCATCATACGTACCATCAGCAATTGTAAAAACCACAGGACCATCACCAGCAATACCATTGGTATTCAACTCACTAACAGCAGCAACAACCGTTGCATAATCGGGGCTCGTTCCCCCGATAGTATAAGTTCCGGTAGTCAACTGAGCATTCAGATTAACTGTACTCAATAAAATTATTCCAATAATCACTACATGTTTCAGAGAAAGATGTTTCTTTTTCATAATAAATTAGGGTTTAGTTCATTGAATCGGGCAATTAAAAGTAATTTCATTATTTCTCAAAGTATATTGGCAAACGCTTATAAATTCACTCAATAATATTAAAGCAAGCCTTTACAACAATAATTTTTTCTTTTTCACAATATCTATAACAAACAAGTTATTAATTGGTTAAATTAACATAATTTGGAAATTGATAAAATAAATTCAATTTATTACTATTTTTATAGTTATATAATTAATTTTATAGTTATATTTGTTCCATGAAAGAATTGACAAAAGCCGAAGAACAAGTAATGCAATACCTTTGGAAACTCGAAAAAGGTTTTTTAAAAGATATTGTTGATGAATTCCCGGAGCCCAAACCTGCTTATACAACTGTATCAACAGTAATCAGGGTTTTGGTAAAAAAGGGGTTTATTGGTTTTAAAACCTACGGAAAAATACATGAATATTTCCCAAAAACAGCGAAAACCGAATATTTTGGAACTCATTTTAAAGGCCTGGTAAATAGCTTTTTTAATGGTTCGAATACAAAGTTTGCTTCGCACTTTACCAATGGTAAAGAATTGAATTTAAGCGAGCTTGAAGAGATTAAACAAATGGTGGAACAAAAAATTAACGAACTAAAAAGTAAAGAAAACCATGAATAATTACTGGGAATATCTGATAAATGTAAGCATTGGTTTTACCTTTTTATATGGAATATATTGGTTGCTCTACCGTAAAAAAACCTTTCATTGGGTGAATCGTTGGGTTTTGCTATTCATTTTAATTTCATCGTTACTCATTCCAAATTTGGAATTACCTCAAAACAGCCTGTTGGCTTCGAATACGTCTGCTGTTTTTGAATGGAGAAACAGAGAGTTTTTGGCAGCTGGTTTTTTAACAGAACCGACTGTAATAACTGTGAATACAGTGCATTGGCTCAATCTTTTTAAGATCCTTTACATAATTGGCATAGGTTTCTTTAGTCTCCGATTCATGAATCAACTTATCCGATTGATACAGTTACGGCTGAAATCAACCGTTAAGAAATCGGCCTCACAGGTTTTGGTTTTAACAAAAAATAAAATAACACCCTTCTCCTTCTTTTATTGGATATTTCTTCCGGAAGATGAATTTGCTCACATCGATAAACATCCGATAATTGAACACGAGCGCACTCATGCCCAGCAATGGCATACCATTGATTTACTGGCTACTGAAATCTTCTGTATTTTTCTTTGGTTTGTACCTTTTGTCTATTCTTTCAAAAACTCGATGAAAAGTGTACACGAATATTTGGCCGACAGCCATACCATTCAATACCATTCGAACCGGATTGAATACCTGAAACTGTTGGCTTCGGACACCGAAAAATACACCTTAATCGGGTTATCGAATAATTTTTATTGTAAAACTTTAAAAAACAGAATAACCATGATAACAAAAAGTAAATCGTCACAATTAAGTAAATTTCAGTATTTGCTTATTATTCCCGTGTTGGCTGTCATTACCATTGCCTGTTCGGATTTTGATAAAAATAAGGAGCCACAAAAGAACATCGTTGACTCATCAGTAGATAGTGGTATTACAGATGTTTACCATCGAAAATTCGTGTTACCTATTGAAGGGCCCAAGTGTTCCATATCATCGGGTTTTGGCATGCGGATGCACCCGGTAAAAAAGGTGGAGATGATGCACAATGGTATCGATTTTAAAGCTGAAACCGGAACACCCGTTGTAGCTGTTGCACACGGAGTGGTTATTAAAAAGGAATTCTTGGAAGGTACTTACGGCAATGTGGTGGTAATTGAACATGCCAACGGATTTGTAACGCTGTATGCACAGCTATCAGAATTTAAAACAGAACTCGGGCAATCCGTTTATCAAGGCCAGGAGATTGGATTAGTAGGTAGTTCAGGTCTTTCAACCGGCCCGCATCTGCATTTTGAAGTCCGGAAGGATGGAGAATTTGTAAACCCAGCCGATTATCTGCCAATTATTGTATCTCCTGATATTTAACTTTGATTTACAAAAGGGCTTCCCCGAAAGGGAAAGCCCTTTTAATATTTCAATTACAAAACCTCCCTATTCTGCCCATATTATTATTGATGTTGCAAAATATCACTTTTCAATTTGACAAAATCTGATTTTGCTTGTTACTTTGGTAAACCTAAACAAACAACATATGACCAGAGAACTATTATTTAGCCGTTTATGGGAACAATATACCCAACAAAATCCATCTGTTTTAAAAGTATACGATTCATTTACATCGCTGGGCGAATACATTAATAACGACCATATTGCCTTCCGGACCTTCAACGATCCCCGGTTGGATATTTCGGTTCTTGAAAAACCGTTCCTTGATGCCGGGTACGAAGCCATTGGAACCTATATTTTTGAAGAAAAAAGGCTACAGGCCAAACACTACGAAGTACCCGAACATCCTGAGGAACCCAAAGTATTTATCAGCCAATTGATTTTAGAAGATTTTAGTAAGGAACTTCAAAATACCATTGCTGCCTTAATCAACAAAAAAGAGGACCTGTTTTATAAGGACAAAGAACTCATCTTTAAAGGAAATCCCTGGGGCCTATCCTCCTTTGAAACCTACAACCAATTGCGAAAAGAATCGGAATATGCTGCATGGTTGTATGTTTACGGATTCAGGGCCAACCATTTTACAGTAAGCATCAATTCATTGAAAACATTGGATACCATTGAAAAGGTGAACCAGCATCTTAAAAACCATGGTTTTACACTGAACGATGCGGGTGGTGAAATTAAAGGGACCCGCGAAGAACTGCTCCAGCAATCGAGCATCATGGCCGAAATGATTCCAGTTACCTTTACCGAAGGTACCTTCGAAATTCCAGGTTGTTATTACGAATTTGCCATCCGTTACCCTGATGCCTACGGGAACATTTACAACGGGTTTATTGCAAAAAGTGCCGATAAAATTTTTGAAAGCACCAACTTTTATAACAAATAGTTTCTGGACAGCGAAGCAGGTGCTTCGCTAGTCGTTTTCCTCGCAGCAGGCACTGCAAGTTCCAGTTGCTTTTACTATTTTTGATGCAATTAATTTGAATTCCATGATTTTGCAACAACATAGTGCCGAATTATCAAAACTCATTGAAGGAGAAATCCTATGGGATGAAGCTTCAAGGATACGTTATGCTACCGATGCATCGGTCTATTTTGAGAAACCCGAAGCCATTATTATTCCTAAAAACCCAAAGGATGTTGAAACCATTGTCGGGTATGCATCAAAACACCGAATGCCCTTAATTCCCCGTGCTGCCGGTACCTCGTTAGCCGGACAGGTAGTTGGTAACGGCTGGGTAGTTGATATTTCGAAACATTTGAATCAGATTCTGGAACTTAATGTGAATGAACGATGGGTAAAAGTGCAACCCGGAGTGATTTTGGACGAACTCAACCGTTTTTTGCAACCCCACGGGTTGTTTTTTGGTCCCGAAACATCTACGGCCAACCGTTGTACCCTGGGTGGCATGGTGGGTAACAATGCCTGTGGTTTACATGCGGTGGTTTATGGCACCACCCGCGACCATTTGCTAGAAGTTACTGGCTTTTTGAGCGATGGTTCCGAAGTAACTTTTAAACCGGTTTCTGAAACGGAATTTGAACAAAAATGTCAACAAACCGACCTCGAAGGAAAAATTTATCATCAATTAAAGACTTTTCTCGAAAACAAAGAAAACCAAACGGCTATTCAGGAAAATTATCCGGATCGGGGAATTGTACGCCGAAATAACGGCTACGCCCTTGATCAGTTGCTTTACACGCAGCCATTTATAAAGAATCATGTTGCCTTCAATATTTCAAAATTGATAGCCGGTTCAGAAGGTACCCTTTTGTTTATGAGCGAAATAAAACTACAGTTGGTACCCCTTCCCCCGAAAGAAAAAGCACTGGTAGCCGCCCATTTTCACTCGATTATCGATGCCCTGAAAGCCAACATTATTGCACTAAAGCATGGTGTAACTGCTGTGGAACTGATGGACGATATTATTCTCAATGCCTCAAAGGATAATTTTGAGCAACTGAGAAACCGGTTTTTTGTTCAGGGAAACCCTAAAGCCCTTTTACTGATTGAGTTTGCCAAGGAGGATGTTTCAGAGTTAGCATTGCCTATACAAACCATGATTGCTGAATTGCAACAAAACCAGCTAGGGTATCATTTCCCGGTTTTAAAAGGTGTTGATATTAAAAAAGCCTGGGAATTGCGCAAAGCAGGACTGGGTATCATGTCGAACATTCCGGGCGATACCAAATCGGTGACGGTTATTGAAGATACTGCCGTTCATCCCGATGTGCTCCCCGATTATATTGAAGAATTTACACAAATAATGGATGGCTATGACGAAAAATGTGTCTATCATGCCCATGCCGGAACGGGTGAGATTCATCTGCGTCCGCGATTAAATTTAAAAAACAAAGCCGATATTGATAAGTTTGAAAAACTGGCCTGGGATATTGCCCGTCTGGTGAAAAAATACCGGGGTTCGCTGAGTGGTGAGCATGGCGATGGAAGACTTCGGGGCGAATTTATCCCATTCATGTTGGGCGATCAGGTTTTTAGTTTATTAAAAGAACTTAAAAACACCTGGGATCCGAACCATATTTTCAATCCAGGTAAAATTATTGATACACCACCCATGCGTGAAAACCTGCGCTATTCAAAGGGAATAACCAAAGAGATTCAGACCTATTTCGATTTTTCCGATAAACAGGGGATTATCCGCACAACCGAAAGCTGCAATGGGTCGGGTGATTGCCGGAAACTGCATACCGCCGGAGGAACCATGTGTCCCAGCTTTATGGCTACCCGCGACGAAAAACATGTAACCCGGAGCCGTGCGAATATTTTAAGGGAGTTTTTGGTGAATTCACCCAAGAAAAATCCGTTCAACCATCGTGAAATCTATGAGGCACTTGATTTGTGCCTTTCGTGCAAAGCCTGTAAATCGGAATGTCCGAGCAGCGTAGATGTGGCAAAACTTAAAGCCGAATTTTTGCAACATTGGTACAATGAACATGGAATCCCCCTACGGGCAAGGGCTATTGCCCATATCAGCAAACTTAACCGGTTGGGCTCCCATTTTCCTCAATTAACCAATTTTGTTCTGACAAACAAAATCACATCAAGGTTTCTTAAAAGTATGTTGGGAATGGCTCCCAGCCGTTCCCTCCCAAAGTTACAGGCAACCACCTTACAAAAATGGATAGCACAAAATAAACCCAACAACAATAGTGCATCTAAAGGCCGGTTGGTTTTATTTATCGATGAGTTTACCAATTACAACGACACATCGATAGGTATTACCGCTATCCGCCTGCTTACAAAACTTGGATACGGTGTTCAGGTGGTTCCCCATGCCGAAAGTGGCCGGACCTATTTATCGAAAGGGATGTTACTGAAGGCAAAGGAAATTGCCCTTAAAAATGTAAAAATCTTTAAAGACCTGATACATTCTGAAAACCCTCTGATTGGTATTGAACCATCGGCTATTCTTACTTTCCGTGATGAATATCCCGATTTGGTAGGTACCGGATTAAAAGAAACTGCAAAAGAATTGGCCAAGAATACCTTCACCATCGAAGAATTTCTGGCCCGCGAAATTGAAACAGGGAAAATTGATAAAAACCTGTTTACCAACGGAAAAAGGCACATTAAACTGCATGGGCATTGCCAACAAAAGGCCATTGCTTCTACCCTGCCAACCAAAACCATACTTTCGTTTCCCGAAAATTATACAGTGGAAGAAATCCCCAGTGGCTGTTGTGGCATGGCTGGAAGTTTTGGATATGAAAAGGAACATTATACCTTATCAATGCAAATTGGGGAATTGGTATTGTTTCCTACCATCAAAAAAACAACTTACAGCACGCTCATTGCCGCTTCGGGAACCAGTTGCCGCCACCAGATTTTCGATGGTACCGGCCGAAAAGCATTGCATCCGGTAGAGGTTTTGTTTGGGGCTATGGCATAAAAAAGCCACCTCAAAAATGAAGTGGCTCTTAATTTAATATCTCCTTATTTTCTAGTTATTCACAACAATTCTGCTATGCAACATCCGATTCCCAAGAGCTATTTGGATTTGATACACTCCGGCACTAAACAGAGTCACATCCATTGGAATTTCAATGGTATGGCTGTTTTTATCCAATTGAAATTGTTGGATAATCCGACCTTCAATATTCAAAATTGATATTTGAATAGTTCCGTTATAAACTTCCGAAGTAAAATTCAACTGAAACTGGCCATTGTTCGGATTTGGATAGGTTGCCAGGCTTTCATTGGCCAATAAATCATCTACTCCATTGTTAATGACCATTACTTTCATGCTAATGGTATCGGTCCCACAATCATTGGTTACCTGCTGTTTGGGATAGTAGGTGCCCAATGCGTAAGTATGCGTGGGTGCAATCATGGTAGAGGTTGCGCCATCGCCAAATTCCCAATTATAGGTTTGGGCATTTTTTGAGGTATCCGCAAAAGTGGCTTCCAGATTATTCAGCGAAACAGTAAAACCTGCTACCGGAAGCGGATCAACCGTTAAATAGGCACTGTTTGAGGTGGTACTTCCGCACACGTTGGTAGCAATACACACCACATCGCCCATGAATTCTTTTTGAACCGAATCAATATATAGCGAATTTGTCTGGCTTTCAAAGTCTTGACCATTCACTTTCCATTGGTAATTCAACCCAAAGCCTTTTGCTTGTATCAAAAAATTCACCGATTGACCTTCGCAAACCCTTTTATTTGCAGGATGAGCTGTGAATGAAGGCGTCTCGGCCACCAATATACTTATAGATTGGGTTGCTGTACAACCACCATTTGTTAACGAAACAAAATAGGTTGTCGATTGAGTAGGAATAACTGTAACCGAAGCTTCGGTACCTAAACTATTCGACCATTCAAAAGTACCTGTTCCTGATGCGGTCAATGTGGTTTCGCTGCCTTTACAAATTTCATCGGCACTTGTTGTTACCGTTAATTCAGGCACTGCTTTTAAAGTAACTTCCACAGTATCAGAGATTATATTGAAATAGCTATTCGATACTTTGCAATAATAAGACCCAACTTGAGCTTCCTGTATGTTTTCAATAGACAGAAGTTTGTCGGTCTGATTGGAAAGTGGGTTTCCGTTAAAGTACCATTTATACGACAAACCATAGCCTTTGGCATCAGCCTCAAGGTATAACGCTTCGGCAGGGCAAAGTTCCACAGAAACAGGTTGCAAAGTAAATACCGGTTCATCATAAACATTGATGTAGGCCGATAAAGTTTTTACATCGGCATTCTGATTATTAACAACCTTTAATGAAACACTTTTAGCTCCACCTGAGGTATATGAGACTTCGGAAGGAGTTATGCCTTCAAAAACAGCAGGAACGGCATCTTCACCAAAGCTCCAATAATATGTATAGCCATTATCAACGGTCTTGTTTTCAAAGGTAATTACCTGATTTACTGCAATAGATGTTTTCGATGCTTTAAAATCGGGTGCAGGGAATGTATCTACGCAAAAAGGAACGGTGTCGGCTCCAGTGAATTCTGCACCACCACCCAAAACTTCCTGGATAGATTGATTTACAATTTGAAAGCTGCCGTTTCCGTTGGTACAGCAAATACCGTTAGCATCGGTAATAACAAATTTGTAACATCCTGTCGCTAAATCAATATTCTCAACCAGAGAATAAACGGAATCATTCAGGTAACCTGATGATGCTAATAAAACAGTTTCATTTGCATCTATCAATTTCCATGAAGTTTCGTTAGCTAGGCTATCTGTTGTAACTTGTACTTGAATCCAATTGGTTTCAGTCACAGAAAATGCGGATGCTACCTCATCTTGAATCTCAGTTTGATTGGCTTGAGTCATCCGCACTTTAAACGCATGAGTACCGGCAGATGCCACAAATTTAGGGAGTTCTATGGTTCCGGTTTGATAAGTTTCCAAACCAACCTTTACAGGCAAATATTGAATTTCTTGATTGTCTAGTTGATAATTCAACCAAAGGGTATCCAGAAAATTTATACCAATATTTTTTACTGTAACCAAAGACTGGATTGAGTCTGAAGGGCTATAATTTCCTTTTGGCCCCTCAATCCCTAGAAAACGGGCATTATCGGCTTGGGTCACCGCTTCTTTATACAAGCTGGAACCCCACAATCCTCTTCCATAGGTTGACGCCCTGATGGCATTGTTTTCGGGATTCGAGGCATCATAATAAATTTCTAGTTCTGATATTTCGGCGGTTGCAGGCAAACCATTACTAAAATATACCCACTCGGGCATGGTGGCATCTTTATAAAAAACACCAATATCGGTACCTACATACAATCCCTCGTTGCTGGTTTTATCAAAAGCAATTGAAGTAAAATTCACCTGGGGCAGGTTTTGGTTTATTTTAGTCCAAGTGGTTCCTTTGTCTGCCGATTTGTAAACACTATAGTTCGATGCCGTGGCATAAACAATGTTTTCATCTGTTGGATGAGCAACAATATCGGTAACCAGCGATGAGGGGAAATTCGATAATTTTGTCCATGTAGGCGATGTTGCCGTAACATCGAGGGTCCTATACAGGCTCTTATCTTCCCGGGCTGCATACAAAATGTCAGGATTAACCGGGGAACTCTCCAAAACAACAAAATTACTGGTATTGGCAATTCCTGAAGTAATTTTACTCCAAACAACACTTGATGCTTGAACGTTAGTAGTCCTCCAGATATTTTTCATACCTACATACATCACTTTTGCATTTCCTTGATTTAAAATATAGGGAGTCACCCATGCTCCATCCTCGTTCATTGCGCCATAGCCATTACCGGCAACCTGGGTAAAACTGCCACCGCTAACACTTCTGTAAATTGAACCATAATAAAGTTCACCATATTTGTATTTTTCGGTAGTATGGTCGAACAAGCATTCCATACCGTCACCACCCAAAATGACACTCCAGACATTGTCTTTAAAATAACTGGTCCCATTATCCTGATTGCCACAAAGCACCCAATTACGTTTGGTGGCGCTTTGACCAATTTTATAAATCTGTGAAATAGATATCCCCGATGAAATATTAATCCATGAGGTTCCTCCATTATCGGTATAATACAGGCCACCGTCATTCCCGGTGTACAATCGGTTGTTTAAGGGGTTGAAGGCCATATCATGATGGTCGGCATGAACGGGAGGCGCCCCAGAACCAACCCAATGAGCATTAATCTTCCATGTTTTTCCTGAGTCTTTCGATTTCCAAATATTTACGCCTCCTGTATATATTATTTTAGGGTCAATCGGATCAGCAGAAATACACAAATCGTACCAAGCCTGACCACCACCGTCAGAACCATTCGACTGCCACCCCATGATGTTAGGTGTTGTACTTTGTAAGGTAAATGATTCCCCACCATTTGTTGACAAGTATAAGCCTTTGAATTCGGTGGCTGTGGTTGCCATAACATAAACATAATCCGAATTGGCTGGTGTTACTGCAACAACGGCCCTTGACCAGGAACTCAATCCATTTGAAACTTTTATCCAGGTTTCACCATTGTCGGTTGAGCGGTAAAATGAACTACTTTTAATTGCATAAACAATATCTGCATTGTTAGTATTAAACACGATAGATTTCGAGGTTCCACTCGATTTTAATACCCAACTTTCGCCACCGTCAACCGATTTGTAAATACCATTTTCAGTAGCTGCAATCAGCACATCAGTATAATTGGGGTGAACAAGCATCATGTTCACGGTTATTTCACCCATTCCTTCGGTTTTCTGTATCCAGGTAGTTCCGCCATCAAAACTTTTATAAACCCCCAAACCGGGAGCATCTCCGGCATCACGGTCACCGGTCCCGATATAAATAATGTTTGGATCCACCGGATTCACAGCAATAGCTGAAACCCCTAGGGTTGATAACCTGTCGGTTGTTGTTTCCCAGGTAGCTCCATTATCGGTTGAACGCCAGAAACCTCCTGAAGGAGCTCCAATATAAATGGTATTTTGGCTGAAAGGATGAAAAGCTATCGCATTAATCCGGCCCATCCCATTTGGTTGCCCCGACTCTGGATTTGGAAGATTGATAGGCCCCAGTATTTCCCAGTTTCCATTTCCTTTTTTGTTTTGGGGTAATTGCATCAATTCATTGTAAATATGCACATTTCGGCTCAAATCGGGTTTATTGCCAAACTCATCAACCCGTGTTTTCATAAAATGCTCCCAGCGTTTAAAAGGCTTCCACCCGCTTCCTCTAACGATTTCGCGATTGCTCCAATATAAATTAAAAGCACGCTGTGTTTCATAAAAATTGGCATCCCTGTCCTGCATCATCTCAATCCAATACGGATAATCCGCCGTATCATTACCTCCCGCGACTTCCTTATCTTGTGCATGGGTTATAATCACTATTGCCAATAACAGGGCTTGAATAAATAGTTTGTTCATTGTTTGTTTATTTAGATGTTTTGAAAGTATTTTTTTTATAGTCGGCTATATTACTAAAATAAATCCACACTCCTTTTTATTATCAACTCAATCAACTCAATTCCAAATCCAAAATACATTGGTTTTAAATATGATATGAAATTTCTATTGCTGAAAAGCATATCATTTCCATCAACTTTAGAACAACTGAGAATTGGATTCTACTACACTATTTTAAAATTTATTAAGAAAAATTTAACCAATAAGGTAGGGTGGAGCGAATTTTAACTGTTTTAGTATCATGTAGCCTAAAAAGCTACTTGAAACGAAAACCTTAAAATCGATAAATAACACTGCATTATGGAAAAAGAGATTAAATTGGGAGTTTACCGCATATTGAGAAAACTTGGTGTAAACCGTGAGGAAATCTACCCAGAAGCCAAATTTAACACAGACTATTTCTTTGATGATATGGATTGGAACTGTTTTCTTTTTTTTATCGAAAGCAAATTCAATATTTCAATATCCGATGACGAACAAAAGGAATTGGTTACTGTTGCTAACACCATTGATATTGTGGACCGCCACGTGCACGCCATGCATATAAACTAACAACTAAACCTAAACTGAGAATCCCCCCGAAAGGGGATTTTTTTTGAACTGAATTTGCATACATATGCATACTGTTACCAGCCACTAAAAGATTGTTTCAATATTTTTCAACCCAAATTCCGCAGGCAAAATATTAATGGTCATAAGAATGTGGTTCTTAGCCACGGTGCGGTTTCTTTAAACTGCATGAAGAAAATTTGTTCTAAAACCCTTATATTTAATAGAGTTTGCGCTACAACTTGGGTTTAAAGTTCAAGTAAATTCTCAGTGAAATTTCAGGTACCTGACAACTTGCCGAACTATGCCTTGAAAGAATCGAGTGCCTTTAAAATCAAAGGCGTCTGAAAGGGAAATCTTTTTGGTAAAAAAACCTTTATTGTTCCCTAACTTATAAAAAAACAGCTATTTTTGTCTGTCTTGTAAAAATATTAAGTTTTTTGGCTTAAAAAATTGTGAATTAAAGAAATATAACAAAAATAATATGAGTTTTATAAACAACCTGCTCACTAAGTTTTTCGGGAATAAATCAGATAGAGACATTAAAGAGATAATGCCGTATGTAGAAAAAACAAAAACTGAATACGAAAAACTCCAAAACCTAAGCAACGATCAACTTCGCGATAAGACTAAGGAATTGCAACAACGGATCAATGAGTTTATCCAAAAGGAAAACCAGGAAATTGCCGAGTTAAAACTAAAACTCGACAGCGATGCGTTAGAAATCGATCAACGGGAGGAAATTTACGATGCCATTGATAAGATTGAAAAACAGATTGATGATAAAATCGAAGATGTTTTAACCCAAATATTGCCAGAAGCTTTTGCTGTGATTAAAGAAACAGCCCGACGTTTCAAAGAAAACGAATATGTTGAGGTTACGGCTACTGACTTTGATAAAAACATTGCCGCAAAACGTAGTAGCGTTGAAATTGAAGGTTCCAATGCCCGTTGGTATAACAAATGGATGGCCGGAGGTAACGAAATTACCTGGGATATGGTGCATTACGACGTGCAGCTCATTGGCGGTGTGGCGTTACATAACGGGAAAATAGCCGAAATGGCCACCGGCGAAGGTAAAACATTAGTGGCCACCTTGCCCGTATTCCTAAATGCGCTTACGCACCGTGGAGTTCACGTGGTTACCGTGAACGACTATTTGGCCAAACGTGATGCAGAATGGATGGGTACTTTATATGAATTCCATGGCCTTTCGGTTGATTGTATCGACAAACATCAACCAAACTCTGACGACAGACGGAAAGCCTATCAATCGGACATTACTTTTGGAACCAATAACGAATTTGGGTTCGATTACCTCCGTGATAATATGGCCATCAGCCCCGACGATTTGGTTCAGCGCCGTCACAATTATGCCATTGTGGATGAGGTGGACTCCGTGTTGATTGATGATGCCAGAACCCCTTTAATCATCTCAGGTCCCGTTCCAAAAGGTGAGAACCAATTATTCGATGAATTAAAACCTAAAGTGCTCAAACTCCATAGCGCTCAAAAGAATCTGGTCAGTCAGTTGCTTTCAGATGCCAAAAAGCTCATTGCCGAAGGAAAAGAGGAAGATGGTGGTTTGCTATTATTACGGGCCAATAAAGGTTTGCCCAAAAACAAAGCCATCATAAAATACCTGAACGAACCCGGCATGAAAGTCCTTTTGCAAAAGACAGAAAACTTTTACATGCAGGAGAACAACAAAAACATGCACAAAGTGACCGACGATCTTTTCTTTGTAATTGAAGAAAAGCAAAACGCGGTAGAACTTACCGATAAAGGGATTGATCTGATTTCAACCGATGCCGAAGATCACAGTTTCTTTGTATTGCCCGATGTGGGTGCTGAAATTGCCGAACTCGAAAAAAAATCGGTCAGCCTGGAAGAGCGGGTCCACTTGAAAGATCAGTTGATTCAAGATTACGCCATCAAATCGGAAAGGGTTCACACCATCAATCAATTATTGAAAGCTTATGCCATGTTCGAAATTGATGTGGAATACGTGGTGATTGAAAACAAGGTAAAAATTGTTGATGAACAAACAGGCCGTATTATGGAGGGGCGCCGTTATTCCGACGGTCTGCATCAGGCCATTGAAGCCAAAGAGAATGTAAAGGTAGAAGCTGCCACCCAAACCTTTGCAACCATCACTTTGCAAAATTATTTCAGGATGTACCACAAACTTGCAGGTATGACCGGTACTGCCGAAACTGAAGCCGGTGAATTTTGGGATATCTACAAACTAGATGTGGTAGTTATCCCTACCAACCGCCCGATAACAAGAAAAGACCACGAGGATTTGGTTTATAAAACCACCCGTGAAAAATATAACGCGGTTATTGATGAAACAGTAAGCCTGGTAAACAAGGGAAGACCTGTTTTGGTAGGTACAACTTCGGTTGAAGTATCTGAATTATTAAGCCGGATGTTGAAGATGAAAGGCATCCGACACAATGTACTGAATGCCAAGTTACACCAACGTGAAGCGGAAATTGTTGCCGAAGCGGGCAAACCAGGCACGGTTACCATTGCAACAAACATGGCAGGCCGTGGAACGGACATTAAGCTGACCGAAGAGGTGAAAAAAGCCGGCGGTTTGGCCATTTTGGGTACCGAAAGGCACGAATCGCGAAGGGTTGACCGCCAGTTGCGTGGCCGTTCGGGACGTCAAGGTGACCCCGGTTCATCGCAATTTTTTGTGGCATTAGATGATAACCTGATGCGGCTTTTTGGTTCAGACCGGATTGCTGGTTTGATGGATCGCCTGGGCTTGAAAGAAGGCGAAGTGATTCAACATTCCATGATTTCAAAATCGATTGAACGTGCCCAGAAAAAAGTAGAAGAAAACAACTTTGGTATCCGTAAGCGGTTGTTGGAATATGACGATGTTATGAACAACCAACGGGAAGTTATTTACAAACGAAGAAGACATGCGCTCTTTGGTGACCGTTTGAAGGTTGATATTGTCAATAACATGATGGATGTTTGCGAAAACTTGCTCATGGAGTATCAATCAAATCAGGATTATGAAGGGTTGCAACTTGAAGCCTACAGAATTTTATCGGTTGAACTGCCATTTGATATTGATACGTTTAGAAAGGAGGATGCAGGCCCATTATCGGAACAATTGTATCGTACTGTATTGGAAGCTTACAAACGCAAATCGAAATCTATCCAGGAACGTGTTTTCCCCGTGGTGAAGAATGTGTACGAACGACAAGGCCAAATATACGACAACATAGTTATTCCGATTACCGATGGCCATAAAACCTATAACATTGTCACCAACCTTAAAAAAGCCTACGAATCGGAAGGAAAAGATCTGGTAAAATCCATTGAAAAATCCATAAGCTTATTGACCATTGACGAAGCATGGAAAGAGCATCTCCGTGAAATGGACGACTTGAAACAATCAGTTCAGAATGCTACCTATGAGCAGAAGGATCCTTTGTTGATTTACAAATTCGAGTCATTCGAACTTTTTAAAACGATGGTTGAAAAAGTCAGTAAAGATGTGGTTTCAATATTAATGAAAGGGAATATTCCGGTGCAGGATCCTGAGCAGGTTAAACAGGCCGAACAACGCCGGAAACTTGATATGAGCAAATTCAATACCTCACGCAGCGAAAGCGGAAGCCCCGAAGAGGAAAAAAAAGCAGTTCAGCCGGTGAGGGTTGAAAAAAAAGTGGGACGTAACGATCCTTGCCCATGCGGTAGTGGAAAAAAATTCAAACAATGTCATGGTATTAATGCTGAGTAACAAGGCGCATGGAATCAAAAAAGAAATATAATCCCATAAAATTGGCTTTGAGCAGGATGTTTCTGACTCCTGAGTCGAAACAACCCAATAGAAAAGTCCAGGTTTGTCCATTAAGCAAAGCTAAAACCATTGGAGTAACCTTTGTGGTTTTAAATCCCAATGAAATGGAACTAATCAAGAAGTTTTTAAAACAATTGACTGGCTTAGGGATTAACACATTTGCACTTGGATACATTCCAGAAAAAAAACCAAACGATTTTTACTTAAGTGAAAAGTCGTGCAACTTTTTTTACGACAAGGAGTTGGATTGGGTTCTGAGGCCAAATAATCCATCAGCCGTTGAATTTCAAAATACTACTTTTGACATCTTGATTGATATTGGAAGCTTTTCCTATTATCCGATGCAGCACCTTCTGTATGCTTCAAAAGCTAAATTTAAAGTAGGCAGGTTCGAAGAAAGCGGACCTTTTGACTTTATGCTAAATATTGAACAGAAAAAGGGGCTCGAATATTATTTTAGCCAAGTAATTCATTACCTATCACAATTTAATTAATCTGATTACCAATGATAGATTTAAGTCAATTTAAAGGTACCGGTGTAGCATTAATAACACCTTTTCGGGCCGATGGCAGTGTTGATTTTAGCGCGTTAGAAAAACTTATCAATTTCCAGGTTAAAAGCGGGACCAATTATTTAGTAGCGCTCGGAACCACCAGCGAAGCAGCAACACTTTCTATTGATGAAAAACAGGCAATTGTTGACTTTATCATTGAGGTAAATAACAAACGTCTTCCTTTGGTAGTTGGATGTGGTAGCAATAATACCCGTGAACTCATTGACATTGTTCGGAAGCTTGAAAAACCGGGTGTTAACGGGGTATTATCGGTAGCCCCTTATTATAACAAGCCCAACCAAGAAGGATTGTATCAGCATTTTAAATCATTGGCCAATGCCACAGCCCTTCCGATTATTTTGTACAATGTACCCGGACGTACCTCGGTAAATATTAATGCTGAAACCACGATTAAGTTAGCCAAGGATCAAAAAAATATTGTTGCCATTAAGGAGGCTTCTGGCAATTTTGAACAAGCTATGAATTTGGTGAAGAACAAACCCAACGGTTTTTTAGTTTTATCAGGGGATGATGCTACTGCACTTCCCTTGATTGCATTGGGCTTTGATGGCGTTATTTCAGTAGTTGCCAACGCTTTTCCATCGGAATTCTCAAAATTGGTACAGTTAAGTTTGAATGGTGATTTTGAACAGGCCCGTGTATTGCATTACAGGCTTATCGACATTATCCATACCTTATTTGAGGAAGGAAACCCTGCCGGAGTTAAAGCCTACTTACATTGCAAAAACATGATTGAAGATAGTTTGCGGTTGCCATTGGTGCCAGTTAGTGCAAATCTTATGGCGAAAATTAAAGATAAAAATTCCAGATTCTAGGCATGGGATAACATTTATAAAAAAGGGCTGTTTCATTGAGTTTGAAAAACAGCCCTTTTTTATAGTCATTACTTGGGTTTACGCATGTATCCAAACCTGATTGTCTTTAATCCTCCGGACGTGGGTTCTATTAATGTTATATTTCCGCGAAACATCACCCATAGAATACCCTTCTTCCAGCATCCTTCGGATATCACGCACATCATCACGGTTGATGCCTTCCCATTCCAAATTGGTGTAATTATTATTCATCTCATTCCCGTCCTTATGCCTGACCCTGCGCCTTCCGTTACCCGGAACAGAAAGAAATGCATTTGCAACAAGAACCGCTACTTTTACTGATCTATACTTTCCTTCCGTACTACAAATCCTTACACAAGCTTTGTCCGGGTCAATGGTAAGAATTCTCTCAGAAAACCTACCACTTTTCAATCTACGTAAGTATTTTACACTCCCTCTATTGGAAACATAATAACCTTCGTAGTTTTCAATTTCTTTGAATACTTCTTTCATATAAATACTTTGCTTTAGTAAATGTCCAATGAAACAAATATAAAAAAAAAAGCTTAAGAACCAAGCATTTTTATAAATTCTTCTTCAGTAATAACGGGAATACCTAAATCAGTAGCCTTCTTGAGTTTATTGGGGCCAATGTTTTCGCCTGCCAATAAGTAATCGGTCAGCTTTGAGATGGATGAAACTGCTTTACCCCCGTTAGCCTCTATTACCGATTTAATTTCTTCACGGCTAAAGTGTTGAAGTTTTCCGCTGGCAATGATCGATAATCCGGCCAATTTTGTTGACAACAGTTCCTGTTTCTCCATTTCAAACTGCAAGCCATGATGCTTCAATTTTGTCAACAAATTGATACTTTCGGTATCAGAAAAGTAGGTCAAAACACTGGAGGCAATTTTATCGCCAATCTCTTCTACTTGAATCAACTCCTCGTAAGTAGCTCTCCCTAACGCTTCCATGTTACCAAAAGCTTTGGCCAGGTTTTTTGCCATCGTTGCTCCCACATGCCTGATACCCAAACCAAACAGCAACCGTTCAAAAGGAACACTTTTAGATTGCTGTATGCTGTTGATAATGTTCGATGCAGATTTATCTGCCATCCGTTCCAATGGCAACAATTGTTCCTTGATCAAACCATACAAATCGGCCACGTTTTTAATTAATTGGTTCGAATAAAGAAGTTCAATGGTCTCTTCCCCCAAACTATCTATATTCATGGCTTTCCGGCTGATAAAATGTACAATCTTACCTTTTATCTGAGTTGGGCATCCTTTTTCATTCGGACAGTAATAAGCGGCTTCACCCTCATTCCGTACCAATTCGGTGGCACATTCGGGACAATGTGAAATAAACCGCACTCTTTCTGACTCCGGAAGCCTGCCTTCGGTTTTCACCCCTACGATTTTAGGAATAATCTCCCCTCCTTTCTCCACCAAAACCATATCGTTTAAATGCAAATCAAGCATAGATATAATGTCGGCATTGTGTAAAGAGGCCCGTTTCACAGTGGTTCCTGCCAGAAAAACCGGCTCCAGGTTTGCTACCGGGGTAATGGCCCCGGTCCGCCCTACCTGAAAATCGACACCTTTTAGCCGGGTAACTGCCTGTTCTGCCTTAAACTTATAGGAAATGGCCCACCGGGGCGATTTGGCTGTAAATCCCAGTTCACGTTGCTGCGAAATGGAATCCACTTTTATAACAATCCCATCAATATCAAAAGGCAGGTCCTTCCTATCTTTATCCCACCGGGTAATAAAAGCAAATACTTCATCAATGTTTTTGCAGATTTTATTTTCCTCTGGGATTTTAAACCCCCAGGCTTTGCCATATTGCAGGTTTTCAAAATGGGAATCCGATGGCAGTTCTTCTCCAAGGAGGTAATACAAATAGCAATCCAGAGGCCGTTTAGCGACCAAAGCCGAATTTTGAATTTTTAAGGAGCCCGAAGCGGCATTGCGCGGATTTGCAAACAGGTTTTCGCCGGCTTCATCACGTTCCTGATTTAATTGCTTGAACCCTTTGTGGGGAAGGAAAACTTCGCCACGGATTTCAAATTGTTTGGGGAAACCTGTTCCCGCCAATGTTAACGGAATAGATTTAATGGTCCGGACATTATTGGTGACATCATCGCCTTGTTCGCCGTCACCCCTGGTTAAAGCATATTTTAACCGGCCGTTTTCGTAAGTCAGGCTAATGGAGGCCCCGTCGTACTTCAGTTCACAGACATATTGATAAGGGGCGTTTAACCCTTTGGAAACTCTTTGATCGAATTCACGGATATCTGCCTCATTGTAAGTATTCCCCAACGACAACATAGGATATTTATGTTTCACTTGCAGGAAATTCTGGTTGCTGTCGTTGCCAACCCTTTGTGAAGGGGAGTTTGGGTCAAAAAATACGGGGTGCTCCTTCTCCAGTTGAATCAACTCAGCCATCAGGGTGTCGTATTCAAAATCGGAAATCTCAGGCGCCGATAAACATAAATATTGATAATTGTGGTGGTTCAGCGCTTTCCGCAACTTCTCAATTCTTTCTTCCATAAGTAAGTTTATTTGCAACTAAAATAGAGAAAAACCATTGAATTTAATGAATAAAATACTGTTTTTAGTTCTCTGGGTATCAACAGTCAAAGCAATGTTTTATGCAATTAGGGGCATGTAATTAACAATAAGTTGATAAAAAAATGACGAACCTGGGCTTGGAACCATTCAGAAATGAATTACATTTGCCCCGCAATGGTTCCTGAAGGCCAACACCCGAAGGATGAAAAGGGAATGCCGTGCAATTCGGCAACAGTACCCGCTGCTGTAAGCTCTTTAAACTTTTATCGAATACCTTTGCCACTGCCCCGATACTCGGGGTGGGAAGGCCCGGTAAAAGGGAGTAAGTCAGAAGACCTGCCTGAGCAACACAATGCCTTAGCTTTCGGGAAAAAAAGCGTTTGGTGCTGCTTTAAATCGGTAGCTTCATTCATTTATCCGTAAGTAAAGGTTGATTTTTTAATTATTAACTTATTAATCAACTTTTTATGAAAAAAAATTATGCTTTATTGTTGTGGTTTGCAGGTGCTTTTGGAGCTTTAAATGTTCAGGCTCAATTGGTAGCCACCATGGACGATCTGTCTCTTGAACCTGAGAGTTATTGGAATGGCAGTGATGGCAGTGGCAACTTTACCAGTGGGCCTGTCACTTTTAAGAATCAGTATAATGCCGAGTATTTTTTTTGGAGCGGATTTGCTTATTCAAATGTTACTGACAACACCACGGTTGGCTATGCAAATCAATACAGTTCCATTGCCGGCAAAGGGGCTTTGGAATCGGAAAACTACGCCATTGGGTATATTATGGTGGCCGATACCATCACCTTTGATAAACCGGCAGATATGTATGGGATGTTTGTTACTAATAGCACGTATGCAGCATTGAGCATGAAAAACGGCGACGACTATTCAAAAAAATTCGGTGGCGAAACAGGGAACGACGAGGATTGGTTCAAGCTCACCGTTAAAGGCTGGAATACTGCTAACCAATTGACCGGAACGGTTGAGTTTTATTTGGCCGATTACCGTTTTTCTGACAATGTTCAGGATTACATCCTCAGTGATTGGGCTTGGGTTGACCTGACCCCGCTTAAAAACAACTCCCTGTTGACTTTTGAACTGTCATCGACCGATAACGGAGACTGGGGAATGAACACACCCGCCTATTTCTGCGCCGACCAGATCACTGTTAAAGATTTAACCTCTATCACATTCCGGGTTGATGACGGCACCAGCACGATTGATGGTGCTTTGGTTGAATTAGATGGATTGCCCCTTACCACCGATATCAATGGTGAGGTAACTTTTCAAAATGTCTCACCTACCACACAAATGGTGGTAAAAGCATCTAAAGAGGGATATGTCTCCTACGAAACTGAAATTAACGGCTTCTTTACATCTTCATTTGCCATAAGCCTTTTGGCAGACGATGTGAATGAGCAGTTACAAATCCAGGCTCAAATTTCGCCAAACCCGGCCCAAGAACAGGTTCTTGTGAGTTGTACCAGTGAAATTCAAAGAATTAGGATTATAAATATGGCGGGCCAGTCGGTAATTAACCTTTATTGTAATGAAAGTATGGAACAAAAAGTATCGATAAACCAACTGGAACGCGGGGTTTACCTGATGGAAGTTGAAACCCGCAACGGTAAAAGCATGCAAAAAATGATGAAACAATAATGATTTTCTGACGGTGACTGTAAAGGGTGCTCCTCAATATTTGGAGTGCCCTTTCTTTTTTAAAGTACCTTAAAACTGCAAGTTGTGCAGTGTGGCTATTTTAAAGATATATATTTACATCACATGGTTTAGTGAAGCCGCGACTAATTATTTCATTTTACTTCTGTCCTAAGTTCAGTTTTGAATTAGAAATATTCTGCAAATGCAGAACAAAAGCAGATCATGTTTTTATTTTCAAGTATTTATTGCAAAGGTAATACAACTCTCCCGGGTCGATGGGTTTTGCCAGAACGGCTTTCATTCCAATGCTCAGATACAGTTCTTTATCTTCGGGCATGGCATAGGCGGTTTGGGCAATAATTATGGCCAATGGAAAACTATTCAGTATCTTCTTTGATGCATCAATACCATTCATCTCGGGCATCCGTATATCCATTAAAACTAAATCAATATGGGGATCCGATTGATACATGGCAACCGCTTCGGCACCGTTCTCGGCCCTTAGCACTTTGGCATGGGTTTTCGATAAAATGCCCTGCAGCAGAATGTAATTGGTTATCTCATCTTCAGCAATCAAAATGGTTTTTCCTCCCCAGTCAGGGGTATCGTAGATAGGAGCCTGGGGAACAAAGGCTGTCTTTACCTCAGCCCTTTTTAAAGGTATATTAAAGTAATAATCCGGCCTTCCTGGGACCAATTCCTCCGACCACAATTTGCCACCCAACATTTCAATGATATTTTTTGCAATAATCAAAGAAATACCTACAGACTCCTCAATTTCAGAGAAACTTATCTGTACCAGGGAGTCTTCCTGTTTCAGTTTGGTCAATAATCTTTCTGAAATAATGCTGTTATCATTCTTCAAATAAAAGAAGATGCTGTTTTCATGAACAATGTATCCAAAGAAAACATTTTCCGCGGTGGAGAAACGCAACGTACTGTTAAATAAATTCTTAAACACTTGCCGCAGCCGGTAAGGATCGGTAATAATAAAATATTCATCTTCGATAGAGCCGATGGTATAACTAATGTTCAGATGCTCTTTTCCTAACTGGTTCCGTTTGCTCAATGAGTATAAATAGGCATCTTTTACTACTTCGTTAAGATTAAAATCGCTGAATTTTAAGTGTATCTGCCCTGATTCAATACGCGAAAAGTCAATAATATCATCAATAATATCAATCAGGGTGTATCCATTGGACTGTATCATGTCAATAATCTCCACCCTCTGGTCGATAGTCAAATCAGCATCGGCCAACAAATCGCTGAAACCAATGATGGAATTCATCGGTGTCCGGATTTCATGGCTCATGTTTGCTAAAAAGGTCGATTTTATCCGGTCCGATTCTTCTGCTTTTTCTTTTGCCTGTGCCAGCTCCTGTTCAACCATAAAATGCCGTGTAATATCGTGCGATATTCCTACCAAACCAAAAACATTTCCTTTGGGATCCAATAAAGGAATCTTTGTATCTTCAAACCTCACACGTTCCCCGTTTCGCCATTGATCCCATTCGCTACCTTCCCAAATAACGCCCTCATCAAAAACAATCCGGTCTGTTTTAAGGTATTTCTCGGCACGCTCCGCGCCAAAAATTTCCAGATCAGATTTTCCTACAATCTCATTTAAGGTTTTTCCGGTAAACTCAAGGAATACCCGATTTGCCCCAAGATACTGGCTTTTCCTGTTTTTATAAAATATCAAATCGGGAAGGGAATCAACAACGGAACGGAACAGCAATTCGGTAGATAACGATTTAAAATGCAAATCGCCTTCAACGACCGGGTTTATCAATAAGGTAATAAATAACAACTCGTTACTACCTGTTAAACGAATGGGATATTTCACCATCCATTTCTGGTAATTGACCGACTTCATGGTAAATGAAACCTCGTTGATGACCATCTGCGTTGGTTGATTCATTAACCTTTCATCGGAACTGATTAATAATTCTGTAAAGTGTCCGTCAAAGACATCGCTCAATGCCAACGGATCTGGCATTGAATCTTGCTTAAGGGCATATTCAAGAAAATCGTTGCTGGTGAGTTTAAAATTCCCGTATGAATCATTAATAAAAAGCCAAATGGGACTTTGTTCGAGAATATTTTTAATAAATGGGTTTTGTAAATCGATGATAATGGGGGTAATGTTTTGCTTCTGGAGTTCTTCAATATATTCTTTTGTTGAAAGGCTGACCTCTTTCATTAACAACCGATTCCAAACAAAAAGAGCAAGAATTACTAAAATCAGTATAACAACAATAACAAGTAAAAAAATATGGCTAACTATTTTCACCGGCTTAACAATGGGAATGCTATCGAAATAGGTATTCTCTAGCTCCTTGAACCGATTATTCTCAATCATTTTTTTAATATTTGCCTGAACAGATTGGATTAGCCCGGTTTGAGTTTCAGGTACCACAACACCAAAATGCTCCGATACAAAGGGTGTTTCAATCACGTCAATGTTCTTGTATTTTTTTTCCTTAACAATCTTCGAGCCCACATAATAAGGAACAATGGCACAATCGTTAATACCTGATGCTAATAACTCCATCACCTTTTCATAAGAGGATACGGTTAAAATAAAAGAGGCTTTGTTGCCATATAAAACCCGGTATGGCAGATCATTTTTAAGTACAATGATTTTGCTGTGATACAAATCGGATAGTGATTGGATTGGCGTATTGGTGCGTACAAACACATAATAATTAATAATATGCGGGACGGGAATAAACCGGAAACCTTTGGGAACGGATGATTCAGAAAGAAAACCCAACTGATCTACTGCTTCCTTTTTTAAAATGGAATCGGAGTATTTTGCAAATTCCAGGGGGTTTTGTAAAAGTTCATTAAGCAATGAAGGTACAAACCCATTTACCTCGTTCTCATTCTCATAAAAAAAATAGGGTGCTGAAAGTTTTGGCACATATATTTTCATGGTATTTTGAGCAAAACCTGCATCAACAAATAACGAGATTAAAACAAGGAGTGAAAAAATTATCCGCATAAGTTTACCTAATTAAAGGTTTTGGAAGTAATTCAACTTAAACAAATTTAACAAAAAAAGCCCACTATCAAAACAAACCTCCGACGAAAATCGGAAAACGGAGACGGGAAACGGGACTACGGTTTTAGAACGAACCTTCAGGTGCGTTTTTTAGGGGGAGAATAACAGGCTGCGGCCATTATCCTTTTTTATAAATTTTGCCGAAAAATCTAAAAATATCATCCACAAGTAATTCAGGTTTTTCTATGGCAGGAAAGTGTCCCCCTTCAGTAAAATCAGTCCAGTGTTGGATGTTAAAACCTCTTTCAATATATTTTCGTGGGGGAAATGGCTCTTCAAATTTAAATCGTGCAATTCCAACAGGAATATCAATAAATAATTTCCCTCCCAATATTAATGGGGATTTTCTATTTTCATTATACAGTCTGATTGAGGAATGTATAGTTTCAGTAACCCAATAAAGCATCACATTAGCTAATAGTTCATCTTTTGTAAAGACGTTCCCGATATTCCCCCTACATTCTGCCCATCCATACATTTTTTCTATGATCCAGGCACATAAGCCAATCGGTGAATCATTGAGCCCATAAGCCAAAGTAAGTGGTTTCGTTTTTTGTTGATGAGAATACCCGCCCTCTCTAAAATACCATTCATCCTCTGCTTTTATAAACTCGCTTTCCTCTTTGGTAAATATTTCTCCATCAGCCAATTCGGGGCGATAATTACCAGGAATATAATTTAGGTGCATCCCTATAACATTATCAGGATATTTCAAGGAAATAAATGCTGAAACCCCAGCCCCAAAGTCACCACCTTGTACACCAAACTTTTCATATCCAAGTTCCTGCATAAGCTTAAACCATATATCGGCCATTAAGGAAACATTGCATCCTGTATGATTTAGTTTTTGAGAAAATCCAAACCCTAACATTGATGGTATTACCAAATCAAAAGAGCGTTTGCTGTTCCCTGTTAAAATGGGTATTAATTTCATCATTTCAAGAAATGAGCCAGGCCAACCATGTGTCATTATTAAAGGAATAGACTCTTCTCCTTTGCCTTTTATATGAAGAAAATGAACTTTGTACCCATCAATATTGGCAATGAAGTTTTCATATTTATTTATTTCCTTTTCAGTTTTTCTCCAATCAAAATCGTTGAGCCAATAATCAGCCAGCTCTTTCATGTAAGATAAACTTGCACCATAAGTCCAATCGGAACCTTCTATTTCGTCTGGCCACCTGGTATTCTTTACTCTTGATTTTAAGCCATCTACAATATTTTGTTCAATGTTAACTTCAAATCTTTTTATCATAACTCTCTCTTTTTTCGACATGTTAACCAACGGTGGCTATAAGCTCCGTTTGGCATTCAAAATACATCCATTTCAATCTGTTATTAAATTTCATAAGTTGCACAACTTGAAAAATCCGTAATGCAGGCCAAATGTCATTTATATCAACATGTTGCCATCTGGGGCATGTTACTTGATAATACAAAATCGAGCTACATAATTTTTATTTGAAAGATGGATATGAATTATGTAAATCCCATCTTTATAATCAGAAACATTTAATCTTAATTCTGATTTATTAATTATTCCCGAGTATATTATTTGACCTAATGCATCCAGAATTGTAATGCTATTAATTATATCATTTTGAGCCGATTCAATAGTTAGGTTATCATTCGCGGGTACAGGATAGATTTTAAAATCTCTATTCTGGATATTTACTATACCAACAGTGGGCGAATAAAAATAACTTCCGTATGAAATCTGGTTTTCATATATTGTTACATTAATGCTTAACGGTGCAGCCCAACCAGTAATGCTTTTGAAATTAACTGTATGCAGACCAATTGCCAAATTATTCACCGTTGTGCCGCTATTCTGCCAAATCCCGTCATCAACGTTCCATTGTGCACCCGCACCCACAGCCTCACCCGGCAACAATGCCACTTGTAACGAACCTGAAGGAACATAAACAGCATTAATTATTAATTCAGCTTCTTGCTGATTTATTGGCGGATTCCCTGAATAAAGCCAAAAATTAATATGAAGCCTTTCATTTCCTGCTGGCGGATTGTTATTTCCGGTATAAGTCCATTGGTTAATCAAGGAATCTGAAGATGGTAAAGATTCAGAATATCCATGGTAGCTTTGAAAAAAAATATTACTGCTATTCCATATAAATTTATGTGTAGAGTAATCGCTGGATAAGTTTAACGGAAAACTTTCCTGATTGCTGCTATTATATGGCGGGGGTTGTACTGTAAACCATCCATCAACATTTGAAGAATTGCCCCATCTTGAGAATTCAATATCTATTTCTCTATTATCGTTTTCATAAGTAAATAACCCAACAACGATATTTGGATCATAATTTTCAACATTACTTGCAACGTAAAACCTGTATCCGCCATAACCAAATGACTGCTGCGCATAAATTTCAGCACAGTACCAAGAGCTTCCGGCTTTTCGTATTTTTAAATGTAAATAGCCGTTCGCGTCAACCCAAACGCTATTAGAGCTATTCGACCAATTATTTGGGCCTGGACCACCTGTACCACTCCTGATATTCCAATTAATTCCTGCAAACTGAATCGTGGTTTGTGCAATTAAAAATTTTATCAAGAAAAAAAAGAAAATCAAAGCAATTAATTTAATCTTTCCCATAATTGATTGTTTTATTACCCTTGCAGGCAATGTCGCCTATGCCCTGTGCGGGATTAGATACCGGTTCCCTAACAGTTTACGCCGACTTTTTTACGAGCTACGAACGCTCGTAAACCGATGAAACCCGCATGCACTATACCATACTGGCGGCTGGTGTTATTTGTCGTTATTTTCAATTTCTTTCCACTTATCTTTTATTTTCGTCTCGCCATCGAAATAGCTTACCTGCGAACCTTTATTGAAAATCTCAAATGACGGAGCAATCAAAATTTTGTCAGAATCAGGGTATTCAACCACATCGTATCCAATATAAGTTCTAACATCTATGTAAACACATGGCTCCGTTGTGTGATTATAAAGTTGGTGTGCACCTGTTTCCCCCTTTTCAAAAAATATCAAATCCCCACAATTTACAATTTCTAATCCATTGGGGGTTCTCAAAGTAGCAGAGCCAGAAATTATCAAAAATAGTTCTTCTGCGTACCTATGAAAATGAAATGGAGCAGAATATTGGTCCGGATTTAACTGTCTTAAATCAAAGTTCAGGTTTTCAGGATTTACTCCTTTATTAATTCTTGAAACATCTGTAAATATCCTGTAATTATCAATCTTATTCGGACTCTCTTGAAATTTCCTTTGGTCAGATTTTAAAATTGTTGCCATATTTCAATATTTTGATTTTAATCAAATCTATAGAATTGTCTCCACGTTCACCGTTTGCTGCCAACAACTCCCATGCCCAGCACGGGAGTGCATAGCCACGGCAAATATCACCCGATAAGGACCTTGCCAGTGAGTAATACGCATGCAATTTTATAAAAATAGCTATATTATTACCCGTAATAAATTATTATTTATTCACATTAATCAGTTCGTTAACCTTTTCCCATGTCTTATAAATATTATCTTCTATGTGTTTTGGTCGATAACCCTCTCGTGGTGTTCCATTTATATGATACAATCTTTCGGTTGGGATTTGAAATCCAATATTTGTTTGTGGCAATTTAAATCCCTCAATTGCTCCAAGTAATCCTGCCATTTTTGTACCGATAACTTTTGTACTCCCGATGGCATCGAAGCCTATGGCGATTCCCTCTCCCATACTCCCTGTCCAGTGCCCGACCATTATAATAACTTCCTTACTATAAATTGATTCTCGGGGGCTTACATATTCAATCCAGCTGCGTTTAATTTTATACTTGGTTTCAAAAGCTTCATGCTTTTGATAGGGCATCTCTTTTTCCACGAACCTGCCCATTATTGCCCGTGCAACGGCAGAATTTCCGCCACTTGGGGTTTCTGTTAAATCTATGATTAATCTGGAAGTATTATGTAAACTGTCAATTGCTGCATCGAATGCCAAAATCAGATCATTGTCAAATAATGAATTATTTATTTTTATGTATCCGGTATTGCTTTTAATTGTTTTAAATTCAAGCAAATTTAACGATTGATTGGACATTTTGAATTCATCAGGAAAGTAATCTTTTTCAACCCCTTTTTCTAATACTGTAATTACCCTCTTTTTATCATGAGTTCCTGCAAACATCATATTTAGTGCATACTCATACATATCATCGTTGTAAAAACTGGTAAACTTGGGAAGGAAATTGGGAAGAATACTGTCTATTTTTTCTTCGTTGAATTTAACTACTTGTAATCCAGGTTTTAGCCCGCTCAGTTCGGAAGGATAATTTTTCCGGATATCAGTGATGAAATAACCATTGTCTTTCCTTTGAACAAAAATATCGGACCCCGATGGTATGATTTTGTTTGATGAGTTTAGATTTGTATTTAATGATATGTGTCCGTTGTGTAACTCATTAATAATGGTCTCGAGAAGCTTGATAAATTCATCCCGGTTTTGAATTGTATCTGCCATTGGTCGATATATTTCTTTGACTTTATCCCAATCAATCCCCTGAATCTCAAGATAGGCATGGTTGTCCTTTACATCTGTCCAAAATTCAGAAAAGTCTTTTTGAAAATTTGTTTGACCGAAAACGAATGTTGAAATAAATAATATTAAAATTGTCAATAGTTTCATGTTTGCCTCTTTTAAAATTCTGCTTTTTCTCTTATTATTAATATTTTATGTTGTGTTTAGCTATTAACAAATTAATCAAGCTTTTCAAATGTCAACTCTTGGGCTCCGAACTTCCAAATATTATCACCAAGCATTTTTAATAAATTCATGTCTTCTTCAAAAACCTTTGCAAAAATATTACAACAATCAAGCCCTTTGCCTTCACCATAATAAATTCCCATGCAATTTGATGTCTTGGTTCTCTTTGGTTTTAGTGGCCCAAATACAACTTCACCCGGTTCAGTAAAAACTGATGCGTTTTCTTGTATTATGTCAAGTTGTGGAGTATTGTCTATCCAGATTTCTTGCCCCGAGACCCTGGCATGAAAAAACATTCTTGTAAACGGGAGCAACTTTGCAAATGCATTGCTAGTTACGGGTGCTTCTTCAAGGTAGAATTTAAAACGAATAATTTTATTGTCTTGAGTCTTAATTATAAATCCTCTCATAATCTCTTTTAATTTAATTGTTAATAAAATATCGTGTTTTCAAGGTTGCATACAACATTCCGCACTCATGTCCAGAGCGGGACTGCGTGGCGGTGTCTTTGCCGCCCCGATGAAAACCTATCAACGGATGCTGCACCTTGCAAACCCTTTGAATCTACCGAAGGGGGCTCAGCGAGGCTAAACCCACTTTGGGTATGGGCCAACTGTTGTTACGGGCAGGCTATTTATTTAATACTTTCTTAATTTCATCAATAAATAAGACCATTTCATCTAACATTAATTCGACTTCTGCCTTAGAAAAATCAATAAATGCATCATAATCTCCCTTTGTCCGATTTTGAAAAGCATTACGTAAAATTTTCCCGAATTTTGAATCCAATCTTTTTGAAGCTATAAACTCTTTATTGAACCAGCCAATTAATTGTGCATGCTTCGATGTCTCAAATTTATTTTCCAATGCCAAAGCTGTCAAAGCATAATACATTCCGTAATAGATACGATTAACTGCAATCACCAATTTATTACTGGACAAAAGGAACCGGGCTAATTCAATTGTATCATTAGCTTGTTGTAAGCGGTATTTAACCAAAGAATCCCTATCTTTTTCATCAATCATGCGTGTAATCCATTTGAAATTGCATTAACATAAATTGGCTGTTTTCCGCGCAATGTAGTCAATTCAGGCTCTCCAATAATATGAGTATCTGTGATTATGTTATATTTTAAATCGATCTCGTAACATATATCAGAAATTTCCCTTTCAGTTTTCCAGTCAGCCTTTTGTTTTAAAATCACTAAAATATCATAATCAGAATCCTTATGAGCTTTACCATAAGCCTGAGATCCAAAAAGCACAATATCTTTTAAATTATCTGAAAATCTTGCTCTTAGCAGATAACTTAAATCCTTTAATACAGTTTTCTTATTAACTCTCATCGCGAAATTTTAATCAAAGATAATTAATACGATTGAATTTAACTTATCAAAGTTGCCACGCACACAGCTTGCCCATAACGGTCGGCGATATTGTGTCGTGCGGGAATACGGACAATTTCCTATCAGTTTACACCGATTGTTTTTACGAGCTACAAACTTTCGGAAACCACTGAAACCGGCATGTTTTATGACCCGTTGTTGGGCACTGCACATTTGTCATTTTATTTACTTAGTCTATAATACGGTATCTCGCTATAAACTTCAAATCCAAGTTTTTCCGCTAATCTATACGAACCTATGTTTTCTAATCTACACGCCCACACAGGTTCATAATCTTGCTCAATGCAATAATCTATCAATGCGGAACAGGTCAATTGAGCAAATCCTTTCCCACGAAATTCGGGGATTGTCTCAATACCTAATTCTAATTTGTCATCATAAACGAATGCAGAATATGCGGTTGTTGCCAGTTTTTTATTGCAAAATAAACTGAACCCAACACCATTTTTAATAAAATCATCCGCAGAATCCCAAAAATAAGATGGTATTACGCTGCCTGTCATTTCTTCATATGTTTTTTTATCAGTCTGCACAATTTCACAATCCTGTGGTAAAATCATGCTCTTATTTACAATATATTTTTCCCGATTAAATTTAAAATTAATCCTTGTATTAAGCTCAATTATTCCGGTTTCCGTATTCTCTTTATTTTCTTCTGACTTTATCATACAGTTACAATAAAGTTCAGAAAGAACCTTATGCCAATCACCCGGATAAGCTTGCATCCATTCATGTCTGTCTCGCATCTTGTTTAAATTCAAAGAATAATCCAGAAATTTGTTATTAAAATTAGGATTCTGTGAATCACCAAATAACAACGACATGCCGTATGGATGAACAACATAAAATGTTTTTGGATTTTCGATGTTATCAACGAATACTTTTCCCGATATTTTCTTTTCAATCACTGAACGAGCAAATAAATTGTTAATCTTGACTTGTTTTAAACGATCAACCAATCGGCCATAATTATTTTTGTCTAATAATTCCATTTTTCTCCTTATAATCAAATTTGTACTGGGTTTTCTTCATTATTTTACTTCCCGTAGTTTCACTTTTTTTTCTTCGATGCTTTCGCTCGTTTATTGAATTCCAACGCCAGGTCAATCCAATAGTCAAATTCCTTTTTCGATCGCATGCCTGCATCCTCAATCAGGATGTACCCTTTCATGGGCCGATGGGTAAAATCCATGGTACGGCATCCGTTTTTCTCCACTTCCGTTTCGTGACGGGCCGGATCGATGCGGCACATTAATTCATCTTTAATGATGCCCACACACATTTTGTTGTTAACCATAAACACCAACCCTCCCATCATCTGCTTTTCTTCGATGTTAGGGAGTTCAAAAAGTCGTTCCCTGATTCGTATCGCCAGATTTTCGTTATAAGCCATCGTATTAACCTTAAATTTGAACCCCTTACCGGTAAACCAGGTTGAAGAATTGATTCAATTCCAATCACACTGATACCCAAAGATAATAAAATGGATGCATTTTAAATGGGACAAACACATTAACTGTTTATGATGAGTGTTCCTTTGTTGCTGGCGAAGGATTGAAAGAAAATTCCTGGAATTGGCAGTTCGTTGTTTTTTCTTTGTCATTCGTTTCTCGGTTCATAATACAGAATTACCGCTCCAACATTAAAGGTTTTAGTCTTAACGAGTTTAAAAATAATCCTGTCGTTTATGTTTTCAAATAATGGCAAACCGTTTCCCGCAACAACCGGATGTATGCAAAGTTGGAATTCGTCAATCAAGTTAAGTTTCATTAGTTGTATAATTAAACTACGACTACCAACAAAAATATCTTTACTCCCGCCATGGCGGGATTGCTTGAGTTCTAAAACAGTTTCTTTTAAATCACGATTTGCTATGGTTGCACTTTTCCATTCAACATTGTTCAGGGTATGGGAAAAAACAATCTTTGGAATATTGTCAATAGCTATGGCAAAGTCATTCATTGATTTTTCTTCTGAAGGATTTTCTAAAAATGTTCGCCAAAATTCCATAAGCTGATATGTAGTTCTGCCATATAAGATGGCGTCTCCTTGACCCAATAATTCCGTATAATGTTGATGTATTTCTTCATCAGGCAACCCTGCCGTATGGTCGCAAAACCCATCAAGTGTCATATTGATTGCAGCAATTAGTTTTCTCATACTATTTTTGTTTAATCAATTGTCAGTTTTCGTAAGATTCTTTCTCCAATAATCACAAACGGCTTAGGCTATATGCAATAAGGAATTGCGGGCTACTTTCCTGTCCGCCAGTACTAAAGTTGGAGCGGGGAAGAAAGCTTGAATTACCACCGAAACCCTTATTGCAAATTGCCTTTGTTAGCGGTTCGTTGTTATTTATGTTTCACTTCTTTGTCAATTTATAAACCTTACCTTCTTCATCATAAGTTGTCCATTCTCCAACAGGTTCTCCATTTATAAAATTACCCGAACGCTTAATCGTTCCGTCAATCCGAAACCACTCCCAATAACCTTCTGGTTTTCCGTCAATAATTTCCCCTTTAGACCAAATAGTTTTTCCGTTAGCGTGATATTTAATTGTAACACCATCAAATATTTCCGACTTTTTAGCCTTTACTTTTTTTGGTGACGGCATATTATTTGCGTTTTACGACCACATCATTTTCAAAACTTTCCTGATATTCAATATTATTATTCCTGTCATATCTAACAAAGACCCCATTTTTCTTTCCACCACTAAAATTTCCGATTTGCCAAAGTTGCCCTGTTTCCCGATAAAAACGCCATTCACCATCCATTAGGTTGTTCTCAAAAAGTCCTTCTGCTTTAATTTTCCCGTTTTTGAAAAAGTAAGTCAGTTTGTTTCCATTTAGTTCGTAGACTTTTTGTCCGCTTTTATAATTCTTTTTGTTTAACATATCTTCATCTATTTATCTCTTTAATAGCGGTTCTTTGTTATTTCCCTATTATCATTTGTCCATTAATGCCAGCAACTGTTTTATAATGATTTTCAATTCTTTTTCCTTTTTTTTCAATTCCTCAATACTTTTAAATGATGAAACTCGTCTACCGTCCTTATAGTCGCCTTCAAGAAGTCCAGTTGGGTCTGTTGCGTCTGCACCTCTCAAAAAAATAATTCGTAATGTGTCTTGTTTATAGAAGTTGAAATTAACAATAAATCTTTTGTATTCTTTGGAATCAAACGGTTTCATTTTACCAGTAAAAAAAAATGTCGGCACATTCCAATAAATTCCTTCTCCAATATTTTTGTCTATACCCAAAATATAAGTTCGCAAGTATTGAGCAAGGTCAAGCAAAGGATGTTTTAAGCTATCCATATACTCATTAACCTTTTGAGGTTCGGAAATACCTAACGTTAAGTTGGTTTCTTTTTTTGCCATTGACTATTTAGTTTTTAATAAAAATATTTTTCCACCAAGCCATGCAGCAGGCAATGTTAATACCACAAGTGAAATAGGATACCAATGTGGCGGAAGGTGCCACATCACAATCATTCCCACAATTGTTAAAACAAAACCGATTATTCCAAGAATAATGGCGTGCTTCATTGGTTTGCTGGGTGCAAGGCGTGCAGTCAGATAACAACCGAGCGTGTTGAAAATCGTTCTATACGCAACAATTATTGCAATTAACCAAACAGGATTTTCGTCAAATGGTTCTGTTTTCATAATGCCTGCTTTTTGCAAAATGCTGTCCGTTATCGTTGATAAAATTGCCAATGCTGCAAATCCTGCAATAACAGCCCCGATACTTTTCAATGTTTCCTTTTTCATTTTTTTAGCGTTGATAATAATGTGTCAAGTTCATTTAAGGTCATTGTAAATCCTTCTTTGAAGCCCATTTGAATGTGCATTTCAATGTCGGCAAGTGTTTTGTGTTTTATCATTATATCTACTGTTGTTGTTCCGTTTTGTTCGCTGAAATTCAATTCCCATTGTGAAGTTGGAAGAGCTTCGTTAATGTTTTCGTCTTTGTCGGTAAATGACGACAACCAACCCAAATCGGTTTTAGGGTCAATTAAAGTGAATTTCTGAACACCCCAATGCTCTTGTCCTTCGGGCCATACCATTGCGTAAAATCTACGTCCTCCAACTTTGAAGTCCATAATTTTTGTTTTGGATTGCAACGGTTTTGGGGCCCACCATTGGTCAAGAATTTCGGGATTTGTCCACGCTTCCCATACCAATTCACGGCCTGCGTTAAATTCACGTTTTATGTTTACCGTGTTGTTTTCTTTGTTGACTGTGAAGTCAAATAATAAATTCCTGTTCATTTTTTCTTGTTTTTAATTGTTAACAATACTTCGTCAAGTTGATTGAAACGTGCTTCCCAAATTTTCCTGAATTGGTTCAGCCATTTGTCAATTTCTTTCATTTTGTCAATTTCAAGTTGATAATAGATTTCACGTCCTTGTTGTTTTTGCGTTACCAATTCGCACTCTGTCAAAATGCGTAAATGTTTGGAAACCGCTTGTCGTGTCGTGTTAAAGTGTTCGGCAATTGCGTTTGGTGTCATTGCTTGCAATGCGATAAGCGTGATAATCGCCCGTCTTGTCGGGTCAGCTATTGCCTGAAAAATATCTCGTCTGATTTCCATTATGCAATTATTTGGTTGCAAATATATGTGCAACTTTTCGGTTTCGCAAATTTTTTCTGATTTTTTTCAGGAAGTCAAAATTAAGGTCGGAATTGTCAGTCTGGTGGGGCATCCTACAACGACCGCTAACGTTACGTAACCGGGTAGGCAAGGGGAATTTCATCCCAAGCCTCTCACAGAACCGTATCCCGATGAAAAAAAAATCGGGACAGGCTGTGATAGCCTCCCGTCATACGGCTCTTCTAATTCTTACAACAAATATAAGCTCATACTCTTTCGAGTTGGCAAAATGTAGTCCGAAATTAGCTAACCCCTTCGCTCCGCTTCCATTACAGTTGCATCAGCACTACTACGGGTTAGTCTGCCTCCCGATTAATTATCGGGATTCTCAAGTTCCATAGCCGTGCCCGGATAAAGTTCTTGCCTTTTGTAAGACGCCTGCCGTATAGCCAATAGTCAGGTAACCGCTATACTAATAACCCCGTTTACTCCGTTTAGTCGTGAGATCGCCTGCGGCTAAGTTCATACTCCGTGGCTTTTGACAGGATGTGGCAACTTCTCGGCCTGTCCCGATTCATCGGGAACCCTTAACCTAAGCACCTTTAGGTGGTTTATTCCCTTCGGTCATGAAATCGCTTACGCTTAGTTGATGCCCCCTCCTGAAAGACGACACCGATGGTTCACTCTCCTAATGAAGGATTCCATCATCACGATTACAGCATGCAGAACCATGTTTTGCCGATGTTCTGCTTCTCGGCACACTATGAAACGTTGGGGATTTCATACCTCAAAACTTTCAAACCGACACGAAAGGTACAAAAAAGATTCGACTTGTCGAATCGCTGTGAACCCGCCATGCCTTATACCGCGCTGCTGCCTTTATTTATTTTATCCATTTTCTTTCCAATATTATCAATAGATTTCGAAATTGACGATATTAGCTCAGGGAGAAAATTTAAGTTACAAATTATAATCTCATCAAAATAGGAATGACCTTTTCCACGCTTCAAAGAATTCATTAATTGTTCTGTTTTATAAAATCTTAAGCTGGTATCTTCATTTTTAACCCCATCAATACTAGTAATCATCAATGATTGCAAATCATTGTAATATTCAAATCTCTCCACCGTATCCTCTTCCGGGAAATCCTTAAATAGATTTTTACAATGTTTTTCAAAACTTGGATATAAATCAGTCCTAAAAATCAAAAATGGAACATCTCTAGAAATATTCTCCAGTGTCTCTGCACTTTTTACGGCCTCAATAGAAAAATCCTTATTAAGTATCTTTAAATCCGCAGTTGTTACAAGTATTGGGCAATATGCATAAGGTTGAACATCCTCAAGAGAATTTTCAAGACTATTGCCTATCATTCTTGCCAATACAACTGGCATTGCAAAAATCAACTGGCTCACTCCATGATGAATTCCAGTATCATGAACCTCTCCATTAGAAATATTTATTTCAACACCCTTATTGCTTATATCTTTAATTTTAAAAGATTTATCCCATGTATTATTAAGTCTGAATTCAGAAAATTCGTCAATGAAGTGAATAATTCGTCGTCCTCCGCTTTCAATTTCATCATCATGTAATAAATTTGGTAAGAAAGCCCATTTTACATCCGGATTTCGGTATTTACACTCAATCAATAACTCTATTTCTAAATCGCATTTATTTGAATCATTAAATGGAGAAAATCCCATTGCAGATAAATCAATAGAAAATTCTTTCTCTTCTTTATCGTCTAATCTTTGGTATGTAAAGTCAAAATCAACATAGTAATTCTCTTCTTTTAGAATCCTTCCAACCTCATATTCCAAAGGTATGCTCGAAGACAATAGTCTATCTTTCCATTTATTGCTCATTTAAAGTCCGCTTTTTTGATTACCTCGCTTTTCCCTCCAGATCGTTCTCTCGACACAAATTTGTAATCGCCATCAAATATCGATATGTACTTTTCATTTGAGGACTTAGAATTTTCAAGCTTCTCATTATCCATTTCCTCTAGCCTACGAATGAAAAGAAGATATGAAATCTGTTCAATGGAATCCATAGGATTTGAAAGACCTCTAGACCAAAACTTATCCCAAAGCTTGTTTATATTACTTTTTAATTCAGTATTTAGCATTTTATCGTGTTATAAATTTTTATTCACTTGCAATATTGGCAATGTTTTGAATTAACTCAATAATTATATCCGTTCCTTCATCTCCCGAACCATAAGGCAAAGCACTTTCAATTCCTTCTGTGATGTTTGGGTTATCTAAAAGTTTCTGGCATTCGCTTTTTAAATATTCTTTTACACTTGGATTTGAGGCACTGATATGTTCTACTATGTCAGAGCAATTATCTAAAATGTAAATGATATCTTCAAAATCGTGACTTTGCCGTAAATCATTTCCTCCCCGGGAATTGTGTGCTTCAAATTTTGCAGCCAAGTAATATTCGGCTGGAAATACAAAAATTTCAGTTCCATCATGAAGGGCTTTTTGTACTTTAGTTCCAATTCCTTCTTCGTACCATCGGTTACTAAACCCAAGAACATCGGAATCAGTTGGCATAACATCAACTTTAATGTCTTTGTAAATCCATCTACAAATAGGTGCACCAGTTGATGTGTCATTTTTAAATCCTCTGGCTCTCAGGTTTTCTTCCATTTTTGCAAATTGGAGTCTCGAACGAATTTCAATTACACAATCCACATCAAGTGTTGGTCTGATTTCCGAAGCTGCCTGATTATCTGCGTAAAGTTCAGCAACCGCACCACCTACAAAAACCATTTCATCTTTTAGTTCCCCTAAACCATTAGCAACAGTTTGCAGCATTATAATATTTGTACTAGGCATTTTTCAGGCGTTTATTTAATTCATCGATGGCAATTTGTATTTCCCTAACACGCCCTACCCGAATGGTGTCAACAATGGTTAGTAGCTCGTAGAATAATTTGTCCTCTTGTACTATTTGGGGCAGGGTTTTATATAGTGGTTCAATGGCTTGACCTCTATGAGTACCTTTAGCATTAGCCCAAACATAAACATCAGTATCAGATGAAATATGTTCTTTTATTGGTGAAGCAGAATGAGCAGTAGGAATTCCTTTAACAATAGCTCCCGGTTCAATCGGAAAAACATATTTTAACCCGTAAACAAGGAACTCAGTAAAAGAATTGATATTAACTTTTCTCTTTTTACTATCAATAAGCTTTGCAATCTTACATCTGTTAAGTGCTTCAGAAACTTCAGAAGGGCTTATCCCAATAGCATTTGCAATATCAATATTACGCCACTTATTATCTCTTATTGAAATAATTTTCAATAGAACAACAATATCTTGTGGACGCATTCCATTATGCTTCTTCATAATTATCATCATTAATTCGCGATTCGCGAATTGCAAATATATCTATAAAATCAATTCAAACAAAAAGTATTCTTTGACGATTACAATCATAAGCAGTAAGCCTTCCATAACCTTCACTATCTTCATATACACAGCCAGTATCAATATTAATTACACGATGTTTAGCAAGAACTCTTTCTTCACATATTGCAACTCTTACAGGATTATGACCATGAATAATCGTTTTCTCTGATAATAACGGATTTGTGTAAGTTTCCTTACATTTCCATAGCATTGAATAATAATCGGTAAATGGATTTAGTACATTATCATTGAATCCGGCATGAACAAAAAGATAGTCTTTGAATGCGTAATAATATCTCAAACCTTTAATGAACTCAATGTATTTGGATTCAATATCTTTCAACGAATCAATTTCAAAACTTTTTAATGTTTCATTTCCACCATTTTGAATCCATTTTGAAATATCTTTTTCGTTTTCAAAAGCATCAAGCAGCATGGCTTCATGATTTCCCATGAGTGGAATAATATCATACCCATTTTCCGACAACTCGATGATAAAATCAACAACTTCTTTGCTTTTATCTCCTCTGTCAATGTAGTCACCAAGCAGAATAAGTTTGTCATCTTTTTGAAGCTGGATTTTGTTTTCTACCAATTCTTTTAACAAATCGAAACATCCGTGAATATCTCCAATTGCAAAAAGTCTTTTATTCATAACTCAACTATTTGAATGAAGGTTGAAGGTAGGGAAATTGCACTCTTTTGCAAATTTTGGTTTGCGGGTGAGCCTGTGTGATTTGCAAATGTGTGCAATGTGCGTGGGTTTCCCAAACTGTTCCGAAGGGCAGAAGCGGGAGGGCAAAACAAAATCTTCATTGAAGCAGTCATTCTCAAATTTGGTTTAGTTATCTTCTTTAATATCAGTCTGTTTTTCCTTTTTTCAACCTTGCAGGTAACATCCCTATAACCTACCTCCCCTCTTCTATTCAGTATATATCGGTTTTTACAACTGTTTTTTTTGTTCTGGTTTCCAAATTAATTTTATTCATCAATATATCCAAGGGGTTGCGCATTTTTTTATTGTTTACTGCTATTACATGTGTATAATGACTGGCAAAATAGATTAATTTATTACTTTGTTCACTGCCTGTTTTTGCCACAATAATAAGGTTATTTTATACTTTCCCATTTACTACAAAGCTTAAGCAAGTAAATAAGGTTTTTCCATGAAATCTCATGTTTTTTTACCCTCATTCCCTATTTTCTATTCAATGTCATTTAGTTAGCGATTCCCCCCTATAATCCCCCCAAGGGGGATACTTCCTCCGTAGCAGTATTGTTAGTCCATGCCATAGCGTGATGCCCGAAGGGCGGAGGGTGAAAAACCTTAACTAAACGACATTGATTCCCTAACTACTTACCTCTGTAATTGATAATGTAACTAATTATCTACCAATATTTAATCCGCAAGGCGGATTGTCCCGGAGGGGCAAAATATTGGTAGAAATAAAAGTTACCCATCGTTTCAGCAAGTCCCATACGGGATATATTAAGACATTACTGGTTTTAAAATTATTTTTACCGGTCAGTATTGATTATTTGACTAAGAGCCCTGCAAAAAGAAAATAAATTGCCATTTTTGTAGGAATCTGAAATGAATCGGTATGTACCCAAAAATCGTCATCACGTTTTGTGTCATTCTTTCCGCAATACCTTTATTCAGCCAAAAAAGCGAAGGGGGTATCCCCTATTCCTGGCAAAACAATATTGCATATTCACCTGAAAAAGCATTGGTATTGCCCGGGAGAAGTGCCATCACACAAGCAAGCCGGGAAACCAAAACCGGCAAAGAACTGCCATTGACTTTTGCCGAAGTATTCAGGGTGAATGCAGGTATGGATACATCGGGTGAATGGTCCGGCTTACCAAACGGCGACAAACTTTGGCAGCTACACATCAAATCGGAAGGTGCCTATAGCCTGAATGTTATCTTCAGTTATTTTCTGATTCCCGAAGGGGCAAGTGTATTTATATACAACGCAGAGCACACCCAGGTGATTGGGGCATTTACCTATAAAAACATTTCAGATTGGTTGGGCCTGGCTACCTCACCCGTGGCTGGCAATGAATTGATTATAGAATATTTTGAACCCGCCGAAGCCGGATTCCACGGCGAACTGGTCATTGAATCGGTAGGGCATGATTACCTGGGGGTTTTTGGGAATAAAGATGGCCAGTTTGGCGCCTCGGGCGATTGCAATGTGGACATCAACTGCGATGCCGGGGATGACTGGCAGGTTCAAAAAAGAGCCGTTTGCCGGATGGTATCAAACGGCAGCCAATTGTGTACCGGTGCGTTAGTGAATAATACTTTGGAAGACCAAACCCCTTATATTTTATCGGCCAACCATTGCGTATCTACCCAAAGTACCGCTCAAAAAACGGTGTTTGTTTTCAATTACGAAAGCCCCGGATGCAATGGTACCGATGGTTCGGTAAGCAAATCGCTGTCGGGGGCCGATTTGGTGGCCACAAAAAATATTGATGCCGAGGTATTGGGTTATCTCGATTTTACCCTGCTCCGGCTCAAAGAGACCGTGCCCCTCTCCTACCAGCCTTACTTTGCCGGTTGGGACAGCCGTCCGAACATACCACCGGCGGCAACCTGCATCCACCACCCGTGGGGCGATGTTAAAAAAATATCGGTTGAAAACAATGCTCTGGAAAAAGACTCCTATGTAGGCTACGGCTACGATCCGCAATCCTTTCTAAAGGTTCTCCAATGGGATTTGGGTACCACCGAAGGGGGTTCCTCTGGTAGCCCCTTGTTTGATGCCAGTAAACGTATTGTAGGGACACTGACAGGCGGCGATGCCGATTGCGATCTCCCGGTGAACGATTATTTTCAGATGGTGAGTGTGGCTTACGATAAATACAGCGGTGACAGCATGCAACTGCGTCATTGGCTCGATCCCGATCAATCGGGCATTGAATTTCTCGATGGCTACGATCCACTTTACAATAACCGCGAAATTACCGATTTAACCTCCATTGTCCATTGGAAAGAGGGACAAATGCTTGCTTTTTATAAAGCCAATGAAGGTGGGTACCTGGCCGGAAACAACATTTATCAGGACCGGGCAAAAGCCGAATTTTACAACAAGCAGGAATTCTCACCGCTCGATGTGGTTACCGGGGCTTATGTAGCCTTTGGATATGCATCGGGCCGTGACAATGAACTGGTTGAGATGCAGGTATTAAAAGACAATTTTGGGATTCCCTCAACCGTATTGGGTTCCGCTTATGTTACACTCGGCGAGATAAAAGAAAAGGCCGATAAAAACTATGTCTATTTTAATTTTGACCCACCTGTGGAAGTAAACAGTTCCATCTATTTATCTATTGTATTGCCTCAATACGATGGAGATACCGTGGCAATCATGACTGTTGAAGAATCGGAGGAAAATACCGGCTGGGAATTAAATTATGAAAACAACTGGTACCCCTATTCCGACCCTGACTTTTCATGGAATATCAAACTTTCGCACTTAATAGCCATGGAAATCGGGCGTTATGCCTCAGTAGGTTCCGGCCCGGAAGTTGAAAATGCTTTGGTAATCTTCCCAAACCCTGCAAGTAGTGAAATTACCATTGAAAACGGTATTATTGATATGGAACAGGTGGATATTTTGGATAACCTGGGGAGGTTGATTCTATCGGACCGCTATCAAAAAGATACCAAATCTGTCACATTACCTGTTTCCGGTTTATTGCCGGGGGTTTATTACGTGCGGGTTATCAACCAAAACCAGATAGCAACAAGCAGGTTTATCAGGCAATAAAAAAATGGCAATGCCCGGTATTGTCTTGGAATAAAAACAGGATTAAGCAAAGGTGTAAAGGTAATTGGCAAAAAAGTTCCAGATGGTGGTCACCCCAATGGCGCCTAATTTAGCTACATAAAAGTTCAGTTTTATTCTTTCGGTAAGGAACCATAGCACCGCACTGTTGATTCCCAACCCAATTAAAGATATAATCAGAAACTCGGAATATTCCCGCAGCATTTCGGGGTTTTGGCTATGAAAGGTCCATACACGGTTAAAAACCCAGTTGGTGCTTGCAGCAATGGTAAACCCAATGGCATTTGCCAGGTATTTCTGTATTTTTACCTTTTCTTTAAAAAGCCAGGTAAAGAAAAAATCGACAATGACTCCGCTACCTCCAACGATCCCAAATTTCAGAAACTTGTAAATGAAAACTTTATCAATAACCATTGTTAACCCGTGTTTTATAAAAACTGCCACAAAAGTAATTTATTCTGTTTTTTACACAACAATTTATGCAGGTTGGGTTTATCAATTTGCCAAAATTTAGTTCCTTTACGCAAAATTTTTAACTATGGGAAGATGGATTAGCTACATACTGATGCGGATGGGAGGTTGGCGTTATATAGGCCCTGTACCCACGGAGAAAAAATTTGTAGTTATATCGGTTCCCCACACCAGCATGTGGGATTTTGTTTGGGGTAAATTTGCCTTCGGAAGCAAACGCGTGCAACCCATTATTTTTATAAAAAAGGAGTCTTTCTTTTTCCCGATGGGGCTTCTGTTAAAAGCTTTGGGTGCACGGCCCGTGGATCGTGGCAAAGGTGCTATCGGATTAGTGGAGCAAGTCCTTGACCATTTTGATAAAAATGAGAAATTTGCCGTCTGCATCACTCCTGAAGGTACCCGCGAGAAAGTGACCAAGTGGAAAAGGGGATTCTATTATATTGCCCAGAAAGCCAATGTTCCTATTTATTTGGGAATTATTGATTACGGGAATAAAGTGATGACCATTGGGGAGCGGTTTATGCCAACAGGTGACATTGACCGCGACATGCAATACTTTCGGGAATATTATAAAAAGCACAAACCGAAACCCAAACATCCTGAACATTTTACTTTTGATTTTTCGTAAAGCGAAAACAGAACCTGCAACAAACCGATGGAAAACCTAAAAGTAGCATTCATTCAAACAGATTTGGCCTGGGAAAACCCAAGTGCCAATATTAAAACATCCGATCGTTGGGTGGATCAGGTTGGAACTGCCGATGTGATTGTTCTGCCCGAGATGTTCAATACCGGTTTTACCATGAATGTTGCGTCTATGGCCCAATCAAATTCGGGGCAGACCATTCAATGGATGAAAAACAAATCACTGGAGAATAACACCAGCATCATGGGTAGCCTAATCGTACGCGATGAGGAAAAATATTACAACCGTTTTGTCATGGCCTACCCTTGCGCCGATATCCGTTGGTACGACAAGAGGCATCTGTTCCGCATGGGCGGCGAGCATGAAAACTTTTCGGCAGGAAACCATCAACGGGTATTCAAGTATTTTGGATGGCGCATCAAACCACTTATCTGCTACGATCTCCGGTTCCCGGTTTGGAGCCGCAACCGCAACAATTACGATTTGCTCATTTATGTGGCCAACTGGCCTGCACCCAGGCGCGAGGTCTGGAAAACATTATTAAAAGCCCGCGCCATCGAAAACCAATGTTATGTAATCGGTGTCAACCGGGTGGGTACCGACGGGATGGGAATTACCTATGCCGGCGATTCCATGATTATTGACTTCAAAGGTCAGGTAATTAGTGAGCTGCCAGAAGGGGAACAAGGAATTGGCACCGCAACACTTTCGATGAGTGAATTAAGGATATTCCGCGAAAAGTTTCCCGTGCATTTAGATGCCGATGACTTTGAAATTAAAAATAGCATTTAAAAATCATGTTCATTAGCTCATCACCACATTAGCACATTGTCTCTTAATCTTGTGTCTTGATACCTGATACTTTCAAAGAAAAGCCGGAATGAATTTGATCCGTTCCGGCCCGTCTATTGATATAATATGGGTTACTGCATCAATTGGGTAATCTTTGAAACAGGTATTTGTGCCACGATATTTAAAAAATCCTGCTCCGCAATTGGACCGGAATAATTCAACTGAATCAGCGATGATTGAAAAGGTACCATCAGGGAATAACCTGAAATCTGCTGGTTTTCGTCCACCTGTTTTTCAAGCAGCGCCTTATAACCTTCGATATTGGTTTTTTTCTGGTTCGGGTTTCCGGCTCCCATCATCATTGGCATCGAAAGGGCCGCGTTGATACTTGCCACCAACGGTGAATTCCCCATTACCGAAAAGGAAATACTATTAGTCTCCGAATCCCAATTACGCGACACCGTCAGCGACATTAAGCCCATCTCCCAGCCCGATACCATATCCTGGCTGGTTTGGCAACTGAACTGGTTAATGGTTTGAGGCAACAGGGCAATAACTTCGTTTGCTACTTTTTTATTCAGTTCGGCCATCGCCTGTTGAATGGCAACCCTTGCCTGATCGTAGTTTTGGGCCGAATAGCTGTTTTTGGCCGTTTCAATATTGGAGGTTACATCCTGGGCTTTTACCAGAAAAGCCAGCATTACTATTCCTAACAATCCGATATATTTAATCCTATTCATTGTTTCAATTTTTATTTTTCACCAAACATCTTCTTAATATTCTCATAGTCGAACGCATCCGCAATCTGTAACATGGTTGTTTCGTCAGGAATATTTACCCCCTCAAAAACCATAAATGTTTGCTGCCCAACGGCAATGCTTAATTTATATCCCGAGTTTTCGTCGAAGGTAATCACCCCACTGAGGCCTTTCACCTGAACGTTTTTTGAACTAGGATCGTTTGAATAGGTATAATACCCGGTATTCACGGCAGCATTTGCAAAAACAGCCAATGAGCTGTTCAGTGTTTCTACCTTTACCCATTGTTCCCCTTGCTGATATTCGCGGTGGATGGTCAAACCAGTCCAATAGGCCGTTGAAGAGGCAATCATGTCGTTTTCCTTCACGGAAGGGATACCGGTTACTTGGTCGGGGAATGATTTAAGCACCAGGTCTCCAATCATCAGGTCCAGGTTTCCAAGCGCTTCGGTCAGCGACATCCGGGTTCTTTTATAATCATTTGTACTGAATGCCGATGCAGCTTCGTCCAGCGACAGATTTACATCTTTCGATGATTTTTCAAGCCCCTTGGAACTTCCACTCCGTTGGCTTGGCTTTGATGTTGAGTTATCATCCGAAGTAGTTTCAGCAGGGGTTTCAGTATTTTGCTCCTTACCGGTTAATTTGTTAACCGCTTCTTTTTTAACTTTGTCGATTAGCGCTCCCCGCAATGCCTGACCATTCATGATATTTGAGATCAGCAGACACAAGAACACGGTAATCATCATTTTGAATACTTTCATAAAAATCGATTTATTGGGTTTCTGCGCAAATTTAACGATAATTATGAATCCACCCCAATTGATCCACAAAAATAAAGATGCTCCTTTTTGGGAAATTCTAATCCCAAAAAGGAGCATCTATTTGAATAAAACTATGAGATGCTAAAACCCGGGGTTGTTCATCTCTAACAGCTTTGTCTTTTTGTTTATTTATTCAAGCTTTTTTCGTTTTGTACATTCCGGAACCAGGCCCACACCGATAAAATGACCAGTGTAATTACTGAAACATAAACAGAGGTGGGAATTGGAACCGGATCGCCACTGGCATAGGAATGCAAGCCTGAAAGGTAATAATTCACCCCAAAATAGGTCATCAACACCGAAAAGAAAGCGTAAATAGAAAGTGTGTTAAAGGCAAACCTTCCGCGCATTCCGGGAATCAAACGGGCATGTGTCACAAAAGTATAGATTATCATGGTAATCAGGCTCCAGGTTTCCTTTGGATCCCATCCCCAATACCTGCCCCACGATTCATTGGCCCACACAGCACCTAAAAAGGTCCCGATGGAAATAAAATAAAGGCCCAGTATTAATGTCCGGTGGTTTATTTTCGTCAATGTTTCAATAGAGGTTTCAATCCGATCACGGTTCTGACTGTTTTTCGAAATTGTGAGAATCAGGTTTACGATACCCAATAAGGCTCCCAGGCCTAAAAACCCATAACTGCCTGTAATTACTGAAACGTGCACCGTTAACCAATACGATTTGAGTACCGGCACCAGGTTGGTAATTTCAGGATCCATAAAACTCAGATTGGCGACCATCAAAGTAAATCCGGCCAATACAGAGGTGGCCGATAGAGCCATCAACGACTGTCGGCTAAAGATAAAACCGGCCAACATGGTCACTCCTGAAATAAATACCAACGATTCATACCCATTGCTCATAGGTGCATGACCCGAAATATACCAACGGGCAATAATCCCTAGGATATGAAATAGAAATCCAATAAAGATGAATCCCACAAAAGTACGGGTTAACCAACCTGGCAAATCCCGGCCTCTGATGATTCCAGCAATTAATACCAAAAGGAATAATACGCCACATGTAGCATAAAAAGGAAATAGTTTTTTAAAAATATTCCATTTGTTATACATCACCTCCAATTTTACTTTACCAGATGAGGGCAATTCATAATTGCTGAATTTGGTCTGGAATGTAAAAATGGCTTCCAGGTATTCGTCTGCTTTGGCGTAATTCCCTGTCTCCTTGGCCAAGTGAAGTTCTTGAAAATAAATAGGTAAAATATTTGCCAGAAATGAGGAATCTGTCGGATTTTTCGCCATCCGCTGCGCTTCGTCGGAGGTAAACCAATGCTGTTCGTTGGAATTGGGAACCGGAAAAACCTTAAAATACGCCCCGGTAAAAATAGCATAGGTAATATTTAACCGTTCATCTACTTTAATAACCTCCTTATCGAATTTGTCCTGCCTTGCAGGAGGCTTGTTGAAAGCCGCCTCGACATAAGGTTGCAATTTATAACCCGTACCGGAAACAATAAAATCGTTGTACGAGGCATAACTTGTGGTAATGCCCAAGACATCCTGTAATTTTTTGTTCGATACTTTTATTATCGGAACATCCACCCAGTCGGAGTAATTCATGTTCATTTCCAGAAACAGCTGCACTGGTGTTAAACCATGCATTTGTTCTTTGCGCGAAATTTTACGTACCAGGTCGGAAGAGAACGTGTAAATAGGTTCTGTCCTTCCTTTATTGTCCTGAATTAGCAATTGACCGAACCGCTCGGCATGTTTGGCATCAATCGTATTTATCTTCAATTCCGGTTCATTATCCGCTTTTATCTGAAGTGGAACCCATAAACTTGAAGAAACCAATAACAAAGCAACCAGTTTGGGTATATAAGTGTTTTTCAAAAAGCTATTCTTGTTAAACATGGAAAGTACAATACCTAAAAACAACAGGAAATAACCCACATAAGTAGTTGTTGTACCAGCATTGTCGTAATTTACCGACAAAATGGTCCCCTTTTCATCGTTATCGTACGACGATTGGTAAAAACGGTAACCGTGCATTTTTAAAATGTTGTTCATGTAAATATGAAACGGTTCAGGGTTTTTTCCGGGTTGCAATACCTGCACATAACTTGAAAAAGAAGACGGACTATGTGAACCGGGATAACGCTCAATTTCAAAATTGTCGAGTTGTAATTGAAAAGGCAATTCAATATGTTTAAACCCAAAACCAGCTTCAACTTTTATATCGTCAAACTCCAGCGATGAAACCATTGAATTGTTTGAACCGCCCCACACAACAAAATCATAGGAATGGTTATTGGCCAGTACCTCAAATTTATACGCTGGTTTATTCATCCCTTTGGTATTGTTACTGGCGGCCATTGCTGTAATCTCGGCAGTTGGCAAAAACTCCTGGATTACCAGATTGGTAGCTCCAACCTGATAAAGCTTTTTCAATGTAATGGCTGAAGTCGGTTGGTGGGTGGCCTTTCCTTCTTGCGAGCCCATTTGTGATTCATAGATAGGCAACCCGGCTTCAATAAAAATAGAATCCCCTTTAAGCGAGAAATTCACATCGGCTTTTTTTGAGGCATCAAATGCCACAGACCGATTACCAAAAGTACGGATAGTCCCCTGCTCAATGTACCCCATTCCACGGAACGATTCATCGGCCATCACAAAACCGATAACCGGGTTTCCGTTGGGATTTACCACTGCCTTTTCATAAGCATCGGGCAAATATTCTACCATTTTAAAAGTAATGGACCCATTTTCGGTTTTTACTTTCCCTTTAAAGCCGCTTTTCCGGTTAACTTTATCGGCACCCCAGTTTTGCTTATAAACCTTTCCATGCTGCGCAACTTCCACATTCAGGCTCTCGTTCTGGGTCTGGATAAGGTCCGACGATTCCCCTTCACGGATGTGCATCATCCCCTCGTATCCAAAATAGCGGGTAACAGCGGCCCCAAGAATCATTACTATGAAAGCTATATGGAAAACAAAAATGGTCAGTTTTTTACGGAGGTAAAGTTTCCGGTGAAAAATACTTCCCACCAAATTAACCATGAATAAAACCATCAACAGCTCGAACCACTTGGCACCGTACACCAGTTCACGTGCCCTACCCGATCCAAAATCGTTTTCAATAAAGGTGGCCATACCCATTGCAAAAGCCCCTATAAATAATAAAACTCCCATGGTGATGGGAGAGATTAACATATTCCACAATTTTTTCATAACTCTTATTTATATATATGTACCAATTTGAAATTCTTTAACCTGAGATCATAATCTTCTGGAGTTTCGGTTTATCAATAATTTCTATTATATGATCTTCAATTTTGATGATGTTTTCGTCGTGAAATTCTTTAAGCAAACGCACTACACTTTCTTTGGTCATTCCTGTCATTTCGCCTAACTCTTGACGGGTTAAATAACAATGGAACCGTTGGCTCTCAAAAATATCATCGGACAAATGGATAAGCCCCTCGGCCAACCTCCCGTGCATCTTTTTTTGACTGAAACTTAACAGTTTATGAAAGGTATCCAGCGATTTACGGCTAATATCTTTCAAGTAACCTTCGGCAAACAGGTTATTTTCCATAACCAGTTTTTTGATGACCGAGGTATCCACGAAACAGGCGGTGGTTTCAACCAGGGACGCCAATGAATAATGGTGCCGGTTGTCAACATAAGTTCCGGGTCCCGATATTAATCGTCCGGGTTTTGCAATGGCAAGAATGATATTTTTCCCATCATATCCTTCCATGTATAATTTAGCAAACCCAGAGGTTAAGAAAATGGCATTTGAGGTTGGCGAACCCTGCTTAAATATTATCTCCCCCGGTTTAAATTTTGCCTGAAATCTGCTACCATTTAAAAGATCTAACTGTGTATCAGTAAGATTATCAAAATTTGGCCATCTACAAGAGCAGTTTTTACAAGTAACTGATGAATCTTTAAACATGCGATAAAAATATAAGTTTAGGTTAGTGTAAATCTACAATTAATATTGATTTATATCAACACCCAAATTGATGTTATATCATAGTTTTATTCGAAACAATCAACTGAATAGCTATTCGTCTTATAAACCCATACCCGTTGGGCAGGTTCGCCTTTTTGTACTTTTACCAGTGGATAAATCAAAAATTTAATTTTATATGAATAAGATGTACAAATTGTTCTCAGGTGTTGTTGCGATAGCAGCAATGTCGATGCTTGTAAGTTGTGAAGGACCTGCCGGACCTGCCGGTGCAGACGGTACTGACGGTACTGACGGTGTTGCTGGTAACCTATCGTGTTTGGAGTGCCACACTCAGGAAAACATGGATGCCATCCAAAGTCAGTATTCAATTTCAGGTCACGGAATTGGTGCATATGTTGCTTATACCTCTGGTTCAGGGAGAGCGGCTTGTGTTCAGTGTCACACCCACGAGGGATTTCTTTATGTATTAGAAGGAGTTCCAAATGCTGATCATTCCGGAAACCCTGCTGTTCCTACAGACATTTACAATGCCACCAAAGTTGGATGTGAAACATGTCACAGCAACCACGGAAGTTTAGAAGATTCCATTGAAGCCCCAATCAGAACTATTGCTCCAGTAATTGCAATTGCAGATAGCTCTGTAATTGATTTCGAAAACAACTCTAACTTATGTGCCAACTGCCACCAATCAAGAGCAAGTTATTTAGCTTCAGAGGCCCTTGATTCCGTAAAAGTAGGCGGTGTTATGGTTGCTGTAGCTGATGGTAATGTTGGTATCAGCAGTTCACGTACAGGACCTCACCACGGACCACAATCAAACATGTTGATGGGTACTGTTGGTTATGGAACAAGCAGCCAAGGAACTCACAGTGGATTAGGCTGTACTGCTTGCCACATGGGCGAAAGCGATGGTGCAGAAGGTGGACACACCTTTTTCCCAAGTGTAGAAAACTGTACAGGTTGTCATGAAGGCCTTGCCAATTTTGACCACAACGGGAAACAAACAGAGTTTGATAACCGTATGGCTGCTATCCGCACCAAATTAATTGAAAAAGGAATCGTTGTTGAATCAACTGATTTAGCTGTTGTTGGACAATATCCATTAGCCGAGTTTAAAGCCTACTGGAACTGGGTTTCATTAAAAGAAGACCTTAGCCATGGTGTACATAACCCAGGTTATACCAACACTATGCTAACAATTGCTGAAGCAGGATTAGGTATTGCAAAATAATTAAAACTTATAATAATTTTTGAGGCTGTCAAATTTTGGCAGCCTCTTTTTTTATCCCTTTATCTATTATATTTGTGTCAATTCATTAATGGTTCCATTGCATGTACAAAACATTTCTAATACTATTTCTTTTTTTTTATGTAAATGCTGGCGTCGGACAGACTACAGGCAGCCCTTTATATGCTTCCTTTTTAAAAGACACCTCACTTTCGCAAGCCCCGGATTCACTCTTTTTTTACAATTGGAATTCGGACGCAAATTCTTGGGAAAATGGATGGAAAGAGGAATTCAGCTATGCTAATTCAGGATTAAAAACGGCTCAATCCAATTATATCTGGTCCGCCGATCATTGGAAACCAACACATCAGACAAACTATTCGTATGTGGATGACAAGCTATCTCAATCAGAATATTCCGAATGGGATGACTACGAATTCGATTGGTTCCCGAGAAACAGGTATTCCTATGTCTATGATTCTCAAGGAAGATTAACCCAATGGCTCGATACGAAATGGAACCCAACGTTAGCCAGTTGGCTGAATGACTCTGCAATATCCTACAATTACAATGAATCCGGGTTACTGGCTTCGTCGTATGTTTCTATCTGGTCAGCAACATTCCAAGATTGGGAAAACTATTCCGAAACCCTTTTTAATTATACCAATGGGCAAAAAATCCGGCAGGTTCACAGCCTTTGGGACTTTGACTATTTAATTTGGGATGCACACCGGATCAACTACTTTGAGTACGATTCCAATCAAATGATGAGCAGCCAAAAACAGACAGTTATCAATAGTTTCCACACCCAATGGTTAAACGACTGGAAAACGGATTACAAATGGAATTCAAACAACCATGTCCAAGAAGAGACAAACTGGAACTGGTTTGAGGATGATAGTTCCTGGTCAGAAAGTACCAAAACGATATTTTATTACGACATCCGGAATAACCTTACAAATAAAATCGAACAGTATTTTGATGCCTATTATCTGGATTGGATCAATCAGTTTCAAACTATTAACAGGTATAGCACCTCCAACAAACTGATTGAATCAACCTTATATTCGTGGAACTATTCGCAATGGAACCCGGTTTTCCGGTACAACTATTATTACCCCGATTATACTGATATGCCAGAGGATTTGGCTCAACAAATCCAAGTATATCCAAATCCGGCAAACAATAAGTTATCCATTCATTTCTTTGGCTCTTTCCGGGGAGCCATCGAAATTGATTTATATGATATTTCTGGAAAGAAAGTTTATAACAGTCAAATCCAATATCCAGATTCCGATATTGAAATGGAATTGCCTGATTTACCGGATGGTTCTTATGTATTACTTTTAATAAATGAAAAAACAGCAACAAAAAAACTTGTCATTCTACACTAGACTGTCGTCCGGAAAGCTTTTAATTCACCTCGACATACTGAAACCACGGATACCCGACAACTCCATTGGAATAATAGGAGAAAAAACGGAGTTTGTAGTTTTTACCGTTCAATAAATCTTTGATTAAATAAATTCTGCGCGTATCTGCCTTATAAACAGCTGTATTTGCAGCTTCATCTACTGTTACATCTTTCCACTCCCAGCCAATGGCATCCCAGTCCGATGAATAAAGCGAATCAGCCATTGGCTTGATGCTATTGCTTTCAAAATAGTTCTTCAAATCGTTACTTTCTTTATTTGGATCTGATTCATTTGCAGGCACCTCATCGGTTGAAATGTAATATTTGGCCACTTCAATTTTTGTGTCATTTATAAAAGCCCCCCTCAATACATAAGGATAAAGTACCCCACTGTCATCGGGTATGCTATCTTCGTATTGAGTAAACTGGATATCCCAGACGTTGTTGTCAGGCTCAATCTGTACGACTTGAGCATTATTTCGGATGCCGACTTTTATAAAATTCAAATTAGTTTTTTTGTTCACAACAAGTATTTCGCGCTTTGAATTATCGAGGTTATCTACAGTTATGGTATAATGATCCCCGGTTAATTCAGTCAATTGGAATTTCTTTAAAGGCTCGATGCCATAATCGCCCACGCGACCCAGAATATAAACGTTGTAAGTATATTCATAAGGAGAGACACGTGTATTTACCCAATTCATGATGGATAATGAGTCAAAGTTCCCAGAACTGGCATCATATAACCATAAGGCATTATCGGGAACTGCCAGGTATTGATCGAAATCAATAGCCCCCAAATTGGCTACACGCAAAAAATCTGAATTGTTAAGAATTACATGTTCCCCGCTGGCCGCAGCTTCAAATCCTAAATCCCATGCAGCATTCAAATTGTACGATACCTCACTGCTATCGGAAAATGAGTAATACGACTGGTGGGTATATATAGAGTTATAGGTACTGCCTATTACCCCGGTAAATGGAATTAATGGTTGTTGTTCATCTTCAGGAAAACACGATGTTAAGAGACTTGCCGCGATAATAAAAAGTAAAGAAATATTCAACAGTTGGTTTAAATACATAATTAAAATTTATTGATGTTCAAACTAAGCTTTACAAAGTAAGTACGTCCCCAAGCTATGCTGCTGCCATCACTCCCACCACCATGTGGCCCCGAGGAACCACCGGTTCCTGTTACTGTTGTAACATCGAGCAGGTTTTTTATACCTAACGATACAGTCAGTTTATCATCAATGAAGGGTCTGTTTATCGACACATCCAGCATGTTGTAGGCATTGATATACCGTTCTTCAATGGTTTCATTACCATCTTTTTCTACTGGGTAAAACTGCGATTGTTTGCCGTTGTACTTATAATAGATATTTAAGCGGAACAAGTACCGCAAGTTATGATAATTGATTGATGCAGTAAAATCAGGCGTATAGGTATACTGGTTCAAATTAGCGATTTTTGATTTGCCATAATAATTAAAACCGGTTTTTAGCTCAAAGCGGGGGTGCAGATTGTAAGTGTATTCCAATTGGCTGCCAATGGTTTTGTATATGCCATCAATGTTAATATAATCGGCTTTAGATGCATTAACAGAATCATACAGAAAATCAATCTTGTTTTCAATCTTATTGTGATACAATTTCAGTGAAAATCTGTTTGTATTATTTTCTATTTCCATTTTGTAGTCAATAGATACATTGTAATTTTCAGAAAATTCGGCTTCCAGATTTGAATTTCCTTTTACTTCGTGGTTTACATCCACAAAATTCAAATAAAGTTCTTTTAATGAAGGGCTCCGGAAACCGGTGCCAAATGATGCCCTCATACTAATGCGGGTGGATGGATCCCATTTTGCATTTAGCGAATATACAATTGGAGCGTTGAATTTGGTATTGTATATAAAACGGGTACCTGCCTGAAACGAGATGTTAGTAAGCAGTTTATATTGAAGGCTCAGAAAGGCTGCATAGTCGTCAATACGCTGAATATCGGTTATCCGCTTTCCTTCGCCGGTTTCAATGTTTAGATCGTACCCAAGCTGGTAATCTATTTTTTTAATTTGTTGGGTAAAACTTGCCCGTGATATGACTGAATTGAACCAGGTAGTATCCTGTTTCGAAGTGTCCTGATTGAGTTCCGAAGTCTGATAATACAGGTTCTTATTGTATGTGTTTTTTACCCGTTTGTAATAAGAATAAGCTGCCATAAAGGCAATGGCTGTATTTTCGGATGTTCTATACTGAAAATCGGCTTTAGTATTTGCTCTTAATGTCTGGTATATTTCATCGTCGGAGTTTGGGAACGAGTAAACTTTCTTAACAATAGAATCTCCAATTTGGTGTATTATCGTTGTATCTCCACTGGTATAAATAGAGCCATAATTCGTCAGTTTTTCCTTAAATAAATCTTGCTTAAAAGTCAATTGTAATTTATTCTTGTTATAACTGTAACCTGCTGAGGTGTTATATTGCTCCTTAGGATTAAAATTAAAAGTCCGTTGCCCCATTTCATTGAATGAGTAACCATCAAAAAAATTACGAGCCCCTGAAAGTGCAATATGGTGGCTTTTTATATTGGATGATATTCCACCATCTATGTTAAAGACACCTACTGCCTCAAAATAGGTATTAGCATTTGCCTGAAAGCTGCTTCGTGTATTTTTCTTGGTGATAATGTTAATGGCACCGGCCAGCGCGTTACTTCCGTAAACCACACTCATTGGCCCCTCCACTATTTCTATATGATCCACATCCTGAAGGTTCAACTGTCCCAAGTCAATACTTCCATTTTGTCGGCCTATTACAGGAACCCCATCAATCAATATTTTAATGTGCTCGCCAGACAGTCCCTGCATACTGATGCTAGAACCCAATACCCCATTATTTTCAACCTTAATATTCAATTCGTTCGACAATAAATCGCCCAAGGTATTGGCGGCTTTATTCTGAATATCGAGTTTGTTAATTACCTGCACATTATAAATGGATTTGTCTTTGGTTTCAGGTTTCATTTGCCCGGTAACAACTACCTCCGAAATATCCTCCGTTGTTGGTTCCAGTTCAAAAGTGTAGTTTTTTCCGGGTTCAATAGTGGTTACCTCCGCTTTATAACCAATAAACGAAATGGCTACCTGCGAAACTGACTTTAAATCAATTTCCGCTTTACCATTCAAATCGGTCACAAAAAAACCTTTTTCTTTGGATTCCAATGTTTCAGTGCAAACATGAGCCGCAGGAATTGGGTCTCCATTGGTTTTATCAACTACTTCAATAATTATTTGTTGGGCATTTGAACTCCCAATTAAAAACAAAACCTGAATAAAGATGAGAAATTTTTTCATTCACAAAGCAAATAAACAATGGACAGTTTGTCCTGAAAATGTTCAGGACAAACTGCCACCGCTGGATAAAATGTACAATATCAAATTCTAATAAGTTGTTTTTACAAACTCGATGTTTCCGGTTTGGCTTCCCTCAAATTTTGTAAGCACCAATTTATAATTGTTGCCTTCCTGATCCTTAACAAAATAGACTAAGCTAGGAGTAATATCATAGGCAAATGTTTCCATATTGAATGTTTTCCAATCGGAACCAATAGTGTTCAGCACCTTTGTATAGGTGGCTGTTTCATAAGCATTACTGGCTGTGTCAGTTTCAGCCATTTCTGATACCTGAACATCAACATTTGATAACACTCCGGTAACAATGTAAGGAATAGACTCATCCCAATATTTGGTGAAAAGTAAATCCCAATCCGTACTGGCTGGTTCATGTTCAATTACCTGACCGGTACTGAAAGAAAAATGAATAAAATTCCTGTCAGTATAGGTAGCGCAGCTAATTTCCTTAGAAACTTCATTATCGCCATTAATGTCGGCATACTTTATTTCAAACATATTTGTTGTTGCGGCACGTTTCACAATCATCAGTTTTTTGTAGGAACCATCGGTCAATTTAATGATGTGGATAGAGTCGCCTACCACATCATGCGAGGTGCTGCTATAAACCCCCCAGCCATAATCGGGATGCCCTGAGGCGCCTTTATCGAATGCCCCGTTTTGCCATGTTGTATCGGAATAGGTATTGTAAAGCGGGGTCCAGGTAATACCTGTGGTATCAACACTTGCCCAGTTTTCGCGGTTTCCGTTTGGCCATACATAAAGCAACACACCGCTTCCATCGTTGGTCATAATGGTCGAAGTCATGGGGTTGGTATAAAAAGCGATATCCCATTCGGTCCGGGCAGGTGTTGAAACAACCCCATTTGCAAGGCTATAATAAATATCGTTGGCATAGCCTGCTCCTACTGATATATTTACGGTTTCAATGATTGGATCTTTTTCAACTATTGGGTCGTTATCTTTATCACAGGCTATAAAAAGAGTTACAGCAAGTGCTGCTAATAAAATATTTTTCATCGTAAAAATGATTTGAACTAATTAATATGTTTAAATTTTATTGCTACTTCCAATTGTTTTGAAAATAGCCACATGTTTCTATTTGTAGAAATAATTAATGAAAATCTCAATATCGAACTTCGAGATTATGGAAAAAATAAAGAAAAAGAGTTAAAATATTACATGGAGGGAGGTCCCCGGGAATAGATCAGAAAGCCTGGCTGAATAGGAATTTTCTCCGCAAATTTTGGATAATCAAAATGTACAAATGATGGATTAATGCGGAGAGTCGTCTCATCGGGCAGGATAGCAATATAATAATCGATAGTTGTTTCGTCACTGGAGTTTGTGGCATCCTCAAGTTGAATAACTACCTGATCGGGCACATTTTTTTTGAAAAATTGAAGAGCAGCATCTGAAACCCCCTGGTACAAAAACAGCATGGAAACCACCCCAAGGATGATTAACGTGATGATATTTGATGCAAACCCAAAGAAAAACATATACCGATTTATAAAATACTTGGCGAAGCTAATTATTTTTAACAATTTATTAATCCCAATTTATTATGATTTTTACTGCTTTTATCCTTATAACACTGATAATTTAACAGTTATAACTCCAACAGGCTTATTGCTTATATAATAAACAATCTCATAATTGATTTAGATCAGTCCGATGGTTGCTATATCGTTCCATTAAAGTGTAAGGGGATCAACCTGCCGCCCTGAATTCGTAAAACCACAAGCACTATCTTTAGCTCGTTAATAATTACTCATTTAGGGTAAAGGGATTAAACTTCAATTATAAAATTTAAAAACTATGAAAAGAACATTTTCTATTTTAATAAGCGCCTGGGCGCTGTTTCTGTTAAGCTCGTGTACCTATGAACCTTATGTAGAACCTGAAATTGTAATACCCACCGATTCCGTTTCGTTTGGCGACATTGAAGACATTTTTGTTGATCGTGCATGTACGGGATGTCATCCAACCAGTGGCGGATTAGACCTTACCCCCGGGAATTCATTTGCAAGTATCATGAGCAACAGTCTGGTGAACCTTACCAGCCCAACGGAAAGTATTTTATACACTAAACCAGCTTCATCTGGTTCTCACTCAAAAAAATATACCGCTCAACAAGAGGTGTTGGTTTTAACATGGATTCAACAAGGCGCACATAATAATTAAAAGAATTAAAATACAAATGATATGAAAAAAGCAGTATTCTCTCTATGTATATTGGCCGCAACAATTACCTCATTAGTTGCCCAGGAAGAACAATCGGTTGATAAACCCGTGGTTGAACCATTTGCCAGCGGCTACCTGATTGACAACCAAACCACCTTGATCCCTTACCCCAAAACACTGGAGTTTGTAATCCAGCACAAGTTTGGGACTTTAGAGAACGGCAAGTCAGACATCTGGGGTATTTATAACTCGGCAAACGTGAGATTGGCCTTAAATTATGTCATCATTAAAAACCTGCAGGTAGGTTACGGTTTAACAAAATCGGATATGATACACGATTTTAGTGCCAAATGGACTTTTCTGGAACAGACCCGGAAGAACACCATTCCCTTGTCGGTAGCTTTTTATGGGAACATGGGGTTAAATGGACTAAATGAAAAAGAATTTGGCGACAACTATGAATTCACAAACAGGTTGTCCTACTTTGGCCAACTGATTGTGAGCCGTAAATTAACCGATAGGATTAGTTTACAGGCGGCTGCCAGTTTTAGCCATTTTAACCATGCCGATACGTCAAAATTTGATTATGACCGCATTGGGCTTCATCTCAATGGCCGCATTAAAGTAACCGAACAAGGTTCTGTTGTATTCAACTTTGATCAACCATTAAAGGCACTCCAGCTTACTAAACATGAGGATATTAGCTTAAAACCTAATGTAGCCATTGGTTATGAAATTGCCACAGTATCGCATGCGTTCCAGATTTACATGGGCTATTCAAAAGAGATTTTACCCCAATATTATATGATGCGTGAACGTAAAGATTTTGAATTTGAACAATTCAATATCGGCTTCACCATTACGCGCTTATCAAATTTTTAATTGCACAGAATGCGGAAACAGGGTTTCTGTTTCCGCATTTTTTTACCAATTCATAAATTATTCTTCAAATCTTTATGATAAAAATTAAACCGGAGTCATTAATAATAGCGTTGGGAATGCTACTCTTTTCTACCGTTAATATAATGGCTCAAGATGAGGGAAACCCCTTATCGGAAAACAGCCAGGTTTGTGCCAGATGCCACGGCAATAAGTATTATACCTTTCACAACGAAGTAACCGGAACCGAAGTCCGTAAACGGATGAACCCTTACCTGCTTATCGATACCGTAAAATATACACAGGCTACCCATAGCTTTTTTTCATGCGACGATTGCCATTCACCGGATTACGCCGTTTATCCACACGCATCGAATTTAAAACTTGATCCAAAACCTTCATGTATCGACTGCCACGGGGGAGATGAGTCGTTTGCGAAATATCAATTCGACGATATTGACGTGGAAGTTCAAAATAGCGTACACAAGATTGCCCATGGCGAGCAATTTAAATGTGAAATGTGCCACGACCTCCACAGCTACAGATTGGTTGCCCGAAACGAAAATTCAAAAATTAAGGACATTGTAGTTCAAGACAACCAAATGTGTTTGAGTTGCCATAATAATTTAACCAAGTACCAGATACTCACCGACAATCAGAAACCTGAAATTTTGGCCACCCATGATTGGTTGCCTAACCAGGAATTACACTTTTTGAATGTCCGGTGTATTGAATGCCATACCCCAATTACTGATACTTTAATGGTCTCGCATAAGATTCTGCCAAAAGAACAGGCCGTTCATTTATGTAGCGATTGCCATTCTACAAACAGCATTTTGAGGAGCAAATTGTATAAATATACGGTAATGGAATCGAGGACTGACCAGGGTTATTACAATTCAGTTATCCTGAACGAAGCTTATGTTATTGGGGCAAATAGAAACAAATACCTGAATATTTTAAGTTTAGCCATTTTTGGACTCACTCTTTTAGGGATTTCAATCCATACAATTACACGAATCATCAACAAAAAATAATATGAGCAATCAAGGTTTGTATTTATATCCAGTCTGGTTGAGAATCTGGCATGGAGTCAATGCTTTAGGAATCATTCTTTTAATCTTTACCGGGATTAGCATGCAATATGGAAATATTGATTATCCGTTACTTCCTTTCAAAGTTTCTGTAATGATTCATAACATCAGTGGAATTGTTGTTTCGATTGGATATGTTGTTTTTGCCATAGCTAACCACTTTTCAAACAATGCCAAACAATATGTTCCTAACTATAAGGGTTTTGGGCAAAGAATCATGAAACAGACTACCTATTATGTTTTTGGGTATTTTAAAGGAGAGCCTAAACCTTTCCCGATTACAAAAGACAATAAATTTAATCCGCTACAACGCCTTTCATACATTACTGTAATGTATATTTTTGTTCCACTAATCGTATTTACCGGCGTGGGGCTGTTGTACCCGGAGTTAATTTTTTCAAAGATTTTCAACATGGGAGGGGTTCAATTTATTGCTGTGTTACATGCCATTGCCGGATTTTTTATTTCGCTGTTTTTAATCATCCACCTGTATGTGGCATCTATTGGCAAACACCCGTTAAAAAACTATTCAAGCATCATTACCGGGTACCACTCGACAGAAGATCATTAAAATCACATTTCTAATATTTCAAATCCCACCCAGGTTGAACTTGGGCGGGATTTTTTGTTTGGGATCAATTTCCCTTCCGGGTTTTATTACCCATTCATGTGGGTTTACTTTGATATCCCAGAGCAATTCAGAATTCTTAGGTCTTGCCAAGAAACTTATAACAAACACATTTAATACGATTTACAACAGAGTTTGACGTTTTTTACTGCAAGTTTTTCAATACATTTCGGTTAAAATGCTTGCAGTAAAAATCCTGAAATGATTTAAGGTGAATAGCCCCGCATTGCCAACTGACCTAAATAAAAGAAGCAGTGGCTAATATAAATGAGTATCTCTGAGGCCTTTATTCTACTAAAAAACGAAAGGTTACCTCCTTTGAAGAAGATAACCTTTCACCCTAATAATTTTGTATCAGTTTTTAATTCGAACCAAATAGCAATGAAAACAGTATCAGCAGTACAAGTATAATTCCCAAGGACAGGAAGAAGAATCCAAAAATCTTAATAACCCGCATCCTTGTTTTTGAGATAGCTAATTCTGTAGTTACTTCTTTAATCTTACCTGAATTTTCCAAATCTTCATATTCTTTTGGACGGTCCGTTTTGTATTCTTCAACGGGAACATGTCCAGTGAAGATGACTGTATCCATTGGGAACGCTTCGGGCCTGAAGTGGGTATTGAAAAAATGGATAGTGAAAATAAATCCTACGGCCAAAAGAGCTTCATCGGAATGGATGATGTGAGCCACGTTAATAACCCAACCCGGAAGGATTTTTGTAGCAACCTCGGGGAACCATAACATCAACCCTGTTAAACCAATCACAGCCACACCCCAGAATACCGCCATATAGTCGAATTTTTCCCAATAGGTCCATCGTCCATATTGTGGTTTCGGACCTTTTCCAACAAACCATTTAATGGTATCTACAAAATCGCGCCAATCATTCTTATTGAACATTAAAGAAGAACCGCTGAAGATAAATTCTGAGACTTTAATATTTTTTTTGTATTTGGTATAAAGCAGCGATCCTAAATGGAAAAAGAAATATCCAAAGGTAATGACTGCGGCAAATCGGTGCAAGGTACCTGCATTTTCAACTCCCCCAAATATTGAAGCCAGGTTCTTAGCCCACGGCATATTGGCAAACTTAAGCATCATTCCGGTTAGGGCCAAAGTCATAAAGCTGATGATTACAAAAATATGTGTTGCTCTCTGGCTTTTTGAAAATCTCCGGATATACAGCTTTTTCTCACTAGTCTCATGCTGTTTCCGTCTGCGGCGTTCTTTCAACGACCGTGGCAACCACATTAATGTATGCAATCCAAAGAAACTAAAAACTCCAACCAACAAGAAGGTCATACCCCAGAACACATAATACAGTATTGGGTATTCATCACGGTTGTTGTGTGTAGCATGAGTTAAAAAGCCCGTGAACCTGTTATTGGCGTCCGGGTGACATTGCTGGCAGGTGACCAAAATATTCTTTTTGCTGACACTCGATTCCGGGTTCGAAACATTTAAAATTTTATGGGCTCCATGACAATCGGAACAACGGGCTGCCTTTAAATATCCTAATGTATAGGCCTTGCCGTGGTAAGTTTCCATATAAGAGTCCGTCAGTTTAGCATGACAACTTCCGCATTGCAGAGTTATCTCGGTCATGAATTCATCCTTGTCAATCTCAGAAACCGTATGGGCGGAATGGCATACCACACATGTAGGGTATTTTTTATTTTCTTTATCCAAATGGATGGCATGATCGCTGGCTACATAATCATCGTAAATTCCTTTATGGCATTTAGCACAGGTTAATGGAACATTCCTTGGGTTCACCGATGAATTCGGATCTTCTTCTTTTAACACATGATGCGAGGTATGGCAATCGGTACAAATGGCGCTCGAAAGTAACCCTTTTTCGGTAACTCCTTTGCCATGTACACTTTTTGAATAATCAGCCATGGCATCTACCTCTTTCAAATCGGTTCCATGGGTGGCTTTTCCATCCTGTTTATGGCATTCGCCACATAGCTTTGGAATGGACATACGGTACGTGGGTGAATTTTCATCATTCTTCGATTTCACAATATGAGAACCGTGACAATCGGTACAATATGGAGCATTTTCGCTCTTCTCAAAATAGGCACGTCCGTGTCCACTTTCAAAATACAATTCCGAAACCTCAGCATGGCATGAGGAACAGTCCACTTTCTTCACCGTTTCACAGGGGCGCATCAAATTTACCGATACGTCGGAGTGGCATTTCACACACTTGATATTGTTGTGCATGGAGCCAGTAAAATCATTCACATCAATCTTTAATGAAATTCTTTGCCCATTAACTGTTTTATAGGCCGTTTCCTTTTCGTGACATTTTAAACAGGATCTATCGGAAATAGTCTCTACAATATTTTGCTGGTTAACGATATGAGGTGGATGGCAATCGGTACAAGCTGGAATGGCACCGGGTTTCTTTTCCCACAATTGTTTATTGATAACTTTTACGTGAACATCTTCAATACGGGCATGGCATTTCATACACGTATTGGCAATATTGTTTACCGAAATACTTGATTTTGTGTTTGTATGAGGTAAAATCAAATGGTTCCCGTGGCAATCGTTGCAAGTTGCCGTTACAATAAGCCCACTCTTATACAATCCCCTGCCATGAATACTCTGGCTGTAGTTTTCAAGAATATTATGCTCCGAGATATTGTAATTCCTGGCAACCGGGGCGCCTTCCTTATGACATTTTCCGCATAAGATGGGAATATTCATTTTATAAGTCTGCGATTTGGGATTCGAATTGGCCAGAATATCATGTGTCCCATGGCATTCCTTACAGCTTGGGGCATATTTTGCATTGTTTACAAAGGCTTTTCCATGGATACCATCCAAAAATTCCATTTCTTCCTCATCGTGGCAATTGCCGCATTTAACCGGGGAAAGGTTTTCGGGATGCGGAAATTCCTCAACAGCAGCTCCTTCATGACACATGGTACAATCAAGGTCCTTGTGAGGTGAATTTGAAAGCACCCGGAGATTGACAAATACCGACTTGAACACGCCGTTAATTTCCTTAATCAGTTCTTTGTCTTCATGGCAGGCCATGCAGTCGTCATTGGTTTGTGATTGAGAGACCCATGCCCAAAATAGTAAGCATAATAATAGGATAGGTTTTAAGAATTGTAATGTCAGGATTCTTTTAAATTGAGTCATGTCCGTAATCAGTTAAATTTTGTGGAACAATTTTTTAAAACGCATGTAATTCATTGTTAAAAACTTACTTCACCTTTAAAAGTATCGGCATTTACATACATTTATTGCAACAAAATAGAGCTAATAGCTTAGAAAACAAAGCTTATGGAATTTACGTATCATAGATGTTCATGAATATTTGAATTGATGTATATTAAATGAACATTTGCTTTGGATCAACTCTAATGTTGCTAATTTTTTAAATATTTGTATTCATAAACACTTTCATAAAGAAGAAAATATCCGTTAGGTAGATTAAATTTGGAATTACAAACAAAGCCAATTATGGAACATTGGATTTGTTACAAAAAAGTAAGTAGTATTAACGTAATTTAATAATTAAAAACTATGATGAGTAAGAAATTAGTAGCACTAATGTGTGTAGCACTTTTTGGGATGAATGTATCATTTGCTCAGCAATTTGAATACATTGGAGCAGCCAAATGCAAAATGTGTCATAATAAGCCTCAAACTGGCAAGCAATACGACATTTGGGCCAGTAGTTTACATGCCAATGCCCTTAAAAGTTTGAGCAGCCAGCAATCGTTGGATTATGCCAAGAAGAACAACATTGCTGACCCAACAAAGGAAAAAACATGCTTGAAATGCCATGCAACCTACTACAGTGTAAAAGAAGATTTGATCCAAACGCTAACTGCCCAGGAAGGTGTGTCCTGCGAAAGTTGCCATGGCCCAGGTAGTGTGTATAAATCAAACGCTATTATGAAAGATCAGGCCAAAGCACTAGCTAGTGGATTGATTTTACCCACAAAAGAAGTTTGTGAGAAATGCCATAATAAAGAGAACCCTTTCCACAAACCGTTCAATTTTGAAACAGCCGTTGCTAAAATTGCTCACCCAAATCCAGCAAAATAGGTTTTTACTGATTTGATTATACCGTCCCTTTGAAACTAAGATTCAAAGGGACTTTTTTTTACAAAGTTTCATTTCTTTCAGTTCAGGGTATTCAACACTAATTGATAAATATCAATGTCTGTGTTGATTAATTATATTAATCTGTCGGAAAGCATCAATGGTACTAAAGAGCATTCTTACTAATATTTTGGTATGTTTATCGCTAAATTAAATAACTAAACAATTATGAAATTACCAGCATCGTATTACAATACGGTTTCCTATATTGGAACTTTAATTGCCGCGTTAAGCCTTCTATTAATCCTTTTCATGTTTATTATTTCTTCGGTAATGACCGACACTGGTTCTTACTTAGGTTTGATTCTCTTTCTGGCACTACCATCATTATTATTTTTAGGATTGGTGATGATTCCCATAGGAATGTACGTGAAAGCAAAAAAATCAAAAAAAGAATCATCTGAAGTCAATCAACACTTTATAGTGATCGACCTAAATAAAAAACAGCACCGGAATGCAACCTCTATTTTCATCGTTGGTACCATAATCTTCCTTTTTCTCACAGGTATCGGTAGTTATGAATTGTACCACTATTCAGAATCAGTAAAATTTTGCGGGACCATTTGCCACACGGTCATGAAACCTGAATACGTAGCATACCAGAATTCGGCACATGCCAGTGTAGCTTGCGCCCAATGCCACATTGGACCAGGAGCCGATTGGTTTGTAAAATCGAAGATTACAGGCCTGTATCAGGTGTACGCGGTACTAACCAATAATTACCCGCGACCCATTCCCACTCCTATCGAAAACCTGCGCCCAGCCCGTGAAACTTGTGAGCAATGCCATTGGCCCCAAAAATTTTATCCCAATTCGTTGCGCACCGAAAGGCATTTTTTAACCGATGAAACCAATACCGAATGGGAAATTCAGTTACGGATGAAAACCGGCCCCACGCATAAATCGCAAGGGCAAAGTGAAGGGATTCACTGGCACATTAATCAAAATGTACAGATTGAATATGCATACACCGACAATAAAAGAGAGACTATTCCATATGTCCGATATATAAATAAAACTACGGGCGACACCACGGTGTTCATCGACCAAAGCAACCCAATAGAATTGACTGCGCTGGATACACTGCCAACCCGGGTAATGGATTGCATGGATTGCCATAACCGTCCTTCACATAACTATCATACCCCCACAAAATTTATCGATGAAGCCATGGCTGCAGGAAAGATTCCAACGGATTTGCCTCAGATAAAAAAGGTATCGATGGAGATTCTTGCCAAAAACTATGAAACTACGGATTCTGCTAAGAAAGCTATTGAAAATGGGGTCTGGAATTTCTATATGGAAAACTACCCTGACCTTTTCAAAACAAATTCCGAAAAAGTTAAAATGGCTGTGGTTGCTATTCAAGAGGAGTTCAACAAGAACATCTTTCCAGAAATGAAGGCCAACTGGGATGGTTATCCCGATCATATTGGCCATCGGGAATTTAATGGGTGTTTCCGATGCCACAACAATCAGCACCAAAGCGAGGATGGCAAAACCATATCAAAAGATTGTAAACTGTGCCATTCTATCATCTTACAAGGGAATGCCGATACCCTCCAGGTGGCACGATACAATGAATCGTTAGATTTTATGCATCCTGTGGATATTGGTGACGAATGGAAAACATCGAATTGTTCCGATTGCCACAGATATATGTACTAACAGTTGCTCTTCAGGTTTTTCTGGTCGTAAATTTTAATGGGCCAGCTACCTACTATTTGTAAGAACTCCAGACGAATTATTCTGATAATTCTTCTCAATAACTGTCTTATGAATAGGATATATGAGCAGCTCATCGACTACAAACCAGTTTTCAAACTTACGGGAGCCTGAGATGTAAAACGACAACAGACTTTTAGTGGATGTTATTTTAAATGTGTGTGTCGAAAAATACCACCAACCATCAATCAAATCGGTTTGAATTGGTGAATAATAGCTATTGAACAGGATTTTCTGGATACTGTCTTTTTCTATTAATAGTGCGGTGGTAAAGGTCTGGTCCCATAGATGGTTATAATACCAAAAACTCAAACAATAGGTATCGGATGTATCCATATTTGTGGTAGGAATTTGGAACAACCTGTTGTTTTGTTCTTTCAACCCATAGAAAGCCCCCGGCCCCCTGTAAATTTGAGGGCTTTGTAACGTATCGAACCCATTGTAGTAGTAAAAATTACTGGAATCTGAACTTCTTAAAATTTCATTTCCACTTTTCTTAACCTTTGTTAAAAGCGAAGTGTCGGGTTGCAATGTATCGGTAAAGTAAGAAATAGGTAGATTGTAAATCAAAAATTCATTAGAAGCATTCCATAATTTGGCATGCTGAATAACGAGTTTTTCGTTTCCGTTCAGCAACGCCGTATCGGAGGAGTGAACGATAATGGCAATATTTTTATCATTTTTTACAATTTCAGGAATGGCTTTTTTATAGGGTGGAGGCATAACCATTTTAAAAATTGAAAGCGATTCTGTAATTGAAGGTCTTGAAAGGTAGGTACTCATAATAGGCAACCCTGAATAAATGGATGAAACCATCGAACCATAAATAGCCTTGTCGGAGCGGGCCGAACCAAATGGCAGGTTGAATTTAAAATAATACGGCAAAGGCAGGATTGCTTGAAACGTAGCGGTATCAGGAAGCATTAAATTCTGTTGCTGGTCGGGAAGCAGTTCCGGACAAAACACATTCGGGTGGACAGAAACCCTTTTCGAAATATTCTGATGGATGGAATAAGATTCCACGAAAATGAATCCTATTAAAATAAAAACCAAAATACGGCCAAAACTCTGCTTATAGGAAATCTGAACGAAAAAGATGATGGCAAATACAGCAATCACATAATAAAACCCCCAGGCAAACCTGCCCAAAGCTGAAAATTGCTTAATCAACGGAATGTATGTTAGCATCTTTTCTGGTAAAAACCGGAGTGGTACAGCCATTGCAAACAATAACAGAACAATGCCACCAAAAAAATAATTATGGAATCCAAGAAGAAAAAACCGTTTAATCCTTTGGCTCTTTTTAACAACCAGATAATAACAGGACAAGGACAAAAATCCAACCACCGCCAGATTCGAAACAATGCCTACATAATTTCCTATATTATTCCATCTTAGCCCTGATCCCGGGTTAAAATCAAAAAACAGATCGTAAAAAGGAGCAAAAAGTGACTTAACAGGCAAAAACACCGATTGAAACGATGCCCGGTATGTATCTAAAAATGGCATATCAATCCGATCCGGATGGGTATCGAAAATGTGGAATAAACTCAAAATGATTAGGATGGGCACAACGACCTGAATCCCCAAAAGGAACCACTTTCGTTGATACAGCACCCGTTCCTTTTTATTAAATATAAATTGAGAAAAATGAACTGCCGTGGTGAAAATCAAAAGTATGAGCCCTAAATACACATGGATGAATGTCCAGAATAAAACATTGATGGCAATTAAGATAGACCACCTGTAAGTGTTTTTATCCTGGTTGTATTTAATCAGCAAATACCAACCCATGGGGAAGAAACAGACCATAGCCAATCCCAGATGCCCTACAGGGCTTAATAATAAAGTTTGTGATGACAAAAAAACAATGGCACAACCCGAGAGCACAGCCAAATAAAAAGGAACTGAAAAATGATATAACACCAAGAACATAAACACAGCTCCAGCAACCATCGAAATTAATAGGAGCAAATTCAAAATACCAATTATATTCTTATTTAACTGAGGAAAAACACTGGCAAGCTGCTGAATAGCTATACTATAGATTGGTAAGGAGTCTTCAAAAATGAGACATTCCCCATAAGGATAACTCATTCCCTTGAATTCCATAATTTGTTCATCATGGCTTCCATGCCATTGCATATTATAATAAGTTTTTAACCCATCTCCCTCATTCGTAAATAAATACCTGTTGGGATGAAAGACTACAGAATGATAGAATACTAAAATGTAAAAGGAACTAAGCAGGATACTTAGAATAATACCAAATGCTTGATGATTATTTAGAATTGAACGTTTCATAACAAATATCACAATGTTAAACAAACACAAATATAGAAATACTCCACTGGAACTATCACATCTATCAAAAGTTTCAATCATGTCGAAATCATCTTTCCATCAAGTCAAGATGATTTCAAAGCATTGAAAAACATCCAAAACGGTAATTATAGAATGAAGGTTCATTAACAGATAGCAGTTAATTAATTCCTTGCTTGAAACTAAAAGTTATGAACAGAATAAAATTATCAGTTCAAAACTTTCAGAAGCCCTATTTTAGCATTTTTTGTTATATAAATTCAACCATACTTTACTGTCAATGAATACATGACTGCTTTATTATATACCTGAAACTTTTGACCAAGACTTTTGCTTCGAAAAAAAAATATAGTAAGTTTACTTCAAATTAGGGTGTTATGGAAAAATATAATCTAGTAAAAGTATTTGAAAAAAGTATTCTAAGTCATTGGGATTTGCCTGCATTATCGGATTATAAGGGCTCAACACTTACCTACGGAATGGTGGGCGAAAAAATTATCAAACTTCATAAAGCATTTGAACACTGCGGTTTAAAACCAGGCGATAAAGTAGCGTTAATTGGGAAAAATTCTGCCAATTGGGGAATTGCTTATTTAGCCACCGTAACTTATGGAGCCACCATTGTCCCTATCCTACCCGATTTTCATCCAGACAACGTTCATCATATAATAAACCATTCCGATTCCAAGCTGCTTTTTGCAGGCGAAAATGTTTGGCCAAACATTGTCCCAAATAATCTGAAACAAGTTATGTCTGTATTCAGCCTGGTAAATTTTAGCATTTTATCCGAAAAGGAAGGATTGGAAATTTCCAATAAAGTACATATTGCCGAAGAGGAATTTTTTGACAAATTTCCGAATGGGGTTAAAAAGGAACAGTTTGTTTTACCTGAAGTGGAAAACTCCAATCTTGGAGTAATAAGCTACACCTCAGGAACCACCGGAAACTCAAAAGGAGTGATGTTGCCCCTTGACAGTTTGATGGCAAATATTCACTTTGCCTGGCACAACATGCCTTTAGAGGCCGAAGACAAGATACTCTCCATTTTACCATTGGCTCATGCGTATGGATGTGCCTTTGAATTCCTTTGGCCGTTTACCATTGGCGTGCATATTACATTTCTGGGAAAAATAGTTTCGCCTCAAGTAATGATTCAAGCTTTCCAGGATGTTAAACCCAGGCTTCTGCTGATGGTCCCGCTCATTATGGAAAAGATTTATAAAAAACAGCTACAGCCTGTATTATCTAAGCTTTCCATGAGAGTGCTATTGGTTATACCCGTTGTTAACCAGATTATTTATGGGAAAATTAAAACCAAATTATCGGCGGTATTCGGTGGCAACTTCCGTGAGGTGGTTATTGGTGGTGCTGCCTTAAATAAAGATGTAGAAGTTTTTTTACGCCGCATAGGTTTTAACTTCTCGGTAGGATACGGGATGACCGAATGCGGCCCCTTAATCAGTTATGCCAACTGGGACAAAGCTCAACTGGGTTCGTGCGGCAAATTGGTTGACTCGCTGGAATTGATGATTGATTCCCCCGACCCTGACCATATTCCTGGTGAAATTATGGTAAAAGGGACCAACGTGATGTTGGGTTACTATAAAAATGAAAAAGAGACCCAAAAAGTGCTCGATGAAGATGGTTGGCTACATACCGGCGATTTAGGGATTACGGACAAATCAGGTTATATTTTTATCAGGGGCCGGAGCAAGAGTATGATTCTGGGGCCATCGGGTGAAAACATCTATCCTGAAGAAATTGAATCGAAACTTAACAATTTCCCATACGTTCAGGAACAACTGGTGATTAATGACAATAACAAACTGGTTGCCCTGGTATTCCCTGATAAAGATAAAATTGAACGGGAACAGATCAACGAAGAGCAATTGGCGATGATTATGGAGGAAAATAAGAAGATGCTCAACTCGCAACTTCCCAAGTATATGCAAATCTCACGGATTGAACTGCAAAACCAGGAATTTGAAAAAACCCCCAAACAAAGCATCAAAAGGTTTAAATACGAAAAAAACTAATTTCATTTTTTCAGAAATATTTAAGGCTGTCCCAAAAGACAGCCTTTTACTTTTTTATCCGGCAGCAACCCAAATGAAAAAGGGCTGCCCCCTTTACAGGAACAGCCCTCTGCATTAAAGATAATTTACCTTATCTACTGTTTAAAAATTTTGAACATCGCTTTTTGATCGCCTGAAACAAGTTCAATAAAATATAAACCTGATTCAAATGCCCTCAAATCTACGTTGTTTTTAACGTTATTTAATTCCATTGAAACAATCACTTTACCTGTCAGATCAAGAATAGTGGCAATAGTTCTAGTTTCGAAATTCCCTTCGATGATAAAGTTACCATTGGTAGGGTTAGGATAAACATTTACGTTAGCTTGTAAACCTTCATGTACCCCTGGAAGAACCGAAACGGTTACGGTCCAATCTTGAATAGTTGTGCCATCTTCGGCAACCACTGTATAAACCACAGGAGCCGTAAAGTTGTTTACAGTTACTCCACTTTCTTGAACAGTAGAACCCACTTTTACAGTAGCACCTGCTGAAAGTGTATAAATGGCAACCAAAGCAGACACATCAGTTCCGGTAGGAACAGTAACATCAACTTTATGGTTGGCTGCATCCAAAGTAGTTGTCCCATTTGGTAAGGTATAACTCAAAATAGCAGTTTCATTACTTTCGCCACCTTCGCTGATAATTGAAATGTTATCAACGGCTAACTCATAACCATCGTTAAATTCATATACCAAGGCAACTTTAATGATAGTTCCTGCATATTCATCTAAACTAATTACCACAGGTTCTTCGTATTCGTTATCGGTTGAACCATCACCATAAGAAAGTACAGTTGACCATGAAGTCCCATCGAAAACATTCACATGGAATTTGGTAACCCAATTCACTTCAACGGAGTCTTTTAACCATAACATAAAGCTAAATTCAGCACCCGCAGTAGGAACTTGAATCTCAGGAGAAATTAACCAGTTGAAATCAGGAGCAGTATAACCAAGACCTGCCGCACGGGTACCTTCATAAATGTAATAGGAACCATTTCCATCAAAGCTTTCAGGTGTCATTACAAACCAAGTGTTAGCAGTAGGAGGAGTTACTAAATTGGTACCATCGAGTCCACCATCACTGGCCGTATTGTACATCGCGGTCCAACAATCAAATTCTTCTAAACCTTCAAATCCTTCGGAATATGGAAATTCAGAAATAGTAGTACAAGGAAGGTTTTCTGTTTTGAATGTATAAGGGCCGGCCCAAGAACTTTCGTCCACATCACTACAATAGGCCTTTACATAAAAGTCGTAGTAAGTATCAGCTTCCAAACCGGTTACCAAATAACTTGTAGCTGTAGGTTTTACTTCTGTTCCTTGGCCTAATTCAAAACCAGCTACACCATATTCAACTGCAAATGAAGCAGCAGAACTTACCCATATTAAGTCGGCTGAAGTGGTGGTTATATTCGTTGCTTCTAAATTCGAAGGTGAGGGACAAGTAATAAATGCCACATCATCTAAGAACCAATTGTCGCCATCATTATCCTCCATTACAAAGGCAATAAATACTTCCTGACCAGCATAATCAGCCAAATCAATACTAGTCTGCGAGAACACATAGTTTGTAACATCTGATTCCGACAGTGTCAACAAATTGGTATAAGCAGCAGTATTACTGAAATCTGCATCGGTAGATATTTTAATACTTAATGTAGAACCATAATCAGAACTTAAATAATCGGTGGCATAAAAAGCCAATGCTTTTCCTGTTGGTACAATGGTACGTCCGGTTACCAACCACTTAGAATTTAATCCACCGGATGATTCATACGAAGCCATGGCAGCATAATCTCCTGTGTTTACCAACCAACTTGATTGTTCCCAGGTTTTAATGCCATCACCGTTTTCAAAGTTTTGCCAACAAAGCGGTGCTACGCGGGTTTCAAAACTTTCAACAATATCGGTACCAGTTTCACAATCGGTAGCAAACATATAGGGACCAACCCATTCTGCATCACTATTGTCGCAAGCGGCCTGAACATAAAATTCGTAATAAGTTCCTTCTGTCAAACCAGTCAAGGTGTAAGGATTTTCAGTTACTTTTACCGATATTCCTTCACTCAAATCAAATCCTTCTGGTCCGTAGGCCAAATTCCATGCAGTAGCATCGCCATTTTCGATCCAACTAAGTATGGCAGATGTTTTAGTAACATCAGATGCCAACAGATCGGTTACAGGGACACAGTCTGGTTTTAATGAAATGGTGACATCTTCAATACCAAAGCCCCACCATGCAGATGCTGAATAAATTTGATGGATGGCAATATAAATTGATTGTCCTTCAAACTGATCTAAATAGATGGCATGCTTGACCCACTCAATATTGGTACAATCAAATGTTCCAAGATTATAGGTAAAATCGGCAATTTCTTTTCCTGTAGTTGAAACTAATATTTCATAGGTATTATTATTGGTAGCGCTTTCAACTTTATCCCACCACTGCATTTGATAAACTGCATCAAGAACCAATTGAGGAGTAATCAGGTAATCGTCTTGGTTACCCATTCCATGAGCAACATATTCACCCGATAATACAGGAACTAAATAAATGTTGTTTTGGTTCCATGTAACACCATCTACATCAGCATCAATTACTTCCCAACACCAACTGTTCCAATCACCATCAAAATTTTCAACAAACGGGAATGAAGCCACAGAGCCACAAGAAGTTCTAAATTTCAGGGGAAATGACCATAAACTGGTATCGCCTTCGGCACATACAGTACGTGCAGCAAATTTATAGAACGATTGAATATTTAAGGATTCAACGGTGTAGGGGTTTTCTTCCACATCAATGACGGTGGAGCTAACCTGAGCAGTACCATCGCCTAAATATGAAAAACTGACCTGCCATTTTGCAGCGCCGTTCATTTCGGTCCAGCCTAAATCGGCAGCGTCTGTGGTAATATTTAAAGCTTCTGGGTTTTGCGGAGCTAAGCATTTGTTTGGTTCTCCTGATATACAAATTGATAACGGTGTTTCTAAAACAACCCATTCACTATATTCGGAATCGTATTGATAGCCGGTACCTGATCCTGCAGGAGAATCAACCCATAAAAAAAAGCAGGAATTATCGGAAATTCCGGTAATGGCAACAATTCCAGAGGTTAAATCGCAGGATGTGGGTAGGACGATGGTATTCTGATAAATCTCAAAACCTTCGGCAAACATCTCACCTGTTGCGGTGGAAGAGGCTTCAACGCTTTCATAGGCCAGGTATTCGTCACCGACTCCATCTTCACCCTGCTGATAGAAAGTTACTTTGAACTCGGTAGGTATCTCGTTGGAGCATGAACTCCAAGCTGTCCCATCGTTGTATGCACTGATACTCCAAAAAGAAATGGAATCAATGCTTCCATCAGCAAAATAACTGGTGGCAACAGTGTATCCCAATACACTTTCAGAAGTTGAAGCATTTGCATAGCCATCAAGCGGGTTTGCAAACAAACTTTCTCCGGGACATTCCAGGTTCGATTTTCCGCGCTGAAAACTTAACATGTGTTTGTTTCCTGCTGCCTGTATCCGTTGGTTCATCCGTTGAACTTCGGTAGCATTTTTTTTACTTTTTTTTGCAATAGCTACCTCCTTGAGATAACCATTGTTGCTTTTATATGCTTGCCCATTCGAAATGAAATAGGAAAACAAAAAAGCTACAAACCATACCAGGTATGTTTTTCTCATAATTTAAATTGTTTGTAGTTAAAAACTTGGTTTAATTAAAAAATAAGTAGTAGTATTTCTATTGAAGTACCAACTTCATGTTAAACAAATCTATTAAAAAAATAATTTGGGTCAATTTATTTTTAAGTTTTTATTCTGAATATATTCCTATTTGTAATCAAAGCATTTCCGAAAGTTAACATTCATAAGGGTTACGCTAAATAGAAAAATAAATGAAATTCATAGCTACATCGATTCTACTGATGAAAATAAAAAAAAATCAAATATTAAATGCCGGATTAATCTTTTCATTAAAGAATACTACTTTTTCCATCCTATCAAAAAAAAACGTTACAAACAAATAGTTTCTATTCCATCAGGAAAAAATAGCCCTCTTTTGCCCGGACCTGGTTATCAAATGACAGTACCTCAACTTTGTACAAATAGAGCCCCGGAGGCTGTTCTCCCAAGAAAGAACCGCCATCCCATCCTTCATTTATATCACGCGATTCAAATACCAGTTTTCCTTGTTTGGTATAGACTTTAAACGATTTCAATTCCTTGATCCCCCACCCCTTCACATAGATAATATCGTTTATGCCGTCGTTGTTTGGAGTAAATGAATTTGGCAGGTTAACCGAATATTTTTCATCAACGGAAATATAAACCGAATCAACAATGCTGAAACATTGGTTTTTATCTTCAACTGTAAAAAAGTAAGTAAGGCTATGCATGGGTTTGGCAAACGGGGTTAAACAATTACCACATGTTAGTGACTCATCGGGAGACCAAAAAAAGTAATCGCCAAATTCCTGAGTGGCCTGTAATAACACCTCTTCCCCAACAATTAATGAAATGGTATCATTATTTAACACGTTAATTAATGGTTTGGGCTGAACCTCAACCATCACGGAATCAATATTCCCGCAATTATTGGTATCGGAAACATTCACGAAAAAGGGTTGTGTGGCCAGGGGTGAAACCCACAAGAAATCAGTTAATGAATCAAGGACGGTTTGATTGGCTGACCATTTATAAGCTATTCCACCGCTGGCTTGCAGCAAAATAGTGTCGTACTGGCAGATTAACGTGTCATTTGATATTTGAATGGTTGGCAATGGATAAACGACAATATTTTTCATCAAGGAATCGTTGCAACCAATACCATTACCGATCATAAGCTGGATTTTGTATAAACCCGGGGTTGAAAACTGATAATCGAATTCAGGTTGATTGGCGAGGTATTGTTGGTTGCTATACCAATTAATTGATGTAGCGCCGACCGACTGATTGAGGAAATGTACGGATAATGGGACACAACCAGCCGTATCGGTAGTAGAAAAATTGGTTTTCAACTCAGGAATGATAATAGAATCACTGATTATCTTATCACAAGTACCAAAGTCATCGTTTTTAAGTAAAAGATATAAAAACTTAGTGCCTGGGGTTTGATAAGTTTTTAAAATAGTATCGGTAGTAAATATGGAACCTTCATCATCGGTCCATTCAAAAGTGTGAATGTTAAAGCTATCTGCAAAGGTTATTATTGCAGGAAGGTTCACACAAAATGAATCGGGTGCGAAAATCTGTGCGTAGGGGCCTCCAATGTTGATATAATCTGTTTTTATCATGGAATCGGTGCAGCCAATAGACGATTTTATGGTAAGCTTGACATCAAAAATTCCAGGTTCTTTATAGGTATGAAAAGGCTGCTGAATGTTCTCCAACAAAACCTCATCGCCAAAGTCCCAAACCAAATGGTTCAAATCGGGAATGGTAGAAATATCCTCAAACCCAATAATGGATGGGTAACAGGTGGAAAATGTATTATTGGCGATAAAATCAGCTACTGGGAGCGGTTGAATAAAGATATAATTATCTTTAACCAAGGTAGAATCGCAACCCAAGGAATCGGTAACCATTAACGAGACCTGGTAGTAACCAGTATCTTGGTAAAAGTGTACCGGATTCGGAAGGGTATCAGACTGCCCATCACCAAAATCCCAGTAAAAGGAACGGATACTGCCTAAAGAATCACTCAGGAAAAACACGCTATCACCAAAACAGGAATTATTCCTGATTGCCTGAAAATTGACATAAGGCTTTAACGATGTAACGGCTCCCTCTTTGGTTAATGTATCGGCACATCCCAGTACATCTTTAATAATTAAATTGACCTCGAAATTCCCTTGGCTGTTGTAAACAATTATTGGGTTTTGCTGGGTGGACGATTGACCGTCGCCAAACGACCAGTTCCAGCTAACAACCTGGGTATCGGCCGTTGAATGATCGGTAAATGACACCTGAAACGGGGCGCACCCCTGAGTTGAACCTATGGAAAAATCTGCTTCAATGGCATTCAGATGTACCACTTTCTCAATTTCATCGAAACATTTATTGATATCGTAAACCAGAAGTTTTACCAAATGATCGCCATTGGTTTTAAATTGATGGGTTATCGGTCTTGACGAAGGGATTAGTTCTGAGGTATCGTCAAAACTCCACAGATATTTTGTTAGTTTATTGTTGTAACTAAAAAAATACTCATCCATTGAAGGCGAGGGATCGAACGTTATCAAATTATTAACGCAATTATATTCAGGGGAATAATTAAAATCGCTGACGATATTTCGGGCAAAGACGGTTTTGTTTACTTCCAATTTGCAATCAGTTGAATTATTTTTTCCGGTAAGAACCACTTTATAATTTTCAGAGTGGTTATATGTGTGAGAACATACTAGTGTTTGGGTGGAATCATAGGTTCCATCGCCAAAATCCCAATACCAGTTATCGGCTCCTTTTAAGTCAGTGGTAAAAGTGTATAAATACGGGTTCTCACAGGTCATCGCCTGAGTAAACGTTCCGGCAGGACCTACTACGTACAATAAACTGTCTTCAAAATAAGTGGTGCCGGTGCATCCGTTGTAAAACACGGTTAACGAAGCACTAATGTAACCAGTATCAACAAACTGCACCTGAGGATCCTGATTATGCGAAACCGTACCATCGCTAAAAAACCAATACCACTGATCTATTAACATACTGTCGGTAGATTGGTCGGTAAAATCCACCATTTCCGATCCGCATACCAAAACACTGTCCTGATAACTGAATTTGGCCGTTTGGGGGCTTCCGGCTTTTATAGTGGCATAAGCATAATTTGTGCATCCCGACTGGCTTACCGCTTTCAAGCTTGCTTGGTAAGTGCCCGGTCCGGTAAATGTATGGCTTGTTTGAAATGAAGTTGAGGTATTCTCATCATCGAAATCCCAGAACCAACCTATCAAAGGATCATCGGGATTATTTGCATGGCTGTTGTTTTTAAAATCAACGGTGAGCGGGAAACACCCTTTCACTAAATTTGCATAAACCCCGGAATCGTTGGGAGAAAAAGTGACGTACGGTATATTTATATATATATTACTGTCGATAACCGCGGTATCGGTACAACCCCATTCACTTTCCACGATTAAAGTGTCGGAATAATAAGCAATATAATCTTTACGTAACTGGTGGGTCATTTCATAAACCACCACCGGGTTTTCATGACTTGAAACACCAGTATTTCCAAATCCCCAATGCCAATTAATATAATTTGCTGATAAGTTTGTATAAATTACTGTGCTAGGCAATTGGCAGATATAATGTTCATTGGACTCAAATTTTGCTGTTACCGGATCAATATAAACAGGAATTAGAGTGGTATCGAAGCATGTATTTTGAAAGGATGAAATAACTTCTATTTCAAATGCTCCTGTGTCAACATAATTTTTTATTGGTTCAGGAAGAACCGATGTGGTACCATCCCCAAAAATCCAACGGAAACCGGTAGCCCCTGATGTATTGTTTTGAATTTCAAGGTTCTGATTTTTGCATAATGTGTCGTCCTGAATGATGAAATTGGGTATCAACTGCTGTATCTGAACATAACCGTAAATGGTTACCGAATCAGTGCAACCATATAAATCGGCAACTTTCAATTGAACGGTGTAATTGTTAAAACCTGAATAAAAATGGACAGGGTTTTCAAGTTGGCTGACAGCATTGTCGCCAAAATCCCATGCAAAGTTCAAATCGGTGGTTCCGAACGATTTATTTGAAAAAGTCACTGTCAAGGTATCAGTACAAGAAGTGGAAACCGAACTGGTAAATTTGGCTATGGGTTTCTGAGTGACATGAATAAAATTGGATTGAGAAATATTGCTTTCGCAACCGTTGGTGTCTTTAACATAAAGCGATACATCAAAAAATCCTGTCTGTAAATAGTTATATGTTGGGCCGTTTTCGTTAGAGGAATGCCCATCGCCAAAATCCCAAACATTCATATCCAATGGGCCATCACCCAACGTGGAACTATTGATAAAAGAAATACTCAAAGGGGAACACCCTGTCCGTTCCGAAGCAGTTTCAAATGAGGCTTTGGGAGATGTAAAAACCTTGATATAATCCACGCGCAACAATGAATCGGAGTCAACGCCATTTGAGACCACCAATTTGATTGTATATCGGCCTGATATATTAAATACTACCTGTGGGTCCTTTTCGTTGGAGTATTGATTATTCCCAAAGTCCCAGAAATAGGTTAAACCGCTTCCCTCCGACTCGTTTATAAAAGTTGCTACCAAAAAATCACAGCCTACAGAATCGTTCACTGAGAATTTGGCAATTACTTGCGCCTGAACTTTGTTTGATTGCCCAATGACAACAAGCACAAGAATAAGCAGCCAGCTATATGTATAACGCATTTTCATGTTATAAAACCTTGCATGGAAGCGCAAACTTCCTATCATATTCATAAATCCCCCGGTACTGCAAAGAAAATTCAAAGGTGTTGTAGGTAGCAACCTTTTTACCCCCGCTCAAAAAATTGAATGAATAACCTACCCCAACGGATAGTTTTTTCAGATTGACTCCTAAATTAAAAATAATATCGTTTGGATATTTCTTACTGCGGAAAGCCCATTGGTTTCCAACAAAAACAGAATTCATCAGAAACCTGGAATGGCTGAACCGATGCGTCAGGATACCACTGAACATAAACTCATTTAAAAGTTCGGAAGAGCTATTGAGAAGGTCGCATTGAATTTGATCCAAACCGGTGAGATGGTACGTAGTATTGAATGAGACCAGATAGGTACGGTAAAACCAGTAAGGTTCGTGAAAAACAGAAACATCCGGTTGGTTCATATTCCGTAATGCAAACTGAATGGTCGATTGAAAGTTCTGGTAGAATTTGGTCCAACTACCGCCAAAGTTCAGGCTGTAAGCATTCTGGCTCTCAAACGGGATGAACGTTTCAAAAGTTGGTATATCTGGATTAAAACCGCCTAAATTCCGGTCGTATTGGTCAGGATTGACAACCGAACCTGCATCAAAATGGCTGTTAAACAATCCGGGTTGTATCCCCACTAAAAACTGATTATTACGGTAAACTTTCCGGTACGAAAAGGTTAAAAACATTTTTTGGTCAATAAGCGGGCTACCCGTTAATCGGCTGAAATAATAGGTACCTCCTACTGAAAATCTATCCGGACCATCCATTAGCTTATAATCACCCGACACAAGAACCGAACGGAATGGCTGTTTTTTTAATACTTCCTTAGTATTGATGTAGTTGCCGGCCAAAAACTTATAATTGTGGTTACCTACATTTTGCGGAAAAAGGTAAAACCCCTCTTGCGGAAAAGACAAAAATTCTACCAATTGGGGAAATGTAGTTACAGGACATAGAATGAAAAACACTCTAAAAATAAACGTCCTAACATTTATTGATATAAAAAGCCATCCTTTGATACATTTCATGGTTACCTGGTATTCAATGATACGAAAGCCTTTCTTAAGTGTATGATGTTCCCATTAATTGGAAACGAATCCGTTATCAATTATTAAATTTAAACTTTTTAATAACATATATCAACTTATTTTGGTATCTTTCTTTAGATAACAATATTTACTTTAAAAAAAAGCAAGTTGAGGATACGTTTTACACTAATAATCATTTTGACTTTCTTCACTTTTTCACTTTTTGCCCAGGAAAAACCAATTGAGGCAACAATGAAAACCAGGAGAATGGCAGAAAGTGCCGAATTAGAGGGCAACCTTTATGCTGCCATTTATTATTACGAAACCTTACATCGCTCTAAACCTCATCATTCACGGACTGTCTATAAGTTAGCCGGGCTCTATAGCGAAGTCAAGGAATTTTCAAAAGCTAAGGATTTGTATCATCTGCTGTTGAACCAGAAAAAGAAAAACAATGAATTATACTACCGGCTGGCCATATCGTATAAGCAATTGGGAATGTATGATTCTTGCCTGTTTTTTCTAAACAAATGCGATAAAAAACAATTATCGCCTGAATTAAAAAAGAAATTTCCGATAGAACTGGAAGGTGCACAACTTGGAAAAGACCAACCCAAAGAAACGGATGTGGTAACCATCAAACATCTTGAAGCACCTATCAACACTCCAAACATGGAATATGCGCCATCATTTATGAATGATTCCACCATTTTCTATTCGTCCGTTGTGGAGCTCGACGGATCGGCATCCTCCAAAGTGTATGGACAAATATTTATGGCATCTTATGAAAACAGCCTATGGAGAAAAAGCAACGATTTACCCGTCCAAGGCCTTACGGATAATTTGTATTTGGGTAATGGATGCCTTTCGATGGACGGTAAAAGGTATTATTTTACACAGTGCTTTGTAAATTGGCAAAACAAAACCATCTGCCAGCTCTATTATTCTAAACTTGTGAATGGTAATTTTTCCGAACCCATTAAAATTGAAAACGGTGTAAACGATCTTTATTTTACCACCACACAACCAACCGTGGGTTCTACCTATAACCCCGATTTAGAAATAATTTATTTTGCCTCGGATCGGCCCAATGGTATCGGGGGTACTGATATTTGGTTCACCGTGTATAATACGAAAAAAAACACTTTTAATGCTCCATTAAATGCCGGGTCCAAAATCAATACCCCCTGGAACGAAGCTACCCCATTTTACATTCCCGAAACCAAGACTTTATATTTCAGTACCGACGGCCGGGCCGGATTTGGAGGTTTTGATGTTTTTAAATCGACAGGTGAATTAAAAAGCTGGTTTAAACCAAAAAATGTGGGAAATTATGTAAACAGCAATGCCGATGAATTACATTATATTTTAAATAGCCGGCAGAATGCAGGATTCTTCACATCGAACCGTAAAGGCAGCTACAACATTTATAACGAATTCTGCTGCTACGACTTGTATTTCTTCCAGTTTAAAAATCCGGAGAATATTAACCTGAAAGGGAAGTTGCTGGTTTCGTTAAATCCCAAAATTGAGGAACTGCTGAAATACGGGGTAGAGTTCCGCGATTCACTCAAAACAGAGAAGTATTTAAACAAAGCAGTGGTTTCGCTTTACCTAAAGGATAATGAAAACAACGATTCTTTGTTTATCCGCAGCGACACAACCAACAATATGGGTAGTTTCAATTTTGTAGTGGAACGGAACCAGGCGTATTCGGTATTGATTCATGATAAAGATGAGTACAAAGGAAAAATGGATGTTGTGACAGCCGATACCCTCAAAAACCTTACGAATGACATTATTCTCGATTCAAAAGAAATTGAGACATTACCTGAAGTCCCGCTAATAATTAAGAATATTTATTATGAATCGGGGAAAAGCGACCTCACCAGGCCGGCAAAACATCGGCTCGATTCTACCCTTGTGGCTTTAATGAAAGGCATTGAAGATATTGCCATTGAAATAAGTTCGTTTACCGATGACGTAGGCGATGCCACCTATAACAAAAAACTTGCTGAGCAACGGGCACAAAAAGTATTGGATTACTTAGTGGTTGAGGGAATTGATTCCGAAAGACTGGTAGCAAAAGGCTACGGCGAAGAATTCCCGATTGCGCCAAACAAAAACCCTGACGGGTCTGATAATCCGCAGGGCCGTGAAAAAAACCGCAGAACAGAATTTAAAATCTTAGGCAAATACAAACAATCCGCAATCCGTTTCTAGTGCCATGTCAACTATAAAAAGCCGGGTAATATTCACCCGGCGACTTTTTGATTATAGCATTATGCCTTATATTCTCGCCTGGAGCCACCGGGTGAATTGATGCAAACGCATGCTTGACTTGACACCATGTTATTTACTTTTCAAATCCGGTATCACTCCTTTTATTATACTCAATAAGCACACCCACGCAACCAAAGAGTTCATCGTATTCAGCACTCTCGCTGGCAACATCCCCTTCGGGTACAACTACTTCAATTAAAAGGTTTTTTGATTTTTCCACATAAAATATCTTTTCCAGGAATCCCTCTTCATCTGTTGAGCTGTCAAATAAAATATTGCGGTTGGTGTTATCTTCCCTGATTCTAAAATAAATACCTGTCAATTTTTTATCGGCACATAAACTTATCCGATACTCAAAACCTTCATAACACACCAATTTGAATATTGAAGTCTGTCCCTTTTCAAAAACAGCGTTTTTTGATTGGCCACTATATTTAAAATTAAAACCATACGCCTCACAATTGCTTTGATGGTAGTTTTTACACTTTCCCTGGGAAAAGGTGGGGCTGCTTATTAAAACCAACACTATTACAGTCCAAATAAGTTGATAAATAGTTTTCATAACTGTTATTATTTTATGAAGTTGTTCCGTGTATTATTAACGGTCTCTTTTAATTTATTGAATTGCTCCTGTGTAATATGCAGATCTGTGCCACCCGTGATTGCAAGTGCTTTGTCATCACTTTTGGTATCTGATGGGGCAATGGGCTTTTCTTCTATCGCATCAAATAGGTCTTTAATCTCTTTAAGGTATGGTAGCGTTTCTGATACCATTTTATCCTTTTGATAGGCACTGGCAAATTCGTAAAGGTTATTGATGGCAAATTTTTGATCTAAAACCTTATTCAACATTTCGTCGTTCGAATCAAATGTAACGACATACGACAGCAATAAATAGAGGCATTCCACATAGGCACCCATTGAAACCAAAGCCGATATATTTTCTTGTTCCGTTTCCGACAGATAATCAACAATGCTTTGATAGGCCTGCCCTGAAATAACAACCAATGAATCAACATTATCTAAATTCTCTTGTATCCTATTATACAGCGATTCGCTGAAAGCTTCTGAAATCTTTAGCTGAACAGTTAATTTATGGATAACTTCAAAATACGCTAAGGAATTTTCTTGCTGATTAAACAGGGTGATGTACGCCAAATCGGAGATATACACTCCCAGATTAAGTGATTGATCGGTGAGGTTTAAATAGTTTCTCCCGTTACTGACCGGGTTTAAAATAGCAGGGTCAAACTCCAGTTTTGATGCCTCAATGTATGCAAAAACCTCTTCGGGTGAGGGGAAACTATAGAAAATCTTATCTTTAATTTCCGAAGGATCTCCTGTTGTAGCAAGTTCCTTTAAAGTTGACCCCGATGAATCCCCCTTTGTATTTGAAGAATTGGAACAGGAATAATAAATTGGTGGAATACACAAAAGCATCAATAGTGCCGTTTTTAATGTTTTCATAGTTCTTTTTTTGTTAAATTACAGGTATTAAAAAAATACAAATTATTTTATGATGCAGAGATACACGTACGTTTAACTTTAGTCGCATTGAACTTTAATGTGTTATAAGTAAAAATAAGAATAAATTTAAAAAAATGTTCATAAAAAGTTACATGTTTCATCCTAACCGAAAGAATCTTTTTTAAATCCATTGAATGATTTTTGACAATAAATGATCCTTATCGACAGGTTTACTAATAAAATCGGAGCATCCAGCATTTAATGCCTTTGTTTTATCCGATTCTGCTGAATAGGCTGTAAGTGCAATAATGGGCAGTTTGGGTCTAATTTTTTTTATCAAGGGAGCAGCTTCAATACCGGTCATAATAGGCATTTTAATATCCATTAATACCATATCTACCGATGGATTGGTTTTGCAAATATCAACAGCTTCGGAGCCATTGATGGCGCGCAAAAGGATGATTTTTTCATTCGATAGGTATTCTTGCAATAGCAAGTAGTTGTGATCTTCGTCCTCGGCCACCAAAATAGTTTTATGATCGTTATATTCGAATCTGATTTCGTTTTCAGGTTGATTTTTCGTAACAACCTCCATTTGTGTTTTTTTGTAAGGTATTGTAAAATAAAACCTGGAACCCTTATCTAATTCAGAGTCTAACCAAATTTTGCCACCAAGCAGTTCCACATAGGACTTTGAAATGGATAATCCTAACCCGGAACCGCCAAATTGCCGTGAATCGGATGACTCAACCTGCCGGAACCGTTTAAATATTTCATCATGCAGTTCTTTGGAAATTCCAATACCAGAATCCTCCACATAAAATTCCAACTGGCTGCCTTTAACCATATAACCATATTTTACAAAACCTTGATCTGTAAATTTGATTGCATTGCTTATCAGGTTGGTTAGAATTTGTGTGAGTTTTATCTCATCGGTTATAAGAAACGCATTGTCATTGGGTAAACCGGTTTCGTAACTGAAAACCAAACCTGTATTAGCAGCTTTTGGTTTGAATTGCTCATACATGAAACTGAACATCGCGTTAATATTCACCTTATCCTCCTTTGTTTTAATTTGCCCTGCCTCAATGGTAGCAATTTCAATAATATCGGTAATAATGGCCAATAATTGTTGGCTGTTTTGCGTAATCAGGTCAACAAAGAAAGCCCGTTTATCTGGTTGAAAATTAGAATCTTTCAACAGGCTGGAGAACCCGACAATGGCATTCATCGGGGTGCGGATTTCGTGGGAAATATTGTGCAGAAAAGCTGTTTTTAACCGATCGCTTTCTTCTGCTTTTTCTTTGGCCTGAATCAATTCATTTAACATCTTTTTCTTTTCGGTGATGTCATTCATAATAAGGATATAATTGCCAATGGTTCCATTATCTTTCATCAGGGTTGAAATCACCACTTCTTCCCAGAAGGCGGAGTTATCTTTCCGTCGGTTCAACATTTCGCCTACCCAGGTTTCTCCTTTATGGAGTGAATCCCAAAGTTTTGAATATTCTTCTTCCGATAGGTGTCCGGGGTTTAGTATCCTGGGTTTCTTCCCAATAACTTCGTTCAATGAATATTGCGTAGAAGCGGTAAATTTATGGTTGACAAATTCAATATTGCCTTCTGCATCGGTAATTATAACTGCCGAAGGGCTCTGTTCAATAGCCTTGCTCAGGGTTTTAATCTGCTTTTCGGCCATGAGCCTTTCGGTAATATCGTTCGAGATGACCAGCCGGGCTTTTTTCGATCCATAATCAATGGCGTGCGAGGTAATTTCAACAGAAATCAGTTCACCGTTCTTTTTAATATGGCGCCATGTACCTGCCTTGTAATAGTTATTAAATGTAACTGCTACATCGGCCAGCAATGTTTTGGTGTCTTCTTCGGGGCGGATATCCTTTAATGTCATATTCAGGAATTCTTCGTGCGAATATCCATAACTTTCTATGGCTGCATTGTTTACCTCCAAAAACGACAAGGTCTTTAAATCGTAAATCCACATGGGGAGCGGGCTGTTCTGGAAAAGGTATTTGTATTTTTCCTCACTTTCGCGAATCCGATCCTCTGCTTTCTTCCGTTTGGTAATATTCTCCACCATTCCTTCGTAATACATGGGATTACCCTTTTCATCGCGGAACAAACGCGCACTCTCACTCACAAAAATGGTGCTCCCGTCTTTTATTTTCCAGGCCGATTCCATGCCCACTACAATCCCGTTTTGTTCAATCTTTTTTTTGAATTCCTCTCTAGGGTAATTGTGTTCATTTCCGGCTTGCAGCAGGTTACGCCCCGAAAACTCTTCAATGGAATGATAACCCAGCATCTTTAACAGGCTGGGATTGGCCATAAGTATTTGGCCCTCGGGCGTGGTCCGGTATATCCCGATAGGTGCGTTTTCATACAAACTGCGGAATTGCTCTTCGCTCTTCTTCAGGGCCTCTTCGGCCATTTTCTGCTCGGTTATGCTGCGCGAGATGCCAAAGGTCCCGATAATTTTACCTTTCGCATCGAGTAAAGGCATTTTTGTGGTTGAAACCCATGATGATTCTTGACGGTCCGACCAATTCTCTATTTCTTCTTTGTTTATAATGGGCCGTCCGGTTTTAATTATTTCCTGTTCATCGTTATATGCTTGCTTGGAATGGTCGGTTTGGAAAAAGTCCATATCAGTTTTCCCTTTAGCCAGATAGGGATCGTTCAGCCCAAATTTTTGTGCCAAAGCTTTGTTGATCCGTAAAAAGCGGCTTTCTAAATCTTTGAAATAAATATAATCGGGAATATTTTCCAGAAGGGTCTGCATGTAATATTGTTCACGGACTAACTTTTCCTCCATTTTCCGGCGTTCGGTAATATCTTCTTTTACAGCCACAAAATGGGTTGTTATACCTGCGTCATCTGTAATAGGTGAAATGGTGGCTGATTCATAATGCAGTTCCCCATTTTTCTTCCTGTTCTGAAATATGCCTTTCCATTCTCTACCCGATGTAATGGTTTCCCATAGTTCTTTGTATTCTTCGGGCGATTTGTCGTCGGATTTTAGCACCCTTGGGTTCTCGCCCATTACCTCGTCCAGTGTATAACCTGTAATTTCAGTGAATTTAGGGTTCACATATTCAATACGCCCCATGTTATCGGTAATTACTATAGATACAGTATTCTGCTCAACAGCACGTGAAAGAATCTTAAGCTTTTCTTCGGCTACTTTTTTAGCAAGGATAACTTCTTTTTTCTTAATAGCGGCATTAATTGCAGAACCAAGACGGGTTAAATATTCTTTAATAATGTAATCATCGGCTCCTGTTTTCATAACCTCTACCGCCGTTTGCTCATTAATGGAACCTGTTATCAAAATAAACGGGATGTTAGGAACCAGTTCTTCTCTGATCAACAGTGCCTGCATCCCATCGAAAAGGGGAAGGGAATAATCGGAAAGAATCAAATCGGGTTTAAATTCGTGGATGGCATTTATGTAGTCGTGCTTGGTTTCCACAATTTTAGCCACAAATTGAAAGCCACTTTTTTTTATTTCATACTTGATAAGTTCTGCATCGGAAAGGCGATCTTCTACCATCAGGATTTTAAGGACTACTTCCATATACTTTATTTTTTAAGGTCTGTTTGTTCGCTTATTTTATCAGCCTGTTTTAAAAAATGAACATCTTAATTTGGGCGTACCCTGAAAAAGTTTAGAACCGTTAAAATAGTCATCTGATGAATTCATAATTAATGAATTAACCAATTGTAATTACTTGTCCGGATGACTTTTCGAAGCAGATTCAAAGTTTATTTGGGCGGTTCATTGTAGAGCAACCAATACATGCCAAGTTCTTTCACGGTAGTAATAAATTTTTCAAAATCGACCGGTTTAACGATAAAACTATTTGCGCCAAGTTTATAGCTGGCAACCACATCGCTTTCCTCTTTCGATGAGGTTAACACCACCACCGGGATGGTTTTTGTACGTTCATCCTGTTTAATTTGCCGGAGTATCTCTAACCCATCTACTTTGGGCAGCTTCAAATCGAGAATGACCAGTTTAGGGTTTTGCAGAATGTCGCGATCACTGTAATTCCCTTTGGCAAAAAAATAATCGAGGGCCTCGGCACCGTCTGTAACTGTATGAATATCGTTGGCAATGTTATTTTTTTTCAATGCCCTGATGGTTAATTCCATATCGTTCGGGTTATCTTCAACAAGAAGAATCTCTGTTGCATGATTTTGGTTCATGATATAGTTTTTTTTATGTTTAATATTGCATGATGCATATTTTATTCCCTAATTGTAGGTCCTTATAGTTTTTTTGTTTCTGCTGCAATCGTAAAATAGAAGGTGGCCCCCTCATTTACTTTTCCTTCGGCCCAAATACGGCCATGGTGCCTGGCCACAATCCGTTGTACAATGGCAAGCCCTACCCCGGTACCCTCAAACTCTTTTTCGGAGTGCAGCCTCTGGAATACCCCAAACAGTTTATTTGCATAAGCCATATCAAAACCGCTCCCATTGTCTCTCACATAATAAATCAGTTGGCTATTTTCCGGGTGAAAACCTATTTCAATGATGCGTTCCGGCTTTTTTGAGGTGAACTTAATGGCATTTCCGATTAAATTTATCCAAACCTGTTTTATCATGGAAGGATCGCCATTCGTTTCGGGAATCCCCTGCAAGCGGAAATCAATTTTTCCATGCGCATCGGTAACTGCCAATTCCTGAAATACGGATTTGGCCATATCATACATATCAATCTTTGAAAGGATGATCTCTTTACGGCTCAAACGCGAAAATGCCAACAAATCGTCAATGAGCATTCCCATTTTTTTTGCATTATCGGTCACAATCTGGAACAGGCGGATGCCCTCACTATCAAGTTTGTGGCCATATTCTTCGATTAAAATCCGCGAAAAGCTGTCGATGGCCCGCAACGGTGCCCGCAAGTCGTGCGAAACAGAATAGCTAAAAGCTTCCAATTCTTTGTTGAGTGCTATTAGTTTTTGTTTCTCGTTTTTTAACTCGGTGGTCATGTCGTTAATATCTTCCACCATATATAACATGGCTTTCTGGCTTTTTTCCAGTTTTTTAACCTGTGCATCTAACTCAAGGGTGCGTTTTTCCACTTTTACCTCCAGGTCTTCCTTAAGCCGGAGCAATTCCATTTCCGATTCTTTCAGTTCGGTTATGTCTTGAAAAGACCCTCTTATTTGGGCAACCTTACCATGAACATACGATGGGTTTCCAATGGTACGCACCCATTTGTGATTTCCTTTGGCGGTTACCAATTCAAGTATCAGATCATAGGGTTTTCCTAGTTCAATGGCCTCATTTATAGCTTCTTCAATCTTTTTTCTTGAATCGTCCACATAAAAGTTACTACCAATTTCTACATTCGTTTCATCTTTGGGGTCTAATTCGTGAATTAAAGCCACTTCCTCGGTCCAGGTACCTTTACCTGTAGCAGCATCAAACTCCCACCCCCCGATTTTAGCAACCTTGCCCATCTCGTGCATTAAGGACTGTGTGTGAATAAGGTCTTCTTCCGTTTTTTTCCATTCGGTAATATCCAAAATACTACCATAAACCCGGACTACTTTTTTGCCTTGAAATTCTGCCTGCCCACTAGTCCACACCCACTTTTGAGTACTGTTTTTGGCTATCAGGCGTAATTCCAGGTTGTACGATTTTCCTTTTTCAATAACCTGCTTAAATGCATCTTTTAATACCTTTCTATCATCGGGATGATAAAACCGGATATCCATCTCCAGGTCCGAGGGATTATAATCATCGGGATGCACCCCATATATCTGGTAAACACCATTGGTCCAGGATATTTTTTTTGTTTCTAAAATATAGTCCCATCCTCCCACCTTACTTACCCGTTCCATTTGCTCTAACAGGAGCTGCTGCTGATGAAGCATTTGGTTGGTTTTTTCATGTTCTTTTACCTCTTTTTCCAATATTTTCGTTTTTATTTTTACCAGGCGCCGTAATACGAAAATAAGAACAAACGACAAAACCGCTACCAACGGAATAAGAATGTTCAAACTATGTACAATAACCTCCTTAATTGATAACGGTTCTTTTGAAGAAGGCCCAAACCATTTGTGGTGTATAGCATCATACGTTTTGTTGGCTATAATAACGGAAAGGCCTTCGTTTAAATGGGCAATAAGTTCTGTGTTTCCTTTTTGTGTAGCAAAACAAAAATCCTGTCGGAAGTCGTCTATTTGAATATTCAAAGGGACTACATTTTTTATTTTCATTGATTTTATCAATTCAAGTCCTACTACCTGCTGAACCAATACGGCATCAACTTTACCGCTTTCAAGTAACCTAAATGCTTCTTCGAAAGTGTGGGTCCTGAAAATGTTGGATGAGAGGTTTTTTCTTTGAATATATTCATCGGCATTATCGCCCCGCATTACAGCAATTGATTTGTTTTCTAAGTCCTTGACTGAATTGATTCCTTTAGTGCCTTTTTTCACAAAAATGGCTCCGTGCAATCTAAGATAGACCATCGAAAATTCATAAAGATGTTCTCTATCTGGGGTCCGACCAACCAAAGGCAATGCATCGATTTTCCCTTCGGCAAGGTCTTGTTTGATTTGGTTCCATATCCCAATTTTAATCGTAACTTCCATTCCAACTGCTTTCGCGGCGGCCTTGAACAGTTCCACCGAAAAACCATCGGCCAGGCCATTTTTATCAACAATGCAATAAGGAGGGTAATCGGGTTCCGATGCTATTACAATGGTTGACTTAAGTTGGATACTATCAATGGAGTGTGCCTGTTTATTTATTCCAATAAATGTAATTAACAATGCAGAAACGATGATGGTCGCTTTTTGTCCGGTTTTCATAGTTTACATTTTTTATGAAGTCAACCCACTATCTATGCCATTTTGGTCAAGAATGTTTTTCAACCTTTTTACTTCCTCTCTCAACTCTGTAATCCGGAACTCTCGGTTGAGCGTAATTTCGTGAAATTTTTCGAGTTCCTGAATTTTTATTTTCAATTCTTTGGTTTGTTCCTTTACTCTTTCTTCCAATTCATTTTTGAGCGATAAAAGTTCATCTTCGCTATTTTTGCGGTCTGTTATATCAATAAAGGATATAATATTTATACCGCCAATGGGTTCAAATCCAATCTCAAGGCACCGCAAACTGCCGTCTTTGCAGGTAACCATGCTCTCTATCGGGCTGATTTTCGTGTGGGTTTTCATGGCCCTCTCGATAGCAATCTCGCTTTGTTTCCTGATTTTTTCCCGGTATTCCTCATCAGGATAAGCACGTAGCCACCACTCATCAACCGAAGGTATATCGTCAATAGTATATCCTGTAATTTCTTTAAATTTTATATTTGACATTATCCCATTTTGGTTACTGTCGGATACAACAAAACCAACCGGAGCCAATTCAATCAATTTCCGGAACTTTTTTTCGTTTTCTTTCAGGTTTTCTTCAATGGCCTTACGTTCGGTGATATCGGTGGTAGTTCCAATGTAACCAATAATTTTTCCGCTTTCATCCTTTTGAGGGACAGCTTTCCCGTTTACCCAGGCTATGGTACCATCATTTTTTAAGAACCGGTATTCTGCCACCGAAAATGAATTATCAGCAACGGCTTGTTTCCATCCTTCAATAATCGGGTTACGATCATCGGGGTGGATGGCATTTAGCCAGCCGGTACCAACGGCTTGTTGGAAATCAATACCTGCAATTTCGCACCATCTGGGATTTACATAAGTGGTATTGCCGAATGTATCGGTCCTGAAAATTCCGACCGGGACAGTCTCAGAAAGTGACTTGAACAACTGTTCGCTTTCTTTGAGCAATTCATTGGCAATTTTATGCTCCTTTGCCACAGCCTTATGCTTAAGAATGGATTTTATGGTTGGTGAAAGACCCCGAATGTGTTTGGCTGTTTTAATTACGTAATCGGAGGCGCCCATCTTTATGGCTTGAATCGCAATTTCCTCGGAACCTGTACCTGTTACTATAATTACAGGCAATTCCGGATCTTTATTTTTTACAATATCTAATACCCGCAGTCCATCGAAGCCAAGAATGTTAAAATCACTCAGTACCAGATCAAATTCATACTCCAGGAGATATTTTTCAAACTTCTCACGGCTATCAGCAGCAATCACTTCATATTCATCCTGCTCTTTCTCCAAAGCATCTTGAATCAATATCCTGTCATGAAAGCTATCGTCAACATGTAGTATTCTGATTTTTGGTTTCATCCGTAAATAATTTGCATCAATATGAACTGTTTTTTAATAATCGTTTTCTTAACATTCCCTTTTTTCTAAGCGACTTTGCGTTAATCCTCTATCCTCTATTTTTCTGTTCTCTATTTTTCTGTTTATTTACCACTCAGAAACCCAGAGTCCATGTTTTACTATAGGGTTAAGAATTTTCAGGGGGTTTGATATTTAATGAAAACCAATAATCGTCTATCTTTTTCACTACTTCGGTAAAACCTTCAAACGAAACAGGTTTCAACAGGTAACTATTTGCCCCAATATCGTAGCTTAGTGCCCGATCGCCCTCTTCCTTCGATGAGGTGAGAATAACAATTGGAATACGTTTCAGTTTTTCGGTGCTTTTAACCTGTCTTAATACTTCAAAACCATCAATCTTTGGCATCTTCAGATCAAGTAAGATTAGCGCTGGGATGGGAAATTCGTCCCTATTTGCATACTTATCTTTACCAAACAGGTAATCAAGTGCTTCCTGACCATTCCTGGCTACATGGATGGTGTTTTTAAGACGGGCTTCTTTGAAAGCATCCAGGGTGAGTATTACATCCATGTGGTTGTCCTCAACTAACAGAATGTGGGCTTCATTTTCCATAGTTAAATGTTTAATTAGGTTTAGGTAAATTTACATAAAATGTTGTTCCCTGATCCACCACCGAATCAACCCAAATGATTCCGTTCAACATGGTTACCGATTTCCGGACTGTGGCAAGGCCGATTCCGGTTCCCGGATAATTATCTTCGCTATGTAGCCGTTGAAAGATGTTGAATATTTTTTCCCAATATTCTTTAGGGATGCCGATACCATTGTCGGAAATTTTCAAAGTCACATGTTTGGCATCTTGTTCAAAGTTTATTTTAATTTCCAGGGGAACATCTGTTCTCCGGTAGGTTATGGCATTATCAATTAAGTTGATGAAGATCTGCTGCAATAAAATCTCGTTGCCGAGTATTTCCGGTATCTCTTTTTCGACAAAAAATGACGCCTCCACGTTTTCAAGTTTCTGCCTAAAATCGGAATGAATGGTATCAATAACTTTATTGAGTGAAATAGGGTAAATATCAATGGATTTGCGCCCCAGGCGGGAATATTCAAGCAAATCGTTAATTAAATGCTCCATACGGACACTGGCCTGCACAATATAATCCATGTACTGCTGACCCTCGTCGTTCAACGATTCACGGTGCCTTTTCGATAGTATCTGCGAGAACCCGAAAATGGCCCGGAGAGGCGCCCGCAAGTCATGCGATATGGAGTAACTAAACGACTCCAGTTCCTTGTTTATAGCAGCCAGTTGGGCTGTCCGCTCATTCACACGTGCTTCAAGGGTCTCATTTAATTTCTGGATTTCCTGTTCGGCATTTTTACGTTCAATCAGTTCCACCCGCAGTTGTTCATTTACAATATTCAACTCAATTGTTCTTTGGGCCACTTTTAGTTCAAGATGTTTGTTGTGGTTTTTCTTAGCACGGTAAGCCATAAAAAGGCTAAGCACTAAAAATACCACCAGTATAATAATTACAACAAACAAATACATAATATTGCGCTGGCGGTGAATGGTTTGCCCCCTGTCTTCCAGGACTTGTAACTGCGATTGCAATCTTGATTCCTTTATTTCAATTTCTTTTTGAAGCCTCGCCAACTGCTCCTTACCTTTTTCAAGTTCACTTTTCTGCTTTTTAATGTCCTCTGATAGGAGATGCAAAACCCTTTGCTGTTCTTTTCGTTCTTTAACCAGTAATTCCAGATCGGCCTGCCGCCTATTTAGCAACAGGCTCTGCGATACAAGTGTTTCCTGTTGTCCCGAAATCTGTTCCGATTGTCTCAGCAAACTATCTTTTGCCAGTTCGGCCTCTTTTGATTTGTTACTAATCTCCATTTCAAGGGCAACCAAATTGCTTTCGTAAGCCGCCAGCTGCTTTTGAAGGGTGAACAGGCTTTTCTGTCCTTCGCGGTATAATTGAGCTACATCTACTTCGGTTCCACCCACGAAAATAACATCGGGTAAAATGGTTAATTGCTGATTAATGATGTTTGATTTATTGATTTCGAATTTGAGCGATCCTTCCTTTAAATCGTAAAAATTTATCATAATAAGCCGCTTATCTTCATATTTATCGCTTACAAGGAGGATGTTGTGGTTTTCAATCTGGCTATAAATGGAAATTAACTGATCGCTTTTGTCTTGCAATACAAAAACAAGTTGCAAATCAATCATTCCGGTATAATTTGTTGCTGACGAGATTCGTATGGGTTTGTTTCTTAACCTCCTTGTCTTTGAAAGATTTGTCATTTCACGGATGATGTTTTCATCGTTTCCGATGATGAGAAAATGAAATTCTTTCAGACTGTCCTCATTTTGCCATTGAATATTTTTTGCAATGCTGTAAATATAAGCACTTATGGCCACAGGCCGCTCAACTTGCTGAGCATTGCTGAATAAACTTATTGATAAGCAAAATGCCAAAACTACATGATAGAAAATACTCCTATAGTTCATACTCTTAAGGTATCAAGTGAGTTAACATTAACCGGGAGCGTACTGGTTATTTTACTATAAAAAATGAATCCGTAAAAACCAAAAATACGCTTATATTACTAATAACCAATTAGAAAGAACCTAAAAAAAGTATATTCAATATTATTTAAAAGTATAACCTATCGTTAAGAGTACCGTCCGTTGCGGTTGCCTATACCTGTCGGGCTCCCTATTCGATGGGTGATAATATTCTTTGTCAAAAATGTTTTTAACCAGTAGTTGCGCTGAAAAGTTTTTATAATCCAACAAAGAGAACGTTCCATGAAATACAAGGCAAGGATCGATATATATGCTGTTTGTTGTTGCTATAACTTTGTAATTTTCACGCTCCCCAATATAATTTGCCCTAAGGTTAAGTTTTACATATTGGTTTATGGAATAGGTAATACTGGCATTCGCCGTATGTTTGCTAATCTCGGGGATTGGGTGTTCCAGTTCATCACGGCTTTGATTAAAGGTATAGTTCCATTGCGATTTGAATTTACCTGCAATATATTTTACATTCAATTCAAAACCATTTGTTTCTATTTTACCACGGTTCACCCAACGGTAGCTTTCATCTAAAAATTCTTTTTTAATGGCCTCATTCAAAATGTTTTTATACCCAATAAACGCAATGTCAAAGTTAGTTGTTGGCGAAACCTGGATGGCTGCTTCAAAGGAGCGCATTTTTTCGGGGAGCAAACCACTGTTTCCCAAACCATCGGTATAATCCCACGGTTTGGGCGCCCTGAATGCATCGGCAGCCGATACGCGGAAAAGATAGATGCCCGGACTATAGCTCAATCCCAGACGTGGTGTCAGAACTTGATCATAAACACTGCTGTGGTCGAAACGTATGCCCCCTGAAAGAAAAAGGTTTTTCATCAGGGTTATATGAGGTTCGGCAAAAACGCTTACCAAATAATTATTTAACATATTGGGCTTCCTCGGTTTTGCGGGTTTTTGATCCTGCGAACCGCTATAAGAAACGGAAAACCGCTCGGCTAACCGTTCATATTCCAAAGTCACTCCACTTACCACCGAAAAATCCGATGTTACCTGATATTCAATCAAATTGTCGATCCCGGTTAAATTATTGGGCCGGTAATACCCTATCTGGGCCGTGTCGGTAACATATTGTATGGAATTATTCAAAACCGTGGCATTCCGGTTATACAAAGTCAAGGAGTATTCTGTTTTATTCGTAAGGTTTTTTTTATATTTCAAGTAATTATTTATGAACCGGATATTCCATAGCGTTCCGTAATCCCGATAAATAGTCCCTACTGACTTTATGTTGGTGGAAGTAGATGATTGCTTTTGTAGGAAGTTTGTCCCAAACACAAAATCTTTGGCCTTGATTTTCAAATCGAAGGAATAATCGTTTTCAAAGTTTTCCATCCGGTCCGTCCAGTTAAAATCACCGGCTTTTCCTCTTAAATCAGCTTTATCTGTTTTTTTTGCCATTCCCGACACGCTAATTCCAAAAGTATTGGATTTGTTAAGGTAGGTTGATGTAAAGTTGCCCAGAAAGGTATTAAAGTTTCCGGCCAATACATTTGCCTCCGCTTTATTTTCGGTAGGATTTTTAGTAATAATATTAATAATACCGGTGATAGCATTGGTTCCGTATGCCACTGAAGAAGGACCATAAATAACCTCAACACGTTCCACATTTGAAAGGTTGTATTGGCCGCCGGCATAAAATCCCCCGGAATTCAGCTCGTTAACCTGAATACCATCAATAAGTACCAATATGTAGTTATTCTGATTGGGTACGCCGCGCTGAAAAACGTAGCTGTTGAAACCCATGATATTCCGGAACTGGAACCCGGGCAGTACCGACAGAGCCTCTTCCAAAGTAAAATACCCATTCTCCTTAATCTGTTCAGCAGTAATTACATAAATGGTGCTTGGAACTTCCTTTATATTTTGTGAGACTTTACTAGCGGTCACAATTTTTAATTTTGCCAACTGGGTTAAATCCAGATCATAGATATTAGTGGTATCACTCTGCGGGAATGCTTTATTGACACTGAGGCATAAAAATATCAATAACATCTGCCAGATGGTTTTATATATTGTATTTACGCGCATCAATTTCATACAAAAAGATTGGGTTGCCGGTATTATCAACTTTTCTGATCAATACTGTTCAACCGTTTTATCTCATCCTTAAGTTCCTTCATCCGCAGTTCACGGTCAATGGTAGCTTCACGGAACCGTTGTAACTCATTCACCTGTTCCTGGAGTTCCTTTGTTTTTTCTTTTACTTTATTTTCCAGTTCTTCATAAAGCTTAATGTTTTCATACACTCTGGCGGTAGCATCGGCAAGTGTTTGAATTAACTTAACTTCATCATCGGTAGGTACATGTTGCCTGCTCCAATAATTACCTATGGTTCCAAAGGGTTTTGATGTATTTATAGGAACCATTACCAAACTTTTTACAAATGTTGATTTGTATGCTTCTAAATGTATTCTATCGTCAGCAAAAATATCCGGAATAACGGCTGGTTTCTTGTTAAGCATGGTCCATCCGCATATACATTCTGCTATGGGGAATTTTTTCCCCTTCCAAAGCGGGGATATTGAATTTTCATCAACATAAAAGCAGGAATTGCCATCGCGTAATACAAAGGTGCATCCGTCGGAACCTACCAATTTACGTGCCGATGCAGTTATAATCTGTTGAACCTCTGCAATGGATTGAGCAGAAGTTAACTGGTTGAGGGTAAAAATTAAAAAGTTTAACTTGTTATTCAGGGTTAAAATTTCTTCTTTATCCAATTTTTGTTCTGTTACATCCCAAACTGTTGATATTACCATATTTTTATCAGGCAACGGGATGTTTCGGGCAGTAATGTAGCGGGTATCCTCCCCCTTTCGGGTAATCGGGACTTCGGTCCAGTTCATCCGCTCAGGATCGTTACTGTCCATATCGGAAAGAACCTTTTCCTTTATCTGCTTCCGGAACTCAACATCTTCGTAAACAGCATCCCAAAAAGCATCGGGGTTTTCAAGGTCTTCTTTAGTAATTCTATAGAACTTAACAAAATTGTCGTTCACAAATTCAAATTCAACAGCAGGAGTAATGGAGTTTACTGCAAGGCCGATTGGTAAATTTTTAATGATTGAATATATAAATGCCCTACTCTTGATAAGCTCACTTTCGTTCTGCTTTAATAAAGTTATCTCCGTTGATACACCGCATATTCCGCTCACCTGGCAATCGGAATTAAATAAGGGGAACTTTGTTGAAATAAAGTAACGTAAACCAGAACTATCTTCCAGAACCTCTTCTCCCTCAATTTTATCCTTTTTATTCATTACTTCAACATCCATCCGCCTGAAATTCCTGCCAATTTCTCCGGGGAAAAGCTGTTCATCGGTATTCCCAATGACTACATCGCGCGATAATCCTGTTACCTTTTCCCATTTCCTGTTAACCAATTCATATTTCCCATCAATATCCTTAACATAAATTAAAGCCCCGCTATTCTCGATCAGGTCCTGCAAAAAGCGTTTTTGAGCGATGAGCTCAAGGGAGGCTTTTTTACGCTCTGTAATATCCACCGAAAGTATAAAAACCCCTTCGGGGATGGATTGAATACTTAACTTGAACCAGCCACTTTTTCCATCAGGAAAAACAAACTCGTTTTCCATCTGATATGGGATTTTATCATCAAGGCACTTTTTTATTTGCCGGAATACCTCTGTTTGTTCAATCCCAGGCCACATGTCCATGTATCTTTTGCCCATTAGCTCCTCTTTTGGCCGCTTGTTATGAATTTCGGCTGCACGGTTGATGTAAACATATTCCCAATCCCGGTTAAGAATTTGGCACCCTTCGAGCATGTTATCCAGGGTAGAATGGAACCGTTCTTCTTTTTTTATTAATTCTTTCTGTTGTTCGCGTTCCTCGGTTTGATCGCGGAAAACCATAACCACTCCCACGATATTCCCGTTCCTGTTTTTAATAGGGGCCCCGCTGTCGGCAATGGGTAGTTCGTTTCCATTTTTCGAAATCAACAAGGTATGATTGGCTAAACCCACCACCAATCCTTTTTTAAGAACTTTTATGACCGGGCTTTCGACTTTGTTCCGGGTATCTTCATTAATAATTTGGAAAACTTCTTCCAACATCCTTCCCCGGGCATCATTTTCCTTCCAACCCGTTAGTTTCTCGGCAACCGGATTTAGCTGCTTCACCCTTCCAAGTTTATCGGTAGTAATTACTCCATCGCCAATGCTGTACAAGGTCGCACGGAATTCCTCCTGCGATTCGTGCAGTTCAATCCTTTTCAGGTAAAGCTCTTTATAAATGTTCCGTTGCCGGTAGTGATAAAACCAGGCAATTGCAAGCGAGACCAATAATATAAGCCCAAGCGTAATGGTGAAAATAAACACCGCTTTTTGATAAAGTTCCTTGTAAATCTCAGCCAAGTCCACTTTTGATACCATATACCACGGGGAATCAGGGACTTTTCTTACATCGGCTAAAACTTTGTGCCCTCTGTAATCCACACCTTCAAAAACCCCTTCAGAACCTAAAACCGCCTGAATTGCCGGAGTCTCTTTATTTGTTAATGGCAGATACATGGTTAAAGGAGCATTGGTGCTATGGCGGACGGGGTTAATAAATAAAACACTGTCGCCTTCCTTCCTGATAATAAGCGTTTCGGCTGTTCTGCTGAGTAACGGCCATTCCTGCAAATAAGGGAAAAGAAACATGTTGGGATTGATTTGAAACACCAGTGTTGCCACAATATTCTTAGATTCATCCATAACAGGGGCTACAATTTCAAAATGAATCTTATGATGTATTTTACACGTGTAAAAATCCTGGATGGTGATAACCTTATCCTGAACCGCTTTTTTGGCAGACCTGATTGAGTAATCGTCAATTCTTACTACTTCTTTATTAACACTGAACAATAAATTACCATTTTCAGATAGTAAAAAAATATTCTCGTAACGCGAATTGGTCATAATCCGCAGTAAAGAACTACGCAGTTGTTCATCTGCCTGTTCTGTTTGTTTGCCTTTAACAATAGCTACTATATTATGAATGTCGGGTAAATTTGTGGAGAAAAAGCGGGCCTCGGATAACCGCTCCTGCCGCCAGTTAACCAGATGGTTCACTTTAAGTTTAGCAACCGCGCTCAGTTCTTCATATTTTTGTCTTGAAACCAGTTTCTTTTCATACTTATAATAGTAATAGCCACCAATACTGACCAATAAAGAAAGAAAAACGATAATTAAAAAGTAGCGGTAACTAAATGATTTAACAACAGTTTTCATAAAAAATGGGGTTGGTTAATATATTTTATTTTGTTATCCGGTATGAAGCTACAATATTTGATGCTTGTTGGTTCTCTTTTTCCGGTTTATAAAAAAAAATACCAACTCAAAGAATGTGAACCTGCTTACACTTAAGCGATAAGAGTTAGATAACCGTTTATAAGTTTTCATAAGACATGGGATTGGTTAAAGAACTATATTTTGTTATTCAATATGGAGCCGAAAACTTCTCAGTTAAATTACAAATATTTTAACCATTATGTTCACTTATTTATGTTTTTTTACATATCCTTTTAAAATATTTTCGTTGAACCTGAATTTGTTAGCCATCAATACGGAATAAATATTAAAAATCATTCCCGAATCTAACCGCTTTTAAATAGATTTATTGTTAATTTGAGATGTCACTTTAAAACAACCGACCCTCACAAACTTTGTTTTAACTATTTCGTTTTCAGTCAATTTATCCTTATAGAATTAGAACGTTTACCATTTAAGTAAAAAACGGGCATCCAAAAAAAAAAAGAATACGAAATCAACAGTATTGTTATTCATTAAACAACCACCCATCACATAATTATTGCTTATTTGAAAACATTCAAGTACATTTATTCATTATTTCCTAATTAATACTTTTTATTAAATAACAGGTATTAAAATGTCCCTTATGAAAGAAAAGATTTTGATTGTTGACGATATTCAAGCGAATACGCAACTGATTGCTGCCATACTTGAGCAGAATAATTACAGTACCGTGGAAGCCAACAATGGCCATCAGGCTTTAAATCTGATAAATGAACAGGATTTTGATTTGGTCCTTCTGGATATTATGATGCCTGAGATAGATGGCATCGAGACCTGCAAATTGATTAAAAAAGACCCCAAGAATAAAGACCTACCCATCATATTCTTATCGGCGCGCCACGATAAAGATGTAGTTATAGATGGATTTAAAGTAGGCGGCCACGATTATATTACCAAACCCTTTGAGAACGAAGTTTTGTTAATACGGCTAAAAACCCATATTGAGTTACGGAAAAGTAAAGAACAACTGAAAAAAACACATCAAGAGCTGCAACAATTGAATGCGACAAAAAATGGCTTTTTAAGGTTAATCAGTCAAAGTTTAAAGCAGCCAATCAGCGATATCCTTAAAATAAACCATCTGCTCAAAGAGCTGGTCGATTCTAAAGAACTGGTGGGCTACATAACCAAACTCAATTATTCGGTCAAACAATTGGAGAAATTTTCATCTACCGCACTGTTATTAAACGACTTAAAACTAAACAGCAATGAATTGGTTTTAGAGGTTGTGCCATTAAAACAACTCATCCAAAACACCTTGCTCCAACAGTCGTCCACCATTAACTCCAGAAACCAGAAGATTACCCTACTCGAAACGGATAAGGATATGAATATTCTGGTTGAAAAAAAACTTTTAGAACTGGCGCTGGTTAAGGTTATTGAGGCAATTGTGTTTAGTTACAAAGGTGGCACTCAGATAAAAATTATCCAGCAAACAGATGCGGACTTCCCGGAAGTGATTTTCGAAATTACGGGAGAATACGAAGATCCTGCACATGAATATTTAGATATTAACCAAAACTTACCCTTAATGCTGGCTAAACTCATACTGGAACTTCACTCCTTTGAGTTAAGTATTTATTGTTCAGCATCGAAAAAAGAGTATTTAAAAATAACTTTCCATCCAACCGAAAAAAGTTAAATGAACGAAACGGTTTTAAATTCCATCATCAGACTTTTTGCACTTATCACGTTGTACGATAGGAATAACGATCCTTTTCTATCAAACGGTTTTGTGAAACTCTTTTTAAAAAGAAATTTTAACGAAAATGTAAATATCGAGCAAATCGAAAACTACGAATCCTGTTTGGAACGTTACCGGTCCGATGATGCCACCAAAAATGACTATGAAGATATTATTATTTCCATCTGCTCGCGGATAAACACGAAACTTACTAAGAATCAGCGTCTAATAATTCTGATTAATTTACTTTACTACCTAAAATACAATACATCATTCACATTATATCAACCTATCACTGAACATGAATCGTTACATGTCCTTTTTAATATCTCAAAAGTTTTTAAGTTTTCCGATGAAGAGTATTTCACTATTAAAGGTTTTTTGAATGACCAGATTGCCGAAATCCCAAATAAAAACCAATTATTGATTGTAAATCAGGATCCAGATTCACAGTTTTCAGGAATCAAGCATCTGGTTAAAGCCAATTTACAAGGTCAGCTTATATTCCTGCACATGCCCGATACAAATACCATTCTATTCCGATATAAAGGGGAAACGACACTCAATTACAATCAAAAAACGATTTATACCGACCTGACCTATTTCATGGAGCCCAGTGCATTTATAAGTATCGAGAGGAATGAGGGCATTTATTACAACGAGGTCATGATGAGCTTCATGGAAATAAAGCAAAGTATTTCATTGGTAACTGCGGAAATTTCGTTCAAATTCCCAAACTCCAAAAATGGTATTGAGCCCTTTAGTTTCCAGGCCAATTCTGGGGAATTGGTGGGCATTATGGGGATTAGCGGTTCGGGAAAATCCACATTATTGAATTTGCTAAATGGAAACTTACACCTCAACCAAGGTGGGGTGTATATCAATGGAGTTTCTGTCCATTCTGCCGATAAAAAACTCAATGGTATTATTGGCTATGTTCCCCAGGACGACTTGATTATCGAAGAACTTACGGTCTTTGAAAACCTCTACTTCAATGCAAAATTTTGTTTCGGGAACCTACCCAACAGCGAGATTGTTGAAAAAGTAAATCAGGAACTCGAATCGTTAGATATATTTGATATAAAAGATCTTCCCACGGGTAACCCTTTAAACAAATTCATCAGTGGTGGGCAACGTAAGCGGTTGAATATTGCTTTGGAAACCATCCGTAAACCCTCTGTTTTATTCATTGATGAACCGACCTCCGGGCTTTCGTCGAGCGACTCGGATAAGATTATAAATTTGCTCAAACAACTTACCTTTTCCGGAAAGTTACTTTTTATTAACATCCATCAACCTTCATCGGATATTTTCAAGAAGCTTGACAAGTTGTTGGTGCTCGATAAAGGAGGCTATCCGGTCTATTTTGGGAATCCGTTGGATGCTTTGATTTATTTTAGGCAAAACACGCAACAACTCAAGCTGATTGAAGGTCAATGCCCTACCTGTAAAACAGCCCATCCGGATGATATTCTGGAACTTATCGAACTTAAAACCATTAACGAGTTTGGGCAAGAAAGTAAATCGAGAAAATATTCACCTAACGATTGGTATCAAAAATTCAGAAAAGAGATAAACCAGCCCATTACAGAAAAGCCTTCCGTTACTCAATTTCCTGAAATCAGTTTTATACCGCCCGATACATTTGGACAGTTCATTACGTATTTAAAAAGGAATGTTTTAATTAAACTTAACGACAAACAGTACATTATAGTTAGTTTAATTGTTACACCTGTTTTAGCATTTCTTTTATCCTTTTTTGTAAAGACCTATCCCATCGAGGATGGCATAAGAGGGGCTTACAGTTTTTCAGACAACAGCAATATCCCTGCCTTTTTATTTATGGCGATCATCGTTCCTCTGTTCATTGGTCTATCTATAAGTGCCCAGGAGATTTTTAAAGATCGGAAAATATTAAAACGGGAAAAGTTCCTCAACCTAAGCTGGAGTACCTATCTGAATTCAAAAGTTACTGTCCTCTTTTTTATTTCGGCCGTTCAATCGCTTTCTTTTGTACTTATTTCACATTGGATATTGGAAATATATGGAATGTTCTGGAGCCATTTTGCCATTCTATTTTCGCTGTCGTGTTTCTCCAATTTGTTAGGTCTGTTTCTTTCAGCATCAGTAAAATCTATTTTAGCCATTTATATCCTCATTCCACTTATTCTTATCCCTCAATTGTTATTAAGTGGCATCATTATTCCTTTCGATAAAATCAATTATCGCATCTCGTCGCAAAGATATGTCCCCATCGCCGCCGACTTAATGCCGTCGAGATGGGGTTATGAAGCCATTATGGTGCAGCAGTTTACCGGCAATGAATACCAAAAACATTTTTTTGCCCTGAACCAACAATTGAGTAACATTTCATACTGTTCCAATTATACCATCCCAAAGCTTCTGGCATTAACTAATAACATGAAAAAGCCTGGCGGTTTTGGGAAAAATGAACCTGCCCAAATCATTTTAAACAACGAACTCAGTAAAATACAACAGGAATTTAACTTTAACCTTGAACCGTACCTGGCGCTTATACCCAAAGATGCTTCTCAAATAAAAGAATTAGATAAAGTTGAATCGGCACTCAAAACAATAAAATCGGCACTGAATAAAAGCTTTAAAGAACTCAACTATAAAAGAGATTCGCTCATAAATTCCATAGATGAGCTTAATGCACTGAAAAAAAAATACGACAACACCAAAGTAGATGAGGTGGTATGCAACACCGCAAGCTTTGACCGGATTGTATTGGGAAAGACTTCGTTTATCCGGAAATTCGAACCCATTTACCAGATTCCGGTTTCAAAATACGGCAGGGCACATTTTTATTCGGCTTCAAAAAGGATCGGTTCTTACAGATTTAAAACCCTTTATTTTAATTTGGCTGCTATTTGGATAATGACTCTTGCCATTTATTTTGTATTGGTTTTTCAACTCCACATCAAGGTTTTTGGGTTTAGGCAGGATATTCCGAAAGTATTGCCGTTGAAGGAAGATGAAACCCTCTGAATTTATTTTGTGCATAAGATGTAATAGATCGGTAGATTTTTAGACAAAACACCTGAACCATTCTGGCACATAGCCGGATCAGGGCATTTTAAAACCTGCCACTAAAATATCGTCGGTTTGCTCCAGCTTCCCTTTCCAAAAATTGAGTTCCGATTCCAGCGCCATTTTTTGTTTTTCCATGGGCAGGTTGCTTACCGATACCAAAAGGTTTTTAAAATTTTTACTCATGTATTTATAATTCTTAGCGCCTCCAAATTGGTCGGTAAACCCATCGGTAAACAAATAAATAATATCCTGCGGATAAAAAGGGATTTCTTTTAAGGTAAAGTTTATTTCATCCAGGTAGGTATTTTTTCCAATCGGCAGTTTATCCCCCTTGATAATCTGCATGTGGTGCCCGCGGACCAGAACCAAATCGCGGTAAGCACCTGAAAACTGAATGGTTTTTTTGTTGTGGTCGATTAGGACCAGTGCTATGTCCATACCGTCGTTGACGCGTTTTGTATGCATTTGCTGCGCCAGATTATCGACTACTTTTTGCCGAAGTTTATTGAGTATTTCGGCAGTGGTTTGTGTGCCTTCTTTACTAACAATATCGTTTATAAATGCTATTCCCAGCATGCTCATAAAAGCACCGGGAACACCATGACCCGTACAATCGGCAACTGCCAGTATGGAAATGTTAAAATCACTATTCCGGATGTTCTTAAACCAGTAAAAATCACCACTGACCAGATCCTTAGGGCGGAAAAAGATAAAATGTTCAGGAAAGGTTTTTTTTATGACATCCTTAGGGGGTAAAATAGCTTCCTGGATGTTCATGGCATAACGTACGCTGTCCATCATTTTTTTATTTTGCTCCATTATCTGCTCCTTTTGAGTATTGATTTCTTCGGTGCGTTCAATTACTTTAATCTCAAGGTGTTCAATCTGGTCATGGATTTTGTGTTTTAGGAGCTCGAAATTTTCTATCAACAACCCAACTTCGTCGTTACGGTTTTTCACCCTCACGGGTTCCAGGTTGCTAAAACCGGATTCAACAAAGTATGAAATATTGTCGCTGAGCTTACTGATACGGCGCGTAGCCAGTTTTGATAATTTTAGGCTCAGGTAAAGTGAAATCAACACAAATCCCAATATACTCAGGCCGGCTGTGCTTTGCATCCTTCGAAAACTCTTTTGTTTACTTATTTTGCAATTTGAGCTGATCAGTTTTGCATCGTTAAGTAAATGGTTAACCGTATAGTCTAACCGGGCTTTTAACGATGCGTTATTTTTTATCCCGATAATGCTATCTAAATGTACCACCTGGTCGAATAATCCGCCGTATTCAAGAAGTGATTCCACCGTTTGATTTTTTGTAACCGGGTTCAGGCTTTTTGATTGCCGAACACTATCGACAATTGTTTGCAGCTTTTTATGAAATTTATCGCAGTATTTTACCTCGTTCCGGATAATATAATCTTTTTCGTGGCGGCGCAACATGAGCAAATCGCTTAAAAGGATACCCTCACTTTGTTCCAGGGCGTGAGCATAGTTACGCATATTGCCTTCAATACCCCAATCCTTGAACCCCCTCAGAAAAACCAACTGGGTTATACTATCGAAAATTACGTTAAGCGAATCGATATGGAGGGGTAAATTCATAAACAGATCATTTGCATCGAGTTGCACAAATTCATCCGAATGATAGATGTAGTTCTGTGTTTGTTTAATCTGATTAATTAGTTGCCTGTGGTTTTCAATGTAAGCACTTTGCCGTGTTGTAAAGAAACTTGGGCTGTAGGTCTCATAGGTAAAGAAATTATTTATTTGTTGCGCATCATTATATATGAGCAATTCAAGATCGTGGATACGGTTTTCAATGTTTGTAATCCGCTCCCGCTTTTTTGCCTGGTATTGCGAAATTAGAATTACAACACTATTTATTAAAACAAACAATAAAAGAATGGCTAATAATTGCGTGTGAAGTTTACGAAACATAATCCCTATGTAGTTTTGTGGACTACTAAAATAGGGCTTGGTTTTTTTCTTTGTATTTTGACAGGATTAAGTATGTGTTAAATAAATTGAGATGAAAATACTTTTTGTGATCAAGTTATAAATTAAACTTAAAGGTCATTCTACCCTCAGCAGTCAGTTACAAAATAAGTTTTTTTAAACTTAAACCCCATTGTACCAATTAGAAACGGTCGTTTTCATTTTTTATAAAATTAAATGCACATAATCTTGTTAAAAGTGCATAAAACGTAATGATTTAACTTTTGATTAATATACAATCAATGTTGAATTGACAACTTGCAATTCCTAATTTTAAAACTCAATGCAACGATTCATTGCCCTTTGGCGGTTGGTCCTACTTATCACGGTTTCTTTTTTATGGCTAATCATGGGAACTATGCTACAATGGATAACAGGGCATTCGGTAAAAAGCAGCCGCTGGGTTGTACAAACCTGGGCCACATGTGTTCTGAAAATTTTACATATTAAAATCAATCTTTACGGGAATTTGCCCGATTTACAGGCAATGGTTATGGCAAACCACCGCAGTTATCTGGATATTTTTGTTCTGTTGGCCTATTTTCCGGAATCTATCGTCGGGAAAAAAGAACTCCGGAAGTGGCCAATCATTGGGCAAGCCACCAAATTAGCCCGGATGGTATTGGTGGAACGTACCAATGTCAAAAGCCTTTTTGAAACCATGGGAAAAATTGAAATGGCATTAAATAGCGGAAGCTCGGTTATCCTTTTTCCCGAAGGAACTACTTTTAAAGGGCCGCACACATTAAAATTCAAAACCGGCGGATTTGCTGTTGCATCCCAAAAAGGGATTCAGGTAATACCTTGCGCGATTAGTTATTTTGATGCTGAAGATGCCTGGGTTGGGAACGACTATTTTATTCCCCATTTTATCAATCAAATGGGGAAACCGCTCACAGAGGTAAATCTGTGGTTTGGCGAACCCAATTATTATCCCGATGCGCGGCAATTAAAACTTGTTACCCAGGACGCCATTAACCAAATGCTCGTTGATTGGAATAAACGGAAAGCCCGTGCCAATTAAATCTTGCCGGTTGCAGTGATTGAGTATATCCCATGACACCCGGATCCTCACCATCAACCACTCTTTATTATTGAAAGCGGAGCAAGTTAAATTCAAAAAAAAACAGATTGCTTTTTTTTTGTTTTAATCTCAACTTAACATCTGTTTCAAGTTTAAAACAGGAAATTGCTTATAATGAATTATATATAAAAATAAGTCCAAAAATGCCACGCCCATTTTAGTTCATGGCCCACCAATGCTTTAAACTTTATTTAATAGTTAGTTAAACCTAATTGTCTTAATTTTATACAATTTTGTTACACTAAAATGAGCGATATGGAACATGATGTAGCAATACAAAAAAAAACCACGGACAACCAGGTTAAAAAACCTTTGGAATCATTATCGTTACAGGAAATATATAATGTTTTAATTGCTGATTATGGTATCGACTTTCAGTTTCAGGAAAGTGAATTAAGGAACTTGCCCAAACAGTCCCCGTTCATTGTCATTTCAAACCACCCGTTGAAAGGGATTGACAGTATTTTATTACTGAAAGTAATTGCTGAAGTTCGTCCCGATATTAAAATAGCCAACGATGTGATTCTTCCCAAATACACACCGATACAGAAATATTTCATCTTTTCGCACAAGTTCCACCGGACCAAGCTGTCGCGTAAAAAGGCCATCGAATATTTGAAACAGGGAAAACCCTTAGGGATATTCCCGGCGGGCGATTTCTCACTCTTTTCGTTTGCAACCGATTTTTCCAACGATCCCATCTGGAGCACTGAAACCATCCGTTTTATCAAATCGGTAAAAGTACCCATAGTTCCGGTTTACTTCCAGGTAAAATCCTCCATTATTCAATCATTGCTTAATGGAAATTATTGGTTAATGCCATTGCTGACAAAGGGTGAATCAAAAAACAAAGTACGGAATATCCGGCTTCGAATTGGTGCACCGATAGATATTGAAGACCAAACGAATTTTAACAACATTGATAAATTTGGCCGTTTTTTGCGTTCAAAGGTTTACTGTTTAGGTTCACCTGTTGAGGTACCCGCATATTTTGCCCCCCGGTTGAAGAGTCCTAAAAAAGTAGAACCTATTGCTCCACCGGTATCAAGAAATGAATTGAGAGATGAAGTTGAACAGATTAAAAAAGAGTATTTATTGTTCGATTCCGGTTCATTTAGTGTCATCTGCTGCCCTTCGAATAAAATTCCCCTCATGATGCACGAAATTGGACGGGAACGTGAATTAACGTTTCGGCAAGTGGATGAGGGAACCAACCGTTCCATCGATCTGGATGAATTTGACCTTTATTACCAGCAATTGTTTATTTGGGATAATGCGGGCCAATCCCTGGTTGGAGCCTACCGTGTAGGGAAAGGCAACGAAATTATGCAACAGTATGGAATAAAAGGGTTTTACATCCAGAGTTTGTTCCGCGTTCATGATGATGCCGGTAATATCCTGAGCCAATCTCTTGAATTGGGACGTTCCTTTGTAGTTCCGGCTTATCAAAAACAGCCACTTTCGTTATTCCTATTGTGGAAAGGGATACTCTATTTTCTAATTAAAAATCCCGAATACCGCTACCTGATAGGCCCTGTCAGCATAAGCAATCATTACAGCAAAGCCTCAAAAAGCTTGATCATTAAATTCATGATGGAGAATTTCTTTCATAAAGAACTTGCTACTTTATTTAAACCCCGAAACGCTTACAAACCCAAAATGAAGTACGATCTGGATGTGCTGGTTGAAAATACAAAAAGCAACCTGAATAAACTCGATTCAATGATTTCTGATATTGAATTCGACAATTACAAGATTCCGGTTTTGCTCAAAAAATATCTAAAACTAAATGCCAAAATCATCGCCTTTAATATCGACCCTTTATTTAACAATGCACTCGACGGTTTAATCATTCTTGATGTATTAGATATTCCACTCCATACCATCCAAAACTTATCGAAAGAAATTAACGACGAAACCCTTTTAAGCAGATTTACTCAAGAATGACCCGAAACACAATTACGAATAACAACCAATAAAATAAAAAACTATGGATGCTATTATTTACAATCAAAAAACAACAAAATCCGGATTATTTTTTAATCTCCCTGATCCGGAATTAATTTTTAAAGAGAGTCAAAAAATTAGTGATGCCGTTTTCACTTATGAAAGTGAAAATTTTAAAGTTCCCTTGTCAGAACCTGAATTATTGTTTAATGATGTCTATTTTGCATCAATGGCCCAGCTTTGATCCTGAATATGCCTGAGGATTTTGTAATTGAAAATAAGTATTTCCAATAGTAAGCTTTAATAATCTGAACGGACTACAAATTTGCTGCTTTAACAGAAAAACTATAAATTGCGTCAAATAAATGACGGAATTATGAATTATTTAGTCAGAGACTTATCTAATAATATTATAAATAAGTTACAACCTAATAAAGTTGTAATAGTTTTTGGAGCTCGCAGAGTTGGAAAAACTGTGCTTGTAAAAGAAATACTTGACCAAGTAAATGAACCTGTTCTTACGTTAAATGGAGAGGATATAAACGTCCATGACAAACTTGCAATTAGAAGTGCAGAAAACTATAAACAGATTCTTGGTTCATATAAATTTCTTTACATTGATGAAGCACAAAAAATACCTGAAATAGGCTTGAAACTGAAGCTTATGATTGATGAAATTGAAGGACTTAAGGTTATTATTTCGGGTTCATCATCATTTGATATTCACAAAGACGCAGGAGAACCATTAACTGGCAGAAAGTATTCATTTAATCTATTCGCCTTATCCGAAAATGAATACAACCAAGTTGAGAATAGTATCTCTAAAATAGACAAAGTGCGGGAAAGAATGGTTTTTGGGAATTATCCAGAATTACTGCATCTACCGGATCGTGAAGACAAGATTGATTATCTAAACGAAATGGTTAGTTCATATCTTTTGAAAGACATTTTAGTTTACGAAAACATTAAGAATTCGCAGAAAATATTCAATTTATTACGACTAATTGCATTCCAAATTGGAGGGGAAGTTTCACTTCAGGAATTGGGGAATCAATTAGGAATAAGCAAAAATACCGTTGAAAAATACCTAGACTTATTGAGTAAAGTATTTATACTTTACAAAGTTGAAGGATTTAGTAGGAATTTAAGAAAAGAAATAACTAAAAACTCAAGGTGGTATTTCTTGGATAATGGAATTAGAAATGCTGTGATTGCAAATTTTAATCCCATTGAATCCCGCAATGATATTGACGCTTTGTGGGAAAACTATATGATTAGTGAAAGGTTAAAATATCAGGAATATAAAAGACTTTCATCTAATAACTATTTTTGGAGAACATACGAACAACAAGAAGTTGATTGGGTTGAAGAACGAGACGGCTCTATGTTTGGTTATGAGTTTAAATGGAAAGAAGACAAGGTTAAAATTCCAACTCAATGGAAAGCTGCATATCCGGATGCTTCATTTGAAGTAATAAACATGGATAATTTTAGTGAATGGTTGAAATAATTACTAAAGATAACCTTTAGTATATGCAAAGTAGGCGATACCTGATTTAATTCTATTCTAAAGACCTTAAAATGACTCCCTCAAAGGGATTCAGGTAAATTAAACTCTGTGCTGAACGGTTAGTTTTCTGTCTGGTCGAAATAAGTAACTTCCATCGGGAATAATAAGTCTGGCCAATTTCTTTAACAAACGGGGTAAAATTCAAATAAATATGTATTTTTTGCTCCCCATAAGTACGTTCGTAAGCCATAACTCCCTTTTTACCAGTATGTAACCATGTAAAATCGCCCATGGTAAAAGCTACATAAGTCCTTCGCAATTGGATTAACTGCCGATACAGTTGGAGCATGGAATGGGGCTGTTCCCATTGGGTTTCCACATTTTTTACGCAATAATCAGGGTTCACCGGCAGCCAAGGAGTTGTTTCAGAAAATCCCGCGAATTTAGTCCCGTTCCATTGCATAGGTGTACGGGCTTTATCGCGGCCCGAATAAAATGGCCAGAACCTTTTTCCAATGGGATCTTTGATTTGCCGATGCGGTATGCGCCCGTTCACCATCCCAATCTCTTGCCCATAATAAATAAAAGGAGTCCCCCTTATGGTAAACAGCAACATAGCCTCCAAACGGGCTTTGGGTTCTTTAAAAAACCGGAAAACCCGGCGGTTGTAACTTCGGTGCAAATCGTGGTTCGAAACTACTGCGCATGGCCAACCCTGCGGGGGGATAGCTTGCATCCAGTTTTGTATGGCGCTGGTATATTTTTTTGCGCTCCAGCGTTTAAATGCCAGTGAAAAATCGAAAGCCAGATGCAACGAGTCGGTTCCATCGCCCAAGTACGAAGCTGCCAATTGGGGATTCCCGGGCGGCAACATATAAATTTCGCCAATGCTCACCTTTTCAGGATATTGATCGAGAAGTTTGCGGAGCGAGGCCAGGATTTTTAACGATTTGGGGCGGTTGTGGGTAAATACCGTTGTTGTTCCTAAAAGCTGACTTAAAAAAGAGGGATCGTCGCGAAGTTTTCGGTCTTTGACAATGAAATTGATAACATCGAGCCGAAAGCCATCGACTCCCAAATCGAGCCAAAACTTGAGGGCTTTGAACATGGCTTTTTTTACCTCATTGTTCCGCCAGTTAAGGTCGGGCTGTTCTTTTAAAAACGAATGGTAATAATAATGCCGGGTGGTTTGGTCGAATTCCCAACCGGAACCGCCAAACCTGTTCCGCCAGTTGTTGGGCAGTTTACCGTTATTGGGTTCCTTCCAGATATACCAATCACGTTTGGGGTTATCCAGGGATGCCCGCGATTCCAAAAACCAGGGATGCTGATCGGAGGTATGGTTGAGCACCATATCCATAATCAAATAAATGCCCAGCTTGTGGGCTTCTTTCACCAGTTTGTTAAAATCGGCAAAGTTCCCAAAAATAGGATCGATCTGGTAATAATCACTGACATCGTACCCAAAATCGGCCTGAGGCGACAAATACACCGGCGAAAGCCAAATGGCATCGATACCCAATTTTTGCAGATACGGCAGTTTTTTAAGAATGCCTTTTATATCACCGATCCCATCGCTATCGCTATCGTAAAAGCTCCGGGGATAGATATGATACACCGTTCCGTGTTTCCACCAAACCCATGAGCCGTCTTTCGTGTTTTTCGATGTCATAGGTTACAAGGCAATATCCTGAACGAGTTGTTTCATAATGTGGTCCCTACTGTACTTAGCAGCCCGTTCAATGGCTGCTTGTTTAAATGCTGCAGATTTTACCGGGTTACTGAAGTATTCGTTCATCCAAAGCACCATGTCGTTTTTACTAGATGCCAAATATCCCGACACCTGATGTTCGATAATGTCTTTGGGTCCTTTCGATTTGTAAGCAATCACCGGCAAACCGCAACTTAGCGATTCCAACACAACCAGGCTAAAGGTATCGAACCTTGAAGGCAAAATGAGCAAATCGGCGGCAGAGTAATAATACGGAAGTTCTTTAGTTTCAATCCATCCCAGGAAAATCGCGTCAGGCATCAGTTTTTGAATTTCGTTTTGTGCCGGTCCCACTCCTGCAAATACCATTTTAATATCGGAATGTATTTCTTTCAGATTTTGGAAAATCTCGGGAATATCCATAATTCCCTTTTCGAGGCTGATTCTTCCGGCAAACAACACCACTTTATCGGTCTCGCTCAAACCAAACGCTGCATATTTTGACGACGGAACAGGTTTAAAAGTTGACTGTACCCAATGGGCAGTAAGTTTTACCTTATCGGGCGAAAATCCCATCTCTTTTCCGGTTAACCATTTTTGATGATCGGAATTAAGCACAAACACCTGATCGAAGGCACCGTAATAAGCCCGCAACAAACGACGGACACGGTTCAGGTTGTGCTGATCCATATTTAAAACTTTACGGGCAAACATCACCCAATCCGTATGGATGTAAAACGAGGCAGGTACATTGTAAGCATGTTTCAGGTACAGTGCCGCGGCACCCATAATCCCCTCGGTAGAACACATGACCCGGTCGTATTCGTTTTCAAGAAAAAGGTGGTGTATTTCATTAAAATTGGGGATGCGCACTGGCTGTTGTTCATAAAAGGGTAAAGTAAATTCGGCCATCGGTTTCAATACAATCAAATGGTCATCGGGCTGCACCTGGTTACTGCAAACCAGAATATCAATAGGAAGATTCAGCCGTTTAATTTCTTTGTGCATCTCCTGCAACACATGCGACACCCCGTTTTTATCGGCATATGTGTCGGTGAGCCAAAGCATCCGTTTGGGGTGTCTGAATTTTCCCAGTTTTATTGAAAAAGTTTCGAGCAACGGGCGGGTATTGTACAATACTTTGGCACTGGTGAAATTAGCTCCCAGGATTAATGACGAGGCCAGGAACGGGAACGACAATCCATCGAGGAATTCGGAGAGGTTCAGTGTTGAAATCCGTTTGGTTTTTTGATTTACGTATTTAGGACCTTGACCAATTAACACCCTGACATCGCTAGGTAATTCCAGTTTTTCAATTAATTGGTTTAAATCCATTTTTTTAAGAGAACTGTCTTCGCTCAGCTTTTCAATTTTTTTTGACAAGCGTTTATAAAGTACCTCATTTAATTGGTCGCTGATGGTATTTACCGATTTTGAAAGTTCTTTTACCATTAATTGAGGCGGCAGTTCCCGGGCTTTAGCAATGTTGGTTGCTTCGTCGAAAATGGGTTTGTATGCTTTAGGTACCATCATCCGGCGGTAAGCTTTGGGTACTTTTCCCATAAAACATTCATGAAAAAGCTCGATAAACCGCATGGTCACTTTGTGGTTTTGCAATTCGGTAAAGGCGTTGGATGCCAAAAGAGCAATCATTTTATCACGGCCGGTACCTTTGTGGAGCAAGATACGGAGCAATCCGGGATCTTGCTTATACATGGCTATCTGGCACACGTAATCCAAAAAGGCAATGGTCAGTTTCTCAAAATTTTGATGTGATCCATAGGGTGCCATGTTTCCATTCCGTATAGCTTCAAGAGCAAGTTCAGAGCCGGCTGAAAATTGCAGACGGTTTTTTAAATCGGGAATATGCAGCAAGGTCCCCGTTTGTCCGGTAAAAATCCCCATGTGGCTGTCGGAACCGCCCGACCATGATTTTTTATAGGGGTTTTGTGAGTAAAGCAACGGATCAACCTGAAACTTCTTGGCATAATCGTTTAAAAGTTCGGGCGTTAAACCTTCAACCCAGGACTTTACAAGCATGTTTTGCCAAGTGTCGCGTTGACCGTTCAACACTTCGAACCGTTCAAAAACCACTGCCATTTTGTAAAAGAAATCCATGGGAGGCATTCCATCGATGCTGTAGTTATAGAGCGGATGTGCCCAAATGGTGGGGATATTTTTTTCGTGGGCATATTGTAAGAACTGGTACACATTTTTGCGGAGTTTGTTCAGTGTATATTCCTGATCGGGAGTAAACCCATACGTCAATACATGAATCCCGATGTTGAAATCGGGTACGGTGCAACTGAATTCGGTACCTACCAGCACATCGAACCCTTTATCTTTCAATTCGTAACATGAACGGGCATTGTTGTGGTTGGTGATAGTAATCACATCGGTGCCGCTTTTCCGTAAGGTTTTAATTAATTTTTCGGTGGGCAACCAGGTTTCGGGGACATTCAGAATACGCCCGAGCAATTCATCGGGGACATCACTATTGTGGTCATGACAATGTAAATCAATTTTTAAGGTTTCGTGTTCAGGGAACCGTTCCTGTTCGGTCCATAAAAACTGTTCTAACTCCTTTTTAAGTTCCTGCTGAAACGACCAATCATTCGGGTTGTTGCGCTGCATATTTTCTACTTACTAATTTGCTGGCAAATTGTAAAACTATCGTCAACTGAATGTGAAATGCAGGTTACCGATTTATTAAATCCGCACGGAAACTAGAAAGAGGAAAAAACTGCCTAAAATGACAAAACCCCAGGACAACTTTAAGTCATCCTGGGGTTTTGTTTTTTGTGACTCCGCCAGGACTCAAACCTGGAACCTTCTGATCCGTAGTCAGATGCACTATTCAATTATGCTACGGAGCCTTTTGCGGGTGCAAATATAGCCAAAAAATTATAATTACAAATAGCTTCCAAAAAAAACAATTCAATACTTTTTTTTATCTTGCATAGTTAATTAGAAAACAAATTGCTATGAATACTCCTAAGAAATTTCTGATCCTCCTTTCAGTGATGATGGTTTTATTGGTTTTCATCCAGTGCGAGTTTAAAAAACGGTCGGCACATTCCATTATTTTTCAGGATAACGAATGGTACTATGGGGATAAACCCGTTTTTAGGAATGATTCATCGTTTTCATTCTCAGCCTTTGACACCATTGCCAACAAATTTATCAACCCCCTCTCCTTTCCCATTCAACTGACCGATTCCACGTTGGTATATCGCCGTTTTCAGGAACGGGGTTATTACAACCAAAACAGGGAATTCCAGATAACATTTATGGAGGAGGTGATAGATACCGTGAAATACGATTTAAAATATATTAATAAACAACCCAAACTGATTTTATACCTGGAACCTTTTCCAATCATTCTGAAGTCGAAATTAGATTTGATGGTGGCTGAGACCAGAAACTTTGACCCCATAAAATTTGTCATCATCGATTATTCTATTGGCGACCAGATTGACCGTTCGCTTTTAAAAACCCGGGGAATTTACAACTACCCAAGTTACACAATAGAAGATTGTGAATACATTGACAACAAGGATATTACCTTTAAAATTATTGGTTACAACAGTATTTATTCCATTGAAAGGCGGCGGATTGAAGATTACCGGGTGAAAGAAATTGTAAACGTGGTGACCAGCAAACTTGGTTTTAGTCCCGAATACCGGCCCATGAGGCAATGGATTGAAGGTTCCGATTATGAATACGAGTTCTACCGGTGGAGCGGGCATGGTGTGCAGATTAACCTTTCGCGAAGCAAATATATTGGGGCCGATTCGTACAAAACACTGATAATAAGCAACGATTGGACTCTTTCGTATGACGACAGCTTTTTACAGGCCATCCTGGTAGAAACCTTTAAAAATGGAAAACCACAGTCAAGTATTATAAATTAAGGGAAAATATTGCTGCCATAAACGGAGGAAATTAATCGTATCCAGAGATAACAAAGCAATATTAGCCACAATTTTAAGATTCGTAATTTTTCCTACTCAAGTTCTCGGCTTTCCTTGTTTTGTCAAAAGTATTGTCCAAATCAGTCAATATTTGTCATACGTTCGCACTTTCTTCAGTGGGATGGTAAATATATCTATGAAATTATTTTTCACTCTCGTGTCAAACATGCGTTTGCATCAATTCACCCGGGGGTTCCGGACGTGAATATAAGGCATAATGCTTAATCAAAAAGTCACCGGGTGAATATTACCCGACTTTTTATAGTTGACAAGGCACTAGTCGGGTTCATTTTCCAGCTTCGATGATTAATACCCCTATTTTTACCTTTAATTACACTGAAGGCAGGGAAAAGGTAAAAGTAGAACCTTTGCCCAGTTCGCTTTTTACACTGAGCGTTCCTCCATTTTGTTTGATAAATTCCTGACAGATAATCAGTCCAAGGCCTGTTCCCCGTTCGTTATTCACACCGGGTGTTGTTAATGGTTGATCAATTTTGAACAGTTTTTCGATACTTTCGGGCCTAATACCCACCCCATGGTCGATAATGCTCACCAAGATATTGTTCTTTTCCTTTTTCAGGGCAATCACAATCTTTCCGTCGTTTTGGGAGTATTTTATGGCATTCGACAGGAGGTTCCGCATCACGGTGCGCGACATGTTTTGATCGGCGTAAACCAAAAATTCGGTAGGAGTATTTAACTCTATTTTCAACTTCTTTTGCTCCAAACTATAACCAAACAGGTTGACGCTCTCCATAATCACATCGTTTACCGGGAAAGTTGCCAATGATTTTTCAATAGACCCTGATTGTGTGCGTGCCCACTCCAATAAATTCTCCAACAGATTATATACCTGATTGGCCGATTGATTGATCAGTTTCACGTACTGCCTGATTTCGTCAGGTGAGTGGGTATCGTAGTTCTCGGAGATAATGCTGGTCAATCCTAAGATGGCATTGAACGGGTTTTTAAGATCGTGAGCCATGATGTTGAAAAATTTGTCTTTGGCCGACAATGCCTCTTTGAGCTTCCCCTGCGAAAACTTTAGGTTCCGTTCGGCTTTGCGTATATCGGTAATATCGATAAGAATGCCTAAAGTACCAATCAGTTTTCCATCGGAATTAACAATCCCTTTACGGTAGCTAATGACGTCATGTTCTTTTTGGTCGGTAAAAACAATAGTCCCTTCGTTCCGGAGTAAATCTTTGCCCGGGTTGCTAAAAAGTTTGGTGGTGTCGCAGCTTAATTGGGTTTTCACATTTAAATCGATCAAACTGCACCCAATAATTTCGTCTGCTTTTTTACCGGCTATTTCCTCAAAAGCCATGTTGCACCCCAATAACACGCTATTTTTGTCGGTGTAAAAAACCGGGTTCGGAATGGTATTTAACAAGGTCTCGGTAAAGGTATATTGCTCTTTCAATTCAAGGTTCGAAATTTCGATAAGTTCCTTTTGATGTTCAATCTCTTTATTCTGCTTAATCAGCTCGGTATTAAGCACCGCCGATTTTTTCAGGTTACGGATGATGATAAACACGATTGCAATCCCCAAAACAAAAACAAGGATAAAGAAATACCGCTCTTTGAGTTTCTTCTGGTGTTCTAAGTTCTTGGTCAGCAAATGTTTTTCAATCTCCGATTCATATTTAATGCTTTGGTCTTTAAACTCAATTTGCAGTTCGGAGTGCTTAACCTGCTCCTTTTTGTTATACTCCCTTGAACTATCGGCCATTTGAAAAGCTACCGCCTGATACTTATATGCGTTTTTGTAATCGTTCAATTTCTGAAAGGTCTGGCTCAACTTAATAGCCGACATTTCGATAATCTCATTGTAGCTATTATCCCTAGCTACCCGATAACTCTCAAGATACATGGCCAGTGCTTTTTGAGTTTGTCCCTTACCCATGTAAATATCGCCTACCAGCAGATCTACAAGTATAAGACTGTATGTATCATGAAAGTCGTTATAGATTTGAATGGCTTTTTGAAAATTACTGTAGGCCGAATCGTACTGATTGTTTTTTAGGAAATACTCGCCCATGTTATGATAAATAGTGGACAACATTCCGGGATTGTTCTGCTCTTTATTGATTTCCATGGCTTTATTAAAATATACCAACGCGTCATCGGTTCTTCCTTTGTCAACATTTAAGGAGGCAATATTCAAAAAAGCAACCGACTGGCCTTTCAAGTAATTAACCTTTGTGCTGTATTCCAGCGATTTGTAATAATAAACCAGGGCTTGGTCGCTGTTACCAAGCGAATAATAAAGAATCCCGATATTGTTGTAAAGGTCGGCAAGTATATCAATTTGATTGATGGCTTTAGCAAATTCCTGTGCCTTCAGGTAATTTTCGATGGCTTTGTAGCGGTTACCAGTTGTTTCGTAAATAACCCCGATATTGTTATAAGCTTTACAAAGTGATAAAGTATCCTGGCATTTTTCGAGATAGGTAATTGAAATCAAGGCAAATTCCATGGAGTTAGGGAAATCGCTAATAAAATAGGCTCCCAGGTTTTTAACTAAATAAAACTTTCCCCAAAGCAGGTTGTCATTTAAACCGGACAGCTTTTTTTCAATTTGCAACAGTAAAGTATCCGCCTCGTCCATCCTTCCCAGAAAATACAAACTCCTGACTTTTTCAATGTTAATATCAGCAAGTTCGTATTTAAGTTGTTCCTTTTTGGCTATGGCAAGTGCACTGTCGCAATAATTTAGAGAACTCTCAAGATTGGAGTTCTGTAAAATCCTTATAAGTTCAAGGTAATTGGCAATTTTATTTTGATTATCTGTCTCATTAGCAATCTTCAGTAGAATACTGTCTTTTTGTTGATCCTTAAAGTCTTTGGTGTACCCCTGATTAAATGCAATGACCAATGCAATAACCATTTGAAGAATCCTATTTTTCATAATCAGAGGCAATGAATGCTTTTAATTATCAAAAATAGAATTATAATCGTGTACTTTGATATAAAATGGCTGATTTTTATTTGCCAGTTATTATAAAATAACGACTTAATGTAGAAATGGGGGGCACAAAAAAAATACCATAATAAGTCATTGATGACTCCATTTATAATTCAAAGGGAATGTTACTCTATCTCATTCCATACCAACGCACTGGCTCCCATAATGGCAGCATTGTTATTCATCTGCGAAAGTTTTAATTGGGTTTTGCTTTTGAAAATATAGAGCATGTTCTTATCCATGTGATGCTGAACCTCGTCGGTTAAAATTTTTCCTGCATTGGCCAGCCCCCCAAAAAGGAAGATAGCTTCGGGACTTGTAATAGCCACAATATCGGCCAACGATTCGCCCAAACGCTTCCCGGTTTTTTTAATCGCTTCAACAGCTATAAAATCGCCTGAGGCCGCTGCCATGGCAATTCCCTTCGAGGTTAATTTATTAAAGGGAATCTCTCTCAATCCGCTGGGTTGGTTGTAGTAAGCCATCAATTCCGAAACTGTACGTACCAATCCTGTGGCTGACACATATGCTTCCAGACAACCATGGCGCCCGCATCCACAAACCCTTCCGTTTGGTTCCACGATAACATGGCCCATTTCACCTGCAAAACCATCTTGCCCGTAAAGCAGTTTGCCATTTACTACAATGCCACTGCCCAAGCCGGTACCCAAGGTAATAACAATAAAATTCTTCATCTTTTTCGCACCCCCGTAAATCATCTCACCAATGGCAGCAGCATTGGCATCGTTGGTAAGGTAAACAGGTACACTGAAATGGTTTTTAACCAATTTGCTGAATTCAATCTTGCCTTTCCATCGCAGATTTGCAGCGCTTTCGATGGTACCTGTATAAAAATTGGCATTGGGCGCACCAATTCCAATACCCACAAGTTCAAAATCACCTTCCAGGGTCTGGATACCATTTTTTATCTCGCCACACAATTCGGCAACAAAATCTTCAATTTTTTCATGAGTTTGGGTAGGTATAGAATGTTCATACACAACGTTTCCATCGCGATCTACGATACCAATCACCGTATTTGTTCCACCTATGTCCACTCCTGCTGCAAACTTCTTCATCCTGTTAAATTGGTTAATTCATTATAAAACAGGTGCAAAAATAATTATTAAATGATAATTGAAAAGTTTTACCCAGCATTTAATAATATTTTTCACAATTGTCCCACCACTTTTAATTCTGTTCTTCGGTTTTTAGCCCTGTTTTCATCCGTGGTATTTGGAAGCACGGGTACTGTTTTACCGTAACCTTTGAAGGTTAGGCGATTTGTGGAATTTGTATGCATCAATAGATAGTCAAGCACTGATTTTGCCCTTTTGTTTGAAAGCTCCAAATTATATTCTGAAGTTCCGGTATCGTCGGTATGCCCTCCAATCTCAAACTGGAGTTTGGGGTTTTGGTTAACAAACTCTATCAATTTCTGTAATTCTGTTTCCGACTGGGGAAGTAAGATGTACGAATCAGTCTCAAAGAAGATATTCTCCAGAACCACGGACTCTCCTACCTTCGGCTTAAATAGTTCGATATTTAATTGATAAGGTTTTGCAATAGAATGAACCAGTTCCAAATTAAAATTCATGGAGCAAAACAGATATTCAGTATGCGAAACCGTAAGTGCATAAGAGGCTCCGGCAGGCAAACAAACTAAAAAGGTTCCATCTTCCTTGCCAGAAAAAACCCGGGCAACTGTATCCCCATTTGTCAAAGACAACAGTAGAACTTCGGCTTGTAACACCTGATGCGTTTCGCCATCGGTTACTGTCCCCAGGGCATAAGCCACCGGATTCGGTTTAACTTTTTCAGGCAATTCAAACTGGAAAATATTCCAATTATTTTCCAAAACATCGGAGGAATAATAAGCCTTGGTGCCAGAATAATCGATAACCAAGCCAATCTCGTCGCGGTAAGTATTAATGGGGAACCCGATGTTTGCAGGTTTTGACCAGCTATTGGAATCGTTACGGAACGAATAGAAAATATCTTTTTTGCCCAATCCGGGGTGGCCTTCGGAACTAAAATAAAAACTCCGGTTATCGGCATGTATAAATGGTGAAGCTTCATCAAATACCGTATTAACTACCCGTCCCAGATTCACAGGCCGCAACCATTGCCCATCCAACGAAAGTTTCGAAGCCCAAATATCCATTCCGCCAATGCTCCCAGGCCGATCAGAAGCAAAATAGAGTATCCGCCCATCGGCTGAAAGAACAGGCTGTTTCTCGGAAAACGAACTATTGAGCAACGGGCCGGCATTTTCAGGCACGGCCCACTGCCCATCGATGAAATGCGAGAAATAAATATCGCAGTTTCCAAATCCATCGGGGCGGTTGCATCCTGTAAAGACTAAAGTTTTGCCATCGGCTGAAATCTGCTGTGCTCCTTCATTTCCGGGTGTATTGATGGGAGGCCCCAATGGAAGCCCTTTTTGCCACTGTTCCCCCGCCCAATGGCTGATGTAGAAATCTTCCTGATGGGCATAAGTCCCGATGAGTGTTTTTCGGGTGCTGTCCACAAGCATCACTGTATAAACCAAGGTTTGCCCATCGACTGACAAAGAGGGCCAATACTGGTCTTTCTGGTCATTTATTGCCGGGCCTAAATTAAGAGGTTTGAAAGGTACCGGCTCATCGATCAAAGTTTGAGCAAACTGGCATTTTTTCAACAAGTCTTTTGCCTTTGCCATGGTTATGGGTTTGGCTTTGTCCGATGTTAGAAACACATTTAACCGCGATTCGCATTCGCGGTATTTGCCCACCTTCCAATACGCAGTTGCCAAATTGAAATGGACGTAGGGAAAATAACCGGCATCAATGTCAATGGCCTTTAGGTAGCAATCAATCTCACGGTGGGTAGAATCTTGAGAACGGTAAACTTCGGCCATTAGTAAATAGGCATCCACAAACTTGGCATCTTTTTCAATAGCCCGGTTCAAATATTCTACTGCTTTTTCGTAAAGCATCTGCTGGTAGGCTTTCCCGGCTTCCTCGTAATATTCAATGGCTTTTTTGGAACGGGTAGCATAATTGGGTTGTGCATCTAGGTAATGTAAGCTCCCATAAAATGTGATGGCCAATACTAACAAACGAAAAGTGGGCATATAAAGTTTTTTAATAATCGTATAGTTATAAAAAATCCGTCGCATGTTTTCTAAGATTATTTAACGCTCTTAGTACACGCGACGGTTTTATTTTATCATGATTTACTACTGCAACTGAAAGCCAATAACCAGAATATCGTCCACCTGCATTGATTCACCTTTCCAATCCATGATGGTGTTTGTCAACTTTTCTTTTTGCTGATTCATTGGCAGTTGATGTACATCGAGCAATAATTCTTTAAAGTTCTTCGACATGAATTTCCGTTGGCTTGGGCCACCAATCTGATCGACGAACCCGTCGGAGAACATGTAAAAAGTGTCACCCTTTTGCACCTGTATCACATTGTTGGTAAATTCGGCTTCTTTAAAATATACAGCCACCGGTTGTCTGTCGGCTTTAACAGTTTCCAATTCATTATTTCTGATAAGATACAACGGATTGAATGCCCCGGCGTATTCCACTTGTTGCTTTTGAACATCGATAATGCACACCGCCATATCCATACCATCTTTTTGGGTAGAATCGGTACTGGTTTGTCCCAAAGTAAGTTTGATTTTATCGCGCAGGTGATCTATAATTTCGCTGGCCGATGGGTTTGAAATCTGGCTCGATATTTCACTCAGGTATGAAATCCCCAACATGCTCATAAAACCACCGGGCACCCCATGTCCGGTACAATCGGCAGCAATAAACAACAATTTTTTACCCAAAGGTTTAAAGAAATAAAAGTCACCACTCACTATATCCCGGGGCATAAAGAGGATAAAATGGTTCGGGAGCATGGCCTCAATAATCTCATCGTGAGGCAACATGGCTGTTTGAATCCGTTTGGCATAGCGGATACTTTGAGTTATTTCATCGTGCTGTTTTTCAATGTGCGCCTTTTGTTCCTCAATGGTATGGGTACGCTCTTTCACCTTTTGCTCCAGAATCTCTTTGTCTTTTTCAAGCTTTATTAAGCGGTACCTGAAAAAAAGATAAACCAAACCACCTGTTACTAAAAGCAACAAGAAGTAGAAGAAGAAGGTCTGGAAAAATGGTTTGGCAATTTTCAGTTTCACCGGTTCCAGTTGAACCAGTTGCCCCGAAGCATTTTTCGCTTCAACTTTTAAACTATAGCTCCCTGGCCTCAGATAATTTAATTGGAGCTCAGAGTCATTGGTCCAATGGGTCCAATCGTCATCCAATCCATCAATCAGGAACCGATATTTCACCCCTTTTTGAGCCAAATAATAAGGGGCACTCAGTGTAACAGTCAGGTTGTTTTGGCCTGCCCGCAGATTAATGCTTCCATCATATTCCTGCTGTTTATTTTCAATTTCAACTCCTTGCACGGCCACTTTAAAATCAGAAGCTTTGCGGATGGTCAAATCTTTACCGATGCGGTAAAAATTATTGTTTTCGGTAATCACCCAAATATCCCCTTCATTGGTAACATCGATATAGCGAAGGTTTTGGAAAAGTTGCAACCGGCTAATTTGTTCCTTTAATGAAGCATGATCCTTTGGTAGCATGCATTCCCACTGGTCGTTGGCAAACTGCCACAAATAATCTGCCTGGTTGCCAAAATATAACGAGCCTGCTGAAATCCCGCTTAAAGGTTTCAGGGTTCCATCGGTTAAAAACTCGTAAATGGCATTGGTATTGAATACCTGAGTTTTCCCATCCAGATATTTAATATAAAAACTTCGTCCGGCAGCTTCAATCAAGTCGGTTTGATTGATCACTTCAATATACCGTCCATTAAGTTTTGCCCTGATGAGCATGTTGTCGAAACCCAGGACCCAAACCCCGTTGGGTTCCTGAGCAATGGCGTGTATCCGCATCGAGGTGGTTTCGGCAAAATGTTCCAAGTCCCATTTTCCCATGGAGCGGTTTACTTTATAGAGGCCGTTGTTGGTAGAAATATAAGCATCGGTAAGGTTTGTGGAAACATAAATATTATAAACATACACATTGGAGATAACTTTTTGTGCCGTACCATTTTTAATGGCATACAAACCATTGTTGCCGGCAACTAGCAAATGCCCACTGAATGCGGCCAGTTGGGAACATTTATCATCAACTCCCGACAAGGGTCTGAAATAATGGCTAACTGATTTTAAACTTCGCTTTTTAATGGTGCGGACCTCGTTTTGAGTAACTTCACGTTTGTGGCTCTCTGTTTTTATAGCTTCTGAACCAGCCTCTGTTCCTCCCGCAGGTTTTGCTTCTTCAGCTTTTTTCTTTTTCTTCGATAAAAACGAGAATAACGATTTGCTGTTGTCCTTCTGTTCAGCCGAAACATTTGCCCCTGACTCCGTATCGTATTGGTTTTGGGTTGATACATCGACACTTACATTTACGGGAACATTTACCGAAACTTCAAATTCACGGAAGTTTTTTATCTCCGAAAGGGTAAATAACCCGTCATTGGTAGCTACATACAATTCACCTTCGAAATAGGTGGCCGCCAGCGGACTTCCCTTGAGTCCCGGGTAAAAGCTGTAATTTTCGATGCCCACGGTAAAATGGATGCGGCTAATACCAAACTCGTGCGAAACCCAAACGGCTTGTTCGTCATCCACAAAAAAAGCACGGATTTCATCATCGGGCAGCCCGTTAAAGTAACTGATTTGGTTTGTTACCTGGAGCCGGTTCAAATCAACCAAAGCGACACCTCCCGCCAAACTGCTCAACAAAATTTTGTTATCGCCAAATGGCTGGCCTGTCACAATCAAGTTGTTATCGAAAAAGGCACTCTGCCCAATGGTACGGGTTCTGAAGGTTTTGCCATTAAACATATAAATATCATTACCAGTGGTTCCTAAGATAACCTCAGTGGCAGAAACCGGAATGGAATAGGCAAATTCATCTACCGGGAAATCCACATTGGTGATTTCTTTAAAAGCATCATTTTCAATTTGAAACAGGAAATAATCAACGATAAAATAGGCCTCCCCGTTTAACTCAAATATTTCTTCAATCAAATCCCGCCCCGGAGAAACGGATGTTTGGGATGCAGTATCTTTAAGGTTGAACCGGGTAAGCAGTGTGGGAGAAACAACATAAACAGTCTCTTTAATAAATTCAATTTTATTGAATTCCTGATTTGATACCAGTGCCAATTCTTTGTACTCATAGTTGGCGTAACCAGTAGGTTCAAGAATCCCAATGCGCTCGTAGCCTGAAACCCACGCCCGGTTATTCGAGGCATCGAACTTAATTTGCAAGGGGGTAAAAGGCAACTTGATAAAATTCTGGTTGATACCATCAAACACCACAATACCATTGGTAACACCAATCAACATATTCCGGTTGGCATCCTGGCTGATAGCCCAACACCACTTCTCGGCACGGTTTTCTAATTTAAAATCGGAAACATATACCCCATTGTTCTGTGCTCCTAAATGATAGGCGCAAAGGATAATAAAAATAAATACACTCTTCTTCATAAATAGTAGTTCTAATTTGGGTTACTTCAATTGGCAAAAATAAGAAATTATTAACTGCCAAAATATTAACGGTTTGTTATTTTTTAATTTAAATGGCTTTCACTTATCAATAAACATCTCCGATAAATCTTCATAAATACAATGCTCCTGTTTTATTATGATAAAGAATAAGGTCAAAATAAATTTATCGAAAATGCCGATACTATTTCAACTGATTGAAAACATAAACACAATTAGTGGGCTTTCAAAATTAAAGTAAGCCTCTTTTTTTACTATCATTGCAAAACCAAATAACGTAAAAAAAGGGTTGTTATGACTTCTGTGTTTAAAAACTATTTTCAAAAGAAAAGCAAATTTGGGTTAGCCATTGATATACTCATCGGCATCATGATTATCTTTTTAATCATTCCGGCCACCCGCAAAGATATGGCTGCGCTGATACTTAAACCCACTCTTTTCATTCATCAACCAAAACTTATCAAAGAAAGGGTTGCAATAAATCCGGCAACATATAATTGGAGGTTGATGCAAATGGATGGTACCAAAATAGAGCTTAACCAATTTAAAGACAAGGTATTGTTTATTAATTTCTGGGCTACCTGGTGCCCGCCTTGTATTGCCGAAATACCTCAATTGCAGAAACTTTACGAATCATACGGCGATAAAGCCGTTTTCCTGTTTGTGAGCAACGAAGAGCTTCCTTTGGTAGAGCAATTTATTAAAAGTAAAGAATTTACACTGCCAGTTTATATTCCTATAACCCAATACCCAACTGATTTTGATACAAATTCACTTCCTACTACTTTTATTGTGTCGAAAAAAGGGGAACTGGTTTTGGCCAAATATGGGGTGGCACAATGGAACAGCAAACGCATCCATAAGATTTTGGATAAATTGGTGGAGGAATAGGTAATGGAGTTTAGAGTTTAGACTTGAGGTTTACGGAATCTGTTAATATCTTAAAAATTGGTACTTAATTATATCTGGATAGCTTTTTTTCTGATAGCCTTTGTGGTGGCGCTTTTCAAATTACTTTTTTTTGGTGATTTAACGGTGTTCCCCTCCATCATTGGTTCCACGTTTGATATGGCAAAAACCGGTTTTGAATTATCGCTGGGATTAACCGGGGTAATGACGTTGTGGCTCGGGTTGATGCGCGTGGGCGAGAAAGGGGGCATGGTTAACCTGTTGGCCCGCTGGCTGGGTCCGTTTTTCAACAAACTGTTTCCCGAAATCCCCAAAAACCATCCGGCCACTGGTTCCATCATGATGAATCTGGCAGCCAACATGCTTGGATTGGACAATGCCGCCACTCCCATGGGATTGAAAGCCATGAACCAATTACAGGAGATCAATCCCGATAAATCGCGTGCCAGCAATGCCATGATCATGTTTTTGGTACTCAATACCTCAGGCCTGACCATCATTCCAGTGAGCATCATGGTTTACCGTGCCCAACTGGGTGCAGCTGACCCTTCCGATATTTTTATTCCCATTTTAATCAGTACCTTTTTTTCCACCTTAGCGGGAATTGTTGCTGTTTCCATATATCAACGCATCAACTTGTTTAATAAAATTATTTTGGCATACATGGGTGGTATCTCCCTGGTTATTGCCGGAATCATTTATTATTTCACCACGCTCCCAAAAAATCAGGTAGGAACGGTTTCGTCCCTGGCCGGGAACTTTATATTATTTGCTATTATTATTTCATTTATCGCTTTGGCGGTACGAAAAAGGATAAATGTTTATGAAACATTCATCGAGGGTGCCAAAGAGGGTTTCCAGATTGCCATAAAGATCATTCCGTTCCTGGTGGCTATTTTGGTAGCCATTGGCGTTTTCAGGGCATCGGGAGCTATGGATATGCTCATGGATGGGATCCGTTCTATGGTTGCCTGGCTGGGGGTTCAAACCAATTTTGTTGAAGCGTTGCCTACCGCGTTTATGAAGCCACTCAGTGGTTCCGGAGCCCGCGGGTTAATGGTTGATACCATGACCACCTACGGTGCCGACTCGTTTGCAGGAAGGCTTGCATGCGTGTTCCAGGGCGCCACCGATACTACCTTTTACATTATTGCCGTATATTTTGGAAGCGTGGGTATCTCAAAAACACGCCATGCCATTGCATGCGGGCTGATTGCCGATTTAGCCGGGGTAATTGCTGCCATCTTTATCGCTTATCTGTTCTTTGGATGATGATGCCTGCCAAACCTATATGGTGCCCTAATGTTATTCTTCTTGATAAGAACGATCCTTCAACGTTCTCAACTGAACAAGTAATTGAGGCAATTCACCTATTGCCACCTGACATCCCGTTTCTGTTTTTAGCAATTGGGGATTTTAAAGATTCTTCCCTGGATTCCCAGATTATTATCCAGCAACATGGATATAGCATCTATAAAGAAAACATATTTAAACGTGGAAACCTCACATCGCTAATTCTTGAAACCGGGCTCCACCATGTATATTATATCCATACGGAACCTGATTTAATAAAATTAGCCTTCATCCATTTTATGGATATTATCGGTTCCGATTATCCCATCATTTGTTTGGCCCCTCACCTATCGGGGAAACTTGAACCTGCCATTATTATTGAGCCTTCGGAAAAAGTAGAACCAAGAACAAAGAAATCAAAGGCGATGATAACCCTAAACGAAGTTAAAAACATATCCATCAAATTTAATAATCAACAGCTTTGGGTCAGCATAAAATAATATAGCGCACCTGCAAATCTATAGGTGGCCTGTAACCATTGGTATATTTGCCCGACAAAGAAAAAACTAAAAACAACAATATATGTTTACATTAATTAAAAAATACCGAATAATCATTATGGCCGGACTCATTATGGGAACCCAAGCTTGCGAACAAGTGGCTGAAACAAAGGTGAAGCCTATCGACACGTTGAATATGGATGTAACAGCGCATCCTGGAACCGATTTTAACCAATATGCCAATGGCGGATGGATGAAAAACAACCCCATCCCCGAAGACAAAAGCCGTTTTGGCAGCTTTGATCAGCTTATCGATTCCAACGAAAAACAGTTGAAGGACCTAGTAGATGAACTTTCTACTCAGACCTTTGCCGACGGATCTGTATCCCAAAAAATTGCCACTTTCTTTAAAACAGGAATGAATACACTTCAAATTGAAGAAAAAGGTACCAACGGGATTTCCAATTTTTTGGAATCCATTGCTGCTATCGAAACCAAAGAACAGATTCAGCAACAACTGGAACTGTACCACAAACACATGATTAGCTCTGCATTTGGAGTGTATGGCAGTGCCGATTCTAAAAACAGCGAAATGGTGATTACTCATTTATACCAAAGCGGTTTGGGAATGCCCGATCGCGATTATTACCTTAACGAAGCCGAACGGTTTGCAACTATCCGCGAAAAGTATCTTTTACATCTTGAAAATAACTTCAAATTGTTGGGTGACGATTCAACCACCGCCAAAACAAATGCTCTGGCAGTATTTAATTTTGAAAAAAGATTAGCCGTGGCATCCATGGACCGGTTAGATTTGCGCGACCCCAATAAAACCTATCACAAACTCAATCAGGCTGAGTTAGCAGCACTGGTCCCTAACTTTGATTGGGACCATTACTTTACAGCCATTGGATTGGAGAATCCCGGAGACGTAATTGTTATGCAACCCGGCTTTTTGGGTGAATTCAACCGCATGTTGGTTGAAGAGCCTTTAGAATCGTGGAAAACCTATTTCCGGTGGAATCTGGCACGTAGCACAGCAGGTCTGTTGTCCAATAATTTTGTTGATGAACAATTCAGCTTTTATGGCAAAGTTTTATCGGGAACACCCGAACTTAAACCACGCTGGAAAAGGGTACTGGACGTGACCAATAATTCATTGGACGAAGCCGTGGGACAAATCTATGTGGAAAAATATTTCCCCGCCCAATCGAAAGAGCGGATGATTCAACTGGTGACAAACCTGAAAATTGCTTTGGGTGAACGCATCAATCAACTCACATGGATGAGTACTGAAACCAAAGCCAATGCCCAGGAAAAACTGGCGGCCATCAATGTCAAAATTGGGTATCCCGATAAATGGATGGATTATACCAACCTTGAAATCAAAGAAGATTCCTATGTGGCGAATGCCTTGCGGGCCCGGAAATTTGGTTTCGACGACATGGTTTCGAAAATCAACAAACCTGTGGATAAATTGGAATGGCACATGCCGCCGCAAATGGTAAATGCCTATTACAGCCCAACCATGAATGAGATTGTGTTCCCGGCAGGAATCTTACAACCTCCGTTTTTTTATCCTGAGGGCGATGATGCCGTGAATTATGGTGCCATTGGAGTGGTTATTGGACATGAAATGACACACGGTTTTGATGACAAAGGCCGGCTTTACGACAAAAACGGGAACCTGAATACCTGGTGGACCGAAGATGATTCTAAACTATTTACCGGGCGGGCCGATGTTTTGGTAAAACAATTCGATGCTTTTACCGTGCTTGATACTGTTAAAGCCAATGGAAAATATACCCTGGGTGAAAACATTGCCGATTTGGGAGGTATAAACATCGCCTACACAGCCTTTACCAAAACGGAGCAATGGAAAAACCCACAGCAAAAAATTGAAGGGTTCACCCCAAACCAACGGTTCTTTCTGGCTTATGCACATATTTGGGCACAAAATATCCGCGATGCCGAGATTTTACGCCGCACCCAGGAAGATGTGCATTCTTTGGGAAAATACAGGGTTAATGGCCCATTGCGGAATGTTCCTGAGTTTCATGACGCTTTCCGGATTGATTCCACAGATTATATGTATCTGGCAGAAAGTGAAAGAGCAATTATTTGGTAAACACCTTATTATTCCTGGAATTATAAAAAAGAGGATTGGTTAAAAGTTGAACCAGTCCTTTTTCTATTTCAACGTCAGTTAGATGGAATTAATAAGACATATTGCTTATATTTAATTACTTGTCTTGTTATTGTACTTTTATTAGTATCAAGATTTCAGATAATAAATTTAAAAAAATGATTTTTATCTTGATACTTTGTACTTGATACTATAAGGTTAACCAGTAGACTGTGTAGATTTTCAATAAAATACACTTTTTCTTAGGTCGAGTTCACGTTATTTTATATCTGTCCTGAATAGGTAGCAATCTATTTCACCATTTTTATTGCAATTTTTTTATGATCTGCAACTGAAATATCATCAAAGAACTGAATCAACTTATGATATTCTTCTTTTGGGAAAATACCCTTTAAAAGCTCTAATTTTCGGATATACGTTAATTGATGATTGGCATATATAAATTCTGCATGATAGCTCCCAAAATTGGTTGTAATGGTAATATTATCAGGAACCTGTATAAGTTCATGTGTTAAAATAAAGGAATATACAATGGTGTCAATCTCGGAGGTTGATCTCCTAATCTGAATATCAGATAGCCTATCCTTCATCTTTTTGGGCGACTCATCGATTTTATTCATCAAATTGATATCAAAAAAAATATTGTCACCCATCATTGTTGAATAATTTCCAAGATCAGCATTGAAGTTAATAGCAATATCCGGAATCTTGTCCTTACTTTCTTTTAATTCAAAATCCTTTAAAGTAAAATGTGGAATTTGAATCGATTGATAAATCTTCTTCTTCCTGTCTGTGTCATCACTTAATAGAATATCCCTTGCTTCATCATAAAAGATGCCTTTATGAATGGTTAAAACACTAACTTCACCAAACCCATTTTCATATAAAGTAACTTGGGCTTTTGTTATTTTTTGGTTTTGTTCGCTGGTATATACTGGTGTATGAACAATTTCGCCACCTGTTTCCTTTACAAGTAATACATCCCTGTCATCAGTAAAACTCCCTAGATAACCAAAGGGGATGGATTGATTTGTACATTCCAACCAAAGGGTATCATTCCTATCTGGAACACATAAAATCACATGATTAAACTGATTTGAAGGAAACTCTTTTTGAATATTTGATCCAAAGGAACCTGCATAAACCAACGTATAATACGATTCAATTCCTACCGATTTTAACAGCGACTGCATGTAATTTGAAAGTGCCTTACAATCACCATACGATAGTCTATCAACGGTCTCAGCTTCAAAAGCCTGCCAACCACCAATCCCTACCTGTACGCTTACATACCTTGTATTGTTTTGCATATAATTGTAAATGATTTTAATCCGATCGGCATTTGAATGTGATCCTTCAATTAGTTTAGTTATCTTCTCGGCAGTTGTAACTGAAAGAAGATCACGGCCTTTATTTAAATCATAAATCCATTTGCCAAATGAATTCCAACTACTGGCATCACCCGGCATTCCATTTATTGAAAAAGAATTCATTGAGAAATCGACAGTTGGCAAAAAATCTGTCATTGGTCCACTATATGGCTCCTCCTTGACAGCTTTTAGGTTTTCTGCACTCCAGGAACGAATGGAGCCTGTGCCTAATTTTGAAATATTGGGGTTCCTTTCAATATTTCGTTCAAAATACCTAAATCCAGGTTTTTCAGGAGCCTGAATAACCATTTCAGAATGTTCAATGGCAATTTCGTAATCAGGATATGGCCTCCACGAAGGTAAGTTTAACGTACCTTTAAAAACAAGTTCATATTCATATTCAACAGTAAAAGGAAAATCTCGGATCTCCGGATCAATAACCTTCATTCTATTGTCGTCAAACGTGGTAGTATTATCTATGGCACTAAAATCATACATATCGCCAAAAGGAATTTTTTTGAGTTTTTCGCCATTGAAATCATAAACAATCGCTTTTTTTACATTCAATTTCATAAACTTATTGTAGGGATGTTTAAATATCCCATCATCGATTCCATTTTTATTTAATACTGTAATTGCATATTGAACTGTTAAAACCGCCCTTTCGGGAGTAAAAACTTCCAACTTTTTTAAATCCTTTCTGATAACAGCGCGAGCATTACTCTTCAATTCAGCAGGTATCAAATTCACATTATAGTTTGATTGACTTTTTGTAGATGTGGAAGTTAAAACTACTAAGATAAATAACAGACTTGCTATACAATTTTTATTCATTCTTTGAAAGGATTATGGGTTCCGATTGTTTATTGATAATCTGGTTATATAATTCGCGTAAATATTGATATTCCTCCACCGAATAATCTGTTTTATTTAAAGTAAATTGGTATAATACAGTTATATTATTACCATTACTCTGGAATGAAAAGATGGCACTTCCTCCGTTGTCAGGCAACATCATTTTTAATGATTTAGGTAATTCGGTAATTTGATAACCTTCTGGTAACGTATATTGAAAAATATATTTCTTTTCAGAACAAAAACCAAAACTAACCGGATACTTTCTTTCAGCTTCCTTAAAGGGGTTGTCAGTTTTTTTCAAATGCAGCAGTGGCGAAAGATAGATTTTATTCTCCAGGGTATATAATTGGTTTTTAATTTCCATTTCATACGACTCCATTACTGGCAAATCTATATTTTCTATATCTGTAAGTTGATAGTTCGAGATAGTAATCCCCTGATGGTTTTCTTCCATATCTTCAACCATATCATCCTGTGAATTAAATGATTTGAAGTAATTCCTGAAATTATAAGCACCATAATCTCTATATATACTGGATACATTTCCCCTTAAAACCAAATCATCAGAAAGTTTTAGATTAAACATTTCAGTGACCTGCTCTTTTTTTGTTGGTGATAAAACCACTTGAATGGAATGATTATCCATCATGACATGTCCCATTCCATTTAAACATCTCAGGGGCAAAATACCAACTGTGGAGTTCTCTTCCGTGGCATCCATCAAATACTCAATGTTATCTATTTTGGCATAAGCAATTACATAATTGAGTTTGTTAATGCTTGGGCTGAACCGGGGCAATAAGCCGTTATCTCTTGTGCTTAATACTACAGGATGAGCCTCAATATCTAATTTATGAAGCAAGTTTACCAAAATCATATTTATATCTGCAGAATTTCCAACCCCCTCTTTATACGACATCCCTAAAGAGCTATAGGTGGTTAAAAAGCTTTTTTGTTCATTCCACTTAACGTGTTTTGCCGTTTGATACGCAAGTTTCATTCTACCCATCGGCGTAGAATCCTGCTTTTCAATTTCTTTTGCTGCATTCGACAAATAAAGGGCAATATTCAATACTCCTCCAAAATAGGAACTTTCCTTTAATCTCCTGGCCACAGCATCCCAATCAGTGGTAAACTCTTTATAATATCCTGGAAAGCGATAGGCTAAAACATCAAATTCAAATTTTGTGATAAAGTTTTTTGATGAACTTATAAAAGCTTCGGGTTTAAATGCCGGCATGTCTTTGGCAATCCAATGTTCATTGGAACTATAATACAACTGTTCATGTCCAAAAAAATTCTTCCGGTAATCAATATACATGGATTGGGGAATAATTAATTCACTCCACTTTATTGGAATATTTTGCTGAAAATGCCATATTGTAGGAATCCCAAAATGGGTAATTTCAATATCAATCACAGACCCAACTTTAACATTTGGCATGGCAATCCGGTAGTTGTAATAATCTTCATAAATCCGTTCTTTAAATATTGATTCTCCTTTTAATTTATCAACCTGAATCTCCCCATTCACCAGGTTAAAAGTCTTTCCCCGGATGGTGGTTCCTTCATCACTTGGATATACCTGATTTCCATATTCCAGGCCTTCCTTTTTAAGTATTTTTATCCGGATAACTTTGGTGAACATATATCCACGCAGATTCCAATAGCCATAATCGCAAAGAATCACAGCTGGAGCACTCGAATCTTTGGAATATATGGACATTTCTAATTCCTCCTTTGATACCTTTCCAAATTTAATGGGTTCTTTTGATGCAAAGGCATTGCTAGTAATAGTCAATAAAAAGAATGCAACTAATACAATGGAATTTAAATTCAATTTCATGATGTATTTACTAATGATAAATGATGGTTTCTTTTAAAATTTGAAGCAATTTAATTATTTGATTTTAATATTCAAAGGAAAGTTCCTTATGTGCATATATTTTTTTCATTCACTCATATCGTGTAATAAGAAGATCAGTATAAATATGCATTATACCTTTAAAGCCGGGGTGAAAAGGTTGATCATTAATAAAAAAAGACTTAAGAATTGATAAATCAGCAGAATTTTTATAGGACAAACAAAACTACGTTTGATATATGTATAAATTAGTTTCTACACTTAATAGATTAATGGAATAAACCGAATCTATTGAAAAAAACAAAAATGAATATATAAATTCCATTTTTTGTATTAAAACCAGAAGTTCTTATTTAATCAAATTGATTAAATAAGAACTTACATTATTTTCAATGCTCATCTCAGCTTATCGACTGGATTGCCTCATCTAACGAAGGATAGATTTGGAGTACCTGATCCAATTTGGTGATTTTGATTAAGTTCATTACTGAAGAAGCAATGCAACAGAGTTTAAAGGTTACCTGGTGATTCCGGGCATGGTTAAAAGTAGCTACTATAGCACCAAAACCAGAGCTATCAATAAAATCGACGTGTGTAAAATCAACAATGACCACAGAAGCTCCATCGTCGATCAATTTGTACAATTGTTTTTTAAATTCATCAGAAACTACAACATTCAAACGCTGCTTATCTTGTGGAAAACTGGCAACCACATATCCCGGATTATTTTTGTCAATAACTAACATCTTTTAAAATTTTAAATCCTTTATTTCTTCTAAAACCAATTGTGAAATCTCTTCAAAAGTTTGTATTAAGGCCGGATAATTATTTACATCTGTTCCTTGTTTAGCTGAAATCTCCAGCTTTTCCATCGCCTCTTTTAATACTTCAATGCCTAACATGGCCACCGAAGATTTTGCTTTATGGGCAACCCCGCTGAGTTCATTAAAATTTTCTTTCGTGTAAGCTTCATGGAGCTGTTTATTTAAGATGGGCATCTGCTCCTTAAAAATGGTAATCAATTCATTTTTAAATTTGGAATCCCCCTCACCTATTGAATTCAGATAATTCAAATTCACATACTTATGCGATTTATCCACCGTAATTTCTTTTTTGAAAGTTGGGCTCTTCTTATGTTTGATATTCTTACGATGACCTTTCAAAATTTCCAGAATCTTGGCAAACAAATCATCGGGTTCAAAAGGTTTCGAAATATAATCGTTCATCCCGGCAGCTAAGCATTTATCCCTCTCACCTTTAATAGCTGCGGCAGTTAACGCAATAATCGGGATATTCTTTTGGGTAGCATCGGCCAGATTCCTGATGGTATAGGTGGTTTCATAACCGTCCATTTCAGGCATATGCAAATCCATTAAAATCAAATCAAAATGTTCATCCCGCAAGCGATTCAAAACCTCCAAACCATTAGGAGCAACTACCACCTGGTACTTGGTTTGTAAGATGGTTTTTACATACAATTGATTGATTTCATTGTCCTCAGCCAATAAAATTTTGAAAACCTCTTGAGGCTCCAAGTCATCTGTTATTGGCTCCGGAGCCTTTTTCGTAATTAGACCCTTACCATGCTTAAAAGTTAAGGTAAAATGGAAGGTACTTCCTTCGCCAACCAGACTTTCTACTTTCAGATTTCCTCGCTGCAAATCGACCAACTGTTTTGAAATGGTTAGTCCCAGACCGGTTCCGCCATATTTACGGGTCATATCACTGCTGGCTTGAGAAAAGCTTGTGAAAATCAGATCCCGCTTTTCGGGGGCAATGCCAATACCCGTGTCATTAACAATAAAGTGGAGGGTAGATTCTTTATGCGATTGTTCGTCTATCTTAACTACCAAGGCAACACCTCCTTTTTCAGTAAATTTTATGGCATTTCCAAGCAGGTTAACCAGAATTTGGTTTAACCGGGTAGGATCCCCAATAATAAATTCCGGAACCCTATCGCCGATATTCAATTTAAAATAGAGATTCTTTTCACTGGCTGCCTGCATGTAAGTTATTTCAAGCTTGTGCAGCAATTCATGCAAGTTGAATTCAATATTTTCGATTTCAAGCTTTCCGGCTTCAATTTTCGAAAAGTCCAGAATATCATTAATAATCACCAATAAATTATCTGCGGAAGTAGTAATATTACCAAGATATTTTTTTTGATCTTCACCCAGCAAGGTGTCGTTCAGGAGTTTAGCCATACCTATAATTCCATTCATCGGCGTCCGGATTTCATGGCTCATATTGGCAAGGAATTGTTCTTTAATTTTTGCCGAGTTTTCCGCTTGTTCTTTTGCCAGGTTCAACGCCAGATTCTGTTTATCGATCTGGCTGATCATGGTATTAAACCCTTTTATCAGTTGTCCTACTTCATCCTTTCCTTTTTCTTCCATCTGCACGCTGTAATCTTTGTTAACAGATATCCGTTGCATGGTTTTGGTCAAATTAATAATGGGATGCGAAATAAAGTGCTGCAACCTGATGGAAATGAGTAGAGTAATGATAAATGTAGCAATAAAAATGATGACAAAAACATTTACAAAGTTTTTAATCCTTTGGCTGTAGTCGTCCAGGCCTGAATAAAGAAAGATGGTGCCAATTTTTTCATCATCAAACACAATTGGTCGGCAAACCAAAAGGGACTTATCCACAAAAGCAAAAGTGTCTTTACTATTGACAAATTCCCGATATTTTAATTTAAACGATTCGTTGATTGCATATTCGGCAAACAGTGCATTATTATTGTCGTAAATACGGGCTATCTTAATATTTTTGTTGGCTACCAAGGTTCCCAATATCTCTAAAGCTCCCGGGGGTGAATCGTATTTTATGTTTGCGGTGTTGTTGTTGCCTATGATTTCGGCCAAGATCTGCAATTCGCGCAATGCCGTCAATTCGTATTGCGATTTATCGTAGGCATAAAAAATCAATCCCGAGAGAGCCAACGAAACCAAGCTGGTAGCTCCTATGAGGGTAATAATCTTAAACCTGATTGATAAATCGCTAAAACTCATCTTCTTTATTCGAAATTATTTTTGCCAACAGCAGCAATTTGGGGCTAATGAATATTCCTTTACTTTTTGCCACATCGTTGTTTATCTCAAACTGTTGATCCGAAAACTGAGGGGTAAAATTTACAATACCGCCCATTTCACAAAACTGCATCATTTCGTCACCGATGGTTAGAATCGGTTTATTTTTAATTTTCTCAATCAACTGTATGGTTTCATATTTTCCAACATCAGCAATAAAAACAATATGGCATCTGTCCAGTTCAGATACCGTGTTGGTACGTATAATCTTCCAATCTTTTCCTTGTGCCTTCCGACCGATCATGGTTTTTTCCAAAACAGTACCAAATGGGTCGGGTCCATAAATGGCTAGTACAATGGTGTCGGGATTTGTTTTTGAAGCTGGCCATTCAATAAACTTGGCAAAATTAAAGATATAGGCAGCTTTTATTTCATATTCGGAATATTGAGCGTTTACCGGATTGCTAAATAAACAAACCAATAAAACCACGGATAAACTATATATGATTCGGTTAGTTCTCAATATTCCAGTCCTTTAAGTTCAAAAACATTTATTTCAACTTTCCGCAGGTATTTAGGATCGCTGGAATGGATATGGTCATGAGTCTCGCCATACCCTTTGACTATCAGCTTTTGGTAATCTACTTTTTGATCCAGGAAATATTTCAAGACTTTCTGTGCGCGTTGCCTGCTTAACGAAAGGTTATATTTTTCGGCTCCTTGCGAATCGGTAAAACCATAAATCTCAGCTCCTAACAATGGATTATCGACCAATAATTTACAGATTCCGTTTAATTTTTCGGTCATATCCAACGGAATCTCATCCTTATCAATATCATAATAGATGATTAACCGATGGACATATTTCCGGTCTTCGGGGGAAGAGGTTTTGAATGCGGCCTCCTTAACTACCTCTGCTTCCTTTTTAATTTTTGATATTTTTTCAAAGTTCGATTGCCCAATATTAGTTTTAATTGGTGGGGCAGTATAAATGGTATCGCCGCCAACTACAGTAGTTACAAGCGATTTTTCTTTATCTCCTTCGGTATAAAAATGGGTCTGTTTGATCTTATCTTTCTGTTTAGCATTGGCATCTAAGATACTAAGTGTTACAGGATCGGTGGTTTCAATGGCCTCCTCAATCATGTTCAATAAAGCATCCATATTCTTTGCGGGGTCGGGCTTATCGATAGGTTTCTTGGTATAAATCTTTTGAAGGGTATCCGTGGTTTCAATAATATTCTCAATCAATTCTAACAAATGATCATAATATTTGGGCTGTTTGGGTGAATCTTCTGTGATGATAGAATCAGCCTCGGCAGTTTTATACAAGTCGTAAAAAGTATTGTTCACGGTAACTACTTCGCCCACAATTCCATTGCCCAATTCAATGGGCTGAAGATGAATTTCCTGGTACAGCTCATAAAAATATGTCTGGTAAGGGATGTAAACATTCAAGAGCTGTGGGAGAAAGTCTTCGGAACTGATGACCAAATCGTAATTCTTGGCAGGAGGAAAAATCATCAAATATTGTCCAGTCTCGGCATCGGGGTTGTACACGTATTTTACCCGTACGCCTGTTTGCTTATCATATACTTTTATATCGGCAGCAATTGGTAATGCCGGGGTTCCAGCTTTTATCACCCCTTTTACCAATGTCAATGGAATGGGATCTTTTAAACTAACCCTGTATATCTTATGCTTGTTGTAAATATTATTTTTTGATGACGAAAAATAGCCTGTCTGCCCATTGGCATTCAACACAAAGTACAAATCGTCTTTCGTGGAATTTGGAAAACCAAGGTTTTCAGGTTCCGACCACACACCATCCGAAACCTTGCTTTTAAAAATATCGTTACCTCCAATACTTTTATGCCCTTCGGAACTGAAAAACAGGGTCACGTTATCAGGGTGCATGAACGGGGAATCCTCATTGTAGATAGTATTCACAGCCGCACCAATATTAATGGGTTCGTCCCAATCCCCTTTTCTGCTCCGTTTCGATTTGTAAATGTCTGTTCCACCAAAACCGCCGGGCCTGTCGGAAACAAAATACAATTCAGTACCATCGGCTGATATACTGGCTCTGCCTTCGTAGAATGGAGTATTGATGTTTTTATTCAGTTTTTTTATTCCAATGATGGTATTGGAAGCTATAGAACCCATGTAAATGTCTTGATTCAGCCCCTCACCGATGTTAAGAAAGATACTTTGTCCATCAGGGGACAGGCCGGCCAATAATATATCATTGTTTTTGTATTTTTCAATGGATTCAATTTCAAGCTTCACGGGATTTCCCCAATTCCCATCGGGTTGTCTGGCCGAAACCATGAGCGTAATTATCGGTTTCTCAATTTTGCCTAACCCAAGTGCCTGCATGTAAACCATCATTTGTTCGTCGGCAGTAATCATGGGACAAAATTCCGATTCCATCGTGTTTATAGGGGCTCCAAGAATGTCAATGTCAGCTTTAAAAGGTTGCGTGGTAATTTCAATCGCATTCAGGCAAACTGAAATCATCCGCTTGGCAAACTCATAATCTTTAGACTCGGCAAATTCATCGGTTTTGCTTTTCTCCATATATTTTTCGAACATTTCAATGGCATCGTCGAACCGATAGGTATAGTGATACAACTTTCCTAAATCGTTATAAACAATTACCGGAACCTGGATAGATGGCAATTGGCTTACCTCCTCAAGGTATGGCAATGCTTTTAGTTTTTCATATTTTGTATTCAGGTAACAGGCTCCAATCCGGTATTTTACCTGGGCATCATCCTCAACAGAATCAATCTTTAAATATAAAGGTAAGGCTTCGCTGAATTGTTCTTTATCGAACAAGCTGTTGGCAGTTTTTAATACTTTCCGCTCCATGGGAGTCAATTGCGCGAAAAGGACTGTTGGTATTAACAGATAAATGGCGAACAGTATGTTACTCAATTTTCCCAAGACCTCGTTTTTATATCTCAACTAAAATATTAATTTTTTTGGTATGTTTGACAGTGACAAATCAAAATAAAAGATTTGTTGGTCATCAATAATGCTCGATTGATATGTTTTGGCAATTTTTGAAACCCCACATACTCCACAAATATAAGAAAGATCAGTTAGGAATTATCCATCGGTTCGTTCAAGAAAATGAATATTGGCGGGGGCATCTACAAAATACACAAAAATTCATCTTAGAAAACCTTCCCAAACAAGGCAATTTAAAAATTGCAGTATTGGGAAGTGGCTGGTTGCTCGATTTTCCGATGAATGAACTACAACAGGAGCATGAATTGTTCTTATTTGATATTTGCCACCCACCACAAATAAAAAATAAATACAGAAGATTCAGCAACATTCACTTCATTGATAAAGATTTAACCTTTGGATTGGTTGATTTTGCACATAAAAATCAAAATCCCGATCTCGTTTTAAGTGAGGCAGATAAAAAAGAAACCTCAACTGAATTCTCCAGTTTTGATGCAACCATTTCTTTAAACCTCCTGAATCAATTGGATATTTTATTAATTGAAAATTGTTTTTCGCCCCCGACCTTAAATTCTCTTGATTTTACTCCACTACGAAAGCAAATCCAGGACCTTCACATCCGTTCGTTACCCAAAGGGAGAAGCATATTAATCTCCGATTGGACAGAACTCAATGCTACCATAAATGAACTACATCCTATAGAAAGATCGCTAATTTTTACTCAATTGCTCAATAGCTATCCCTATCAGGAGTGGCTCTGGGTTTTTGATACCCACAAAACCTACCATCAAAAAAATATCACAACTTTTAAGGTACGGGCCCTAACTTTCTAAACAGGATTTTCTAAATTTATTGTTTTAATTGAAATCCGAAACATGAAAAACTTACTCTCCATTTTATTACTGATCCCTATTTTTATTGCTCATGCCCAACAGGACTCTACTTTAATTGTAGCCGAAAACCAGGAGGCTGAACAGTTTTTTAATAAGGGAAACGAACTGCTGAAAAATCACGAACTTGAGAAAGCGGTGACAGCTTTTAACATCGCCTTAGAATTTAAACCCGATTTTACCAAAGCGTTGATTAACCGTGGTGGCATCTTTACAACCTTAAAAAAATATCCCGAAGCTGAAGCCGATTACACCATGGCTATTTATTTTGACAATACTTCAGCCATAGCTTATCTTGGCCGTGGGATTGCCCGGTACTATCAAAACAAAATAGACGAGGCGCAAAAAGATTTATTAAAGGCTCAAGAACTTCAAAACAAAGATGCCGAATTATACTACTTTTTAGGTGTCATCAGTTTTGAACATACCGATTACCAAGGAGCAAACGAAAATTTCACCCGCTGTATCAACATCGATCCAATCAATGTAAATGCTTTCAACGACCGGGGAAGTACACAACGGATGCTCGAAAATTATACTTTAGCCATTGATGATTATAAAAAAGCTACAGAATTAAAACCCGATTTTGCCATTGCTTTTAACAATTTAGCAAGTGCCTATTGGAAAAACAATGAACCCGACCAAGCTATTGTCACATATAGTGAGGCCATCCGGATTAATCCCGGTTTAATTATTGCCTACAACAACCGGGCAAGTGTAAAAATTGACAAAAAAGATTTTGAAGGAGCTTTAGCCGATTGTAACAAAGCTTTAGAATTAGACCCCAATTATGCCTATGCCCATAACAACCGCGGAACCGCGCTCATGAAACTAAACAGGTTGCCCGATGCCACTCTGAGTTTCACCAAAGCCATTGAACTGAACCCCGGTTTTGGGGTCGCTTATTTAAACCGTGGCATCAGTCTTGAGATGCAGCGCGAATTTACAAAAGCATTGGATGATTGGAAGAAAGCCTTAAAATTGGGCGTAACAAAGGCTCAATCGTATATTAATTTTTACGAATAACATACCAGCTATGAACCGATATATATCATTTACAACTATTTTCGTTGGATGCCTGATATTTGGATTGACATCTCAGAGTTTTGGACAATCGGTACCCTTCGACAAGAGCCAGTTCGAAACTAACCGCGAAGGATTCAAATTGGCCAATTCCAAATTAAAGGAGGGTGACTCAAATTTTGATAAAACATTATATACCTTAGCTTTAGACGCCTACCTTCTGGCCCAAAACTTTAATCCAAACAATGCCGAACTGAATTATAAAATTGGAATTTGTTACTACGAGACATCCTCAAAATTCAAATGCCTCGACTATTTTAAAAAAGCCTATGAGTTAGACCGCCAGGTGGCTACCGACATCCATTTGATGCTTGGCCGGGGATTTCATCTAAACCAGGATTTCAAAAATGCCATTATCGAATACAAGGCGTATCTTGCGGCTATTGAGGAGGCTGAAAAGGAGGAAATGACTCCTGCTATCAACAAGTATGTCAACGAATGCTACAATGGCATTGAATACCTGACAGCACCTCCCAAAGCGTTTATGGAAAATATGGGCGTCACCATCAATACCACTTACAATGAACACAGTCCTTTGATTACAGCCGATGAATCCGTCCTTGTATTTACCTCCACCCGCGAGAACAATAAAAAACCTGACGAAGATGGCCAGTTCGACGAAGATATTTATGTGAGCCAGGTACAGGGAAAACAATGGACTTTCCCGAATACGATAGGCGAACCCATCAATACCCAATTTAATGATGCCACTGTGGGACTTTCGCCCGATGGCCAGATGCTATTGATTTATAATGGAAACCGGGGAAATGGAGATATCGAAATTTGTGCCTTTGAAGGAGATCAGTGGAATTACCCCAGACCTTTACCTGCCGAGATAAATACCGAGTTTAGGGAAACATCGGCTTGCTTTTCGCCCGATGGAAACCATTTGTATTTTGTGAGTGATCGTCCTGAAGGTTTTGGAGGCTCCGACATTTATGTTTCCACCAAAAACAAAAAAGGGAAATGGGAAAAGGCAAAAAACCTGGGGCCCATTATCAACACGGAATTTAACGAAGAAACGGTATTTATGCACCCCGACGGACGGACCCTGTATTTCAGTTCCGAAGGGCACCGTTCGATGGGCGGTTTTGATATTTTCACGAGCCAGAGAAACGAAACAACAGGAACCTGGGAAGAACCTGAAAATTTAGGCTTCCCGGTAAATTCGCCCGACGACGATTTGTGTTTTGTACTCTCGGCAAATGGCCGGCATGGGTACAGCAGCAACATCCGTTCCGACAGCCATGGGGGCTACGACATTTATAAAATGACTTTCTTAGGTCCTGAAAAACCTTTGATGCTAAGCAACGAAGATTACCTGATTGCCGTTCGGGCCAATCCGGTGAGCCAAATGGCGATGGAAGAAAATGTAACCTTGAAAACCATCCGGCTGACGATTGTAAAAGGGCTAGTTACCGATGGTTTGACCAATAATCCTGTGGCCGCGCAAATTGATATTGTGGACAACGAAAAGAACGAGGTCATCTTCACCTCGCATACCAATTCCACCACCGGAAATTTTTTGGTGTCGCTGCCTTCGGGGAAAAACTATGGACTAATTGTTAAATCCGATGGGTATCTGTTCCATTCCGAGAATTTCAACCTGCCTCCGGCCACCGAATATCAGGAAATTAGTAAAGATATTGCCCTGAACAATTTGAAAAAAGATGTAAAAATCATCTTGAAAAATGTCTTTTTCGAAACAGGCAGTTCCAACCTCCGTCCGGCTTCCTACGCCGAACTTGGGCGTTTATCGAAATTGTTGACCGACAATCCAGATCTCCGCATCGAAATATCGGGGCATACCGACAACCAGGGAAACAAAACAGCCAACCTGAAACTCTCTGAAGAACGAGCCAAATCGGTGGTCGATTTTTTAATTACCGAAGGAATCGCCAGCAACCGTTTGGAATTTAAAGGTTACGGGTTTGAACAGGCTATTGCCGATAATGCTACCGAAGAGGGGCGCGCATTGAACCGGCGGGTGGAATTTAAGGTGCTCAGCAACTAAAAATCAGGGAAAGTGAATCTCATATAACACCTAAAATCCGCAAATCATCTGGGAAACCGTTGAAATAATTAAAATCTGTTACCATCCTCCGCCTCCACCACCTGAGGTTGAGCCCACTTTGGTTACCACACTTGAAACGGTAAAGCTGGTGTATTTGGTTCCGGCGGAGTACGTTCCATCGGTGTAAAGTCCATAGCTGGCCGTACCTGAATGACTTCCCCCTAAGTAAAAATCATACGAACCTGATTCCAGTGCGGGAGACGAAAAGGCCACCGATTGGTATTTTTTTGTAGGTTTGAAACTTAACAGTTCTGTCCCCGAAGCATTTTGAATGTGCACCAGCGAACCTGCCGATTGGGTGCTGGTTAAATTAACCAAAACCGATTTCTGGGTTGAAGATGTCCCCGGAGCTTGTGCCATTCCTGAACTTCCCACAGCTACTAAAAAGCCTCCCGATATTGAAAAAGAACCATCATAGTCCAACGCGGCATTTCCATTAGAGGTAGGGCCATTTATTAACAGCGTTCCCCCTGACATTACCACAGAACCATTCACATCCACACCGTCACCTGTTGATTCCACGGCTATAAATCCTCCGCTCATGGTAAATGAACAGGTCCCTGTACTGACCATCCCACCTCCCGGACCTTCGGTGGTAGTGCTTCCATCGGCTGCATTAATACCATCATCGCCAGCTACAAGCAAAACGGTCCCTTCATTTAATGTGATGGTCTTGCTTTCCAAACCTTCATAGCATTTCTGTATATCGAAAATTCCACCGTTAACAATCAGGCCCACATCGGCATGCAGGGCATCATCGCCTGAGTTGATGGTGTAATTTCCGCCATAGGTGGTAAGGTAGCCATTGGTATGCAGTGCATCGTCAGCTGCGTTGAGATTAAAGTTTCCCCCTTCGATGCAGACACTCACCGTTCCCTTTATTCCTTTTGCCGATAAACTGCTTGTGTAACTGCTGCTCCCACCTCCGGACTGGATGATGAAATCGCCATAAGTAATATCCACATCGGTTTGAGCCGCAATTGCATCGCCCCCGGCTACCAATTGGTAAGTTCCTTTATCAATAGTAATAAATCCCATGGAAGCATCATCTTCGTTATCGGATTTCAGTGCATCGCCATTGGATATAATATTAAAAGTCCCATCGTGTACCAGCAGGTAATCTTTTCCTCTGATGCCGTCGTCGGCAGCGGTAATTGTAAAATTTCCATTTTGGATAACAAGCCCGTCTTTGGTGTTGATGGCATCGTTAAAGTTGGCATCTATGGTTAACGAACCCGTGCCGCAAATGGACAAATTTTGCTTGCTGAAAAGAGTGGCGTTGGGCTCCTCTTCTTCGGCATCCTCATAAGTATAAGTGGAACCATCTGTTAAAAAATTTTCGGAACCTTCGTTCAGAACCAGGATGGTTTTAGCACAGTTTTTAATGTAAATCGGAGCAGAGCTTGAATGAGAAATATCCACTCCATCGAGAATGATCCGCACCAAATCGTTTTCGCCGGCATTTACCACCAATTGCCCGTTAGATAGCGAACCTGCAACATGGTAAGTTCCTGCAACAGTAAACGTAATAGTGCTCCCGTTAATGGTAGCTACTCCGGAATTGATTGAGATGGAACCCCCATTCAACGTTATCTGAATTTCGGAGGAGGTATCCCAGGTGTAATCACTTGCTTCTTCGTGCGTATCGGCATTTGGCACCAAAACCACCTCTTCGTCAGAAGTTGTGGAATCTTCAAAAAGGTCTCCACATGAATTCAAACTTATTATTAAGGGCAAAAGGAGTATCAATTTTAACCTTCTGATTTGTTTCATTTCAATTTTCCGCTTCATTTCTAATACTTTTTTTCTTTTGATTGTATATGATGTTAACTGACCTTTAAAAGTAAGAATCATCAAATCTAAAAGTAGGTGGTTTACCGGATGTGGAAAAAACGAATCAACTATTGGCTGAAAAATGTCAATGAATTTGACCTTCTTATCAATGAAAGCTCCGTCCTGAATTAAGGGTTGATAATCTGTGCAAGGATGCATCTGCAAAAGTTTTGACCACAATTGCCCTTTACTATTCACTTTAAACCGCCAAAATTCATTAGCCACTAAAGCACGAAAACACAAAAGCTGGAGTACCGGTTTTATATACTTAGTAAAATTTAGTGTCTTGGTTTTAGTGCAAAAAAAAAGAGTTGTCTTTTGTTTCAAAGTAGTAAAAAATAGCTGATTCTATTGGTTTAAAAAGGGATTGTATATTTTCCCCCACAACACAAATGATAAAAAAATGTATTATTTAACATTTTTGAACTAATTTAAAAACTAATTTTACGTGCACTTTTTATTAACCTTAACATAGTAACATTATGGCTTTTTTGACTTGGACTGATTCAATGAGTGTTAAAATTGAATCTATCGACAAACAACACCAAAAACTTATCGGGATGATCAGTGACTTTTATGAAAACATTAAAACACGATCAAACAACGATAATATCTTGAAACTTGTTGACGGGATGAAGAAATACACGTTAGAACATTTCCGTTACGAGGAAAAATTTATGCAGCAGTTTAATTATCCCGGGTATGTGGAACACAAACATGAACACGACCTGTTTGTAACAAAAGTAAATGCGCTGGAAGAAAAATATAAGAGTGGCAAGATTATCGTATCCTATGAGATTACCAGCTTTTTAAAAGATTGGATTACCAACCATATTCAAGGAGTTGATAAAAAATACAGCGATTTTTTAGTAAAGAACGGGGTTGAGTAACCAACCCCGTTTTGGGATGCTAACTATTCAGCACCTCATGAATGGTTAAGAACAGATCGCGTTTGGAAACAGGTTTGGCAATGTAGCCATGGCAGCCCAGACCCAAATACTTTTCACGTTCTTCAGAAAAAGTGTATGCGGTCTGGACAATTATCTTGGTATCGTAACCTCTTTCTTTAATTTCCCCCAAACATTCCAAGCCCGATTTGTAGGGCATGTTTATATCGAGCAGGATCAAATCCGGGACCTCTTTTTCGAGAATTTCCATCACCTTAAGCCCATTTTCCGCGTAAAGAATCTTTATGGGGTAATTGTTGAAAAGTTCCTTCAGGTAGATGTAGGAACTGAAATCGTCCTCGGCAATTAAAATGGTTATGTTTGAAAGAAGCTGCTCTGTTGAGCTCAATGTTTTCTTGACTGTATGCTTCAATTGACATTCCATACATGGGATTTTGAAATAAAATGTTGTACCTTTGTTCAACTCCGATTCGAACCAGATGAAACCGCCCAAAAGTTCAACAATTCCTTTACATATTGTCAATCCAAGTCCTATTCCTTCGTGGAACATATTTTCTTCTATTTGGCGGAATCGTTGAAATATCAATTCATATTTGTCTTTGGGGATGCCTCTGCCCTGATCCTTTACGTAAGCCACAAACCAAGGCTGATTATCCTCGTCCACTACCCGGTAACCTATCTCAATAGTCCCTTCCGTCGAATACTTTACGGCATTGCTCATCAGGTTTTCAAAAATCTGTTTTACCCTGGCCAAATCCGTTTTAAGGACCAAATCTTCAAATTCCTTGTTGACGGCCACTTTTATCATTAATTTCTCTTTGGCGGCAAACGCTTCACTTTTTTTCACTGTTTCAACAGCAGTATGAATTAATTCAATCGCCATCCCTTTGGTGAAATTCAGGTTCATCTGTTTGGCCTCAATCTTTGAAACATCCATTATATCGTTGATTATTTGTAACAACCGGTGGCTGGCCCGGTTGATGATGTTGGCATATTGAAGGGTTTTGGCATCGTTTTCAACATTTTTTGAAATAATGTTCGAAAAGCCCATGATGGCATTGAGCGGTGTGCGGATTTCATGGCTCATGTTGGCCAAAAACACCGACTTTAGTTTATCGCTTTCCTCTGCTTTGTTTTTGGCCTCGATTAATTCCGTCTCATTTTGTTTTCTGGTGGTAATGTTTTCACCAATTTTGGCCACTCCAACAACGTTACCGTTCTCATCTTTCAAAATAGAATTATACCATGCTATTTGCAGGGTTTCGCCTGATTTGGTAATTAATTCATTTTCATGATTTAAAATATCATCCGGGTGGTTCAATATTTTTTGGAATATCTTATGTGTCCGTTCACGGTTCTTTTTTGGAATAAAATGGTCGAACCAGTTAACACCAATAACCTCCAGTTGGGTATAACCCGTTGTATGAAAAAAATACTGATTGGCAAAAGTTATGTTTCCCTGTTTATCGAACAATACTGAAATCAGATTGATGTTTTCGAGAATCCCGGTAAACCTGCGTTCCATCTCCACCAAGTGGTTCATGGCTTTGCGGTTTTGCCAATTGGCGAATTGGCGGAGCATTAACATCCCCAGCAGCATTGTGCCAGGAGTATAGATAAGTATCAGGGGTATGGCTATAGTTGTTAAGGTAGTGAGAAATTTATCGGAAGGAAGGAATAAGGTGCATAGCAACATGGAAATATGGACCAACAGGCCCATGATTAACAATTCCCAATAATATTTTTTTGAATAATGCCATTTGGGACGGAAATACCGCCACAACAGACCAATGGCACCTGACGAAATGATGACTGCAACCCCCATGGCGGCACCATCGCCCCCAAGGGAAATCCGGTACCAGGCAGCCATTAACATGGCTATAAATGTTGGAACAGGTCCAAAGAACAAACCTGAGACAGACAGTAGGATAGACCGGGTATCGAAAACAATCCCAGGCACTAATGTCCAGGGGGTCATCATTACAATAAGTGCAATGGTTCCGATAAGAACCCCAATAATAATTTTACGGATCAGGCTTTTGGAATCCTCTTTTTTTACCCATGAATAATCATAAATCATGGTAAAAGCCAACAAAATGGCAATGTTTTGAATAAGACCTAAGATAATGGATTGCTGCATATATCAATAAGTTGAATTATGTGGAAAAAAAGAACTTTAAACGGCTTTAAGTTACTAAAAAAAGGATTGGGTCAACAAATTGTTTAAAGGCCAGACCATCTTTTAAGGATTTTCATTACAATTAACTTCTTTTTTTACCGTCTCCCGTTTTATTCCCTTTTAAAACGGGTAAATTTTATATTTAACATAACTTTTTTCACCTCAAATCACAAGAATCCCAGAGGAAATCCCTAGAATCCCACAGGTCATCACATTTTTTTGGAAATAAATAAGTTATGGTTTAGTATTGATAAAGAATTTTACTGAATTATTTTAACCAAAAACAACCCAAAAATGAAATATAACTCACACCCTTTTGTTTTATACTGCCCATTATAGGGAGATATATACGTAAAAACTGAGGTTATATAATAGTTGTGCTTCATATTAAAAAGACACCGAATTAACCATGAAAGCAGAATTTTTAGGACATGGATTAAATAACAAATCGAATACAGTACATTACTATCTGCGAAAATCATTTTTGGATAGTAACTATGATACTTTTATTGGATTTTCTGCTTACACAAAAAAAACTGGACTTGATTTGATTTCAAAAGAACTTCTTGAAGCTAAGAAGAGATATAAAAATATTACATTTTATCTTGGGGTGGCTGAAAAGGGAACATCAAAAGAAGCATTAGAGTTTTTAATAAAAAATGAAATAAAAACATATACCTTTTGTTCAGGAACTACTTATATTTTCCATCCTAAAATTTTCTTTTTTGAAGGTGATTCTGAAAAAAGAATGATAATAGGTTCTTCAAATCTTACAAAAACTGGGTTGACAATTAATGGGAATATTGAAGCGTCCGTTCTTTTAGATTATTCAAAATCAGACAGTAGTGGATTAAAACTGCAAAGACAATATTTTGAGTATTTTGACGAAATTCTAAGTGGTAAAAATCAGCTTGTTAAAATACTTACACCAGAGTTACTTGATAAATTTATCAAAGATGGTACTGTGGTTGAAGAGCGTTTCACCTTTGAAAATGAAAATAGAAAAAATAAGAAAGACAATTTAGGCGAAAGAAAAAAGAGAGCGAAACAATCGGAAGAAAACATTGAAGAAAATAAAAAACCAAAAAATAATGTAAGCGATACCAATTCAAAACTAAGTGTAACAGCAAAGTATCTTGAAACTTGGGATGAAATGTTTGAATTATTTAAAGGCTTCAAAAAACAAACAGGAAGTGTCACGGTACCCAGTGACTATCCTATTAATGCATTATACAGATGGTATCGGCTACAAAAGATATTTTACGCAGACGATTCAATTAATGCCGAATATGAATTAAAATATGAACATATCGAACGGCTTTTGAATGAAGGTTTTTATTTAGAAGATGCGCATGAGCTTTTACAGCAAAATATTGAAGATGAATGGTTAAGTATTCTATCAGACGCTTTAGCAAATCGAAAAGAGAAAGTTAAAATTCAAGTCAATCATCGATACAAGTTTAACGGAAACAGACTTGGTACTTGGCTTGTAGGAGTAAGTCAAGCTAATAAAGGGGATAAGCCAAAACCGAGGAAAGTTGAATTAAAAAAGAAAATTGAAAAACTTGGTTTTGACTTTACCAAAACTAGCAGAAAACCTGAGCATTCCGCAAGTAGATTCTTAGAACAATTGCTTAATGATAAAAATCCAATAAAAGTTGAATATCAAAAGTTATTTAACCGACAAATGTTGCCGAGAAGTAAAAAAATTCCGCCAGAATTAAAACAAGAAATTAATACTGCATGGGAGCTTCAATTTAATGAACCGAGAAGTTGGGATAAAATAACAAGAGATAAAGACAGGACTGACGAATGGAAAGAATTTAGGTATAATAAATCACTGAATCCCTTAGGAAAATGGATTACAGGTGAATCAAATATGAGTAAATTGTATAATTATGTCTATCATAAGAGAAAGGATAAAAAGAAAATGGATTTAGTAATAGACAAATTTACAGTTGAAGAACTTAACGAATTAAGAAATGAAGGATTTCCAGTATAAAGAAATACGAAGCACAACAATGTATAAAAATAATAGCCGGTTCAATAGTAAATTCAAGAGTTATAGCCCGACTAAACTTTTGTGTAACTTGATAGAAAGTCGCCCGCAACTTAGCGAAGCGATTTCATGAGCGATAGCGAATAATCGGCAATTTTTCATACCGCAACCGTTACTCTACATAATGAAAAAAACTCTCGTAAATTGAAAAAAATCACTAATTAAAATAATTGAAATCAATTTTAGTACAAATATTCTAGCACTGGTTAATGAGATATTTTTTGCATACAGTTATTAGCAATGTATAAATATCTGTAAATAAATATATGATGGAATAATAAAGGCAACTTTCGTTAGATAAATAACTATCGTATTTAACTTTAAACAGAAGCAAGGTATGAAACACAAAAAAGTAAAATTAACCGCAATCATTGCAGGTATTGGGGTATCATGGATACAGGCTCAGGAGTCGGTACCTGCCGCGGGAAGTAATGCCTCGGGCAGTGGAGGATCCGTGAGCTATTCCATTGGACAGATGGTGTACACCACAAATCCAGGAACGAACGGTTCTGTTGCACAAGGCGTCCAACAGCCTTTTGAAATTTCGGTACTAACCGGGATCGGGCAGGCTAAGGAAATAAACCTGATGCTCTCGGCTTATCCAAATCCTACAGCAGAGTCTGTAAAGTTGGAAATTGAGGATGGTAACCCCGAAGGATTCGGGTACCAGCTTTATGACATCAATGGAAAACTGTTAGAAAGCAAGAAAGTAGTAAGTAACAAAACAGACATTGCTATGAGCAGTTTACTTCCTGCCACTTATTTTATTAAAGTAACCAAAGGGAACGAGGAAATTAAAGTATTTAAAATCATTAAAAAATAATGCCATGAGAAAAATTCTTACAATTGTAGCGGCGATAGCACTGACTGCTAGTGCAATAGCCCAATCGCCGGAAAAAATGAGCTATCAGGCAGTTATCCGCAATAGCAGCGATCAGTTAGTGGCGAACCAGCCTGTAGGCATGCAAATTAGTATTATTCAAGGTTCGGCAACAGGTTCGGTTGTTTATGCTGAAACACAAACACCAACATCCAATGCTAATGGATTGATAAGTATTGAAATAGGAGGAGGAACAGTAGTGAGCGGGACATTCTCGTCGATAGATTGGACCAATGGCCCGTACTTTATTAAAACCGAGACCGACCCCACCGGTGGTACCGGTTATACCATTACCGGGACGACTCAATTGCTGAGCGTGCCCTATGCCTTGTATGCAAAAAATGCCGGGAATGGGTTTAGTGGCGATTTTAATGATCTGATCAACATACCCGACCTAAGCCAATACTTAACCACAGAAATTGATAGTTCAACAACAAATGAGCTACAGGTTTTAAGCATAAGTAACGATACTATTTTCTTATCAGACGGCGGGTTTGTAAAACTTCCGGCAGGGACTTCATTTAGCGGGAGTTTTAACGATTTAACCGATATTCCGACAGGATTAAGCGATGGCGACGATGACACGCAACTAACCGAAACCGAGGTTGATGCTTATGTAGCAAATAATGGATACCTGACAGAAGAAGCGGATGGAGATGCTACCAACGAATTACAGGTATTATCCATAAGTAACGATACCATTTTCTTATCAGACGGCGGATTTGTAAAACTTCCGGCAGGGACTTCATTTAGCGGGAGTTTTAACGATTTAACCGATGTCCCGGCAAACCTGGACACCGATACTACAGACGATTTTGATGGTGATTTTGCACATTTGACAAATGTCCCGGCAGGCTTATCCGATGGAGATGACAACACACAGTTAACCGAAGCTGAAGTTGATGCCTACGTAACAGACAATGGATATTTAACAACAGAAGTTGATGGTTCAACAACAAATGAACTCCAGGTAATTACAATAAGCAACGATACCATATTCCTTTCCGATGGAGGTCTTGTAAAACTACCGGCCAGTGTTTCTTTTAGCGGTAGTTTTAATGACTTGGACAATATACCTACCACGTTAGCTGGCTATGGCATTACCGATGCCATGAACACCAGCCATGCAGCCAACGGAATAACATTGACCAATACCAGTAATTGGAATACAGCCTACGGTTGGGGGGACCATGTTTCTGCCGGTTACCTGACCAGCTATACCGAGACTGATCCCGCATGGACCACCGCTTCGACAAGTTATTACACCAAAACAAACATGCAGACCAGTGGAAGCGCCCAGCTTCATTTCGGTAACCTGACCAATACTCCAACCACCATATCGGGCTATGGCATTACCGATGCCATGAGCACAAGCCATGCTGCCAACGGCATTACCTCGACCAATATCAGCAACTGGAACACGGCTTACGGCTGGGGAGACCATGCTTCTGCCGGTTACCTGACCAGCTATACCGAGACTGACCCTGCATGGACCACCGCTTCGACAAGTTATTACACCAAAACAAACATGCAGACCAGTGGAAGCGCCCAACTCCATTTTGGCAACCTGACCAATACCCCAACCACCATATCGGGATATGGCATTACCGATGCCATGAGCACAAGCCATGCAGCCAACGGCATTACTTCGACCAATATCAGCAACTGGAACATGTCTTACGGCTGGGGAGACCATGCCAATGCTGGCTACCTCACCAGTTACACTGAAACCGATCCGGAGTGGACAACTGCCTCGGCTAACTACTATACCAAAACCAATATGCAAACCAGCGGAAACGCACAACTCCACTTCGATAACCTTTCCAGTAGGCCTACCACCCTATCGGGTTATGGAATTACCGATGCAATGAGCACGAGCCACGCTGCCAATGGTATTACTTCCACCAATATCAGCAACTGGAACACGGCTTACGGCTGGGGGGATCATGCTATTGTAGGTTATTTAACGGCAGAAGTGGATGGTTCTGTAACCAACGAAATTGAATTACCAACCCAGACTGGCAACAGTGGAAAGTATCTTACTACAGATGGTTCTTCTCCAAGCTGGGCTACAATTACTAAATCTACTTTAGGGTTAGGCAATGTTGAAAACACAGCCCTTTCAACGTGGACAGGCTCAACCAGTATAACTACTCTAGGTACTATATCCAGTGGCACTTGGCAAGGCAGTAGTATTAGTGCTACTTACATTGGGAATTTACCTGCATCACAAATTACTTCTGGTACCATTGATAATGCCCGTATTAACTGGGCTGCACCAAATGCAATTGGTTCAACTACAGCAGCAGCCGGTTCATTTACCTCGTTATCGGCCAGCAGTGGTTTAACAGTATCGGCCGGAACCATTACCCTGAAACCGGCAGGCAGTGGTGGAACCAGCGGACAATTCCTCACCACCGATGGTAACGGAGTTGCTACGTGGAGTTCAATATCGAAATCAACCGTAGGGTTGGGCAATGTTGAGAATACCGCCCTTTCAACGTGGACCGGCTCAACCAGTATAACTACTCTAGGTACTATATCCAGTGGCACTTGGCAGGGCAGTAGTATTAGTGCTACCTACATTGGAAATTTACCTGCATCACAAATTACTTCTGGTACCATTGACAATGCCCGTATTAACTGGGCTGCTCCAAATGCAATTGGTTCAACTACAGCAGCAGCCGGTTCATTTACCTCGTTATCGGCCAACAACGGGTTAAACGTATCGGCCGGTACGGTTACTATTAAACCCGCAGGTAGTGGTGGTACCAACGGACAGGTACTTACTACAAATGGAAGTGGGGTTGCCACATGGCAATCTGTTCCGGGAGCTTCTCTTAGTGTAACTACCCAAAATGTTAATTATTCCATTGCCACAACCGATGGATTTATTATTACCTCTGGTAATTGTACATTCACCCTTCCTTTGGCCAGCTCAGCAGGAGCAGGTAAAATTATATACTTGTATTCGACAGTAAGCGCAATTTCATTAACCCCATCGGGTAGCGATACATTTTGGGATGCAGATGGACTTTCCCATACATCTACATCTACACCTGTTGCATCAATATATAACGGCACTTTTATTAGCGATGGTGTAAGTGCATGGTATCAAGTTGCTAAATAATATTTTTTTCAATTAAACTATAAATACAAATTAAGATGGATGCATACTTAGGAGAAATTAAATGTTTTGCAGGAGATTATGCCCCCAAGGGATGGTTCCTGTGCCAGGGTCAGGTATTAAATATTAGTAATTACCAGGCATTGTATTCACTTTTAGGGACCCAGTATGGTGGTGATGGAATTGCTACGTTTGCTTTACCAGATTTAAGAGGAAGAACTCCTATTGGAACGGGAACGGGAACGGGTTTAACAACCAGGGTAACCGGACAACTATTAGGTTCAGAAACAGTAGCTTTAACCTCACATGAGATTCCCAACCATTTTCATACCATTAGTAATCAGGCAACTGCTACTAATAATCTTTCAGGAAGTGGAACCGGGACAATAAAGTGTTTGGCTGCCACAGGAAATGCCGATACCCCTGCCGGTAACTACCCGGCCAATTCGCGTAGTAGGACAAATGCATTTACCAGTACAGCTGGTACAGACCAGTTAAATACTGATGCATTACAAATGAACGTCACCCTAAACGGTAATATTAATGTGCATGTAAACAGCCAGTGCGATACCGCTGGTAACTCAGTTGCCCATAATAATATGCAACCCTGGACATGTATTAATTATATCATTTGCTATAACGGGATATATCCGCCGAGAAGTTAGCAATGGTAATTGTTGTTATATTTTTTAAGTAAATTTTAATTGTATAAAAAAACAATATTATGGATGGATTTTTAGGTGAAATAAAATGGTTTGCAGGTACTTTTGCTCCTGCATACTGGCAGTTCTGCTGGGGACAGCTTTTAAACATCTCGGAATATAGTTCATTATTTGCTGTAATTGGAAACAAGTATGGCGGCGATGGAATCAATAATTTTGCATTGCCTGATTTACGTTGCAGGGTTCCTATTGGCGCTGGTCAGGGCCCAGGTATGACTTTAAGAAATATTGCCGATAAAGGTGGCAATGAAATGGAACAGCTTAGTTTGGACCAGATGGGAGCCCATATCCATCAAATCAGCAATAATGCAACTACAACCAGTAACCTTACCGCGAATGGGAGTGCTGCAATTTTGTGCCAGAGTGGTACAGGAAATTCCGATATCCCAAAAGATAATTATTTTGCTGGCACAGCGAGGGGAACCAACAGCTATAGTACAGCAGCTACCGGAACTGATGTTATGAATGCAAATGTGGCAACTATAAACGCCAATATTGGCGGCGATGTTAATGTAAATGTACTAAGCCAGTGCAGTGTTGTTGGCGGAACCAGTCCCCATGACAACATGCAGCCCTGGTTATGCCTTAATCTTATTATTTGTGTTGAAGGGATATACCCTGAAAGACCATAAGAACAAATAGTTTAAGGAAAAACTACATATTCTTTATAAGTACAAATTTAAAAAAAAAATACTATGGACGGTTTTATAGGAGAAATAAAATGTTTTGGAGGCAATTTTGCACCTCAAAACTGGATGTTTTGCTGGGGACAGATTTTATCCATACAACAATATACCCCTTTGTTTGCATTAATTGGCAATCAATTTGGGGGCGATGGCAAAGTAAATTTTGCATTGCCCGACCTGAGAGGAAGGGTACCTGTTACCAGTGGCAGTGTTCAGGGTTTGACGCCAAGATACCAGGGCCAATTTGGTGGTAATGAGAACATTTTGTTAAATATTGGCCAGGTTCCCCCTCATAACCACAATATTGTTAATACCGCTACGAGCGAAAAAAACATTACTTTAAATGCAACTGCAAATATAAAATGCTCATCGTCAGTTGTCGATACCAATACCCCTAAAGGCGGTTACCCTGGTATGATTCGCGGATCGAATTCGTATAGTTCCAGTGTGAACGCAGATACGATGAATGCCAATTTATTGTCCAATGTGGCCATTAATATTCAGGGCGATGTATCTGTTAGTGTTACCAGTACCTGTGGAACTTCTGGTGATTCATTGGCCCACAACAACATTCAACCTTGCCAATGCCTCAACTTTATTATCTGTATTTATGGATATTGGCCACCCAGAGATTAAATTCATTACAAAATGAATTAATGGAATTTGCTTTATTTAATCCGGGAAGATGAGTTTTGTAAACTTATTTCCCGGATTTTTTTTAAATAATGATTATCTAAATGACTTTTTCTATGCAAATAACTTACAAAGAAGGCGATAATTCTTATAACGATTTTATAAAAGAATTATTCTTTCAGTATAAAACATCTGAACTTTTGGCATTCAACTGGCCCAGCGAGATACTTGTTTCTTTACTTGAAATGCAATTTAAAGCACAGGAAGATAGCTATCGAAAGCAATTCCCTAATGCCAATGGATTTATTATTGAAATAGAAAATGTTCCGGTTGGTTGGTTATTACTTACTAAAGCCGACACATACCACATTGTAGATATTATTATCCACAATAATTTTCAGGGAAAGGGAATAGGTTCCCAGGTTATTAAGGAGCTTATTGAACAGGCAAGTGTTGAAAATAAAAAAGTTACGTTAAAAGTTGCTAAAAACAACGCCGCATTAAAGCTTTATTCAACCCTCGGATTTAAAATAATTGACGAAGACGATGTATATTTAAAAATGAGTACCAGTTAGTTCAGTCGCTTTAATTATCAGCATGTCCAATAAATCATTTTACAAAAAAACGTGCGCAAAACTAAAAGTCAGAATATAAAACATGGACTATCAGGCAAATAGTTAAAAACGCTGCCGGGGTTTTTATCGATAACACCGACGATTATTACCAGCTAAAAAAGCCCTTGAAGAAATACATGAAGTCTATTTCGAAATAACAGGAATCGGAGCCTTCACTAATGAAAAAAATAATGATACCTATTTAGAATACGGAAAAGCAGTATCGACTGTTGTTGCAGCCAATTGCCTCTTCGATTTGCTCCGGACCAAACGTTTTATACAAGGTATTTATAATGCCTTTGTACATTTGAAAGAAAAATTCAAAGGGGAAAAAATAATCATATATAATGGTAAAAGCCAATAATTTGAATAAGACCTAAAATAATGGATTGCTGCATCTATCAAAATGTTGAATCATGTAGAAGCAAAAGAATTTTTAATGGTTTAAGTTACTAAAAAAGATTGTGTCAATAAAATGTTTAAATGCCGGCCACTCTTTTTGCATCCGCCGGCTTTTAGATACCTGGTTTTATTGATACAAGAGCAAAAAAAACTTACACACGGGCAAACGTGCTTACCTGCATCCGGTTGGTAAATGTTTGATGTTTACAAGTGGCTGAATGCGTACATAGCAGAGCCTGTGATTTAAATTTTCAATCATTTATGACAGGTTACGAAATACTTTTCTGAAATGATAGCCATAGATACTATATGTTATTGCCAAAGGAATTAATCTTGGTCGGTTCCAGAGGCTCCATGCCAAAAGTTTCCAATAATATTTCCGGCCCCGGTTGATGATGCCTAAAAACACAACGGACTTAAGGAGTGCTTTAAATTCATCAAAATTAATTCCTTTCCTCTGCCTAAAAGGGGGGGTATATTGCTTTAAATACACGCGGACGCGCTCATCGTAAGATTTGCTTGAATAAATATCATGAATAATTTGTTGATAGCCCAGCAACAACTCGTTTTTATCCATCATTGGAATAAAATTCATGCTGTAGTTGGTATTATCGCCGGTGCAATCATCAAGAATCCGCCCCTCGTTCTTCAGCCGAATGTAAAGTTTTGATAAGCGGGGAGCATTCAAAAGCCCTACCATGGCGGTTACAATACCGCTTCTTTGGATGAGGTCCACCTGCCGTTGAAAAATGTTCGAGGGGTCGTTATCGAATCCCACAATAAACCCGGCAGTAACTTCCATCCCCTGCTTTTGAATGTTATTTACACTTTCCAACAAATTCCGTTGTTTGTTCTGAAGTTTGTTGCATTCCATCAAACAGGATTCTTCGGGAGTTTCAATCCCCACAAACACCTTGGTAAACCCCGCTTTATACATCATTTCCATCAAAACTTTATCGTCGGCCAAGTTAATTGATGCCTCAGTGGTAAATATAAAGGGATAATTTTTTTGAGCCATCCAGTTGGTGATGGCAGGCAGCAATTCATTTTTCAATTTTTGCTTGTGACCAATAAAGTTATCATCTACAAAAAAGACACTGCCGCGCCAACCTACCTGGTATATCTGTTCCAATTCTGCCAAAATCTGTCCAGTTTTTTTGGTGCGGACCTTCTGCCCGAATAACGCGGTTATATCACAAAATTCACAATCGTAAGGGCATCCACGCGAATATTGAATGGTAGCCCCGGCGTATCTTTTATGCTTAATCAATGAATAATCCGGGATGGGCGAAAGGGTGATGTCGGCAAATTGCCGTGTTTGGTAAACCCGCTTTGGAGCATGATTGGCTAGGTCGTCAAGAAAAAGCGGGAGAGTGATTTCTGCTTCGTTCAGTACGAAATAATCAATATCAGGGAATTGTTCGTATTCTTCGGTAAACAGAGGTCCGCCGGCTACAATTTTTTTATTTAACTTTTTACAAGTTGCAACAATTTCTTTTACCGATTCCTGCTGGATGGTCATGGCGCTGATAAAAACCATATCGGCCCAGAGTATATCACTGTTATGAAGCTTGGAAACATTCAAATCAACAAACTTTTTTTTCCATGTTCCTGGAAGCAACGACGACACGGTCAGAATCCCCAAGGGGATGTTTACTGCTTTTTTCGAGATAAATTTTAAAGCATGTTTAAAGCTCCAATAGGTATCGGGGCATTTGGGATAAAGTAACAGTGCATTCATGGCCATAAAACTTTCCCTCAAAATTATAGGCTATTGAAATATGGGGCAAAAATATGGGGCAAGGGTGAATAATTATATGGGATATTAGCCGGGATTGGGGTAAAGAACCATTTTCGTGGGTAACGGGCATTCGCCCCATTTGCAGTTAAAGGGTCTCTTTTAACTTTAACAAGTATTGGCGCGAAACCGGCACTGTCTCCTGGTAACCCTTGATGGAAATCCAATGTTGGTTGAAGTTACGGCTCAGTTTATCGATATAATGTATATTTACGATGCTTGTACGATGGGACCGTATGAAATTGGAATAGGGTTTAATCTGCAATTCAATATTTTTCAACGTGTTGCGAATAACCTTTTTCTTAAAAACATCCTCCTCTTTAAAAACAATCTCCACGTAGTTATCCGACGACTTTACCAAAGCAATTTCAGCTATCTTCAAATTCAAGCTTTCTGAGTTATTGTCGGAACTAAACTGGATGGTTTTGTTCAAAATATCTTCTTCATATTTTTCCACCTGTTTTTGAAGAATCTTCTTTTCAAGAACCAACATCTCATTTTGATGTTTGATGCGGGTGATTTTATCATACAGATTCACAATTATCAACAGAACCAAACCTATGAGGCCTACTTTAAAAACCACAAAGAATGTAATTACCACTGTGCCAACAAAATGCAAGTAGAAGATTAAAGCTGCCGAACTTAAACTCAAAAAGGCAAAATTGCTTAGCAATACCGGGATTAATTGTTCATCGGCATTTGAGCCTGTCCGTTGCTCATACCACAAATAACTGATTTTAATGGATGCCAGAAAGAAAAACACAATGGCGCCTGTTCCTAAATCGAAAATCAGGCGGTTGTTACTATCGAACGAATCTTCAGGGAAAGGTTGGAAAAAAAGCAAAAAAAGGAAAAGTCCAGAACAAATACTTAGATAAAAGGTCAGGTTTTCGTTGATTACCTGATTTACCGGGCTCGGTTTTTGGTTCACTTCTTCTTCGATATTTTTTCAATTGTTCAATCTCTATTCATAAGTGGGACATAAAATCCCACTTTTTACAATGTGATTGAAGACCGTAACTCAAAGTTACACCAATAAAATAAAAACATAGCGACTCCTGGAAAAAATAAACGGGTCAGGATGACAAACAACTTTAATTGTAAAATGGGTTGCCAATTATAAAAGCGTGTTAAATATACATTGGGGTTGAACCATCTCGTAGATGTAACCTTTATTCCGGATGAGAAAGAAATTACCTATTTATCATAACTGCCAACATGTTCAGATATTGTCTATACAGTACAACTAAAACTGACTTTAGAATTATTAACCTTTAGAGAAACCGTTTTACAATTACTTGGGTAGGTTATTGAACAGGAATTATGGTTTTGTAATAATTTCATAGCGTCCTTATTCTCATACAAGCCTGTGCATTCTATCACTCCCTGTGGAGAATACCTGATAACTTTTAACAAGGTGTTTTCAACTTCAAAAACAAACCATGAACCGGCTCCCTCGCCGCTTAACCATTGTGCGTTTTCAGGAATATTTGGGTGCCGTTCAGGAGCCGGCAATGTTGCAATCAGCAACTGTTTATCTAATTTCCGCAACGGGAAAAAGGGTTCGCCTTTTGATAATTTTGGCAGTACCAACCGATTATCCAGTGCATTTACATTACTGATTGGCTTTGGGGAGAGCGGTACTTTGAAATTTAATCTAAACCAATGCCCGATTCCTGGCTTCCCTGCCCTTATTGCCGTATTTACAAACCGGGAACAGTTGCTTCCGTTTATTTTGAAAGGCCCGTAAGGGATAGGGCTGTTTTCCTGCATCTGTTTGGCTTTGGCAAAAGCCGGTTCAAAATGTATCGGGCAATACGATGCGTAAAGTTCACCTTCACCATGACAGGCAGCGTTATTTTGCAATTCGTAAAGTATATCCCAATAGTTTTCCAATCTTTCACTGTCTTCCGAAAAAACCGGAGTTGTTTTTAGCTCCAAGTCATGGTCAGTTTCGGCACTACGCACCCTGCCATGCTGATAAGGTGTATGGTAACGTCCAAAATCGAAGTAATGGGCTTTCCGGTTTTTGCTGTCGATAAGTACCAGAGCGGCATGGCCCACTTTGTAATAGTTGTTTTGGTTTATACCTAAGAGCAATGTAATAGGGTCGTACCAGGCACCCGGCTGTTTGCAATAGGTTTGCGGCCAGGCAATGGCAATGGCAAATCCTGTATATATATTATTGGAACTCATAATTGGATTTTTTTTATAGAACCATTTAATAAATCGGAATAGCTCATTTTAGACTGTCCATCGGATACCGAGACCTGTGTAATACTTACCGTCTTTAATCCGCCATCGCGGTACATGATAACATTTATTGAATTATCCTTTGAATGGGTGCCCGAATGAAAATCCAATATTTTTTCGGTCGTCATATTATCCCGATCCTCTTTGTAAAATTTTTCAAACCACTCTTTTCTCATTTTGCGGTGTTCATCGTTATACAAGGTTACTGATGACCAGATGTGAGGGCTGCTTTTATCCATCTGCCGGAAATATTTATCATTGCCATCCCAGATAAACTCTGTCAAGTCTCCTATATTACCATTTATGTGTTTAACGGCTACAATGGTAAAAGGCTCTACATTGGCCAATACTTTTGGTGCAAAAAACTCATGAGCAGAAAGTCCGGAAGAAGTAAACTCTAAAAGTATTATCCCCCGGCTTATGGTATGGAGTTCCTGTTTTTTGTGTGGAATGAAACCACCATTGAGCAAACAATTTACATTTCCGGTATTATTCATTGCAATCCATGAACCGCCGGCTTTTTCATCTTTTGGATATGCTACTTCAAAACTTCCATGATGATAGATAGCAGGAGGAATGGTTGGCCGGAGCACTTTTTCATCCCGGTTCGAAGTAAGAACAAACGGGTTATCCCGCAAATGTGGTATGTAAGTTACTGTACACATTGGTCTTTACGGTACCTGATGGTTGAATAGGCCACACCAAAGTTTGCATCGGTACTATTTCCCATACCAAGGGCTATCAAACCAGCTTTAATTAGTGCCTGGTGATGGATGCTGTGCTCGATACAATAGGCCATTTCCCTGCCAACCGAGCTTTTTATATGGTTTTGGGCAATTCCTCCGGTAGTGTAGTCGGCTTCCAGTTTTACAGGAAGATTTACATCCAATGTATCAATCCCCTTAATCAACCGGTCGATGGTTTGATTGGCAGATTCAGGGTTATTTTCTATCCTTACGTCCCGTTCCCGTTTATCGTAGCTGATGGTGCCCGAAAATGAACCTGAAACCAGTAACAGATAAAATTCAAGAATATGGCGGACATGTTGGCCGATACTTGCACCAGAAAGTATTTCAGGTTTCGAGGTATAATTTTCCACCGGTAAGTTACCCAATAAATCCTTTATCTGTAACAGATTATCTTTTGCGGCTGTTTTCATAACTGGTCAGATTAAATAGCTTTTCTGAAATTATTTGCTATATCGGCAAATACCTTCAATTCTTCAATATCCACATGATCATCGAGGTGTTTTCCATAATGGGCTTTTACTATTTTAAAATTCTCATCAATAAAGAAATCTGCCGGTATCAGGTTCATGCTGGCATCTTTGTCTGCGGGTAAATTCAGGTCTTTAGTGTCCTTTTTAGCTTGCCCGACATTGGCTACCAGCATGGTTTTCATCATCTTCAAGGTCGATTGTTCCACTCCGTATTTTTTGTAAATATTTTTGTCAGGGTCGCCAATAAGTGGCCATGGACTTATACCCTGGTGAAATACCGAAGATGAAAGTTTCTCGTTCGAGCTTTCAAATAAAAACAGCAATTGTACACCGGCATTCTTCAATTTTACATTGCTTCCCATAATTTGGTGTACCCTGCGGTTACAAAACGGGCAACTTACATTGCGGTAAAAACTGAGAATGATTTTTTTGCCCCTGTAATCCGATAATTTCACATCGTTACCATAAATATCTTTCGTAACAAAATCAAGTGCTGCATTTCCTGCTTGTAGTTTCATGCTTCTAATTTTTTAAGTTCTATTTTAACTTTCTATGTTATATGTCGGGAGAAATAGTAAACCTGACAATTTTTAAATAAAAAAATACTACTTATCGATTAAAAAAATTGCATAACCTCAATACCTTTCTATATCCCGTTCCGATGGGGATTAATTGAATTTGGGGTTACTTATAAATCTACCAATATGTAAGGTCTGCTGAAAAACTCCGAAGGAGTTGAAGTTGAACGGCGAATCCCTCATGTAAGTAATAACCATGGGTGCAACCCGTGGTATTTACCATAAATAAAATATTGACCCCGGAGCGGGTCAAATAATTGAAACAGATTAAATGGAATCCTTTCTGGGTTCATCCCTGATACCCCACCCCGTATTGCTATACGGGGTTATTCACCTTAAATCCTTTTAAGACTTCAAATACAAATATTTTTATTGTATTGCTTTGAAAAGCTTGCAGCAAAAACATTACAATATGTTATAAATAACATTAAATGTGTTTGTTATTGGTTTCTAGGCAAGCCCTGGATAGATATTGGCAAATATAGGCGAATTGTGGCATCGCCTATTTGCTTTACGCCGCGAATCTTAATTTACCATTTAAATTATTGTATTTTCTTGAAATAGATTTGAAGCTCTTTTTCGACACCGTATTCCCGGTTTCAAGATAATATTTAAGCCCTATCAATACATTGAAGAGCATTTTTTTAAACGTTCCCTTTACGATCCCCCCCATGAATGATGGTTTTGTAGTATAAAAAGCTGTAATACTGACATTTGTTAGATCAAATGAAACAGGTTCCAGTTTCATTATAACTTGCATCTCTTTTACCATCGGCATATTGCCACCAATTATATCAATGGTTAAAGAATTAAATTCTTCCGCTTTTACAATCCGTTCTTTAATGTTAGTTTTTTTGTCGATGCTGCACTCACGCTCGCACCCAACTTCTCCATTTTTGCCATTCGTTTTATGCGAACCTTCTAGGTTTGGGTTAAAAAGATAGGTTTCGCCGAAACGGTTAAATAAAATATCCCACACCACTTGCTTTGAAGCATGTATTGACACGTTTTCTGTTGTGATTTTTTTAAAATTTTCCATCTTCCAAATTTTTAAATTTTGTTTTACGTTGCAAAGATGGGGTGTAAATTCCGGGTTAATTTAAACCATAAGGCCAATCATTTGTGTTTTTGGTTCAGTCTATATGTAGAAGGTGAACTGCCAAATTTTTCCTGAAAACATTTCGAGAAATGTGCTAAATTGTTAAAACCACAATTATATGCAATATCAGTAATTCTTTCCGAAGAAACTACCAATAATTCTGCCGCCTTCACAAGTTTTTTGTTTCTGATAAAGTTAGCCGGACTATCATTATACACCCGCCTAAATTCCCTCTTGAATGAAGAAAGGCTCAGGCTGGTTAATTGGGCCAAGTCCTCAGTGGATAAATCGGAGTATACATGTGCTTCAACAATTTGCGTAAACGAGTAAGTTGTTGGCGAGAATAAACCTGTTAAAATTTGGTTAATTACCAATGAGTCATCTGTTTGTGTTAAAAGAAGAATAATCTCCTTTAATTTTAGGATAAGTAAATCTTCATTTACCAATTCAGGGTTTCCGAAATAAAACAACAGGCTTTCAATATATTTGGAAATTAGAATGGTACTTTTCACTTTTGACATTCCACTTCTGATCTCTGTGCTGGGGTTTAATAAAAACTTTGGGAGATCATTTTCATATATTTTTTTTAGAATTGCAGGATGGAAATGGACAGCTATTGTCTGAAATGTGTTTGAAGTACTTGAAGGGAGCATTTTTGTGATATAATTTCCGCATTTCAGCAAAACTGATTCTTTGGTGGGGATTCTTAGTCTTTCAACTTCAGAAATAGCCTCACCAACACCTTCGATCACATAAAAAAAACATGCCTCTTCAGGCATAGGATTCAGTTTTTGAAAAGGAGGTTCGACTATGACTTTCTCAAAAATCATTTTACCATAGAGCTCATACATTTTATGTTCTAAAATCATTTTACAGTCATTATTTGTAGTAAAACGTAAACCAATTCAACTGGATAAATAATTTTATTCATGCGAATTAAACTTATTACAACCTATACATATAAAATACTATCCTGCATGGATGGGCATTTAACCGTTCCATAGGAGCAATACACGCAGCAATCACCCTGTTTTGGTCGCAACACTACATTACAGTTTTCACATTTGTAGAAAAACTGACAGGTATCCGTAGGCATTTCTTCGGATTTTTTATGTCCGCAGTTTGGGCAGGTGATGGTGGAGAGTTTTTCGATTTTCATAAGGATACTTTTAATTTCATTTAAAATTCACCAATGAAAACCATTGGTTTTTGTCAGAGTAAATATTCTCGATTTTCAGACCGGTTGCTGTCGCAAAATTTTGAATATCAGCATCTGTGAATTTATGTGAGTTTTCGGTATGAATCGTTTCGCCCTTTTTAAGGAAAACTCTTTCGGGGAAATCCGCACTTCTGATAACCACATCCGTTGTTGACATTAGGTGCATCTCGATACGGGCTTTCTCTGCATTATAGAATGCAATATGCTTAAAATCGTTGGGGTTGAAATTGGTTTGTGCGTATTCATTTATTACATTGAGTATGTTTTTATTGAATAAGGCTGTAACACCCTGTTTATCGTTATAGGCAGCTTCAACAATATCAATATCTTTTACCATATCGAGACCAAGAAGAAACCGGTCGCCGGGTCTCATAAGTGTTTTTATATCCAATAGAAAAGCGGTGGCTTGTCGCCGTGTAAGATTCCCCAGGGTACTCCCAAAGAAGCAGATTAATCGGTTGCCTTCACCCGGGAGCGTTGTCAAATGTTTCATAAAATCGGCAAGAAGTCCATGTATTTTTAAGCCCGGATATTTGACTGCAAGAAAACCGGCTGATTTCATTATGGCTGCCTCGCTAATATCAACCGGAATATACCTGATATGATTCAATTTACTTTTTGAAACAGTATCTAAAAGAATGGATATTTTTGAGCAATCACCACTTCCAAGTTCGATGATATTAAGTTGTTCAGAATTGCCGATGATTTCGGAAACAATGCCTTTTAAAATTGATTTTTCGGTTCGGGTGGGATAATATTCCGGCAATTCAGTAATTTTCTCGAAAAGCAATGAGCCATTGTCGTCGTAAAAAAACCTGCTGGAAATGTATTTTTGTTTTGCTGTAAGCCCTTTATAAATATCTGCTATTATTTCATGTTTGCTTTCTCCGGTAAGAAAATTACCAATGACAAACTGTTTTTTTTTAATGGTCGGAACTTCTAAAAAATCCATAGCTTTAGTTTTAAATAAATATTATCGCATCGCGCTTAAATGCTCTGGTACCCCCGTTTCAAAAGGGTTTTCAGGGTCGGCGCTCCATTCGAACCAGCCGCCATCGTAAACCGATACTTTAGGCCAACCCATGAGCCAGGCATTAAACCAGGCTTCGCTGCCACGCCATCCGGTGCCACAATAAAAGGCCAGGTGTTTGTCGGGGCTTATGCCATTTGATCTCCATATTTTTTCTATCTCATGATATTCGCGGGTGGTGTGGTCGAAATTTCGATAGTTCTCCATGTGGTAGGCATCGCTGCCACAATCGGCAAAAATGGCTCCAGGAATGCGGCCTTTGGGTTCGATATAATTGTAACCGCTAACTTGGCCAATGTATTCGGGCCAGCTGCGTACGCAAACCAGTTCGGACTTAGGAGAAGCCAACATTTCTTTTGCTTCCGGAGTGTCCACTACCAGTTCGGGGTGGGCTGGGATAGCTGTACCAAATTCTGCAACCGGTTTTTTTTGTTCATCTGTGTATGAAACCTCAAAACCCTCATCTATCCATGATTGAAATCCCCCGTTTAAAACCCTTACATCTTTAACCCCGGCATACATCATGATAAAAGCACAACGAATAGCTCCAATATCGCCTGCGGCACTGCCCGGAAATTCATCGGCATTGTCAGGGAACATAAATTTGCCATACATAATTACCGTTGTATCGGAGGTTATTCCATGCTCTTCGAAGGCTTTTTTCAGTTCTTCGGGAGTGCGCCTGTTCCATGTTTCGGGGGCTTCCAATGCGAGGGTATCCATATCAATGGCACCCGGAATGTGACCGGTTAAATAGGCATCGCGGTAACGGTAATGCGAGTGGACCACCATAAATTTATGGTTGTAGTAATGGCCCGGTTTTTCACCCGAAATGAGTTGTTTGACCCAGTTTGCCGAAACAAGATTTTTAAATCGTTCCAGGTTTTGCATGGATAAGTTGGGGTTGCTGGCCCATTCGTCCACAAAATGATAATAGACCGATACCTTTTGATATCCTGATTTTATAAAACGTTCCGCTACTTTTTGAATTTCTTCTGAATCATATCCATATATCACAATTTCATTTTCAGGCAACAAGTTTTTAAATCGGACTATCTCAATCCAGTCCATATAATTTGTCCATTTAAATGGCAAACTTATAGCCCCTTTTATATGGCCACCACGTGATTCGTTTTGAATAGGCCACCCATTATAGACATCTACAGGGCGAATGTCTATTATTTTCACTATCTGGGAATCATTTTTTTTTAAAAGAGATGTTGTGGTAATTTCCTGAAATTTATGTGACATATTCTTTAAGCTTTAGATTAACAAATTTTACTCTTTTACAACTTGTACGCCCTTCCAAAAAGCTACACGGTTTTCAATACCTTTTGCAAGTTCTTTGGGTTGCGGATAATACCAAACGGCATCTTTATTTTGCTTACCGTCAACCTCTAAATCGTAATAAAAAGCAGTTCCTTTCCAATGACAGACAGTATGAGTTTCGCTGCTTTTTAAAAATTCTTTTTTTACCGACTCAAAAGGAAAGTAACTGTTTCCCTCTATGTTAATAATGTCGTTGCTTTCAGCAATAACCTGGTTGTTCCAAATTGCTTTCATATTTATAATTTTAGGGTTAACCGAATATTCCGGTAATTGTTTATAATTCAACACTAATTGGGAAGGTTTTTAAGAATGTCATCAACTGTTGACCGGTTCTTGTAATCCGGGTCGAACTGCCGCCAAACAATGGTTCCATTTTTATCAATGATGTAAGTTGCCGGAATGGGCAAACGTTGTGAATCATCGGAATGGGTGTCTTTCAGATTTCCGCTTAAAACCGTGTTGTAAACAAAAAGTTGTTTCGAATCGGGAGTAAAGGTTACATCGTAGGCATCGGCAATTTTATATCCTTCATCATAAAGTAGCCTGAACTTTGCTCCGGTTTTATCAGTCATTTTGTCCAAATATTCGGGTTTTTCGGGAGATATGGCCACTACGGTTGCCCCTTTATCTGTTATCAGCGACAGACTGTCTTGAATTTGTGCCAGGTGTTTGTTGCAAAACGGGCACCAGAACCCACGGTAAAAGATAACAACCACGGAGCCGCTTTTAATAGCTTCGTTCAGATCGAACACTGCGTTATCGGCATCAATAGCCTTAAATACAGGGGCTTTAGTGCCTGTTGCTAATCCTTTGGCATCTTCTACACCGCGTGTGGCTTGTGAATAGCCCAAAGAAGTAAAAATTATCATTGAAATGAATAAAATAATTGTCTTCATAATTAAAATTTTAAGTATTGTGAAAAACCAATCAGAATTAAGATAATCCCTATCAGCCTGCTAATCTGTATCGAAAAGAACTGGAACTTTTCTAAAACTATTTTGCTGAGTTTTGCATAAACCCACAAAACCAACATTTTACCAAAACAAACTGAAAGTACAACAATGAAAATGGTAAACAGACCCATCTTCGTGTATTGGTTGTGATTGATGAGTGTTGCCGCAAAAATCCAATACAACAACACCTGTAAACTGATAAGATTAAGAAATGCACCCCTGACAAATTCGTTCCGGTTTCTATCCTGGTCTGCTTCAAAATGGTTTTTTTTCAATAAAAAATATATTCCGGTAAACACTGGGACGGCCACAAATAACCATTGCACCCAACCCATATTTTTAATCGCCGTTGAAATAATACTTCCAGCCATCAACGCAACAAGTACAAACAGAATCTCAACAAGCGAAGCTCCCCCTGCAATTTTCATGGCAGTAGGCAAGCCTTTCCGGTACGAAACTTCCAAAACCGTAAGATTGACCAGTCCCAGTGGCATGGCACCAATGATGGAGGCCAGAAGCGATACAGATATAAGAGTTATCAATTCCATTTTACGGATAGATTATTTCTGCAAATTCATTCCTGTTTGGGATTCTTTACCGATTAGTTTAACAAAGGGAACAGAAGGCCCCAAAAGCTCCCTCCATCTATCTGCACAAAAATCCGGGTAACTTCTATTTCCTTGTTGTTTGATTTTGTAAATACTTTGTACCTGTTTTCACCCGATTGCCTGAATTCGAAACTATGCTTTGTATAAGAAACAAACCTAAACTGAATGGAATTAGGCTTATTTTCAGTGTTACCTAGCAATTCAACGTCGTAGGCATAGCGGTTTTGCACCCAGGTTAACGGCTCTGTACGGTTGCCATCTGTTTTCTTTACCCAAAAGGCACGAACAGGAGAATCATTATTTAACGAACCATCGGATTTAAAATTAAGGGCGTACCATATCTCATTGGCATCACGGCTCCGGGAAATCTTAAACAGACAGTCTGGTGAATTGCACGGTGATGACACTCCGGGGGTAAATGATGAGCCAATTAGCCACATTGCCAACCATAAAAAAAACCCCGGTATGTTAACTGTTTTCCGCATGGTACGATTGCTAATTAAAATCTATTTTCCTGCAATTTTTTGTCCCACTTCCAGCAATTCATCAGCGTTATGGTATCCCATTGTTTTGGCAACAAGGTTTCCGTTTGCATCTACAAAAAGCAATGTAGGGTAACCGGTAACTTCAAATTTTGAGGCCAGGTTTACACCTTCTCCTTTCTCAGCATCGATGGCATAATTGATGAATTTTTCGTTGAAAAAAGCACCTACATTTCCATCGGGAAAGGTTTTTGACTTGAGCAATTTGCATGGTCCGCACCAACTGGCATAAATATCCAGGAAAATAAGTTTGTTTTCCCTTTTAGCCAGTTGCAGAACTTCGCTCCAGCTTCCTTCCTGAAAATGAATACCGGCACCGGTATTTGAATTTTCCGCAGGAGTTGGCTTCATAGCTGTTGTCAGGAGAAGCACAACAACCGATAGTATATAAATTAACTTCTTCATGGCATATTATTTATTCAGGTTGGTATTCGGCATGAACAGTAACTTCTACTGTTTTTGCAATATTGGTCGATGGCTTTCCATCAACAAAAGTTATCCCATAATCGGCAAGGGTTACATTAAATTTACTTTGTACTTCTACTGTACTTCCTTTTACTGTAATAGTCCCCTTTTCTTTAATTGCTTTTGTCACCCCTTTTATGGTCAACTCACCTTCAACATTGACCTGATAGGTGTCATCTTTTGAAAAATTGATTTCTGACAAGTTGGTAATGCTAGCTTTGAGCTTTGTTTTGGGGTGGTTTTTTGTATCCAAAAACTTATTGCTGTTGAAATGTTTCTGCATCAAGGCTTTTTCAAACTCAAATCCCTGCATAGGCACCGAAAAGACCACTTCGCCTGTCGATTTGGTAATGGTACTCACAGCAACCATATTATTAGCTTCAATATTTTCGGCCGGGGTGGAGGAGAAGAATTTGATATGCGATTTGGAGCTTACCCATTTATCGGTACTTTGTGCATATCCGGCAGCCGAAATAACTAAGGCCGCCACTAGTGTAATTAAAACTGACTTTTTCATTTGTCTCAAATTTTAAATGTTCATCGATGAATTACTTTTTTACGATATCGCTTTCTTCGAGAATCACATTTTCATAAAGTTCAAGGTCATCATCATACGATGCCCCTGAACGGATGACACCTTTTACTGTAATCGTCTGGTCTGTTGATAAACCTATCGTATTTTGGTTGGTTTCGGGTGTAAATGTTGCACTAACACCGGCTTTATCAGAGTTTTCCTTGAGCAGCACAACTTTATTACCATCGTAATTTTCTGATATTTTTGCGATGGTTCCGGTTATTTCCAGGATTTTCGAGTCGCCATCGGTAGCCAGGTATTTTTGGTTGGCAGCATCCTTGTTTGCCAAGTATTCTGAAACAATTTCGTTACTGGTAAGGCTGAAGTCGGTTTTTCCTGACTGCACATCGCGATGGGGCATGTTAAACAGATAGAGAGCTACACTGCCACCAATAAATAGACCTGCAAGTCCCACGATTGTGATTATTTTGAACCATTTTTTCTTTTTCATTATTTCACAGCGTTTTTAGCAGTTACCATAGCGGTTGCAATTTCTACATCCGATTTTGCTACGCTCACCTGATGAATAAGTTCTTTGGTTTGGGCATTAAAGAAATAAACCATTCCGGTATATTTTAAATCTGCCACGGCGGTATCTAGTCCCAGTTTTTTAATTTCTTCAAGCGAGCTTTTCTTTGTTTCACCGGTTGAAAGGTCGTTACCCACAAAAAGAAAAACGTTATCGGTGTTGTTGGCCATAAAAGCTGCCATTGCTCTTTCGCCGTTTTCTTCGCAAACATGGCACCAACTGGCTTTATTTACAACTGCAATTATTTTGGCCTCGTTTTGTGCCATTACCGATACGGATACTGATAAGATAAGCACCAGGCTTGCTAAAATTGACTTTGATGTTTTCATGATTTCAAATTTTAATGAGTGAACACTTAATTTAAAAGTTTAATACTTGATACCCTTCTGTAAAAAGGTTGAGCAGACTCGGATGGTCTTTATATTCGCTTAAAAGTGTAATTTTTGCTTTTTCAACTTCGGTTTTTACCCCAAAAGCATTGGCACAAAATGTACATACTCCAGTAATATTAGGCTTTAAGCCTAAATAAAGTTTGTGTAGTTTATTATCTTCTTTTTCAAGTTCACCAATCCATTTGGTACCTGCACCTTCAAAAATAATTTTTAAGTCTATTTTATTTTCAATAGCCTCACTAGCTAACATAAAAGCGTTCGATACTTTGCCTAAGGCTTCAACCGTATTAGTGTCTGAAAACACTACAATTGCAATTTTTGTCATACTATTTTGTTTAAAGTGAAACTTATTTTTTGTTTTTTGAAGGAGTAGTCGGAAAATTTTACCAACCTGACACCTTAATTTCGTTTTAACAATTATTTAAGAGATTACGGGTTGCTTAAAACTCTCTCAATAGCTTTCCTGTCAAGTATTCCGTAATGTTCGAATAATTTGTTGCCCGACTTATAAAATGTGAAGTATGGGACATTCCCGACATGTAACTCCTTTACCAGATTTTTACTGGCATCGGCATTTATTTTTACTATTCTGACCTGGTTTTTATATTCAGTTTGCAGGCTGTCAATCAGTGGTATCATTTTACGGCAGGGGGCGCACCACGGGGCATAAAAGTTAATAAATACCGGATCGTCTGAATTAATTAACGCATAAAACTCATCCGGTTCTATCTTATTTTCTTCATCAGGCTTTGCACCGGGTTCAATAACTACAGGCAGGTTGCTCAGGTTCCAATCCATGATGCCTTTTTCGAGATTATAAACCTGATTGTAACCATTCTCGGCCAGAATTTCAGCAGATTTTTTACTACGCCAACCCGTATTGCAATAGAGAAAGACCGGGTGGTCTTTGGGCAACAGAAGTAGTTTTTTCCTGAAATCCAAAACATAATAATTCATCTGCCTGGCATTTTTAATGTGGCCGTTGGCATACTCCGAAGAAGTGCGTACATCGAGTAATGTTATTGTGCCGGAACTTATTTTGTCTTTGAATTGTGACGAAGTTAAATTGGTAACATCCTGTCCCTGGCCAGAGGCGCTGGTCATTATCGCGGCTAATGGCAATAGTATCGAAAATCTGTTCATAACAATTTATTTAAACAGATAGTCGAAAAAAACAATGAGACCTGACAGGTAAGGCTTAAAAGTTATACAAATAGCAACCAACTATATTGCCGATTCACGCGTATAAAAAACGGCATGGGAATAGTTAGGTATCCTATTTTTGTGTATTACACAAATTAAAAAAGTACATTAGTTACAAATGTAACCAATTATGTTTATTTTTATTCCTCGGTAATATATTATATTTAAGGCAACCTCAACTGATTATTCACAATGGAGTACAGTTTCGACAAATCCTTAGGGCATCTTTCTCAAGTAATTTCAAAGAATTTGGGCAGCAATCTCGAAAAAAAACTCATTGAAAACGGAATCTCTTTAACTGCTGAACAGTGGAGCGTTATTTCGCTGGTATATCATAAAAAAGATTTGAACCAAAATGCCATTGCTAATACTTATGGATTTGATAAAGTAAGGGTTTTACGTATTCTAAATGTTCTTGAGGCTGAAAAAATAATTTATAGAACAACGGATGCATTAGATAAACGATCGCGAAAGGTTAATATCTCAGACAAGGGAGTAAGCCTGTACCATAAAATTGTACCCTTAGCACAAGAAACCATTGATAATGCCCTTAAATCCTTAACTCAAGAAGAGGTTTCTCAATACATGCAACTGTCGGGTAGGATTATTCAAAATCTTAGTTCCAAATAGGTTTCATTTATGATAGCCGGAAGCCCATAACCAACACATCATCAATACGGTGATAGTCCTTTGTCCATTCGTTAAGCTCCAATATTAACCGTTCCTTTTGTTTGTTAAAATCGGCTTTATGAATTCGTTCAAGCAACTCCCTAAAGTTTTTAGAACCAAATTTCATTAAATTTTCACCACCCAACTGATCCTGGTAACCATCGGAAAACAGATAAACCACATCGCCGGTTTGGTAAGGGATTTCGTGCAAAGTAAAAGGTCTGTCTTGTTTTATATAAGTTCCAATAGGCATTTTATCGGCTTTAATTATCTGTATGCCAAGCTCGTTAATCAACACGAATGGATTATTTGCACCCGCATACTGTATGGTTTTGGTGTTTGGCTGAATGATACAAAGCGACATATCCATTCCATCGGCTATGTTATCCTGTGAGTTCGATAACGTATTGATAACGTATTCCCTTAGTTTGTTTAAAATTTCATTGGCCACCAAATTTCCGGGTTTCACAATTTCATTCAAGAATGCAACCCCCAACATACTCATAAAAGCACCGGGAACCCCATGCCCTGTACAATCGGCAATGGCAATTACAATGGAATCTTCAACCTGTTTAATCCAATAAAAATCACCACTTACCACATCGCGGGGAAGATATAAAATCATGTTTTGGGGCAACACTTCACCCACATAATTTAAGCTGGGCAAAATGGCTGCCTGAATATTAGAAGCGTACTGGATGCTGCTTTGTATTTTTTCAGCTTGTTCCCGTATTTTCCGCTCCTGTTCAAACCGCTCAGTAATATCGGTGGAATATACCATGCAAATATCTGACTGACTGACCCCCCGGAGCATCATCCGGTAAACCTGGCCGTTTATCCTTTCTTCACGGTTTTGTATCTTATTATTCGATATAAAGTCAGTAATTTCCAAATCGGTCAGAGCCTGAACAATTTCCCGGGCATCAACTCCTTTTTGTAATCCATTAAAAGTTTGTATAGCAGCAGGATTGGCATCAACAACCAAAAATCTGCTATCAAAACGGAAAACAGGCTCTGGATTAAGACGGGCAAACAAGGCCATTGATTCCAATCTTAGTTCAGCAGCATGTTGTGCTGTTATATTTGAACTATACACATGGCATAACCCCAATTCCTGAACTCCTTTCAATACCAACTGCAAAAACTGTGTACCTACTTGTACCTTTATTTGTTCATTTTTGTTGCCCTCTATAATTGACAAAATATTCAACTGTTTTAATTCTGGTATCAAATCCAAGGCATTTGAACCCACCAATGTTTCTTTTTCAAATAAAACTGAGGCTGCCCGGTTGGCTTCTTTTAATTTCAGATCGTCCCCAATACGCATTACCGGGTCGGGGTTGTGTTGGGCAAACAAAGCAAAGCTTTTAAGCTGATCCTTTAATTTCAATTCTTCGGTAACATCTTCTATTACAGCCAGGTAATTTGTTAACACCCCGGCATGATCCATAATGGGAGTAATATTTGCTTTTCCCCAATATAAACTTCCATCTTTCTTTTTATTCTGGAAAAGTCCCTTCCAATTTTCTCCTCTATTGAGCGTATCCCACATTTCTTTATAAAATCCGGCAGGTTGGTGCCCCGATTTCAGAATTCTTGGGTTGGCACCTTCTATCTCTGTAAAACGGTAACCTGAGTGCTCTTCGAATGCCGGATTCACAAAAACAATTTCGCCACCAGTATTGGTTACCATCACGGAATCGGTGGATTGTTCAATGGCATTTTGAAAAAGCTGTCGTTGATTTTTTTCTACAATAAGTGCCGTTATTTTTGATGCGTAAACATGAAAAACCCCTAAATCGGTGAGTGCCCTTAAATCAAGCTGATAAAACTCTTCCCCGATTTTTGTTTGAAAGGTTTTTATGGTATTGGAATCAATAAAAGAACTGAAATTAAATTGACTGAGTTCAGGTATTACTTTTTCAATAAAAGTACCCTCTTTTGGAATATTAAAAAGCATCTGGGCTGTTGGATTTGCCTTTTGAATATGACCATACCTGTCAACCCGGATTACTGGAGCCGGATTAAATTCAGCAAACAAGGCATTCGATTTAACCTTATCTTCTTCTAGAAAAGTTTCCGAAGGTAAAAGTTCAATTAATTTCCATCGGGTTTTTGTGGTGCATTTGGGACAATAGGGAACCAAATCCCCTTTTTGTACTGAAACGGTTGAATCGTTACAATGATGACAAGTGATATTCGCATCAAAATTGGCTACCTCGCCACTCACAAAATTAAATTTCGATAGCACCGATGAATACGTTGAGACCAAATAGGGCACCAGAAATGTCAGAAAAAACTGAATGAAATGAAACTGTTTAAAGCCGGAAAAAATACTTTCCCATTGGTTTATCAGGTTTAAGATAACACCTACAATTAAAGCCACTTTTATTGCCCTTTTATAAACCATTGAATTGAAAGCTTCAGTGATATATTGTGTTTTATTCATAATGAATTTTTAAAGAATTTGGAATTGAAAGGCATTTATAAAGTAATTTTAATGTAAGGCTAAACATGGGACAACGAACGATAGCAATATCCACAACAAATTAATTTGCCAGCTTTTTGATGAAAATGAAAATAGCAAGATGCAAAAGATGGAACCAAATAAACCATCAACTTTTAAAGCTTGTTCAAAAGAGGCCTGCTCTGTGGTAAGGGTTGAGAAAAGTCCTATTCGCAGCAATAATTGCATACTATCAATTTAATAAGTTTGTTTTTCCAGTTTATCGTGGATTATTTTTTTTAGGCTTTCTAAATCAATGAGCTCTTTTTTATCATCAGTTAGTGTTTTTTTAATAGTTTCTTCAAGAAAAATAGATTGTTTCTCGTAGGTTTTGCAGGCATCACACATGAGTTTATGAACCTTGAGTTGCAGGAGCTCATGCCACGCGAGTGAATAGTGTAATTTCCTTTCAATAAGTTCTGTAGCTTTTAAGCAAGAAAGAAATAATAGGTGCATTATTTTTTTCATCTTCTAGTTTTTGAACCAATTTTTATCAACGCAATCTCTCAACTGTAGTTTAGCCCTGTGAATGATTTGCCAGTAATTAGTAGTTGCTATATCCAATTCCTGACAAATTTCATCGCCATTTTTACCTGATAGGTACTTTAGTTTTACGCAGGTACTCCATTTTTCGGGCAGGACGTCTAAACACTTTTTTAAAATCAACTGGAATTCAATATCATCTAATAAATTCCCATTTTCTTCATCCCATGATTCCGGACGTTTCTCCTGTTTCCATCCTCCGTATTGATCAAAAAAGTTCGAAAAGGATTCATTTTCAAAATTGACCGTCTTTTGAACTTTAGTACGATAAACATCAATAATCTTATGATTAAGAATGGCAAAAAGCCAGGTTTTTGGGGAGCTATCACCCTGAAAAGCAACCATTTTTTCCGATGCGGCCAAAAAGGTATCCTGTACTAAATCTTTAGCAAGTTCAATATCCGACACCTTGTGCTGTGCCCATGAATAAAGCTCGCTGGTATAGGCATTGACCCATTCGGTGAGGATTTTTGGATTAAATTCATTCATTGTATCCAATTTAAGGATGAATACTGTTAGTTGTATTTAGTTTCAAATGTAACTATTTTTTTAAAAAAATAATTCAAAAGTGATAAAACTCCCGTACTGGTATATTTCAAATTACCCAGATTCCGCAGGTGAACTATATAATAGCAAGAAGATCGTTGTTTAACCTAGGCATGGATGTAACAAAATTACCGCACTGCAGCTTGTGGATTTAAGCACCAGCCAAAATGGAAATACCTGAAAATCCATGCGGTTTTCAGGTATTTCCATTGTCCGCGGCGGCGGATTGTCGGGGTAGGGCGATTCGAACGCCCGACCTCCACGTCCCGAACGTGGCACGCTACCAACTGCGCTATACCCCGAAATAGATGGCAAATATAAAATTAATATTGGTGCAACTTAAACTGGACTAAAAAATTTTCTAGGGATTAAAGTCTTTTTAGAACCGGGGATCCGGCGACAGAAATTGAAATAAATCCTTTCACTCAGCCAAACCATCGTTTCCTGTATCCAAAACAAACTTCCATCCTTTGGGGGTTTTACGCCAAATGGTGACATAGGTACCATAAGCCACCGAATCGGTTAATTTTAAGGTATAAGTTCCATAGGTATAACCCAAATCACCTGAACGTGCTATGGCTCCATATAAAGGTTCCCAAATTAATGAAAAAGAGGTATCGGGCCGGCTATACAGTTTTGAAAGCTGCCCAATGCCCACAACAGGCATGGAATGATCGCGAAGTATCACGGCAGAATCATGTGCAAATTCAATAAATGCCTTATTCATCCCATGTGCTTTTGAGAACTTCGAGAACATCCGGTCCTCATCTATAAGTTCTTGCGGGTTGTTGTTAATGCAACTAAAACCGGATATAATCAGCAAAACAGTTGCTAGTAATTGTTTCATCGGATTGTTGTTTAAGTTTTTAAATAACTGGGTTAAGTTACAAAAAAATTGATTTATTGAAGTATTAATAAAATTCGAAAGACTATATATCATAAATCGTTCTTTTTTTATTATTTTTAAAAGGTGGTTATAACTAACCATTAACAACATATATTAAATCAATTAGAGAACATGTGCCAAAGAGTTGCGATCTTAAACCATTTATTTAGATGGTTTGTTTTGTACAATCTTTTAATATATATTCACTATAATACCCATGACATTTATTTTACATAATTTAATATAGTTGAAATGACAGAAAAAAATACATTTGACGATTTGGTGTCAATAATTGAAAGCGAGTCGGATGATTTTTATAAATTTCTTTTCAGCCAGATCAACATCGGGATTGGAATATTCTCTACGGACGGGAGAATTATTAAAGCCAACGAACGGCTTTGTGAAACAGTGGGTTATTCCATCGATCAAATAAAAGGGTTGGATATCCGCACCCTTATCAAACCCGATTACATGCCCCGGGTATTAAAGCATATTCAGTTAAAATCAGAAGAACCCTATCAAATAATTGCCATCGATAAGAATGGCAACGAAATGTGGATGGAAATATTCGGAAAATCTATTCAAGTAAAAGGGCAGGAAATTAGGGTTACCGCTATGCGTAACATTACACAACAAAAAAAAGTTGAAATTGATCGCGATGTAATCAACCAGCAATACAAATTATTGTTCGAAAACATGAATGAGGCTTTTGCCCTTCATAAAATCATAACCGATGAACACAACCACCCCATTGATTATCTCTATCTGGATGTAAACTCTACCTATGAAAAACTATTTGGCTTCAAAAAAGAGGAACTTATTCATAAAACCGTACTCCAATTGATGCCCGAAACCGAAACTTATTGGATTGAGACGTTTGGGGAAACGGCACTTACAGGTGTTCCAAAAAGTTACACCAATTATTATAAAACTCTTGACAAGTATTTTGATGCCAAAGTTTATTCTCCCCAGCTAGGGTATTTTGCCTCGGTTTTTACCGATGTAACCGAAAAACGGCGGTCTAATTACGATCAGGAGATGAACAACAAGGTACTTCAAATTCAGGTAGAACTGTCTGAGAAAAAGGTAGCTACGTTGCAGGAATTATTATTGTATTGCACCAGTGAAGTCAGCTCCTTTATGCAAACTCATTTTGGTTTTAGCCTGTATATAGACTCATTAAGTGAAATTGAAATCCTCTCCTTCCACCCATCAAATAGGGTAATAGACCTAACAACTCAACAAATCAGTTACTTTAAACACCTTTTGTCCTCTAAACAAAAAAGTTATGAAGCCATCACTATCAACGATGATGATGCCGCGACGATTTTCAACGACGACATAGACCTGGTTTCAAGGCAAAAAGAAACCTTAATCTGCTTTCCCATTTTAGGAGAATCAGGCAATAAACTGCTTTATGCGTTTAAAATTGCCAAAGACCCGGGTGAAAAAATCCCCTATGAGCATTTAATCCGGTTACTTGAAAGCATTTGGCATTTGATTGAGAAACAGAAGTATCACGACCAAATTGTAAAAGAAAAGGAAAAGGCTGAAATTACCGAAAGTCGGTTTTTTGAAATCCAAAAAGCTGGAAAAATAGGTTGGTACGAAGCCATGCTAAAAGAAAATCTGTTCATGGGTTCCTATGAAACCTATAATATATTCTTCGATGAATATTATGATTATCCGGTAACCCCCGCCCATCTTCTCAGTGCCTTACATCCTGACGATCGGGAGCATTTTTTTAACACGGTTCAACAAAATGTAGCTGCCAAAAAAACTGATTTCGATTGGGAATACCGGATTCTTTCCCCAACTAAAGGGGTCAAACACGTGTACTCAAAGGCCTTTTTAAAATTCGATAAAGAGGGGAACCTTATCCGCAGGTACGGAATTGTCCAGGATATAACCGAGAAAAAGAAAATTGAACTTGAACTGAAACGTCATAACGACCGGTTGGAAAGCCTTTTCAGAATTGCCCAGCTAAATGCAACCAACACCCCCGAAATGTTCGATCAGGTGCTTAACGAAGCGTTGTTCTTAACATCAAGCCAGATGGGGTTTATTTTTAAGTACCATGTCCCAACAATGCAATTTACTATTGATGCCAATTCGAAAGACCACATTTCGGACCAACAACGGGAACTATTCAGAAGTATCGATATTGAAGTAAAAAAAACATTTGTAAAAGACCTCATAAAAAGCCAAAAAGCCCAAATCTTCAACAATTTTCCAGACAATTTAATCTTTCTGGGTGTCCACTTAAAGGAGCTGATCCCCTGGAAGAACTTTATGTTGATCCCTGTGATTATAGACAACACTACCTTATTGGGGATTGCATTGACTAATCATACGACACAATATACCGAAACTGATGTAAAACAGATTACGCTTTTAATGGATAGTGCATTGAAAATTATTGAACGCCAAAAATATCAGGAGGAATTGATAAAAGCTAAGGAAAAAGCAGAAGAAAGCGACAAGCTTAAATCGGCCTTTTTAGCCAATATGAGCCATGAGATTCGGACCCCGATGAACGGTATCATTGGTTTTTCAGAATTGTTTATACAGGACGATATATCGCCTGAAAAAAGGAGAAGCTATGCGAATATAGTGATAGAAAGCGGAAAACAGCTACTGACCATTGTGGACGATATTTTGGATATTTCAAAGATTGAGGTTGGCCAAATCACCCTTTATAACCAACCTGTTACAGTAAACGACATTATTACTGAGCTTTTTTCGTTTTACAGCCCCAAAGCCAAGGACCAAAACCTCTCCCTTTTTCCTTACAAAGATTTGTCGGATGTTCAATCAGTTATTTTAACCGACAAACAACGATTGGTTCAGGTTCTGAATAACCTGTTGAGCAACGCTTTTAAGTTTACCAACAAAGGGCACATTAGTTTTGGATACGCTGCCAAAGGTGACTATTTAGAATTCTTTGTTCAAGACACCGGAGCCGGGATTCCGGAACACATGCACCAACTCATTTTTGAACGCTTCCGCCAGGTAGAAAATCATACCATCCAAAGATTCCGGGGTACAGGATTGGGACTTTCCATTTCGCAAAAACTGGTGGAATTGCTGGGGGGTAAGATTTATCTGGAGTCGGAGGAAAATGTGGGAACCAAATTTTATTTTACAATCCCCTATACAGGAACCATTAAACAGGAGCACCCCGGAAACGCAGAAAAAGAACTGACTACCAACCCTATTACCGCTAATAAAACCATCCTCTTAGCTGAAGACGAAGAGATCAATTTTTTGTTTTTATTTGAATTATTATCAAAACAGGAAATAAAAATCTTACACGCCCAAAACGGGTTGGAAGCTGTTGAGCTTTGCAAGACACATCTTGAAATTGATTTGGTGCTCATGGATGTGAAAATGCCCGAAATGGATGGCCTCCAGGCAACCCGTGAGATACGGTTGACACGGCCCGATTTACCGGTCATCATTCAATCGGCCTATGCCATGGACAGCGATCGGGAAGCCGCGTTTCTTGCCGGAGCTACCGGGTTTGTTTCAAAACCAATCAATAAAAATATTCTGTGCGAACAGATTCAGAAACTCCTTAACACCGAATCCCACGGTTGAAACATCCATGCACTACCTTACACAAAAGGGCATGAATATAACATGGATGTCCACGAGGCCAACTGAGGACGAAGGACAACCTCAGCAAAGCTAATTAATTAACTAAATATATTCTCGTGAAATATTTTAACTACTGCCAAAATGGGTAATTTATCCGGCAGATAGTATCTTTGGAAAAAAATAAGAAAAATGAACTTTGATTACTACTCATACCTGATCATTCCTTTACTCATTTTTATCGCGCGCATTTGCGATGTAAGTATGGGAACCGTCCGTATTATTTTAGTTGCCAAAGGATTAAAAAAGATTGCTCCCATCATCGGTTTTTTCGAAGTACTTATTTGGATATTGGCTATCAGCAAAATTATTCAAAACCTTGATAACTGGATTTGTTACATTGCTTACGCGGGAGGATTTGCCACTGGTAATTATATTGGCATGAAGATAGAAGAAAAACTGGCTTTAGGTCATGAATTGGTGCGGGTAATAACCAAACGCGAGGCCTTTGATCTTGTCCATGCATTGAAAAATGAAGGATACGGAGTTACATTTATACCAGCCGAGGGAACTCAAGGGTTAGTTGGTGTGGTTTATATTATTGTAACCCGCAAGAAAATCCCATCGGTTATTGAAATAATTCAAACCCACAACCCAAATGCTTTATATACTATCGAAAATATCCGATATGTGAACCGGGATACCTTTTTCGGGTCAAACAAAGAAAGGCATTGGTGGAATTTTGTCCGAAAATAGACCAGGTAAAAAGGTGATGGTGCGAATAACGATGGTACTAAACGTAGTTGCGTGTTTAATTTCTTTTTGTTCGTTTAAATTCATTCTAAAACCGAACCTCCCAAAACCCTTGAAGCAATTACGTTTTAGCGCGGGTTAGTGGTCGTAATTCCTATAAAAAGGTCAATCCAACTTTTCTATTTAATCCTTTTTCAAAAATCCTTATCAAAGTCGAGAGTTGAATGTTGCCTTTTGCATTTTCAATCTTTGAAATATAACTTTTTTTTGTCCCAGCTTTTACCGCAAGTTGTTCTTGAGTCAAATTAGCGTCATGCCGTGCTTCCTTAAGCATTTCACTTACAATAAACATTTGAGCTCGTTCTTCATATTCATTTCGAGTGTCTGTTCCAATTTTACCATGCTCCCTTTCAATCAATTCGTCAAAATTGGTAACCCTGCTATAATCTTTCATTTCTTTATATTTTTTAGTTCAAAATATTCGTTTTTCAGTCGCATTGCTTTTTCAATTTCATTCTTTGGTGTCTTCTGGGTTTTCTTTTGAAATCCATTAAAAAGTACAACAAGTCGGTCTTGGTCAAAGCAACAAAATATTCGATAGATATTAGATTCAAATTCAATCTTTACTTCAAAAAGTCCGTCATATCCTGTCATTGGAGCTAAGAACTTTATTGGAACCCTATCAACCTGTTTGATTAATTCAAACACATATTGAACTTTAGATTTTGTACTTAAATCTAAGGTTTTATAGAAATCCATGAAGTAATCACCATGAAATATGATCTGCCTGTTCATATTGCAAAGTTATCTTTTATGATAACAACCACAAACTATTTTTACTTTTTTTGGAATGCAGATGCCACTAATTTTTATGCCCACTAACAACCAAAAAACCTATAAAGGTAAATTTGAATACTTTACCGACAGCACAAATTTACATTGTTCATCCATAGAACTGAACACTTTGTACACCATTTTAAAAATGAGCGTTTGATCACCCCGCACCGTGGTGGACAGAAGCCCAATTTTATATTCCAGGTTAAAACCACGGATAATTTCAATGGCCTTATTAATCTCTGACTTATAATCGCCGGTCTGTACTGGGAAAAAAGACATTTCGGCTGTTACTTGCTTTTCCATACGTCTGTTTTTAATAAAAGTCCTTTGGGGGTATTAACAAATCAAATATTGAGTTATAAAATTAGTTTTTTTGCTATAATATGGATCTTGCTCAATTGACAAATTACCTTGATCCGCAAGTGAAATTTCAAAATCCAAGCCATACTGATCCGGTTGTTTTGTGTTTACACCAAATTTAAAATCAAAAAAAATACTATTTTTAATACATTGTTTCAATAGTTCTAACAAATCCACAATTATAATGGACAGAGCCTCTTTCGATACATGCCGATTATACTATTTCTCAGGTACCGGAAATGCCAAACACGTATCGGAATGGATGAAATCTGAGGCCGATTCCTTGGGGATACCAACTACGTTAACCGCTATTTCAGAACTTACTGACCGTAGGAAACCAGAAATGACCTCAAGGGCGTTGGTCGGTTTTATAGCTCCTACACATGGTTTTAATTTTCCGCCCATCATGTTTCATTTTATTTTGCGGTTTCCACGTGCAAAAAACAATAGTGCTTTCATCATGAATACACGTGCCGGTATGAAAGCTGGCAAAATATTCTTGCCCGGACTTAGTGGATTGGCACAACTATTTACTGCTTTAGTGCTACTATTCAAAGGATACCGGATTGTTGGGATGCGTCCGGTGGATTTGCCCTCGAACTGGATTTCGTTGCATCCCGGATTAAAACAAAATGTAATAGAAAGTTTATTTAAAAAAAGAAACGCCGAAGTGCACCAATTTGCTCAAACTATTTTTTCAGGGAAAAAAGATTACAAAGCACTTTATGATATCGTTCAGGATTTAATTATCTCACCTATTGCCATAGGTTACTATTTAATCGGTCGGTTTATCATTGCAAAATCGTTTGTGGCCAGTTCCGATTGCAACCGATGTGGGTTATGCATCAAACAATGTCCGGTACAGGCAATAAAATGGGTCGCGGACCGTCCATTCTGGACTTTCAATTGCGAAAGTTGTATGCACTGCATGAATGGTTGCCAAAAGAAAGCTATTGAAACGGCTCATGGTTACATTGCCCTTGTTATCTTTATCATCAACAGTTTCATTTTTGTTTGGCTTTATAGGAATTTATCGTTGGAAGCTTTTTTTGCTCAGCATTTCAACAAATTTGGCATTGAAATACTCACATTTGTAGTGGATGGAACAGTTTATCTGGGCATGTTCTTTATAAGCTACCGGGTTCTTCATTTTTTTATGCGTTACAGGTGGTTCAATAAGTTGGTGGTATATACATCATTTACACATTACAAGTTCTGGCGGAGGTATGTCTATGGCCTGCATGCTCATAAATAATGCACTCCAATAAAAGGTTCATCATTGATTTAGGAACCCGATTATCAACGTTTAGTTTCAAAATTTTGAAAACCGCCCTTGAAACATTACTTTAGTAAAAAAATAGGCCCAATGACTGCAATGAACCGGATGCTTAAAATAAAACTTTATTTACTTTTTGCGATTTTCCCAACCGCTTTTGCGCTTATCGGATGGCTCATTGCCTGGTATAACCAACTTGAAAAAATGTATGTACCCTTCCTACTGATTGGTATATTATTAGGTTTGTTTATGAACCTAATCTGCTACTCGCGGAAGGTATTTACCATAGCCCTTTTTTACACCCCTCTCCCACTGGCATTGTTCATGCTTAGTTGGTGGATTGCCGATGTTTTTACCTCGGCAACTGTTTCCCTGGTAGTTGGGTTTGTTGGGCTGGGTATTGGTTTTTGGCTAAATAAGGAGTTGGTGCTGCCTTTTCAGTTTTACAAAATTAAAAAACGGATTTTGGCCGTGGTTTACTTCTTTTTTTCCATTGCCTGTGCCGGTTTTTTCCTAGGAATTCCTGTTTTTAACATCTTTTTGGGTTTATTGGCTGGCAACTATTTATCCATCCGGGTAATGTCGAATTATGGAAGAATCAATTATGTGGCCAAAAGTTTGCGGCAAGGTTCCCTTTTTACAGCATTTACCATTTTAGTTATTACAACCATTTCGAGTATAGGTGCTATTAGCGACAGCCAAAATACCATCAAACTCATCGGCATGGTTTCGGGAATCATGCTTTCAGAACAGCAATTCTTGATTTTGATAGTTGCCGGAGGAATTTTACTCACAATTACCCAATATTTTATTACTTTATTTACGGCTAAAACCATGCTTCAGCTTTGGATGTGGAACAAGCAGCAACTTACCTCATAAATTCCATCAAAAAACCGGACAAGGCAGGCTTGTATATTTCTTTTTAGGATGCAGTATTTATTGATCGGTAGATTTCTCGACACAAGCAAAAATCCAGAATCCAGTCCGATATGATCAAACCTATCAGGACAAATAACCTGAACAGCCAACTTACTGATTTGACCCAAATATAAAATTTCACTTTTTATTTATCACTAAAAAGCTCAGAATATTTATACTTTTGAACTTTTAAAGGGAAAAGAACGTATGTCGAAAGAAAAAGAAATTATCCTGTTGAACATTTCAGGGGAAGACAAGCCGGGGCTTACCACGCAACTGACAGCTATTCTGGCGCAAAACCAAGTGAACATCCTCGATATTGGGCAAGCTGTGATTCATGAAGATCTGGGGTTGGGTATTTTGTTCGAGGTTCCGGCAAAATCGGAAACACATCCCATATTGAAAGACCTATTATTTAAAGCGTACGAACTTGGTGTGAATGTAAAATTTACCCCAATCAAAGAAAGTAAATACACCGAATGGGTCAACCACCAGGGAAAAGACCGGTACATTGTCACCCTGTTGGCCCGAAAGCTCACTGCCGAGCATCTTTCAAAGGTTACGGCAGTTATAGCAGAACAAGGTCTCAATATTGATTTTATCAGCCGCCTGTCGGGAAGGATCCCCTTACACGAGATCAATACCAATACCCGCGCGGTGGTTGAATTCTCGGTCAGGGGAACGCCCAAAGACCACGATAAAATGAAAAAAGATTTTATCACTTTGGCCGGCGAAATCGGGATTGACATTGCTTTTCAGGAGGATAACATATACCGCAGGAGCCGAAGGTTGATTTGCTTTGATATGGATTCTACATTGATACAGACCGAAGTCATTGATGAGTTAGCTATCCGTGCCGGAGTGGGTGAACAAGTCATTCAAATTACCGAAAGCGCCATGCGTGGCGAAATTGATTTTAGCGAAAGTTTTAAAAAACGGGTATCGCTGCTAAAAGGACTCGATGAATCGGTGATGAAAGAAATTGCTGAAAAATTACCTATCACCGAAGGAGCGGAACGGTTATTTGCCACACTGAAACAATATGGTTACAAAACAGCCATCTTATCGGGAGGGTTTACCTATTTTGGGCACCATTTAAAGAACAAACTTGGTGTGGACTATGTATTTGCCAACGAATTGGAAATTAAAGACGGAAAACTGACCGGAAAGCACAAAGGGGATATTGTGGATGGCACCCGGAAAGCTGAGTTGCTAAAACTTTTAGCTTTCAAGGAAGATATTCATCTGGAACAGGTAATTGCTGTTGGCGACGGTTCCAATGATTTACCCATGCTGCAATTGGCCGGGCTGGGTATTGCTTTCCATGCCAAACCCAAGGTGAAAGCTTCGGCCAAACATGCTATCTCCAACATTGGATTAGATGCCATTCTTTACCTGCTGGGGTTCCGCGACCGCGATATTACAGCGAACTAATTCAAAAAAAGCACTGAATAATTCCAGTGCTTTTTTTTATTGAGAAAACTAACCCTATACTATTGTTTGACAATCCGGTAAGAATAGTAATTTTCTTTATATAAAACTTTTACAAAATAAATGCCCGGTTCAAGCTGAGACAAATCTAATGGTTGATTCTCAGAAATAAGCTGCTCCTGTAATACCTGAACACCTGAAACATCAAACAGGGTTGCTACCACCGGATTTGTGGTTTGAATAAAAAGCTGATTGTTTACCGGATTGGGATAAAGCCTGATGGCAATCTGGGTTTCGGTAATGCTGTTATAAACCAAATTAATGGTTATCTGCGACGCTGTATCCATATTAAAAACCCCGGTATGGGTCTCATATTTATCTTTCGAGACCATAAAGGAAACTTCGCCCAGATTATCGAACAGATTCACCGCAGCTTGGCCTAAACTATTGGTAGTAAGTATATTTCCATTCACGGTAACGGTAGCATTTTCCAAAGGCTGACTTCCATCCAGAACTGTAAAATTCACAGCTCTCTTTTGGGGTAATTTTAAAATATCCCCATTAAGTACCTGGTAGGTGTGTGCATCTTGAATAAACGCTACAATACGGTAATTATCAACTTTCTCGAAAGGATCGATCTCGAAAGTGACTGACCTGGTTATCGTGGAATTATCACCAAAAACAAATGCTGTTCCGTTAAAATTGGGGAACATGCCGCTTGCCACAAAGCTTACCTGATCAAATTTTCCATTATACCAATCGTAAGCAATTGAATCGCGGGTTAATACCACATGAAGTTTTAGTGTATCGCCTTTATAGAAACCAACTTTGTTGGCTGTGGCATGAACAGTATATTTTGAGTTACTTACTTTTTCAATTGTAAATGAAAATCCAATTGGTGTCAATCGCTCCAGGGCTTGATTGTACAAATCACGATATTCAATGTACAAAGATTCATCACCACTACCGCCTGGAATAACAAAATCTCCATTAAAAACGGCCATCGGGAATCCTTGATAAATTAAAAAATATTCCATCCAACGGTTCTCTCCGTCTTCAATACTAAAGGGGTCGGGTCCAAAAACAGATGTACCACTATGATAAACAATTGGTGCAACCTTATCTTGCTCAAACTCCAATTCAAACATACCGGAATAAACACCGTAACTGCTTGGGCTCCCAGTAGGATCGGTATGAATAAATGCTTCGGCTACTACTTTGTTTACAGGTATCCGGTAAGTATCGTAAATAATTTCAACAGAATCGGAACGTTCCGATTCTCCATCAGAATAAACTGCCGAAACGGCGTAGGTATAAAATCCTCCCAGTGTCAATGAATCGTGGTATGCATGGGTATTTGAGGTCCCTACCATTTCATTGTTCCGATATACTTTATACCATTCGGGAGCGGTTGCCTTTACAGGTGAATGAAAGCTGAGCGGTTCCTTTAATAAATTTGATTGAAGTGCATTAGACTTACCGACAGTTAAAGCTAACTCCTTATTGAGGGCTACCTTTTGTGGAGCTTTCTGCGATTGGGGCTCCAGATATACTTCTATATTCCAGTTCACATCAATTCCTGAATAATTGAGGCTATAGAATTTCCCATCAGATAACCTTAGCAAATCGCTTTTCCCGGGAATTACTGTTGGCCCGGCATCGCAACCTGCAGGATACCCTCCTTGAGCATTTACATGGTATCCGAAAAAGTATAACCGGTCTGCTTCCAAAACCACGGCACTGTCAAGTTCAACAATATTCCATGAACCAATGGCCAGGTTTGACAGCGTATCTTCATAAATAACACTATCGGCCATATCACCGGTCCATATTTTGAGAACATAAATGGATGCAGCCTCATCGGGTGCAAAGGCAAACTGGGTAATGCCCATCCCAACGAAAGGTTTAATCTGATCGGGTTCATAGACCACAAGTACGTCAAATTCACCCGGAGCATTTAAACCAATACTTGTGGCAAATTCACCCGAATCGTAATGCAGCCAGTAGGGAGTTCCGGGTGCCCACCATGTCAGATAGACATTGGGATTCTCCAATTCGTGCTCAATCACCAGATTTGCAGGAGGATTCAGACCTTTTGAATTTGTCTGACTTTGACCTGTACTGCTAAATCCTACAAGATAACTTGTCAATATCAGCAAAAAAAATTTGTAATACATTGGTTTTTAATTTTTTATTAATACTTAATGATTTTATAGAAGGTTGATTGGTTTTCAACGGTAACTTTGATAAAATACACCCCTGCTTTTAGGTTGGAAATTTCCCAGGAGTTGAATCCGACTTCCAATGCTTTTGCCATCACTGTTTTACCTGCGGCATCCAGAATTGTAGCCTCGGTTGAACAAAGTGAATTTAAGGTAAGCAGGTTGTTGGCCGGATTGGGAAATATCTGTAAGTTATTTTGAGCTATGTTTGTTATGCCTACCGTGTTTTTAGTTGTAAAACTTAAGGTTGCATCAGAAACTTCGATGCCTTCATCAGATTTTACGCCTGACAACTGAATAAAATATTCTGTATTTGGCTTCAAATTAGAAACAGGGGTGATTGTAATGGTTTTTTTTGTATTGGAGATCGATCCGGTGAAAGCCACATCAATTCCCTCCCCATTATTTTCCTTGAATGAAATAACCGGTTGAATATCGGTAATTTCAGTACCATTGGAATGAATGAGCGGCTTGTCTGATTCAATGGTAAGGTTCAATACGGTATCAATATCAACAGAACCATTTGCTATTGAAAAAGAAATTACTGGCGCTGCTGGGGTATAAGGTACTGCCACCATTTCGGATTGCAGCACTTCATAAGCATTTTTATAAAATAGGTATCCAACTACCGAAAGATCGTTCATCTCCTCAACAAAGGTATCGCTCATTTTTGTTTTGAAGGTTAATGTAACCGATTGCCCTGAGGTAAGCTGGCCTATTTCATCTCCGCCCCAATTTGACAGGAATTTCATAAACACGTTTTCAAATTCTTCTTCTCCGTTGGTTCCAACATTTCCAGTGGTTATGTTTTCAACCACGGCTAAACGGAGGTAAGCTTTGGAGGTAAAGTTTTCAGTTGCAGCAATATTAACATTTACAAAAACACTGTCACCTATGGCCATGGGGTTCAGAATCAATGAAACGGGTGTTACCTGTCCTTTATGGGTTAAAAATTCCTCAGGGGTATAATCGCCTGGATAGAAATAGTTCCCATTAATATACATGGAAGGAACTCCGGCGACGCCATAAAAAGTAGCCATGCGCCCTCCATCGACATGGAAATATGAATCGTTGAGATATTGATATTTTATGAGCGAATATTGCCCGGGAAATTGATCCAACGTGGCTTTCAATTTGGGATTTGCCAAAGCACAAGGCCCACACCAATTGGCCGTAAACTCTTCATGCATGGGTTTTTGCCAATAGCCATCGGCCACCAAAATGGTTTTTGTTAAACTATTATTGTTCAGGTTCAAATCTACTGTTCCGTTTACTTTTTCAACACGTAAACTGAAAATGACCTCTCCAGAAGTTGTAAATTGAAGTTTTTCGGGAAACGAAAGTTGTACCTGTTCTCCAAATTCAATGGATAATCCTTCCAACAGCACGGGTTCCTGTTCCCATCCTCCTAAATCATAACCAATCAGTAAAGATTCAATATTCCCGCTTCCAAAGTTTAGTACCGAAAAGGTAACATCGAACGGATTAAAAGCCTGCTGGCTGGAAAAATCAAGCGACTCCAGGGATACATCGGAACTGACACAACCGGTACCCAGCCCATAAACACTAATACTGTCGCCAAAATTGGGATTTTCGCAGGAAGCCACTAAAGCGCCATCGAGGTAAACCTTGTAATCACCCGGAGGCGTGCCATTGCTCATACCGTTGCCGTAAACATCATAAATACGCCAAAAATAACAGGCATCGGCGGGAACTTCCAAGGTATCGCGATAGGTTATGTTTTTCAACAACGTACCATTCTGATGAATCAGGTTCTTGTTGGTATCGAAAACTTTCCAGGAGGTTTCATTGGGATATTTATCGGTGGTTACTTCAATAACCAGTTCGCTTCCAAAGCAAAAGGTACTGAAAAAAGTAAACCAGAAAATAAGGTGTAAATTTTTGTAGTTCATTTGGTATATGTTTTTACTGGTCCGATTGATCCATTATATGGAAATGTGCCAGCGTATTATTTTAATAATCGGGATGCTTTTTTTAGCATCTGTTTTTTAATGAGATTGGCTTTTATGCCGGGTGTGAATTGTAACGATTGAAAAAACTTGTTTCAAACGGGTAATTTTAAGATGTTCTAAAAAATAAAAAACCGCCACAGCAAAAACTGTGGCGGTTAAAGCATTATTTTGTAATAACCAGATTACGATATAACGTACCTTGAGGTACAATGATTTTAATGGTATAAGCACCATTTAGCAGATCGGTAAGTGACACCCGATTGTTTTGATTCACAACTTCGGTGGTTTTAACCAATTTACCAAGGGCATCGTAAAACTCCACCTTGCTGTTCATGGCATTGGTAAAGGTTACTTCAGAACTTGCCGGGTTTGGATAGATGTTCAAATTGGCATCGATGGCATCCAAAATACCCACAACATAATCGTAAGTAAATGAAACAGGTGTTTTAATTGAATTTCCTGAAACATACACAGCTTCCACTTCAGCCTGATAAATGTGCACCCCAGGAACTTTTAAATGTTCAGTTTCAGTAAATGTAAAGGATTGTGAAGTAATGCCGGAAGCTACCAGCGTGTTATCCAAATAAATGTTAAATGATTTGGCACTTTTGGGAGCCACTGCCTGGTTCATTCCTTTAATTACTTTTACATCGGCAACTGAACCAATTTCAGTAGTTACGGTACCGTTTACTTTGTTCTCGATTACAGCCACTTTCTTACTGCTTACCAATACATTCAGGCGTAACCCAAAACAAGTCGGACTTCCATTGTAATTCAAACCGTCCCAGCCTTCACTATCATGGTACATAGCACCAGCGTTTCCACCATCAATATCGGCTGCCAAAACATCAGTTTCTAGCGTTTCATCTTCGAACCAATGTACCATGGCATAAATTGGACCACTATAAGCAAGATTACCCACAGGAATTTGTTGGAAATTATCGCTCGGGACCATCACAAATTTCTCGGTTTGACCAATCAATTCCTGAGCTTCGTTATAGAAATACAAGGCTACTTTACCACCGGTACCACCATTGGCGATGCTAAAAATTTCAGCACTGAAGATTTGTCCACCTTCGTTTACATCAAAAAAGTTTCCAATTTCGGCGGTGTTACCTAAAGTGACTGACAATCCGGTCTCGAAAGAATCATCATCAAGTTTATATTGTTTATCAAAACCCACACCCCAGGTGAGAACTGCCTCGTCGTTAAGTGTATCCACTACCACGTTCAATTTCGATGGAGGAATGATGGTTTCCAGCAATTCCACATTCAAAACGGTATCATTAGAGATGGTTACGTTGCTAATATATTGATCGTATGCTGCCCCATTGGTTACGGTTAATTCATAATTGCCTTTTAACACACCATTGAATATAACTTTACCACCGGCCACATCAGCCATATAGGTATTAATAGCTGTTCCATTATCGTTGGCCAAAACTACTTTGGAACCATCTATGTTTTGTCCATTATTGGCAGTTACATTTATGGTTACATTGACAAACAATCCTTTGTTGACGGAATTGGAAAGGGTAAATTCTGATGCTGCCTTGGTGTACAAAGCCTGAACTTTATAAATGTAGAATCCGGCAGTAAGATCGGTAAATCCGGCATCTGTAAAACTAGTTTCCACGCTTCCACCCGTAACAGGTTCAGTATTCAACTTAGTCCAATCGGTACCGATAGCACTTCCGGCCAAGTCGTTCCTGTAAATATCGTAGCTAACCAGTGCTTTGGTAGCTTTTGAACCGTTTTCCAGAACATTGGCGCGGATACTTAGGGTATGTGGATCGACATTTAGATTGTAAAATTCATTTACATAGTCTGTCAACAAATACCATTTCCCGTTGGCATCAACTAAATAGGCATTGTTATTGTCGGTATAGCTATAAACAATTGCCGATGTCTGCTGATGTATCTTGTTCCAGTGAATCATTACATAAAAATCCTCATTGTAGGTAAAATCGGGGACATCAACCTGCATCCAGTCCACATTTTCATTAGGCATGGTGAAAGCCACGGGTTTCATAATCTCCTGTTGATTCTTATCATAAAAACGGAAATACAGTTCACCTGAATTGGCGCCACTCCAGGCCCAGTTCGAAAATTCGATTGAAGTTACTGTTCCTGGATTCGAAACCTTGAACAGGTTACCCATCTGTACATTTTCATCAACATCGTTGTACCAGTAATTATCAAATGTACCGCCAAGCGTAGGATCGAACAATACTTCGGTTCCGCTGTAAGGAGCCTGCCAGGTGACATTCACCTGATTTGTTTCCGAAATTGTAGCTATCACATTAAAGACAGGAGCTTCTACTTCGTCCAAAGTAATGGTGTCCATATCGTATCCTTCATAAGGAACAATGATTTCAGTACTTTGAGCCACATATTTTGGATGCTCAAAAGTTACCGTGTAGGTTTTGTCGCCATACACACCGTCAATCACAAAATTGCCATCTATATCTGTGACCGTGTAACCTTCAACATATCCGGTTAAGAAAACTTCAACACCTGCAACAGGTCTCAATGAATCGTTAGCAATAACAGTACCTGTGACTGCAACAGTAGCCAGGGGTTCCATTTTGAAATTAACCACGGTTTCGTTGGCTGAAGTGAAGGTGCCATTTTTGGTTTGATTGTAATATCCATACTTTTCTGCAGTAATATCAGTAGTACCAACAGGCATCACCGGGAATTGATATTTTCCGTCACTACTGGTGATCGTATAATTGGCATAACCATCTAACATTACTTTTACACCCTCAAACAGGTTGTCGTGTTCATCGGTAACGGTACCTGCCAATGTAGCATCCATGCCGGAAGTTTTTACATAAAATACGGCATTGGGCACATAGCTATGAACTTGGCTAGGAAGCTTATTCAATGCTGCCTGATCACTGATGTCGGTTTCAACTTCATAAGCCTGCATCCCATGACTCCTCTGTACATTCGCTCCACGCGTTGTTGCCAACAAATTTATAGAACTGGCAAAATCGCCGGTTGTCGGACGGTAAAAAGCCACAACCAGGTTTTTATTGCCAGAATACAAATACGAAATGTCGAAAGGTATATATAACTGTTTATATTGGTCATTTGTGAATTCTACTGAAACTGTGCCATCAAAAACCTTAACCATATCCTTGGTGGATAAGAATCCACTGTTCAATTCGTTATTGTTAGTTTCGGCAATATAAATCTGAATGGGTAGGTTATAGTCCCATCCAAAATTATAGAACAACGATAGCGCATTGATTTCACCTTTTACGCCCAAAGAATCTTTATGGTAGATAACCTCTGAATAGTTGGCATAATAACCTGACCAAGTATAATAATCATCTAAGGTTATGTCGTCATTTCCTTCAAACACATACTCAAATCCAGCTTTAATAACGGTTAAATCGAGTTTTTCCGATGTATTGTTTAAAACATCCTGATCATTAGTATAATCAACGGTTGCATAAACAACTCCTTTTTCAGGTGTGGTAAAAGTAACCGGTATATCAAATGTTTGATAGTTGGCAAAAGCAACTTCAGTTCCGTTGATCGTGTTTAAAAGTGTAGCAACGCCATCCACTTCCTTCCATAGTTTAACAGTATAATCGCTTCCGTTAAGAGTCCCTTTTCCTAAGTTCCTGATTGTTAAGGAATAGTTGTTTGATATACCTACTTGAGGATCCGTTTTTCCAACGAAAGAGGTAATAGCCAAATCATTATCGTTGAAAAAACGTTCAACACCACGGATAAAATCAATGCTACCACCGCCGCCACTAATGGCAAAACCGATATAATTGGCGCCGGCAGCTTTTTTCAAAGGTGCATTATATTCTGAGACATTAGGGGCACCATAGCTAACGGTATGGGCATTTTTCCAGGGACCATTAAGGGTTGGTGCATACACAATATTACATGTCATCCCAAAAAAGCCCGCCCCATATATAAATCTCAAAGTATCGGTAGCTAATATATTCAGCTTCGGTGTTATCAGAGTATCAGCACCACAGCTTAGTGTATATTTACCCTCAATATATGGCCTTTCGTTATACCATTCAAGGATACGGCTGGTAGCACCTGGTTTTTTTGACACCCAACCTTCGGGTGGGAACATTTCACCTTCAAAACCTTCTACCAAATATCCCAACGGGTAAATTTCATGATCTTTGCTAAATTCTTTGTCAGTAGCATAAGCTCCCTGATCGGCAGGAACTTTTGCAGTAATGGTATAGTTTCCGGCTTCGGCAGGTGTCCATACAAATGAAGCCTTACCTGTTTCGCCGTATTTTAATACTGTTGAAGTTACCGAACCCAATTCCAAATCGTTGGCAAAGAAAGTAACCATCGGAGTTGACTCCAGACTTCCCCGGTTGTGAACCCTTGCTGATAGCTGAATGGTTTCGGTTTCCCAGCTGTAGGGTTTGCTAAAGTTAACATCCACCACCCGAAAATCATGTTCTACGTTTGGAACACAGCTAACTTTAGCCATCACGTTATTTGAGGAAGAACCTGTATCGAAACCGGGGATAATAATGGTTAAGGCTCCTTCGGGGTTCACACCTTCGATAACCATTCCATGAACTTCCTGAGGAAATACGCCGGTGTTTCCGTTAAAAGTTTCCAAATCACCCAGTTCAGGGGCATCGGTACTGCTGCCATTGTAAAAATGGAAACAATAAGCACCGCTCATTCCGGTATTGTAAAATTCCAGGCGGATTCTTGAATTCGCTGAACCTGGCACAAATACCACGGTATCATCGGAATAACTTACGGTAACATCTCCCAGCCCGCCATGGTCGGTAAAAGTCCCTTCGCAAGTAGTATAAACCACCTTGGCATTAGGTACTGCTGGATAAATAACTCCAAAGTTTTCAACTTGCACCGAGTAACTATTGTTTGCCAGATTTTCATCGGAAGCAGAAACAACTTCTACATCAATGTTATAAACGTCTTTAGCTGAAAGATCGAGCACTTCATGGAACGTATAGCTGATTTCATTACCTGAGGCTACTTCCAAACCCTCTTCAGCATCGGTCCATGCACCTCCGTTCACACGGCAACGTACCTGATAACTGCCATCGGCTTGCAGAGCAGTACCGTGGTTTTGAATAGTCACGGTAATTTCTTCGGCATCGGAAAGTTCGGCGCCACTGGTTGGGGCCGTAATGTCGGTAACAGCCAAATCATTGGTTTTTGCAGGCCCAAACAAAGCAAAATTGAAATTATACAACCCCCTGTCAAATCCGGCTGCCGTTTTCCAAAAGGTGGTCATATCTTTCCATGTATAAATGGATTGGTATCCCCCACCCGGGTTTTTAAAATGGGCCTGATACCCAATGGCATCACCACTTGATTGAAGCACATGCGTGATCCAGAAACCTGGCTGGTTGTACGCGTTTTCTTCAGAAACATCACTCACTGCCTGAATACAAATCCAGTATTTCCCGGCAGGAAGGGTTATGTTTTCTGCCAGTTTCAGGGTCATATCGTAAATATAGCTGTTTGACACATAAGGCTCAAAGTAGGAATTGGTATTATTTTCCACTACCTTGAATTCGGTTCCCGGGGTACCGTTGGCATCGCTATACACTATTACATTGAAGCTATTTATCATATCTAATGAAAATGGTGTATAAACTGTGGTGCGGACAAACGCAATTTCCATAGATTGAGATTCCGGTACCTCAAAATCTTCAGCAGCAAATGAAGTATATTCATCAAAATCGGTAAATGTATATTCCACATTCACAAGAGTGTAGTCAGAAATTGCACCCATTTGATTATAAAGATCGGGGCCGATCACCATTGGATCGTTCCTCAAACTAACTGCTGGTACCGCATTTTCATCAGTGGAAATTCGCGGGGTAAGCAAGCTGTTGGATAAATTACTGTCCTGGGCATGCAACGGCACATAAAGCGTGAGTAACATGAGATAGGCCAGCATTCTAAAGAATAGTTTTCTCATCATGATTTGTTTTAAATTTAAATTTGTGTTTGTTTTTTGTATCGTATAATCTCATTGTTGGGTGGCAAAAACATTTAAACATTGCGAGGTTTAAAAGCACTGCATTTTCATGCAGCGCTTTCATACTACTACCTACTACTACTGTTTGAGAAACTTTACCACTTGCTTTTGAACAGTATCTTGAACTTTTAAAAAGTAAAACCCTTTTGATAATTTATTAACAGGCAATACATAATGGCCATTCACTTGGCCTACTTGCATAACAACCTGTCCCAAGGAATTGCAAACATCCACTGTTACCATTTTCTGGCTTTGGATATGAATGACGTTTGAGACAATGGTTGGATAAACTTTCACCAATTCTGCCGTCTGCTCGTGTACGCTTATGTATGGAAGCGTAGTAAACACCAACGTATCATTTTCTAAGGTAAGCCCATCAAGAGTTGCAAAATCTTTTAATACCACATAATAGGTGCTTCCGGTAGTCCATCCATAGATAGGTTTAATAGTTACTTTAAGGGCTACGGAATCGATGGAAGCTGTAAACGGGACTGCCGCTCCGGTAATGGCATCTTTTTTAAATACAATATGATCATTAATGTTGTTGATGGGCCGGCCATCAGTATTAAACAGGTTCCGGTTCGAAGTTGCCACAAGTTTTAGTCCTGCGGTATCCACACCGGCAACTCCATTTTCAATGTTGAATGAAAATGCAGGTTCAACACTTGTATAAGATAGTTTGATATTTTCTGACTGTAAAATAGCTCTATCTTCGTTGTTTTGAACATAAAAGGTTACAATCATATCTTGTAAACTTCCGGTTTCCAAGGGATAATCTTTAATACTTCCGGCAATATCAAAGGTGTAGGTTTCTCCCTCAACAAAGTTAGTCAACTGAATCCCCTCAGGATTTGGCAAATAGCCATACGTGGGGTAGTAATAATCGGACCCCTTGGTATTTTCATGACACAGGTATTGTACTGCCACTCCGCGCAAAGAAAACGAACCTGTAAGGGTTTCTTTGGCATCAATAGTTACCGTGGCAAAAATACTATCACCTTCCATATATGAATTTATTCCAATTTTTAAACCAGTCACTTCACCCAAATAATTTTCATACGTTTCTTCGGTAAATGTTGGCCAATAAGTAATTAACGACCCGTTTAAAAACAGAAAAGGTGCACCGCCGACATTATACATGTCTATCCGTTGATCGTTACCTGGAACATATTTTAAATCGCCCCACCACGATGGCAGGTATTTAGCTATGGAAAATGTTCCCGGATTTGCAAAAAGCACACTCTCTACCTGTGCATTTGCCTCAGGACAAGATGGACAATAGGCACTGGTAACCATTTCTACCATGTTTTTCCGTACCATTCCATCCACCACCTCAACCTCTTTTAAAGCAATGTTATTAACTGTTGCAGCATCTTCAAATCCATTTACCCGGGTAAGTGTAAATTCGATGCTATAAGCACCGGCGGTTTCAAAATTAAAAACATCGGGATGCTGGATGGTTACCAAACCCCCAACCGGGATGTTTAAGCCACTGATTGTTTTGGCGGCACTGGCAACACCGTTTACCTTATAAAATCCTTCAATACTGGTAATAGGTCCGTTGCCCATGTTTAATAAACCGACACTAATATTTTGAGGTTCTCTACTTAGATAATAAAGCATATCGACATACAACAGGGCTGCATCATTTGCGGTACAGGCTGCTCCCAGGTTATAAACTGAAATGCTGTCCCCAAAATTGGGGTCCTCGCATTGAGCCACCAAAGCCCCATCTAAGTATAACTTGTAATCGCCACCTCCTGAACTGCTCATACCATCGCTGTATTTATCATAGATAGTCCAGTAAAAACAGTTCTCTGAGGTTAAAGCCAACGTGTCGCGGTGCGTGGTTTGTTTTAAAAGGGTACCGCTTTGCTTTATCACAGTGTGGTTTAAACCATAAACAACCCAATAGGTTTCATCGGGATAGTTATCGGTAGTGACCTCAATTACCAGTTGAGTCTGCGAAAATGCTACCCAGGGTAAAAATAAGGTTGCAAAAAATAATAGTGTGATTTTTCTCATAATATAGTTTTGTTCAGAATTTCAAATAAAATTCAGCTTTAATACACATAATCCCAAAAAATGGCTACATACTTCAACCATACCAAAAAAAATAAAACATATACAATACATATACATACAGTATAGTTGATTGTTTTTGAATTATTTAGACAATTTTACCATGACCACGTTTTTATAAAAACAACCCGGAATTATCAAAAATTGACTGCTGTTTTTTGTTTGCATATATCCCACGTTGTGGGTAATGCCAGAAAAAGCTGTACGTATTCAAAAACCCCTGATTTTAAAACAAGGATTAAAAGAGTATCTTTGTTGTAATGATTTTTGTAAATGGATTTTGAAATTCTGATAGATAAACTGCTTGACGATTACACAAAAAATGTAAAAGAATCGCCTTTGGATAAAATTGATAAGATAAAAAAGGTTGATATGCCGGTTGATTATTTTAAATTTTACAAATCCGTTTCATCTGTTTATTCATCAAAGATTGAGGGAGAGGATATCGATTTTGATAGTTATTTCAAACACAAATTTTTAAAAGTAAAATTCAAACCGGATTATACCAAAAAAGCTGATGATTTATATTCAGCTTACGATTTTATTGACAACAATAAACTGACTTTTGAGAATGTTCAAAAGGCACACTCGATTTTGAGCAAAAACCTCCTACCGAAAAGTCAACAAGGATTGATTCGGAGTAATCCAATGTTTGCAATCAATAGCGATGATAAAATAGAATATGTTGCAGCCAGCCCTGAAAAAGTAAAGTCAGAGATTGATAAATTGTTTAATGACATTGACTTATTGCAACGCACTGATTTAAATCCATTTGAAATTTTTTATTATGCTTCTTTGTTACATCTGGTTTTCGTGAAAATTCATCCTTTTCAAGATGGTAATGGACGCACTGCAAGATTGATTGAAAAATGGTTTTTGATTGAGAAAATAGGACAAAAAGCGACTTCGGTTCAATTAGAAAAGAACTATTATAAAAAAATCAAAGATTATTACAATAATATTAGAAAGCTAGGATTAGAGTATGAGGATTTGAATTATTCAAAAAGCTTAGATTTTTTACTAATGACTATAATGGGGGTTGATGACCAAGACTAAAAAGGTACATACCCTCAACATGGTTTAGTATTTCATTTTATTGGATATCAATATCTTGATTGTGGTATTTTGGAATAAGGCCGCTATATTTGGGGATCGTTGAAAAGAGGTGAGGATGGCATTGCTATTTGTGCCGATTTCTGTGCAACTACCGATATTTCTTACCTAAAAAGGGATTAATGAAAATTAATATTTTAAGTCATGCTTTTCTCTTGTAATCATGAGAAGTGCACCGTACTAAACGTCTCTACTTCTTGACCATTATTATTTCACCTGCGGATTTTAGGTGATTCAAGTCAGTATAAACAGATTTGTTGCAGTAAAATCAATCAATAAAATCAGACGTTTGCCATAAAAACTAAATCTCTGATTTCAATCCCCCACCAACTATAACAAACTATTCCACCCGGTAAGCAGCTACGCTGTTTCCAAAAAATGTGGGAATAAATAGTATATGTGTTTTGGCCGAATAATCAATATCGGCGGCGTTGTATTTTTCGGCAGCAACATTGAGGACTTCAACAGGCGGCACATCAGGGCCAACAACCTGTACTTTTCCTTTCCAATCGGAAATCAAAAACCGATTGCCTTCAAATCGCTCCAACCCATCGATACCTCCGGTATTTTCAACCACAGTGGTAACATTCCGTGTTTCAATATCAACAGCTAAAATGGCATTGGCTACCCCAACATATAGCGTATTTTTCTCCCAATACAGGCCGTTCACATGATCAAGCTTCTCATTTTTAAGCAGCAATTCGGCTTTTTTGCCCTTAATCAGATAAATTGCTTGATCCGACATGTCGGAAACTGCCACTACACCTTGTCCGCTCACCGTAACATCGTTCAAAAACTTTGTACCCGGAATATCAATAAACCGAAGCAACTTGCCTTTGTCCCGCGCAATAACAGCTACCCGATCAATATCGGAAACATAAAGCAATGCGCCATGCACAGCCATTCCCTTAGGGGCATGCAAACCGTCAAACCAATGCTGCTGCATAATTTTACCATCGGTGGCTAAACGTGCAATGTACCCATTGTTATCTTTATCAGCGGGGTTGCCATTTACACAGCTCACATACACAACTGAATCATCGCAAAGTACCGATTCCGGAACGTCTAAAACTGCTTGGGTTTCCCAAAGTTTGATCACCTGTTGGGCTATTATCTGTCCAGCAATTAATACCCCTAATACTGTTGAAAGAAAAGTTTTCATGTGTTTCTTTTTAATTTTTAAACTAAATTCACATAGCCTGCCCGGCTTTAGCAGGAGAATACGTCATGAAATAATCATTTTCGGTTGTTATGAAGACTGGCTCTCATGATTAATTCATCATTAAAATTGTATTTGTATGATTATTCCAACTTTAGATAAGGATTAAAGGCAATTTCCCAAAGGTTGCCATCAGGATCGGACACATAACTGCTATACCCGCCCCAAAATACCTTTTGAGGTTCTTTTACCACCTTAACCCCTTTATTCCGGAGATGATTGACCAAATCATCCACCTCTCTTTCACTATGAACATTATGTGCCAAAGTAAATCCTTTAAAACCGCTGCCATCGGGATTAACCAAGGCATCGTGGGCCAAAGCATTGCGGCTATACAACGACAAAAACAGTCCATTCAGTTCATACACAATCAAATGTTCATTGCTCATGGCAGAGGGTTTCCAGCCAAAGTTATTTTCATAAAAACCGATGGATTCTTTCAAATTTGCAACCCCCAGGGTAATAAACGTCAATCGCTGTTCCATTTAAAAAGTTCTAATTTGTTCAAATCTAACAAAATTCAACCAAAAAGTTTGAATTTAACGAGCAACCTGTCGAGTCCTTAAACATTTCGACAAATATTCTGTTCATTCGCCAGTAACATTTCAACAGAAAAATATGGAAATTACCGACATTATAAATACATCCCCGGAACCTGTAAAACCTCAACGCCTACCCCATTGGATGAAGGCACAAATGCCCAAAGGAAAGCCGTACAGCCAGGTTTTTCATTTAATAAATGAACATAAACTGCATACCATCTGCACCAGTGGAAACTGCCCCAACAAAGGGGAGTGCTGGAATGCCGGAACTGCCAGCTTTATGATCCTGGGAAACAAATGTACCCGCAATTGCCGTTTTTGCTCAGTCCCCAACCAAATCCCCGATGCGGTGGATTGGGGTGAACCGGAACGTTTAGCAAAAACCATTCAGACATTGAAACTAAAACATGCGGTCATTACTTCCGTTACCCGTGATGATTTAGCGGATGGCGGCGCAGCCTTCTGGGCGGTTACCATCCGTAAGATCAAAGAGCTTAACCCCGGGATTACCCAGGAATCGTTAATTCCTGATTTTAATGGAGAAACAAAATACATTCAATTAGTGATAGATGCTGCCCCCGAAGTAATATCGCACAACCTGGAAACTGTGGAACGGTTGACCCCAAAAGTGAGAAGCCATGCCCGCTACATACGCAGCCTAAGTATTTTGGCATACATTGCCGCATCGGGGATTACAGCCAAATCGGGTATCATGGTAGGTTTGGGCGAAAAACCCGGGGAAGTATTAAAAACTATGGACGATTTAATACAAACAGGTGTTAAAGTTGTTACCATTGGACAATATCTGCAACCCAATCCCCACTTATTACCAGTGGTAGAATTCATAACTCCTGAACAATTTCAGTTTTACAAAGAGGAAGGTTTAAAAAAAGGCTTTACCTTTGTGGAAAGCAGCCCCATGGTGCGTTCAAGCTACCATGCCGAAAGACACGCACAAATTACAAGAAAATCGTAAATGCAAAAATACCACCTGACATCATCCCGTTTCCGGTCTCTATTCCCCTTTCTCCTTACTTTTAGTTATGTTTGCTCTGAATTTTAGTGTGAATAAGATGCAAAACAGAATCACCAGCCTTTTCAACATTCAGTATCCCATTATCCAAGGCGGGATGGTTTGGTGCAGCGGCTGGCGCCTGGCATCGGCTGTAAGCAACGCGGGTGGCTTAGGGCTTTTGGGTGCAGGTTCCATGCATCCTGAGGTGCTCCGCGGACACATCCAAAAAACCAAACAGGCCACACAAAAACCTTTCGGGGTAAATGTTCCTCTGATGTATCCTCAAATTGAAGAACTTATGGCTATCATCATCCGGGAGAAGGTTCCAATCGTATTTACAAGTGCCGGAAACCCGGAACTTTGGACCCAAAAGCTTAAAGATGCCGGTATTACAGTGGTTCATGTGGTTTCCAATTCCCGTTTTGCCATTAAAAGTAAGGAAACAGGCGTAGATGCTTTGGTGGCAGAAGGTTTCGAAGCCGGTGGCCACAACGGGCGCGAAGAGACGACCACGCTCTGTTTAGTCCCTCAAATCCGAAAAGCGGTAGATCTGCCTCTGATAGCCGCGGGGGGAATTGGAAGCGGCCAGGCTATGGCTGCCATGTTTGCCCTGGGAGCCGAAGGTGTTCAACTGGGGAGCCGGTTTGCGGCATCAGTGGAATCGTCGGCCCATGAAGCTTTTAAACAGCAAATTGTTTTGGCTAAAGAGGGAAGCACCCATTTGAGTTTGAAAAAACTGGTTCCTGTCCGTTTACTCGAAAACCCGTTTTATCAGAAGGTTAACGAACTGGAACAAAACGGGGCATCGGTAGAAAAACTTAAAGAACTTCTGGGCAAAGGGAGAGCAAAAAAGGGAATGTTCGAAGGCGATCTGGAACAAGGTGAACTTGAAATTGGACAGGTTTCAGCATCCATCCACTCCATACAACCTGTACAGAGCATTATGAATGAACTTGTTTCTGAATTCAATGCCACCATGAAATCTATTTCATCCATCCAGTGGTAAATCAAAGTTATCACCCTTTAACCACATAACGACCAAGAACCAATTCTTCTAGGATTTTGTTGAATTTGGGTTATCTTTAAAAATTGAAAAAAAAATAGAATTACAGCATGATTGCATACGAACGATTTGTCCTTGATAATGGTCTGACCGTGTTGGTACACAAAGACGAGACCACCCCGTTGGTGGCTTTCAATTTACTTTACAAAGTAGGTGCCCGCAACGAAAATCCTGATAAAACCGGTTTTGCCCATTTATTTGAACACTTGATGTTCGAAGGTTCCAAAAACATTCCCCATTACGATGCCCCGCTGCAACAGGCTGGAGGCGAGAATAATGCCTTTACCAACAACAACATCACCAACTTTTACATAACCGTACCTAAAGAGAATCTGGAAACGGCATTTTGGCTGGAGTCGGACCGTATGTTGGAGTTGTCCTTTTCGCAACAAAAACTGGAAGTCCAAAAAAAAGTGGTTATTGAAGAATTTAAACAGCGCTACCTGAATCAGCCTTATGGCGACTGGAACCTTTTGCTCCGTCCCATGACCTACAAAGTGCATCCCTACCAATGGCCAACTATCGGTAAAGAGATCAGCCATATCGAAAACGCCACTTTAGAGGAGGTGAAAGAGTTCTTTTTTGGTTTCTATGCCCCGAACAATGCCATTCTGAGTGTAGCCGGAAACATTACCAAAAAAGAGGTTGAAACATTGGCTGAAAAATGGTTTGGTCCCATCCCCCGCCGAAATATCCTGAAAAAGAAAATTCCGCAAGAACCAAAACAAACGGAAGCGCGGAAGGAAATAGTGCAACGTCCGGTACCTGTGAATGCAATTTATCAGGCGTTTCACATGTGCGGCCGCAACCATGATGATTATTACGCCACCGATTTGATTTCGGACATCCTGTCCAATGGCAAATCGTCGCGGATGAACCAAAAACTGGTGAAGGAGCAAAAGTTTTTCAGTTCCATCAGTGCCTATATTACCGGCGATGTGGATCCGGGGCTTTTTATCGTGAACGGGAACCTGAACCCCGGCGTTACCTTTGAACAGGCCGAAACAGCCATCAGGCAGGAACTAGACCATTTGATGCACGGAAAGGTTGAAGAAAACGAGCTGGCCAAAGTGAAAAATAAAGTGGAGGCCAACCTGGTTTATTCCGAAATCAACATCCTGAACAAAGCCATGAACCTGGCTTACTTTGAGCATCTGGGCGATGCCTCGATCATCAACCAGGAAACTCAAAAATACCAGCAGGTAACTCCGGTTGATATTCAACGGGTAGCCCGCAATATTTTCCAAAACAGCAACTGTTCCACACTCAATTATCAGGTACAACCCTCATGACAAAACTTATGAATAGACTGACTCCACCGGAGTTTAAAGCAGTCCGCGATATCGCGTTCCCGAACATCCGTATTGAAAAACTCGACAATGGTTGCCCATTATATATACTGAACGGTGGAACCCAGGAGGTAATTAAATTAGATGTGATGGTGAACGCGGGTTCTATTTACAGTACCCAAAAACTGGTTGCCCCGTTAACCGGGTTGATGCTAAACGAAGGGACTTCCGGCAAGAATGCCCACCAGATTGCCGAAGCGTTTGATTTTTATGGGGCTTATTTTCAACCTACAACTGAAAAAGACAAAACCTTTGTGGGTTTGGTTACTTTGAGCAAATATCTGGAACAAACTCTGCCTCTGTTTTCGGAGGTGCTGAACCAAAGTATTTTCCCTCAAAAAGAATTCGATATTTTGGTTGACCGTCGTCGCCAGAATTTCCTGGTAGAGCAGGAAAAAACATCATTTCTGGCCCGCGAGGTTTTTTACGAAAAACTCTTTGGCCCTAACCATCCTTACGGGATGAAGACCCAAGAAGCGCATTACTTAACCACCCCAAGGGAAGACGTTTTTGAATTTTATCAAGAACATTTTCATGCCGGAAATTTCGAATTCATAGTTTCCGGGAAAGTGGGAAAGGCCGAAATACAGCTAATCAATCAGTATTTAGGCAGATTACCAAAGAAAGGAACTTCTGAATCTTTAACACCCACAATTCAAACAGCCAAAGGAATGCCACCTTTTGTGGTTGAAAAAGAATCGGCGGTACAATCGAGCATCCGCACCGGGCTGGTCACAGTCAATAAACTTCATCCCGACTACATGGGTTTGAAAATATTGGTAACCATTTTTGGCGGGTACTTTGGCTCCCGGCTGATGAAAAACATCCGCGAAGAAAAAGGATATACTTATGGAATAAACGCCATGCAGGTATCGTTGATGCAAACCGGGTTTATGGCAGTGGCCGCCGATGTTAAGGCAGAAAACACCCGCGAAGCCCTGCACGAGATTATCGTGGAAATGGAAAAGCTGAAAAAAGAACCCATTCCTGTGGAGGAGCTGCATTTGGTACGCAACTACATGATGGGCGACATGCTCCAGATGTTCGACGGCCCTTTTTCCACGGCGGATACTTTTAAAGCCGTGGTGCCATATAATCTAGGGTTTGATTATTTCAGAAACATGCAGGAAACCTTGTGGAGCATTTCGCCGAAAAGACTCCTGGAGTTAGCCAACCGCTATTTTGTAACCGAAAAATTGACAACGGTGGTAGCCGGGAAGTATTGAGATAATAAAGCAGGATTCATTGCGTTTTTAGGACATGGGTAAAAATTATTTGATTGTTGTATTATTGCTAATCGGTCTTGATTGCTGGAGCCAAAACCTTGACATTTTACCTCCAACCATCACAAGTGTATCTGTATTGGGAAACAATCAAGTTAAAATCAATTGGAAAAAAAGTACAACTCCTGGAGTTACGGGCTATATTCTTTATAGATTCAATAACGATGAATTGAACCCAAGTTATTTATCTATTGCAGAAGATATTTCTGCAACTAGTATTGAATACATTGACATAAACGCCAGTCCCGATTTGCATGCTGAATCATATAAAATGGCCGCATATATTGGTGAGGCAAGTAATTATAGTTTGTCAGGGGATCCGAGTTCAACAATTTTTCTAAAAGAAATTGTTTTCGATACCTGCTCAAATCAAGCTGTTTTGAACTGGACCAGCTACGAAGGATGGAGCAAAGTACAATATTATACCATTTATCGAAATGATGAAGATCTAAAAGAATATGATACCGACCTAAGTTATTCCGATACAACGGTCCAACTGGGAACAGGATATACCTATTACATAAAAGCGAATGGTGGGATTGGTGCAACAAGCATATCCAATCAACGCACCATTACCTTTACCGGATACCAGAAACCGGATGCCGACCGATTCTTCATCTATCAAATGACGAACGATGGGAACGAGGCCCGGTTTCAGGTAAAAGCAGATATCCGTGCCGAATTAAAAGGATATGCCTTACGCTTGAGTACCAATAAAGATGGGGCGTATGAACTTTTGGAAATGAACACGGATGTAAGCTCCGAAAATTTAAGCTTTTCCCATGTCCACAACCAAATACCCTATTTTTACAAAATTGCGGCTCTCGATCCTTGCGACAGCATAGCCGGGGAAACCCAACGGGTAAAACCCCTGCAATTGACCTACCAGATGCAGGATTACAATCTCACCTTAAATTGGGAATCAAGCTTTGTGGATGCCGCTAATGAAGAATGCGAAGTTTACGTGAGTGTGGATAACAGTGGCTTTGAACCCAAAGGCAACCAACGGACTTTTACTCTGAATGAATTAGGAACAGAAAATTCCGAGCGGTTTTGTTTCCAGGTGCAAGCAACCGACGGTAGCGGAAATACCAGCCTGTCAAACGAAATCTGTGTCACCCGCACCCCTGTGGTTGACATCCCCAATGCCTTTACCCCCAATGGCGATGGTAAAAATGACTATTTTGGACCCTTTTGGAAAGCTGGCGATAATGAAATTTCCTACATTAAAGATATAACTGTAACTGACTTTGAACTATTTGTTTACGACCGCTATGGGAATGTGGTATTTTACACCGATGAATCCTACAAAAAATGGGGAGGCGAAATAAACGGAAAAAATGTTTCCGAAGGTGCCTATGTGTATTATTACACCTATGCCACCTCCACCGGAAAAACCTACAAAGGCTCAGGTTCCATTAATGTGGTTTATCCCTGAAATCCATTTGTCCATTTGTTAATGTGACCACGTGGCCATGTGACCATGTTTTAATGAGTCAATGAACTTTTCCTGCCAGCATCTGAAAAAAATCGCTAATTTTGAGGTTTTGTTTTAAAACTACTACTTTTAGAGAGGGAGCAATATAGGATATGAAGAAATTTACGGTCAACGAAAAAAAGCTTATTCTACGGAAGTTCAATGAACTCCTCCAGTTAACTGAAAGCTTTACTACGGCCGAGCAACGTGAATTAATCCGCAAAGCCTTTAACATGGCTTACGAGGCGCACGCCAACATGCGCCGCAAATCGGGCGAACCCTACATTTTGCACCCTATTGCTGTAGCCAAAATTGCCACACATGAAATCGGCCTTGGAACAAAATCTGTTTTAGCCTCGCTCCTGCACGATGTGGTGGAAGATACCGACATTTCGATTGAAGAAATTCAGCACCAATTTGGTGAAAAAATTGCTTCTCTGGTCGATGGATTGACTAAAATTTCCGGGGTATTTGCCAACCGTTCGGATTTACAAGCCGAAAACTTCCGAAAAGTATTGATGACCATGACAGGCGATTTACGGGTTATCATCATCAAATTGGCCGACCGCTTGCACAATATGCGTACCCTAGATTCTATGCCGCCAAACAAACAGTTGAAAATTGCCGGCGAAACTCTTTTTATCTATGCCCCGTTGGCACACCGAATGGGGCTTTATGCCATCAAACAGGAACTGGAAGATTTATGTTTAAAATACCTGCATCCGGCCGAATACGACTATATTTTACAACAAATTAAAGAAACCGAAAAAGGAAGACTGACTTATATCAACCGTTTTTCGTTGCCCATAACCAACCGATTGAACGAAGAGGGTTACGAATTTGAGATTTCAGGCAGGCCCAAATCCATCTATTCCATTTGGAATAAAATGGAGACTAAAAAAGTCAGCTTTGAAGAGGTTTTCGATTTGTTTGCCATCCGCATCATATTTGAACCAAAACCTAATTTGACTGAAAAAGCCCAATGCTGGAACATCTATTCCATCGTAACCGACTTGTATGTACCCAAATACGATCGTATCCGCGACTGGGTCAGCCAACCAAAAGCCAATGGGTATGAGGCGCTGCATGCTACCGTGATGGGACCTGGTGGCAAATGGGTAGAAGTGCAGATACGCACCAACCGCATGAACGAGATTGCCGAACGTGGTTATGCCGCACACTGGAAATACAAAGGGGCTTCGCATCAGGAAAGCGAATTGGACCGGTGGATCAAACAGATCCGCGAGATGCTCGAAGATCCAAAATCGGATGCCCTGGAATTCCTGGATGATTTCAAACTCAACCTGTTTACCTCCGAAATCATGGTTTTTACACCCAAAGGTGAAATAATAACCTTACCAAGCGCCTCCACCGCTCTCGATTTTGCCTTCTATATTCACTCCGAAATCGGGTTGCATGCCATCGGGGCTAAAGTAAACCACAAGTTGGTGGGTTTAAACCATCCGTTACAGGGTGGCGACCAGATTGAAATCCTTACCTCCCAGAAACAGATGCCCGAATTGCATTGGCTCGATTTTGTGACATCGGCCAAAGCTAAAGCCAAATTGAAAAGCTCCTTCCGCGATAAACGCAGAATGATTATGAACGAGGGAAAAGCCCATTTGGAATACCTGTTGATGGATTTAGACATGCAGCCCAACTCCACTGTATTCCGTAAGCTCTACAACCATTACAAAACCCGTAACAAGGAGGAACTTTATTTCAGGATTGGTGAAGACAAGCTCGACCAGGAAACTTTTAAAAAGATACAGAAAAAACGTTCGCGAAGCAAGTATATCAAGTTCTGGGGCATTGAGCACCCCGAAAGTACCAATGCCGCCCTCATGTTCGATAAGTCGAAACCTTTGGTTGTGGACGACAATTCCAAGAACTATACCATTGCCCACTGCTGCAACCCCATTCCCGGTGATGATGTAATTGGATACAAAGCCGACGAGGAGGAACTGATCATTCACAAAACATCCTGCCCCACGGCCATCCGGTTAAATTCCAGCGAAAGCCAGAATGTGGTGAAGGTAGAATGGACCACCCACCGTATTTTGGCCTTTTTGGGACGCATCTCGTTAAAAGGCATTGATGACATTGGCATTGTAAATAATTGTACTACCGTTATTTCCAAAGAACTGAATGTAAATATGCGGGCCATCGGTTTCGAAAGCCATGATGGTATTTTCGAAGGGACTATTGACGTTTATGTGCACAATACCAACGATTTAAACAACCTGATTATGAACCTGAGCAAAGTGAAAGGCATCACTCAGGTTTCGCGCATGGAAATCAGCGACCACGATTTTTAATTTCCTCCTATCCGCAATAGATTTAGGGGTTCACCCGTAAATATGGGACAATTGATTTTTTTAAGAAACTTGAAGTATGTCGAAACGTAACTACATTGAATATAAATATTTTATATCAAGTTTTTTCATGCAATTTAGTGAAGCCGCGCCGCAACTAATTATCTCGCTTTCTTGACCGTTAATATTTCACCTGGGATTTAGGAAGTACTGAATTTATTTCTAAATTTGGTCGTTATTTTGAATCAGTCTATATATGGATAGTAACCTGAAAGAACCTCAAGCCACGAATCCCCTTAATGATAGGGTCAAAGATATTTTTATAAAATATCTGGAACGTAATGGGCACCGCAAAACACCCGAACGGTTTGCCATTTTAGATGAGATTTACAATTCGGAGGGGCATTTCGATATTGAGACTCTCTACATCCACATGAAAAACAAAAACTACCGGGTAAGCCGTGCTACACTTTACAACACCATTGATGTATTATTGGACTGCAACCTGGTGATTAAACATCAGTTTGGAAAAAACATTGCCCAATTTGAAAAGGCGTACAACTGTGCCCCGCACGATCACTTGATTTGCAGCAATTGCGGAAAGGTGACCGAGTTTTGCGATGCCCGTATTGACGACATTGAGGAGCGCGCCGCCAAACAACATAACTTTCAATTGACCTATCATGCCCTTTATTGCTACGGTTACTGTAGCAACTGTCAAAAGGAAATGTCAAAAAAAGGAACCATTTTGATTTGATTCAAGACCTGAAATCAAAAGGTCATCACATAAAAAAGCCTGATTGGATTTTACATCCAGTCAGCCTTTTTTATTGACGGATACGACTATAAAAACCTCTTTTTAAAATAAAAAGCCACACTTACCAAGCCAATCATTACGGGAACTTCAACCAATGGACCAATTACGGCAGCAAAAGCTTCGCCTGAATTCATTCCAAAAATGGCAATAGCTACAGCAATAGCCAATTCAAAGTTATTGCTGGCAGCCGTGAACGAGAGTGTCACCGATTGTTCGTAGGTGGCTCCTACTTTTTTGCTCATAATAAAGGAAAGCAAAAACATGATGACGAAATAAATCAGCAACGGAATGGCTATCAAAATCACATCGAAAGGAATTTTTATGATGTATTCCCCTTTGAGCGAGAACATCACCACAATGGTAAACAATAATGCTATCAGTGTGATGGGGCTGATTTTTGGAATAAACCGGCTATGGTACCACTCTTTACTTTTTACCCTGATTAAGATGAAGCGGGTTAAAAACCCGGCAATAAACGGGATACCCAAATAAATGAACACGCTTTCGGCAATTTGCCCAATGGTAATATTATCGACTGCCTGATTGGTAGGAACACCAAACCATCCGGGCATGATGGCGATAAACAGATAAGCATATACTGAAAAGAAAAGTACCTGAAAAATGGAATTAAAAGCAACCAAACCGGCTGCATATTGAGTGTCGCCTTCGGCCAGTTCGTTCCAAACAATGACCATGGCAATGCACCGGGCCAAACCAATCATGATAATCCCATAAACATAAGGCAGGTTGGCGTTGTTTTCGCCGGGAAAGACCTTAAAAAGCAACATAGCCAACGCGAACATCAACACCGGCCCAATAATCCAGTTCTGGACTAATGAAAGCGACAATACTTTCCAGTTGCGGAACACATCGCCCAATTCTTCGTATTTGACCTTGGCCAACGGCGGGTACATCATCAAAATAAGCCCAATAGCTATAGGAATATTGGTGGTGCTTTCGGGTGACGATTTTAGGGATTCCCAAAACTGGGCAATAGATGGCATAAAATAGCCCGTTAAAACACCAACGGCCATAGCCGCAAAAATCCATAAGGTAAGATACCTATCTAAAAATTTCAATCTACGTCTCGAAGGTGACATTTTCTTATTTTTTAAAGATGAAATAAACAGCCAATACTAAAAAGGCAAATCCAATAAAGTGGTTCATCCGGAAAGATTCGTTCTTGAAAAAAATGAGGGTAAAACCTGTGAACACGATCAAAGTAATGACTTCTTGCAATACTTTGAGTTCTACCAATGAAAATGGCCCCCCGTTGCCCTGAAACCCAATCCGGTTAGCCGGAACCTGAAAAAAATATTCGAAAAGGGCGATCCCCCAACTTATCAACACAATTCCAGCCATTGTTAAGGTTTCAAACCATTTAAACTCACGGAATTTGAGATGCCCATACCAGGCAAAAGTCATAAAAAGGTTCGACATGACTAAAAGACCAATAGTATAAAAGCCTTTCATATTCTATAAATAGGGTTTAATTTTTTCGGTATAAAGTTGGTAAAAAGCTTTTTTAATTTCATCGCGGACTCGGTAAAATTCACTCATCACAAATTCGGGACTTCCAACGGCATACGAAGGATCGTCGAAACCGATATGCAGGCGGGTTTTCACCTTGCCCAAAAATGCCGGGCAGTTTTCGTTGGCACCCCCACACACGGTTATTACAAAGTCCCATTCCTGGTCGAGGTATTTGCTCACCGAATCGGAAGTGTGGTGGCTGATGTCGATGCCTACCTCCTTCATTACCTGAACTGCCGTTGGGTTAAGTTTACCCGATGCCTCGGTTCCTGCCGATGCCACCTGAATGCGACTGTCGAACGATTGTAAAAATCCATGTGCCATCTGGCTCCGGCATGAATTTCCGGTACATAAAATCAATACTTTCATAGTTTCATTTTTTAATTAGCAATTAGTTAATTAGCAGATTAGCTCATTCTCACATTTTCATATTGACTCATTTTCACATTAACTCATTTGTTCCTCGGTTTTAATTGACATACACACGATCCTGATAACTGATATTCATTATCCACTTTGATAGGCAATCCATCGCGCTCCCACTCCACCATCCCACCGGCCAAATTTGCAATATTTTGAAAGCCCTTTGTTTGGAGCAACAACATGGCCTCATGGCTATGAATACCTACAGAATCGGCAACAATCAACGGAATATTGTCAGGCAGCCATGTTATTTTTTGCTCCAATTCGGGCAAGGGAATAGATATACTTGCGGCACACCAAATCCTTTAAAAACCACAAAATAGGGCATTCTTACATCAAGCAAAATGGCACCCTCTTGACAAAGTTTATAAGTCTCTTTTGAGGACAGGTTTAAAAAACCAGAGGCATAAAAACCCAGCATCCCAAAAAAGGAGGCATCAGCATTCCTGAGGTTGTCCATGTGACAAATTCTTAAGGAGTTCTTGAATCATTGTACCCATTTTGTCAATTTCACGGGTATTTAAACAATAATTGGTTTTACTACTCAATATGGTTCCTTTTATTAAACCTGCTTTTTTAAGTTCCATCAAGTGCTGATTGACAGTAGTACGGCTTAACGGAAGTTCATTGGAGATATCGCCCGAAATACAGGTTTTGGTTTCAGCCAAATAAACCAGAATGGCTAATCGGGCAGGATGCGCAAGGGCTTTAAAGAGTATTGCCTGCTGTTGTTGTTTTTCAGTAAAAAGTTCAGATTTTGCAGTAACCATAGTCAAAAAATTATGACGCAAATATACGTCTTATTATTAAATAAACGTATATATACGACAAAATTGTAGGTTAAGAAATTGTTAAGTCATAGAATCCTTACCTGAATAATTCTTTTATCAGTTGATTTGCAGGTAAATATCCAGTGTGTCTGAAATACTCGTTCCCTTCATTATCCAATAAAACTTGCGTGGGAATAGCGGCAATGCCATAATATTTCATCATCTCCTGATTTTCGGGTTTTAAAATATTCAGGAAAACTACCTGCGCTTTCTGTGGATATTGTTCCCGAATATCTTCCATAACCTGCTCCATCTGGCGGCAGGAAGAACATCCGGTAGCTCCGAATTCAAGAAATGTAACTGAATAGCTTAACCCGTTCTTTTTGTAGTTAAAAAGTGAGTCAGCAATTGCCCTTTGAGGCGTAATGGCATCCGCCCCAATTTGAGATCGAACCGATTGTGAGGCTAATTCATTAAGGGAATCTTTGAAAACAAAAAGCAAAATGATAAAAGCCAAAGTCAATGAAGCAAAAAAAACGTGCAGATAGTTTTGAATTTTAGTAAATAGCTTCCACTTTCTCATACACCTCTTTTATTATCCCTTCTGTGACCTGTGTCTGACCTTTAATATAACCCAAGTCAGTAATTCTGATATAGTGAAAATTTTCAATACCTGCCTGTTCCAGTATTTTTTTACCACAATCGACCGGACAGCCATCGAGCAAAAGCAAATTAGCCGATTTAAAAGATTCAATAGTTGGATTTATCCCGGCTCCCACTGCGGCTAAGCAATTCATCTTACGGACTTTGTTATCGCGTAATTCACGGGCAACCAAATCGGTTACCTGCCCTAAATCACAAGCACCGGAACAAGCGATAACGATATATTCACCACTACCGCACAAACAGCCACTTTTAATTTCATTGGTTTCCATAGTATTAAACTTCAAGGTTCATTTATCACAAATTTAGCCACCATACTTTTAATAGTAGGCATCACCACCATTACCACAGGTAAGGCAACCAAAAAGGCCAAAAGCCAAGCCTTCATCCATTGGTTAAAGAATCCGGCATGAAATCCGGCATTCATCAATACACTTACCATAGTAACTATAAAAGTCATTACCAAAACCATGAGGGTTAATGTAACCTTCATCTCATTTTTTTTCGAAATCTTCATATCAAAACAAAAAGTTAAACATATATCCAACAATAATAATCCCCGTAGTAACTACCCCGACAAAAGCAGCAATCAACGGCCATTTCAATACCTTTTTCAGGATGATTATTTCGGGCAGTGAAAGGGCAATCACACTCATCATAAAGGCCAACGCGGTTCCCAGCGACACCCCTTTTTCGATAAGCACGCTTATGATGGGAATAATTCCGGCGGCATTGCTGTACATGGGAACGCCAATCAAAATCGCCACAGGTACGCTATACCAATTTCCTTTTCCCAATAAAGAGGTTAAAAAATCTTCAGGCACATACCCGTGAGCCCCAGCACCAACAGCAATTCCAACCACAATGTAAATCCATATTTTGCCCACAATTTCCTTTACCGATTCAAACCCCTTGCTGATGCGCTCTTGTAGCGATATCTTTATTTCACCCACTGTTTGTTGGTTTGTTTTTACCTGATACGCCCATTCAGCCACATACTTTTCCATCCGGATCTTTTGCAGGATAAACCCGGAAACAATAGCAATTAAAAGGCCAGTGGAGATATAAATGAGCATCACTTTCCAGCCAAAAAGCCCCAAAAGCAATACTACAGCCACTTCGTTTACCATTGGGGCGGAAATCAGAAACGAAAAAGTGACACCAAGCGGGATTCCGGCTTCTACAAATCCTAAGAACAGAGGTATAGCTGAACAGGAGCAAAACGGAGTAACCACACCTAAAAGAGAAGCCAATACATTGCCTGTAAAAAGCGATTTCCCTTCCAAAGCCTTTCGGGTCTTCTCGGGTGTAAAAAAGGTACGGACCACACCCACCAGAAAAATAATTAAAACCAGCAACAGCAATACTTTGGGAACCTCGAAAATAAAAAAGCGTAGTGCCTCAGTAAAATGTGTTCCGGCTTCCAATTGAAATACCTGGTCTATCAGAAAATTGGATATCCGTTGCAGGCTCAGATACAATCCCAACCAAATGAGCAGCAGCACCAATGGGGCAAGTAGCCCATGTGCCCAGTTATTAAAATACAAAAGTTTTTGTTTCATCAATACAAATTTCCAGTCAAAGTCATCGGATGACTATTGTTTTAAAATCCTCAAATTAAAAAAACATCATTACCACATAATATGCCCCTACTCCAATAAACAACAGCCCAATCACCCGTCGGAACCAAAGTTCAAAGGTTTTTAACCGGTTGTAAAAATTTCCTAACGAGCCAATAGAAAAAGCTATTAGCCAAGCAAAAAGGATGACCGGAATTCCGGTAGCTATTGCAAAAACAATGGGCAGGTACAAACCACTGGTGCTGGCAATGGTCATGGGAATGAGCATCCCAAAAAAGAGAACTCCGCTATACGGACAAAAGGCCAAAGCAAATACCACTCCCAACAAAAAGACCCCCCAAGGATTTTGGCTGTTCTTTGAACCTATTTTTTCACTGAGTCTCGACAACCCGGGAAATCTTATGTTCAAAACATCGAGCATAAATAGCCCGATAACAATCAGCAGTGGGCCAATTATTTTCTCACCATTTTGTTGCAAGAACCCGGAAATATGGAACTTCCCCGCTCCAAAAAAGAAGGCCAGACCCAATGCAGTGTATGAAAATGCACGCCCAAGAGTGTAAATTACCCCGTTCAGGAAAACCCTCCGGCGGTTTTCAATATCTTTACTGATAAACCCAACCGCCGTTATGTTTGTTGCCAACGGGCAGGGACTAATGGCTGTCATCAGTCCCAATAGAAAAGCCGATAATACCGGCCATTCCGCCGATTCTAACAATTGTTGAAAGAATTCCATTGATTCTATAATAAAGGATCGATGGTACTTTTAATAAGTGCTTTCAGTTTATCGGGTTTGCTACGGGCGTTCATAAAAGCATCGTTGGTTAAATCGAAGGTTTTATCGCCTTTAACAATGAGCAAAGTTTGCCCTTCAATTTTCAACTGTTTTGCTTTTGCTTCGGATTCTTTTTCATCCAGATTTACAGAAACCAACACCAGTTTATCGCCATAATATTCTTTTAATGCCTGTTTGGACACTTCTTCCACTGTATTGCAGGTAATGCAACGGTGGGTATAATGAAAATAATACACTTCGATAGTATCCGCATTTTTGTTTTCGGTCACAACCGATTTTTCATTGGTCTGAGCATGGCACGCGATAAAAAGAAACGCGATGAACGCTGCAACAAAAGTTGTTTTCATATACATAATCGTTATTTGGTTAATAAATCTTTAATCTCTGCCGTACTTGGCACCCTGCCGTACATCACCACCTTTTCGTCGATGACTAATGCCGGAGTGGACATCACCCCGTACTTCATGATATCCATGATATCTTCCACTTTGGTGACGGTGGCATCCATGTTCAGTTCCTTAACTGCTTCGAGCGTTGTTTTTTCGAGTGCTTTACACTTTGGACATCCGGTACCTAGCACTTTAATGCTTTTGGCAGTGCTGAATTTTAAATTGCTGTATTCCATATTTTCAATTTTCAAAAATTAGATTTTATCGGCATAGACCGTGATACTATAAATCCCGGTTCCAGAATCTCTGAACTCTCTGATTTGTTCTTTTGTGAGATAGACGGCCAACAATTCGTCGGAAAGTTCAATGGTTTTTTCCTTTTTCACCTCAATATTTTTAAAACCCGATTGTTGGATAATATCCAGATATTCCTCTTTTTGAATAGCCCCCGCCACACAGCCTGCATACATTTCGGCATCTTTTCGGATATTCTCAGGCAAGTTGCCAATAAGGACCACATCGGACACACAGAAATGGCCACCCGTTTTCAACACCCGGTACATCCCGCTAAAGGCTTTCACTTTGTTTGGTACCAGGTTTAACACACAGTTGCTGATAATCACATCAAACGATTCTTTGGGTAGCGGCATATCTTCAATATCACCCTTTACAAAGGATACGTTGGTGTAACCCAACTTTGCCAGGTTCAATTGAGCCTTTTGCACCATGGCATCTGTAAAATCAATGCCGGTCACACTTCCAGTTTCACCAACTAAGGCACGGGCAACAAAACAGTCGTTGCCAGCACCTGAACCTAAATCAAGCACCGAATGGCCGGGTTTAATGTTTGCAAAAGCAGTTGGGATGCCGCACCCCAAGCTATAATCTGCCTCGGGGTTGTATCCTTTCTGGCTTGCGTAATTTTCACTGAAAACCGTGTAACTTTCGGGTCCACAACAATTGGTAGCACTACCACAACAATTGGAATTGTCCAGTACGATATTCGCATATTTTTCCTGAACCATCTTTTTTACATCATTCATCTTTTTAGATATTTAAGGGTTATAAAATTCAATTGTCAATGAGCAATGAATAATACATATTTTAATCATTTCAATATTGGAATTAACAGCAACTATCAGCCGGGGGTACTTCAAAAAAATTCTGAAACAGTTTCCTGGCCTTTTCCCAATTATGGGATTGCAGGCAATATTTTATTTTAGGTGGATTGTATTCCCCCTGAATCAAGCCAGCCTCTTTCAATTCTTTAAAATGTTGCGACAAGGTGGAACGGGCAATGGGTAATTCTTCGGTAATATCGCCGGTATAACAACAAGCACTTTTGCTCAAAACATCTAAAATCTGCAACCGGATGGGATGGCTCAACGCTTTAGCAAAACGAGCCATTTCAAGGTATTTATCTTCTGTCATGTGTTTCTATTTTGTATTTCGTAAAAATACGAAATATTAATTTATAAATCAAAATGTTTTTCTTCATTTTTTTACGAGTGCAATCACGGGCAGTAACCCGGAGATTTTCAGCAGCCTAAATAAGCTGAACGCTGCATTTAGTCTGTTTACTTTGAATTTACAGACAAAAAAAACCGCTCCAGGAAATCCGGAGCGGTCCAAAAAAGCAAATATTTAAAATAGAAATCTGACTATTTACCAGCCAGGTACGAAGAAACACCTTCCTGGGTAGCTTTCATGGCTTTTTCGCCTTTATGCCAATCGGCTGGGCAAACTTCACCATTTTCGCGGAAGAACTGCAAAGCATCTACTATACGGATGGCCTCTTCCACGCTGCGGCCTAAGGGCATGTTGTTTACAACCTGGTGTTGCACTACACCATCTTTATCAATCAGGAATAATCCACGATAGGCTTGAGCCGAACCCACGAATGAAATTTCGCCTTCTTCGTTGTATTGGTAGCTACCGGCCAAAATACCATAATTCTCGGTAATGGTGTTGGCTGGGTCAGCAACCAATGGATAGGTTACACCTTGAATCCCTCCCTGGTTTTTAGGCGTTTGCAACCATTTCCAATGTGAGAATTCCTGATCGGTGGAGCAAGCCACCACAGCCACATTACGTTTTTCAAACTCGGCTAGTTTTTCCTGAAAAGCAATTAACTCTGTCGGGCATACAAAGGTAAAATCGGCTGGATAGAAAAAGAAGATAACATCTTTTTTCCCCAGAAACTGATCCAATGAAAAATCACTTACTATGGTTCCTCCGTTTACTACTGCAGTGGCAGAGAATTTTGGAGCTTTTTTTCCTACTAAAACTGACATAATTCTATTTTTTTAAGGTGATACATATTATAATTTTCATCAGCAAAAGAACAAAATGATGGCGGATAAAAACGAATCATTTATATTCGTAAATTCTATGGGTACATAGATGCCATTTATAAACGAATCGTATTCATGGTTAGATACAAACAAAGTGATTGAGAAAATGTTCAAAACCAAATAATTATGCGCAAAACAACCTTTCTGACCCAGCTTTCTGACATTGAAATTATTATTAAAAAATGTCAGACTTGCCATGTGGCCATGGTAGATCTTTTGGGAAAACCTTACCTGTTACCTTTTAATTTTGGGTATGCCAATGGGGTGGTGTACTTACATTCCGATTTTAAAGGAAAGAAGATTGATATTCTCAAAAAGAATCCTTCGGTTTGCATCAACTTTACCACCGACCATGAATTGTTCCGCCAGCACGACAAGGTTGCCTGTAGTTACGGAATGGCCTACCGCAGTGTCTTGGTTTATGGCGATGTGGAATTTATCGAAGGTTTTGACGAAAAAGTTGATGCCCTGAATATCTTTATGAAACAATACGTGGATAGGGATTTTACCTATTCAAAACCGTCCGTTGACAATGTTTGTGTGTATAAGGTAGTCATTAAAGATTTTCAAGGGAAAATATACCACCACGAAACCTTGGAATAAATAAGATGCTGAAATTGAAATCGGTTTTAATAAGTCTTTTGATGATGGGGCACCCCATCATCAAAAGACTTATTACGGTGTTTGGGCTAACAACAACTGCGAACCGGTAACTACAGAACAATGTCTGTTGTTTTATGAACAGGATAGCGATACGTTCCGAAGTGTTTGCATATGTTGGGATACGAAGGGAAGCTTTCCAACGATTACTGCCGAGGCTGTATTCAAAGATACATTGATAAAAAGGGATTTACTGGTCATTGGTACGGTTTGAAAAGGAGCAGATTTGGGTCAACGGCTGCGGCCAGGAGTATCGTTTCGATTGGCCATGCATCCATCAAAATTAGTTGACTGAATGGTTTCTCTTCGATAAATATTGATTAATTTGCAATTAAATAGGTGTTCTCTCTTTCATCAAAAAAAGCGCATAATGGCTATGTCCCATTTCTGAATGATTATTGAGAAGACGATTAAAATAGGAGGAAGTATGGATGCATTCGATGATAAAGCTAAAACCTGGGACGATGATCCGGTAAAAGTGGAACGGGCGCAAATATTAGCAAAAAAAATCAGTCTCTTTATCGATGGTAAGGCACCCCAAAAGGGATTTGAGTTTGGTTGCGGTACAGGTTTGTTAAGTTTCTATTTAAAAGATTTCTTCAAAGAAATTATACTGGCCGATACATCTAAAGGAATGTTAAAGGTGCTTAAAGAAAAGATGGAAATAAATGGCATCAAACATTTTAAACCCCTGTTGCTTTCCGAAGAAAACCCGCATCATATTGATGGAATTGACTTTATATATTCATCTATGACCTTGCATCATGTTCATGATTTGGATGAAGTCTTCGAACGGTTCTATCAGATGCTCCGCTCCAAAGGATACCTCTGTATTGCTGATTTGGAAGAGGAGGAAGGTGATTTTCATGGACAAGCAGACAGTCAAAATGTGCATCATTTTGGATTTGAACGACAACGGTTGGTACACCAGTTGGAAGAAAACGGGTTTGCCTGCATTCATTATGAAATATTTTACGAAATCAATAAAAAGATAGAAAACGGTTCTTTTAAGAAATTTCCACTGTTTTTGTTGATAGCCCAAAAAATATAAAACAATTCGTTACTTGTTCCCGGTTTGGGTCTTAAATCCTTAGCAACGAAATGAATGTTAATCTAAAAACGGTTACCTATGATTGAGTTACCTGTGAATGCTACCCGATGGGGTATTGGATTATTTTTCCTGCTCAACTATGGTTTAACATTTGGACAGCCTTATTTTGATACCCATGTGACTAATAACCTTGTTGCCGAAAATAGTTTTATTCATCAACCTGCCGATACAAGAATACCTCCGGAATTTTTAGCTATAAAAGATCAGCTTCCCCAGCCTGTTTGGCAAAACAGGCCTGATGTGATACAATGTTACTGGAGGACCTGGGAACTGGCTTTCGGGAACCTCCACCCGGCACACCCAGCAGTTGGCTTTGTATCACCGTTTATCGATCCGGCTTTTAACGGACATATTTTTATGTGGGATTCGGGGTTTATGCTCATGTTTGGGAAGTATGGCAACAAGGTATTCCCATTTCAATCCACGCTCGATAATTTTTACGCGAAACAGCATGCCGATGGATTTATCTGCCGCGAGATTCGCGAATCGGACGGAACCGATGTGTTCGAAAGGTTCGATCCTTCAAGCACGGGTCCTAACATTTTACCTTGGACCGAATGGGAATATTTTCTGAATTTCAACGATACCGCCCGGTTAAGAAAAGTTTTTATTCCTCTGCTGGCATATTATCAATGGTTTCACACCTACCGGACATGGAACGATGGTACCTATTTTTCGAGTGGATGGGGTTGTGGAATGGACAATCAACCCAGGCTCCCAAAAGGTTTTAACCCCGAATGGAGCCACGGCCACATGTCGTGGATTGATATTACTTTGCAGCAGATATTGGCCGGCAATATTTTAATTGAGATGGCAGAAAAGCTAAATTGTACAAATGATCTGACAGCGATAAAAGATGAGGTTGCTTTTTTAACAAAATATGTAAACACGGTCATGTGGGATGAAAAAACCTGCTTCTATTACGATAAGTTTCAATCCGGAACTCTGTCCGAGATAAAAAGTATTGCCTCTTTCTGGGCATTACTGGCGGGAATGGTTCCGGACTCATCGGTTAAAAGTTTCGTCTCTCACCTTGAGAACCCTAACGAATTTGACCGGTTGCACCGTGTACCAACGTTATCAGCCGATCATCCTGATTACAATCCTGAAGGAGGATATTGGAGAGGTTCTATATGGGCTCCTACAAATTACATGGTTTTAAGAGGATTAAGCAAGTATGGTTACGATTCACTTGCTTATGTGATTGCCAAAAACCACTTAGATAATGTGGTTACTGTTTTTAATCAAACCCAAACCTTGCATGAAAATTATGCTCCCGATAGGGTGCAAGGAAATAATGCAAAAGACTTCGTCGGGTGGACGGGCCTGGTTCCAATTTCGGTGCTTTTTGAGTATGTTTTTGGGTTGCGCCCAAATGTACCTTCGAATACGTTGACTTGGGACATCCATTTAACCGATGAATTTGGCATTAAAAAATATCCTTTCGGGAAAGATGGGCTCATGGATTTAGTTTGCAGACAGCGAAAAGATAAAACTCAAAAACCCTTGTTGACCATTGTTACCAATGTTCCGTTTCAATTGCAATTAACATGGGAAGGTGGAACTAAGGAAATTCAAGTAATACCGGGGATTACCAAATACTAATGTTCTTTCAGAAAAGCGATTCCGTATTAATATTTAACTGAAAAACTCCATTGTATTTTTCCTGTATTTACATCGATGCCACAAACCTGTGTCAGGTAAAAGATAAGTAATTGGTTGTTTACCAACTCAAAATGGATGCCATCGATCTGTGGCGGAAAATCCCCGAAATACGCTTTGAATTCACGGGTATTCCTTGCTGTTGAAATATTATAAAACATTCCGGGCACCGTTGTTTTCCACTCCATCATCATTTGATTTTTTTCATCGCAATGTATCTTGGAAACCTGAATTACAGAGGCATCGGTATCTTCCGCCTTAGAATAGACAAAAAAGGATTCTTTGTTAGGCATTAGCAGCACATCATCGGGTTTACGCCCCGCGAATAGAGCTGTAAGATTGGTTTTAGTTAAACTCTGTTGGTATTCAAGGGCTGCTTTTCGCGAAACCTCAAAATCGGTAAGGTTGGGTTTCGATAACGACTGTATTTCAAGCTGGAAATTTTCCTGCATCTCAAGGTAATGTAAGAACAACCGGTGAATGTTAACATCTATGATAAATTGTCCAAAAAGAAAAGAATTTTTGTTATAGGATTCCTTGCTATTTTTTATGACCATCCAATCAAACCCGTCCATTTTTAGGTTCTCTCCGCAGAATTTGGCTGCCGATTTAAGGTTCGGTTTATAGTCGGGGTTGATATTGACAGGATCGACCATTTTTTCTGCTGTAAATTTTTCCATGTCAATCAGGTATTTTTCCTGCACATGGTTGGTAACAATTACTTTCTGCTGAATGCGATCAAACCCATAAAATTGGTTCATCTCATTCCAATCAGGCTCCACAAAGCGTCCAATATCATGTTGTAGATGGATATAAATGTAAGCCTGGGTGATTTTTTTTTCGAGTGTCAAAGGGTTCAATGATTGTAGGCCCGATTTATATTTCTTTGAATAAATCCATAAGTTACCGGGGGTACAGCCCAAAATAAGGCACGCTTCTGTACTATCCATTCGGCCCATCTCTTTTTGTGTCACGAGTTTTCCGTTTGATAAATCGTAAACCGAAAGCCGGCTGGAATTGTAACCGATAGAACGGGTATTGCCCTTACTGTACGATTCGGATTGCGGGTGGTAGAAACTCTCGTGTAAAATCAGGTAGTTGTTTTGCTCTTGTTGGTAGATAACCACTTTTAAAATATTATCCAAGGATGCACCATAGTGTGGCTTTATTGTCATCCACAATAGTGTAACAATCAGAATAACTGCTTTGAATAATTTCAACATTTGGTTATGATTATCAAAAAAAAGAGTGCCCCTGCACCCATATAACAAAGATAGGTACTTTATTTTGTTTTTGCCTGATCAAAAAATATGTGTTTGATATTTTTTTAACATGGAGAATCCAATCCAAAGAACTCCCCATTTACCGACAAAAATTCCCGGTTGGTCGAATAAAGTTTTACCAACTGCTTTTTTTTTGGAAAAATTTGCGTGGAATTAATTTTCAATCCGGCGCAACTTTGTATTGAAAATTACGTCTTTGGTGAGTTGTTTAATTACCTTATTAACCATAAACTATGCAATTAACTAAAACTATTGGTATTAAAGCCCTTGTTTTGACTTTTTTTCTGGTCCTCTCAACAAATTTATTCAGTGAAGGAAATTTTGCTGAAACCCATGAAATTAAAGGAAAAATTATCGACAAAGAAAACCAAGAACCTCTTATTGGTGCCACCATCTATGTGGAAGAATTCAAAACCGGAACAGCTACCGATGTAAATGGGAGTTTCTTGTTAAAACTCCCAAAAGGAAAATATCACCTTCAAATATCCTTCATTGGTTACAAAACCCAGCATCAACAAATTGATGTTACAGGCAGGCTACAATTGGTTTATAATCTTGAGAAAGAAAGCTTGCACTTGCAGGACGTGGTCATATCGGCTGAAAAATCGAACGAAAATGTAACCCGGACCGAAATGAGCGTGGAAAAAATGAAAATACAGGAAGTCCGTAAGATTCCTGCTTTATTTGGCGAAGTAGATATTATAAAAGCCATTCAACTGCTACCCGGGGTCCAATCCACCTCTGAAGGCTCCTCGGGTTTTAGTGTGCGCGGCGGCAACATGGACCAGAACCTGATTTTGATTGATGAAGTCCCGTTGTACAATGCTTCTCATATCATGGGTTTTTTCAGTGTTTTTAATAACGATGCCGTAAAAGATCTGGAACTCTATAAAGGTGATATTCCGGTGGCTTACGGGGGAAGGCTTTCATCACTTTTAAATGTGCGGGTAAAGGAAGGAAACAATGAAAAGTGGCATGGTACAGGCGGTATTGGAACCATCTCGACCCGGTTCGAACTTGACGGCCCTCTTTTTGATGATCGTACAACATTGATGATGGCTGGCAGGCTCTTTAATGCACAATTATACCTGGCGGGGATGCAATCGGTAAACAGCGATTTGAAAGGGGTAGGTCTTTATTTTTATGATTTGAACGCGAAATTAAACCACCGCATCGATAACCAAAACACCGTATCGTTGAATCTTTACAACGGATGGGATGCTTTTAACCAGAAGGATTTCAAATTCGGGTTTGGAAACACCGCAACATCGGCATCCTGGTTACATACCTATAGTGATGAGGTAGCTTCTAAATTTACTTTTTATTATAGCCGATATGGTTATCAAACAACCATGGAATTCGATGAGGCTTCAGGCATGTTGTGGGATTCGCACATCAATGATTATGGTTTCCGGTTAGATAATACCGTACTTTTGGATGAATCCAATACCATCAAATTTGGTTTTTCGTCCATTTATCACCGTTTTTACCCGGGGATGATTGAACCTGTTGGTGACCAGTCTATTTTTGATCCCTATGAATTGTTCCCGAATTCGGCCATCGAATGGGGGATTTATGGCAGTAATGTGCAGCAAGTCACCGACAAACTAACCTTAAAATACGGGGTGCGGTTTTCCATTTTCCAAAACGTGGGACCCGGAACGGTTTATAATTACAATACCGACCATGAGGTTGTAGATAGCACCAATTACAGCAATGGCGATGTTTATAATGTATTTCAAGGGTTGGAACCCAGGATTGGGGCCGTTTACCAATTGAATGAATCTTCGTCCATCAAGGCCAGTTATTCCAGGACACGGCAGTACATCCACATGGCATCAAACAGTACCGGGGGGACTCCTTTCGATATTTGGGTAGCATCGAACCAAAACATCCAACCTCAGATTGCTGACCAGGCTGCCATTGGCTATTTCCGGAATTTCTGGTTTAACCAGTTTGAGGCTTCGGGCGAATTGTATTATAAAAAGATGGACCACACCATTGATTTTAAGGATCATGCACAACTTTACCTGAACCGGCATATAGATGGAGAATTACGGATGGGTGATTCCTATTCGTATGGGGCCGAATTTCAACTCAAGTTTAATTTCGAAAAATTAAATGGTTGGGTAAGTTACACCCTCTCGAAAACCCAACGCGATATTCCTGAAATAAACGGTGGCGTGGTTTATAATTCCCCTTACGATAAACCGCACGATATTGATTTTGTAGCTAATTACCAGTTAAATGACCGTTGGTCGTTATCGGTAAACTGGGTTTTTGCCAGCGGAACGCCCATGACAGTGCCTTCGGGGTTTTATGAACAGGACAATGTACTGCAACTTTATTATAAGGAAGGAACACGAAATAAAGCTCGGATGCCCGCCTATCACAGGCTCGATTTGGGTTTGACCTATCAGAAACCCAAAAAACCCGGGAAACGTTGGGAGAGCGAATGGAATTTTTCCATCTATAATGCCTACAACCGCCATAATGCCTGGTCTATTAATTATAAAAAGGATGAGGAAACAAACCGCATTTATGCTGAAAAAACCTATCTGTTTGCCATCATCCCTTCTGTAACCTATAATTTTAAATTTTAAATTACCATGAAATCAACAATACAATTATCTAAAAATAGGATTTTTCCTTCCTTGAAAAGCTTTGTTCCAGCCTTATTGCTAATAGTTGTAGCATGTACTGAGGAAATTGAGCTTGATCCCGGAACTTTTTATCCAAATATTGTAGTAGATGCAACTATTACAAACGAAAATAGCAACCATTTGGTTAAACTGTATAAGACCAGAGAATTTGGAGAAATTGAGGTGCCAATGGTTACAGGAGCCGAAGTTTCAGTTTCCTTTGATGATTCCATCATTCGTTTTATCGAACCGGATACCTTGCCCGGGTATTATTATTCTGAGGTTCCTTTTGCAGGGCAGCCGGGGATTCAATACCATTTGAGGATTACCAATTACGATGTGGATGAAAATGGGGTAATTGATACTTGCGAAGCCTTTGCAACCATGCCCAATACTCTTGTAATTGATTCAGTGGGATATACCTATAACAATGATTATGAATTCCTTGCTTTAACTTGTTATGCCTGGGATCCGGAGGTGAAAAATTACTACAACTTCAAAGCCTGGAAAAATGATACTTTGGTGACAGATACCTTACATGAATACATTCCCCAGGATGATGAACAATTCAACGGAAACTATACAAATGGGGTTACTTGTCAGTATTTTCAGGATGAGGTGGATGATGAATATATTGTGAATGGCGATAAGCTGACACTGGAAATTCAAAATATTGATAAAGCTTTTTACAATTATATTACAAGTGCACAAAAGGAATATTTTGGCTATAACCCCATGTTTGGAGGCTTACCAGCCAATGTGTATAGCAACACTTCAAAAAATGCAATAGGTATTTTCAGGGTTTATACGGTGAACAAAGCATCGGTTGTAGTAAAAGATTTTCGAGAAAAGCCTCTGGATAAATGACTTCAGTTAATGCTGCATAAATGTTCCAATGGGAACACAATTAAAAGGCTGCCCAAGAAATTAGGCAGCCTTTTCTAATTTTATTAAGGTATTCTAAACTAATTTGTTACATATTCATACCCCATTATTTCCGATGCTTTGAACATAGTCATTTTAGCTTCAGGGTTGGTTCCGTTGTATTCACCCATTTTGTCGTACATCATGCCATTGGTGCCATACAGAATTGATTTTGCATCATAGCCCAACAATCGCAAATAAACAACTAAAGCAGCACTGGTTTGCCCGGTGTAACAATATACGGCTATCGTTTTATCGTTTGGCAGCGTAGTTAAATCGGCTGCAAACTTTAACGATTCTTTTGGGGTGTATTGAATGGAACCCGGAATGTGGCCAACAGCATAATGGGCAGGCGACCAATAATTAACAATGTAGTAATTACTTAAGCTGCCAAAAACGGTGGAATTGGTAACAGTGGCTGGCGTAAAACCTTGTGCTAGTAATGAGTCGATACGGACTTCCAGAATTCCTTGCCCGGTGGTTTTACCTGTGGTGAGTGTTGGCATCCCCCCCTTTTCGCCTTTTGCCGTTTCATCGGTTACCATTTGAGCTCCATAAGCATTACCGTTGCCAATGGCTGTATTCCATTTACCTGCAAAAGCTTCATTCCATGAGCACATGCCCCATTTTAATGAATAAACCTTGCCATATCCCACAAAACGGAGAATTGAGGTAGCATAACCAGCAGTTTGCCCGGTATAGCAAACCACAGCAACTTTATCATAGTTAGTCAAATCAACCCCTTTGATATGTGAAAGAATATCGGCAAAGGCTACATTTACTGCATTCTCAATGTGTCCGGTTGCAAAATCGGTAGCCGAACGGATGTCTATGATATAAACCTTATCGGTTAAATTAAGGTTATTTAAATCGGTAGCTGAGATAATTGCTGGCAAATCAGTGCTTACATAATCTTTCATTAAGGGCGACTCTGCCGATTCTAAATATTGAGCCAATACTTCCGATTCGTTTATTGAGGTTGTTTCTTCCTTTTCGCACGAGGTAGCTACAAATAAGAAGGCAAACAACATACCTAGCCATAAAAATTTAGTTCTATTCATAATCTGTTTTATTTGTGTTAGTTAAACATTACTACTATTCTATTTATTCAAACTTTTCATTTTTTGTTAATCCATCCAACTTTCAGGCAATTTCCCATCCACGGTGATGCCTGAACTCGCGGTTTTTTCCCAATCGAGCAAATCGTCCTGGAACAGGTACAAGTTTTTATTCACAAGCGTACCATTGTCGTTACGGATATGGCAATTGTAACTGCACGACTGCCCGGCCTCTACAGTTGTCCGGCTGGTCCAGCGTAATAAGTTGTGAGGCGAGGTGTAATTATAAGTCGGGAAAGCATCAAAATTGGCATATTCGTCAACACCATATTTAGCCCAATTGTCAGGAGCAGCAAGGGTCCGGCGTACCAACGTAAAGTCGAATCTCTCTTTAATGTCAGGCAGTGGGTTCGTTGCAATTTTAAACCCTAAATAGGACGGAACGCGTGCGCCGTCGCCATGAATGTGGCAGCTACCGCAGTTGTTATAATCTTGTGAGTGGCATACCTGGCAATTGAAATCGCCATAATGCACGGTATGGTAAGTATTCACGGTCTGAATTCCGGTATGACATTTATCGCAGGTTGGCAATTCCGTGTAGGCATACCGTTGTTCTACAAGATTTCCGTCTCCATGCAGTTCATCGCCATTGTGGCAATTCAGGCAGGTGTAACCGTTTTGAGTCAGGTGTACGTCGGGTTTGGTACCTGACGCTACTCCCAGATAAGCATGCCCCCCGCGGGAAACGTGGCAGGTAACACAAACATTCAACATATCAGGGGTTTTATTAAAATTGTGGCCATTGGCCAAACCGCCACCGCCAATAGGAGGACGGACCACATGGCAGTTGCCGCAGGTTCCGTGGCAGGTAGCACAATTGTTGGTATAGCCCTCAATTTGGTGGGCCGGCAGTTTATCAAAATCTTCAGGTCCGTTTAACCCGCTACGGATGGTAACTTTGCGTTTTTGTCCGGTTCCGTTGTGGATACTGGTTTGAAAGTTGTTTACGATGGTTTGGTGGCAGGTAGCACATTTTTCATCAGCCAAAGCTGATGGATGCGAAATGAAATTCCCGGAGTGGGCCAATTGCTTGTCGTCGGTTTTATCGGTTCCATTATGACAACTCACACAACCGAGGGCATAATGTCCCGATTTTTTGTAAGCTTCAAAACCGGTTCCACCCATGTAAACCCTATCGTACGGTTCATAATGTGGTGCTTCGCCGCCGCAACCGCCTGCCGGGGCAGTAGTATCGGGCGAATAAACCAGTTGCAAATGGGCATAATTGGTATGGCATCCTTCGCAGGAGGCTATCGATCCTTCTGCATTCGTATCTGAGTCGTTATTGCAGCCTGTAATCATCACCAAAAACAGAGCAGAAATGATTAATGGGACTATCTTCAACATCTGTATCATAAGTATTTAGCTTTAAGTTTGATTATGGGTCAAAGTTTGCTGTTTTGTGCCAACAGGCAAAAAAACTGAGGTTGTCACGAATCCATGAATGAATTGTTATGTAACAGCATCGTGCCTTGATCTGGATCAATTTATTTTGTGCTTTTATCTTATATTTGTGGGATTGAAAGACCTATTTTTTTTAGAATGACAAAAGAAATGTTTACAGGTTGTACCATAAGCCCGCATCATTGTGCATGCTTTAATAAACTTACCGAAGAGCAAAAGAAACAGTTGGAGACAAAATCGGTAACTATTAAGTACAAAAAGGGGGAAGTGATTTGCAAACAGGGGAGTTTTGCCTCACACATTTTATATATTGAAAAAGGTCTGGCAAAGGTATATTTGGATGATGGGCAGAACTCTCTGGTTTTAAAAGTAATACCTCCGGGTAATTTGTTGGGTTTGACCTCAATTAGCGAAGAAAACAACAATTTCCAATATTCAGCCATGGCTTATTTAGATTCGGAGGTGAAACAAATTGACATTTCTTTTTTTAAGCAGATGCTCATTCAAAACCCCGGGTTTGCTAAAGAGGTTATTGATATTTTAATTTCGAACAGCATCCAAATCAATGGCAGGTTTTTTTGTTTGACACACAAACAATCTTACGGCAGGTTAGCCGATATTTTATTGTGCCTGGCCGACCGTATTTTTAAAAGCCAGGAATTTGAATTAAACCTTAGTCGCAAAGATTTGGCGGAGTTGAGCGGTATTAGTGCCGAAACGGTAGTCCGGATGTTGAAAAAATTCAAGGAGGAGGATTTGATCCAACTTGATGGGAAAAGCTTCAAAATTAAGGACTATGCCAAACTTAAGAGGATAAGTGAAATTGGTTAGCATTCTGCCGGTTAGGAAAAACCGAGTCGATAAAACATGGTGTTTTTGTATTCCATTTGAAGATAATATTTCCATAATCCCGATAATCACAAAACGGTTATTTGGTGAATAAGTATTTAACAACAATGTTGTAACACCTGAATTCACACCGTAACCAGCCGGTTCATATTCTTTCTGTTTAACATTTCACTTGTGGGTAATCGTTATTTAAAAATTCCTCCTGCTTTTATAATACCTGCCAAAGCAATTTTCATTTGTATGAAGCGATTGTTTTTGGATTTCTTACAATTCTTAGTATTTTTATCTTTGTCAGGATTGCATTGAATTATCAAATGTTATAAAATTAGAAACGAATGATAAAAAGAGCCGAAGGTTTGATTGTTTTCTTTTTATTCTCATGCACATTTCTATTGGCGCAAGAGTATAAAACCATTGACAGCTTAAAATTGCGGCTAAACCTTTTTGCCACCGACACTACCCAAATCAGGGTAAATATCCAGTTATCGAAACAATATGAGAAATTCCACACCGACAGCATGCTCATATACGCCGATCAGGCTTTAAAGGCTGCTCAAAAACTTGGAAACGAGGAATGGATAGCCCGGGCTAATAACAACCTGGGGTTTCTATTTTTTCAATCGGGCAACTTTAACCGGGCCTTTGTTTATTATCATGAAGTTTTAAAACACTATGAGGCTATTCAGGACGAAGAACTTTTAATTCCGTCATATTTCAATATTGCCCTGATTTTTGATAAGCTGAATAATAACGATAAATCCCAGGAGTATGGGTTTAAAGCAATAAAAATTGCCGAAAAACTAATAAAAGAAAATAATGCCTATGCATCAACACTGCCTATTGGCAGGCTGTATAATAATATCGGGATAACATTCCATAACCAAAAAAACTACGAAACCGCTCTTGAATACTATAACAAGGCCATTAGTGTTTCTGAAAAGACAAATAATGAGGTTGCGTTACCTTTTGTCTATAATAATATTGGGAATGTGTATAAAGAAAAACAGGAATATGATATTGCACTCTCTTTTTATTTAAAATCGTTGGAACTACGTCAGAAGTTGGACGATTGGCAAGGTATTGCACTAACCTACACCTATATTGCCGATTGTTATAGTTTAAGAAATGAATATGCCAAAGCCCTTTCGTATTACAATCAGGCATACGATATTTCCTCGGAAAATAAATTCTTAGAACTACAGCGAAATACTTCAGAAGTATTGGTAGAACTGAATGCCAAAAGCGGAGACTATAAAAAAGCCTATGAAATGCACGAAGTGTATAAAGAACTTACCGACAGCCTGAATATAATGGAAGGTTCACGGACTGCCTTGATGCTTGAAATGCAATATACCTTTGATAAAATGCAAAAGGAGATGGAAATGCTCAAGCAACGCCGGTTGTTCCGGAACTTAACTATCATGGGGGTTCTGGTTTCACTTTTAATAGTCATCACCTTGCTTTACCTATTGGCCAATAGCAAACTCCGGCGGACCCAATTGCACAGGCAGACGCTATCACTTGAGAAGGAGAAGCTGGAAAACGAACTGGAATTTAAAAACAAAGAACTGACCACCAACGTGATGTACCTTCTCAAAAAAAATGAACTGATCAATTCCATTTCGCAAAAACTACTAACAATTAAATGGAAATTGAAAAAAGATGAAGACCAAAGAGATGTTCAGGAGGTTATAAATGAATTATTAGGAAGTGTGGATAACGATGTTTGGTCGGAATTTGAATTGAGGTTTAAAGATGTCCACGAAGATTTTTATAAAAAACTACAGGAACGGTATCCCGAACTCACCCCAAATGAACGGAAACTTTGTGCTTTTATGCGTTTGAACATGTCCACCAAGGAAATATCGAACATCACATTCCAATCCATCCATAGTATTACCATTGCACGTAGCCGTTTGCGGAAAAAACTAAATATTGTCAATACCGAAGTTTCGCTTTACGACTTCCTTTCAACCATTGAATAGATAATTCTATTGGCAAAACTTCTTGAAACAATCGTTATCTGTCAGTCTATTGTCCGATTTGCTATAACCCTTTCTTTAATTTGGTTTAACGAAATACATTGGATGAGTGATTTCATTTTTAAACCGAGCCTTTAAAAATTCTATTTTTTAACACGCTGATTATTTTGTAAACCACATAAATACAGATAGATATAATCATTGTATATATACTGTATATGCCTTTTTTTATTCTGTATGTTTTTAGTGTAGTATCAAAAATTGCTGGTTGCCTTGTTTATATTGAAATTGCTGTCACAAAATTTTTAGGATATGGCAAACAAAGAAGATTTAACCGATAAACGTATCCAAAAACAGATACAGCAAAATATTGAAGTTACTGAAGCTTTAAAAAAAATGCTGGCTGAATTGGACAAAAAGAAAATCAACAAACGGAATGTTAAATGAACCCAGGACTTGTATATACTATCAATCGATATATATAATAAAAGTAGATGTTAATTATTAACTAAATTTCATGTTTATGAGAAAAACTTTTACAATTTTAATTGCCTTGCTGCTGAGTTTTACTTGGGCATCGGCACAAAGCAATGTAGGAAAACTGCTTTATTCTCAAATGGGCAGTATTGTGAACAACAGTACAGGTTATTCCAGTTGGAACGCTGGTAGTGCCTTCATGGGAGGTACCTACTATTCGGCCGACGATTTTACGGTTCCTGCCGGAGGTTGGTCCATGTATGGTGTTTCAGCTATATTTGACAGGCAAAATTATTTTACAAACATTAAGGTAACTGTGTATGAAGACAATGGCGGTATTCCCGGCAATATATGGGCTACTACCGATGTAACCAGTTATGAAGTTGTGCAATTAGGATACAATGTTTACCAATACACTATTAAGTTTCCAGAGTCAGTAATCTATGATTTTGAACTTGATGGTGGAACCTATTGGTTGAGCCTTGTACCTGCCGGTACTTTTATTTCAAATATGTGGTTGACATTGGCAAGTGAAACAAATATTGGAAACCCTGCCAAACAAAAAGATATTGCAGGATGGCCAACAACCTACACTAATTGGTCAACCAAAAACGATATTGGCAATGATAATAGCTTAACCAATGATTTAGGTGACGTTTTTTATCACAACCTGGCTTTTGCTATTCTTGCTACACCTGAAGATAACGACTTGAGTTTGAAAGAGATTATTTCGCCGATAAAAGGTGAATTAACGGCTACCCACCCGGTGGTTGTTGCCATTGAGAATACCGGATTGAACACGCAAACCAGTTTTCAAGTTATGTATCAGGTAAGTGCTACCGTTAACGAAGTTTTTACTGAAATCTCAACAGCCACTGAAACCATTACCGGTTCCTATGCTGCCGATTCCATTTTTGAATATGCTTTCACTCAAAAAGTAGATCTTTCTGCTTTAAATACTTACAGTGTAGCTGCAAAAGTAATCTTGACCGGCGATACCAATCCCGCGAATGATATGGCAATTAGTTCAGCTAAAAATTACGGTAACTTATTTGTAATGGGTACCGATACTATTGTAACCACTTGTTCGGGTGTATTTACCGATGACCAGGGGGTTAGCGATAATGGTTATACCGAAGCATCTTACGATACCATAACTTTCTATCCAGGCACTGATGGCAACCGTATTTCATTAGATTTTACCTTAATAGATATCAATTGGAACGACCCGAAAACCTGGACATTCTACGATGGTAATTCAACCGGTGCTCCTATTCTATACCAATATACCCGTGATTTAAAGAATTGGTGGACAGGTCCTATTACTGCACGAAATGCCGAAGGAAGTATGACCGTTGTTCTTGTCAAAAATCAAGTGAATACGACTTTAGGTTGGGAAGCCAATGTAAACTGTGTGGTTCCGGAGGGAATTGACTTTATGGCACTGAGCTTAAATGTTGGCAAACCCGCAGAATACAACAGGATGCACACACCTGTTGATGTTGCCTTTAGTTACACCAATGCGGGTAAAGACACGGTTGCCCGTAAAGCTTATCTGTTTGAAAACGGAACATTGATTGATTCAATGATGACCAAAGCCATTGTTCCTGGTGTGCAGGATACCATGTACTTTACCTGGTCGCCAAGCCTTGCTTCAACCTCGGTGGATATTTCGGTTCAAATTCAGGATGATCCTCAAGCTACAAACGACAATAACGCATTGACAACAAAAGTAGCTACCTATAGAAACGATGTTCTTTTGGAAAGTTTTGAAACTGCAAGCCTGGCCCCAGGATGGATGTCGATTAAAAATGGTTATAGCCAGAATACCACTTCTGCAAGCTATATAAAACACGGATCGGCATCAGCAAAAATCGCTTATGTTGATACATTAGTAATGCCGCTCATGAGCCCGGTTGCAGGTGATTCATTGATGTTCTGGAGTTATATCCCAAGTTCTTCTGCTTCAATAAAAGTTTTGGCTTCAAAATCATTAAGTGGGCCTTGGACCGAAGTGGGGACAGCCTCATACATCACTTATACCATTCAGGAATATAAATTTGATTTGAGCACTTACACCGATGGCCCTTATTATTTTGCCTTTGCTACAGTTACAACCTCAACCTATTCCAGTTTTTACTTTGATAATGTGAGGGGCGGGACTTTGTATCATTATGAAAATGATTTGTTGGCCTATAACTTAACCTCTGCCTCAACATATCTGAAATCGGAACACGATGCAGTATTCTCAACTTTGGTGTATAATGTTGGTACGGGCAATATCGCTGGTGGTGACTACTCAGTTCAATTGCGCACGGTGGATTCTGTTTACACTACTGTAAAAGGCTTAGATGTAGCCGCCAATGGAGGTATTACCATTACCATGCCTTACACATTCATTACCCCCGATACACTTGCTTTATATGCAGAAATAGTGATGGAAGGTGAGGTACGGACAGATAACAATATTACTACCAAAACCAGCTATTACATTGTTGATGCTTACACGGTTCTATCAGGTAGCTATTATACCACGAATACCTATGTCATCCGGCCGAATTATCAGAACTCAATTGCACAGTACATCTATTATCCTTCCGAAGTAGGTTTGTATGGTGAATTGAAAGGTGTCGAATTTACATATACGGTTTCCGGTTCTGGTGTTGGGGCATTCCCGTTACAAGTGTATGTTGGAACAATTGCCGATTCTGCATTTGCATTGGCTACAGGTTCTACCTATTTATATCAATTCGTTAATGCCGACTCTGTAACGGCCCCATTGACTAAAGTTTTTGACGATAGTGTTGAGTTCATCAATACAACCGCGAAGCAGAACTTCTACATACCATTTGATGAAGTTTATAATTATGACGGCTCGAAGAATCTGGTAGTAACTTTTGTTAAACCAGATATGCCGAAAGTGAATAAAACCATTACTATCGACTTCTTCAGAAGAACTGGTGATTACAAAATATCAGTAAATACGGGTTACAGAACTGCAACCGCCACTATTGATAATATCAATATGGACAGCATCGTTGTGACCAACACTTCAGGTATGGCTCAATTAGGCGGTTCTGGTTCCTCAAATACATTACCTAACTTACGCTGGTATTTCAACAACCCAGGGGCTCCTGAATTTGAAAGCACTCCGGTTGAGACTGTATTTGAACGTGAGGCTTATTCATACACAGCTGAATTTGCCTATACCAGTCCAAAACAGTTTGTAATGACTGCTCCTGCGTTGCCAAGCTGGCTAACTTTAGCCAAATTAACCGACACTACCTATACATTAACAGGTATTGCCGAAGCGGGAGTATTCCCAGTAGAATTGGTTGTTACAGATAGCAGTTACAGCCAGGTACAACGCTTTGATATTACAGGTTACGCCGTTCCTGAATTTATTTCAGAGCCAGTGGTTGCCGCGTTGGTAAATGAAGTTTATTCATATACGGCACAAGTATCGTTTAACGGTGCAGGTTTTGCCCAAATTACTGCTGGCGAAAACAATCCTGCCTGGGTATCTATAACCGACAATGGCGATAATACAGCTACCGTAACCGGCACGCCAACTGCCGCAGGTGACTATGCAATTACACTTATTGCCCTCGGTGAAGCAGGTTCAACAGTTGAACAAACATTTACTGTTACGGTTGGTGTGGTTCCTGCCATTGCACAACTTGAAAACGCAACCATTACCGAAGGGGCTGAATACACACAGACGGTAACTGTTGCTTATGAAGGCTTAAACGCCTTAACCATTGCCGCAGGTGAAGCATTCCCGGAATGGTTAACCCTGGTTGATAATGGCGATAAAACCGCTACCTTGTCGGGTACCTCTGTAATGGGCGAATATGTTGTGAATGTGATTGCTACCGATAGCACTTACAGCGACACCATGAGCTACACCATCAAAGTGGATGCAGTTCCAGTTATTGCTGCCATTGAAGATGTGGTTATTGAAGAGGGTGCTGCCTATACCGATACCGTATTTGTTGCTTATAATGATACAACTGCCATTTCTATTTTGGCTGGAGAAAATTTCCCATTATGGCTGACAATTACAGATAATGGAGACAAAACTGCTACCATTACCGGTACAGGTGTTGTGGGTGAATACCCGGTCCAGGTAATTGCTACCGATGGCACTTACAACGACACATTGAGTTTTAACATTTCAGTAGGTGGAATCCCAACATTTACCTCTACTCCTGTAACTACAGGTTCCGAAAATTCGGTTTATACCTACAATGTAACAGCTGCCATCAATGGTTCCGAAACATTGGCCATTACATCCGATGAACTGCCAACATGGTTAACCTTAACCGACAATGGCAACGGAACGGCTGTAATAACCGGTACACCAACAACAATGGGTGTTTACCATGTATCACTTAAAGCCGCCGGTACTTATTTTAGTGCTACTCAAGCTTATGATATTGATATTACTGTTGGTGTTAACGATGTGGCTGCAAACAACTTTGTAGTGTATCCAAACCCTGCCAGCCAGTACATTCAGATTCTGAACATTGACAAAGCAACTATTGAAATTTTTGACATCACCGGCCAATTGGTGAAAGTTCAAGAATCAGTATTTTCAACGGATAAGATTGATGTTTCTGAAATGAATAACGGTATTTACATGATTGTTTTAACTAACAATCAGGGTAAAGCCAGCAAACGGTTAGTTATTGAATAATCTGTAACTTCAAAAAAATTAAAAAGGCTGCTCTAGTAGCAGCCTTTTTTCTATTAAAACCATGAATAATTTCAAACCATCAAACCACATGGGCAATTGACCAAAATATTTCAAAAACCCTTAATCCTGTAAACAAATTGAGTAATCCATTTAACACTATATACTTAACATTTTATATTTTTAATTAAACCTAATTTCAAAATTATGAAACAAAGAATCACACTACTAATGGCACTGATGCTAAGTTTTTCCTGGCTCTTTGCCCAAAAAGTTGTTTATGATCAATTAGGAGTTACCGACCTAGGCAACACCTGGTTTAGTGCCCAAGGTTCAGGATTCCAGACCTATCAGGCGATTTCGGCCGACGATTTTGATGTCCCTGCTCAAGGAATGGTTCTTACCGGCGTAGTATTTAACTATGCCAACGATTATTTTGAAGGGCTGAATGTGAAAGTTTACGAAGATGCATCGGGCATACCCGGTGAAATTTTCGACAGTTTTACCCTTTCAGAATGGGAACTTACCACAATCACCAGCGAAAAACATTTGGTAAAAGCCATGTTCCCTTATGAACTGGAACTTACCGAAGGTAAATACTGGGTTTCAGTTGCCGGTACAGGTATGTATTATTATGGAAGATGGTTTGTAACCGACAGCGAAACCACCATCGGTTTACCTGCCAAATACATGGCATTAACCGATGAGTTCATGGGTTTTCCGCTTGATAACCCCATTTGGGGTGAAAACCCCAGTGCCGATGGCGTTCACTTTAATTTATCATTCGCCCTGTTAACATATCCTGAGCCTAACGATTTAGCTCTGAAACTTATCTCAAACCCTGTAACTGGTGAAACTACTGCTGACCAGGAAATTTCAGTCGTAATATTAAATGCAGGGTTAGATACCCAAACCTCGTTTGATGTGATGTATCAGGTAAGCTCTACCATTGATGGTGTGTTAACCGAACTTGAATCATTTACCGAGTCCGTTTCAGGGTTAACCCTGAAAACCAAAGAAATCTATGAGCATACCTTCTCGCAAAAGGTGGACATGTCGGCAATTACAACCTATAGCTTAAAAGCTAAAGTAATGCTTGCCAATGATCAGAATTTACTCAACGACAGCTACCAAACTACAGTGAAAAATTATGGCAGCCTATATGTGTTGGGTACCGATAAAGAAGTTACTGCCTGCGATGGTATTTTTGTTGACGATGGCAGTGTTTTGGGTAATTATACCGAGGCCTCTACCGACACGATAACCTTTTACCCGGGAACAGATGGCAACAGGGTTTCTCTGGAATTTACCACCATGGATATTGGAGGGGACATTGACATTTTCGATTTTTATGATGGCGAAAATACGGATGCCCCAAAATTGTTTGAATATGCGAGGTATAGCAACGTGTACCCCGAGCATATTTTAGCCCGTAACCCACTGGGAGCCGTTACCGTTGTTGTAAACTGTGGTTATGCCTATGGTTACCCGGGTTGGGAGGCAAATGTAAGCTGCATCATACCTGATGAAATTGACTTTAAAGCGCTGGCTTTACAAGTTGGCAATGGGATTGACTTTAATTTAAAAGGTAAACCCGTAGATGTTATAGCAAATGTTACAAACGCTGGTTCCGACACGTTATCACGTAAAGTATATTTACTTGAGAACAATGTAATTGTGGATAGTTTATCTACCCAATCGTTGATTCCCGGTCAAATAGATACTTTAACCTTTACATGGGTACCGGCTTTGGTATCGGATGAGGTTTCAGTAAAAATAATGATACAAGACGATACTCAAGCAACAAATGCCGACAACTCGGTTGAATCAATCGTGGCGGTCTATAAACCGGGCACATTGCTTGAAAGCTTTGAAACAGGGGGCTTACCGTTGGCATGGGTTTCAAAACTTGGTACTTCCGGCGTGGTACAGAATTCATATTCCGCTACACATGGTGAATATTATTTATCAGTGGGTGGCAATGATACTGTTATAATGCCAATCATGTGGCCTAATGAAACCAACCAGTTGGTTTTTGATGCCTATCCGGATTATAGCAACCCGTTTATGGTGTTAGTATCAAAAGACATGGACGGCCCTTGGGATACCGTGGGTATAGCTGCTTTTACCACCTGGAGCATGTCAACCTACTCGTTTGATATTAGCCCGTGGAACGATGCCCCATATTATTTTGCTATTACAAATGGTGGCGGTTATGCTGCAAATGTGGACTTTGTACGTGGCGGTGAATTGCATTATTACGGAAACGATTTAATGGCTAACCGGTTAGTAGTCGATCCGTATGTAAAAACAGGTCAAGAAACCAATTTCGAAGTTTCGTTCATGAACATTGGGACCCAGGATGTTTTGGGAACTCAATACACTGTGGAAATCCGCACTCAGGATTCTGTTTATAATGTAATTGAAGGTGTTGATTTGAAAAGTATGGAAGCCGTTACATTAACTGTACCGTATATTTTCACAACTGTAGATACCCTGGCCTTGCATGCTCACATAATATTTGATGGCGAAGCAAGAACCGACAATAACATGACCCTATCTTCCGAAGTATTTGTTTTGGATGAATACACGCACGGAGGGGTTTCAACATCAACTACCAGTTCCTTCTTACAGATAGGTAACATGAACGCTATCTCAGAAATGATTTACTATCCATCCGAGGTTGGATTGTATGGCCAGTTGAAAGGTTTTGAGTTTTCATACGATATGACCTATGACGATGATGAAACCGGAGTACCTGTGACCTTCTATGCGGCCACCACTCAAAACGATGTGTTAGTTTCCGATGCAGATCCATATACTCCAAGTTGGATTGAAACCGATTCATTGGCGTTTACCCAGGTATTTAAAGGTACCATAGACTTTAAAAAGGGAAAGAATCAATCCATCTATATTCCTTTCAACGGACCGTTTGAGTACGATGCACAGCAGAACCTGATTATCATTGCTATAAAAGACAGCATGCCAAGTGTTTATAAATACCCATCGTTCCATACCATGGATAGCGAAACACCCCGTTTCATCTATGGAAACAACAATTCTCATGTTATTGATCCTTCCAACATCGTAGTAAATTGGGGAGGTTCGGTAAACAGTTACCAGGTCCCAAACCTGCGGTTCCATTTCACCAATCCCGGAGCCCCTGTCTTTGAATCGGTTCCGGTAACCGAAGTGATTGAAGATGCTGCCTATAATTATCAGGTTGAAGTTGCCTTTGAGGGTCCATCTGCATTTACCCTTGAAGCTCCCGTATTGCCTTCGTGGCTTACTGTAGAGGCTATCACCGATACCACCTTTGCATTGGTGGGAACTCCTGATATGCCTGGTTTGTATCCTGTAAAGCTGGTAATTACCGACAGCATGTATTCATCTGTTCAACGATTTGATATTACAGTTTTTGCATTACCTGAATTTGTTTCATCTCCGGTTACTCTAATTGCCGAGACCGAAACCTATTCCTATACCGCCGAGGTATCTTACAGTGGTTCAACACCGGTTCAAATTGCAGGTGTGGATAATCCTTCATGGATTACGGTTACCGATAATGGAAACAATACCGCCACCGTAACTGGTACCCCTGTTGCAACAGGTGAATTCAACATCAGCCTTAAAGCAACCGGAGAAGGTGGTGCATCGGCTACCCAAAATTACATGTTGGCTGTAGGAGCCGTTCCAAGCTTCACCTCCACTCCTGTAACTACAGGTTCCGAAAATTCGGTTTATACCTACAATGTAACAGCTGCCATCAATGGTTCCGAAACATTGGCCATTACATCCGATGAACTGCCAACATGGTTAACCTTAACCGACAATGGCAACGGAACGGCTGTAATAACCGGTACACCAACAACAATGGGTGTTTACCATGTATCACTTAAAGCCGCCGGTACTTATTTTAGTGCTACTCAAGCTTATGATATTGATATTACTGTTGGTGTTAACGATGTGGCTGCAAACAACTTTGTAGTGTATCCAAACCCTGCCAGCCAGTACATTCAGATTCTGAACATTGACAAAGCAACTATTGAAATTTTTGACATCACCGGCCAATTGGTGAAAGTTCAAGAATCAGTATTTTCAACGGATAAGATTGATGTTTCTGAAATGAATAACGGTATTTACGTGATTGTTTTAACTAACAATCAGGGTAAAGCCAGCAAACAGTTTATTATCGAATAAAAAGTTGATGGTAAATAAAATCAAATTAAAGCTGCTCCGAATTGGGGCAGCTTTTTTTAAAAAAATAAATGGCGTTGTGTAATTTTCTTCTTTACATTAACAACCTTCGATTTATTCTGTTTTTTTGATTACTAACAACTGATTTTTCATCCCTCGCCTCCCCTTATTACACAACTATATTGGCCCTAAATTGTTTATATTCAAAAATTAAGTTCCACCTAATTCCGCAAGCTATGAAACAATTCCAAGCCTCATCACCGAATGTTCAAGTGAATGGTGAAACCGTGTATGCCATTATCGATGGCATGTCCGCTTTTAGAAACAAAGCGTTGAAGATTCTTGCCGATAACAGCATTGTGGACCCTAAACCTGGCATGTGGTTTAAACAGCAGGATTGGCTGAATGCCTTTAAAACCATCTCCGAACAGATTGGAGCGCTTACGCTTAATACCATTGGCCAAAAAATCCCTGAAAATGCGGTCTTCCCCCCGCAGATCGATGAAATTCACACTGCACTGGGAGCCATCAACCAGGCTTACCACATGAATCACCGGAATGGGTTGATTGGCGATTATACCTACCAGAAATCCGGGGAAAAATCGGGGAAGATGGTCTGTACCAATCCATATCCTGATGATTTTGATAAAGGGATTATTACTGCCATGGGGCGGAGGTTTCTCCCTAAAGGTTCATATACCATTAATGTGATGATTGACAAAACACAACCCGAACGATCAAAAGGAGCCGATTCCACCACTTTTTTAATCAATTGGTAAGAGTTCCAGTGGCAATAATTCCTATTCTTTCCGGCCTCCTTTTCTTCGCATCCCAGAATTAGTTTAGGGGCGGGCAAACCGATTCATAATGAATCATCTGCCGCCCCTGCCCCAATCATTTTAACAAACTAAACTAAAAATTAACAGCAAGGTTGCTGTATGGGAACTGATTCCCTGGAGATTCTTGAATTTCTTACTAAAGAAACCTTTATTACCATTGTTTTTTCTTTTCGCGCCAATAACCGACAAACCGTTTCAGTTCTATCAAACCCACAGGGCCTTCGTAAATGCCACCTCCCCCTCCGGCATCGTAAACCCTGACAGCAATGGTATTCAGTTGTCCTGATTTCAGGTCTTCCGCATTCAGATAATAGATCCGTTCAGACCGATATTCATTGTTTGTTGCATTTTTATATGGAAAATCGCTCATGATCCCGGTATGCCCCACCAATTTGCCGTTCAGATAGACCTCATCTAAATCGTCAATTTTCCCAACCAGTAACACGAACCTTTTTCCTGCTGCCGAGGCATCAACTTTAAACTGCCTGCGGTACCAGCCATACCCGTCGTACGACTTCGACACCTGATCTTCCCAACTTCCCGGCACCATGATCTTATTCCATCCGGCATCGTTAAATGTAGGCTGGAGCCATGTTTTATCGTCACCGGGTTTAAATTTCCAATAACCTTCTAAACTAATATCGTAAGGCAATGGGTTTACTTTTGCAAAAATGCCAACCTGCCCATGAACAATTCCGCCATCCTGCTGCGCATCGTAAACCCTGACGGCAATGGTGTTTGTCTGGTCAAATTTTATCAACTCCGAAGGGATCAAATACCTGCGTTCGGCATTGTAGGCGGTCCAGTAAACCGGGGGAAACGAGCCTTTGTGACCAATTTTTACCCCATTGATAAATACTTCGTCCACGTCGTCGATGTACCCCAGGGACAGTTCCAGTGTGGCATTTTTGAATTCACCCGATAGCGTGAAATCTTTCCGGTACCATGCATAGCCATCGTATCCCGGAAAACCCTGATTTTCCCACGAAGATGGAACTAATACCTCTTCCCAATCTGCCACATTATGTTTTGCCGAGGCCCAGTCTTTGTTATCGCCAATCATAAACTTCCACGTTCCACTCAGGTTGACCACAATCTTTTTGGGATCCTCAAATCCATTGGAGTAGGCAGCAAATGAGGCAAAACAAATTAAACTGATTATTATAATGAGTCGCATACAGATAACTAATCAAAAATTTCACTTAAAACAAAACCTATAAAAGAGATGTGGTTATAAAAGGTATCGGGCTCTTCGTTCTCTTGAACATATACCTCAAAATTTTCTTTGGTCATCAAGCCTACAGGCCCTTCGTGAATGCCGCCCATTCCACCTTCGTCGTACACCACCACAGCAACGGTATTTATTCCTTTTGCAATTAACAAATCTTTAGGTATTTTATAAGCCCTGCGCATTTGCCAGGTACCATTGTAGCCATTTCCAAACGGAGTATCGTACATATCTTTGTATTCTCCAATTTGTTTTCCATTCAAAAAGACCTTGTCTTTATCATCAATTTTTCCCAACACGAGATAAAGCTTTTGTTCTGCCAATTCCTCGGGCAGTTCAAACGACTTACGGTACCATGCAAAACCATCATAATTATTAAAACCCTGGCTTTCCCAACTGGCAGGTACCCTGATGGTGCGCCAACCGGAATCGTCGTACCCCGTATCGCGGCAGTTTTTATAGTTTTTAAACGAAAACCGCCAGGTACCGGAAAGATCATACGAGAGCAGGCGCACATTGGGATCGTAACCGATAACCAACGGACCGCCGACAATACCCCCGTCCATTGTTTCATCATAAATCCGGATAGCCAACGTGTTTTCGCCGTCAAAATTGATCAGTGCTTCGGGGATAGGATATACCAACTGCGCATTGTAAGCAGTCTCAAAGCGGGGTGGAAATTTCCCCATTTGGCCAATCCGTACCCCGTTGAAATAAACTTCGTTCACATCATCTATCTTCCCCAAGTTGATGTAGAGCGAGCCATTGTAACTGGTTGACGGCAATTTTAGTGTTTTCCGATACCAGGCGTACCCATCATAGCCCACATATCCTTGATCTTCCCATTTGCTTGGAGCAAAAACCATATCCCAATCGGAGTCGTTGAAATTCCGTTGGGCCCAGGCCATATCATCACCAATGGCAAACTTCCATTGACCGTTCAGGTTCACCACTGCTTTTAAACCGGAGGCCGAAAGTGATGGAGCTACTGCCATCATAAAAAAGGTTAAAAGGGTAATAACATTTTTCATATACCGTGTAGTTTTAAGGTTCATTTGCTATTTTACCCTGCAAAGATGGTTGAATCACTTGTGAATAGTGTCAGCATTGTGTTAGGAATTGTCACAAATTGTCATGGTTACAAAATCAGCTTGTAACCAACGCCATGCACTGTTAAAATGATTCTGGCATCGTTGGGGTCTTTTTCAATCTTTTGCCTGAGTTTCAGCACAAAATTGTCGATGGTACGTGAGGTAGGCTGGTAATCGGTGCCCCAAACATTGTTGAGTAAATCGTCGCGGCTTACGGTTTCGTTTTTGTGTACAAAAAGGTAATGCAGGATTTCAAATTCTTTATGCGAAAGCTTCACCTCTTCACCCTGAACAGTAGCTACATACAGAGCAAAATTCACCTTCATGTTGCCAATTTCTACCTGCCTGTTTTCTTCGTTGGGTTCATCAATGCCGGCCCTGCGCAAAATGGCACGGATACGGGCCAGCAGTTCACGCAAGCTGAAAGGTTTGGTAATGTAATCATCGGCACCCAGTTCGAGCCCCAACACTTTGTCAATCTCCTCGGCTTTGGCCGTGAGCATAATCACAGGGGTTTTAATCCCTTTGCCCCGTGCTGTTTTACACACATCAAAACCAGATAGTTCGGGCATCATCACATCGAGCAATGCCAGATGATATTTATTGGTAAGCATTTTTTGCAACCCATCTTTTCCGTTGTTAGCGGTATCTACGGCATAACCTTCAAATTCCAGGTTATCCTGTAACCCTTTTAACATGGCCACTTCGTCCTCAACAATCAGTATTTTAATCATTTTGTTTGGTTTTAGCTTGATTTAAAATCGGTAGGGAAATATAACCGGAAGGTGCTTCCTTCATTCAGCTTGCTGGTTAAAGTAACCTTTCCTTTGTGCCCTTTGACTATTTCGCTGACGATAGCCAACCCCAACCCAGTGCCTTTCACTTTATTCGCCAGGTTTTCGTTGGTCACCCGGTAAAACTTATCAAATACCAGTTTGTGATGCTTTTTTGAAATCCCTTGCCCAAAATCTTTCACTTCCACGTAGGTGAAGTTCTTTTCAGTCCCGGTACGTATTTCGATGTACTTTTTATCGGGACTGTATTTTACCGCGTTGTCAATCAGGTTGATCAATGCATCGGCAACAGCATCCTGATCGCAATGGTTCTGTGGCAGGTTTTCGGCAGGCAAAAAGTGATGTTCAAACCCTTTGTTCACAAAGTGAAAATCGTAGGTTTCCAATACCTTCTGTGTTATAGAATTTAAATCATAAAGAGCAAATTTAAACTGACGCTTTCCATTTTCCATTTTCGAAAAGTTCAGTATTTTATTCACCATCCCGGTAAGCCGTTGCGTTTCTTTACTGATGATCTGATAATATTCATGCACTTTATCAGTTGCTGTTACCCTACCCATTTCAAGGGTCTCAATGTACATACTGATGAGTGCCAATGGTGTCCGGATTTCGTGCGACACATTGGCTATAAACTCCGATTTTATTTGGGTTAACTGAATTTCGCGCTTAATGCTCGCGTACAGGAACCAGATACCCACCAAAAGTACCAGGAGTATCATGGCAAATAAAATTAATCCTTCGGTAACTCTGCCCTTTACCAAATCGCTGATGGTTTCGCTTTTCAGACTGATCTTGATCTTTACCTGAGGCATCAACCACAAAGCCCCTTCCAAATCGTAATCCAAAGATTTGTCAAGCTGTTTTTCGGTGGATACCAATACTTCTGTAGTCACCGAATCCATGAGTGTAATAACAAAATCTTCCTGAGCGATAGACTGCATCTTGGAACTCAGATTATCTTCCAGAAATGGATAGTTTTCAACTTCAAAAAAACAGGCAAACATATCCCCCCCGGCATCTTCGGCAATAAAATAAATGATGCTGGTTTTATCGTCAACCGCATAGGTCAGAAATTTCCGGTAATTGTTTTTAAAGTAGCTGACCAATTGTGTAAGATTTTTTGCCTGCAATTGCATAAGGTTCTCAAAAAAATCATCATTTAACGAAGAATTTTGTGATTGATGGATTTTTTGGGAACGGCCATTCAGTGGAGCCATAAAAATGGCCGTAATGGATGGATTCTCATCCATTAATCGTTTCAAAACTACACCATTGGTGTCCTTTTCGTATTTGAGCGATGATTCAAAACGCTGTGCCCAGTTATTGGCCACATCCTGAGAATATGAATTAAGGGAGGAAACCATCGACTCCAACTGGCTTTTATACACATCGCTAATCAATTTTTCCTGATCATCAAGTTTTAAATACTCATAAAACGTGATCGACGCCAGAGGCAGGAACACAATGATGATAAGTGCCACCAGAATACGGTGAAGGGTACTTTTCATTTCCTTTTTTTAAAAATTAATGGACTAAAATTATAAAACATCTGTGACTATTTCTCAACCTATGATAAGAACCTTTTACCGGATCTTAAAACGGAGCCACCGGACAACACCCTTGAGTTATCCGATGGCTGAACAAACTTAACCTGACCCCCCTTTCCGATAGGAAAAGTTTTGAATAAAAATCTTTCAATTCATCAATTTATAACAATCCGCCTTATTCTGAAGTTAAAAGTTCATGACTTTCCGATTGGTATTTATTTAAGAAATTCATTATCTGGGCTAAATCGGGGTTAACCTGTGTGAGAATACATTCATTCCTGTCGTAAAAACAGAACAATGCATCGGTACAATCTTTAGCTCCATTGTAATATTCGTATTTATAAATGCGGATTCCATGGCTGTAGCTCACCAGCTCCATCATCTGCAATTTATTGGTTTTTTTGTTTTTTACATATACCGGCAATTTCACCATGGTTTTGCCAAAATTCGAGTAAGATAGTACCTCACCAGTTGGTATCACCATTTTTTCTCCGGAATAAAGTACACATTTGGTTTTAAAAACTCCCACATGTAATTTTTCGCAAAAGAAGGTATCGGTTTCAGTTATTACATATTTAGGTTGAATTACATGGGCATTTGTTAACATGCCTATGGTTACAAAAATGGCTAAAAAAGCAATGGTTTTCATAGTTTTAGATTTTAAGGTTACAACATCAATAAAATTTTACGAAACAAAGGTAGGGTATGAAACTATCATCGTTGTCACCAGAAAATAAAACGGTGTCACGAATTGTCATCACTTGTAAGCCCTTTACTGATATTTTAAAAAAAAGAGTGTGGTTATCTTAAATTTAAGGGTTGTATTTTATCAATTAGAAATATATTTGCATCACTTTTTATTACTTATCATTTTTATACCACAAGTATTTTTAATATGACCGATTTTTTTGAACGAATCACCATCTGGCGCGGCAAACACCTCCGCGAAAAACAATTTATCATCATGTTAAGCTTTGTGGTCGGTATTTTAAGTGGGCTGGCTGCTGTTGTTCTAAAAACTACAATACACTTTACACATAATTTTTTAGATAGCAATATGGATATTGGTACCGGAAGTTTTATTTATTTGGCACTCCCCGGAATTGGAATCATATTTACCGTGTTATGGGTCAATTATTTTATTAAAGATAAAATTGGACACGGGGTCAGCCGCATCCTTTATTCCATATCAAAAAAAAATGGGATTCTTAAACCCCACAACACCTATTCCAGCATAATCGGAAGTACGTTTACCATTGGCTTTGGAGGTTCCGTAGGAGCCGAAGCTCCCATTGTTTTAACAGGAGCATCCATCGGCTCCAATTTAGCCCGCATGTTGCGGTTAAATTACAAACAAATCATCCTGCTCATTGGATGCGGTGCTGCTGGTGCGGTGGCCGGAATTTTTAAAGCTCCCATAGCCGGAGTTGTGTTCACCCTCGAAGTGCTGATGCTCGATTTAACCATGGCCTCCCTGATACCGTTGCTTATTTCGGCAGCCACAGCTGCTGTCATCTCCTACTTTTTTATGGGGCACAGTGCGGCATTATTCAGCTTTCAGCTAAAAGAACATTTTGTTATCGGAAATTTACCATGGTACCTGGTCCTGGGAATTACGGCTGGCTTGCTGAGCCTTTATTTTACACGGACAACCATGTTCGTCGAAGGTTGGTTCGAAACCTTTAAAAAACGATGGACTAAGATAATTGTTGGTGCCATCGGTTTAGGTTTGCTCATTTTCATCTTTCCACCACTTTTTGGCGAAGGCTACGTCTCGCTCCATGCCATCCTTTCGGGCGATGTTCAGGCACTGCTTTCGCACAGCTTTTTTTATTCGTTAAAAGATAACTTTTGGGGCATTGTAATATTTCTGAGCCTGCTATTGGTTTTCAAAACATTTGCAACTTCGTTTACCACAGGGCCTGGCGGGGTGGGCGGTGTTTTTGCACCTTCCCTGTTTATGGGTGGGGTTTTGGGTTTTTTGGTTGCCATCCTCTTGAACCGATTTAGTTTTATTCATGTGAGCGAAGCCAACTTTGCCTTGGTTGGTATGGCAGCTTTTATGTCGGGGGTGATGCACGCCCCCATGACCTCTATTTTCTTGATTGCTGAAATTACCGGCGGTTACGGATTGTTTATTCCTTTGATAACCGCTTCCACCATGTCGTACCTCACGATTATGTATTTTGAACCACACTCCATTTACACAAAACGTCTGGCCCGCCGCGGGGAATTGATTACCCACAATAAGGACCGGGCTGCTTTAACTTTGATGCGGCTGGATCGGGAAATTGAACGCGATTTGATGACCGTGCGGCCGGACCAGACCTTGCGCGAACTGGTTCACATTATCAGCCGATCCAAACGGAATATATTTCCGGTAGTGAATAATAAACTGGAACTACAGGGAATTGTATTGCTTGACAATATCCGTGATATCATGTTCAATCCCGAGGTGTACGACGATACCTTTGTTCATGAGCTGATGACTGCCCCACCCGATATTGTGGAACTTTCCGATTCCATGGAAGTAGTGATGCATAAGTTCGAAGAATCGGGGGCCTGGAACCTTCCGGTTATCCGGGATGGAAAATATGACGGTTTCATTTCCAAATCAAAAATTTATACAGCTTACCGGAAGGTGTTGGTCTATTTTTCGGAGGAATAATCCGGAGGTCGCTACAGTCTCAAAAGAGACAAAAAAAGCAGGTATAAAACCTGCCTAACAACTAAATCTATTAACTAAACCAAATTTCTTAATTCTATTACCAATTAAAAAAGAGGGATTTAAAGGATTTTTACATGCGGATGGCGTTCTTCATCGAAACCAGGCTGCTACTTAAAGTCAAACCTTTCGATTGGGCATTGGTAGGACTAACTTCAAACTTTAACAAATCGTCAACCACCACAAAGTTGATCATTGAACCGTTTGAGATGGCACCATTGTTTTCTGAAATGATTAAGGTACTCTTTCCTACTTTTTGCGAAATGGCCCCTGCGTTTCTTGAAAAATTGCTACCCTCGGAAACATAAATCAATTGGCAATCGGTAATTTCATCAATGTTATTAAATTCTTTCACAACAATGGTCTGGAATCCAAACTTTTTTCCCTCAGTTTGACTTCTCAATTCCGAAGCCAATTCCTTGTTCCGTAAAACCCCAATAACAAAATCACCTTGTTTTACTTCCTCAGGCCAACCTACATAACGGATAAAATTCAAAGTAAACATCGATTTGTACTTAACAATCTCATTTGCATTTACATTCATGGTTACAGCACCCACAAAAGCCAAAATGATTACTACTAACTTTTTCATTTATTTCTCTTTTTTAAATTAAATTATTCGCTTAACTAATTTCTATCCCCTAAAACGGGGAATCTGCAGTTAGGTTTGAAAATTAGTTATGATGAGCATGGGTTGTGCAGGTGAAGTAGTGCACCATAACAAATGACACGCATCAGTCTGGGAACCGTTGCCAAACAGTATCAAGAATACAACTTACTGTGATTCAATAGGTACAATGTCAATTCACTATGGGTGTACAACGAAATTCCCTTTTTTCAAAAGAATACAAGTAATCTTTTGTTTTAGAATTTTTCGTGCTTTCTGTTGTTGAAATAGATTTTTTGTTCCATTGCCCTCAAAAAAGTTAACAACGAAAAAATACGAAAAACACAAAAAATATAAGATGGAATGAAATTATTAGGACGATGATGTACTTCATCCGGTGCACAACAAAGGCTCAACTTGGGGGTGGGTTACAAAAGTGGGCAAATCAAAATACTGAGCCAGCTGATAGTTGAAGCGACAGAGTAATTCAGAAAAAGGGGGAAATGTCGTACACCCATTCACTATTGATTATATGACTGGAATATTTATCCGGAATAAGATTTCAATGATGTTTAGTTAAGGCTTATAAGTGTAAAGTAAAATTAACCGCGAAGAACATGGAGACCGGAAACCGAAGACGGGAGGCAGAAATTCATGTGCCCATATGGTCATTAGCTCATGAGCACATTGACACATCAGCATAATAATCTTGTGTCTCGTATCTCTCAATCTCATATCTTGGTACTGACTACTTGATACTAAAATATTCATCCTGCTAACTAAACGACATTGAATAAGCATAATTCTTTTCTTTCAACCCCGCTATTGAAACTATTCCTGAGTTCACTGCAAACCTGCAAAAGCCACCTTGTTTAGAAAGTGTTTAGCCATTTGCTTTGATAAAGAATCATTCAATGCCTCGGGATGCCATTGTACCCCAACTGCAAACGGATGTTTTAATGTATCAGAAAATTCAATGGATTCAATCACCCCGTCGGGAGCATACGCGGCAACTGTAAAACCGGACGCAACCAAATCAACCGATTGGTGATGCCGGCTGTTTACCCGAAAACTATCTGCACCAAAACAGGTCTTCAACCAGGATTGAGCTTCAGTATTCACCCAATGGGCATCGTACGTTTTAACCCGGTGGGTGAGCGTGCTCGAAGGAATAAAGGTAGGGATATCGGGAATGAGAGTTCCACCATTTCCCACATTCAAAATCTGATGGCCCCGGCAAATCCCAAAAATAGGAACCTTATGTTCCATGGCAAACCGGATCATCAACAATTCAATAGAATCGCGGAAATCGTCGTATCCCTCGCAAATTGAATCGTATTCCGGCTTGTTATAATGAATGGGGTTCACATCTTCGCCCCCACATAAAACCATTCCATCGGCCATTGCCAGAAAATAATCCATCGAATCGGTCGGAATGGAATAAAACTCCCGAATCCATAAAGTGGAATCTTCGTTTTTCAACCATTGCTGAACCATCAGTTTTGAATCTTTTGATACTAAAACCAAAGGCTCCTGATTACATGAACTTACAAATACGATAAAAAAAACCAATGGCCAACAGTTTTTCATGAAGCAACTTTTTAGACAGTTAATTTATATATCCGAACGAAGATAACCTTTTTGCCAACAATTCTTGTTATTTTTGGCTTTTCAAATAATAGTTTAACACTCAAATAACAGCAAACGTGAAACTCTGGGACAAAGGCACCGCAACCAACCAAAAGGTAGAAAGTTTTACCGTTGGAAACGACCGCGAATTGGATTTATTTCTCGCACCCTTTGATGTGTTAGGTACCCTGGCACACACTGCCATGCTAGAATCCATCGGGCTTTTAACCTCAGAGGAGTTGGCTCAGATTCATTCCGAATTAAAACGGATTTACCAACAGACACAAGACAGAACCTTTTCCATTGAGCCAGGGGTGGAAGATGTTCACTCGCAGGTTGAAGTGATGCTGACACGGGTTTTGGGTGAGGTCGGCAAAAAAGTTCACAGTGGGCGCTCCCGCAACGATCAAGTGTTGGTGGATGTAAAACTTTTTCTGCGGGCCGAAACTGAGGAAATCAGCCGTTCGATGGAAGTGCTTTTTTCCACGTTGATTCAATTAAGCGAAAAACACAAAGACAAACTGCTCCCAGGTTATACACACCTCCAAATTGCCATGCCGTCGTCGTTTGGCCTGTGGTTTGGTGCCTATGCCGAAAGCCTGGTTGATGATTTAACGTTGCTGAAAGCGGCCTATCAGGTAGTCAACCAAAACCCGCTGGGTTCTGCGGCAGGTTACGGTTCATCATTCCCGTTAAACCGCCAAATGACCACCGATTTGTTAGGCTTTGAGCAACTCAACTATAATGTGGTTTATGCCCAAATGACCCGAGGAAAAGCGGAACAAACCCTGTCGTTCGCAATGGCCGGAGTAGCGGCTACCCTTTCAAAAATGGCTATGGATATTTGTCTTTTCAATTCACAGAATTTCGGATTTGTGAGTTTTCCCGATGAATTTACTACGGGTTCATCCATCATGCCACACAAAAAAAACCCCGATGTTTGGGAACTGGTACGTGGAAAATGCAATATCATTAAGTCATTACCAACCCAAATCAGCCTTTTAACCAGCAATTTACCCTCGGGATATCACCGGGAACTGCAATTGCTCAAGGAACAAATAATCCCGGCACTTACCGAACTCAAAGCTTGTCTAACACTTAGTGAACTGATGCTTTCGCAAATCCAGGTAAAAGATGCTGTTTTATCAAATCCTAAATATAAATATGCCTTTAGTGTGGAAGAGGTCAACCGTTTGGTTCTTGCGGGAGTTCCTTTCAGGGATGCCTACAAACAAGTGGCTGAAACCATCGGAAACGGAACCTTTAAAACCGATTTAAAAGTCACACACACCCACGAGGGCAGCATTGGTAACCTTTGCAACCCCGAAATTATTGAGAAGTTCAGAAAGGTTAGTGAATCGTTAAACTTTGATAGGGTGCATCAGGCTTATCGCCGTCTTTTAACAAAATAAAAACTGGCTTAACAGTGGAAATGCTAAGCCAGTACCTTGTTACTTATCCGGTGGATTAGTCCTCAAGTGATTTTGCAATCAATTCTTCAACTTTATCGTGTAATAATTCCAATTGTTCGGTATTCATCCCCGTGGAATAAATCCGGATTAAATCGAAAACTTTGGTACCATAAACCACAGCCAACGCACCATCAAATGCCGGCAGTTTGACATTGTTGCGTACCTGGGCAATCAACTTTTTAAAATGGCTCCAGGTCAGTTGCTCATCAATTTTTAGGTAGTACATATCTTTTTCGGAGTCTTTCAGTACCTTTTCGGTCAGCGATTCAATATGGAACACCTTTTTAATATGAATCACTGCTGTTTCGTTGATCTTTTTCATTTTGGCAAATACAAACCCGGCATCACGGTAATGTTCCTGAATCTCAATCAGATGATTTAAACTATGCAAATAACGCAACCTGATAGAAAAATAGACATTGTTGTAAATAGTGAGGCTGGCGGGTGTCCCCTCAAATTCGAATTTAGTTTTGCGCTTGATGTCATGAGTCACCCTAAGGATTTTTTCGGTCGATACTTTTTGCGACAGCACTAAAAAAATGGAATCAGGCACCTTTTGGGTGGGAAAATGTGTGCCATAATATCCCGGAAACATACCTAGATTTTCTAATACAAATGTATTGGGAAGAATTCCATGCTCAATGGTTTTAACATTTTCTTCTTTCATTACAGTGCCAAAGGTTTCAAAAATCATAGTTGTGCAATTTAATGGTTAGTTTATAAATAAAGAACGCTGTTGTATATCCTATATAAAAAACAAACCCCTTTTTTGTTCAATTCAAAAAATACATTCGCTTATATAACATTGTTTTTGAATACATTATAAAATATATCCGATACCTCTTTTACCTTTGATATTGGGTTTGTCAGCAAATCGAAACTATTCTCAGCCTACCGGAGCAAATTGATTGATATAACAGAAGGATAAAAATTTGACACTTGACTTCTGACCTAGGATTTGAGATAAAAAAAAACCGCCCTAAAATAGTGCGGTTTTTTTTGTCTTATATCAACTTACTTTTTAATATTTGGTAATTCCAAACCATAACCTTTTTTCCGGTCTTCGGCTTTTAGCAAGAAAGCAAAAAATAGGGCCAGTACACCAAAACCTGTAAATACCATCATCGGTAAGGTATAGTTATAACTATTCACGGTAATTCCGTCCCTAACAACTTGTCCGGTAATACAATATTTTTCAAGAATCCATCCAATCAGTGCAGGAACGCCCATCAGTCCCCAGTTTTGAACCCAGAAAATTAGTGCATAGGCAGTACCTAATTGTTTTTCAGGTATAATTTTAGGAACCGAAGGCCACATGGCTGAAGGAACAAGTGAAAATCCAACACCTAAAATAAGAATTAAAATTATGGCAACAACACCTTGATTTAGGAATGGTACTGAAAACAACGCGTGGACTGAAATAATCAACAATGAACCCAACATCATGATGCTTGCACCTTTTCCTTTTCTATCGTACAAACTACCAAATAATGGAGTCAACAAAATGGTTCCAAAAGGAAGCATCGATGGAATTGTTCCAGCCAATTCTTCACTGATATGGAATTTATTAACCATTAAATCGGCTGCATACTTTAAAAATGGGAAAACCGCGGAATAAAACAGAACGCAAAGAATCGCGATATACCAAAACCCTTTATTTTTAATAATCATTAAAATATCGGATAGCCGGAAAGCATCTTCATGCTTTTCTGCTTCAGTTTTCTGAACTTCAGAAGCATCCAGCTTTTTATCCATAAACATATACATCACAAATGAAAGCAGACCAATGCAGAGTAATATTAAACCCAGCAAAATTGGCCTGGAAACATCAGTGATTCCCATTGCTTTTGCTATGGGTACAGAAGTTGCCAATGCCAGTGCAGTTCCCAAACGGGCTGTTGCCATTTCAAGACCCATAGCCAATGCCAATTCTTTTCCTTTGAACCATTTGTAAATTATTTTTGATACAGTGATGCCAGCAACCTCAACCCCAACTGCGAAAATTGCAAAACCTAGTCCTGCAATAAATACTTGAGCTGGTGCTGTAAAAGTTAAAAAATTCCAGGTAATACCATCTAAGGAGTGGGTTGATACTGCCCAATATTTTACAGCCGTTCCTGAAACCATTACAATAGCTGCCATTAAGCCTGTAAAACGAACACCCATTTTATCGAGAATAATACCGCCGATGATTAACATCCCTAAGAAAACATTGAACCATCCGTACGCGCTATTAAAGAATCCAAAATCTGAACTGCCCCAGCCTAAATGCCCTTCCAGCAACCCTTTTAGGGGAGCAATTACATCGGTCAAATAATAACCGCATAACATAGTGAAAGCAACCACCGCCAATGCTGACCATCTTGCTGCCTTTGATTCTCTTAAAGAATTTTTTATCGCTTCTGTCATAATTAAATTATTAATTGTTTTAAAAAAGTTCAGGCGATTAACCGCCTGAACTTCGTATGAATACTAATTATTTATTTTTTAGGAATGTTTTTTAAAGAGGTCAGCAACCATGTGTAAAATTTGCCCACGGTTTCAATATTCACCTTTTCGTCGGGTGAATGCGGGTGGCGCATGGTTGGCCCAAACGAAATCATATCCCAGGTAGGATACACTCCTCCCAGCAAGCCACACTCCAACCCGGCGTGAATGGCTTTCACCTCAGGGATTTTGTTATAAAGTGTTTGATAGGTAGCTTGCATGATCCGTAGGATTTCAGAATCTATGTTAGGTTTCCAACCCGGGTAACCTCCTTTAAATTCAACATGGGCATCAGCCAGTTTAAATACACTGCCAATGGAGTTGGCTAAGTCCTCTTTAGCTGAATCGACGGATGAACGCAATAAACAATGTACCCAGATTTGTTCTCCTTCCAAATTAACAATGGCCAGGTTCGAAGATGTTTCAACCAGGCCCAGCATATCCTGGCTCATGCGGATTACCCCATTGGGGCAACCATAAACCGCTTTGGTTAACCGGCTTTGCACACCATCGGAAATTACTTTGGCAGGCATTTCGGTTGAAACTGCTTTAATGGTAATTCCCGGATCGGCCGAAGCCAATTCATGCTGTACAATTTTCTCGAAACGTTCCACACATCCGGGTATTTCGTTAGCATAGAACTCAGGGACTAAAATCGTTGCAAAAGCCTCACGCGGTATAGCATTCCGAAGGCTTCCACCGCTAATATCGGCTAGCCGTATGTGATATTTCTCCAATGCCTGATGCAAAAAACGGAACATTATTTTATTGGCGTTTCCTCTTTCGAGATTGATATCCAAACCTGAATGTCCTCCTTTTAATCCGGTTACACTAATTTTATATGCCACATGGTGGCTTGGTGCATCTTTTAACTTGGCTTCGAACATAAAACTGCCATCGATGCCACCGGCACAGCCCACGTACAATTCCCCCTCGTCTTCCGAGTCTAAGTTCATCAGGATTTGACCATGAAGCAACCCGGGTTTCAAACCGAATGCACCTGTCATTCCTGTTTCTTCGTCACAGGTAAACAAACATTCCAAGGGGCCGTGAACCACCTCCTTTGAGGCTAACACGGCCATTGCAGAAGCGACTCCCATGCCATTGTCGGCACCTAATGTTGTCCCTTTAGCTTTTACCCATTCGCCGTCAATGTATGTTTCAATGGGGTCTTTGGTAAAGTCGTGTTTCTTATCGCTGTTAGCTTGAGGTACCATGTCGAGGTGGCACTGAAGAATCACCCCTTTTCGGTTTTCCATCCCGGCTGTTGCAGGTTTTCGGATAATAATATTTCCTACTTCATCTTTAATGGTTTCCAGTCCCAAATTTTTACCAAAATTCATCATAAAAGTCTGAATTTTATCTTCATGTTTTGAGGGTCTGGGTATTTGGGTTAGTTGGTAAAAATTTTCCCAAACAGCTTTGGGTTCTAAATTTCTGATTGCATCGCTCATTATAATGTCCTCCGTAAGTTTTATAGTTAACAAAGATTCGAAATTACTTTTTTTTATGGATTTACCGATATTTTATTCCAGGAAGTTATTTACCATGCTTAACAAAATCAAATCCGTATATTCCAAATTATAAATTCCTTCCGAATAAATTTCTAAAGATTCTCCTTTAAAAACTCCACCATTTTCACATGTAAATGATAGGTGGTGTTTCCACCATAAATACCATGGTTGCGGTTGGTGAACAGGAACATCTCGAACTGTTTATCGGCCTGAACAAAAGCTTCGGATATTTCTAATGTATTTTGAACATGGACATTGTCGTCGCCGGTACCGTGGCAAATCAACAATTTACCTTTCAACTTGGCTGCATGGTTGATGGGTGAATTATCGTCGTATCCCGAAGAGTTTTCCTGGGGTGTACGCATAAACCTTTCGGTGTAGATATTGTCGTAATAACGCCAATTGGTTACCGGAGCCACTGCAACGGCTGTTTTAAAATAGCCGGCTCCCTGGGTAATGCAATTCAAAGCCATAAAACCGCCATAACTCCATCCCCAGATGCCAATCCGCGAAGCATCTACAAAAGATAAGGTACCTAAATATCTGGCTGTTTCAATCTGATCGATGGTTTCGTATTTTCCCATCTGCATGTAGGTCATTTTACGGAATTCCTCGCCCCTGGCCCCAGTTCCACGACCATCGGTGCAAACAACCACAAAGCCTTCGGCAGCCAACACCTGATCCCAATCAATGTAAAAACGGTCAAGCACCTCTTGCGAATTGGGCCCACTGTATTGAGTCATTAAAACGGGGTATTTTTTTGTAGTGTCAAAACCAAGAGGTTTCATCATCCAACCATTGAGTTGTACACCATCTGAAGTCGTAAAACTGAAAAATTCTTTTTTGCTTAATTGATAGTTTTGAAGCTCCTGCTTCAGCTTTGAATTTTCTTCAAGAATCCGAATCTCTTTGCCTTTGGCATCATTTAAAGTAACCAGCGTAGGTGTGGTATCGTTCGAATAATAATTAATAAAATAAGCAAAACTACGGCTAAAGACCACTTTGTTTGAACCATTCAGCTTATTCAACTTTTTTTTGCCGGTTCCATCGGTTTTCACCACAAAAATATCGCGCCAGATGGGTGAAGTTTCGGCGCTTTGATAATAAACCAAATTGTTTTTAGCATCAAAGCCCAAATAATCAGTCACATCCCAAGTCCCTTTGGTAATTTGCGATTGCATCATACCATCGGAAGTGTACAGGTACAGGTGGGCATAACCATCGCGCTCGCTGGTATAAATAAACTGTTTTCCTTGATTGATGAACGTTAAGTCGTCGAAATACTTCTCATCAATATAGCGGGTGTTTTCTTCGTTATAAAAAACCTCCGACTTTCCCGATTGAGCATCGGCATATAAAAATTCCAGCTTATTCTGGAGCCTGTTCATCCGGTAAACAACCATTTTCCCATTGGGTGACCATTTCAAACGGGGAATGTATTGGTCGGTTTCAGTTCCCACATCCACCAATACAGTTTTACCGGTAGCCAGCTCGTAAGAATGAACCGAAACAATAGAATTTTTTTCACCTGCTTTGGGATATTTAAAGGCATAGTTTTCAGGATACAACGCGTTTTTTTCTATCATTGGTTCCATTCCTCCAAACAATGTCATGTTAAACATGGGGACCTGGCTTTCATCGAATTTGCAGTATGCCAAAAACTTACCATCGGGTGACCAGCCAAAAGCCTGGTTGTATTCAAATTCCTCTTCATACACCCAATCGGGAGCCCCGTTTATGATTTTATTAAATTCGCCGTCGGGCGTAATCTGTTCTTCATTACCCGTAGAAAGTTCTGAAATAAAAAGGTTGTTATGGCGTACAAAAGCTACTTTGGTGCCATCGGGCGACAAGGTAGCCAAACGCTGAGCCCCTTTGGTTGAAACCGGGTACAACTTCTTCAATTTTAAATCCCAAACAAAAAATTCGGCAGTAAACGAGCGGCGGTAAATATCTTCACGGTTTATATAAAAAATCAGTTTCGACTCGTCACTATTGAATTCATAATTTTTCAGGCTCGTAATCCTGTCCATATTGAGTTCCTTTAACGAAACAATTTCAGCCACCTTTTCACCTGTTTTATAACTAAACTTAAAAATGGCTGAATCCCCTGACAATGCTGTGTAATGAACGCCATCGTTCATTGAAACCAATCCGCGGATCGTTCGGGGATAGAAAGTATAAGTCTTATACAAATCGGACAAAGTAACTTTTTGTTTTTCTGGCGTTTGGGTAAAAACGGGGAGGCTTATCAAGCCCAAAAGGAAAGTCGCTAAAATTCTATTCATAACCTAATCATTAAAATATTGTTGAATCATTTGATCAACTGGTCGTATAAAACACTCAAAGATTACATTTTTATTAACATTTAAAAATGAAATTTATATGTTGTTCAAAGAGCTATCAAAATTCTTGTGGGTTACAATTTATCCTTTCGCCAAGATATACAACAATTTAAAACACCCAAACATTCAAACCCCCATAATTTTTATGATGAAGTCGTGGGATTTACCTGATTATATTTAGTTTTATAGCAATTATAAACATTGATAAAATTTAATTTATGAAGACCATTTTAATTATTGGAAGTATTGTAGTTACCTCTGCATTAATAGCTTATACCATTGGAATTTTTACCGAACAGCGCATCAAACGGATTACCCCATTCATATTATTCTTTTTATCGCTGGGTTTATTGCTCGATAGTACAGCCACGGTTTGTATGATTATCGGCTCCTCCAATTCGCCATTTACCTTTCATGGGTTTATCGGTTATTCCGGACTGTTAGCCATGATCATCGAAAACTATTTGGCTTATAAATTTTACTTTGCAAATGGTTCAACTGCACAGGTACCTAAAGGGTTGCACCTATATTCAAGATTTGCTTTTGTTTTTTGGGTGTTAGTTTATATCACAGGAGCTCTTTTGGTTGCATTAAAATAGTTGCCCTTTAGTAATCTAATAAATGAAAGAATCCTAATCGAAGTTATATATAAATCAGAAATTCACATCTATATGGATCAAGAACTATTCATTTTATGGCATTCCGATAATTTCATCACGGCTGAGAAACTTGTGTTCAAGTATGCCATCAATTGTCGGTTCCAGGGATGGTTCAGCCAGGTAACCATCATCATCTGGGGAGCTTCATCGCAATTGGCCATGCGCAACCCGCACATTCAAAAACTCATTAAGGAGGCCATGGAACATGGAATCAAAGTTACGGCTTGCAAAGCCTGTGCCGATGAATTGGAAAGCACCAATGTTTTGGCAGAGTTGGGAGTGGAATTACGTTATTGGGGAAAGCCCTTATCGGAACTTATCCAAAGCGGGAAAAAGATATTGAGTGTGTAAAAATTTGGCCGCCTATTTAAAGTTTCAATGCAAAATGGGCATCATAAGGCAAAGCCCTATAAATTACAATGATATCATCGTTGGGGATAACTAGTTTTATGGTTGGCTGATAATCGGGTTTCTTAAATTGAACGGCAAAGGTCAAAAAATGCCAGGTTTGCCTGATGAGCTTCTTAAAACGGTTTTGATCTGCCTCTTCAGGATGTGTAATGCACAAAAGAATTCCACCATCAACCATAAATTCAAGGGTGGCACTAGGCCGTATTAGCGAATCGGGGATTATTTCGGCTTGGGCAGCTTCGATAGTATCCTTTGGGGCTTTTTTAACAATGATGGGCTCCTTAACAATGGTTCCGCGCTGTTCGGCAATGGAAAGGGGTTTGCTGAATAATTTATAATACGTTGGTACTGAGATCACATCAAGTACGCGACTCACCTCGAACTCCGATATTTTGGAACTAAAAATGGTAACTCCCTTGATCTGTAATCCAACCAGGCTGTCATCTAAATTGATGGCCAATCCAATGGAATCAGCTCCCGATAAAAGTAACTGTGATTCCACAAAGGCTTTCTGTTTCAACATCTTTAATCCCTTGGGATTGGCCTCGGGATCAATCATGAACATTGGATTCTTATAATCATTTGAATCAGGGATTTGGTTTAACTCCACCAATTTTTCATGTACCGAATCCTGAATCAAGAACGCGTTATAGCCAAAGAAACCGAGACAGGCCCCAATGATAAAGACGTAGCGCATGCGGAGGAAGAATGTTTTCATTTCCGGGTTTTATTTCTTAAAATTAATAAATATAAACCTTTGAACCATAATCCAGATTTTTATATATAACCTCAAGGTCTTCATCATTCAAACGGATGCAGCCATGAGTAACAGGTAAACCCAGGAACCTTTTGTAAAGCGTGCCATGCAGTAAATACCCCTGACCCAAACTCAACGCGTAATCGCCCAAAACCCCATATTCGTATCGGGTATAGTGGTTTGCCGATGGAACTGGCAATCCTTCCTCCACAAATGCCCAATCTGGTTTTCGCCAGACCGGGTTCGATGTTTTTCCATGAATATGAAATTCCCCCTTAGGAGTTTTAAACATCCATTTTTGATTATCGCCGGCTTCAAGTAAAATATAACTGCCCGTGGAACAACGTCCGTGCCTGTATATTTTTTTATTTTTATAAAGCGAAAACTCATTCATTACCGTGCTCACCGTCAAATAAGGCCCTTTGGGAGTCTTGGTTTCCAGTTTTGATTCAAGCTTTTTCAATTGCTTTTCAAGCTCTTTGTTTTGCTTGGCCATCTTTACAGAATCGGTATTTGCCTCACCCTTTTCAGTTTTCAAATATGAAACGGACGATTCCTGTACATAAGGTACTGTATAAGAATATAATATGCTAAAGGCAACAAATAAAACGACCGATTTCAATATAAAGAAATACCATTTAAACGATTTTTTTGCTTTCGTTACTTCTATGGAATCATGATGAACCAGTTGATCCGGTGTCCCTTCAACCTCTATAATCAGTTCATCATCCATTTGTTTAATCTTTTTGTTGTCCATATTCCTGCATTATTTCTTTTAGCGATTTTAACGATCCCACAATAGTTACGGGCGTGTCTTCATCTACCAATTTAAAAAGAACATCCATATCCTTATTGTGAAGGGCTACACAGCCTTGAGTCCAATCAATACCTTTTCCGCCTTCGCCGTGTATCTCAATCAGATTCCCGATTTTGGTGGACGACTGAAGGGTTCCGTTGTTTTTTCCAATTGTAAACCGTTGTTTATCGTCATCATTGGGGTAATTCAACAGTAACGCTTTGTAGTATTTTGTTTTATTCGGGAGTTTCTTTTTAACAATGTGATACATACCTTCGGGTGTAGCCTGATCGCCGGAATAATTTTTATTTCCCAGCCAATTCTTGCCAAGTTCCACATCAAAAATGTATTTGATGTCGCCTTTATAATACACATAGCATTCCCTTGAAAATTTATCAATGACCAAGGCATAGGATTTTGATTTTTCCGATTTTATGCGGGTCTGCTCAGCCTGTTTCACCCATGATGGGTATTGTTCAAAGTATTCGTCCAGGAGTTTGGTGGCAAACTTATATGAATTTTTAATATCTTCTTCGGCTATAATCAATTGGTTTTCAATTTCTTTATATCTTCCACGGGTATAGGTGCTTTCGGCTTCAAAAAGTAAGAGCTGACCTTTGCTGTTTTTACTTACAATTTCAGAAGGGACCGGCAGTTTGCTAAAGATTGCTTGGTATTTCGATACTTGTTCTTTTAAATCCTTAATTTGAAAATTCAGCCGTTCTTTCAAATCCATCCTAATCTTCAGGGCATTGGCATTGGCCTTTTCGGCATGAGTTCTTGACTGTTTAATGTAAACTTTGGAGTAAGAATAATCCCTATTCAGAATAAACCGCTCATTTTGGCTTCTCCAATAGGACATGGCAGAATCGTAGCATTGCTCGGAAAGTTCGAATTCAATTTTAGAGTAAAGTTCGGCATTATTCTTCCTTGCCTTTGTGATGGCTTGGCGGGCTGACTGAAAATCGGTTATCGGAGGTTCTTGAATCCGGTGCAGTATCCATAAAATAGAGAGAGTAAGAAATAATAAAAAAGCTGCAAGATAAATGAGCCTTTTAGTGTTTTTGGTCATAAGTGTTAGAACAAATAAACTGTAAAAAATCCCCGGGGGATAATCGCCCGGGGATCTTAATTAATAACCTTTGTCGAATGCTATTAAATTATTTTCTTTTTGCTTTAGTATATTTAGCAGTAACTTCTTTTAACTCGGTATTGATTTCGGTTGCTTTTGCGTTAGCAGCTTTTGCTTTGTCAAGAGAACCAAAAAGGTTACCAGCAGCCTGAAGGTTAGCAGCTTCAGTTAAAGAAGCTTCGATAACAGCGATTTCACTTTTCATAGCTTCCAAAGCAGCTTTTCCTTCTTTTCCTTTAGGAGCTTTCAACATCAATTCGTTGTTTTCAACGATCAAAGCTTTGGTAGCAGCAATAGTGGTGTCAATTTCTGCCATCAACTCAGCTTTTTTAGTTTCGGCTTGTTGTTTAACTTGAGGAGCTAAAGTAGCAACAGCAATTAATTGAGCTTTAGCTACTGAATATTTTTTAAACAACTTTGATTTTTGCAATTCAATGTTTTCGTTAGCAACTTTCATTGAATCTTGCAATGCGTTAAAGGCTTCAGCAGCATAAATGTCAGCTTGAGCAGCTTTTGCAGTTTCAACAGCGGCAACAGCAGCATCAAGTTCTACCTGAGGCAATTTATCACAACTTGTTGTCAACACAGCGAAGCCTAATAAGGCCAATACTCCAATTAATAATCTACTTTTCATTTTTTAACTTTTTTTTCTGTTTCAATTTTGTTTTATTCCCCGTTTATTATGAACAGCACCTGCTGCTTTATAAACGACATTATTATGACGAAAGGTTGCGCTAAAGTAACGCTTTTTTTTGAAATTTTTAAAAAATTTATCATAAAACCTTCTAATTTATCTCTTTATGGATTTTTAAAACAAATTTACAAAGAGAATTCTTATTTTCGCTCCATTAATTCTCGTTTCATTCTATGGATAAGAAATCCGCTAAATCATTGACTGATGAGCAAATAATTGATAAAATCTTAAAAGATTCGAATCAGGAATTATTTGGGATACTTTATCAACGGCACCATCCTAAGGTGATGGACAAATGTTATGGTTTTATTAAAAATAAGAATTTAGCTACTGAGTTTGCTGAAGAAATTTTTGCAAAAACCTACGAGAAATTAAACACTTTCAACCATTCTTCGAAATTTTCGTCGTGGCTGTATTCCATCACCTATAATTATTGCATTGATTATTTACGGCAACGCAAAAAACTGCATTACCCGGATTGGAACCGCCAAAATGAGATTCCTGAAATTATTGATGAGACCGAGGAAGATTTTACCGATTTGAATTATCAACGTCTGATGGAAATTTTTGAGTTGATACACCCAGAGGAAAAAGCGTTGCTTTACATGAAGTATCAGGACAACCTGCCCATGAAGCAAATTGCTGTGGCTTTGCGCGTAAGCGAGGATGCTGCAAAAATGCGCCTAAAACGGGCCCGCACCCGGGTTATTTATTTATATCGTACCAAATTTGGCCCACTGGTCTAACTTTTTTTGTTACTCTTTACGATTTATCCGTCCAAATGAAAACACGATTACGAAATGGAAAAAAAATTCTTTAAAAACTTAATTGCTGGAAATCAATCCTCTCCACCAACTGAAGTAGAATCCTCTTTAGTGAAACAATTTGCAGGAGCCATCAATATTGAATGGTATAAAAAGGAGGATGATTACGAAGCCATTTTTTACCTCCATCAAATGGAACACATTGCCCGTTTCAAAATAACCGGCGAATTAATAGAATATAAAATAAACATCCCCCCTACCCAATTGCCTCCTTTTATTATCGAAACCATTACTACCATTGGCGAGATTATGAGTTCGGTGGTCATTAACCAACTATCGAAACACCATTACGAGATTATTGTGCGCAATAAAATTCTCCAAAGGCTTGTGGTTGTTTTAGACGATAAAGGCGAAATCCTGGATAGAAAATTCCTCTAGCTCCTGATTGATGGGATGTCAATAAGAATCCCAAACCCAACTGAATCAGTATTTTTTTTATTGATAACCAGATTGTTGCGCAAATAAACTTTTTATTCAAAAATTATTTGCAGAATAATATTCAAAAGCTATCTTTGCATCGCTTTAAAAAAAGCATGTTCTTTAAAAGTCCGGGCGATTAGCTCAGTTGGTTCAGAGCATCTGGTTTACACCCAGAGGGTCGGGGGTTCGAATCCCTCATCGCCCACGTAATTATCAATCCCGGTTTTAACCGGGCGATTAGCTCAGTTGGTTCAGAGCATCTGGTTTACACCCAGAGGGTCGGGGGTTCGAATCCCTCATCGCCCACAATATTCAAAGCTTCCTTAGGGTGGCTTTTTTTGTTAATAGATTTGGGTATTCTGATAGTTCATGGGATGAGAACGTTTGAACGGTAGTGAAAACCTCACGAACGCCAGTGAGTAACTTTCCCCGGGTTCGAACTTAGCCGGAAGCGATCTCACGACCGGAGGGAGTAATCCCTCATCGCCCACAATATTCAAAGCTACCCTATGGTGGCTTTTCCTGTTTTACATCTATCCTTTTCTAAGTCTCATTAAAAAGTCATGGTATTTTTCTTTCTTATCTATAAAATCACTGGCTTGATGGGTCGATTTGCAGCTTACTTCTATTTCGTTTCAGTAATTTTAAGGGTTGGGCCATCTTTGCAGAGTAAATTTTAAACGAATGAAACGAATAGGAATTACCTTGCTAGGTGCTTTTTTGATAACGGAATTTGCGACAGCTTCTGCAACTCCATCAGATACTGCATCCTGGGATTTGACCCGTTGCATTGCCTACGCACAGGAAAACAACATTACCATTAAAGAAGCCCATTTAAACAAAAACTCGGCAACATTGAACTTGCAACAGTCGAAAATGAACCGGTTGCCCAATCTCAGTGCATCTGTTTCGCAGGATTTTAGCCACCAAACCGATTTTACCAATAGCACCAGCCTGGGGTTAAGTTCACAGGTAACCTTATTTGATGGATTCCAGCAAACCAATAAAGTTAAGCAAGGCAAGCTGTTGGTTGAACAAAATGACCTGATTATTGAGGAAGCCAAGAACAATATCACGTTAAGTCTTTTGGAAGCTTATATTCAGGCACTCTATTTTCATGAAAGCATCAAAACCATTCAAGCCACCATCCGTTCATCGGAAAAGGAACTGGAACAGGCGCAAGCCAAATATGAATCGGGGATGCTGGCAATTAAAGATGTTTCGGATGTAAAATCGCAACTGGCGGGCTACCGTTACAACTTGATCAAAACCGAAAATGATTACAGCCAACAGGTACTGACCATTAAACAAATGCTTGAGTTGAGCCCTGAACAACCTTTTCAGATTGCCATTCCGAAAACTGAACAACTTGCAAACACTGAAATTCCAGATGTTTCAGATGTATATGCCGCCGCCATTGCTATCATGCCTGATGTGAATTCCGGCAAACAACAACTGGTAATAGATAGCATCGATTTAAAACTGGCCAAAGCTGGGTACTTGCCATCCCTATCATTATCGGCAGGAATTGGTACGGGTTACCAAAGCGAATTTGCAGGAACAATTGGCACTCAATTTAACGATGGCTGGAACGAATCGGTAAAACTTACGTTAAGTATCCCCATATTCTCAAAATACCAGAATAAAACACAGGTACAATCATCATGCATCAATATCGAAAAATCAAAGCTCAATTTAACGTCTATTTATAAAAACTTGTACAGTAAAATTGAGAATGTATGGAAAAATGCCCTTGCCTACAGAACCGAGATTGAAGCTTCGAAGGCCGCACTGGAAGCTGCTGAACAATCGTATAACCTAACTCGGGAGCAGTTCAATTTTGGAGCCGTAAGCACCACCGAACTCATGCAAAGTCAAAGCATCTATATTAGCGCTACCCAATCGTACATACAAACAAAATACATGGCCATGCTCTATGAACAGATGCTCCGGTTTTATCAGGGAAAAGAAATTAAACTTTAATACTATGCAACGTAAAAAAATCATCATTACTGCTTCCGTCATATGCCTTTTGATTTTATCACTTTGGCTGATTGTGAAGTTCACCGGAAAAACCAAAAACACGGTTCAAATTGAAACAACCACTGTTTCGAAAGGCAACATCAGTAATTTAGTAACGGCCACAGGTACCATTGAACCCATCAAACAGGTAGAAGTAGGAACGCAGGTTTCGGGAGTGGTACAAAATATTTATGTGGACTATAACAGCGAAGTTAAGTCCGGCCAGTTGATTGCCGAATTGGAGAAAACCAATTTATTAGCCTCCGTAAATGAAGCAATGGCCAACTACAATACGGCATTGTACGAAATGAATTATCTGCAAAAGATTTTTGATCGGCAGGAGGCTTTGTTCCAGAAAAAAGTAATCAGTGAAACCGATTACGACGAAGCTCAATACAAACTGATTACGGCCAAGGGAACCGTGGAAAAACGAAAGACCGACCTGGAAAAGGCTAAAACCAATTTAAGCTACGCGAGCATTTACTCTCCTATTGATGGCGTTATCCTATCAAAAAGTGTAGATGTGGGACAAACCGTAGCTGCCAGTTTTAGTACACCCACGTTGTTTACCATTGCCCAAAACCTGAAAGAGATGCAGGTAGAAGCCGATGTGGATGAAGCCGATATCGGCCAGGTAAAAGAAGGACAACGGGTGGTTTTTAACGTAGATGCCTTTCAAGGAGAAGAGTTTCAGGGAGTGGTGACGCAAGTGCGGCTGAATCCTACCATCACCTCCAGCGTAGTAACTTATACGGTGGTAATAAAAGCTGACAACCCAAATTTTAAATTAATGCCGGGATTAACTGCCATGATTTCCGTTTACACTATGGAAGTCAACAATGTGCTGGTATTGCCACAAAAAGCTTTGAGTTTTAAACCCGCTCCCGAAATCATGATACAATACTACCAACAAAATGGGATTGAAAGGCCACAACCTCCAAAGTTTGATGGCGAAAAACCACCCATGGAAAAAGCAGGGATAGATATCCGTCCAAATCCGGAAGATAACAACGACTCAAAATCGACCCTGGTATGGGTCAAAAAAGGTTCCAGCATTCGGCCTCAACCAGTAAAACTAGGTGAAACCGATGGCATTCACACTCAAATTGTGGAAGGATTAAACGAAGGCGATTCAGTGGTTTTAAAGATGGAGTCAGCCCAACCTTTGAAAGCACAAACCGCGGCCAACGGGAACACAAACAATGGAAGCCCGTTTATGCCCAAACCTCCCGGACAAAGAAACAAGAAGTAATTATGGAAAGACCTATTATTCAGATTGAATCGCTGAAAAGGGATTTTGCCCTGGGAACAGAAGTTGTTAGGGCCTTGCGGGGAATCAGCTTCACAATAAACAAAGAGGAATTTGTTACCATCATGGGTGCCAGCGGTTCCGGAAAGTCAACCCTACTGAACATTCTGGGATGCTTGGATCAGGCATCAGAGGGCGTCTATAAAATTGATGATATTATGGTTAAAAACCTTTCAGGTAATGAACTGGCAAATATCCGGAACAAAAAGATTGGTTTTATTTTTCAGGCATACAACCTATTACCAAGAACAACCGCACTTGAAAATGTGGAACTTCCATTGGTTTACAATTCATTGTTTACAGCCAAACAACGCCGTGAATTGGCGTTAGAAGCTTTGCACCGCGTAGGTTTGTCTGATAGGTTACACCACACGCCCAGCCAGCTTTCGGGTGGGCAGCAACAGCGCGTGGCCATTGCCCGCTCGCTGGTGAACGATCCGGTAGTAATACTTGCCGACGAAGCTACCGGAAACCTTGACAGCCGCACATCGTATGAAATTATGGATTTGTTTCAGGACTTAAACCAAAAAGGGAAGACCATCATCTTTGTCACCCACGAACCCGATATTGCCGCTTTAAGCAAACGGATTGTTTTGTTAAAAGATGGGCGGATTATAAAAGATGAACCCGTACAAAATTTTTTGTTGGCTAAAAACATCCTAAGTACCTTACCCAAAGAAGATTAAAATGAATATTGTCAGCTTGATAAAAATAGCCTGGAATGCTCTAAAATTGAATAAGATGCGTGCCTTTTTAACCATGTTGGGGGTCATTATTGGAGTGGCATCGGTCATAACTATGCTGGCCATTGGGGAAGGCTCAAAAAACAGCATCAAGGAACAGATTTCCAGTATGGGCTCCAACATGATTAATATCCGCCCCGGGACCGATTTCAGAGGCGGCGTGCGCATGGATATGAGTTCATCACAAAGTCTGACTTATAAAGATTTTACCAGGTTAAAAGAAAAAAGCACCCTGATTAGTGCCCTATCACCTTTGGTAAATGGAGGTGGGCAAGCTATCAACGGTTCAAAAAACTGGCCCACTTCCATTTATGGTGTCAATACAGAATATCTGAAAATCAGGAAACTGGAAATAGCTTCAGGAAGCATGTTTACCGAAGCTAACATACAAGCATCGGCTAAAGTAGTGGTCATTGGAAAAACCATTGTTGAAAACCTGTTCTCCGGTGGCCAGGAACCTATTGGTAAAATGATCCGTTTCAACAATATCCCGTTCCGGATTATTGGGGTTTTGGCAGAGAAAGGACAAAATACCTTTGGGCAGGATCAGGACGATGTTATTTTAGCTCCTTATACTACGGTACAGAAGCGTATCTTAGCCACCACCCACCTACAGTCTATTGTTGCATCGGCAAAGAGTGAGGAAACAGCCACTCAAGCGGTGGAAGAGGTCTCCAAAATTATCCGGGAATCACATAAACTGGGCGAAGCGGATGATGATGATTTCAATGTGTTTTCGATGGACGAATTAATCACTACCTTTAGCTCCACAAGTCAGATGCTGACCATTTTGTTGGTGGCAATTGCCAGTATTTCGTTGCTGATTGGTGGAATTGGTATTATGAATATTATGTATGTATCGGTAAAAGAACGGACCCGCGAAATCGGCCTCCGGATGGCCGTGGGAGGAAAAGGAAAAGACATCCTTCTGCAATTCCTGACCGAAGCTGTGATGATTAGCATTACCGGGGGAATCATCGGGGTATTACTTGGTATGTCAGCAACCTCAGCCGTAGCCAACCTGTTAAGCTGGCCAACTGCCATCACTGCCTATTCCATCATTATCTCATTTAGTGTCTGTGTCATCACCGGGATTTTCTTTGGCTGGTATCCGGCACGCAAAGCATCATCATTAGACCCTATTACCGCATTACGCTATGAATAAACAAAAACTGTTTTTGGAACTCAAACAAAAAACATGGGTTAAATTGATGACCCATCTTTTGGTATGGCTGGTACTTTTCAGTTTGCCTTACCTACTGTCGTCGGGGCAGTTTCAAACCCGGCCAAATATTTTGGTACATGTTTGGATTCCTTTGGTTTTTTATGCCCTGCTCTTTTATGGGAATTACTATTTTTTGATTGAGAAGCTGTTTTTTCAGGATAAGGTTGCCCTTTATCTTGTGATAAACATGATAGCCATCACATTATTAATTTTTATCAACCAGGAGATCAAAGATGTTCTCTCACAGCGTTTTGATATGTTTAAACCTCCCATGGAAGGACCTCCCAAGAGGTTTTTTATTTATCGGGATATTGTTTCTTTCATTGTACCCATCATTTTTGCCTTTGGATTCAAACTCTCCGAACATTGGTTTAAGACGGAATCGGAACGGAAGATGATTGAAAACCAGCGGTTACAGGCCGAATTGCAGCAGTTGAAATATCAATTGCAGCCCCACTTCTTTTTCAATTCATTGAACAACATTTATTCAATGATTGAAATTGCACCTGATAAAGCCAAGCAAACCATCCACACACTTAGCAAATTGATGAGGTATCTTTTTAACGATGCCGATGCCAAACTGGTACCCCTAAAATCGGAAATCACCTTCATGACTCAATACATTGAGATCATGAAACTCCGCTTTTCCGATAAAACAAAGGTTTCGTATGAGTTCCCAAATCTGCAGCAAGAGGTAATGATTCCTTCGCTGTTATTTATTTCTCTTATCGAGAACGCCTTTAAACATGGGGTTTCAGCAACTACTGATTCTGAAATCCGTTTTGAAATGAAACTTATCGACAATTGGCTGGTTTTTACCTCATCAAATACAAATTTTGCCAAAGATAAAGAGGACAAAAGCGGTTCAGGTATTGGATTGAACAATGTAAAAAAGCAATTGGCCCTGCTGTTTCCCGACAAACATCAGCTTGAAGTAGTGGATGATCCTCATTGGTTTAAAGCAACTTTAAAGATTCAATTGTAAAAACCTAAACCTATTAAATGATGCTCGAACGTAAAATTTCCTGTCTGGTGGTTGACGATGAACCCATGGCGTTAAAACTCATCGAAAGTTATGTTTTGAAAGTGCCCTATTTGGAATTGAAAGCTACCTGTTCCAATGCCTTCGAAGCAATGGAGGTATTGGCCAAAGAATCCATTGATTTATTATTTCTCGATATTCAGATGCCCGAATTGAGCGGTCTGGAATTGTCAAAAACCCTGCCCAAAACAACGCGGGTGGTTTTTACTACCGCCTTCGACCAATATGCCCTCGATGGCTATAAAGTAGAAGCTTTAGATTATTTGTTGAAACCCTTCGATATGAACGAATTCCTATTGGCTGCCACAAAAGCCAAGGAATGGTTTTCGCTGGCATGGGGTACCAAAACTGAACCTAAGGAAGAAGCCTCAGGCTACATCTTTGTAAATTCCGAATACAAACAACTAAAAATAAACCTCGACGACATCCTGTACCTGGAAGGTATGAAGGATTACATCAAAATATGGGTAACCACCCGGCCCAAACCCATACTTACCTTAATGAGTCTGAAAACCTTTGAAAACGAGCTCCCAAAAAACAAATTCATGCGGGTCCACCGCTCCTTCATCATTTCGCTCGATCACATCGCTTATGTGGAGCGCAACCAGGTAATCATCCATCAACAGCGCATCAACATTGCCGACCAATACAAAGCGGCTTTTACCGATTTTATGGCTCATAATTCAATGAAATAGTTTGCAAAACCAATTTAATTTCATCAATACTATAAATGCCCAGCCTGACCAAAAACGTGCTGTTTTATTTGGTGCTTTCCGATAAATATCCGTGCCTTGCTAAGCTAAATTATGTGCGCTTGGCCTATTTTCAATAAGATTCAACATGATGCAATCCCACACTGACCTGCTGATTTAAGGTAATTCTTATTATCTTTAACATTGAAAAGGCTCCAAACAATAAACTACATACAAAAAGCAAATGGAAACAATGGAATTTTATTTGAATACCGAAACCTGTTCGCAATGCGGGATATGCGTAAATATCTGTCCCGCGTTGGTTATTGAAAAAGACAGTTCCGGAAGGGTCAACTTTAAACCAGATTATATTCACTTGTGTTTAGGTTGTGGGCAATGTATGGCTGTTTGCAGCACGAAATCTGTTTTTGCAAAAGGGCTTCGCTATGATAATGATTTTTTTGAATTTTCCGATACCACCGATTTCTTTTCACTACTGGAGCACCGCCGTTCCGTTCGCCGTTTTAAACCAAAACCGGTAAGCCGCGAAGAAATTGAAAAAATCCTTTATGCAGTTTCTCAGGCACCTCATGGCGATTCACATCATCACGTTGAAGTAACCATAATTAACAACCGGAATACAATCATGGAAGCCCTTCCAAGTATGTCATCTTTTTTCGATTCCCTTGGAAAATGGCTGCATAACCCGTTCATGTGCCAAATAATAAAATTTAAAAAAGGAAAAGACACATTAAAGACTTTAAAAAACCATCTGTTGCCACGGATTGAAAAAGGTATTTACAGAAATTATTCGTCCGATTACGATGGAATCACCCGGGGGGCACACACCCTATTGATTTTTCATGCACCTGCAGATTCCGAAGAACACAAAGAAGATTCATATATTTTTGTAACCTATGCAGCTCTTGCCGCACAGGCTCTTGGACTTGGAGCTACCATAATAGGTTTGGTTCCCGCGGCGCTAAATAAATCGGCTGAATTAAGAGAAATATTCCATATCCCTCACAACCATGATTCAGTTGCATCACTGATTGTGGGTTATCCAAAATACAAGTATCTAAGAGGAATAAAACGGGAACTGAAAAAAGTAAATTGGGGCATTGAATAGGATTATAGGATTGCCCCATAAACACTGCTTCCCAATTGAGATACCCTACGGACATCCATAAACCACACAACCATAATTCTGCCTGAAAACCCATACGGATTTAATGTGATTAACGCCGGCTTTTCCCAATAAATACAATTCAACAAATAATAGCGGTGTAAGCAATACACATGGTAATACACCGCCTCTTTGATATGCTTGCAATCAACAATGAATTTCGGATTCCAATATCTGATAGTTGAAATTCAAACACTGACTATGGAAGTACAACGGTCGGCGGTTCGTTGTTTTTTATCATTCATTTTTGTCAAGGAAATTTTCAATCATTGGAACAACAACGAAGCCGCTTTCTTTATAATTGGGTTTTAGTGTTGTTATCTCTCCAATATATTCACCGTGCCCACCAGGGATTATTGCTAATTCCGAGTTAGCGGTTAGTCGATGTATTTCAATAGCGTGTTCCGGTGTAATCACGTCTTTATCGCCAATTATAATTAATGTCGGCGCTTGAATTGATTTTATTTTCTCGTCTGGTATATCTTTAAAATCAACCATTCTTTTTGCGTCCTTGTCGTGCATAACTTGCAACCCGCTTGGATCTGATGCAACTTCTTTATAACCTTCTTTTAATTGCTCCGGCATATTTTCAAGTCGTGCCTGTTCCATAAAATCCCAAAATTGGGAAGGAACTCCATTACGCTTACAGAGTGCGGAAGCTGCAACTATTTTGTTAACTAATTCAGGATGTCGGATGGCGATTTGCAAAGCTGTTGTACCACCATTGCTAAAGCCCAAAAAGTCCGCCTTCAAAATGTTGAGATTTTTTAAAAGTGTTGCAACATCATCTGCGTCCTGTTCAAATGAAAGTTCGTTTTCTCTATTACTAGTCCGGCCGTGGGCTTGCAATTCAACTGCAATAAGTTTTCTATGTTTGGCAAGCATTGGGATTACTCTCCCGAATGTTGTCTGAATGGTAGAACCACCACCGTGGATTAATACAAGAGGTTTTCCTTCTCCGTATATTTCGTAATACATTTTCAGCCCGTTCACGTCGGAATAGCCACTTTTGAAAGTCAAACTATCTATTTTTGTATTCACCGTGTTATTAGTTTGAGCTTCTGTTGTTTTTTTCTCTTTACACGAAGCAAAAATCAAAATTATCAAAGCAAAAATTATAATTATCCGTTTCATTTCAAGTTCTTTTTTACTTTAATTAATATCAAAAACCATATTTTTCACAAATTAACAATATCAGTAACATTTTGTTGAATGTGGAAACTGGCAGAATTAGAGAGTAAATGCGATATAACTATTCTCATTTGTTATATGCTTTTTCAACGACCGCTAATAATTAGGCTTTGTTTTTTATTTGTATCTATATATCTTGCTGTTTTTATCTTCAAGCTTCTCAATTTCCATTATTTCTTGCCCAGTACATTACATTTTGAGGCGCTCGCCTGTTTATTAATTCATTCGCCATAAACCTCATAACGGGAGCTGTGTGCGAAAAAAACATCTTATACGCTTCACATAAATAATTCAAGCCATATTCTCCATTTTCTGCAAAAAGAAACCTTTTTTTGGGACATTCGCCAAAGCATTGTTTTAAAAAATTGCAATTTTTACATTTTTGAGGCAAGGTTAAGAATTTATTTTGCCCAAAAATTTGTTGTGAAACAGAGTTCATCAAATCGTTTAAATTCTTCGTGAAAATATTACCTAAAAAGTTTTGCGGGAAAACAAAATGGTCGCAAGAATAAACATCGCCATTAAATTCAATTGCACCAGCTTGTCCACATTCGGGTTGAAACATACAGATTCCTGAAGGTAATCCAAGATAAGTAGCTAAAGTTGAATCGAAAAGTTGAACAAAAAACTCACCTACATCATTCACTACCCATTCATTGAATATTTCAATTAAAAATTTACCGTATTTTTCTGCATTTACCGACCATTCTGTTACTCGGGCATTTTCGGGTAAAGAACTGTTAGTTAATTTAATAGCTTCATTTTCAGAATCATTCACTATTCGTTCAACCACAGGAATGAATTGAATAAAATGACTATCAATTGACTTTAGAAAGTGATAAATTTCCAAAGGAAAATCAACATTATAAGCATTTACAGTAAGCAAAGTATTAAATTCTACTTTGTATTTCTTTAACAGATTTATTCCATGCAGAACTTTGTGAAAGGTAGGTGAGCCATCGTTTGTTATGCGAAAATGATTGTGTATTTTTTCCGTACCGTCTATAGAAATTCCGGTTAGAAAATTATTGCAATTAAGAAACTTACACCATTCCTCATTCAATAAAGTTCCGTTTGTTTGTATGGAGTTTGTTATTGTCTTATTTCCGGCGTATTTATTTTGAAAGAATAACGCTTTTTCATAAAATACAATACCTAATAGCAATGGTTCACCACCTTGCCAAACAAAATTGATTTCTTCCAATGCTTGGCTTTGAATAAATTGTCTGGTAAATTCCTCCAAAACTTCATCAGACATTTTAAAATTCTTAGTTTCAGAATATAAATTCTTCTTTTCTAAGTAGTAACAATAGGTACAGTTTAAATTACAAACTGCACCTATTGGTTTTGCAATCATGGAAAAAGGCTTCGGTGTAAATGAAGCTATAAATGTTTTAGATGTGTTCAATTTATGCCTGGTTTATTTTTTATTCTCAGGTAGAAAACTTTTCGCCAAAGAATCACTATCACCATATTTCAACATCAATTCTTTTAGTTGTTTATGAAGTTCATTTTTTATAGAAGCATACTTTGGATTGTCGTATAAATTAATCATTTCTAAAGGATCTGATTTAAAATCGTATAGTTCCCACTGGTCTATGTTATAGTAATAATGCATTAATTTATATTGTTCGGAAGAAATACCATAGTGTCGTTTAACACTATGATAGCCTGGATACTCATAATAATGATAATAATGAGATTTTCGCCAGTTTTTTGGAGTGTTTCCTTTCAAAATATCAATCATATTTTCGCCTTGCATATCTTTTGGTATTTCAATACCCGCAGCACTCAGAAAAGTTTCCGCGAAATCAATGTTAGAAACCATATCATTGTTAATACTCCCTGGTTTAATTACACCATTCCATTTGATTAGCAACGGAGTACGATACGATTGTTCAAACATAAATCGTTTATCGAACCAACCATGTTCGCCCAAATAAAAGCCTTGGTCGGAAGTATAAACAACAATGGTATTTTTATCTAATCCATTATCTTTTAAATATTTGAGAATTTCTCCCACACTTTTATCCACCGCAGCAACACATTCAAGGTAATCGTGCATGTAGCGTTGGTATTTCCATTTGACAAGATCTTTTCCGGTAAGTTTCGAGTTTTTATTCTTTTCAATAATTGGATTATAGTATGAATCCCATTTCTCTTTTTGTTTATTATCCATTCTACCTAAACTGCTTGTTGTTTTCCAAGTAGAATCCGTCCACATTTTCAAATCTTCAACAAGCAACATTGTTTTATCAATTGTCATATCTTGTTCATTTTCAGCAATTCCTCTATTCGAATAATCATCAAAAAGTGTGGCTGGTTCAGGAAAATTCACATCTTTATACATTCCCAATTCGCGCGGTCCAGGTTGCCAGTTACGGTGTGGGGCTTTGTGGTGAACCATTAGCAAAAACGGGTTACCTGTTTTTTTTTGCTCTTCCATCCATTTCAAACTTTTCTGGGTTATTATTTCGGTAACATATCCCGTATCTGTCTGATTAGACTTACCATCTTTAAATTCAGGATTATAATAGTCGCCTTGTCCGGGAACTATTTCCCAATAACTAAAGCCGGTAGGGTCGGAATCTAAATGCCATTTCCCAATAATACAAGTAGAATAACCTGCTTTCTGTAAGAGCTTTGGAAAGGTCTGCTGGCTACCGTCGAAAGGTGTAGCCTCGTTTTGCAAAAAGCCATTTTTATGACTGTATTTTCCGGTAAGAATACAAGCTCTTGAAGGGCCTGATATTGAATTTGTTACTAAACATCTGTCGAAGCGCATACCTTCAGCAGCAATTTGGTCAATATTTGGGGTTGGCGCTAATTTCGAAATTGTATCACCATAAGCGCCAATAGCTTGGTAAGCATGATCATCGCTCATTATAAAAATGATATTGGGCAGTGTTGGTTTTTCTGTTTTTGGCTGATTACAAGCACTTATTCCTGCGCTTAAAGTCAAAAAAGCAAGTGATTTTGATGTTAGTTGCTGTTTCATTTCCGAAAAGGTGTTAAAAAAGTTAGAGTTGCAATTTTTATCAACAGAAAATACATTTTTTAATAAAACATTGGTAAAGCACTATAGCAATTATATTTACCAATAAATCCAATCATATTCATTTGCCCTGACTATTTAATGCCTACTAACGTTTTATACTATAGTGTCGTGCGGGATTACGGGGCGATTTCCTATCAGTTTACACCGACTTTTTTTACGAGCTACAAACGCCTGAAACCCGCATGGCGTATGAGCCCTTGTGGGCAACATTAATTATTTAAATTAAACTGAAAACACACTAATTATCCGTTTTAAGTCCTCTGCCTGACTTGCAAGTTCCTCAGCGTTACCTGCCATTTCTTCTGCTGTTGCAGCATTCGACTGTGTTACTTGATTTAACTGTTGCAATGCAGAATTTACCTGATTTGCACCACTACTTTGTTCTATGCTTGATGATGAAATTTCCTGAACCATATTTGTTATTGATTGAATATGTGGTAACATTTCCGAAATTAGAGTTACTGCTTTATCTGTAACATCAACACTTACTTTTGCTAAACCAACAATCTCGTCAGCTGCAATTTTACTATGTTCGGCTAATTTTCGGACTTCCGATGCAACTACGGCAAAACCTCTTCCATGCTCTCCGGCTCTTGCTGCTTCAACTGCTGCATTTAGTGCCAATATATTTGTTTGAAAAGCAATATCGTTAATGATTATAATTTTTTCAGAAATCTTTTTTATTGAGTCCCTACTTTTATTTGATGCTTCTGTAATCTCACCCATATTCCTTCCGGTCTGAGTTGCTAATTGGTTTGCTTTTTGCGAATTATCTGCCGATTGTTGCATGGTTGAAGTTATTTCTTCCATTGAGGATGAAACTTCTTCAACTGAAGAAGCTTGTTCTGAGGCTCCTTGCGATAATCCTTGCGATGATTTATTTACCTCCTCACTTGCAGCCATAAGACTATCAGCCCCCGAATTTATATTTATCACAATATCACTTAATGTTTTTTGCATTATTTTAACATTATCCAATAAATTACCTATTTCATCATTTAAAGAATAATCTATTTTAGTTTTCAAATTGCCAGAAGCAATGTCTTTAACAACCCTATTGGCTTGAAGTAATGATTTGTTAATACCGCTCATTATTGAAAAACCAATCAATCCTGTTATTAATAGCCCTATTAATCCTATTAAAATTGATAATAATATAGTTTTTTTAAAAATCAAATCCGATTGTTTTTTCAAATTTTCCGATTCCTTCAATTGAATGTCAATTAATTCAGATATTTTTGAAGTCAATGGGTCTATTTTTTGATAAAGTTCGTCTTTTACGATATTATCAAGGACAAGAGCATTCTCAGGATTATTTCCTTTCTTTATTATTTCAAGAATATGGATATAAACGTTATTTGACGTTTGCTTTATTTCTTCAACTTGTTTTGCAATGTGTTTTTCCTCATCCGTTAAATATGTATTCATATATGCATTCCAGTTTTCTGTGATTTGTTTATTGACCGACTCCAATATCGGGATTGCTTGTTCCCATGAAATATTACCGTTTCTGACTTTATGGGAGCAATCAACTATGCTGACAGCATAAGCATCTGAAATAATTTTTAATTGTTTTAAAGGTACCACTCTATCATTGTACATAGAGATAATATTGTCATTAACACCACGTAAATTTACTATACTATAAACCGTCACAATAAGCAGTGAAATAGCGGCTATTAACAAAAGAATCCTTAATCTAGTAGCAATATTAATATTCTTCATAATCGAGTGTTTTCTATAAAGTTAAACAAAAAATATTTGCTTATCAATCATGAAGGAGCAATTTTTTCAATTCTGACTAACGTTTTCGGCACTAGGTAAGCAAGGGGAGTTTCACCCTAATCCTCTCATAGAACCGTATCCCGATGAAAAAATAGGGACAGGCTGTGATAGCCTCCCGTCATACGGCTCTTCTAATTCTTACAACAAATATAAGCTCATACTCTTTCGAGTTGGCAAAATGTAGCCCGAAATTAGCTAACCCCTTCGCTCCGCTTCCATTACAGTTGCATCAGCACTACTACAGGTTAGTCTGCCTCCCGATTAATTATCGGGATTCTCAAGTTCCATAGCCGTGCCCGGATAAAGTTCTTGCCTTTTGTAAGACGCCTGCCGTATAGCCAATAATCAGGTAACCGCTATACTAATAACCCCGTTTACTCCGTTTAGTCGTGAGATCGCCTGCGGCTAAGTTCATACTCCGTGGCTTTTGACAGGATGTGGCAACTTCTCGGCCTGTCCCGATTCATCGGGAACTCTTAACCAAAGCACCTTTAGGTGGTTTATTCCCTTCGGTCATGAAATCGCTTACGCTTAGTTGATGCCCTCTCCTGCAAGACGACACCGATGGTTCACTCTCCTAATGAAGGATTCCATCATCACGATTACAGCATGCAGAACTATGTTTTGCCGATGTTCTGCTTCTCGGCACACTATGAAACGTTGGGGATTTCATACCTCAAAACTTTCAAACCGACACGAAAGGTACAAAAAAGATTCGACTTGTCGAGTCGCTGTGAACCCGCCATGCCTTATACCGTGCTTTGGGCTCTGTTTTTTTTAATTCTGGAAATCTTTTTAAAAATATCCATATTAACAAATTTTTCTTCTTCAATATCATAATCGTCCTGAAGTCCAAGCCAAAATTTTGCAGAATTCCCAAAATAGGAACTTAGTCTTAGGGCTGTGTCAGCAGTTATCCGTCTTTTAGCTTTTAAGATTTGAGAAATCCGAGTTTGTGGAATTTCCAAGTCCTTTGAAAGTCGATAAGCGGTTATTTCCATTGGTTTTAAGAATTCTTCCATTAGAATTTCGCCAGGGTGAATGTTATTTAGTTTTTCCATAATCTATTTGTTTTAATGATAATCAACAATTTCAACATCATGTGCGTGATTATTAATCCATTGAAAAACAATCCGCCATTGGTCATTGATTCTGATGCTGTAAAAATCCTTTGATTTACCACTCAATTTTTCAAGTCTATTTGATGGTGGAATTAGCAAATCCTGAATATTTTGGGAGTTTGCCAACATTCTTAGTTTGCGTCGTCCTATTTCTTGAATTTCAGATGGAATATTTTTAATCCTCTCTCCGTTCCAGATCTTTTCAGTCTCCTTTGAACCAAATGATATAATCATACAATCTTTTTACATTACTAACGCCAAAGGTAATCATAATTTTGGAAAATGCAAAATTGGAAACCTATATCAGGACAAGTCATTTTAAAAAATGTGCGGTGGCAAAAAAATAATAAACATCGGGTCGGCTTGAGTGTCGGCTCTCTGTTCTTGTCAATATTTCGTTTTTCTGTCCTTTCACAATGGTTTACTTTTTAATATTCTGTCTGTTGTTTCTGTTTTCTACACTTGGCGGTAACGGTGGCGGTATGAAACGTAGCGGATTGCGTGGCTGCGAACCTATACCCCGTTACTGACCTTGCCAACGGGAACTGAGCTTGCAAATTGCACTAAAACCGCTATGTTTTATGACCGCTTGTTGTGCGTCCGTGTTTTATTCTGTATTTTGAAATAACAGACCTAACTCCTCAATTCTTAACTTATAATCCGGATTAAAGTTATCAGAATCCATATAGTTAATAATCGATCGATAAAGTTGAACAGCTTCTGGTTTATCATTAATTTTATTCAACTGAGACATACAAATCAGCAGCTTTCCGTTATCAACCTCAAATTCAAAAATTAAACCCAATTTGTGGTTGCGCTCCAAATTGTCAATTATCTGGACTATAGGAGAATAATCACTGGAAGTGTTATCTAAAATCAGGGAATTGCTTGCCTTAATAATGGAGAACCACTGCCAATTGGTGTAATTATCTGTTGGGAATGCATTAAATACTGGATGATTTGCATCTGTTAATATACCTAACGTACCTGGCGACACGGGTTTCTTTGCCCATTCGCTTATCCCTTTAAACATGCCATAGTTCCAGAATTCTGGGGGAAAATGACCAGGGAAACTATTATTTTGTACATCGGTGGTTTGGGGAAACAACAAGACTTTAGCGCCATTTTGCAATTCTGTAAGCACCTGATTGTTTAATTCTTCTGCAACAATTATATCATCGGGTATTTCAATAGTCGCTTTTGAAGGATAAACCCATATCGGGTATGCATTATCGTATTCGGTACCCGGAATTGAAACATGCACTGTTAGTTTTTCAGCTTTAGTTATTGATGAAAGCTCAGCATTTATATCTCCAGTCCTGGATAAACATCCATTTATAAATTTTGAATCCGGGAAAGTTCCATTGTGAAGAATTGTTTCGTCCTGCTTTTTGATTTCCCAATTAATAACACTGTTTATTGTTTTATTGGAGTAATTGGCTACCATTATTTGGGCATGAAAATTTTCGTTGTTTGTCCAGCAATATCTAGGGAATTCAAGTAGAAGCACCACATCATTGCATGATTGTTTCCAAACTTCAGGTATAACAACATTTTTGCTATCCATAAAAGCGTCCAGAACACCAACAAGGGCAGTACCTTGTCCGGGAAAGTCCTGCAAATCGAGCAATTGAAAACCGGCCAATCCTTTTGTACGCAAAGCTGCTTCCATTTCGGCTTTGTAACAAAGTGTCGCCCACGCTCCTGAAGCTTTATGAAAGGCACTGTCCATTCTGCCCATTCCTGCTTTCCTGAGTCTGTTACGAAAAACTTCCAGGTTCCACGCACGTAAAACCCCAGTGTATTTGTCTATCTCATTATAATCAGGAAATATCTGATATTGCCCAATTTCGTGGCTTACTATAGGTATAGAAAGCTGAGAAACCGGATAATCAAAATTAATTTCTGTCGAAGGTGTCAGGGTGTTTAATATACCGCCTTCTCTGGAATCTGCGTAAGCGTGGGTGAGTCTGGTGTGTGTCAGTATTGTGTCGCCATTGGATGGAGTTCTGGCACCCACAAAAAAATCACAATACTTCCGGGGTTCAATAAAACCAATATTATTATTTGACCCCATTGTATAAAGTGGGCGATGGTCATATTCTTTAAATGCAAGAATATTTTTTTCCACTTTATCGTGACCACTCCATATTTCATTACCTGGCGAAAACATGACAAACGAGGGATGATTGGCATAAGCTTTCAACATTGCCATACCTTCTTCTTTCAACATTTGTACAGTGGTGTCAGATTCCAATCCTCCCCAGAAAGGTAATTCAGCCTGGATATACATACCTTCTTTGTCGGCAGCAGTAAAAGCCGCTTCTGGAGGACAATAGGAGTGAAAACGATAATGGTTGATACCGTATGATTTGGCAATTTTATAAACGCGTACCCATTCGTCAACAGTCATCGGTGGATATCCGGTAAGCGGGAAAACCGCAGCTTCATGCTTTCCTCTTAAAAAGGTAGTACGCCCGTTTATAGTGAATTGTGTTCCGTTGGCTTCAAATTTACGCATGCCAAAAGCAACCTTTTTAGAATCAATACCATTTCCATTCGATATAATGGCTGTTAAATGATAGACAGGTTGTTCGTATTCATCCCATAAGCTACAGGGTTCACTGAATATATACTCCAGTTTTATTTTAGATTGATAAGGAGTATTAAATTTTCGTGATTTTAACCTTGTTGTTTTGCCATTCACTGTTTTCTCAACCCGAAGTTCAATATTCAGCATATCAAAATTCAGTCGATTGTCTGTTTCTAACTCAACATCAATCTTCTGATTAACGATATCTGGATATACCTGAAGGTTTGAGATAAATGTTTTAGACGAAGCCTCTAAATAAATCTGGCCAATAATTCCATTCCAGTTGGTTTGGGTATCGTCAGAATAGATGTGAACATTGCCGTATGGAGTCAGTTTTAAATCATTATTTATCTGAACAGTAATATAGTGCTCACCAGGGGTCAAATAACCGGAGACATCAAACTGTTGTGGCGATTGAAGCAGTCGGGATGCCCCAATTAAAGAAGTGTCGATCCATATTTTTGACGATTTGGTGCGTTCCAAAAACAGTTGCACATGTTTATCCTTAAAACTTTCGGGAATTATAACTTTCTTTCGATACCATGCCACACCTTCATATTTATACAACCTATTGAGATGCATGGTTGTTGTATCCTGATTGTGAAAACCTTTTTGATTTAAATCGGTTGTTCCGGGCAGATGAATGGAATCGTTTAAGTCAGTTAGGTACCATTTCTGTTCCGTTCCAATATTGGCTGTATCTAAAGCAAACTGCCACTGTCCTTGCAAATCAATATTTGTCCTATACTGCTCTTTCGGAGTAGTATTACATGATACAAAGGCAATCAATAAAATCAAGTAACTATTTTTCATTCTATCTATTTTATTTAGTACTATGCTGCTTTTAACATTCTGACTAACGTCAAGATTTGTTGTTGATAATCAGTTGTTTATATTTTTGTCAAATCTATCATTTTCATCACATTTTCAGTTTCCACATTTGTCGTTAGCACAAGAAATTAATTGGCTCGTCTGATTTACTACTAAACCGCCTATTTTTTATATACATTTGTTAGCGGGTCGTTGTTTTCATTTCTTAGTCAATTTGTATCTTAAATGAGTTGTCAAGTCTGACGGAATCACTTCTGCGATTTGTATGTCATATTTGTCCTTTTCAATACCATCAAATAGTCGAATACCACTTCCTAAAAATACCGGGGCAATGTGAATGAAAAATTCATCTACAAGTCCTGCGTTCAGAAATTGTTGGATAGTATTTGCACCACCTTGTATTCTAATGTCCTTTCCTTTTGCTGATTGTCTTGCTTTTTCCAAAGCACTCTCTATTCCGTCATTTATGAAGTAAAAAGTTGTCGTTCCTTTTTGAACCCAAGGTTCCCGTTTTTCGTGTGTCAGAACATAAACATCTGCTTCGTATAAATCTTCTGCCCAAACAACTTCCCCTTCTTCAAACATACGTTTCCCCATAATGTAAGAACCTGTCCTAGCAAACACATCATCTATTAATTTGCTGTCTGCACCATATTCTTGTCCACCTTCCATTTTGATATGTTTCCAAAATGATTTTTGTTTAAACATCCATTGATGTATTTGTCCTGAAACGCCACCCATAGGATTATTAGGACTTCTGTTATCTCCTGCGAAAAAGCCGTCAAGTGAGATTCCACTGTCAAAGATTATTTTACTCATATTTTTATTCATGTTTTGTCTGTTTGTTTGTTTGTTTAATTGTTAAAGCTGTCGTTTTCAATGCCCGCTAACGGTTGGCGGTATGAAACGTTGGGGATTTCGGAGCTACTTCATTATCAAGGTACAACGAACTTTGATGCGAGAACTGAGGCTCGAATAACCACTTAAACCCCAATGTTTTATGACCGCGTGTTAGGCTTAGTTTTTAATTATATTTGTATTTAGTTGTATTTTTATCTCCAATCTTTTCAAGAATTCCATTCTCAACAGCAAAATTTAAATCCCGACTTGCTGTTGCTGACGAAATTTCTCTAAAATTCTTTAAATATTCTTTTCGTGTAAAATAGTCTTTTTTAATAATTGACTGGAATAAATTAATCCGGTCAAGATTTGTTAAACTGACATTCTGGATATTCAATAATTCCTCAAGAGATTCCAGAATTATTTCAAGCATAAATTCAATAAATACGGTTGATTCTCCAGTATTATCTGATTGTCCAAGGGATTCATAATATAGTTCCTGTCTTTCTTTTATTAAAGTTTCAATTGGAAGAAATTCAAAAACAGGATAAGAGTCTTTTAAAATCAGTGTTTGCCACAATCTCCCCATTCTACCGTTGCCATCAATGAATGGATGAATAAATTCCATTTCATAATGAAATACGCAACTTTTTATTAAAACTAAATCTTCATCATTTTTTAAATAGTCAAACAAGTCATTCATTAAAGGTTTGAGCATTTCGCTTGGTGGGGCAATATGAGCAACTTCTGAGCCTTTGACTATTCCAACCGATTTGCTCCTAAGTTTCCCTGCTGATTCAATAAGTCCGTTCATTAATATTCCGTGTGCTTCACAGAATGATTCAAATTTATAGGGATTTAATTTGTCCAGATAGTCATAAACCGCAATTGCATTTTTAACTTCTAAAATGTCTTTTTTGGGTCCAATAACTCGTTTGTTTTCAACAATTGCGGTTATTTGCTCAATTGTCAATGTGTTTCCTTCTATTTCGAGCGATGAATGAATTGTTTTAATCCTGTTTTTCTTTCTTAATTCTGTCGGTGGCTTGTTTAAATGTGCAGAATTTACTTCTCCAATTTTTTCCGAAATCGAAGCAACCAATTTTAAAATCTTTCCAGTTATTTTATATGGCGGTTTCATTCATTTTAGTATTGATAGTATCATATGATAGTATCAAAAGTAATATTTTTATTTCAAAATACAACTAATTACCTATTTAGCAGTCTTTCCTAAAATTAAGCCTAACGTTGACAATAAACGCAGTGCGTGTTATTTACTGTAAAGTTTAAGGTTTGCTTCATAGCCGAAATAAATTTACGTTTCCGAATTTACAGTTAATTTTATCTAGCCGAAAATTTATTTTCGGCGGGGCTAACAAATACGGACGCACTTTAACGTAACTACTTGATAGCATTGCTTTTATTGTGGGTTAGCCACTGTTTTTTGATATAAAAGCATATATAATTTTTTCTCAATCACAGGTTGTGTCTAAATTCAAAAATCTATCGCATTCTAAAAATATCTTGCTTTTTGAAATTTTCATCAGAGCAATTATATGTGATTTAGAATTATTTTCTTTCTTAAAGTTGCTTTTAATTCTATCATTAACTTGGGCAAAAGTTGACCTTAATGGTTCACAATCTCCTTCAATTGCAATTTTTAGAAGCTCATTAAAAGTATTTTCAAATGCATAATACTCTGATTTTGTTTTATATTCCTCTGTAAAATTCTTTTTTGTTACCGGGTGTTTTTCAAAGTATTTTAAATGTCCAATTTCATGATAGAGAACTCCAATTAATTCGTTTTCACTAAAAGATTTTATTTCTCCATTTATGAACCTTTGATTTAGAACAACGCATTTTATATCATAATTCGCTATTCCTGGCATATCGTGGGGTCCGAATTCGGTTTTTATATTAAATCCCTTTTTAGTCTCTAATTGTATATAATCAAAAAGCTTTTTCATTGAGTGTTATTAAATCGCCTTTAATAATCTTAAACAGATTCATTAAAAATTCACTGCATTAATAATAACCAGCTAAAATAGTGGCTAACGGTTTGAATATGAGGAGTGCGGGATTTCAAAGCTCCGACTTATCAAGCCGCTGTTAATTTTAATAAATGTACTAAAGTTTAAATTGCCCACATCACCCCACATTACGTATATTTTTTGTTAGCCACTGTTTTTAGATTTATTTCTTGTTTTTTTTTATTAGAAATCTTATCAAAAAGATAATTCCTATAGCGACTCCAAGAAAAACTAATAATCCAATTATTTTTCCGATTTGATAACCAATATTATATTCTTTATCATAACTACCTTTTTGATTTGAAATCTCTTTTTCTGTTTCGTTGTCAATTATAATACTCAATGAATTAAAAAACTTTTCTTTAGTTTCCTTTGTTTGTTCTTTTTGTTCATCAAAAGCCCAGAAGTCACAACTAATTAGATATTCATTAACAAATATAATCTGCTTAAATCTTGCACTAGGTAATTGAGGGTTAGAATTTGACACATAATTGATTTCAATTCCTTTACAACCATTAATATTTATGTCTTTTTTGTTTATTAATTTTCCGTTTGTTGCATTTATAGCACCTTCAGAAACTCCTTTATAAAATTCTGGTAATTCTTCTTTACTTAAATTATTAGCACTTCCTGGCATTTTCCTTAATGAGACAATATAGACTCCTTCTGAATCTGTTGCTGTGAAAATGGTTTCTTGGAAATTATCAATTCTTTCCGGTACTATTGGAAATTTTATTGATGAAAAACTAGTCAAATTTGTTGATGACCAATCTTGACTTATTACCAGCTTGGTTGCAAGGACTATTCCAATTACAATTAGGTTAATTTTTCTCATATTTTTATTTTTAATAGTGGATAACGTTGGCGGTAGACGTAGTAAGGGGTTCGAAACTCCACACTCTCATTTCCGCATGTCGTTTCTTTCTTATCCATAATTCAAATATAGCAATTTAGCCCTTATTACGTTTACCGCGGGTTGTGGTTAGTTTTTCATTCATTCAGTTTCATGGTTATAAATTTATGGTCTCTTTCTATCATATTTTTTATTTCAATTAAAGCATGCTGAAAAGCTCTTGAATTTGAAGCTCGTGCTAACTGACCATTTGAATTACTTAATCCACTATTTTTAAAACCATAACCCCAATAAAGTGCACAGTATTCTTTAGAATGTCCAGTTGCAGAGTATGTTTTTATTAGATTACCATTATTAGAATAAATATCTATTTCTATTTTAATATTTCTTTCTTGCTTTGAGACCGGAATTCCAAAATAACTAATTGTCAGTGCTTTAAATATAGCAAGTCCTGTTGGACTATTGAACGAACTGTCCGAGATTAGTTTTAAAACACAATAACCAGAAGGAATACCAGTAGAGCAAATATTTTTATTGAATTCATAGACATAAATGGTTTTTATATCCTCAATTAATGCAGGAACTGTCAAATTACTGTACCCTCTAAACTTTTCATTACTATTTGAATTAAACTTCAATTCCATTTTTGATGTGTAATCTGGACACATATCCTGAGCTATTTCATAATATAAATTAGAAAAATCAACTATAAACTTTGTGTCTATATTTTCCAGGTTTATAATTTTTTTTTGAGCAATAAGTTTTCGTTGAAAATCTTCATATTTAGAAAGGTATGAGTCGTCTATTCGGTAATAAGGTTTTGATTTTTGGACTTTTAATGTGTCATATTTGGGCTTGTTTGAAGACCACATATTATATTTTGCAATTGTAAGCTCTGTTGGTCCTTTGTCAGCGTAATAATGCACATCATTAGATAGGCTATAAGGAAAAATTCCATTTGGTAATTCAGAAATCTCTCCTTTACTACAAGTCCTCAATGTTTTAGCACTATAAAAAGTCTCGAAATTACTTTCTATTACCCTTAATTCAAGATTTGGAATTTTATTTTCCAATTTGTCACCATAAAAATTACTGTGTTTATATGAAACACATGAAGTCATTAGGCTGGTAAGTAATAGAATAAAGAAATATTTTATCATTTTATTTAATCTTGTAGGGTCGTTCACAAAATTAACCACAACGTTGGCGCTAAACGTAGTTGCGTATTCAATTTTTTGTTGTTGGTTTAAATTCATTCTAAAGTTAATTTAAAAGCTAAAACCTCCAAAACCCTTGAAGCAATTACGTTTTAGCGCGGGTTATGCAAAGTTTATTTATTCATTATTATCTTTTTACTAATAACATTTTGATCAATTGTTCTTATTATTAGGAAATAAATTCCATTTGATAAATTTATGCTTAATGCTAAATCCGTCTTTTGCAATTTATTATCTGAATATAAAACCTGTCCTATTTCATTAATAATCTTATATCCAACTATAAATTTGTTTGATATAATTTTCAATTGCCCAGAATTTGGATTTGGAAATACTTCAATTTTAGAATATGCTATATCCTCGTTTCTTGTTAAAAGTAAACTACAATTTCCGCAATTTTCATTGTTCTTTTCAGTGTAGCATCTAAGAGATGTTTCTCCCTCGAATTGATGGAATAGGGGTTGAATAAAACCTGAACTGAATCCAATTCCTTCAATTAATCTTTGATGAATAATTGAACTGTCATTTAAATTAAATCTTTTATGGTATTTACCACAGAATTCGATAGAATCAATGGAAAGTACAATCAAAGGTTCTGTTTCATATGATCCATAACCTTTTTTTATGGTGTCTCCAATTGAAAGATTAAAATCATATATTATTTTTGAAAAATCATCGTAATAGTAAATAATTTCAACTTGTTTATTATCAAGATTTCTTATAGCGCCATAATACCCATCATATAAAACTTTGTCTGGTTCTGGACTGTACGAAATTTCTTTTGTATAATTATACAATTTATAGTATAAATTCCCGTCAATGATTGTATCTCCTTTACAATAGTATTGTTCTTCACCTCTTACTATATCTCCACCATATGATCCCCAGTCGCATATCCATATTCCATTTTCAAAATTAAATGGAATATATCCTTGTCCAGAAAGCTCCATTTGAATTAAAACGAGAATAAATAAAAGCAATTTTGGTTTCATAGCAATATTTATTGGTAAATGTGGTTTTCTCTAAATTTTGTATAACGGTTTGTATAAGAATAGTAGCCGTTTGTGGGCTTCATCCCTGTCAAGTTACACAAAAGTTGGAGGGGGCTCCAACCCTTGAATTTACTACTAAACCGGCTATTATTTTTATACGTTGTTGTGCCGTCGTGCTTTATATTCTCTCATTCCATATTTCAGGATTTCTACTTGTATGGAAAATTGCAATTACCTGTATTACTGTATGAACAATTCGATAGTAAATCACAAATGGGAACTTTTTTACGACATATTTCCTTACATCTTTGTGAGCAATTGGAAAAGATTTTGGGTTTTGCTTGACATTCTCAAAACCAAGATTAATTTGCTTAAAAAAAGTGTCTGCAACTTTTGGGCTGTCCACAGAATAAAATTCATATGATTTCTCAAAGTCAACTTCTGCCTCGTCTGATAATTCAATACTAAACGGCTTTGTTTTCATATTTCTTTTTAATCAAGTCCCAATTCTTAAAAGTCGTTTCGCCGTTATCTATTCTTTGCAGTCTTTTATCAAGTAAATCCTTATGCTCGGTTGGAAGCTCCTGCAATTCTTCTTTCACATTAACAATCTCAATGTAATCAATTTCTTTGATTAGATTAAGAAATGCAGCTATTTTACTCTGCTCCTTAATATTAACTGTAAGCTCCATATTAAATCATTTTAGACAAAGATACTGATTTATAATGCGATTGTCGATTTTTGAAGCATTAAAGTTCTTAAGTCCAACTCCAAATCAAATAATGTTGTTCGGATTTTAAAAAGGTAAATCTTTTAAATATTCATTATCAGGCGAATCAGGTTCTTTGCTATTTTTCTCATTGAAATGATTATTTGAATCATTCTCACTATTCATTAACTCATAGTCTCCATTCAAATAGAAATCCAAGTCAGTTGCATTTTTTTCGTAAAATTCATCTACTGGAATACCATCAATTACATAAATTCTACGAAATTTCATTTTACCTCCAATAAGATAGGTCTCTTTTATAAATTCACGTCCGTTTTTATCTCTATGATTTTTTTTCTTCCTTTTATTTTTCACTTATCCTTAATCTAATTTAACTGCGCTACGGTTCTTGCATGCAGCACAACGTTGGCATATGAAGCGGTTGCGCTTGCTTGCACTTCATTTTGCTAACGCAATATAGTAATTTCCTTATTCATAGTTTCAATTTTGTACTTACCCGCAACTGCTTTATATGCGGTGTTGCCATTAGTTGTTTCTCTCTGTTTTTCGTCAAATCGTCCATTAAAAACAAAGCCCAAATGACTGATGTGTTAGGTCAGACGGGACGGGAAATATGTTTTGTCTTGAAATCCAAAATCCCGATGCGCCGAAAGCTGAAAAACCGGATAAAAGTCTGGCCTAAAAAATCAGTCAACTTATACCTGGTTTTGATAAACCATCCGTCAAAACCGGGGAAATTGCTAATGGACAACCAGAAACCGTAACTGGTTTTTGTTTTGAATTGAATTTTAAGTCCATGAAATTCAACGGATAAAGCTCAAAATTCTTAAAATACAGACGATTTTTTCTGAAGTCTTTTGGCCTTAAAATCCAGGCGGTTTCTTTGAAGTCTTTTGGCCTCAAAACTTGTTTGCTTTTTTGTTTTAAAATCCCTGTTTTTTAAAGAACGTTTGTTTCATGCAACCAGCCGAATTAATGGCAACGGTGGCATATGAAGCGGTTGCATTTGCCTGTGCTTCGGTTTGCTAACGCAATATAGTTATTTTCTTATTCACAGTTTCATGTTCGCGCTTAACCGCAACTGCTTTATATGCGGTGTTGCCATTAGTTGTTTCCTCTTGGTTTTTCGTCAAATCGTCCATTAAAAACAATGCCCAAATGACTGATGTGTTAGGTCAGACGGCGCGGAAAATATGTTTTGTCTTGAAATCAAAAATCCCGATGTGCCGAAAGCTGAAAAAGCGAACTAAAGTCTGGCCTAAAAAATCAGTCAACTTAAACTCTGTTTTGATTAACAATCCGTCAAAACCGGGAAAATTGCTAATGGACAACCCAAAAAACCAAAACTAAAATTGGTTTTAAACCAAATTCCAAGTCTATAAAAATCAACGAGCCGAATTCAAATTCCCTAGAATTTCAACAATTTTAATGAAGTCTTTTTGTCTTAAAATCCAAGCGGTTTTCACTGAAGTCTTAAAACCTGTTTGCTTTTTTAATCCTAAAATCCAGTTTTGGTTTATAAACCTCTACCCTGCTTTTTTTAAGAACGTTTTGTGTCACGAAAACCGGCCGAATTAATGGCAACGGTGGCATATGAAGCGGTTGCATTTGCCTGTGCTTCGGTTTGCTAACGCAATATAGTTATTTTCTTATTCACAGTTTCATGTTCGCGCTTAACCGCAACTGCTTTATATGCGGTGTTGCCATTAGTTGTTTCCTCTTGGTTTTTCGTCAAATCGTCCATTAAAAACAATGCCCAAATGACTGATGTGTTAGGTCAGACGGCGCGGAAAATATGTTTTGTCTTGAAATCAAAAATCCCGATGTGCCGAAAGCTGAAAAAGCGAACTAAAGTCTGGCCTAAAAAATCAGTCAACTTAAACTCTGTTTTGATTAACAATCCGTCAAAACCGGGAAAATTGCTAATGGACAACCCAAAAAACCAAAACTAAAATTGGTTTTAAACCAAATTCCAAGTCTATAAAAATCAACGAGCCGAATTCAAATTCCCTAGAATTTCAACAATTTTAATGAAGTCTTTTTGTCTTAAAATCCAAGCGGTTTTCACTGAAGTCTTAAAACCTGTTTGCTTTTTTAATCCTAAAATCCAGTTTTGGTTTATAAACCTCTACCCTGCTTTTTTTAAGAACGTTTTGTGTCACGAAAACCGGCCGAATTAATGGCAACATCCCTATATACCTACCTCCCCTCTTCTATTCAGTATATATCGGTTTTGTTTACAACTGTTTTTTTTTAATCCGGTTTCTAAAGTAATTTTATTCACTAATATATCCAAGGGATTGCGCATTTTTTTATTGTTAACTGCTGCTACCTGGTTTTTGTTTACTGCAAGCATGCAATAGGCGGCTGAATGTTCATAATAGTTACCCGCAAGTGCAATGGTTCAATAATTCATCACTAAGGGCAAATTATTTTCCCGCCACGCATCCTTTTCAAAAAGTCCTTCGTCATGTTATTGTTTTAAAATCCAATACACATGAACAGGCTATTTATCCTCGGGACCTTTTTTTCATTACTGCTTTTCAGTTGTGAAGAATCAATGTACGACAGCGACGGTACAAAAGATACCGGCTATTCCGGCTTAACCGGCGATGAAAGTTCAACCGGCGGAGATTCAGGGACCGGAAACGGCGACACCATCCAATCGGGACAGATTACTGCCGGCGAATGGAACGATATGAAAAACTGGGACTTTTGGCTGAACCTCCAGCAAAACACCGAATTCAACACCGCCACACGAAGCTGGACTTTCTTTCCTTTTCAACGGTATTGTTTTCAGGTAACCGATGCCAACCATCAACCCGTGGTAAACTGCCACATTCAACTCAAAAAAAATGGGACCGCCGTTTGGGAATCAAAAACCGACAACAGGGGCATGGCCGAACTCTGGAACCAGCTTTTTATTGCTGAACAAACCGAAGAACCGCTTTCAGCTACCGCTTCGTACCAAAACACGACCATCGATCTTGAAACGGTCCGTTCCTATGCCCCCGACACCAATAAAGTGACACTTCCCCTAGCTACCACCCCACCCACACAGGTTGACATTCATTTTATGGTAGATGCCACAGGTTCCATGGGCGATGAACTGGAATATCTGAAAGTGGAACTGAAAGATGTGATTTCAAGAATAAATACCCAGTACCCCAACCTTTCGTTCCGCTACGGTTCTGTCTTTTACCGCGACAAAGGTGACGAATACCTGACCCGCAAAGAGGCGTTCAATACCGATAAAGAAGTGCTGCTCAGTTTCATCAATAACCAGTTTGCCAACGGCGGCGGCGATTATCCTGAAGCCGTGCACGACGCCTTGAGTGCTTCCATTTTTGAACAGGACTGGGGAACCGAAAACAAAGCCAGTTTATGTTTTGTGTTGTTGGATGCACCACCCCATGAGGAGCCGCAGGTGATCAGCATCAACCAATACACACAGGCAGCGGCTGCCAAAGGCATCAAACTGATTCCGATAACTGCCAGCGGCATCGATCATCCCACGGAGTTTTTAACCCGTTCGCTGGCTTTAGCTACCAATGGCACCTACATCTTTATCACCGGCCACAGCGGCATTGGCGGCGAACACCTCGAACCTACCGTAGGCGAATACCAGGTTGAGTTTCTAAACCAGTTGCTTATCCGTGTGATCGGCGAGAATATTGAATAATTTTTTTCTCTAAATACGCTCCATTGGGGCACTTACCTACTACTTGCTAAAAAAAGGGGCTGTCTTCAAAATTACTTTTGGCAGTCCCTTTTACATTTAATAAAAAACCCGGTGCAGCAAAACAAATAAACCCAACTAGTGTCATGTTAATCTAGCAATGTCGGGAGTTCAGAAATTTTATTTTCCCTTTGGCTATTGGCACTTCCTCTAGGGGGGGACTCCCTTGGGGGAGAAACCCGAAGTGAGAGAGGAAAAATTCAATATTTACCCGCCAATTTACACATAACATGACACCAGAAAATCTTTAACTTATTATAAAAATATACCGACCAGTGGATACTATTTTATCAGAATACAAGTTATCCTTTTAAACATTTTTCATTGAAAACCGCATCAATGCTTAAAACAATCTTACGTATTGATCCTCATAATTTTAATTGCTATGTATAGTCGGTACGAACATATAAAAATAAAACCCCAGGGTTCTATTCCTTTATTCATTCTTTTAATCGCTGATTTGATGCTGTGGTCAACATCCTATTATGTTTTGGCCATTATTACTACACTGTTAACTTGTGTTGTGTTGATTCAACCCACCGGGTTTATTATTGATAAGGACAAACGCAAAATCAAATTTATAAAAGGTTTCATAAGTTTAAAAACAGGCAAATGGAAGAAACTGCCGGAGGTAAAATATGTTTCGCTGTTAAGGGTAAAACACATTAATAATTTCCACCAAACCAATCCGGTATTATTTGATCCAAAAACCGAAAAAAGTTCCAATTACCTTGTAAACCTTGTGATAAAAGAAAACTGGCAAAAAGAGCGTCCGGTTAAATTGCTAGCCACCAGCAAGGAAGATGCCATTAACCAGGGGTTGAAATTGGGTGATTATCTGGATTTACGTGTACTGGACCAAACCACACACGAAAAGAAATGGCTCCGCTAACCTTTATTTATCCATTGAACCCCTCCGATTTTTTGTTCATACATCTTTTTGCATTTTCGGCATATTTACCTGAAAATACAACCTATACCTTTCCTCTCTTTCCAAAATTTAAACACTTAGTGTGTGTATATTAATGACGCTGAATCATCATTTGGATTAAATTCCGTGTACCTTAACGGAAAACTCATGCAAACGTTTTATATTATTGTATTTCTGCTATTTAACTGATACAATAAGCACACAAACACCTCGAAATTGGTAAACTATTACCCCTTATTGGAACATTGACCCCTCAAAATAGGAACGATGCTCTGGAGAATCTCCACTGCATTGAAATATATTTGCGCATACGATTGCAAATTATGGAAAATACCGAAAAGAAAATAGAACACATGAAATACTACATCCTTGCCGGGATTGTTGCTTTCCTTGTTCTATTAGTAGTTTTAATTGAGACCATTTTTTGAAAATTATTCATTAACAATTAATAAAAATGATAAAAGAATACTTTCTAAACAGAATCATCAAGATCGGGATACTATCATTAATTGTAATTTTCTCCCTGCATACATCTGCCCAGGTAAAAGTAACCGGAACTGTAACTTCGGCCAGCGACAATAATCCTTTGCCCGGAGTAAATGTAGTAGTAAAAGGCACTACAATTGGGACTATCACCAATATTGATGGAAAATATGACCTTAACGTGCCCGACCCTAATGGAATATTGGTTTTCTCGATGGTCGGTATGTTAACCGAGGAGATTGAAATCAACAACCGAACAACTGTTGACCTTTTAATGGCTGAAGATTTAATTGGCCTCGATGAAGTGGTTGTAGTTGGTTACGGTACCATGAAAAAATCAGACCTGACGGGTTCTGTTGGCTCCATTGAAACAAAAAGCCTTGTTGAAAGGGGAACGCCATCCTTGTTAGAATCGATGCAGGGAGCTGTTGCCGGGGTGAGCATTACCCAAAGTGGAGGACGTAGCGCGTCATCGGGTTATGACATTCAAATCCGGGGTAAATCATCCATCAATTCCGAGGTTACTCCGCTTTATGTTGTTGATGGTGTAATTGTTGGTGACATCGATTTTTTGAATCCACAGGATATTGAGCGTATCGATATCTTAAAAGATGCATCATCAACGGCCATTTACGGTTCCCGGGCCACTGCCGGAGTCGTGATGGTAACCACTAAAAGTGGAATGTCAGTTGAGGGAAAAGGTTTAAAAAAACCATCAGTAACTTATGATGGATATTATGGTTTGACCAAGATAGCACGGATGCCTGATTTTATGGACGCCCAGGAATTTTATAATTTCAGGTTTCTGAATTTTCTTTCTACCAATGATATTACCGGGCAACGTATTTTTCGCATGGCCCCCGAGAGTTTTCAGCAGGGAATGTTATACGATGGTTCAGGTACTTATGTCATGAAAGAAATGTTAAACAACGGAGAATCATACGACTGGCCTGGCATGATAACCCAGGATGGGAAAGAACAAAACCATTTTATCACTGTTAGCGGAGGCTCAGAATTGGTAAATTATTATTTCGGTTCGGGTTATAACACAAACACCGGAACATACAATGGAGATGGCAAGGACCGCTTTAATGTCAAAGGAAGTATTGACTCTAAATTAAGTAATTACTTTTCGGCCGGAATGAATTTCAACCTGGCCTATACCAAAACCGATTATGCCAGCGATGATGCAATTAAAAGTGCATTCCGTGCGAACCCGTTTATGCGCCCGTATGATGAAAATGGGGAATACAATATTAAACCTGGAAATTTTGAAGCTATGGGAACCGCTTCGAACCAGTTTTCCGATTTTTACAATCCTTTGTTATTTAACGATGATGAAGCCAAACAAGGTAAGAATTATCGGGTTTTGGGCAATGTATATTTTGAGGCCCGTCCAATTAGTAACTTATCCATAAAAACAACTTTATCGCCCAATTACGGACAAACAAGGACAGGGCAGTATAAAGGTGGCAAAACAGGGAATACGCCTGAAGCTAACTACAGTTCAACCCAAAGTTTCGACTGGACATGGGATAACATCATAAACTATAATTTAACAACAGGTGATCATTCTTTAGGAGCTATGGGCCTGTTTAGTATGAATGCCTACAATTATGAAAAATATTATATGGAGGTTATTAACCCCATTGAAGGTACTTTATGGTATAATTTGGAAGATGGTGAAATGCAGGATTATTATTCTGATTATACTGAACACAGTATGATATCCTACGCCATGCGCCTGAATTACAGCTATAAAGGCAAATATATGATTACTGCCACTGCCCGTGCCGATGGTTCATCGCGCTTTGCTGAGGGTCATAAATGGGGTACTTTCCCATCAGCAGCCGTTGCCTGGCGTATTTCGGAAGAAGATTTTATGGCTAATGACTGGTTATCGAACCTGAAACTACGAATAAGTTATGGTATAACAGGTAATAACTCAGCGATTGGTGATTACGATACAGATATATCAGCTAAAGGTCCTAATTATTATGCATTTGGCAACCAGGTAGCTTTAGGTTATCGCCCCAGTGGTGTGGTAAACACTGGCTTATCATGGGAAACCTCTTCGGAAACCAACTTTGGCTTCGACTTTGGAATGTTTTCAGGTAGAATATCAGGTACGGTGGATATCTATAACAAAGAATCAGGAAAATTGCTTAAATGGAAACAGTTACCTCCTTCTACTGGTGGTGAAAGACTTCGTGATAATGTCGGTGATGTACGTAACCGGGGTATTGAAGTATCTCTTAATACGGTGAACATTAGTACAAACGACTTTACCTGGAAAACATCGTTTACCTTTGCTGCCAATAAAAACAAGGTTACTAAAATCTACGGGACAAATCAGTCCGAAATCCGTGATCCTGAAAAACCAATGACTACCACTGTTTTCATAAACGAACCCGTTGACAATGTTTACAATTATGTTTGGGATGGTATAGTTACCGATCGTATGATGACTGTTCCCAATATTGAGGCTGCTACCACAAATGGTTTCACCCCCGGCGAACAGGTTACCGAAGCTGAATATTATTATACTGTATATGGTTGGAATGAAGGAATGCCCATAATAGCTGACCAGAACCACGATGGGGTTATTGATGCCGATAATGACAAGAAGGTTCAGGGAAGCCAGGCTCCTGCCTGGACAGGAAGCATTAACTCGACACTAACCTATAAAAACTGGGATTTCTCATTCTCCATATATACCAAACAAAATTACAAGGTATATTCAGAATCCTTGTATGAATATTATAATTACGCTTACAGGGGATGGAACAAACTTAATGTTGACTACTACATTCCGGCAGGAACACTAATTGATTGCGACGGGATGACTGCCGATGGATTATATATTAACCCGGTTTACCAGGAACAAACCCATTACGGATCTTTTCCATTTGTCAATGGCATGTCAGCAGAAAACTATGGGGCAGGTACCGTGTGGTATGAAAAAGAAAGCTACAACCTGGCAGGAATTGTAGATGCTTCATACTGGAAAGTACGAAACATAACGCTGGGATATACTTTCAATAAAACAATGCTTAACCAATATGGGTTCCAAAACCTTCGTGTTTATATGAATATTACCAATCCATTTGTTTTTACAAAACACAAAGGGTTCGACCCCGAATGGGCAGGCGCAGAAAGCCGTTACGACGGGCCCAGTACCACAACATACCAATTTGGAGTTAACTTGAAATTCTAATCCGAAAAAAGAACAAACAGCTATGAAAAAATCAATTATAATATTAATGCTAGGTGGCCTAATCAGTTTTTTGGGGCTTACCAGCTGTGAAGACTTTTTAGATGCTGATAACAAATCAGCCGTGACTGCTACTGAAAAGTTTTCAACCAAAGAAGGTTTTGAACAATTAGTAAACCAGGCTTATTTTACCCTGGACACCGTATATGAGGAACCTGAAATATTTTGTGCCGGTACCGATTTATATGTAGGCATCCGCGCTGCAGGTGATGCCACACTTGAAGGATATACGCTTACCTCTGATAATACCACGGTAAAAGCTTTATATACCAATCTTTATGCAGTGGTTAATGCTGCCAATGCGGTTTTGTATTTTGCAGGTGATTGTGAAGAATATACTGAAAAGGAACTTCGTACAGAAGAAGCCCGTTTCATCCGTGCTTACGCCTATTTTATTCTTTCTCAACATTTTGGCCGCGTACCGGTTATCAAAAGCTATATTAATACGGCTGAAACTTCATATCCCCGAAATACCCTGGTAGAAACCTACCAGTTTATGATTGATGAATTGATTGAATTATCGAATAGTACGCTTTTACCCGCTTCCGATAAGACCGGCCGGGCCAGTGTTCAGGCTGCTAAGGCATTATTGGCCAAGGTATATCTGGCAGCAGGCTGGGACCTTGAAACCACGCTGACAGATGCAGAAAGTGGAACATTTTCAATAAACAGCAGTACCTATTTTAATTTAGCAGCAAGCACTGCATCTGAGGTAGCCAATGCAGTCCCTCTAACCTTGCCTTTTGAAGAAAAATGGTCGCCTTATAATGAACAAAATGAAGAGGTTATTTTTGCTATTCAGTTGGACAGGAATTCTTTTTTAGATAAAGTTGAAGGAGGTAATTCACACCAAAATAACTTTGGAACCTATTTGGGCGCAGTAACTTTAGGGATGAAGTTTGTTGATTCGGACCTAAACCCAACAACAAAAACCTATTATCTGTATGAAAAAGGTGACCTACGCTACGATGCCACTTTTATGACAACGGTGTACAACTATACTAATACCTGGGGTAGTCAAGGGTACTGGGCTCACTATAATGCAACATCGGCTGAACAAGCCAATTTGGGGATTGCCTTTTACTTTCCGGCATGGTACGTTACCGACCAGGAAATTGCCGATTACCAGGCTGCCAATGCAGACCGTTTTGTGCGCGGTGAAGCCAAAAATGCTTCACAAATTATCCGCACTTCCGATCCTGTGCGATGGATTTTATATAATGCTGACGGTACCGTTTCCACTGATAATGAACAAAACTACCTGGCAGCTTTAACCCGGGTAGGCACTATTCCTCCCATTAAAAAATTCGACGATCCTGCTACGGATGTCAACGCACCTACAACCAATGGAGGTTATCGCGACTTTGTATTATTACATATCAGCGATATCTATTTAGTGGCTGCTGAAGCATATCTAATGGCTGGCGACGAAGGTCAATCACTTAATTACCTGAATCAGGTTCGAAACCGGGCAGGTGCTACCCAGCTTACATCATTTGCTTCCTATCAGCGATATGATCCGGATCAGTTTGGCTATGTATCAGATGATCAAAATATTGATGTAATACTTGATGAACGCGCCCGTGAACTTTTGGGTGAATATTATCGTTGGATGGATTTGCGAAGGACCCGTCAATTGGTAAAATACAACGAAACCTGGAATGTAAACTTTGACATAAGCAATATGAGAGGTGGCGATGGAAACCTTAAATGGTTACGCCCAATACCAGCCGTTGAAATAAGTTTGAATACTGGCATCTCACCTTCTGATCAGAATCCGGGCTATACCTCTGAAACTACAGAATAGTAAATAATTAACTAAAAAAGAAAGCAATGAAAAGAGCTAAATTTATATTGAATCTTTTGGTAATCTTCATGGTATTTGTGGTATTCTCATGCGAAGATGAAATCGACAGGTCAAGTACACATACCGAAAATGTCTCTGGAATGGTTATCGGAACTTATTCGGGTATAATATCTTTAGATACTACAGCTTCATTCAACGATGTAACCATTGTCCTGACCAAAAATGAAAATGATTCGGCAGATGCTGTATCTGTCAATATTAAATCATCAAATTTTGATTATAATGGCGCAGTTGGTCTCGATTTGCCTGTATTTTATAATACCACTACCAAGGAGTTTTATGCAGATTCTCTATATCTCAATGTTGCCAAAGCTAACGATACCTATTCTTTTGCCTGTGTAAATTCATCAGCGCTGAAATTTAACGGGCGCTTGAATGGTAATGAATTGTTTATGAACGTCCCCATACTGGTAGTGAGTGGAAGAACAATATTTCATGCCAATGGGGTTAGCTGGTATTTTAATGGAACTAAAAAGTAAAATAAAATATTAAGCAGATATAGTTCTCTGCTTATTTAAACAATAAAAAAACAACTGTTTCTAAGTATTAATTTTAAAATCTAATAATTATGAAAAAAAGTTTACTTCTATCGGCAGTTCTTTTTACTGCTGTAGTGTTTGTAAAAGCACAGGAACCTGTAACATGGATAGCTGATGATTATTGTACTGGTTTAGGTTTGGCAGCCGATGCGATTGCACTTACACCAAATCAACAAATAACAGTCGGCGATGTTACATTTACAGCTCAGGAAGCTGAGGGCGATGGTATGGGATGGAAATACAAGACAAGTACTGATGCCGATTTTACATATAATGGCGTTACCTATAAAGCTGCTCAGGTTCAGGGACAAACCAACCCGCTTAATGGCAGGCTTCTAAGAGAAGGTGGAGGTTGTGCTATAGCTATGTTCAAGTCCACAACAAGTGGTACATTAGATGTAGCGTTCAAATTTGGTTACAATAAAAAATTCTGGGTGGCTGCTGTTCCTGTAGCTGATTTAGCATTGCTTAATAAAGATGACTCTTTAGCATGTTCTGCTTATAAATATGAGTTTACTGGTGGACAATACTACTGGAGTGGATATCTTGATCCTATGACCTCACCTGCAACTTATTATGATGCCGCAGCTCCAAATTATACTGAAGCACCTACTGAAGGAGCAGTGTATTATACCGGCATTACACTTAACGTTGTTCCAGATTATGAATACTATGTATTTTTCTCTGGCTCAAAAATCATGTTATGTGGTTTAACTTACACAGCTACTCCGGTGATAAATGAATATTCTGTTAGTGGAATCGTTGCTACTTCAGAAAGTACTCCGGTAGAGGGTGTCTTAATCACTTCTTCAGATAGTAAAACTGCCACGACGAATGCCAGTGGAGAATATACTATTACCGGTATCACCGAAGCCAGTATTACACTTACCCCAACAAAGACCAACTACACATTTTCACCTGAAACAATTACCCTGACTATGGATAAGGATTACACCGGTCAGAATTTTACTGCAAGCGTAGTTATATCTGTACCCGACAATATTTCGAATGTTACTGTAGTATCTACTGAATATTACAACATCATCGGAAAAAAATTGGAGAAACCTCAATTTGGCCAATTGAATATCGTTGTAAATACCATGTCGAATGGTACTGTTAAAGCTGAAAAGAGATATATTCTAGAACCATAGAAAGTTTGGATTAATAAAGAGAGACTATCGAATCGGTAGTCTCTCTTTTTATCAATTCATGTTACCCTTATTTAGAAAAGAACAAAATGTCAATATCCGGAAAACACACACACATTATTCCAAATTTACTGTTATGCCTTATTTTGCTTACAAATACTTTTTTATTACAAGCGCAACAGTTGGCATTTCCGAGTGCCGAAGGTTTTGGAAAATATGCCACAGGCGGACGCAATGGTCAGATAATAAAGGTTACTAACCTGAACGATAACGGTGAAGGTTCGTTGCGTTGGGCTATCAGTCAGAACTATCCGCGAATCATTGTTTTTGAAGTCTCCGGTACTATTTATTTAAAAAGCAGGTTAAAAATTAATCATGGCAATGTAACTGTTGCCGGCCAAACAGCACCCGGACATGGAATTACACTGGCTCATTATAATTTTTATGTGGAAGCCGAAAATGTAATCATCAGGTATATCCGGAGCAGGCTCTCAGCCGAAGCCGGTCAACAAGACGATGCCTTTAACTGCATTGGAAGCAATAATGTTATCATTGATCATTGTTCCTTCTCATGGAGCGTTGATGAGGTGGCATCTATGTATCTGAGTAAAAATTTCACTATTCAAAATTGCATTTTTGCAGAATCGTTTCACAATTCCATTCACGATAAAGGCCCCCATGGATATGGTGGTATTTGGGGTGGCGACTCAGCCAGTTTCCTTCATAACCTCATAATGCATAATACCAGCCGTAATCCCAGGTTTCATGGTGCCCGCTGGGCTACCAACTGGACTGAGCATGTCGATTTCAGGAATAATGTTATTTACAACTGGGCATCGAATAGTATATATGGCGGTGAGCCCAGTGAAATTGACGGAAGTCCGGTTTATATAAACATGGTAAACAACTATTTTAAGTATGGCCCTGCGACTTCCAATTCCATAAAAGACCGGATTTTAGATCCCGATCCCGATCCAACCTTTGGTTATGGAAAATACTACATCCAGGGAAACTATGTTTATGAATTTCCAGCAGTTACCAATGATAACTGGCTGGGGGTTGACAATATTACGTCAGCCATAAAAGATTCCATAAAGAGCGATACGGCTTTTCCTTTTGATATCACTACCATCCATACGGCTGAAGAAGCTTATAATTATGTCATCCAAAATGCCGGAGCCAACATCCCTTTTCGTGATACGGTCGATAGCCGATTATTGTGGGAAGTTGCCAACGATACGGCTCTTTGCGGAGGTTTAAATGGCTCACATACCGGGATTGTTGATAATCTGGACGATGTAGGCGGTTATCCTGAATTGTTTTCTGATTGGGCGCTGGTGGATACTGATTCTGACGGCATACCCGATTTTTGGGAGACTGAGAACGGCCTTGATCTAAATAACCCGGATGATAACCAAACCATTTTAGAAGGAAAAACATACCCAGCTATTGAAGAATATTTAAACAATATAATAGCCTCCAACAATCCGTTTATGTTTCAGCCCACCAATCTGGAAGCCGAATTGACCGAAATAAAAGAAATCACTTTAATATGGGTAGACAATTCAGACGATGAGAGCTCGTTTTTGTTATTTCGCTCAGAGGGAGGTGCTTTCAACTGCATCGATACCTTGCCGGCAAACAAAACCCTTTGTACCGATACCAATATTGTGTTCGATAAAACATACATGTATAAAATACAGGCCATAAATGCCTCCGACAGTTCCGTTTTTTCCAATGAAGCTTCTGCCTCAACACTGGGTGCCGACGGCAAACCCAAACCTGCATCGGAACCATCACCCTCGCAAGGGGCTATTAATATAAGCACTACCGTGAATCTTGCATGGAAACAAGGTGTTGGAGCTAAAAGCCACAACGTGTATTTGGGCACAACAAATCCTCCATCTTTTTTAACAAATGTTGAAGAAACATATTACACCGTTATAGAACTAAACCATAACACAAGATATTACTGGCGGGTTGATGAAGTTAATGAAAACGGGGTCACGGAAGGTGCCATATGGAATTTTGTGACCCGGAGTGAGTTTCCGCATAGTTTAATTGCCCATTTTGCATTTAATCAACCTATTTCGGTAAATGATATTTCGGGCAATGGAATTACCGGAACACCCTATAATATTAAAACTACTGATTTTGTAACTGGTATTAGCGGCAAAGCCATTCAATTTGACGGAAGCACTAAATATTGCCAATACCCGCATAACGTAAAAGTTGATTTTGATATCAATGCTTTTACCATTTCGTTTTGGATTAACCAGGACCTAATTACAGTCGACCGGTCGCATTCGCAACGGTATATTGTTAAAGGTTCCAATGTAAAAAACGAAACGGGAGTCCATTCAGGAAGGCGCTACGAAGTTTATTATACGCCAGATAAAAACATTTTCCGGTTTTGTGTTGATGATGATGTCGTTAAAAGCGAAATAACTGCTGACGAAAATCTTTTTCTTACAAATAGCTGGGTCCATGTTGTAGCAGTGCGCGATACAACGAATAAAAAATTGTTTTTATATGCCAATGCCGAATTGGTTGGCCAGGTGGCCGATGCCACAGGCAATATCGCTCAGGACGAACCCCTTTATATAAGTTACTGTGTCGATGAGACCGGATATGTAGCTGGTATAATGGACGAGGTTCAACTGTATGGATATGCACTAAACCAAAAACAAATCGAATCGTTGTACACAACTGGCTCTGTAAATGTAGAAAATGAGTTGGCCGAGGGGTTTCAATTGTTTCCGAACCCATCCTCCGGAAAGATAACGATAAAAGCACCTGATAATAAAAATATCCAATCGGTAATTGTTACCGATATTCTGGGCAAAAAGATACATCATCAGTTTGGTGCTGCAGTTACAGGCCCTGTTGTTGAACTAAACCTGGAGCCGTTGGCAAAACAAGGATGGCAAATACTTATTGTTGCTGTAAAGATTGAAGGCCGGGAATTATTTAAAAAAATCATTCTTAACTAATTATCATGAATTTACCCAGTAGTGTTTTTTTATTCATAGGAGTTAGTTGGTTGCTTTCCTGCACCCAGGAAAAGGAGGCATTATCTGCAAAAGAAGGTGTCTTTATGGTTTCATATCCTTATGGTTATCCGCAAGAGACTGAAATGGTATATTTGAGCCTGTCCGATTTAAAACAGAATTATGGCTTGGCCAATTTTTCGAACATACAATTGGTAAGTATGAACAACCACAAACAGGTTCCCTATAAATTGTTTGATTTGAATGGTGATGATTCACCTGACTTATTGGGTTTTATGCTTAACATCAACCCTAAAGAGCCATTGCGCCCGTTTGTTTTTTGTGCTGTGGATAAAAACACAGAACACCCAATAGGACCTTTGGGAGCCTATACCAACAATGTAAATATTACTTGGTTGCAAAGTGCACAACAATACATTACCGATACCATCAATTGGAGCAAAACAGTAGCAAATACTTTTATGGGTTTATACCCTGATGCTTGTAATTTAGAGGCCTTCTCTCCTTATGAGTGGACCTACACTAACGGTTTTTTTACCAATGCACTTTGCGAACTTTATGAACATACCCATGATTCGGCCTATATTAACTATGCAAAAAAATGGATAGAATGTTTTGTTGACCCGGAAGGCAAAATTGCTAAGTACAATAAAGAAAAGTACCGTTTAGATGACGTTTTGCCGGGACGTACTTTGTTATACCTGTTTCAGAATACAAAAGAAGTAAAATATAAAATGGCTGCCGGCACATTGGCTGACCAGCTTTTAAACCAACCCAAAACCAAAGATGGGGGATACTGGCATAAGCTATCATATCCCCACCAGATGTGGCTCGACGGAGTTTACATGAGCGATGTTTTCAGCAGCCAATACGCGGCAACATTTAATCGGCCCGAATTTTATGACGAAGCGGTTCATCAAATTGAACTGATATTTAAACATACCGTTGATTCTGTAACCGGATTGTTATACCATGGGTGGGACGAATCGATAAACAATGTTTGGTCTGATCCGACGCGGGGCACTTCTCCTGAATTCTGGGGTCGTGGCATGGGTTGGTACATGATGGCCTTAGTGGATGTGCTCGATTACCTGCCAGATGATCATCCCGAAAGGGCTAAAATTATCACCATTTTAAATAAAACCAGTGAAGCTTTAGCCAAGGTTCAGGATTCAAAAACACATTTGTGGTATCAGGTTCTGGATAAAGGTTCCCGTCCCGACAACTGGATTGAAACTTCGTGCTCGGCCATGTTTGCGTATGCTTATGCAAAAGGAGCCACCAAAGGTTATTTGCCTGGAGAATATCTGCAAAAAGCAAAAGAAGCATTCAACAGTTTGATAAATGATTATATCTATTTTGATTCTCAGGGGAGGTTTTACTTAACTGAAACAGTCTATGTAGGTACTTTGAATTTTAAAAACTCCGATGGCTCCTACAATTACTATATAAATACCGATCGCCGGATTAACGATTTTAAAGGGGTTGCAGCATTTTTATACCTCGCCATGGCATTGAATAAATAATATGGGTAATGCTAAATAAGAACATAAATTTTAAAAAGTAACAAAGCAATGAAAAAGGGACTATTTTTTTTAGGAATGATGGTTGTAATCGGACTGGCTGAATCATGTAAGAACAATAACAGCAATAACAAAAATACCAACAATAATAACAACGCATGGGAATATCAGCATGAAATTTTAGCACAAATAAAAGTGCCCATTTTTCCTGAAAACCGGGTAATTGTTACCGATTTCGGAGCTGTTGGAGATAGCATTACAGACTGTACCCAGGCCATTAAGAATGCTATTGAGAAGTGTGCATCGCAAGGAGGCGGTACAGTTATAGTTCCCAAGGGAGTGTTTTTAACAGGAGCTATCCATTTCAAAAATAATATAAACCTGCATCTTGAAAACGGGGCTACCCTGCTTTTCTCAAAAGACTATTCACACTATTTGCCTGTGGTAAAAACCCGTTTTGAAGGAAACGACTGTATGAATTATTCACCTTTCATCTATGGTTACGGGCTTGAAAACGTTGCCATTACCGGTTTGGGGATCCTTGACGGAAATGCCGGCAATGAAACCTGGTGGCTCTGGAAAGCTCATGGAGATAATGGTTTGGAACAAGGAATACCTGACCAACGGGCTGACCGCGATAGTTTGCTTAAAATGTCGGATGCACATTTGCCCATTGAAGAAAGGGTATTTGGCGAGGGACATTACCTGCGCCCCAATTTTATCCAGTTCCATACTTCAAAAAATATTTTAATCGAAGGGATTACCATCGTGCGTTCACCCATGTGGGAAATACATCCCATTTTATCAGAAAACATCATTATACGTGGGGTGAAAATTATAAGCCACGGCCCAAACAACGATGGTTTTGACCCGGAATCATGCAAAAATATTTTGGTCGAAGATTGTTTTTTTGATACCGGCGATGATTGTATTGCCATTAAATCAGGCCGCGAAGAAGATGGCCGAAGAGATAGTGTGCCCAGCGAAAACATCATTGTCCGGAACTGCCAGATGAAAGATGGCCACGGCGGGGTAGTTATTGGAAGTGAAATATCCGGAGGTTGCCGTAATGTTTTTGTGGAAAATTGTAAAATGGACAGCCCTAACCTGGACCGGGCTCTTAGAATTAAAACCAACTCATTACGTGGCGGTTTAGTTGAGAACATTTACATGCGCAATTGCGAGATTGGCGAAGTTAAGCAGGCTGTTTTACTGATAAATTTTTATTACGAACAGGGTGATGCCGGAACCCACACCCCCATAGTAAGGAATGTTTATCTTGATAACATTACCTCCAAGAAAAGCAAATACGCAGTTTATCTGCGCGGATACGAACGTTCACCTATAAAAAACATTCAGATTAATAATTCACAATTTAACGGAGTAAAACAAGAAGTGTTTATTGAACATGCCGTTGATATTACATTTAACTATGTAACCATTAACAACAAGGCATACAATTTAGACAACTAAATATCAATAGATTTTATAATCATTTTGAGAAAAATATTTTTCTATTTTTAAAAATGAAACAACTTTACATATTCGTTTTAATCCTCCTTATCGGATGCCGGCAAGATAACAAACCAACCCTTTTTATGATTGGCGACTCAACCATGGCCGATAAAGAAAAGCTTTATCTGCCCGAGCGAGGCTGGGGGCAGCTTTTCCCGCAACTTTTTACCGATGGTGTTTTAATTGAGAACCACGCTAAAAACGGACGGAGTACACGGTCGTTTATTTACGAAGGACGCTGGGACTCGGTGTTCCAGAAACTGCAGCCCAACGATTTTGTACTTATCCAGTTTGGCCACAACGACGGCAGTATCCAAAAAGCCGAACGTTATACCACACTGGTTGAATACGAATATAATCTGCGAAAATTTGTGCGCGAAACACAGGCAAAAAATGCACTACCTATCTTGTCCACTCCAGTAGTTAGGCGTAGATTCGATGAGCAAGGCCAATTTTACGACTCACATGGCGAATATCCCGACATTGTAAGGAAGATAGCTGCCGACATGCGGGTTCCTTTGCTTGAGATGCACAAAAAAAGTTGGGAATATGTTTCAGCTCTGGGTCCGGACGCCTCAATGCCTATGTATCTGCACATCGGACCCAATGTAAACGATTCATTACCCGAAGGAAAACACGACGATACCCATTTTTCGGAATTCGGTGCACTCGAAATGGCCAAAATTGCCGCCAATGAAATTAAAATCAAGGTTCCTGAACTGGCAAAACACCTGAAACAATGATGTCTAAATACAGATTCGGCAACTTGTTATTTATTATTCTTTTGATTCATTTTTCCTGCACTAACGAATCATCAAAACCAGCCTCAAACTTCATTGAGATTTCCAATCCGGTTTTATCAGTCGATTATTCTGACCCTGATGTTATAAATGTCAACAGAAAATATTACCTCACGGCAAGCAGTTTCAACTGTATTCCTGGTTTACCCCTGTTAGAATCGACCGATTTGGTGCATTGGAACCTGATAGGTTATGCACTTCAAAAACTGGAACCCGATTCGGTTTACAGCAAACCCCAGCATGGTAATGGTGTATGGGCGCCAGCAATCCGTTTTCACAACGGGCAATTTTATATTTATTACAGCGATCCCGATTTTGGGATTTTTGTGGTAACCGCATCCAAAATTGAAGGCCCCTGGAGCAAACCGTATTTGGTTCAAAGTGGTAAAGGTTGGATCGATCCATGTCCGTTTTGGGACGATAACGGAAAAGCCTGGCTGGTCCATGCCTGGGCGGGAAGCCGGGCCGGAATAAAAAGTACCTTGATTTTGCATCAAATGAGTGCCGACGGAAAACAGCTACTCAACAACGGTATATTAGTGTTCGATGGTCATGAGGAAAACCGCACAGTGGAAGGTCCTAAAATGTATAAACGTAATGGTTATTATTACATCTTTGCACCGGCTGGCGGCGTTACCGAAGGCTGGCAATTAGTTATGCGTTCCGAAGATATTTATGGGCCTTACGAGAATCGAAAAGTGCTGCATCAGGGGAATACCCTCATTAATGGCCCGCATCAGGGGGCTTGGATAACCGACCATAAAGGAAACGATTGGTTCTTCCATTTTCAGGATAAGGGCGCATTTGGCCGTATTGTTCATTTACAACCGATGCATTGGGTTGATAATTGGCCACAGATTGGTGAAAACATAGATGCGACAGGTTTGGGCGAACCCGTTCATCAACTAAAAATTCAAGCCAACCAGATTCCATCTGAAAGTTTTATCCATAGCTGTTCCGACGAATTCAACACACCTTTTTTAAACCTGAACTGGCAATGGCATGCCAATATTAATCCGAAATGGGGTTCGCCATCGGCAAATCTAGGATTTTTACGGTTGAATGCATGGGTTATGCCTGACGTTAAAAACTTGTGGGAAGTGCCCAATTTACTGCTCCAGAAATTTCCTGCTGAAAACTTTTCGGTTGAAACAAAACTCGATCTGTTCCTGAAAGAACCTGGCGATAAAACCGGATTACTCATAATGGGTTCCGATTACGCTTATGTGGGGATTGAGCGAAAGGAAACCGCTAATTTTCTGGTTTACAAAACTTGTCTGGGTGCAGATAAAGGAAAACCGGAACAAACCATGTTTGAAATTCCTTGGGAACATGAATCTGTACTTCTTAAGGTAAACGTCAATCCAGAGGGAAACTGTAAGTTTTCGTTTAGCAGCACAACTGCAAATTATCAATCAATTACACCTGAATTTAAGGCTCAACCAGGTCGATGGATTGGAGCAAAATGTGGACTGTTTTGCACCGGAAACATCAAAACTAACGATGCCGGTTATGTAAATGCCGATTGGTTCCGATTTTTAAAAACTAAATAATTAAATATGAAATACGTAGTATTTTTAATAGTATGTTTTTCTGCATTAACCTTTTTAGTGCATTGCAAAAGCAAACAAACTAAAGTAAAACCGATAGAAATATCGGTTAGTAATCCAACGGATATTTCAATTGCAGATGCCGAAGTGTATATTCCGTGGAGTGCTTTGAAAAATAAATTATCTGGAATCTCCGACGAACAGATTTGCGTACTACATAATAACACAGTAATTGCCAGCCAATGGGTCGATGAAAAACCTAACGGAAAATCGTTGTTGGTGCTGGTTACGGTACCGGCTCAATCACAAATAAAGCTTATGATAACTAAAGCCGATGACCATGAGGGCACAAATTCTTTTTCGAAACGAACCTATGCCGAGCTTTCTGTAAAAGAAGGTGGAACCTGGGAATGGGTTACCAAAGACAACGGCAACCAACAGTACGAATATAAAGGAGGCAAATTCAAAAATGTTGAATCATACAGGGTTCCGGAGCAACATACCGACCATTCTTTCGATATCCGTTACGAAGGCCCGGGATGGGAATCGGACAAAGTGGGCTACCGCTTTTACCTCGACTGGCGCAATGCCGTTGATGTTTTTGGGAAGAAAACCGCGGAAATGGTTCTGCAAAATGTGGGACTCGACGGGTTCGATTCCTATCACGAATCATGCGAATGGGGGCAGGATATTTTTAAAGTAGGCGAAACACTCGGCCTTGGCTCCATTGCCTATTGGTCAGGAACAGAGGCGGTTCGGGTGGAGAAAACCGATAGCATGATTTCGCGTATTGCCATGAATGGCTTGCTAAAATCAGCCATCGAAACCCAGTATTACGGATGGCAGTTCGCCAATTCAACAGTCGATTTACATTCTTATCTTTCTATTGTAGGCGGTTCGCGGCTTACACATTGCCAATTGGAGCTTTCCAAAGGTAATCCTGTTCTTTGCACCGGTATCATTAAATACAAAGGCATTGAACCCGAAACCAATTTTGCCGATTCACTTTCTGATTATGTTTTTTTAGCTACTTATGGGTTACAAAGCTTAGCCAACGATAGTTTGGGACTGGCCATAATTGCCCACCGAAAATTTGTAACACAAATTACGGAGGATAAGAAAAATCAAATTATGGTTCTGCAACCAATTAACCAGAAGGTCGATTATTATTTTCTGGCCGCCTGGGAAAAGGAACTCAACGGTATTACCAACAAAAAGGATTTTAACATTTATCTGGAAAATCTGATATTTTCTTTCAATAATCCCATAAAAATCAGCCAGTAACTTGTAAAAACATGCGATGCCATTTAATAACATTTATAAGGTTGCTATTTGTTGTTTTTCCAATTGCAGCGGATGGTTCATCTAATCCGATTCAGGTAGCCAAAGATGGAAGTGGCGATTTCACTACGATTCAAAAAGCTATTGAATCGCTTCCCATGTATTGTTACGAACGGGTAGTCATATTTGTGAAAGAAGGGGTGTATAACGAGAAAATCCGCATTGACCGTGATTATATAACACTGGTGGGCGAAAACTGCGAAAACACAAAAATTGTGTACCACCAGTTACGCAACGACTGGAATAAAAACCCCGACGCTATTGGTCCGGCAGTGGTAAATATTTTTGCCGATGATGTGATCCTGAAAAACCTGACCATTGAAAATACGCAGCCTGAGGTGGGTCCTCATGCCTTTGCCATTTACGGAACAGGAACACGTACTATTTTAAAAAACTGCACGGTTACGAGTAAAGGCGGAGATACAGTTTCGTTATGGAACTACAAACAGGGCATGTATTATCACGACAGTTGTTACTTTGAAGGAGCGGTGGATTTTGTCTGTCCGCGCGGTTGGTGCTATATTTCGAATTCTACCTTTTTTGAACATAAAAATACAGCTGCTGTATGGCATGCTGCTCCTGTGAATCCCAACCAAAAAATGGTATTAAAGAACTGCGATTTTCAGGGAGCCGACAGCTTTTATCTGGCGCGTCACCATTACGATGCCCAGTTTTATTTTATCGACTGCCGTTTCCCTGCCTTGATGCGAAATAAGTCCATTGAGCATGTGTTCGACCAGGAACATCCCGAGAACAACCGTCCGTACTTGTATGGCGACCGTTATTATTTTTACCATTGTTCGCGCAGTGCAGGCAACTATGCCTGGTTTGCCGATAATACACAAATATGGCCCAAAAATACTACCCCACAAACAGTTACACCAGAATGGACTTTCGATGGGAATTGGAATCCTGAAACAAAAGAATTGCTAGAGGTAAAAAAAATTACCTGCGGAAAAGGTTCTCTTTTCCTGTATTTCGATGCTTTGGTCATGCCGCTAGGTAAATTGGTTATCAAATCTCAATCGGGTGTTTTGTTTACTTATCACACTGGAGCTGGGCGCGATCGTCTGGAATTTACAAGCAGTGAAATATTTCCCACGGATGATCTATCGAAACCATTTATTATAGTCTCAGGCCAGATTCAGGGCATATCGGCAACCCTCGAACCACAAAAAACCTCTACTATTTTTACTGTGTCCGAAACAAATTATTAAAACCATGTAATCATGAAAAAGTTACTATTATTCATTTCGTTTTTAACAATAGGTCCTTTCGTAAAAGCCCAGGATACTGCCACGGTTTTTTGGGCACTGAATGTGAATACAACTACCTCGGTAATTACTTCAGGAGGGGTTATTAGCAGCAATCAAACAGCCACGGAAAGTTACATTATCCGCGATTATGGCGGAACTGAAACAAGCCAGCGGGTTTATGCCTCAGGTAGCGGGCTGGGTTATTGGCCCAACGAAACTACCGAAAATTTGGATCGGTATTGCGAGTTTACCGTAACACCGCGCTCAGGGCTCAGTTTTCAATTAACCCAAATGCAGTTCTTTTTGGGGAACAGTGGCGGCTCAAACAATGTACGGGCTAGCATCTATTATTCTACCGATGGCTTTGCCACAGCCACACGTATTGACTCAAACATGGTTTTACCCAGTGCCGCGCTAAAAGAATTTGTTTATGAAATAAGTGATTCAAATATAACCGTTGAAAACCAGCAACCCATTACGGTAAGGGTTTTTCCGTGGTTGCAGGGAGGCGTTGCCAGCGGAAAATATTTTAACATAACCAAAGTAAAATTTAGTGGCGTAACCTTAGGCGAATTGATTCCTGAATTACCCGAAGTTTCATCGGACAAAATTCATACAATTTCAACCCAAACCGCATGGTTTAACGGGAATGTGGCCAATGATGGAGGTGTGACCCTCGATTCGGTGGGTTTGGTTCTGAGTACTGAACCCAATCCCGACACCACGGATCGTGTTATTTTGGCACCGTCGCAGGTTGGTTCGTTTTCGTTATTGATGGAAGGATTGATACCCGACCAAACCTACTATGTTAAAGCTTTTGCAGTAAATAAAGCAGGTGTTTCTTTTGGAAACGAACTCACATTTACTACGCTTGAAAAACTTTCGATTCCGGGAGTCACTACCGTAGCTGTTTCCGATTTGCGTCCAACGGGAGCTATTGCCAAAGGAGACGTATTTTTCGATGGCGGTTTAACCGTATCGTTGACCGGCTTTTGCTTTAGCGGACAATCATCGCCAACAATTATCGATCAGGTAGTGGAAGCAGGCGAAGGAACGGGAGACTTTAGCGCTTATTTAGCTAACCTGATAAGTCAAAAAACCTACTATGTACGTGCATTTGCCCAAAACAGCGAAGGAATTGGGTATGGCGACGAAATTTCGTTTACCACCCCGCAACCGGAGCCCGATATGAACATAGTGGTTGATATTGCTGGAAATGGCGATTACACTACGCTCCAGGATGCGTTTAACAACATACCCTACAACTACATGGGAAACATTAATGTATTGGTTAAAAAAGGTATCTATAATGAAAAAGTGCTACTCGAAAAGGGAAAAATAAACGTCCGCTTAAAAGGGGAATATCGCGACAGCACCATTATCAGATGGGACGATTACTCGGGAAAAATTGTTGACGGGGTTACTTTGGGTACTTCAACATCATATACCATAGCTATTGATGCCGACGATTTTATTGCCCAGAATATCACCTTTCAAAATACCTATAATGGTTCACAGGCAGTGGCTTTGCGGGTAAAAGGCGACCGGATGATTTTCCAGCAATGCCGATTTTTGGGTTATCAGGATACCTATTATACCTGGGGCGTTGGCCGTGTTTACCACGAAGATTGCTATATTGAAGGAACCGTTGATTTTATTTTTGGCAGTTCGGTAGCTGTTTTCCAGAATTGTACCATAAAAAGTTTGCGCAATTCGCCGGTTACTGCCGCCGCAACCCCACAGAACTATAAATTTGGTTATGTATTTAAAAACTGTAAATTAATTGCCGATGCCGGCATTTCAGGAGCCACTTTAGGACGCCCGTGGAAAGAATACGCACAAACTGTTTTTATTGAAACAGAGGAAGGAAAGCACATTTCACCCGCGGGGTGGCTTGAATGGAGCGGGACCAACAACCATTTAACCGCCTATTATGCCGAATACAACTGTTCGGGCGACGGCTATAAACCCGAAAGCCGTGTTTCGTGGTCGCACCAATTAACCGATGAAGAAGCTGCCTTATATACCTTGGAAAATATCTTTTCCAAGGAAACAGCATCACCCGCATATTATTACGACTGGGTTCCGGAATTTGAACCTGTTACTTCCGTTTATGATAAGAAATTGGAAGAAACTACCGTTTTAGAATGTTACCCAAATCCTTTTACCAGCCAAATATACATTAAGGTACATGGTACCGAAACCTCAACGGTTAATCTGGAGATTTATAGTATCAATGGTACATTGGTGAAACAAATCCATGGAAAAAATATCAACCAGAACCAACCGCTGATTGAAATTAATACAGCAGAACTGGAGCAGGGAATTTATTTGTGCAAAACCACCATCAATGGTTTGGCAAGCATTCAAAAAATAATTGTTAAAGAATAGATGGCAGCCTATTCACAGAAATGAATCAATCCATAATTTTTTGAGCAGCTTAGTTACAACGCACACTTTAAGGATGGTAGAACTGGGAATTTAAAAAGAGGTGAAATAAATGCTTAGCGATAATGGTTGGTAGTATGGAATGTTGTTGAGATTTTGGAGCGGCGAAACTTTCAACTGCTAAAAACCTTGCCAGCGACTAATACACTTTACAACCTAAGTTAAGCTTTTGAGTAACCCCTATTGTTATTTTAAACTCTTTTTAAATTCTATAACCTTTAGTACATCACTTATTTGTTCTTTCAGGCTTATAGTAATTGTCAGCGGAATTAATTTTCCGATTGGTTTATTACGGTTAAATGATTCTTTAATTTCATTGTCGATTTCCAGTTCTTTAATTCCTAAGCCGGTTTTTTCGGTAAAATAGAAACCCGTTTTGAAATATTTATCCCATACCGATAACCAGAAAATTGTTTTCTTTTTGTAACACACTTTGCACAACCACGCTTTCCCGTCGTTGTAATAATTCCAAACCGGTTCTAATCCGTATTGGGTATCGGTTACTTTCTGTATTAATTCTTCAAATGCCAAATAACTATCACCTAAAGCAATTTCTAAAACTTCTTTTGATGGAAAAATATCCTTTTCTCTCAATACGGGTGTTTCCATAGTTTTGTGTTTTTATGTTCCAATTTCCGGTTCTGTTTACGTATGCAATTTAATTATCGATATCGTTTGGCGGTATGAAAAGTTGCCGATTGCGGGCGATTTCCTGTCAAGGTATATAAAAATTGAAGTGGGCTTAACCCTTGAATAACCTATTGTACTGGCAATTTTTTATACCACATTTTAGCCAGTTTTTATTCTACTCTAAATAATTTATCTGACTGTGATAATGATAATATTTCAAAGGGTTTAATATCAATATTACTTGGTAATTTATCTCGAAGAACAGGTAGTACATATTGACAATTTACTTCATCAACTATCTCTGTCAATAAATTTGAAATCTGATTTGAATGAACATTCTCTATTTGGTCTTGCAATATGAAATGAAGACATGGAATATTAAGGGATTCCGCAAATTTAATATACGCCAAATCAAAAGAAGCCATTTGACTTTTTTTACTACCTGTACCGGGATTCCCCTCAATATTATCTATTTTAAATTTATATATCCCACCTTCTGGGTCAGCACTCAGTAAAGAATGAACCCCATCTAAACGGCTTGATATATCTGAAAAGTATGAATTAAAATCTACTATTCGTTGTTGGATTAATTCATCTTTTGATAAAATATTTGTAGAAATTTTATCCAATTTTTCATTTAGTTGTTTCAAATTATCGTTAGACTTTTCCCATAGGCGTTTCTGCTCTTCAAAATTACCTTTCTTTTCATAATATGAATTAAGATCATTGATAATCAACTGCAAATCTTCAATTGCTCCTGATTTATTTAAAGATACAGAAATAGATTTTTCTTGAATTATTAAAGTATTTAGAAATCTTTTAAGTTGGTTAATTTCTTGTTCGAGGGTTGGCAATTCCTCAGTGATATATGCAACTTTCTGTTGAATCATTTCATTATGAAATGTTACTGTTTCTTCAAATGTTCTTTGGATATTCGGAATGAATGATTTAGCTTTTTCATACATTCTTTTTATTTGGTCAATATTAATATTTGTAACATCTTTCTCAAAATCGACTTTGCTTTCAAGAATTAATTCTTTTCTTAATTCTAGACGAGAAAGATTAGTAGTAACTTTGTTAATACTTGACTTAATATTATTTAAATTTTGAAGTTCCTCTTCATATTTTTCATTTAAATTAAATAGTTCCTTTTTCTTATTCAGAACTTCAATTTGTTTGTTAATAATAATCAATGATTGATTTATTTGAGATAAATTACTTTCTTTTCTAAGACGAGTTTGCAATTTTTCTTCGATATTTTTATCTCTTACTAACTTATCTTTAGAGGTGTCAATATCAATTCCAAACCAGAAAAGGTGTAAAGACTCATATATTGCATCAGTTGTAACATTTTGAGGAAGTACTCGAATAGTTTGTGTTAACTTATTCTTTTCATCTCTAATATTCTTTGATTTGAGTTGCTTTAAAGTTGGTTGTTTTTCAGTTGAGTCAAAAATCAATTCTTTTAATGTGCTAGAAAAATCATCGTTACTTAATGTTTCTCCATTAATCTTCTGTATCTTATTTTTGTAGGATAGAAAATTACGTTGTATTGTTATTGTTTTAGAATTTTTATCATTCAAATCTTCAATTAAAACAAGTGAGATAAGAATATTATTCCCTTTTAAGAACGATTCTATTTTCTTGTTTGTGTTTTTAAATTCAGGGTCAATATAAATATTACTTCCACTTCCATCTAAGCAAAAATCAATAAGTCGTAATACTGTAGTTTTTCCAACACTATTACCAGACTCAGTTTTGTCCTTCGATTTAGTTTCATCAATAATAAGATTAATCCCTTTATGAAAAAGAATTTCCCTTATTAAAGCAGTATCATTATGTATCGTAAGACTTTTTAAAAACATTTTACTATGTATCCTTTATGTGATTTATCAATTGCTCCAATAATAAAAAGCCAGTCTAAAGTAAGTGTAAACAAATTGAGTGAAATATCTTCAGATGACTTTAATGCATCAAAAACGGAGAAAAAATCCATTTTCTCATCCTCTGTAGAGGATAAAATTTCGATTGTTTTTGCTCCTAAATAATAGAAGTCTCTTTCTGGATTTATGTCTTTACTTACTATCATTTTCAATTGGCTCTTCTAATATTTTACATCGAATAAAGGCATCAACCAAAATTAATCGAACACCTAAGATTATATCTTCTTCAAAAAAATTGGAATTCTCAAGCTGCCCGTATAGCTCATCAAATACATCGTCCAATATACTGTCGGCATTTAAACGAATAATCTCTAATGAATTTTCAGAATCCAAGACATAATTCCCTTTAATCTTAGCGTAAATTTGGTTTACATTACTGAGCAGTTTTTCTTTTTTAATCGACCCTTGCCTTTCCAATTCATCATATAATGAATTTATCTTTCCTTGATATACTTTATAATCTTGAATTAGCGAATAATTTGTTTTTACAGAGTTATAATTCAACTTTAGTTTTGGATTATAAACATTCAACTCTTCTGATTCTATAATGTCTTCTAATGATAGATTTGAAATTGCATTTATGGTATTTTTTAACATAGAAGGATTCTTAGTTAATCCTTTGCTGATGCTTAAACTTTCATGTCTTTGTTTCATCTCTCTTAAAGAATCAACAGTAAATTTCTGATTTTCACTAGTTTCAAGATGATGATTTGGACATAATAAAATTAAATTTTCAAAACTTGCTCTTTGTCTATCCGTCATATTTGGGTTAAAACGACCTCCTTCTTCAGCATCTTCAATGTGGCATATGTTTGAAAAATTATTACTATTATTTGGGTTTGTAAAGACTACGGGACAACCAGGAAATGCACACCTATTATCAGATAATGCATATAACCTTTTAATGGTTAAATCAGAATAATTTCTTGGTCCTTTTCCCATTTCACAAAGATATTATTTTCATTAACAATCAGTTTTAAAATTTGCTCATTGCTCACTCTAAATTGGCTACATCTATTGTATAACCCCCCAAATACTTACTTTAATCTACCCTATTTTAATGTATAACCCATCAAATCTATTTGAAATTATACTACAATATTAAAAGGGCTGGTTCAATTATTTGGTTTGCTTTTACCAAACTTAAAACAATTTAAAGTAAATGTCAAATTAACTTTTCAACGATGGCAGCCATTCTTATGCGAGTTAAGGCTGTAAAGGCAGTTATGAAAAAAGGTTACTGCACATTTTTCTTCTTATATTCGGAGGCGCTCATGCCAAACTTTTCGCGGAAGCATTTTCTAAAATATGAAATATCGCTAAAACCTACTTCATAAGTTACTTCCGAAATATTGAGTTTGTTCTGAACAATCAGTTGAGCGGCCCGTTTCATACGAATTTCTTTCACAAATTCTTTGGGAGTCATATCGGTAAGGGCGCCTATTTTTCGGTAGAGTTGAGTACGGCTCACATCCATGTTTTGCGAAAGAAATTCCACATCGAGGAATTCTTTGGAAATGTTTTTCTCAATAACTGAAATCAAACGTTTCAGGAACTTCTCGTCGGGCGATGCCAGAATAATATCGGTAGGTTTCAATACCATTTCTTTGCTGTACCGCTCCCGCAAGGCTTTACGGATGCTGAGCAGGTTATCCACTTTGGCTTTGAGCAACCCTACATCAAAGGGTTTGGTAATGTAATCATCGGCACCGGCATCAATCCCAGCCAACTGGTTTTCGGCCGATGTGAGGGCCGAAAGCATGATTACCGGGATGTGCGATGTCCGCTCGTCGTGTTTCAAACGCTTACACAACTCATTGCCGTCCATCACGGGCATCATCACATCGGCAATAATAATATCGGGGATTTTTTCGAGTGCCATGTCCCAGGCTTCTTTGCCGTTTTTGGTTTCCAAAATGACATACTCCGGTGTAAAATGTGTTTTTATAAATTCCCGCAAATCGGGATTATCGTCAACCACCAGCGCCATCAATTGGGTATTTTTAACAATCCGCTCTGGTTGGTGCGGTTCATTCATATCCATCTCGTCAGTATGTGGTTCAGGGTCAATGTCACCTTTTTCGTCAAGAGGAAGGTAAACCGAAAAACGGCTCCCTTTTCCGGGTTTACTCTTTACTTCAAGATGACCCAGATGCAGCTTGGTGAGTTCTTTGGTAAGTGCCAGACCAATACCCGTGCCCTGAACCTGTTCCGGTTCCAGTTGCTCAACCCTGCGGAACCGGTCGAAAATCCGGGTAATGTTTTCGGGGGCAATACCAATGCCGGTATCAGAGACTCTGATTTTAACAAATTTTTCTATACTGACACTTTCTGTATCGAGTGGTGGTATCAACAAATTGGTTTCTTCAATATCATTGGTAAACACCATCGAAATGGAAACCGAAACATGTCCTTTTTCTGGTGTGTATTTCAGGGCATTCGAAAGCAGGTTATTCATTATTTTTTCAACTTTATCGGCATCGAACCAAAAGAAAATGGATGGTTGAAACGCATTAAATTCAAGGTTAATCTCCTTGTCATCGGCAGAAGCCCTGAACGATTCAACAATTTCTTCCACAAAACTCCGCAGGTTGCCTTTCCTAAGTTCAAGTTTCAGGTTCCCGGTTTCCAGTTTCCGGTAATCGAGCAGTTGGTTTACCAGCCTTTTCAGGTTGGTGGTATTCCGCTTTATAATTTGCAGGTTTTTCAATATTACCTCATCGGTGTTTTTTTGATCAAGCAATTTATCAACAGGCCCGATTATCAGCGATAAAGGTGTTCTGATTTCATGCGAGATATTCATAAAAAACTGATGTTTCAGCCGGTCAACCTCTTGAATTTTACGGGCCGCCCGCCGTTCATAAACCAACTCCTGCTTGAGCTTTTCACGGTTACGGATCATGAGCAATATAAGTGCAAAAAACAACGCCAGAAAAACAATGGCCAGCAACCTGAACCACCATGTCTTCCAAAAGGGAGGCAAAATAATCAGGATCAGTTCAACCCCCTGTTCATTAAATACATTGTCGTTATTGGAGCCAATTACTTTAAATACATATTCACCCTGTTCGATGTTCGTGTAGGTTGCTACCCGCGAAGTTCCAATGTCGTTCCAATCTTTATCAAAACCTTCAAGTTTGTATTTGTATTTGTTTTTAAAGCTGTTGGCATAGTTCAGCGCGGCAAAATCGAATGAAAACATATTCTGGTCATGCCGAAGGACAATTTTTTTTGTTTCAGATATATGTTTGGTAAGGATCCCACCTTTACTCTGCTCAATTTTCCTGTTAAAAACCTTCAGGCTGGTTAACACAATGGGCGGAATATAATCGTTCCGGTTAATTTTATCAAGGTAAATAAAATCGACACCCCTATTGCCACCAAATGCCAACACATTGCCTGATATTTTATAAAAAGCCCCGTAGTTAAATTTATTATTCAACAAACCATCGGTACTGAAATAATTCTTTATCTCTTTTGTTTCGAGGTTGAATCGCGACAAGCCATTGTTTGAACTAATCCAGAGGTGTACGTTATTAATGTTTACTACTCCATTCAGGATATTGTTGCTGATTCCATCGTTTACTGAATATTGCTCCAGCTTTTCAAACTGCTGGTTTAATTTAATTAACCCCTGACCCAATGTGGCAAGCCAGTAATTTCCATCAATATCTTCGCACATGGCCCGGCTCTGAATATCGAGCCTGATTACCTGCTGATTGTTTTTTACCACAACCACCTGTTCCACATCGGGCGCATATAACCAGAAATTATGTTTCCGGTCTTCATAAATCATCGCCACCCATCCAATTCCATATTTATTACCGAAATGTTCAAAGGTCTGGGTTTTATCATTGTATAAATCAATACCCTTTGAAGTTCCCACCCAAATGCGGCTTTTCGAATCCTTTACAATAGCCCAAACTTCATTGTCGCAAATGGAACCCGGGTCATCCTGATTGTGTTTAAATATGGTAACCTTTCCTGTTTTCGGATGATACATATCTAACCCGCCCAGATAGGTGCCAATTAAGATATTTCCATAATTATCGGGGCAAATAGCTTTTACACAGTTGCCCGATAAACCCTCATTCACTGTCAGATAAGCGATTCGGTCCTGTGAGGGATCAAAAATATTGATGCCTCCGCTCTCGGTGCCCATCCAGAGTCTCTGCTGATTATCTTCCCAAAAAACATAAATCTCGCCATTGTTCAGTGTGCTCCATTTGTTTTCCGATGCCATCAGGTATCCAAACGACTGCTTATCGAAATTTAAAAAGCTTAACCCATTGCGGGTCCCTACCCATAAATCACCCTTTTTGTCAATAAAAAGGTCAAGTACCGAATTGTGAATAAGACTGAAATTGTTATTCTGCTCATTCTGATAGTGCTTAAGCTGGTGATTAAACAGATTCATGAAATACAACCCGCCTCGGGTACCAAACCATAAATCGCCCTTATTATCCTGAATTATAGAGCGTACTGTAACCGTGCGATTATTGACTTTATCGAGTTCAAACTTTCTAAAATTCCGGGTGGAGTCATCACAGTACAAAAGGCCGCCTAAATATGTCCCGATCCAAATGGTACCTGAATTATCCTGATAAATTTCCCAAACCTCATTTTCGCGATTGTTAAACCGGGTATCGGACAAATACGAATTTATTATTTTACCCTGAGTATCAACAATAGCAATACCTTTGTTGGTACCCACCCAAAGTTCTTTCTTATGGTCGAAAAACAATTTCCGTACCCAATTGCCGGGCATCCGTTGGTTATTAGTAACTGTATATGTTTGTTCAATCTGTTTGGTTGACGTATTAAAATAATTTAAGCCCCCTTCGGTACCCAACCAAAGGTTTTGCTTATCGTCAGCTAAAATATCCCAGACTGAGTTGTGGGTAAAACCCTTGTCTTTGAACTGCTCCAGTATATTATTGGCCACATCGTACCTGAAAAGCCCCTGAAAATCGGTCCCAATCCAGATGATTCCCTGGGGAGCTTCATAAATTACCCGGATGAGTGCATTCGATAAAACAATACTTAATTCATCGTTCAAATCGAATGAAGTAAAGGAATAGCCATCGAACCGATAGGCTCCGTAATCGGTGCCTAACCATATCCAGCCTTTACTATCCTGAAAAACACAATGAATTTTCTCGTCCAATAACCCGTTTGAAACGGTATAATTTTCGAACAAAGAGTTATTGATAAGTTTGCTGTTTATTTGAGCAAACAAAACCATTTGCGGTAACCATAAAAAACAAATTATCAATACTCTGAGCATACGTAGGAAATTATCAGAACCCTTAAAATTGGAAATTTTAGTACAGAATTCAAAATTGAATATCCGTTAATTAAACAATAGTTTGAGGTGCCGGTCTAAAATATTATGGGTGACATTCTTTTCAATTACCTCGCGGTAAGTGTCAAGTGCTTTGGCATAACGGCCACCCATTTCAACTGCTATTTTGTAACCCACATGAATTACCTGACGGAAATTTGCATTATACCCCTTACAAGCCTGGTTGTGCGTTAAGGTATCGGAAAATTGCTGGCTGTTCCAGCCGTTTACTTCCTGAATTGAAGGTAATTTTAATTTGTCAATGTTTAAAACCGTGGCATAAGGTCCTGTCAGTTCATCGTAGCGGCCCATCGATTGGGCATAAATTTCTTTGGCAATTGCCAGACCTTCGCCACCGCCCTGAGCCAAACCAATAACTTCTTCGAGCCAGGTTGTTCCGGCTGTTTTTACATGGATACCGGCATTAAACTTTTCAATGGCCTTTTTCATCGCCGGATAAATAGCAAATTTATCGCTGCCACTGTGTACACTCAGTTTCAAACTTGCTGGCAAATCCAGTTCTTTAACTGCAAATTGGGTAACAGCTACATCCTGTTCAAATTCTTTGGCAAATTGGGCAACATCACCAATATAATCTACTCCCTTAGCAAACAATCCGGTAAACTTTGGGGCAATGGTCTGAACCTCAACTCCTACACGTTTCAACTCGGCCAAAATGAAAAACAACTCTAACGGCGATTGAGCAATTTCGCATTCATCCATTGAAACCTCGGGAATAAAATTGTCGGCTCCTTTTTGGGATACAATATGGTCGTAAATTACCTTAACCTCTTTAATGGCATTCAGGTAATTGTCGGCTACCTTACCAAGGAATGTCTCGGTAACGTCAAACGATGTATCGATACCTGGAATCTGTAAGGCTCCCAAATAACGGCTGTGATTTTTTACAAAAGCCATTTTCTGAGCTTCATCAGTTTTCTGCCCAATAAAATGGGCTACATCAATAGTGAAAAAGTTGCTTGCTTTAATGAATTTATCCACAGTTTGCATGCCAATGTGGTCGGCATCTACATAGTAATTTCCGGTGTAGCCATTCGCTGTAACAGCTTCGGCTGCTTCCAGTGCCACATCATCGGGCGAGGTTTTCACAATGGTATGCTCACGGTTACTTTTATTCCATACAGGAACCACATTAAACCCAAGTTTATTAATTTCCTGAATGGCTTTTAGTTGGGCTTTTCCTTCTTTTCCGAACCTATCGCCGGTTCCAAATGAATATTTTTCGATTAACATAATATAGAGTTTAGATGTTAGAATTTAGAGATTAGAGATTAGTGATTAGTGATTAGTGATTAGTGATTAGTGATTAGAGATTAGTGATTAGAGACTAGAAACCAGTAACCAGTACCTTTTATAATTTTTCTTTCATTTTTAATGACTTAACCATTTCAATAGCTTCGCGCACTTTATTTTCGATGAAGGTAAAATCGCCTTTTTCAATAACCTCTGTTGGTGTTAGTTGCGAACCTAATCCTACGCAGGTAACACCAGCTTTAAACCAAGCTTCAAGGTTTTCGCGATCGGGCGAAACACCTCCGCTGGGCATAATGCTGGTCCAAGGGCAAGGAGCCAAAATGGCTTTTACAAACGATGGGCCTCCCACCTCTTTTCCGGGGAAAATTTTCACAATTTCACAACCCAGTTCTTCAGCCATATTTATCTCCGACAACGTGGCACAACCAGGCATCCAGGCAATTTTCCGCCGGTTACAAACCTTAGCCATATCGGGATTCAGGCTGGGCGAAACAATAAAATTGGCTCCCAATTGGATGTATAACGATGCAGTTCCGGCATCAACCACCGAACCCACACCCATAATCATTTCGGGGCATTTCACGGTACACCATTTGTTTACCTCGGCAAAAACCTCGTGGGCAAAATCGCCCCGGTTGGTAAATTCAAAAACCCTTGCTCCACCCAAATAACAGGCTTTTACAACCTGCTTTACCAATTCGGTATCGTTATGGTAATATAAAGGGACAATACCGGTTTGGGTGATGGTATTTAATACATGTAACCGTTTAAAACGTGCCATACTATTTTTATTGCGTTTTTAGTTTTATCTCCATTTAAAGCATCCCTTTGTCATAGGTTTTATATCAATTTTGGTTCATTCTGTTGGGCTAAGAGGCGCTTTCCAATTTAGCCCGCATTCTGAGCAAAGCTTCAATAAAATAATAATCGGCATAATTGATGGGTACATCAATTTCAGAATTTGCGGGCAAATGTCCGGTGGCATGCATTAAAATAAAATGCCCATTGGTTCCTGTTTTTGCCAGATAATTGGCTGATGAGAGTGAGCGGATAATGGTTTTTGCATGTTCCAGATACGCTATAGTTGGTGCATATTCATGCAACTCAATAAGTGCTGAAGCCATAATAGCCGCTGCCGACACATCTCGTGGTTCGTTAGGTATTTTTGGCGCATTATAATCCCAATAGGGAATGGCATCAGAAGGTAAATTAGGGTGACGAATCAGGTAATCGGCCATCTGGCAAGCTTTTTTTAAGTAGGTTGAATCGCCGGTTTCACGAAACATAACAGTAAAACCATACAAACCCCACGACTGACCCCGGGCCCACGATGAGGAATCAGAATATCCCTGTACGGTTTGTTTGTTAATTACCGCACCAGTTAAGGTATCATAGTTTACCAAATGAAAGGTGCTGTTATCGGGTCTGAAATGGTTTTTCAGAGTTATGTTGGCATGGGTTGCCGCTATATGGTAGAACATGGAATCGTTATTCAATTTTGAAGCTTGGCAAAGTAATTCCAGATTCATCATATTATCGATAATAACCGGGTATTGCCAATGATTATGATCCCATGACTTTATTAATCCCACCTTAGGGTTAAAGCGGCTTGCCAATGATTTTGATGTTTCCAGAATCACCTCAAGATAACTGGTATCTCCGGTTATCTTATAGCCATTTCCATACGGGCAAAAAATCATAAAACCCAGATCATGAGTACCTTTATAGTGCTTTAAAGGCTCAAGAAATGAAGTAAACTTTTTTGCATTATTTAAAAACAGGGTATCTTTTGAATATTGAAATAAATACCAGAGAGATGCCGGATAGAAACCCGATGTCCAGTCATAGATTGAAACGAGTTTAACTTGCCCATCGATATAGGTTCGTGGAAATAAACTATCGGGCACGTTCAACTGCATTTGACGGTACTGTTCACAAGCCACCTGTAGTGATTGGTCGATGGTTTTTAATAGCTGTTCATCATTGGATGTTTTTATTTTGCAGGAACTAAAAAAGAAAACAAAAAGCAGTAAAACCAGCATCAATTGTTTAACATTCATTGTTTTATCTTTAATTATTTATTCAAAATAGAAATTAAAAATCTAAAAGTATCTGATGAAAAAACAATAAGTATCATTTCATTTAGCGCGATACTCTGCCGGAAGCATCGCCGCTCATTAACTTCTCAACTTCAGCTACCGATACACGATTGTAATCGCCATAAATAGTATGTTTCAGGCACGAGGCTGCTACTGCAAAATTCAGTGCCTTTTGGTCATCATCGGGAAACGTTAACAAGCCGTAAATTAAACCTCCCATAAATGAATCGCCACCACCTACCCTATCTACAATATGGGTAATCTGATAGTTGGGAGCCTTGAACAATTCCTTTCCATTATACAAAACACCGCTCCAGGTATTATGATTGGCGCTAACAGAGCCACGCAATGTGGTTATTACTTTTTTACATTTTGGAAACTGGTTCATGATTTTTTTCGAAACAGATAAGTAAGCATCGGCATCAATATGATTGCGGATAATATCGACCCCTTCGGGGTAAATATTTAAAACACAGGCAGCGTCTTCCTCGTTTCCTAAAATAACATCACACCCCTCAACCAACGCTGGCATAACCTCAATGGGTTTTTTACCATATTTCCACAGATTTTTACGATAGTTCAAATCGGTTGAAACGGTAATCCCTTTTTCGTTGGCCTTTTGAATTGCTTCTAAACAAACATCAGCAGCTCCCTGTGAAATAGCCGGAGTAATTCCTGTCCAGTGAAACCAATCGGTATCCTCCAAAACTTTATCCCAATCAATCATACCGGGTTTAATTTCAGAGATTGATGAATGCGCACGGTCGTAAATAACATTACTGGCACGGGAAACAGCACCATTTTCAAGGAAATAAATCCCCATACGGTCGCCACCAAAAATAATTTCATCGGTGTTTATTCCAAATCCACGCAACTCACGGATGCACGATGAAGCAATGTCGTTTTTGGGCAAACGGGTTACAAATTTTGTACTAATGCCATAATTAGCCAATGACACAGCCACATTGGCTTCGCCACCACCAAAAGCAGTATTTAATACCGGTGACTGAAAGAAACGTTCATAACCGGGAGCTGAAAGACGAAGCATGATTTCACCAAATGTTACAACTTTTTTCATTGTGTTTTTATTTGTGATGCTGTGATTCTGTTTGTTTGTGATTCTGTTTCACTGGATAACAGAATCACTGGATCACTGAATTACAATTTCACATACTTAAAATTTAAAATACTCTTTCGCATTGTTATAACTGATGTTTTCCACCATTTGCCCCAGCAACCCGCGATCGTTAGGAATCAATCCATTTTCAACATCATTACCCAATAGGTTACAAAGAATCCGGCGGAAATACTCGTGCCGGGGGAACGATAAGAAGCTGCGCGAATCAGTTAGCATCCCAACAAAACGGCTCAGTAACCCCAGATTCGACAGAGCATTCATCTGTTTTTCCATGCCATCCTTCTGATCGAGGAACCACCAGCCCGAACCAAACTGGATTTTCCCCGGAACGGAACCGTCCTGAAAGTTACCGATCATGGTAGCCATTACCTCGTTGTCGGCCGGATTCAGATTGTACAAAATGGTTTTTGCCAACTGATCGGTCGAATCCAAACGATTCAGGAATCTGCTCATTGCCTGGGCAATATCCCAATCGCCAATGGAATCAAAGCCGGTATCGGGACCTAGCTTGGTTAATAAACGTTGATTGTTGTTGCGCAAAGCACCTATGTGGAACTGCTGTGTCCATCCCTTTTCATGGTCCATAATGGCCAGTTCGTATAGTATGGCCGACTTGAATTTCAGAATTTCTTCAGTATTCAATGCTTTTCCGCTACGTATTTTGGCAAAAGCTCCTTCCACTTCTGTGTTGGTGTAATCCGCACCATAAAACTCTTCCAAACCATGGTCGGAAAGGCGGCAACCCATTTGGGCAAAAAAGTCGTGACGCTTATGCAAAGCCAACAATAAATGGCCAAAACTGCTGATTTCTATTTCCGAAACCGCCGTCAACTTATCCAGATAATTGTTGTACGAAACTGCATCCTCAACAGCCATAGCCTTATCGGGACGCCAGGTTGGCAACATACGTGTGGCCTTGGTTCCCTGATGTTGCGTGTGGTACTCCAGTGAATCGACAGGATCGTCTGTAGTACAAACCAACTCCACGTTCATCTTTTTTAACAAGCCATGTACGCGGTAATCGTCGGACTGGAGCATTTCGGAAGTCCGGTCGTAAATGCTTTTTGCACTTTGGGCATTCAGCAACTCGGTTACCCCAAAATATCCTTTCAGTTCCAGATGTGTCCAATGATACAACGGATTGCGCAGCGTGTGTGGGACTGTTTCGGCCCATTTCAGAAATTTTTCCCAATCGGTAGCATCCCCGGTACAGAATCGTTCGTCCACCCCATTGGTACGCATGGCGCGCCACTTGTAATGGTCGCCGTACAACCAGGGCTGCGTGATGTTTTCAAACCGCTTGTTTTCGGCAATCTGCTGCGGAATCAAGTGACAGTGGTAATCAATGACTGGCATCTTTTTAGCATGCTCGTGGTACAGATACTCGGCTGTCTTTGTCTGCAAAATAAAGTTTTCGTCTAAAAATGGTTTCATCTTTTTAGTATTGAAATTTGAGATTTGAGAATTTATTTTTCAACTTGTCTCACTACTCATATCTCACAATCTATTAATCTATTAAATCATTTTCTCCTTTTACATAACCAAAGTTGGCCAGAATCCCTCCATCGACATAAAGCACATGTCCGTTGACAAAATCGCTGGCTTTCGATGCCAGGAACAGCACGGCATTACCCACATCTTCGGGTTCGCCCCAACGTCCGGCTGGAGTACGAGTCATCACCAAATCGTTGAACGGGTGGTTTCCTTCGCGGATAGCGGCTGTTTGCGAAGTGGCAATGTAGCCAGGTCCAATTCCGTTTATCTGCACATTGTATTTGGCCCACTCGCAGGTCATGTTGGCTGTAAGCAGCTTTAAGCCACCTTTGGCAGCAGCATAGGCCGACACTGAATTCCGGCCATACACACTCATCATGGAGCACATGTTAATGATTTTTCCACTGCGGCGTTTTATCATTCCCGGAGCCACTCTTTTCGATACAATCAATGGAGCCACCAAATCAATATCTATTACTTGTTTAAAATCGGCTACGGGCATATCCAGAATCGGAATCCGCTTGATGATTCCGGCATTGTTCACCAAAATATCTACCGGTCCCACTTCCTTTTCAATCAGGCTGATGCCTTTATCAACATCGGCTTCGTTGGTAACATCAAAATTCAGGGTAAACACATCAAGTCCGGCTTGCGCATATTCCTGCTTGCAGGCTGCCAGCTTTTCGTCCGAAATGTCGTTTACACAAATTTTTGCTCCGGCAGTTCCCAACACTTTGGCAATTGCCATGCCTATTCCGTGGGTTCCACCGGTTATTAAAGCTACTTTTCCCGTTAAGGCGAATAATTCATTTATCATTTTGTTAGATTTTAAGTATTGAGTATCAAGTTGTCATTATCAAGAGAACATTTATTCTTGATACTTATCTCAATTCATAAGGTTTGATATGATCCATGTCGGTATAATCAAGGTTCTCGCCTCCCATTCCCCATATAAAAGAATAATTGGACGTTCCAGCAGCCGAATGTATTCCCCACTCGGGTGAGAACACAGCTTCTTCGTTATGAATAAACAGGTGGCGGGTTTCCTGAGGTTCGCCCATCAAATGCAGAATGGTTTGATTCTCTGGCAAATCAAAGTAAAAATACGCCTCCATGCGGCGGTCGTGTGTATGTGCCGGCATAGTGTTCCAAACGCTTCCTTTATGTAATTCGGTTAAACCCATTACCAACTGGCAACTTTGCACAATTCCCGGTATAATTAACTGGTAAATGGTACGCTCGTTGCTGGTTTCCAGTGAACCCAAATTCAGGATATTGGCTTTTGTTTTGTTGACCAGTGTAGTTGGATAAGCAGCATGAGCCGGTGTTGAACTGAAGTAAAATTTAGCGGGATTATTCTTATCCACGCTTTTAAATTTAACTTCCTTCGAACCCCTTCCAATATACAAAGCTTCCTTATTTTTAACCTGATATTCATTTCCATCAACGTACACAATGCCTTCGCCGGCAATATTAATTACGCCCACCTCGCGGCGTTCGCAGAAAAATGCTGATTTAATGGCATCAATGGGTTCCAGAGTTAATTCATCCCCCACCGGGAAAACACCTCCAAGTATATAGCGCTCATATTGTGAATAACTTAAGCGGATTTCATCTTTAACAAAAAGATTTTGTACCAGAAACTCTTTGCGGAGTCGCGTGGTATCATAGTGTTTAACGTCTTCGGGATGACAAGCCCTGCGACGGTCGTAATTTATTTTTGCCATAATGAATTAAATTATTCTATAATTGGTTTATAAACCGGTACCAATGATTTCATTACCACCCAGCCAATGAGGTAAGCCACGGCACAAATGGAAAAAATAATAAAGTAGCCTGATTTAATACCTTCGAACCCAAAGAACTTCATGTTAGTTGTAAGTGAATAGTCGAATAACAAGCCTGACCCTTTGTTTATTAAGAATGAGCCAACTCCTCCGGCCATGCCCCCAATTCCGGTAATGGTAGCAATAGCCGATTTTGGAAACATGTCGCCAATGCTCGAAAAAATATTTGCCGACCATGCCTGATGGGCTGCACCTGCAATTCCAATAATAATTACAGGAAACCAATAGGAATAGAGCCCCAAAGGTTGAGCCAATAAGGCCAACAATGGGAAAAAAGCAAAAATCAGCATGGAACGCATACGGCCTGCATAGGGGTTCATTCCCTTTTTATCGACGAAATAGGTGGGTAACCAACCGCCAATAATTGATAATAAGGTAATGACATATAAAACAAATAATAATACTTGAGCCATTGTAGAATCAGAAGTTAAACCATACACATCACTCAAATATGCCGGAGTCCAAAAGAGATAAAACCACCAAACGCCGTCGGTCATAAATTTCCCAAAAGCAAAGGCCCAGGTTTGTTTGTATTTAAAACTATTGATAAAGGAAATTTTAAGTTCTTCTTTTTCAATATTATTATTTGCAGCTGTTTCAGCAATGCTATCCTGATTGATATAATCCAGTTCTGCCTTATTTACTTTATGATGCTGGTGTGGTTTTTTGTACATGAACACCCAAAATCCCATCCAAATAAAACCTAATGCCCCAATAATAATAAATGCCATTTCCCAACCAAAGTGAACTGCTATTACCGGAACCGAAATTGGAGCAACCAAAGCGCCAACAGTAGCTCCGGCATTAAAAATGCTGGTTGAAAAAGCACGGTCTTTTTTAGGGAAGTATTCAGCCGTAGCTTTAATAGCCGCAGGAAAGTTTCCTGCCTCTCCAAGAGCCAGCACAAAGCGGGCAATGATAAAAAAAGTAACACTCACCGAAACAATTAATCCGGCGTCGCCAACGGTTCCAATAGCATGTTTGGCACCTTCGAATCCAACCAACCATTTACCGGCTACAATACCTGAAGTAGCAATTCCTGAAAAGGCATGAAGCACAGCCCCAACTGACCAAACACCAATGGCCCAAAGGAATCCTTTTTTGGTATCGAGCCTATCAACCAATCTTCCGGCAACTAATAAACTTACCGCATAAAAAATTGAAAATAATGCGGTAATGTTACCATAATCGTTATTCGTCCAATGAAATTCAGGGGCAATAAAATCTTTCCATGTTAACGACAGCACTTGTCGATCGAGGTAATTGATGGTTGTAGCAAAAAATAACAAACTGGTGATTGCCCACCTATAGTTTGTCATTTTTTCGCTAATAGTTTTTAAAGTCATAATATGATGGTTTAGTTAATTTTGCATGCTAAACATTATAAGCCGATGATGCTGTGTCTCCACCCCGGCCTGTCCAATTGGTATGATAGAATTCGCCCCGTGGTTTATCGATGCGTTCGTAAGTGTGCGCTCCAAAATAATCGCGCTGGGCTTGCAATAAATTAGCAGGCAAGCGCTCGCTGCGGAAGCCATCGAAATAGATTAAGGCACTAGCCATAGCAGGTATAGGAACACCATTAGCGATAGCGGTTGCCACCACATTACGCCATGCTTTATCGGCTTTTTCAACTTTTTCTTTAAAAAATGGATCTAATAATAAATTAGATAGTTCCGGATTTTTATCGTAAGCCTCTTTGATTTTTCCTAAAAATGCCGAACGGATGATGCACCCTCCCCGCCACATTAACGCAATGCCGCCATAGTTCAGGTTCCAGCCGTATTCTTCGGCAGCGGCTTTCATCAAGGTATAGCCTTGCGCATACGACACCAGTTTTGAGGCATACAAAGCCTCTTTCAGGTCGTTAATAAATTGTTTTTTGTCGCCTTTGAATGCGGGTTGTGTCGCTTTTATGGTTTTCGATGCGGTTACCCGTTCCTCTTTTAGTGCCGATAAACAGCGGGCAAACACGGCTTCGCCAATTAAAGTCAATGGTATTCCCTGGTCTAACGCGCTAACAGCAGTCCATTTTCCGGTTCCTTTCTGTCCGGCGGTATCCAAAATTTTATCTACCAGCGCTGTTCCGTCTTCATCTTTAAAAGCCAGAATATCACGGGTAATTTCAATCAAATAGCTGCTTAGTTCGCCTTCGTTCCATTCTTTAAATACTTTATGCATTTCATCGGCACTCATTCCCAGCATAACTTTCATAAGCTGGTAAGCCTCGGTAATTAATTGCATATCGCCGTATTCGATGCCGTTGTGAACCATTTTTACAAAATGGCCGGCTCCGTTTTCGCCCACCCAATCGCAACAAGGAGCATTGCCTTCCACTTTAGCCGAAATGGTTTGGAAAATAGGTTTTACTTCGTTCCAGGCACTGGGCGAACCACCCGGCATGATCGACGGCCCGGTTAATGCTCCCTCTTCGCCACCGGAAACTCCGGTTCCTATATATCTGAGGCCTTTACTCTCTACATATTTTACACGGCGGTCGGTATCGGGGAAATGGGTGTTTCCGCCATCGATAATCATATCGCCAGCCTCCAGATGTGGAACCAACAAATCGATAAAATCATCCACGGCCTTACCGGCTTTTACCATAAGCATTACTTTGCGGGGTTTGCTGAGTGAAGCCACCATTTCTTCGATGCTGTAAGCTCCACGGATATTTTTGCCATTCGCCCGACCATTCACAAATTTTTCCACCTTATCGGTAGAGCGGTTAAAAGCGGTAACGGTAAATCCTTTGCTTTCCATGTTGAGTATCAGGTTCTCGCCCATAACGGCTAACCCAACCACTGCTATGTCTGATTTTTCTTTCATAATATTTTTATTTGTAATGCTGTTTTTCTGTGATTCTGTGAGCAATAATTTTATTTGTTTGTTGGTTTCAAATAACCCATCAATTTTGCAATACTATTCTTTTCAAATTCGCAAGCTTCTCTTCTTTTCTTCGCAATTTCCGAATCAATATATCCAACAACTTCTGCTATGTAATACATGTTTTTATCCTCCCAAGAAGACCCTTTTGAAAAATCTAAAAATCTGATAAATTCCTTTTTAGATTCTCTGCCAAACCCCTCACTTATATTATTCATAATAGAATACCCGGTTGAATAAATCTGATTTCTAAATTCAAAGTCTTTAATCTCTGAAAAATCAAGATAAATATTCTTTACAATCTCCCTTGATCGTTTCCAAATTTCCAATTCTTCAAAACAACTTGCCGTCATATCTTTTCTTTTTTAGTAGTAATTTCAAATTTATCGCCGTTTTTTTTAGTACTGAAATTCTGAATCATTGCATTACGGTTTGTCTGGAATACTGGATTACTGAATCACAAATTCACTGGATCACAATTATTCTTTAAAACGCTCTCTGTAAGCCCACAAACCAATGGCAGGATTCGATATATAGAAAATCTCCTCTCCACCAGGTAACTGGTTATATCCATCTTTTAAGGTTTCGGGATTATATCGTTTCATCATTTCCTGTAAACCGGCATAGTTGAAATTCACCGATTCAATTTCTTCTTTTGTCAGATGCCCTGGACAATAGGTGATGAAAAAACGCCCTTCGGAACTTCCGTGAATCAGGTGAGCTGCAGCACTCAGGTTATTGGCCAGTTCCTGATTTTCTTTCAGACTTTTCAAGGTCTGTGGTGTACCACGATAACCGTATTTACGAATCAATCGGTCAATTTCCTTATCCTCGCCAAATTCTTTTAGAGCAGGTGCCAACACAATCAGTTCACCTCCGTCGGCCATGGCCATTCGGGTACGGTAAATACTTTTATTCCCTAACCAGGTGCTTTTAAATTCGGTCGGATCGAGATAAACCACTGCTTTCTTTATTGGTCTGTCGAGCATGGTAAAGTTTACTTTCAGCGAAAGTTCGGCAGCTTTGGTAAATACGCTGTAATCGTCGCCAATAAACAATCCACGGGTAGCCAGTTTGCCGGTTTCGGTATCGCGGCCAACCACGGTATGAATGTAAACTATAGGCAAATGGCTGGTAAAATGTTCCGATGCATAATTCAGTAGTTTACGCACCGGGTTATCGGCCCGCCCCATCACGTTTTCCATACCGTAAACAGCGCCTACAAAATGGCTTTTGTTGATGCCCTCAGAACCACCAGTTCCTACAAAAATGTTTTTGTTATAATTGGCCATTCCAATCACTTCGTGGGGTACCACCTGACCAATGGACAGAATCAAATCGTGGCCGCCTTCCCAAATCAATTTGTTTACCTGGGCCGGCCAATCATAATCCAATCCGCCATTGGTAATTTCTGACACAAAGCTGCCGGGGACTTTTCCTACGGTAACCACGTCGTTGCGCCAGTCGTGTACCCGAAACAGGTTGTGCGGAACACCGGGATACATGATTTCGATTTCGCCGGGAGTCATTCCCACATGTGTCCCCAAAGCAGGAAGAATATCCGAAATCTTATCTTTATAAAATTGATACGCAAAACTTGTAAGTTCACCGGCTTTGGAGTGAAAGCGGGTAAAATCGGGCGGAATGACCAACACTTTTTTGCGCTCACCCAGTTTTTGCAAAGCAATATTCAAACCCTCCTGCAAATCGGTGGCAGTAAGCTTGTGGTTTTCGGAACCTATTTCGTAATACATCATATTTTTGTGATTTTGTTTTCTGTGATCCTGTGATTAATAATTTTATTTGTTAGTTGATTTCAACTAACTCATCAATTTTGTAATACGATTCTTCGAAAACTGAATCACTGTTTCACAGAAAAACAGGGAAACAGTACATTTTTTACCTTTTTACACGGGCGTTTCCCTGCCAGATGCTCCAAACCATTTCCTCGTCGGCTGGTTGAGCATAATCAGTTAGGAATGTGGTGGCCAAAGCGCCAGTCGCCCAGCCAAATTGCGTCCATTTTGCTGGTTCCCAGCTTTTCAGGATTCCGTAAAGCAACCCGCCAACAAATCCATCGCCGCCACCTATACGGTCGAGCACATGAATGGGGCGTGGTTCAATTACCTGCCAATTGTCGCCTTCTAACATAATGGCTCCCCACAGATGTTCGTTGGTACTAACTACCTGACGCAACGTAGTAGCAAATACCGACGCATTTGGGAATTGCTTTTTGACACGGCGGATCATTTCCTTAAAACTGTCGATTTTGTCGGCAATGGCATTGCCACCCGCTTCGGGGCCCTCAATCCCCAGACAAAGCTGGAAATCTTCTTCGTTGCCAATCAAAATATCAGCAACCGAGGCTATTTCGGTAAAAATATCGTGCAGTTCTTGCTCTCGTCCTTTCCAGAACGAAGCCCGGTAGTTTAAATCGAACGATATTTTGGTGCCGTATTTTTTGGCGACGCGGGCTAATTCTAAACAAAACTGACTGGTTTCGTGCGAAAGAGCACCAATCAATCCCGAAAGGTGCACAATCTGGACACCTTCGGTTCCAAAAATCCGATCTAAATCGAAGTCTTTTACATTCAGCGTACGTCCCACTTCACCGGCACGGTCGTTCCAAACTCTCGGACCGCGCGATCCATAACCACTGTCGGCTATATTAATCTGGTGGCGGTAGCCCCAGGGATCGCCCTGTTCCAATTCCGGGCCTTCATAGTCCATATTCCGCGATTTGAGGTTGCATTTAATAAATTGTGCTACCGGACTTCCTTTTACAAAAGTTGTTAACACTTTAACAGGCAACCCCAAATACGATGCAATGCTGGCAACGTTTGTTTCAGCACTGGTAGCCTGCATTTTAAAGGTGTCGCTGACATGCACCGGTTGACCATTTTCAGGTGTAATGCGTAATCCCATACTGGTGGGAACGAGGAGTGAATATTTGCAATTCTGTTTTAATTGTATGCTCATAGTTTCTGGTTTCTAATTTCTAAATTCTAATCTCTAATCTCTACATTCTTTACACCCCTCCAAACGCGCTAAAACCTCCATCTACCGGAATACAAATGCCGGTCACGAATTTCGATACATCGCTCAACAGATAGAGTACTGTTCCTGAAAGCTCCTCCACTTCGCCATACCTATTCATGGGTGTATTGTCAATTACTTTCTTTCCACGTGGAGTGGGCCCTCCGGTTTTTTCGTCAATCATTAAAAAACGGTTCTGGTTAGTTAGAAAAAAACCCGGAGCAATGGCATTTACCCGAATTCCGGTTTTGGCTAAATGTACCGCCAACCACTGGGTAAAATTGTTTATAGATGCCTTGGCTGCCGAATAGGCCGGGATTTTTGTCAAAGGCTTGAAACTATTCATCGATGAGATATTTAGGATAGAACCTTTGCCGTTTTCGAGCATATCGCGTGAGAAAACCATTGTTGGTAATACGGTTCCTTTAAAATTTAGATCAAATACAAAATCAAATCCTTCGATATCTAATCCATAAAAAGTTTTTTCCAATTCGTTCAAATTTTCTTTTTCAATCTTTTCAAGTTGAGTAGTTGCTTTAGGCGAGTTTCCACCTGCTCCATTTATTAGTAAAGCAATTGACCCCAACTCCTGGTTAATTTTTTGTTTGGCCTCTTCCAACTGTTTTTTGTCAAGAACATCGGCTTTGTAACCTTTTGCAATACCCCCATTTGCACTTTTAGCCGATAATGAGCCGGCTACTTCAATGGCTTTCTGTTCATCACGGTCAAGGATGGCAACTTTAACTCCCACAGCCACCATGTCTTTTGCAATGGCTGTTCCAATAACACCGGCCCCACCCGTAATAACACAAACTTTTCCTTGTAAATCGTTAAAACTCAACATATACATTTATTTATTTTCCAGATAATATCCAATATTCTCATTTATAATAATATCAATAGCACTGTAATTGGTTTTTTTGACTTCTCTTTTCGATACCAGATGGTGAAACAAGGCCCAAATAGCTTTATACGCCTGCTCTTCTGGCTTCTGGCTTAATAAACAGGTAATTATTCCTTTTTTAAGAAACGCAACATTCTGATCAATCAAATCATACCCGAGGGTAAAGACAGGTGTTAATTGGTTATTTTCAATAAATTCGGCCAGTTTAAACCCCCTTGAGTTAGGAACAAAAATGGCGTTTGGCATGCCTTCGTGATGTAAAACTTTCAGTAACGATTTGGCCGGTTCATCAGTATCATCCAAATCTATCTCAAGAGTAATTACTGAGATATTTTTCATTGGACTGTAATCGTTAAAATAGGTCATGAAACCCTCAATCCGCTTTTCAATGTGGCTTGAAAATATTTTCTTTTTTGATTGTTTTACAATAAGGCATGTCGGGTTATTGGGAGTGCTCAAATCCATTAACCGGGCAGCAACACGACCGCTCTGGAAGGCATCCTGACCAAAATAGGCCAGATTATTAACCTCTGGCAGGTTAATATCTATGAATACATAAGGGATTTTTCTCTTGTCGAATTCTTCAATAAATTCCAGCGTTAAATCTTTAAAAACCGGATTCAATACTATACCATCCGGGTTCTTTGAACAAACCTTCTGAAGATTCTTTTTAAAAGACGATCGGTCCGAAGCATCAAAATGTTCGAATAAAATTTGAATGTGGTATTGGGTTAATTCATCGGCTGCCATTCTTATTCCGGACACTGGCTTTTCCCAATAGGGGTTGTTGTCCCGGGAATCGGGAATAACGATGGCAATGGTGGTTGTTTTTTTTGACGATAACGATTTTGCAAAAATGTTTGGAATGTATTCCAATTCCTTAATAATTTCCATAATTCGCTGACGGGTTTCTTCCTTGACCTCGCCCCGGTTATGCAACACCCTGTCAACCGTTCCAATGGAAACCCCCGCTTTGGCTGCTATATCTTTTATTCCTAAACGTTTCGACTGGCTCTTGTTCATTTTCGTGTACGTTAACGAAAACAAATGTAGAACTTATTTTTTAATTCCGTGTACGTTCACGTAAAATTAATCAAAAAAAATTCAAGGTTTGAGAGCAATGAAAAGGAATAAAAAAATGGGCTGTCAATTTATTTTAACAGCCCATCATTGTTATTTTGCGAATGCTTTTTTTATTAAATCGGGAACTTCAGCAGGTTCCTTGGCCACCCTGACTCCGGCAGCCTCAAAAGCTTTAATTTTTTCTGAGGCTGTACCTGTTCCGCTGGTTATCAACGCCCCTGCATGACCCATCCGTTTGCCGGCCGGTGCCGATTGCCCTGCAATAAAAGCCACCACAGGTTTGGTAATATGGTCCTTGATAAATGCAGCCGCCTGTTCTTCGGCATCGCCCCCAATTTCACCGCAAAGGACAATGGCATCGGTATCCTTATCACCTTCGAACAAAGCCAGCAGTTCACGGTAGTGCAACCCAATCACCGGATCGCCACCAATTCCGATACAGGTACTTTGCCCAATTTCATGGGTGCTCAACTGGTTCACCATTTCGTAAGTTAAGGTTCCACTACGGCTGATTAAACCCACATTTCCCTGTTTAAAAATCATGGTTGGCAGAATACCTACCATACTTTTTCCGGGGGAGATAAGTCCGGGGCAGTTGGGGCCAATCATTTTGGTTCCGTTCTTCTCAAGAATGGGTGTGATGCGGATAACATCAATTGTGGGTATCCCTTCGGTAATGGCAATCACCAGTTTGATGCCGGCTTCCGAAGCTTCAGCAATAGCATCGGCGGCAAAACCTGCGGGTACAAAAATCACCGAAGTGTTGGCTCCGGTAGCTTTAACGGCATTTTCAACGGTATTAAATACCGGAACGCCTTCCACCGTGGTCCCCTCTTTACCGGGAGAAACACCGGCCACTACCTTTGTTCCATAACTTTTCATTTTCGATGCGTGAAAACCACCATCGCGCCCGGTAATTCCCTGAACTACCAGCTTTGTATTTTCATTAATTAATATACTCATAGCTAAATTCTTTTGTGCAATCGCATTTAAATTGCCAGTTAAATATATTGGTCTTATTTTACTTTTTTTGCGGCCTCAATCACCTTCCGTGCAGCTTCACCCATTGAATCGGCAGTAATCAGCTCCTTGTTATTGGCAAGCAATCCGCGTCCCTGTTCGGCATTGGTCCCCGATAAACGGATAACAATAGGTATGGTCACTTTCATTTGCGAAAATGCTTCAAGAAGGCCTCGTGCCACATCATCGCAACGGGTTATCCCACCAAAGATATTGATGAGTACCGCTTTTACTTTTTTATCATTGACCAGATATTCCATGGCATGAACCACCTTTTTGGGATTGGAACTTCCGCCAATATCCAGAAAGTTGGCAGGTTCGCCGCCATACAGTTTAATCATGTCCATGGTAGCCATGGCCAAACCGGCACCGTTAACCATACAGCCGATATTTCCATCCAACTTTATGTAGCTCAGTCCTTTTTCCTTGGCATCAACCTCCAATTTTTCATCTTCGGTGTAATCGGCCATGGCATCATATTCCGGATGACGGAACAGTGCATTGTCGTCGAAGTTTACCTTGGCATCTAAAGCAATCACATTGTTTTGGTTATCAATAACCAAAGGATTGATCTCGGCCAATGAGCAATCTTTTTCAACATAAAGTTTATATAATTTCACCAGGATGTCGGCTGCCTGGCGGACTTGGTTTCCATCTTTCATAAACTTAAAAAACACATTCCTAGCTTGGTGGGGCTGCAACCCTACCAAAGGATCGATAGCAATTTTCAATATTTTCTCGGGATGTGTTTTTGCCACCTCCTCAATCTCGACACCACCTTCGGCACTCACCATCAACAAAACCGATTTTGTATTCCGATCGTTGATTAAGCCCACGTAATATTCGTTCGCGATATCTACGGCTTTACACACCAACACGGTTTCAACTGTCAGGCCTTTAATATCCATTCCAAGAATATTTTTAGCCGCATCTACTGCTTTTTCTTTGCTGGTACAGTATTTAATACCTCCGGCTTTACCCCGGCCCCCTACTAAAACCTGAGCCTTCACCACCACAGGGTGATTCATCGAATCGTAGGCTTTACCCACTTGCTCCACGGTAGTGCACACTACCTGCTCTTGCACAGGTATCTGGTACGCTGCAAAAATCTCCTTTGCTTGATATTCATGTATTTTCATCCGAATAAGATTAAATGTTCTTAGTTTTTTAACGATAATTAATCTTGAAAAAGACGTTTTGGTTGTCTAGTTAACATTAATCAGCATTTTGTTCAAACATCTAAACATAGGGAAAGTTTTTAAAGTTGTGGATGCTCAACAGCATAAAATCAACTATTTTTTATAACATATCTATATATTTGTATATGATTGTTTCACAAATATATTTGACAAACATGCTGTTTGGGTTGTATTTTGGGTTTATAAATTTAAAGAGAATCACCTACTTTTACCTCCCTAATTTATAAGTCCCGGTTTTGAAAATAGTGAAGAGATATTACAAATTTGTCGTCTGGATGACAATCATTGGATACCTTTGCCTGACTCCAGCAGATGATTTTAAAAAAGTTCCCATCGAAATCCCTTATTTTGATAAGGCCGTACATTTTGGATTGTTTCTAGTTTTGGCTTTAATCATGGCTGGCCTGAACCAAACAAGACCCAATTCATTTCATAAACTGGCGATTCCGGCATTTGCTTTTATATACGGGGTGTTTATTGAAATTGTACAATCAAAATTTACAACTACCCGGAGTGGCGATTGGCGGGATGTTTTAGCCGATACTTTAGGTATTTTGGTGGGTATTTGGTTGTTCAAAAAGCTAAACCCAAAATGGCAATGGTGGTTTCAATAGCCTCCGTTTTAAACAAAAAAAAAACCGGGCTTTCACCCGATTTCTATTTTTAAAATTAATTTTTGCCTCTATTTTCCCTTCCCATTTTTCGATTCTGGGCGTGTGTATCGAACCTGATACGCTGTTCAGGGGTCAAAATTTTCCTGATTTCCTGATGGTGGGCTGCCCGTTCCTTGGCTATTTTGGTTTTCACCATTCCCATTTCATCAATAAGGCTGTTGATGGCTTTCAAATCAGCGTTATCAGCAGTTTCTAACGTACGCATTTTGGCTTCTTTTTCATTAAGTTCATTCTCCAGTGGAAGAATTTTCTTCTGATGGGCCAACCTCTGTGCTTCAATTTGTTGAAACTGCTCATCGGTGAGATTAAGGAGCTCTTTCAACCGTTCTTGCCGGTAACCCCGGGTATCTTCGCTTGCATTTACTCCTTTTTTGCCATAATACCCATTCTCGCAAGGTTGAGCCTGAGTGGCAACGGTCACAATTAGAAATAGGCTTAGTACACTTGAAATCAATGTTAACTGTTTCATACGTCTATAAATTTATGTTTAATTAAGATATGGTTCAAAAAACTATTCTTTAGAATTCTCGTTACGGTGATGCTCTCTACGCTGATTATTTTCCGGATCATCAAATGATTCCCGCATCAATTGTTTAAAACGGTCTATCTGCTTTTCGTCTAAATGCGTTTTAAGTTGCAAGAAATGGCGGTAATTGTTTCTTTCAAATTGAATATTTAATACCCCGATGGAATCAATCCACTGATTTATTTTTGTAGTGTCGGGGTTTTCACTGAAAATCTCTTCGTGAATTAAAATTTTCGTACGGCCAATTTCATGTTTTAATTTCCGCATCTCTTTAAAGTGCTTTTTTCGGCTCGTTTGGTAAAACTCAGCCTGCTCCGTATTTAGTTGCAATTCTTTAACAAGAGCCCCCCTCTGAAATTTTGCACGGCTTTCTCTCACGGGTTCTGTTATTGCCGGCGGAATGGGTGGCCGGAACCAGATTGTGGCCAAAGTAACTAGATTTACAACTAACAACAACAGCGACACCCATATCAGCACCCGGTATTTTTTAGCTAAATCCATAATTATTCTTCGTTAAACACCAAATATGAATTGGTGGTTTGGTTTAATGAATATTCTTCAATTAATTCTTCGGTGGCAGTCAGTGGTTGGGTTTGTACCGATTGGTATTGATTGACCCAATGTACGAGACTTACCAGATTCAAGAAGATAAAAAGAGCGATAAATGCAGGTTTCAACATGGGAATATCGAAAAACCAATTGAAGACAGTCGGTTCGTTTTGCCGTTCAAGCCTTGCAGAAAGCCTCGTGTAAAAGAACGCATCTGCGGAAGCCTTGGGCAGTTGCTCCATAAGTTCCAATGTTTTGGTTACCTGTTCATCAATGGCTTCTTTTGTTTTCATTGTTTTTTCACGTTTGCTGTATTTGACGAAATTGATTTTAAAAACTTGCGCTCCTTAGTTATTTTTCTGAAGCGTAATAATGAGTCAACGATTCTTTCAGGTTCTTTTTTGCTCTGTGAATCAACGATTCAACGGATGATACACTGGTTTTCATAACCTCAGAAATCTCTTTGTAGCTTAAATCTTCATTTTTATGCAAAGTAAAAGCAGTTCTTTGGTTTTCAGGTAGCTTGCCAATAGCCTGGAGTAATACTTTTAACCGTTCCTTATCTTCAAGGGCTGATTCGGGAGTCTGCTCATGTGCAATTAACGAATCGTTGATTTCATTGGCTTGCGTTGTAAGCCTGATTAATTGGGCCCAACGTTTTTTCCGGTTTATTTTTCGTAAATGGTCCAACGACTTATTCACGCTGATCCGGTAAATCCAGGTTGACAATGTTGAATCTTGGTTGAAATAATGTATCGACTGAAAAACTTCAACAAAAACCTCCTGTGCCAGGTCATCGGCATCCGCAGCATTATTTACAAATCCAAAGCAGGTATTCACCACTTTGTTTTTATATAAATCGACAATCTCCCGGAATGCACTTTCAGAGCCTAGCTGTAGATTTTTGATTAATTCGTTTTCCACTGAACATTTACTTAATTGTAAAGATAGACGATAACCAAAATCAATACTTGCGCAGTTGGTTGAAATTTTATTAAAAAAATCAAAGGTTAATTCTATTTTTGCAGTCAAATCAACTCGATGTGGAAAATATGAAGCCAACACTTGTAGTTCTTGCCGCGGGAATGGGCAGCCGTTACGGTGGCTTGAAACAGCTCGATAAATTAGGCCCAGGCGGCGAAACCATTATGGATTATAGTGTCTTTGATGCCAAACGCGCCGGATTTGGCAAAGTGGTTTTTGTGATACGGAAAAGTTTTGAAAAAGAGTTCCGTGAGATTTTTGTTGAAAAACTGTCCGGTAAAATTGATGCCGGACTTGTTTTTCAGGAGCTTGAAAACATCCCGGCAGGGATTCCTACTGATCCAGAACGTACAAAACCCTGGGGAACGGGACATGCCATTTTAGCTGCCAAGGATGTTGTAGAAGAGCCATTTGCAGTAATTAACGCCGACGATTTTTATGGTGCCGAAGCGTATGCATCCATGCATCAATTCTTAACAACCGAAGTCAGCGATGCCACTTATGCCATGTGCGGGTACCAACTGAAAAAAACACTTTCCGATTTTGGAACCGTTTCGCGCGGTGTATGCCAGACTGATGCCAACAATTTTTTGATGGGAGTTACCGAACGTACCAGCATTGTAAAAGAAAACGGACAGATTACCTACACTTTAAATGAACAGAAATTTCCATTAAATGAAACAGATGTGGTCTCGATGAATTTTTGGGGATTTGCCCCTACCCTTTTCAATCATTTAAACGAAAAGTTTACCGCCTTTTTAAAAAACAATGGGCTCAACCCAAAATCGGAGTTTTACATTCCTTTTGTGGTTGACGATTTGATGCAAGAGGGAAAAGTAAAAACCCGTGTATTGCAGTCCGAGGCTGAATGGTTTGGTGTTACTTATCAGGAAGACCGGCCCACCACCATTGAAAAAATCAATCAACTGGTCAAACAAGGAAAATACCCCTCCAAACTCTGGTAGCATCCATGCAAAATATAGCTAAGCCCTAAGAAAACTTGGGGCTTTTTTATTTTATGCCATCTTAAATATACTTTGCCTCCAAACTTAAATTACTAAAATCCATTATTTTAAAAATATTTTCAAAAAAATGATGCGGACTATTTGCATCAATAAAATAATTTTTACATTTGCAATGTAATTTTATACAGATATAATGTATTTTTATACATTTAATGAATAAATAAAATGAAAAACACCAGAGTAAATAGACAAAACCGACGACCGGACACCCGGAACCGATGCATCCCTATAAACTAAAGCCGAATAAAGAAGCTTGTTAAGAGCATATATAAAATCAAATGTTTTTACAAAGCCTGCCAGATTCGGTGGGCTTTTTTTATTTAATCGAAAAAAAAAGAACTAATGGCGACGATACAAAAAAACAATGTTAGAATTATGGTTGCAGATATTCAGCACACCGTTTATGCCGAAAAAATCTGCCAAATGATTGAAGATGCAGCAAAGCTAAGAGGTACCGGCATAGCCAAAAGAACCCCTGAATATGTTTCGTCGAAAATCCGCGAAGGAAAAGCAGTGGTGGCTTTGGATGGTGACAATATTGTAGGGTTCTGCTATATTGAGACCTGGGAACACGGGAAATATGTGGCCAATAGCGGTTTGATTGTTCATCCCGATTACAGGAAGCAGAAATTGGCTCACCGCATCAAACAAAAAGTGCTGGAACTTTCAGGCGTTATGTACCCCGATGCCAAAGTATTTGGGATTACCACCAGCAGCGCGGTTCTGAACATCAACTTTAAACTGGGGTATCGTCCTGTAACTTTTTCGGAACTGACCACCGATCCTGAATTTTGGAAGGGCTGCCAAGGCTGTGTAAACTATGACATCTTGCAACGGACCCAACAAAAAATGTGTCTCTGTACAGGGATGATTTACGAACAAAAGGTAAAGAAGCAAGTATTAAACGGTTTATTGACCAAGGTCTGGAATAAAAATGCATAATTATGCAGAAAATACAAATCAATAAAACAATTCATCAGATATAGAAAACTACAACATGACAAAAAAAAAGCAGACCGTTGTTTTAGCATACAGTGGGGGTTTAGATACCACCTACACCGCAAAATACCTTTCCGTTGAGAAAGAAATGGATGTGATTTCGGTGGTAGCAAATACTGGCGGATTCGATAATGATCAATTATCCAAAATAGAACAGCGGGCCAAAGAACTGGGCGTAAAAGAACATGTAGCTTTAAACATCGAAAAAGAATATTACCAGGATTGCCTCCGCTTTTTGATTTACGGAAACATCCTGAAAAACAACACCTACCCTTTGTCGGTAAGCTCGGAACGTTTTTTTCAGGCAAAAGCCATCGCCAAATATGCCCAACAGGTGGATGCTGATTTTATTTCGCATGGATGCACCGCGGCAGGTAACGACCAGGTCCGTTTCGATTTGGTATTCAAACTAATGGTGCCAGAAAAACCCATTATTGCTTTGGTCCGCGATAAAAAATTATTGCGCGATGCCGAAATTTCTTACCTACGTAAACATGGGGTAACTAGTGATTTTACCAAAATGGCTTACAGCATCAATGAAGGGTTGTGGGGAACAAGCATCGGGGGGAAAGAAACATTGACCTCACATTTGCCTTTACCTTCCGAGGCATTTCCCTCGCAGCCCAAACGTACAGAACCTTTGGAAATGGAAATTCATTTCTCAAAAGGAGAATTGATCGGCATTGATCAGTTACGATTTGACCATCAGGTTGATATGATCCGCTATTTAAACAAAGCCGGTGGAGAATTCGCCATCGGACGTGGAATGCATGTAGGTGATACTATTATTGGTTCCAAAGGGCGTGTGGGGTTTGAGGCCCCAGCCGCTTATCTTCTGCTGAAAGCTCATCATGAATTGGAAAAACACACCCTTACCAAATGGCAGATGCAATGGAAGGAACAACTGGCCAACTGGTACGGAACCATGTTGCACGATGGTATGTATCTGGAGCCCACCATGCGGAACGTGGAACATTTTTTGGAAGATACCCAGGCTCATGTAACTGGCACCGTGAAGCTTGTTTTGTCTCCATTTTATTTCCAGGTCTCTGGAATTCATTCGGAATTTGATTTGATGAATCCTGCTTTTGGAGCTTATGGCGAAGCGGCCGGAAAATGGAGTGCCGAAGATGTTAAAGGTTTTATCAATATTTTGGCAAATCCCCTTAAAAACTATTATGCAGTTAATCCACAGGAATTGTAACCATTAAAAAAGCAACCATGATAAAAGTAGGCATTATTGGCGGGGCTGGTTACACGGCTGGGGAATTGCTCAGGATTTTATTGAATCACCCGCAGGTTGAACTCACTTATATTCAGAGTACCAGCCATCAAGGTCAATTAGTTACCCAGGTACATCACGACTTGTTGGGTGAAACTCTTTTGGCATTTACCGAAGGTTATCATTCTCAGGTAGATGTTGTTTTTTTATGCAGCGGACATGGAAAAAGCCGTTCATTTATCGAAAAAAACACAATGCCGCCTCATGTAAAAATTATCGACTTAAGTACGGATTATCGCATTGCGGAAGATGGACATGATTTTGTGTATGGGTTGCCTGAGAAAAACAAAGAGCCCATTATAAATTCGAGCCACATTTCCAATCCTGGATGTTTTGCCACCGCCATTGAATTGGCATTTTTACCACTTGCGGCCAACAAATTAATAACGGATGAGTTGCATGTTACAGCAATCACAGGTTCTACGGGAGCAGGGCAAAACCCCTCAGAAACATCGCATTTTAGCTGGAAGAACAATAATATCGCTGTTTATAAGGCTTTTGAACATCAACACCTGGCCGAAATTAAGCAAACCCTTTTGGGGCCGGAAAGCAAACATCCGTCCATCAATTTTATTCCTATTAGGGGAAATTTCTCAAGAGGTATTATGGCCATTTGCTACACAAAAACCGATTTACATTTAAATGAACTAAAACTTTTATACAAAAGCTATTACAACGAGGCGCCTTTTGTTTTTCTATCGGAACAAAATCCTGATGTGAAACAGGTGGTCAATACCAATAAGTGTGTACTTTATCTTGAAAAACATGGCAATAAAGTCATGATTATTTCGGTGATTGATAATTTATTGAAAGGAGCCTCGGGTCAGGCGGTACAAAACATGAACCTTATGTTTGGTCTGGAAGAAAAAACAGGACTTATGTTAAAACCGGTGGCTTTTTGATTTTAACACGATGAGTATTGACAACACTCGGCTCAGCAGGTTTATTAATTAACAACGATTTTATGAAGATGCTTGATGTTTACTATATGTATCCCATCGCCCTCAAAAATGGGAAAGGGTTGGAACTTTTGGATGAAAACAATAAAAAGTACCTCGATTTTTATGGAGGACATGGCGTTATTTCCATTGGACATAGCCACCCGGATTTTGTGGAAGCCGTCACCCAACAACTGAATGCGCTGGCCTTTTATTCCAACGCCTTTCAAAATCCTTTGCAGAATGAATTGGCCGAGCTTTTAGGGCATCAATCAGGTTATCACGGATACCATCTGTTTTTAAGCAATTCCGGAGCCGAGGCCAATGAAAATGCCTTAAAGGCAGCTTCAATGATCACCGGGCGAAAAAAAATACTGGCTGTTAAGGGTGCTTTTCATGGACGCAGTGCAGGAGCTGTGGCGGTAACTGATAATGTCAAAATCAGGGCCGCTTTTGGGAGCCAGTTAGAAGTTGATTTTATTCCCATCGATTCGTTAACCGGATTATATAATCAATTGATCACTAAGGAATATGCAGCATTTATTATAGAAGGGATTCAAGGAGTAAATGGTGTTTGGGAGGCTGACAGCGAATACTGGAAGCTTGCTAGGTTGTTATGCACACAAACAGGTACTGTATTCATTGCCGATGAAATTCAGTCAGGGTATGGCCGCACCGGAGAGTTCTTTGCCCACCAGCATTATGGGGTAGTAGCCGATATTATTACCACTGGAAAAGGGATGGGAAATGGCTTTCCAGTAGCAGGTACCTTGTTTCATCCTTCCTTGAAATTAGGACAAGGGATGCTTGGTACCACTTTTGGCGGAGGGCAGTTAGCCTGTGCTTCGGCCATTGCTGTTTTAAAAGTTATTGAAAATGAACAGTTGCTTTCGCACGCCCGGCAAATGGGGGAGTTTCTATTAAAAAAAGTCAACGAATTACCGTTGGTAACTGCTGTCCGTGGGCGGGGGCTGATGATCGGAATCAATTTTAGCATCTCTGGCAAACGGGTTAGGCAACTTTTGTTAGATGATTTTGGTATCATCACCGGATTTTCTGACCCCGACACCTTACGGATTCTTCCTCCCTTAACTCTAACCCTTGAAGATTGTGAACGGCTGATTGAAGCGTTGCGAAAAACTCTTACCAAGGAAATGCTAACAAGCAAAGAACAAAAAGCAGGAACTCTTCAAACCTAAAAGATGTATGGCAAAGGAAAAACTGACACTCATAAAAGCAGGCGGAAAGATTCTGGATTCCGAAGAAGAGTTATCAAAACTTCTACATCTGGTATCATCAGTACCTGGAAAAAAAATCCTTGTGCATGGGGGCGGCATATTCATTGATGAACTGTGCCAAAAACTCAACATCCCAACACAAATGGTCAATGGTAGGCGCATTACCAGTCCTGAAAACATGGAGGTGGTATTAATGGCCTGTGCAGGTAAATTAAACAAACAATTGGTTGCAGGTTTAAATAAATTGGGGACAACTTCGGTGGGGCTTTGTGGTGGCGATTTAAACATCATCAATTCAAAAAAACGAAACCCGGAACCCATTGATTATGGAATGGTGGGCGATATTACCGAAATAAATACGCAATGGCTGGAACTGTTTTTGGAAAAGGAAGCAGTTCCTGTAATTTCATCCATTACCCAAAGCAATCGGTTTGAACTGCTGAATACCAATGCGGATACCATTGCAGCACATCTTGCGGTAGCTTTATCTGAAAAATTTGAAGTAGAGCTTTTCTTTTACTTCGATAAAGCTGGGGTTTTAGAGGATGCTTCGGAAGACGGATCCCTGATTCCCGAACTTTCAAAAAGCAGGTTCAACGTGTTGTTGGAGTCAAAATCTGTACATTCGGGAATGCTTCCCAAGTTGCAAAATGGGTTCTATGCCCTTCAAAATGGAGTGAATCAGGTCAAATTAGGAAACAGCATCCACAAGGGAACCTATTTGGTGATATAATGTTTAAATCCATTCAATGACATTTTTAAAGTTAATAAATTTACAACTTCATTGCTTAAAAATATATACATGCAAAAACTTGATATTACTTCTGCACAACAATTAGCAGCTGACACGTTGGTTAAACTAATACAGATGCCTTCCTTTAGCAGAGAAGAGGAAAAAGCCTCCAAACTAATTGCTCAAATTCTTGAGCAGTTCCACTATCGCGTTCATTTTAAAGGAAATAATATCTATGCATATAGTAGAGATTTTGTTCCAGGAAGGTTCACCCTAATGCTCAATTCGCATCTCGATACCGTAAGACCGACGAATGGTTGGGAAACGGATCCGTTCAATCCTATTTTAGAAAACGGAAAACTGACAGGACTGGGTAGCAACGATGCAGGGGGTTGTTTGGTAAGTCTCTTGGCTTCTTTTTTACTTTCCGAAGATTTGAATCTCAATTACAATCGGGTTTTCGTAGCTACTGCCGAAGAAGAAATCTCTGGGACCGGGGGTATGGAATTTGTTTTACCTGAGTTGGGAAAAATTGATGTAGGTATTGTAGGCGAACCTACCCAAATGCAAATGGCTGTTGCCGAAAAAGGGCTGATGGTGCTTGATTGCGAAGCTAAAGGAAAATCAGGCCATGCAGCACGTACTGGGGGTATCAATGCTATTACAGAAGCAATCAAAGATATTGAATGGTTCCACTCCTTCAGATTCCCAGAAACCAGCACAATACTTGGAGATGTAAAAATGACCGTAACCCAGATACATGCGGGCTCCCAGCACAATGTTATACCAGACAAATGTACCTTTGTTGTTGATGTGCGGACTAACGAAAAATACAATAATGCACAAACTTTAGAAATTATCTCTCTATATGTAAAAAGTCACTTACAACCTCGTTCCTTACGGATGAATTCAAGTTGTATTGCCGAAAATCATCCATTGGTTTTAGCCGCTAAATCACTACAGATTGTTTGCTTTGGTTCACCAACCACCAGCGATCAATCGGTTATCAGCAATTTTCCAACTGTAAAAATGGGGCCAGGTGATTCAAACCGCTCGCATACCGCCAATGAATATATCTTTGTGGATGAAATCAACCATGGGATTGAAACCTATTTGGGACTATTAAAAGCTATGGAAGTTTAGATACATATTTATGCCGGTCCGGCGGTTGCCGTTGAGGGGTGCTATGTTTATCATAATGTATAACATAAAAGCACAAAAAAGCCCCGACACAGTGCTGTGTCAGGGCCTAAAGGTCGGCAGCGTCCTACTCTCCCACTTGGTGCAGTACCATCGGCGCTGTGGGGCTTAACTTCTCTGTTCGGTAT